>ENA-OSET01000021-OSET01000021.1-sediment-metagenome-genome-assembly--contig:-NODE-21-length-197589-cov-16.185984_pt1 | contig 197589 bp, 177 predicted proteins | sample MGYA00237882_ERZ534229 | MGnify/ENA primary metagenome ERZ534229 (study PRJEB26408, sample SAMN06266212) | sediment metagenome | isolation source: Hudson Canyon methane seep mesocosm | place... | reverse complement strand
CAGTCCATTGAATAGAACGGAAGTGTCTATGAAAACCGGACCAGTCCATAGAGTAGCGCGATTTCGTCTACGATACTGGGGCCTTGCCAAGGACATTGCCGCAAACACCCCCAGTTTCTAGTATTTAGTCTTGTCCTCAACATTCTTATAGCTGCATACCCAACTTTTACCGGCCGACGCGGCGTGTATATTCTGCCCCTGTGCTACACTTAAACGACCGACAGCTATCAATCCTTTTATGCTCATGCCCATCAGATACTCTAAATGTATTCTATTTCGCCTGTTGTTAGGTCTGTCTTGCATGCAAGCTTTTGCGGTGTCGGGTGAAGAATCCGCTATCGCAATAGACGAACTTAAGGTTCAATGCCCTGAAATACGACTCGCAGGAGGTGAGTGGCTAAGCTGGAAACATCTTATGATGACACCTTCCGGCACCGGCAACAGCCTGCTGCTGATTCAGCTCATCAATCAACACTTACCCGCCCCAATCGTTGCCCTCGGCACAACCCCTTTATCAAGACAACTGTATCAACTAAAAGAAGGCGATTTAGATACCATCTTCGGTCTCTACCCAATCGGTGACAGGTTAATCAATTACGAATTTACCGACAGTTATTTTCTGGAGCCCCTTTTTGTCTATACACATGAAACAAACAGCCGAAAAATAACAAGCATAGAAGATCTTTCGTCCTATAGTGGTGTCGCTGTTCGAGGCGTAAATTACGGGCAACTCGTTAACCAAGAAATCGAAGATAATCCCTCTCGGTGGACGATAGTGGGGAAACATATTCAAGCGGTGGAGATGGTTGCGGCAGGAAGGGCGGATTTTTATATCGGCTCATATGTCTCCGAAGACCTTAAAAACTTTAACTCTCAGCTTATAAAAGGTGAACTACCTATCACGTTCCAAGAAGTCGCTGCGGCGTTTTCTAAAAAGACGGCCTGCAAACACTGGATACCCTATATCAACCAATTGATAAAAGATCACTTGCAAGCTCGCATGATGCATACGCTTTAAGGGCCTCTCGTAAACGTGGCAGTATTCTTCGCGCCCGACTCAAAACGATCGAGCCGGAGCACAATTGACCCGCTACCCATAAAATAAGCTTCAAGGATGTGCGTTAAACCAACGCACATCCTTTTCAATGGCTAGTTCAAAGTGATCACCCTGGAATAAATGTTTTTCAGTATCGTACACATGTAATTCAAAAGATTGCTCCAAGCGGTGTAAGTTTTCCGCCAGCATCAATGAGCTCTTCAAGGGAGTAACCCGATCACGAGAACCGTGTTGAATTTGCATCGGGGCCTGCAGGCCCGAGAGCTGGTCGCCCATCACTATTTGAGCCACCCCCGTCGACCAGATTGATACCGCATTCAAACGCTTCCCCAGCGCTAGGCTTGCCAGCTGAGAAATCCGTCCCCCCCTGGAGTGGCCTGCCATATACACACGATCTAAATCCAAACCCTCGATGGATTGCAGGGCCAGCGTCGCCTGTATTGTATCGCGCGCATACCAGTAATTACTCTGTAAATCCTGAGTAAAGCGGACACCCTGAGACTGATTATGACCGCGCTGATCAGGGGCCAATACGGCAAACCCCGACAATGCATAACGCTGAACCAACGCGCGATAATAATCTCCGGGACGGCTATCGTCACCCTTGGCGTTTTTTCCGTATTGAGGAGGATTCGGATGAGTACCATGATTAAAAATAACCACTGGCCAGCCCTTTGACGGCGCTTTTCCCGCAGGTCGAAGCAAGAGCGCAAACTGGGTCAATTGATCGGACTGAAACCTCAGCAATTGGCGATCAATTCCGTCTCCGTCAATGCGAGTATTGAGCAGTGTAAACTCAACGCTTTCAGCCCTCCGTGCTAATTCCTTCAATGCTTTCACACGGCTGTGCGCGCTCGTTTCGGAAGACACTTGTGCAACAGCGACCATTTCGAAGGCCGCGAATAAAATAAACGCCAACAAACTCAAACACTTCACCGTAGACCTCCCCCTGGGCTTATTTGTCTCACCTGCACTCCTCGCCTATTCACTGACTGCTATTCTATAAACCATTGACTTCGAATGCAAATTTGTTTATCGGAGGGCTTTCTCATCCGTCGCCCAATCAATTCACTGACGTTATCGAGAGGAATAAACCGTGCCCAGCACACGAGAATAGAGACATCCGACAGGAAAGTGAATATGCTACCATTCGTTAATATCTCAATGCTATGAAGACCATCGCACTCATAGTTTCGGTGGCAACTCTCTCTTTGTTTGTTTCCTATGCAGGTGCGAAAGAACTTCCTTCCGTTTTTGAATTATCCTTTGATGAACTCCTCAATATAGATGTCTCCGTTGCCTCGAGCATGTAGAAGTCATACGAGGGCCAGGTGCTGTTTTCCACGGAACTCAAGCCTCTGGCGGCGTTTTCAATGTCGTCACCAGAGTTGATCTCGATAAACGGTCAGTGTCACTGAAAGTTGGCAAGAACAATCTGAAAGAAGGCAGTGTTTATTACAACCGGCAACTCTCGGAAGATTCGGCGCTGTATTTTGCCGCCGAGCTTAGAGATGAAGATGGGTACAACGCTACATATCAGGAGTTTTTCCCCGATGTAGGTTTAATCAGCGATGAGGTCAATCGCGTTTCCGCGCAATGAGATTCCATCGTCAGTTACGAAACTACGGTTTATTGAGTTCGTTTATTGCCTGGTAGGTTGTCACCATCATCTCACTTCTATACGGCCAGGGAGATCCCATGAGCTGCATCATCCCAATAGCAATGAGATCTTCCTCAGGGTCAATCCAGAATAATGTTCCTGCGGCACCACCCCAATAGTAAGCTCCCCGAGAAGACATTACCCCGGAAAGTGCCGGGTCAGTCACAACACCAAAACCGAGACCAAACCCTGTTCCTTTAAAGGTAGTGCTCAAGTTTGTACCCGGCGTTTCACCCGAACCCGTAGCTTTCACAGTGGCCGGCAAGTGATTCATAGACATATATTGAACGGTCTTGGGGCTCAAGAGCCTTGCCTTGTTTAAGGTGCCACCCCGCCTTAACATTTCGGCAAACTTCATGTAGTCACCGATGGTAGACACCAATCCACCCCCGCCCGAGAATAGCGTCCGGCCGATGAATTGATTTATTCCCGACTCCTCGCCCATTGCGCCCAGCTTTTTCGCCTTCGGGTTCTGACCTTTCCCCCGAAATTCACACCATAAAACTGTAGAGTAGACATCATCCAGGTAGGCACGCACGACTCCTTCACAAATTTAAGTCTCGTATACCAAGGCATAGCAAATGCTGATTTGTTCGCGCACTCTAAACTAGACCAACAATACAAAACTAATGACCATTGACACAGTGGTCACTGAGTGAGGTTTTAACACTCAAGCGCGTTATATGCGTTAATCGTATAGTCAGGTTAATGCCTCAATGTATTGTGAGCACTTGAAAGACTGTAGCCCACAGGCTACAATGCCATGAGTAAATATGAGATCGTTGCGACGGAGATTTTTACTTCTTGGCTATCTAAACTGAGAGACCGGCAAGCCGTTAGTGCAATTGCAATGCGACTCACTCGCTCTGAAGCTGGAAACCTGGGTGATATAAAATCCGTCGGCGACAATGTGAGCGAAATGCGGATATTCGTCGGTAAAGGCTACCGGGTGTATTTCACCGTGCGCAATGGCCGCCTGATTATACTGCTGAATGGTGGAAACAAATCCGGTCAGTCGCGAGATATCCAGCGGGCTAAAGATATTTTGAGTAAATTGGAGGTATAAACCATGGCGAAAACCAGCCCATTCAACCCTGTCGAATATCTGCAATCTGATGCGGAAATTGCCAGCTATCTTACAGAGGCCTATGAAGACGAGAATCCTGCCGTGTTCATCGTGGCCCTTGGCCATGTCGTACGTAGCAAGGGTGTCTCAAATATGGCCGAGAAAACAGGTCTGAATCGCGAGAGCCTCTACAAGGCCTTTAGCGGTAAAGCCCAACCTAAATGGGATACTGTGCATAAACTGTTACACGCATTGGGGATACATATGACGGTGGCAGCGTAACAGTCACTATGTGCCAAAAGAAGACATTAAACTCTTCGAATATTCAAGAGTAAAATGTGAGGCCTGACGTCAGCGCTGGTTACTCTTTATTTTTTTAACTTGAAGTTGACTTTTATGAGGTAAAAAGTCTGCCATAACGCAGATCAATTTAGAGCGCACTATCGGCTTGCGTAAAAAAGCGTCAAACACTTCTCTTTTTTTATTCGATTCTTTATCCTCTAGCGCTGACGCCGTTAAAGCGATAACCTTGGCGGCTTGCTGTTGCTTTATTTTGATAGTCGCTTCATAGCCGTCCATTACCGGCATTCTTAAATCCATCAATATTAGATCGGGTTTATATTCTTCTGCCATTGCTACGGCTTCGACGCCGTTAGTTGCGACATGAACTTTAAAGGGGTGCTTCTTCAAGTACGCACGCAGTATCATGCAATTAGTTTCAACGTCATCCACCACCAGAATGACGGCTTTATTAAAATTATAGTTAATCTCGTTAACATTTTCGACGAATTCTGCGTCGCTCACCTTGACGTTATTTAATCGTAAAGTAAAACAACTGCCCTTGCCAAGCTGACTGGTCGCCGTTAAGTCACCGCCCATTTTTTGCGCCAATTGTTTACTGATCGCCAGACCTAAACCTGTACCGCCATATTTTACCGTCGATTGATGTGCACCTTGCTCAAATTTAGTGAACAGTTTCTGCAAAGAAACTTCATCAATACCTATGCCGCTATCTTCAACATCTATTTGCAGATGTATTGCATTGTCATCAATCGCCGACTGGTAACTTACCCGAATATTAACACTGCCCTTTTCGGTAAACTTTTGCGCATTGCTTAAAAGGTTCATTACTATTTGACGAACCCGGTTACTATCCAAGTATAAATTTCGTGGGAAATTAGACTCTACAGAAACAACCAAGGCGACGCCCTTGGCATTCATGTTACTCTTAAAGAGCATGGTAAGTTCATCTAAGAGTAATTTCACGTCGGTGGGCTGACACGCTATTTCTATTTTACCGGCTTCAATTTTTGAAAGATCTAAAATATCATTAATAATATGCAGCAAGCTGCTGCTGCCAACTTTTATCGATTGCAGATAACCTTTTTGCTGAATATCTAATTCCGACTCTTCAAGTAGTTGCGAGAAGCCTACGATAGCATTCATAGGTGTTCTAATTTCATGACTCATATTGGCAAGAAATTCTGATTTCGCCTTGCTGGCAAGCTCGGCATCGGCTCGAGCAGACCTAAGCGCGCTTTCCATCCGATCTTTCAATACAATTTGCTGTTTTAGTCGGCGCACCCATAATAGACTCAGCAAGACCACGCTGATGCCAATCGCTAAAAACAACATCACCAGCTTTATATCGACCCCTCTGATGGGATAATTCACGATGAACCAGTCATTGGCTATGGTTCGCTTTGTTTCTGTACTGACATGCTGCAAAGTTTTATTGATGATGCTTATCAATTCAGGATGCCGCCCTTTGGCAACCACAAAATGAACATCCAAACTCCTATCAACGTTACCGCTTATTCTTAAGTTATAAAGTTCTTCGCGTCTTAAATGATGGGCCACCACCATCAGACTGCCGATAAAAACATCCAACTTACCAGAGGATACAGCGACCAGTTCTTCAATATTATGGGTGGAACTTCTGACCCGAACGTCAGGGTATTGCTCGCGAATATATGCTTCGGCATCTGTGCCTTGGGAAACGGCAACCGTTAGACCAGAGAGTTGACTAATATCTTGTAAATAAGAATACTTTTCCGTGGAGACCATCACAATTGGCGACTGAATATAAGGATCTGAATAATCAAGCCGCATCATGCCTTGAGGATCTTTTCCCGCGGCAAGATTTAAGAATATCCGGTTGTCTTCGAGCATTTCAGCAAGTTCGCCGCGATCACGTGCCTTGATGTATTGAAATTGAATACCGCTGTATGACGACACCAAATCTAAAAGATCTTTACCAATACCATTAACGCCGTTTTCAACGTTAACGAAGGGGTCCCAGCTAATGTCACTGTATATCACCAGCGGATTCTCGGCTATCCACTGTTGTTCTTTTTGGGTAAAAGTTATATCAGCTGGTGTCAGTTTATTCACGGAATTTTGTTGATTTATAACCTGAGCAGAGGTTGTAGCGCGAGTTTCTGCCGAGTTCACCTTGTCACTTTCACTTTGGGAAGCGGCAGCAATATCTGCAACTGGCAAGAGGGCAAAAATTGTAAAGAAGAAGGCTTTAATCATATTTTGATACTCTAATTAACCTGCCGTAAAAGAATAACATGATGAAATCAATCATGATTGTATTTTTAACGCCCGCAGCAGCGAGCTAATCTGTAGCACAGCGGAAAATCAGCTCGTTTGCCTGCGCTGGTTATGTACATTCTAGTAATAGACCTCTCCGTTGACCCTTTTGCAAAACTGAGATGAAGGGTTACGGCCAGTATTATTGGATTTGGCGCTAGCATCTATGCAGTAGAGAATCTCACCGTTACGCTTTACATTCACGCAACAGCAGCTAAAGCTGATCTCCACTCCCTCGGCGAACTCGGTAAATGACATCTCTTCGTCAGAACGCATCAGCTGTTTATGCGGCTTCTCATCATGCAAACGAAGACCAGGGCCCCCTATATTTTGATCAAGGGAAAGCCGCACTTTGAACAGGTAGGAGCTCTAACAAGCCCCAGCTTTCAAGCAGTGGTAAAGTTACATGGTAATAGCCGTCTGCATCATCCACGCGGAGTCTATGCTCTCGCTTACCCGGTTGATGATAGGTGGCAGCCTGAATGTCGGAATCAAACAAGTTTTTGCTTATCTTTACGTCAAGTGACTGCTTACGCAAGACTCTCTTTACACTCTCACTAAAGTCGTGATTCACAAAATGAATCACCTTGGACGCATTTCCGTCGTTCTTATTTTCTCTTGGGTAGGTTAGTACCTTAGGGCTCGCCACATCGATTTCTTGTCGTGTGTTGCGGATAAGCGATTCAGCAGCTGGCCAGTTAAACGTTTTTTTTGCATGCTTTCGCAAAGCTTCGCGTTGAAGAGCATCCATTTTGGTTTGCGCGAGATTGCCAGTGACAATCAAGTCCAACTCATCAGTCCGCTGGCGTTGATCACTGTCCTGAAGATACTTTGGCCAAGTATCATTGCCTGCGACCAGAATATGAAAAGGCGTATTATTTTTCATCAACGCCTGTGCAATTGCCAGCGCTTCCAGGTCTTCAAAGTCTGTTTCAATGTATGCGTTGAAGTCATAGACCACGCCCACATCAGCACGGGTTTCATAACCGTCAAACAGGTGGCGATTTTCATCGATCCAGCGATAGAAATAATCATAGTCTCCAGTGCGCGCATTGTAATAACGGGGTTCCTTATTCTTGTTATAGGCCCACATCTGTTCCGGCACCATAAACAAGGCACCGTTTGCATAAGCTTGTGCAATCCATAAACGAACCAAGTCTACCGCCTCGGGATGATCGACCATATAATTCCAATCGGGATAGGGCTGCGCAGTTAATGCGAGAGGTTTACCCATGGCATCCGCCAGCTTGTACATCAACAGCGCGCTGCTATTGAACGTAGTGGACTCTGGCCGATGATTGAACTCCTGAACGTAGAAATCAATTTTATCGGAGTGAATAAACCGTAACCCTTTCCAGTAGGGATCCAACAACTGGGAACTGGTGCCAACTCTCACATAATCTTTACCGGGTAGTTGCGGGTAACCCGAGATACGAGCGAATTCATCCGCAGTATTGACCAGGTGTTCTACATGCCCGTTGTTCCACTCTGTCAGGAACTGTCGGTATTGAGCGGACAGGGGAATCGAATTGGGAAAACGGCCTGACTCCGCCTCATAAGTCTCCCGGGTCCAGCCCAGTTTTATTAAATACTGGCCATAGTGAAAGCTCTTCTCTAGTGGTAGGCCTAGGTTAACCCGCTCAGCTTTGGTAAACTTATTCTCCAACCATCTAGAGAAATTTTCCATACATGCATCGCTAAAATCTCCGCCTTGGTTATAGTGAGCAGGCGTTGCGTGCTGGGAATCAAATAGTAGAGCGTCTATTTTCCTGCCGTCACCAAGCCCGCTCATAGCCACGTTCTTTATTTGCCATTCAAGATAACGTTGAAATAAAGTGGAGTGCGTTGAGAAGAAATAATGCCCGGGAAACCATGTAATTGGCAGAGGGGAACCGTCCAGTCGCCGGGTAAACGCTTCCTGGTAGGTATCCGGGAACTTTTGAGTCATGCCGTTCCAAATCACGTCCCACTCGACTCGGGACACCCACTTCAAACCCGAATCCTGGTGAGCCGCAACTCCCTGGCTGTATTTCTCTTGTTTTTCGTCGAAGTTTTCGAGAGAAAAATCGTGAAAGCTGGATGGGGTAAAGCCCCACATCAGGATGCCCCCCCCATAACTGCCGTATCGGCCAAGCTTGGGTTTTTGCAGGTCTTGAAACAGAGCTTGAGTAAAAACAACAGAGGACTTATCGAGAAAACGCGCCTCTGATTTGCTTGGATCCATCGCACCTGCTGGTCCGCTGCTAAGCAGAACCAGCCAAAACAATACTCGAGTAAGACGAGGCAAGGCCGTCAATGCAAACAGCCTAGTCAGCATCTGGCTTGCATCGAAACAAGCTATCTCTAGAGACTCCAAAACGCTCGGGGTCCTTCATCACATCTCTAATCGTGCTGTAATGGGAAAAGTTTTTCCAGCTCAGGTCCTTTTCCTCATCGGGTTGTAAATCACAATCAAAACCCACAAGAAATGCCCAGTCGGAACCACCATAGTGTGCGAGTCCCCAGGAAAAGCCACGGCCATCACCCGTATCCAGGAATTTGTCGGGAATGTAGGCGCCGCCCGCCGGTGGAATGTCTTCAAGTGTGGTCATGATTTCGAAATTGATACCGTCCTCAGAATACTGGATAGTGCCCTTTTCGGGCCCCGCCCAGTCGACAATGGCCGCCATGCCCGAACGCCAGGGAAACACCCAGGTTTCGTGGCCGCTGTTTGAGACTGGGTTGGCCGGGTGTTTCCGATAAGGACCTTCAGGTTTATCAGCTACGGCAACACCCCACTTTGAGTCTGTGAACATCGTTTCGCCAATGGCGTGTCCCTTGTAGTAAAGGTAGTACTGACCTTTCCAGGTAATTACGCCGGGGTCGTGAATGGCCCCGCTGTCCCATGACCCCATCTCCAGTGCGGCCCCCCAGTTGGAATCGCCGTGCTCAGATGGATTAATTAATGTTCCATCGCGACTCGGCTCCAATATGGGCTGTTCCAATTTTGTCCAGGGCCCGTCTGGCGAGTCCGACCATGCCATGCCCACCACGTTGAGCGGGTCATTGTTTCTTTTCGCCTGGTACGTCAAGTAGTATTTATTCTCAGCAACCAGTATTTCTGTGGTAAAAACACTGTACTCATCCCAGCTGCCCGCTTCACCGCGAACAACGGCGGGGCCAACTTCCCGCCAGTCAATGCCGTCTTTACTAACGGCATACCAGATGTCAGCATCGAGCCAACTGGACTGATCACACTCGTTGCGCGTATACCAAATGTAATACTGGTCATTGTATTGGATGATGGAGCTGGGGTCGCGCCGGTTTACCCCTTGCTCATATCCCAATCCCGTGACCGGTTTGTAACGAAAACGTGTGTAAAACTCGTTTTCACTGTCATCGCTACGATGACGTTTCATAGCTGCGCTTGTTTGATTTGAGGTCTTCATTAATCGTTTACCTGCCCATACAACTGAATGTTAATTTCTTCTCGTCGTGCCCTGTCCAGGGAATAAAATTTCATAATGCCCGCGGCAGCCAGGAACAGTATCCCGGGCAACAGGGTGCCAACGAAATTGATACTGTCAACAACCTCGGCTGTCTGAATTTCGAGGCCAGCAACATAACCGGTTTCACCGATGACCCACAGCGCAATTGCGCCGCCCACACCCAAACCTACTTTGAGTGTAAACAGGAACAAGGCAAAGAAAATGCCTGACATATCCCGGCCTACCAACAATTTTTGATAGTCCACCAAATCACTCAACATGCTCCACGTTAGAGGCACCATGCTGATGGAAAGAAAGGATGCGATAACGCCCAGGGCCAGAATGGCTGTAAATTCAGTGCCTGGCATCCAGTAAGGCGCAGCACTCAAGAAAGCACAAACAACCATTAGTACTTTGTAAGCGCGCACCTTGTCAAAACGCGTCCAGAGAAATGCGGCCATGGCAGCTCCTAAGGTTGCCCCAATGCTCCCGGCAGTAAAAAACAAACCAATTTTGTCATCGGCATCGACCAATACTTCATTCACATAGTAAGCCGCTGCGGTGCCTTTAACCGTGAGTGTGATAAAAAACAAGATATTTGCTGAAAACAGGATCACTAATTCCCGATTGGCGAAGGCCAGTTTTATGTCGGAGATCAAGTCGCCAATTCCCGCCGCGTTAGCCTGGTCAAGCGGCTCAGCAGCATAATTCTCTTTGACGCTAAAAACACAGTAATATAAACAGGCGACAATCATCCCGGCAAAAACTATCGCCGACATAAGATAGCCCATCTGCTTGTCACCTTGACCAAAGAAATCCACCATTGGAACCAGTAGAAAAGACACAAACACCGAGGCCAGCATACCGAGGCCAAACCGATAAGATTGCAGCACGGTACGTTCATCGGAGTCTCGGGTGAGGAAACCTGCCATTGAAGAAAAAGGCACATTAACCAATGTATAGGTCAGCGACAGCAGTGCGAAGCTGCCGTAAGCGTAGATTAGTTTGCCCGTTTCACCGAGGTCTGGCGTATAGAACACCATGACAAACGACAGCGCCAGAGGAAAGGCACCCAACATAATAAACGGCCTGCAACTTCCCCATCGAGTGCGTGTTCTGTCCACCCAATACCCCACTAAAGGATCTGTTACTGCATCAAAAATACGCACCAATAAATACATGGTTCCGACGTGAGTAGCGTGCAAGCCAAAGACATCGGTGTAAAAAATGGCCAGCCATATCGATAGCATTTGCCAAACAATATTGTTACCAAAGTCACCCATGCCATAACTGATTTTGGTTTGGCGGGGCAAAATGTGACTGGCGCTATGCGTTTTTTCGCTAGTTATTCTAGCGTCGTCAATTGTACTTTCGGCAATACTAGTCATGTTTTTCCTGGGCTCAGCTAACAATATTAAATGTTCAGGAGCTTGGCTTATCCAGTTCCTGGTTCTCTTTGATCACACATTCTTTCTGCTTTTCTTCCAGAGTCATTTTTCCCTGGAAAAAAGTCGCCTCATCAAACCGCCCCACCTGGTCCCGTGGGTTTCGAAAATAGGGACGATGGGTTTGTCGATGTAAATCACAATCAAACCGGGCGAGGAACGATTGACTCTCCACGATTCGACGTGGGTTATTTTCAACAATGGTCGAGGTATTGATATGACACAATCCCCAGGTAATACCTTGACCGTCACCGTTGTCTAAAAAGGCATCGGGGCAATAGGGACCCGGTGCTATCGGTGGACACGTGACTGAAGACATGGGGTGGAAGTTCACGCCGTCCGACGCATACTGAACCGTATTTTTTTCCGGTCCGTCAAACGACAGAATAGCGGCTAATCCTTCCTTATAGGGGAATAGACAGGTTTCATGTCCTGAGTTTAGCAGGGGATTTAATTCATGTTTTTCAAACGGCCCGGCGGGATTCGTTGCCGTCGCAAGGCCCTGGGCCCTGACCAGTCGATCCATTACCCCCGGCAGTGGCTGGCCTTTATAGAAAAGACAGATCTTACCTTGATAAACGAGTGGGTATGGGTCGTGAATTGCGCCACCGTCCCATTCATCGCGTTGCCCCAGAGGCAGCACCGGTTCCTGCGCGCTGTGCCAGGGTCCGTTGGGAGAGTCTGCCCAGGCCATGCTGACGTCACAGTGGTCTCCTTTCGCATTCGAGAATTTCTCACTAAAGGCCTGGTAATAGAGATAATATTTCCCTTCATACACGAGCACATCAGGAGTAGTCACTGAGCGACTGCCATAATGTCCAGCTGCAGCTCGGCCCACGGCCACGCCCTGCTCTGTCCAGTCAAAACCATCAACACTCGTCGCGTAATAGATATCAGCCAGATCCCAGTCCACCGCAGGGCTGGTATCGGTGCAATGATCCATACCCACCGGTGACACACTCGGCGAGCGACGTGTGTACCACACATAATAAGTCTCCCCCACTTTTATCACTTTACTGGGGTCTCGACGGGAGGCTTCCGAATCTTTACCAAGCCCCGATAAATGGGAATACTTAAAATTGGTATAAAATTCGTTGTCTCTATCGTCAGGCTCAGGCCACTGTTCGTGCAGCCGTTGCATGGCTGCACTCATTGTCGGTCTGTTTTTTTTGCTCTGTGAGTTAGTCATTAGCTTTCTTTAAAATAAACCGTTTTCTTGTCAACATATTGCTCAAGACCATACCTACCGTCTTCGCCACCTGCACCACTCATTTTCCAGCCATTGTGAAAACCCTGGTGCTGCTCACCAAGGCCGCGGTTCACATAGACCTCACCCACTTCCATCTCATTGATCGAACGCTGTATGTTCTGCAGCGATTGAGTGAATAGGTAGGCAGACAAGCCGTATTGGTTATCATTGGTATAAGCAATGGCCTCATCAATGTTTTGAATTTTTACGATGGGCAAAACCGGTCCAAATGTTTCTTCCTCAACAAGAATGTTACTTTGATCGACATCCGTCAGCACAGTCGGCTCATACCAGTTACCACCTTCGAAGCCTGGCACCTCGGCGCGTTTGCCGCCGCAAGCCAAGGTGGCTCCCTGCTCAATTGATTGCTCAACCAGACCGTGAATGTGATCGATTTCCCGCCCATTCACTTTGGGGCCCATTTGTGTCGCCGGATCCATTGGGTCACCCACCTTCAGGTCCTTAACCAGACTGACAAATTTGGCCACAAACTCATCGTAAACAGAGGCGTGTACGTAGAGGCGTTCGGCACAGGTACAGACCTGACCACAGTTCGCAAACCTGGCCCAAAGGGCTTCATTCGCCGCGAAATCAAGATCGGCATCATCCATAACAATAAAGGGCGCCTTACCCCCTAACTCCAGCATTACTGGCGTTAGATGTTCGGCACTGGTCCGGTAAATCATCTGCCCGGCTCGTGTACTACCGGTCATGGTGATCAGGCGCGTGATAGGGCTCTCACAAAGATGTTGCCCCACAACAGAACCGCGCCCGTTCACAATATTTAGCACACCCGGCGGGATTCCAACCTGGTTGGCGATTCGACCCAATTCCATCGTCGCCAGTGGCGTTTCAATGGTGGGTTTAACAACAATGGTATTACCGGTGATCAACGCGGGGCCAATTTTCCTGGCCGCCAGGGCTAATGGAAAATTCCACGCTGTAATCGCCACGACAACACCGCGGGGTACTTTGTGGATATAAATTTTCTCCCCTTCGTTATCGGAGGGCAAAATATCCCCTTCCAGAGTAAGGGCATTGTCGCAGGCGTATTCAATAAAGGTGGCAGCGCCTTCAACTTCGCCCCGGGCAACGTCTAGCAGCTTTCCTTGCTCGCGTACTAGCAATTCTGCAAGATTTTCTGTTTCCTCCCGAATCGCAGCCGCAAATTTCCGGAGGATGTTTGCACGTGTTCTCGCCGTTAAGGCTGCCCATGACTTTTGAGCAACCTGTGCCGCGTCTAGTGCCGCTTGAGCATCTTCAGCACAGCCCGCGGGTATTTCACCCACAAGATCACCGGTGCTGGGGCTATGAACACCGATCACTCCCGATTCCCGGGACGGCACATATTTGCCATCGATAAAATTTACCTTATTACAGTTGGTCATCGTTTATCTCCCCATCCATCCGCCGTCAACCAGGACGGTACTGCCATTCATATAATTTGATGCCGCCGACGCTAAAAATACCACCGGCCCCTTGAAGTCTTCTGGAGTGCCCCAGCGGCCCTGTGGAATTCGAGCCAGAATTGAACTCGCTCGGTCGGCATCATTACGCAAAGCTTCCGTGTTGTCGGTTGCTATATATCCCGGTGCAATGGCATTCACGTTGATGCCTTTGCCAGCCCATTCGTTCGCCAGCGACATGACCAACTGGCCAATTGCGCCCTTACTCGCGGCGTAACCAGGAACAGTCAGGCCCCCTTGATAAGTGAGTAATGAGGCAGTGAAAATAATCTTTCCAGAACCCTGTGCTAACATCATTTTTCCAATTTCCCGGGATAAAATGAACTGGGAATTTAGATTCACTTCTATTACTTGATCCCAGTATTCATCACTGTGTGACGCGGCAGGCTCTCTTAGAATCGTCCCCGCATTGTTGACTAGGATATCAACCTGTGAATGGCTAGTTTTCACGTTATCAATGAAAGTATAGACACTACTTCGGTCTGAGAAATCGCACTGAAAAGATGAGAAGTTTCTGCCTAGCGCCGATACGGCGGCCTCTACCTCAGAACCGGGAGACAAGCTGGCAGACACGCCTATGATGTCTGCTCCGGCCTCCGCCAGGGCAATGGCCATCGATTTACCGATGCCGCGACTGCAGCCTGTTACTAATGCCGTTTTACCGGCCAAACTAAATTGCTCTAACATATGTTTTACCTGTTTATTCTATTCGCAGGAAACCAGGGCTTTCATACCCGTCGGATTGTTATCCATCCCGGAAAATGCGTCATTTATTTCAGCAAGAGATGAAATGCTTGAAATAAAAGGTTCAATGTCAATCGAACCGTTAGCAATAAGCTCTATCGCTTTTTCAAAGTCTGCATGTTCATACACACGCGCACCGAGTAATTGCAGCTCCTTCCAGAAGAACTGAAACAAGTCCACCTTGGGACTCTCAGCGTGAATGGCAACCATACAGATACGACCGCGAACCGCCGCAATGGCCGTCATCGCAGAGACTGCCGCGGCAACCCCTGACACTTCAAATACGACATCCGCACCTTTACCCGCGGTCCAATCCTTAACACGCGATTCAAGGTCCTCGGCGAGAGGATTAACCGTCTCAAAACCATTTGCCTGGGCAAACGCAGTTCGCGCTTCATTAACCTCAGAGATCATTACATTGGCACCAGCACTCTTGGCCACCAGGGCAACCAATTGGCCGATTGGCCCTCCACCAATAACAACTGCATTTTCACCCGCAACCAGTTCGGCTCTTGAGATATCGTGACAGGCAACGGCCAATGGTTCGATTAAAGCGCCCTGTTTTAAACTGACGTTTTCGGGCAATTTGTGCAAGGTGCGAGCTTTTACTGTCCAGAAGCTTTGAAAAGCACCCGGTGTATCTATACCCATAAACTTTAACTGGTGACACACATGGGAGTGACCCGCTTCACACGCCGGACACTCGCCGCAGTAGTCTAAAGGCCTGACCACAACAGAATCACCGAGAACAAAACCCTCAACGTCAGCGCCCATTGCTTCAATGGTCCCGGACATCTCATGCCCAATCACCTGGGGCGGTGCAACCCGCTGATCCATGACCCCATGGTAGATGTGCATATCGGTACCACAAATCCCCACGTAGGCCACTTTGAGAACAACCTCATCGGGACCGGGCTGTTCTTTTGAACCCGCCACTAACTGAAATTGTTTATTGCCAATATATTGTGCTGCGTTCACGCGAAGCTCCTTTCAAAATTTGCTAAAAAATCTTCATATTTATCACTGTCGATAATGGCACCCGGATACTGAACCACCAGTTTTGCAACGGCTGCGGCTGCAGTGGCTGACTCAGCACAGGAGCTACCCATCAATCGCGCCGCCAAATAAGTGCCCGCAAACGAATCACCTGCCGCGGTTGAATCAATTTGTTGCGCCGCGGGAGAAAATATTTGATGGTGGACCGGCAACCCTTGGTGGTAGCAAAACACCCCATCTCGGCCGCCCTTAATAACAATCTCCTCTACCTTTTCTGTCTTGAGGAACTGGCCAATAGATTGCACACTGTCATGAGCATATAAAGCCATATGATCCTCCACTCCCGGCAAGGCAATATCGCAAATCCGGTAGGATTTAGTCATCCAGTACGCGGCATGAGCGCTGTCTTTCCATAGCTTTTCACGGTAATTCGGATCAAAAGCAATCTTCGCACCTCTGCGGCGAAGAGAGGACACCAAGTCCAGTAGTCTCTGCTTGTCTTCATCATCCAGAATCGCAAGTGAAAGACCGCTAAAATAAACATAATCAAAATCGGGGATGGTTTTTGTGCCACCGGAGCGCTCTAATAACGTCATCATCTGTGTCGCCGCCGAACCCTCCCGCCAATAGCTGAAGTTTCGTTCTCCCTGCTCATCCGTTGATATCGCATAAATACCCGGAAGGCGATCATCGGAGAACGTCACCAGAGATGCATCCACGCCCTCTTGCTCCCAAGCAGCAATCATCGATTCACTGATTGCATCTCGACCGACTGAGCTATACATGGACACCTGTAAGGATTGCTGCCAGCGTTTGGCATAAACCGCCGAATTGTAGGTATCTCCGGCAAACGCTCGACGGTAGCTGTCGGCTTCTGCAGCACGCAACTCCATCATACATTCACCAATAACTAATAAAGACGCCATCTTTTGCTCACACATCTAGAAAATTTAGCTTGCCAGCTTTACCGGCGCTACCTGAAAAGGCTGTAACTTGTCCCAATCAAACTCAACACCAATACCCGGCACTGAAGGCGCAACTGCACGGTAGTTTTCTAGCACCAGAGGTCGCTTGGTATATTCGTCGATGGGAAAGCTGTGTATCTCTATCCAGCCGGCATTAGGCTGAGCCGATACCAGGCTCACATGCAATTCCTGCATGCCGTGAGAGCACACGGGCATATTGTAAGCGCGGGATAATTTGGCCACCCTCAGCCAGCCTGTGATCCCACCACAGTTTGATGCGTCGGGTTGAATGTAGGACAAACGAGCCTGCTCAAAGGCGAATTCAAACTCATGAAGCGTATGCAGGTTTTCTCCCATCGCCAGGGGCACACCAGTGGCCTTGGCGATCTTAGCAAAACCCAGGTAGTCATCGGGAATAATGGGCTCTTCGAACCAGAGGATATCGTAGGCACTAAATGCCTCAGCGGCCTTTATGGCTCGATCAATATCCATCGAATAATTGGCGTCAACCATCAAGGTCACATTCGGACCGATCAACTCACGAACGGCTTTGACGCGCGCGATGTCTTCGTCGAGATTGTCTTTGCCAACTTTTATTTTTACGCCGTTACAGCCCCGGTCCAAATAGCCTTGTATGTTTTTCAGAAGCTTGTCCAGGGAAAAATTTAAATCAATGCCGCCGCAATAGGCTTTACAGGTATCAGAGACTCCACCCGCTAGTTTCCAAAGGGGTTTCTCTGCTTTTTTACAACGGATATCCCAGAGTGCTGTATCAATGGCTGAAATCGCAAAAGAGGATATACCCCCTCGCCCCACGTAGTGGATATGCCATTCCATCATGTCGTAAATGGCATCGATATCCGTTCCATCTTTTCCGAGTAACGCCGGAGTCAGGTCGTGTTCGATCATGGATTTAATCGCGTAACCACCCTTGCCACCGGTATAGGTATATCCGGTTCCCTGTGAACCGTTGGCTAATTCGATGGTAACAGTGATCAATTCAAAAAACGTGTGATCCCCATGCTTGGCATCGGTCAGCACTTCGGCCAGTGGCACCTGGAACAATCTGGTTTCAATACTTTCGATAATACTCATAGTAGACACATCAATCTTTTAGTTTAGTAAGGGTTAAAAAGAGCCTGAGCAGAGCCGCTTACCACAAGCGCTGCTCAGGCTGATGCCACTAACTAAAACTCGACTCGCAGACCCAGACGGAAAATACGACCATTGTATGTTTGGTTGTAGTTTCTATCGGTGGGAATGTCGTCTCCTTCAAGAAGGTTACCGGCACTTCTATCTGAAGAAAAATACTCGGTGCCTTCCTCTAAAAGATTGCTGACACTACCAATCAAGGCAATGGAATCTGAAAAAGCGTAGCTAAAGGATCCGTCCAACTGGCCGTAAGAATCACGCCAAATAGCCATGCCATCCAAGCTGTTGGCGGGGTCTTCCAGAGACTCCGAACGCCAGTTATAGGCCAACCTGAACATCATGTTACTGTCTTCGTAAAAAGCCATGAGGTTATAGGTGTGCTCTGATTGATACTGATAAGGGAGATCCACTCCGTCATCGCCAAAGGACTCTTTAAAATAGTCGGCCTTGCTGTTTGCGTAGGTATAGTTCGCTTGGAAACCAAAGTTTTCCATACCTTCTATGAAGTCGAGATTACTGACAACTCCCAGTTCCAGACCACTGACTTTGCCCCCGTCTCCATTAATAGCCCTGGACACCGATTCAAAATACAAAGGGTATTCAACGGCAGCATCCAGCTGGGTTTCACCGCCAAGGAAATCCTCTTCGGTGTAGAACGGTGCACGGTCATCCAACTCAGTTTCATAACCAGGTACAGTCACGCGGCCCAATTCAACAGCGTTAAAGATGAAGCTACTGATATCTTTATAGAACGCCCCCACCGATACCATGCCAGTTTTGCTGAAGTAGTATTCAGCCGACACGTCAAACTGGTTCGCCTCATAGGGGTCGAGGAAAACATTACCCCCTTCAAATGAATCTTCGTCGGCCACGCTCCAATTCGGGTCTTCCGAGCCATCAAGCTCCAACCAGCCATCGGTCGTCGTGCTGGCGCCGGCTTTAGCCTGATCGAAATCAGGTCGTGCCATGACCGTTGCCGCTGCAAAACGAAGTACCACATCATCATTGATACGGTAGTTGAGATTGATGCTAGGCAAAAAATTACTGTAATCATGCGACAGTGTTATTAGGCTTAATTCACCACCGTGAGTGGCCTCGTAAGCACCACCCACCAGAGCGCTACTGCTCAGTTCTGTGCTCACATAACGCAAACCCACATTACCGGTTAGCTCGCCGTCCATCATATTCAGGTTCGCCTGAAAGTAGGCTGCAGCCGTCTCTTCTTCGTTGTTAGCGTTGCCTCTGCGGTCTGGGGTTAGCCCGGTAATATCAAAGACACTGTCAAAGGTTGTAAAGAAAGGTGTTGAGCCGTCGTCAACAAAACCAAACAAACGATTCATGTGAGCGGTGTAGCTGGTAATCGCCAAGTCAAAATCACGTATCGAGTTCCAACCCGTTGGCACACCGGCGCCTGCATTTCCACTGAGAAAATTCACAGGCTCAAAGCGTTCGGCGTTTACGTCGTGAAACAATGGCTCCGCGCCCCACAAGCTAAAGCCGCCGTTGTAACCATCAAATTGAATTTCCCATGGGCCCAGATGCTGTGAAGCGCTGTGCGTTTCTTTTGAGCGCTTGTTCCAACGTACTCCGGCCTCAACGGAACTGAAAAACTCATTGCCATCGAGTTCGTAACTGGCATCAAATTTGAAGGAGACATCTTCATCGGTGTTTGCTACCGGCAGGCGCATGATCGGCCCCTGACTCAAGCGGTTTAGATTGAAACCGTGATTCTCAAAGGTCTCTTCACTGTGATTGTTGGCAACAGCAGGGTCATAAAATTCTGTACCGGAGGGCAGATAACCGTACTGACGGTCGCCCTGCATGCTGAACAAGGCATCATGCTGGTCTCCATTAAGATACCAGTGATCAAAATTGTAAATTTGCTGGGTCAGCTCCTCTGTTTCGGCCTTCGAGTATCCGACTGCGGCAGAGAGGGTTAAATCACCCAATACGATGTCACCACCCAGTTGCAGGGTGAGCGTATCAATGTCAGCTTCTACACTTTCATCCGTGGGAGAAATATACAGGTTGTCCACTGCAAATTCCGTTATCGTATTGGTATCGGGGTTTGTAACAATGGAGTCTGCCACCAACGCGCTATCACCATAGGGTATCCACGAAGTGAAAGCATGTTCTAACAAGGAATCTTCAACCTGGGTATACGTAACATCTAAATAGGTATCGATGTTATCACTTGGCTGCCACTGAAAATTGACCAAAAATGAACTGCGCTCACGCTCGCGCTCCTGCGCTGAAACGGCCCAACGGCTAGGATAAAAACCGTTGGCAGACTCCGCCCAGCTCCAGTTCGAAACCGAATCAGTGCGAGATGAAATATCTTCTTGGGAGAACCCAACCGCCACACCAAAAGTTTCGGTAATCGGTGTCACATAAGACAAATTGACAGACGGTGAACTTTCTTCGTTATTTTCATTGAGTGCACCTTCTATAAAGACACTCCCCTTCGCGCTGCCAACATCGAGTGGCCGTGCGGTTACAATATTGATCGTGCCGCCGATACTGCCTTCCAAATGCTTGGCTGAAGGCGTTTTATAAACTTCGATCGCGGATATCATGGAGGAAGGCATACTACTGAAATCGATTCCTCGACCCGCGCCTGCAGAGGCGACAGTCTGGCCATTTATCAAGGTGTTGTTGAGGCTATCACCCAGGCCCCGAATAGTGACGGTAGTGCCTTCACCATTGTCCCGGTTGATACTCACACCCGCTACTCGCTGCAGGGCTTCCGCTATATTTTTGTCGGGCATCTTGCCCACGTCAGAGGCGACGATAGCATCCACAATATTCTCAGCGTCACGCTTGTGATCGATACTCTGTCGAAGGGTCTTGCGAATACCCAGTACTTCAATCTCCTCTAGTAATGCATCGAGATCTTCACCGGTTTTATATTCTGTGCTCTCAGCGCCAAAAACGGGCTGGGTGCTTAGGGTTAGCACTGCAATTGCCTGGGCACACGCCACAGACAGGGTAGTAGGGGCAAACTTGTTTATCAGCCTTTTCATCAGATTTACTCTCTCAGTTCCAGTTTTGTTATTACTGCCACTAGAAGATTGATAATTGTTAACAATCTACAGTGCCGATGCTAGCACCGCGAAAAGTCGATGTAAACAGTTTGTTTATTGTTAACAATCCTTAAGTGGCCGACCTCCTCCCACTCGGCTGGAATGCTTAGATTGCCTAGAATGGCGGCGCACAGGGCAATGGGCAAGTAAATTGAGTCGCCAACATCGACTAAATAGGCATAAGAGAACCTGTGTTAAGTAATACTTGATCTAGCAAAATTGTATTTTGTTTACAAATTACAATAGTTATCGATACAATGGCCCTGTCTTAGTGCCCTTAGCATGAACCAGGATTACCATGTCAAATACTGTAAAAGTCGTTCCTATCCGAGATCAAATCGCCGATCAAATTCGTTCAGACATTATTTCCGGCGAACTTGAACCCAGTGAAAAACTCAATGAACAGGCATTAGCCGAGCGCTTTGGCGTATCCCGCGGACCGATTCGCGACGTCATCATAGAGCTGACAAAAGAAGGGCTTCTGATCACCAAAAAAAACCGTGGTGCCTCGGTCAACAGTGCGCTGGATGCTGATCTGCAAGACCTGATGTTTGGCATTCGACTGAAGATCGAAGAGTTTGCTACCCAGCATGTGAAAGGCAAGCTCAACGACACTGACTTCACCGCACTGGAATCAATTCTGGATCACTTACAGGAGTCTTTTAACAAAGAAGACTTCACCGAAGTCACAAAAACGGATATCGATTTTCATCGTTATATCGTGGGAAAGGCCGGCGGTGAGACGCTTACTAACCTGTGGTATTCCATCGTTATGCGCATGCGTATGAGTTATTCTCGGCTCGACAACTCTTCGGATTGTTACGACGAACACAAGGTGATTCTGGATGCCTTACGCGCCGATGATACTGAGACCGCGATTGAAGCTTTGCGGGCAAATATTAAGGCGTGACAGCAGCATGGGCACCCAGAAATTGTTGAGCCTGCCCGACCGATTTGAATCTCCGCACCCCTGTTCCCTCAACCTAGCCGCCTCATGTGACTGCTCTGAGTGTGTAACTAGCCGCTCTGTACAAAACATGATGATCAATCGCATCCACCGCGTGACCAATTCCTACAACATTGAGCTGCGAAAGTTCAACAGTCGCCACGGAATCTAAACCGCTGTTTGAATGATTCTTATCGGGCAAGAATAAATATAAGAGCCCGAGTTTCTTTCGTTTGAGATTACCCACTGATTTTTACCCATGATGCATGGGAGATAAGTCCGCACACTAATTTCGCTGTAAGAATATAACCCGGGATAACTACACAACTTTCTACACTTCAATTATTTGGAAATATTTTTTTGGGAGTAAATTCCTTAGCTTCAGCCCACATAAAACCAAGCATTTTCATGCCATCTGCTCAAGGTTACCTGTTTGTCTTTTTAGGGAGCTTAGAAGCCTAAACAGCTTTTTACTAACCTTGTCTTGATGTCCGTTTCGGCGTAAAAATTACGCGTGTAGGGCGATTTTTTATTGTCTGCTAGGGTCGGCGATGTGACACAAGCTGTCATTTACGGAATGTTTGTTTTAGCGGCACTAGACCTTTTGACACCTATCTAGTCTGAAAAAATATGAAACCACAATTTCATCAGTGCTAACATCAACTTTTTGGGCATCGTCGCTCTTTAAGATCGAACTCACTAAATACGGTCGACACGGAAACACTCTGCTCAAGATCTTCAATCGACGGCAACTTTCCTTGCAAGCTTGCAGGAATTGATTTCGTCAATTGGTATTGTGAAACACCTATTGGAGAATCGATATTCTTCAGCGCGTATTCAACCACTAGGTGATCCTTATCTTTGCAGAGCAAAAGACCGATTGTAGGGTTGTGCGAACTTTGTTTGATTTCTCCGTCAATTGCTGCCATGTAGAAATTCAATTGCCCTGCGTCACGTGGGTCAAACTCAGTTGTTTTCAACTCGATGACTACATAGCAATTGAGCGGGACATGAAAGAACAATAGATCGATATAAAAATCGCGACCTCCTACTTTCAATCGATGCTGTTTCCCCACATAAGCAAAGCCATGACCTAATTCGAGCAAAAATTTTGAAATATGTGTGATTAGGCTAGTCTCTATGTCGCGCTCCCGCATAGCCTCGTTTATTGCTAGAAAGTCAAAGACATAGGGATCTTTTAATGTTTGACGTGCAAGCTCGGACTGAGGTTCTGGTAGTGTCTTGGTAAAGTTGGACAACGCTTTGCCCTGGCGGCCATAAAGATCAGATTCGAGCTGATGCTGTAATACGGCTCTAGACCAGCCATTCTCCAAAGTCTTTTGGATATACCATAGTCGCTCCCCAATAGACCCTAACTTATTGATTAATAGAGTATTATGCCCCCAGGGAATTTGTGCAACAGCTTGTTGCACAAATTGCTTGTCCGGGTAAGCAGCGGCAAAACTACGCATGTACTTTAAATTTCGCGTGGAAAATCCCTTAACCCCAGGAAAGCTTGAACTCAAGTCATTAGCCAAGCGATCAATAATCTTGGCGCCCCATCCATGCTCTTCCTGTTTCTCCAAAATGGTAGTCCCGATATCCCAATAAAGTAGATTCAGCTCCACATTTACTTTGACCGCTGCCTTAATTTGAGCCGCGCCGACTTTCGCTTTTAGTTGTTCCAGCCACTCCTGGTATTCAATAGATATTTCGTTGTCAGCCATTATTCGTTTCTTGTCAAATTTGAAAAAATTTTCAGATATTAAATTACGTTATGATAGGGATGGCAGAGGCCGCATGACAATTCGGTCACAGTGAATGGTGTTCCTGGCTGATTGAACCAACATAGTCTGACAAGTGCGAATCTGACCGACATTAAAGCTTGTGATAGAAGAGAATCAACAGCTTATTTTTTCTGCTTTGGCGGAAGGTAATCGCCTGCTTTCGGGTATATTTATACTATCTTCTTGACCGTCGGCAATGTGGCGTTAGCTGCCTTACACAGAGAAAATAACTTCCGCTTAAAGAGTACAGTAAAACGTCGAGGTATATAATCAGGCAAAAGCATGGGTGCGGCTAGGAGGCGACTCAATCCGTTTCTAAAGGTGAACAGGCAACAGCCTACCGATGAAGTCTTTTTATAAGCAAGCGAAGCGGTTAGTATCTTTTCTTTTGCTAGTCAGGCTACGCTTCAACTAGCTGGCATGCTACTGACCTTTCCCCCTAAATTCACACCATGAAATAGACGACTTTTCCATGAACAAAGGAAAAGGGGCTACTGAAAAAGGGGATCATGGACGCGAATGTCCGCTTTAGAGAACAAGAATCAACCACCTTCCATCGTCCGTAATGGGTCAGGAGCGACTATTTGGTTCACGCCAAGGTCAAGGTGGGTCCGGGTCTGCTTTCGAGCGAATTTTGGTCATTTACCAGACTAATTTGTCACCCTACCGACTACCAGGCTTCTTTAACGATCTACAATTGCTTGAATACGTGTGATTAATACGCCCAACCGAAATTGACTGGCCGAATCTGGTGGTAGATGGCAGGACAACGCATCTTCAAAATCTTCTATCGAAAGGTATCTGTTGAACTCATTACAAATGAACGCTTTGACAGTTTGTGGCGCCGCAGCAATATCCTCAACTATTGACTCTCTACCATCTACAACAGCCACCAGGTCTTCAATATCATGGCTCATTCGAAAATCATTGTTACCTCGATGAGTGAACGCTTCCAATTTCATGAAGGCTTTTGTCCATCGGCAGATAACTCCATGGTCATCTTCCGTCTGTGTAAAGTCCAAAGACCGGAGTTGATTTTCCAATTGATAATAGTCGGCCAAATTAACGACCTCCACTACCATATCTACATCTTGAGTTGGGCGTGGAAGTGGGGCCGCCTTATCTGTCACCAATAACTCTGTTGCGCAACCTCCTACCAGTACCAGGCGATTAAGCAGAGGCCTAATTTCATTGCAAACCGCATAGAGTAAATCCCTATTCTTCATAGCTCATCCAAATATTTATTGAGCGTTTTCACTGCCACTAGACTATCTCTAGCGTTACCACTTCTCAGAACATCCACAATAGCCAATAAATCGTAAAGAATCGCATCTTGGCTCACCGCATGAGGAACGCTTTTATACAAGGGTTGTACCGAATAGCCTTTATCCTGGCCTTCAGCACAAGGCCAAACAGGGATGCTATCACCCTGCCCCAAAATGCCCTTAAAGATATCTGCAGCATATGACGTAGCGATACCCCTTGTTGGCTCACCTCGCTCAATAGGGAATACATATTTGATGCCGTGCCGTAGGAACTCCACCATTGCAGCTTTCACGGGGTGCACTCGACTTTCCTTTTTTCGTGCCAGTCCGGACTTCAATAGCCTTTTAATTCCGGCGTTAACCTCAGAAGCACTCATGCCTAACTCAAGCGCTATAGTGCCTTGAGCCCAAGGTTTTTCGACCTTAGCGGCAATTTTTAACAATATCACGACGTCTTGGGGTTTTAGCATCAGCTGGGTTCCCTATTCATTTAGCAGGCTTGCCACGCATTCGATATTCGTGATTCGCGAATAGCAAATACAAGCCATCGCTGAAGAAACCTGCATTCTCAGTCCACGATAGGGCCCAGCATCTGTTAGAATGCCGTCTTTAAATTCTTTATTGGTGTAACGATTAACATGTTTTAGTCCCTTGGGGTCTCCAAAAACTAACCAAAAGCTATCCGGGATTCTGCGCTGCAGGGAAACAAGCTGCTACTAACTGACACAAGCCGACACAGATAAACTTTATATAAATCAATAACTTATATTAGATAATCGCAAAAATATGCCTAGTAATCAAGCCCTTACAGAAGCCCAGCTATCCACTCATACACCCATGATGCAGCAGTACCTGCGTATGAAGGCTGATCACCCCAATGAAATCATGTTTTATCGCATGGGTGACTTCTATGAAATGTTTTTTGACGATGCTAAAAGAGCCTCGGAAATACTGGATATCTCCCTAACGGCGCGGGGCAAGTCCAACGGCGAGCCTATCCCGATGGCGGGCATCCCCTATCACGCGGCCGACGGCTATCTAGCCAAGCTAGTGCGCAAGGGTGAGTCTGTAGCCATTATCGAGCAGGTAGGCGACCCAGCCACCAGTAAAGGCCCTGTTGAACGCAAAGTAATGCGCATAGTGACGCCCGGCACCATCAGCGACGAAGCCCTGATGGACGCCAGCCAAGACAATCTGCTGGTGGCGGTGCACAGCCACGAAGACAAAGACACCCGCGTGCTCACTTACGGCATTGCCGCTATGGACATCGGCAGCGGTCGTTTTCAGGTGCTTGAAGTAGATGGCCTAGACTCTGCACTCAGCGAACTGCAACGCCTGCAACCGGCTGAATTGCTTATCAGCGATGATTTGGACACACCAGAAATTGCCGAAGGCCGGCGCGGAGTGCGCCGGCGCGCGCCGTGGGAATTTGAACTCGAAACGGCACAGCGCCTACTCACCCAACAGTTTGGCACGCAAGATCTTGCCGGTTTTGGCTGTGAGCACCTACTTACTGCGATTGCAGCGGCTGGCTGCCTCCTGGCTTATGTTAAAGAGACGCAACGCACAGAACTGCCACACATCCGCAGCCTTGCCCACGAAAACCGCGACGACGCCGTTACTCTAGACGCGTCCACACGCCGCAACTTGGAACTCGATATCAACCTTGGCGGCGGCGAGGAAAATACCTTGTTCAGCGTGCTGAACACCACGGCCACCAGCATGGGAGGCAGGCTCTTACGCCGCTGGCTCAACCGACCTTTAAGCAACCTCAATTTACTCTTGTCTCGCCAACAGGCCATTAGCGATATGATGCACAACTATCGCTTTGAGCCCATTCACACCATTCTCAAACGAGTGGGAGACATGGAGCGCATTTTGGGGCGCCTGGCGCTGCGCTCAACCCGGCCTCGAGATTTGTCTAGGCTATTGGAATCTTTGGCCACCTACCCTGAATTGCAGACCGAATTGGGCATCATAGAGGCCCCTTTGCTCACCCAATTGGCGAGTAACATTCGCTCATTTCCTGACTTGGTTGAATTGCTCGATCGCGCCGTTGTTGAAAACCCACCGGTGGTCATTCGTGACGGCGGGGTTATTCGCGAAGGTTTTGACTCAGAACTGGACGAGTTGCGGAATATCAGCAGCAACGCGGGCCAGTTTTTGATCGACCTAGAAACTCGCGAGCGTGAGCGCTCAGGCATCAGCACTTTAAAAGTTGGCTACAACCGCGTGCACGGTTACTACATTGAAATCAGCCGAGCACAATCGGACAAAGCGCCCGTCGACTATATCCGTCGCCAAACGCTTAAAAATGCCGAGCGCTTTATTACTCCAGAATTAAAAGAGTTTGAAGACAAAGCACTGTCGGCAAAAAGTCGTGCCTTAGCTCGTGAAAAAGCACTCTATGAAATGCTGATCGAAGACCTCAACGAACAGCTTTTTGCCCTCCAAATCTCGGCCGAGGCCGTAGCCGAATTAGACGTTTTAGCCACCCTGACTGAACGCGCAGACGCTCTGAACTTTAGTCGGCCGGAGCTCACACAATCCCCCGGCATCAATATTAAAGCCGGCCGTCACCCTGTTGTTGAGCAAGTATTAAAAACACCGTTTGTGCCCAATGATTTACGCTTTGATGAGCAGCGGAAAATGCTGGTTGTCACCGGGCCAAACATGGGTGGTAAATCTACTTACATGCGACAAACGGCGTTGATTACGCTGCTGGCCCATATCGGCAGCTACATTCCTGCCGAGGCCGGCACGCTGGGAATGGTGGACAGAATTTTCACCCGTATTGGCTCCTCGGATGACCTCGCAGGGGGTCGCTCAACCTTCATGGTGGAAATGACCGAGACCGCTAATATTCTTCACAACGCCACCGATAAAAGCCTGGTGTTAATGGATGAAATTGGCCGAGGCACAAGCACCTTTGATGGCTTGTCTTTGGCGTGGGCCTGTGCCGTACACCTCGCGCAGTCAGTACAGGCTTTCACCTTATTCGCCACCCACTACTTTGAAATTACCGGCCTGCCAGACACTATTCCCGGGGTCGCCAATGTTCATCTGGACGCGACCGAGCACAATGACAACATCGTGTTTTTACACAACATTCAGGAAGGCCCTGCAAATAAGAGTTACGGCTTACAGGTCGCCAAGCTCGCCGGTATTCCGGCCGAAGTGTTGGCGGAAGCAAAACACCAGCTAATGTTGCTGGAAAGCGGTGAGCACTCTCAAGGCGCTTCAGGCAAGCAAAACCCAGCAGTAGGCGACAATACTTCCGTGCTTAGTGGCCAAGTGATGGCGGCGGAACAAAGTAATGCCGCGACAAGCGAACCGGTGGACCCCTTTCAGGGCGAGCTGTTTGCGGCCGGAGGCCCCCACCCAGCCGTTGAGGCCCTCGACACTCTGCTGCCTGATGAATTGAGCCCTAGGGAAGCGCTGGACGCGCTCTATCGACTAAAAGCCCTACTTTGATGAAGACAGCCCCGTAGTCTACGGGGCCAACTTTCTACCTAAGATACACTCCCACTAAGAAAACGCGACAAAACACTCCCCATTTACCCCAAATTATTGCTAAAATGCGGCGCTCAAGTAATTGACCTAACATATGACCCAACATTCAGAAATTCGGAGTTTAGACGCATGACTTTTGTCGTAGGTGAAAATTGTATTAAATGTAAACACACCGACTGCGTAGAAGTGTGCCCTGTTGACTGTTTTTACGAAGGCCCTAACTTCTTGGTCATCCACCCAGATGAATGCATTGACTGCGCCCTATGTGAGCCCGAATGCCCCGTAGACGCCATTTTCTCTGAAGACGAACTGCCCGACGGGCAAGAAGCGTTCCTAGAACTAAACGCCGAGTTAGCCGACGTATGGCCAAACATTACCGAAATGAAGGACGGCCCCGCTGACGCAGACGAGTGGGACGGAGTAGAAGGTAAATTGGCGCACCTGGAGCGCTAAAACCAAATTCCAAGCATAAAAAAACCGCGATATTCTCGCGGTTTTTTTATGCTAAAAATAAATCACATAGCGCCAAACAAAGATTCTCCGTTTAAACCCTGCTTTTCTAGAATATCGCGCAGACGTTTCAAAGCTTCTACCTGAATCTGACGAACTCGTTCGCGGGTTAGTCCAATCTCTCGGCCCACTTCTTCTAGGGTGCTCATCTCATAGCCGCGCAAGCCAAACCTTCTGGCCACTACTTCACGCTGCTTTTCGGTTAGCTCGTCCAACCAATCACTGATACTCGTGTTAAGATCGCTGTCTTGCAGCAAACTGGCCGGGTCACTCACCTGCTGATCGGGAATTGTATCAACCAAACTTTTTTCCGACATAGGCCCCATTGGGGTGTCCATGGAAGCCACACGTTCATTCAAACCCAGCATACGTTCAACGTCTTTCACCGGTTTTTCTAACAGGGTGGCAATATCATCTGGAGTGGGCTCATGATCCAGTTTCTGCGCTAATTCACGCGCGGCTCGCAAATACACATTCAATTCTTTCACCACGTGTATGGGCAAACGAATGGTGCGAGTTTGATTCATGATGGCGCGCTCAATGGTTTGACGAATCCACCAAGTCGCGTAAGTAGAGAAGCGGAACCCGCGCTCTGGGTCAAATTTTTCAACCGCGCGAATTAAGCCTAGGTTGCCCTCTTCAATGAGGTCCAACAAAGCCAGCCCCCGATTGACATAACGGCGACCAATTTTCACCACTAAACGCAGATTACTTTCAATCATACGCTTGCGCGAAGGTTCGTGGCCTTTGAGCGCTTTACGCGCAAAGAACACCTCTTCCTCAGCACTGAGTAATGGCGAAAAGCCAATTTCATTAAGATAAATTTGTGTTGCATCTGAAGTTTTTTGAAAGCGATCTGAATCCGCTTTTTTGGCATTGCGCGCTCGAACTTTTGCCCGTTCTGCCAGCTCTTTACTAAGAATTTCAGCCTCTATATCTCGGCCTTCCGTGTCAACTACTATGGCTTTCCTAGGTTGTTTCTGTGTCGCCGGTTCCATTTGCTGTAATGCCATGTCGTACGCCTCGCGAGTTGTTGTGTTACATCACTAAAACCAAAGCTCGCTTACTGCTACGGCTTCAATCCCTACACCCTCTCGATGGACTACTGTACAATTGAACTGCGCTTTTTTACTGTTTCGGTAGGTAGTGTAATGGGTCTACCGGTTTCCCTTCGCGCCTGATTTCAAAATGTAATTTAACTCGGCTTGTGCCGCTTGAGCCCATTTTGGCTATCGCTTGCCCCACTTTTACCGCATCACCTTCTTTTACCAGAAGTTTGCTGTTGTGAGCGTAAGCACTGAGATAATTATCGTTGTGCTTAATGATCAGCAATTTGCCATATCCGCGAAGTCCGCTACCGGCATAAACAACCGTTCCCGAACCCGCTGAGTTAACAGGCTGTGCCAATTTCCCGGCAATATCAATCCCTTTGTTTAAGCTGTTACTACTGGAGAACCTGGTGAGCAATACCCCTTTGGCAGGCCACTGCCAGCGCAATGAACCCTGTGTTTTGACCTTTGGCCTTGGTGATAAAGTAGGCGTCGCTTTAATTAATTTACGTGCCGTCTTAGTTGTGGAATGAGTCGCATTCCTCTTAGGGTTTTTGGTGACTTTATTGACCGCGAGGTCAACATCTAAACGTAGTCGCTGAGCGGGATAGATGGTGTCTCTCAATGCCAGGCCGTTATGCTTAGCTAGGTCTTTATAATCAAGGCCGTAGCGCCAGGCAATCGAAAACAAGGTTTCACCTACACTGACAACATGCAGCCTAACTTTATCACTCGGAGGCTGATGGCGGTCACTCACGGGTGCCTGTTGATGGGCTGTACTACACGACAGCAATAGAAATGAGGTGATGAATATATTCAACACACTCCATTTCACTTGCCGTATAGGCCTACCCACTAAGCGAGTCACCCAGCTTACACCTCCGTCTGTTTTTTGAGCGTTTTTTATCGTGATTCGTACTCAATAGTTAAAACTTATTATAAAACTATCTAAGACAAAGCAACCTTTATGAGGATTTTGCCGCCTCAAAGAGGAATTTTCCGACATTTTAATGCTTTAAGCTTGTTACAGCCGTGGCAGTCTTTAAGTTTTGGCAGAGCTTGAACCTATCCGCTCCAAACCAAAAACCAGCGCAAAGCCCAATATGGCCAATAATACAGGCCCTCCGAACGAGGTTTCCAAGCCCAAAGCTTGGTAGTCCCAAGGCATAACATTACGCGTCAGCAGTGCCATCGACTTGCCATGCCGGTCCAAACCAGACTCCAGCACCTCTTTCCAAGGCCAAATAATACTCAATGAACCCAGCAAGAAGCCCGTTAATACCGCGAGTGTTTGTGAATGGAAGCGCCTAAGAAACCACGTTAATAAGTGCGAAAAGCCCAATAAGCCAAATACACACCCGCCCGCAAAAACCGACAACATGCTGACATTGAAATCTTTCAAGGCACCCAATATTACAGGGTACATGCCCAGCATCAGTAAGATGAAACTGCCGGATACCCCGGGTAATATCATTGCACAAATTGCCAGGGCTCCAGCGGCAAACACCCAAAGTAAGTTGGGTTCAAACATCATAGGCTTGGCAGGCATTAACAACACACAAGCCGTTCCCAGTGCCAGTGCTACGCCCTCTTGCCAGCCCCACCGCGTCTGTTGAGACAACATATACAACACTGAAGCGGCTATTAGACCAAAGAAAAACCCGCCCAACAAAACCGGGCTGTGTTCAAGATGGTAGGCAATTATCCGGCCCAGTAACAAAATACTAAATGCAATTCCCAGCACTAGGGTCAATAGGAAGTTGCCATTTACCTGGCGCCAACAGGCCGCAAAACCTTGCGTAAATAGAAGAGGGATCAACGAGGGCTTAAACTGGCGAATAGACTCTAGTAACTCGTCGTATATATGGGTAATAAAGGCGACTGTACCGCCAGACACACCAGGCACTATATCGGCCGCGCCCATCGCCATACCCTTGGCAAACAGAATGAGATAATCGGGGAGTTGTCGTGTCTTAAGCTCAGGCTTAGCCATGCCTAACGAATGGTGCCAGATAGCAGCGGGACAAATTTCACTGGTTCAAGCACCTGCGTCATAAACTCATCGCTGTTGCCTTTGCGTATCACCAGCTGTAGCTCTTGCGTATCGCCACCCACTGGAATAACCAATACACCATTGGGAGCCAACTGATTCATTAGCTCCTGAGGCACTGTACGAGGGGCTGCTGTGCTGAGAATACCGTCAAACAAACAGGGTTCAGGCCAGCCAAAACCACCGTCACTGTGTCGCAACTTGACGTTGTGTAAACCTAACTGGCGCAAGCGTTGACGTGCTTTGTCTTGAAGAGGCTTAATACGTTCCACACTGTAAACTTCGGGCACCAACTGAGCTAAAACCGTCGTTTGGTAACCTGAGCCGGTACCCACTTCTAATACACGCTCTAGTTTACCCGCCGCCCCTAATAACACTTCTGTCATACGCGCGACAATATAGGGCTGCGACAGTGTTTGACCGTGACCAATAGGCAGTGCGGTGTCTTCATAAGCTCGGTGAGAAAGCGCCTCATCAAGAAAGATATGTCGTGGGGTATTGCGAATGACATCCAAGACTTGCTGGTCTGAAACACCTTGGTCTAATAGGCGCTGCACTAAGCGCTCTCGGGTGCGCATCGAGGTCATACCAACCCCTTCTAATAACAAGCTACTCACTGATTCCCCACTGATTCTTATTTTGGCCTGCACTATAACATCGGCACCATCTCACGCCTACTCTCACCCGGCAGGCTCTGGAGCGTTGGCTCTAACGCTTAAGTTGTTAAGTATTGCCACTTCACGCAACACCGCCGTGGCGTAGGTTCCGGGCGGCAGTTCAAAGCTCAAGCGCAAACCCGGACCTGTGTCGCTTTCACTGGGCGGCAACAGTGCCCAATCGGCTCGCAAGGGTAGCAGACGCAAAGCTCTTCGCTCTTGCTTCAAGCCCACGTGCTCAAGCGCTTCGCACCAGACCTGCCAAGGCGCCATGGCTTCGGTTTCCAGCTGCAATGCCTCGTCTCGAGGAAGCGCTCGACCACGCCCCCAAAGTGGCCCACTACCAAAGGCTTCTGGCTCACCAGGCAAGGGAGACGACCAATCCTTAGATTCCAGGCCAAGCCGCGCCACTAAAACTTGGTTAAACAACCAGGAGCGCGCAGCCGACATGTACATTCCACGCCTAGGGCGGTTTTTAATTTTCCGCTCTCCGCGAAGAAATGCATCGGCTTCCACCAAGTTGTTGCCACCGTGACCAAAACGCTGCTCGCCAAAATAATTGGGCACACCGTCGGTCAAAATTTTACTAAGTTTTGCCGCCGAAATTTCACCAACAATATTACGCAGCGTGATCACGAAACGATTACTTTGATGCTGCCCTCGCCGTAATTTTTTATTGTGCCGGTGCTTACTGAGTAGAGAAACCGTTTCCGAGTTTAACGCACTCCAATCGGGCTCTTCGCCTTTCGGCAGATAAACACTGAACCATTGGGTAGTTACTGCATGGCGATCTTTTAGCCCGCAATATCCCACATCCATTGGCATCACCTCTGCCAAACGAGCTATCTGCCGAGCCAACCACTCGGTATTATCACCACGCTTTTGTAGATGTAAGAATACATGTTCACCTTCTCCGCAAGGCTGAAAGCCTAGCTGTTCATCTACCACGAAATCTTCAGGCCTTGAACGAAAGTCAGCTGTGAGGACTGGGCCACCATAAGCAAAAGGGAAATTGAGATCGTAATCAGACATGCTAGTTCGTTTCTCTCGACTCAAGCAAGACCACAGCGTGGGCGGCAATGCCTTCTTCACGACCGGTAAAGCCAAGCTTCTCTGTGGTGGTGGCTTTTACATTCACTTGATTTATCGCGACTTCCAAATCTTCAGCGATGTTCGCTACCATATTTTGAATGTACGGTGCCATTTTTGGCGCTTGCGCGACGATGGTCATATCGGCATTGGCTAACTGCCAGCCTTGATGCTTTATTTTAGCAAACACTAAACGCAGTAAAGTGCGACTATTGGCATTTTTATATTGAGGGTCGGTATCAGGAAAATGCCGACCGATGTCTCCCAAGGCGCAAGCACCCAAAAGGGCATCACACAAAGCGTGCAGTAAGACATCTCCGTCGGAGTGAGCCAATAAACCGCGATGATGACTGATCACCGTTCCACCCAAGACAATTTTATCTCCGCCGCCTTGAGCAACACCTTGGTCAAATGCGTGTACGTCGTAACCGTGCCCTATTCTCACTCGCCGGGTTTCCTATTTGGTAATTCGGATTGATAGGCCAATATAGCTTCTGCCATGGCCAAGTCTTCTGGTCGCGTGACCTTAATGTTGTCTCGACGGTCTTCTACCAATAAGGTTTGATAGGCTGAAAATTCTAAAGCTGAAGCCTCGTCAGTGACGGCAAAACCTTTCGCCAAAGCTCGCTCTAAACTTTCTTTTAACAAACCGTAACGAAATATTTGCGGGGTGTGGGCTTGCCACAATAAACTGCGGTCAACCGTGGCGCTAATCACTTCGCCATCAGCTCGTTTTAAGGTGTCACTCACCGGCACAGCTAAAATTCCACCCACCTCATGGCCGCCAACAGAAGTGATTAATGTTTGCATGGATTCTACCGTGACACACGGGCGCGCCGCGTCATGTACCAGCACCCAATCGTTTTCTTGCGCCCAAGGCGATAGCGCCTGCAGACCGCTCAGAACAGAGTCACAGCGTTCACGGCCGCCTTCCACGGCCATTATTTTAGGATGTGCCGCCAGAGGCAGATGAGCCCATTGTTCGTCGTCAGCGTGTAAACTAACGGCTACTTTTTCTAGGCAATCAATCTGGAGTAATTTCGAGATGCTGTGCTCGATAATGGTTTTGTCGGCCAGTGGTAAATATTGCTTGGGGCGATTGCCATAGGTTTTAGATTGCATACGCGCACCGATTCCGGCCGCGGGCACTACAGCCCAATAACGGTTGGCACTCACGGTTTTTCACCCTCAGGCTTATCTTTATCTTCCACGACCATAAAAAAAGTTTCGCCCTTACGAATCATACCCATCTCGACCCGGGCACGTTCTTCAATGCTGTCGGTGCCAACTTTTAGCGCAGCCACTTCTGTGGCCAAGACGCGATTGCGTTCGGCGAGTTGTTCATTTTCAAGTTTTTGCTTTGCAATATCAGCTTCCAAGCGCGCGATTTGCGCAAGGCTACCCTCACCCACCCACAAACGATATTGCAGCGAGGCAAAGATACACAACAAGATTGCGATGAGCCATTTCATAGAAGGTTACTTACAAACCTCGCTTGCGAAAAACACAAAGGGTCAGCAATGCCGACCCTTTGATTAAACAGTGTTAACACGCGATGTTACTACGAGTTAAATTCTGCACGGCCACGATAGTTAGCTGCACCGGCCAATTCCGCTTCAATACGCAATAAACGGTTGTATTTTGAAACGCGGTCGGAACGACACAAAGAACCGGTTTTGATCTGACCGGCCGAAGTTGCCACAGCCAAATCGGCAATTGTGGTGTCTTCAGTTTCACCTGAGCGATGTGAAATCACCGCAGTGTATCCGGCTTTTTTCGCCATACTGATGGCGTCCAGAGTTTCAGACAAAGAACCAATTTGGTTGAATTTAATCAGGATAGAATTGGCAATGTTTTTATCAATACCTTCTTGCAAAATTTTGGTATTGGTTACAAACAAATCGTCGCCAACCAATTGAATTTTGTCACCCAGCTTTTCAGTCTGATCTTTCCAGCCAGCCCAGTCTGATTCGTCCAAACCGTCCTCAATGGAAATAATAGGATATTGATCACACAGCTCAACCAGGAAATCATTAAAGCCTTCAGCCGTGTAAACCTTACCTTCGCCAGACAAATTATATTGGCCGTCTTTATAAAATTCTGATGCCGCGCAATCAAGTGCTAAGGTTACGTCAGTACCCAAAGCGTAACCCGCTTTTTCGACGGCAATTTTGATCACGGCCAAGGCATCGGCGTTAGACGCCAAATCAGGTGCAAAACCACCCTCATCACCCACGGCCGTATTCAAACCCTTTTCTTGCAATACTTTTTTCAGCGCGTGGAAAATTTCCGCACCTACCTGCAGAGCTTCTGCAAAAGTCTTGGCGCCTACAGGCTGAACCATAAACTCTTGAATATCGACGTTGTTATCTGCGTGCTCGCCGCCATTTATAATGTTCATCATTGGCACAGGCATTGAATACTGGCCTGGGGTGCCATTGATGTCAGCAATGTGCTGATACAAAGGAATGTTCTTAGCTACAGCAACAGCTTTGGCCGCAGCCAATGACACAGCCAAAATAGCATTGGCGCCAAATTTAGCTTTGTTCTCAGTGCCGTCGGCTTCAATCATGGCATTATCAATAGCGCGCTGATCAGCGGCGTCCATACCCACCAACAGTGGTTTGATTATGTCATTGATATTCGCTACAGCTTTTAATACACCCTTGCCTAAATAGCGAGATTTGTCGCCGTCGCGTAATTCTAAGGCTTCACGTGAACCAGTGGATGCGCCAGATGGTGCACAAGCCGAACCCACAGCACCGGAGGCCAAAATAACGTCGGCCTCAACGGTGGGGTTACCGCGACTGTCTAACACCTCAAAGGCTTTGACATCTACAATTTTTGTCATTCCTGTTTAACTCCGAAACTTAATAGTCTGTTTGGCTTACTTTAATCACAATAATTAAAGCAACGTGAGATAAAACTTGGATACGCTTAAAGAATATCCAGGGGCGGTAGACTTTTTATAAGATCATCTACTTCTTTCATTTGGGCCAAGAATGGCTCCAGTTTTTCCAGCGGTAAAGCACTGGGTCCGTCACATAAAGCTTTGTCGGGGTTGGGGTGCGCCTCCAAAAACAAGCCACCCAAACCCAATGCCATGCCGGCGCGGCCCAACTCGGCCACTTGATGGCGTCGGCCACCCGAAGCGGCGCCCATTGGATCGCGGCATTGCAGTGCATGAGTTACGTCGAAAATAACGGGAGCTCCGCCACTAACGTCTTTCATAACACTGAAACCCAGCATGTCGACAACCAGGTTGTCGTAGCCGAAGCAGCTGCCTCGGTCACATAAAATAATTTGATCGTTGCCACACTCGCCAAACTTATCAACGATGTTTTTCATTTGAGCGGGGCTTAAAAATTGCGGCTTTTTAATATTGATTACAGCGCCGGTTGCCGCCATCGCCGCCACCAAATCGGTTTGCCGCGCCAGAAAGGCTGGCAGCTGAATTACGTCAACTACATCGGCCACTGGCTGACATTGCGGAATCTCATGAACATCGGTAATGATGGGCACATTGAAGGTCTGTTTAATTTCTTCAAAAATTTTCAGGCCCTCTTCCATACCCGGGCCGCGATAGGAGTGCACAGAAGAGCGGTTGGCCTTATCAAACGAGGCCTTGAACACATAAGGAATGCCAAGCTTTGTTGTCACTTCAACATAGTGTTCTGCGATTTTCATAGCCATGTCGCGCGATTCAAGCACATTCATGCCGCCAAACAAGACGAAGGGAAGGTCATTGCCAACCTTAAGATCGGCAATTTCAATAATTTTATTCGTGGTGTTACTGGCGGTCATAGTGTTCTCAACTGAATTTATTAAGTATTACTTTGTTCACGAGCGGCTTTGACGAAGCTCGTAAATAAGGGATGCCCGTCTCTTGGTGTTGAGGTGAACTCTGGATGGAATTGACAAGCCACAAACCAGGGGTGATCTGGCAGCTCAACAACCTCAACTAAGGTGTCATCAGAGGACCAACCACCAATACGCAAACCCGCTTTTTGCAGTTGATCAACGTAGTTGTTGTTCACTTCAAAGCGGTGGCGATGGCGTTCAACAATCATGTCTGAACCGTAAATATCACTGGCCTTGCTGCCTTTAACCAATCGACATTCCTGAGCACCCAGACGCATGGTACCACCGAGATCAGACGACTCATCACGCTTTTCAACGCTGCCATCGGCCTCAATCCACTCTGTGACTAAGCCAACCACGGGGTGCTGAGTCTGCTTATCAAATTCAGTGCTGTTCGCGTCCTTCAAGCCCAATACATTGCGCGCAAATTCAATCACAACAGATTGCATGCCCAAGCAGATGCCGAGGTAAGGTACGTTGTTTTCCCGAGCGTATTGTACTGCGGACAATTTACCTTCTACGCCGCGCTCGCCAAAACCACCAGGAACCAGAATCGCATCAGCATCTTTCAAAATTTCAATGCCTTTAGTTTCAACATCTTCAGCATCGATGTAATTAACTTTCACTTTAGTGCGCGTGTGCACGCCCGCGTGAATCAAAGACTCGTTCAAAGATTTGTAGGCGTCGAGCAATTCCATGTACTTACCCACCATGGCAATGGTTACTTCGCCATCAGGGTTGAGCTTGCCATCAACAACCGCGTCCCACTCACTGAGGTCAGCGGCTGGGGCATCTATGCCCAGTTTCTCGGTCACAATCTTGTCTAGGTCTGCTTCCATCAACATACGTGGAATAGCGTAAATAGTGTTTGCATCAGGTAGCGAAATTACCGCGCGCTCTTCAACGTTCGTGAACAGCGAGATTTTGCGGCAAGAATCGTCGTCAATTTTAACTTCTGAACGGCACAACAAAATGTCTGGCTGCAGGCCGATAGAACGCAACTCTTTAACCGAGTGCTGAGTAGGTTTGGTTTTGGTTTCTCCCGCAGTGGCAATATAAGGCACCAGAGTAAGGTGCATCAATAACGCTCGCTGCGAACCCAGCTCAACTTTCAGCTGGCGCACGGCCTCCAAAAAAGGCTGAGATTCAATGTCGCCTACGGTGCCGCCAATTTCAACCAGCGCCACATCAACACCTTTAGAGCCCTCTAGTATGCGACGTTTAATTTCGTCGGTAATATGAGGAATCACCTGCACCGTACCGCCTAAGTAATCTCCGCGGCGCTCTTTGCGCAGCACGGTTTCATAGACTCGGCCCGTGGTAAAGTTATTGCGACGCGTCATTTTGGTGCGCTGAAAGCGTTCATAGTGACCTAGGTCCAAGTCGGTCTCAGCACCATCTTCTGTCACGTACACCTCACCGTGCTGAAACGGGCTCATGGTGCCAGGGTCAACATTGATGTAGGGATCTAACTTGAGGATAGTAACCTTAAGCCCGCGGGACTCAAGAATGGCTGCTAGGGAAGCCGAGGCAATGCCCTTGCCCAATGATGAAACAACACCACCGGTAACGAATATATATCGCGTCATGTATAACCTTGCTGTGCTCAGAAACGAATGCTGGGAATTACGCGAGGCACTTGCGCTAACGCTACCAGAGATGGGACGCCAGATTACCAGAAATGGGGTTTTGCCTCAATTAAAATGTCACGATATTTGCCGACTTTCAGTGCTCTTCCTTGGAACTGGGCGCTATATTTCCCATACTCCATTGTAGCGCCACACCTGACTCTCTTGGCTTTGCCTGAAAGCCCTCACACACCCACAAATCACCCACGGCCGCAAGCGTGCCCTCTATATAAAGCAGAGGCACTGCTGGCCGCAACCAAGGCTCCAGCCCGTACTCCTGCAAAAGCTTTTTTAGGGTTTGAGAGTGAGCACGCCCAGCTGGCTGGCAGCGCTCCCCACCTTGTCGCAACCCCACGGAGAGCTCGTATTTGTCTACGCTCAGGCACCCTGCGCCTGTACCGGGCTCGGCCAAAAGCGCCCAATCACCCAATTGACACGATTGAGCGGGGTCCCAGATTCGTGGATTCCGCCAATGCTCCAATGCCGGACTGCCAGCCACTTCAGGCTCGGCTGGGAGCAAGTAAAGCCTTCCCTGAAACGGCCGCAGCGAACAACACCCCCAGCTAATTGCAATAAGTGCATCGCTCTTGGCCGAAGACAACTGCTGGTCTAGCGCCTCTAAATGACGCAGGCCCGGCGGCTCAAGTTTCGCGTGCTCACAGGCTCGGCGCAGAAGCTGCCGCCAGCGCGCAGGCTTAAAACCTGCACACACTGACAAATCAAAGCTAAAGCCCAAGCGTTCTGCTCGCCAATTGGCAAGGACTAAATCTTCATCGGCCTGATCAGAAGCTAGCACCTCCAAGTCACCGCACAAGCTCGCCGATTGTTGCCAGCGCTCTCCGAAGCCAGGCCAGCGCTCGGCCAGCAGAGGCATCACTTTGTGACGTAGATAATTGCGCTCTATGCCCTCATCCCGATTGCTCTCATCCTCAACCCAATGTAGGTCGTGCTCTTGTGCATAGCGCTCAAGCTCCCCACGCGGCACGCTCAATAAAGGCCGCCAAAGCTCACCAATTTCCAGCGCTCGACGGGTAGACATTGCCGCCAAACCTTTAGGGCCAGAGCCCCTCATAAGACGCAGCAACACTGTTTCCGCCTGATCATCTAAATGATGAGCACTTAGTAATGCATCGCCCACAGACATATGTTGCGCAAAAGCTTGGTAGCGCGCCCTGCGAGCAGCATCCTCTATACCCTTGCCTTCAGAACTAACACGCACGCGCACACAGACAAATGACGCGCCAATTTCTTTACAGAGTTGTTCACAGAACGCCGCCCACTGATCGGCGTGATGAGACAAGCCGTGATGCACGTGAATAACCTTTGGTTTGAAGCCCGCAGCCAGCAAAGCGTGCAACAACACCACCGAATCGAGGCCGCCACTTAGCCCAAGGCATAGCCTTGGCATGACACTTAACTGCGCCTCAGATTGAATTTTCTGAAGGTCTTGACGAAGTTGCTCGGGGTTAAAATGCATTTGAATCTCAAAATAACAAAGATGCGGTATTAAACCGCACTTCTGGGATATTCCAAAATACTTAAAACCACTCGGGCGCCTCAATAAGTGGCCCCGCCGCGCAAGGCAGGATACTCTACTCGCTTTACCCTTTAGGATTCGATATGTCTAAGCAACAAGCCCCCTATGGCAGCTGGTTATCGCCCATCACTACCGATCTGCTCACCGCGGCAACAGTTAATTTGTCCGAACCCTCGATTTCGGATGACGCTATCTACTGGCTTGAATCTCGCCCCTCCGAAAAAGGTCGAAACGTACTGGTTTGCAGAGACAAGAATGGTACAGTTCGCGATTTGTTACCCAGCCCCTTAAACGTTCGCACCAGCGCTCATGAATACGGCGGCGGCAACTATTGCATAGCCAATCAAATGGCTTATTTTGTACTCTTTGATGACCAACGCTTGTATCGCTTAAACCTCAATGATGCAAATGCCCTACCTGAGGCAATTACGCCGGAAGGCCCGTGGCGCTATGCCGATTTTTGTTTCGATGCTATTCGACAGGAGATCATTTGCGTTCGTGAAACACACAGTGGCAATCACCACGAACCCTCTAATGATATTGTTGCCATTAGCATTCACAAGCAAGAAGCTCGAGTATTGACCAGCGGCAATGACTTCTATTCCAACCCCCGCCTAAGCCCTAACGGCGAAACACTCAGCTGGCTGACTTGGAATCACCCCAACATGCCCTGGGATGAAACCGAATGCTGGCTTGCGCAAGTGAATGAACAGGGCCAATTGCAAGGGCATACATTAGTGGCCGGCGGCAATCAAGAATCGATTTTCCAAGCTCAGTGGTCACCCGACGGAAATCTTTACTGGGTGTCGGACCGTAACAACTGGTGGAACATATATCGCCTACGCGAGGGGCAAGTAGAGCAAGTGAGCTCAGTCAACGCGGAATTTGCGACGCCGCAGTGGGTGTTTGGCATGTCAACCTACGGCTTCATAAACAATAACCAGGTGCTGTGTTGCTTTAGCCAAAAAGGCCAGTGGCAACTTGCCCTGATTGACACTGAGTCTTTAGAACTCACAGAGCTTGCCAGCGATTACGTTGGTATTTCAGCGCTTCATTGTGAAAATGGTCGCGCGGTATTCTTGGGCGCCGCACTAAGCCGCGCCGAAGAAATAGCCTGCCTCCAAACACCCAGCCCCGACGAAAGTTTTAATATTGTTGCTCGAGCCAGCGACAAAGTTTACCAAACTGCTTACCTGTCCTCACCGGAAGCTATCACGTTCACCGTAAGCTCAAGCCAAGAGAATCAAAGCCCCAGTAAGGAAGAGGTGCACGGATTCTATTACCCCCCCTGCAATCAAAATTTCGAGGCTCCCGAGGGCGACAAACCTCCCCTTATTGTGATGTGCCACGGCGGCCCAACAGGCAGCACTTCCAACGCACTCAATATGAAAATTCAGTATTGGACCAGTCGCGGCTTCGCAATTTTGGATATTAATTACCGAGGCAGCACAGGCTTTGGCCGAACCTACCGCGATAGATTGAAAGATAACTGGGGCATCACCGACGTAGAAGATGTGTGCGCAGGCGCCGAGCACTTGGTAAAACAAGGTTTGGCGCACCCGGGTAAACTTGCCATAAAAGGCGGCAGTGCAGGAGGCTATACCGTTTTAGCGGCGCTCACTTTTAGAGACACGTTTAACGCAGGAGCCAGCCACTATGGCATTGGCGACTTAGAGGCTCTCGCCCAAGACACACACAAATTTGAAGCGCGCTACATGGATCGTTTGGTAGGCGAATACCCCGCCGACATTGCCCGCTACCATGAGCGATCGCCCATTCACGCGGTTGAAAAACTCAATTGTCCCGTCATATTCTTTCAAGGCTTGGATGATAAGGTTGTGCCACCGAATCAAGCCGAAGCCATGGTAGCTGCACTTGGCGACAAAGGCATTCCAACGGCTTATGTACCCTTTGAAGGAGAGGGGCATGGGTTTCGGCAAGGCCCGAATATAAAACGCGCTCTTGAAGGAGAATTGTATTTCTACGCGCAGATATTTGGCTTTGATTTAGCAGAGACCATCGAACCGATTAAAATCATCAATGCCCCGTCTCATATTCAATTGAATTGACAAACCAGGTGACGGTGCCCGCTTCAGTGGTCACCTCCGCCTCATCGTCAACTTGTTTTTTTAGAAGGGCTCGCACCATTGGCGAGTCGATGGAAACATAGTCTTTACGGTCGAAAATTTCGTCATAACCGACGATTTTGAACTTTAACTTATTACCCGCTTCATTCTCTACTTCAACCCAAGCGCCAAAAAACACCTTGCCCTCTTGCTCGGGCCGATACTCGATAACTTTAAGATTCTCTAAGCATTTACGAAGATAACGCACCCGCCGGTCAATTTCGCGAAGCCGTTTTTTATTGTACTGGTAGTCTGCATTTTCGCTGCGATCACCTAAACTTGCGGCCCAAGTCACCTTCTTCGTAACATCAGGGCGCTCCACACGCCACAACTCGTCAAGCTCTTTTTTCAGGTCACTATAACCTTGAGGGGTAATCAGTGGGGTTCTCACAAAGATATCTGCCGATCAATTATAAACTCGGAGTATAAGGCATCAAGACACAAGGGGAAATACAATCATAACTCTTAACATCCAGCTATAAACTTGCCTGAACGTAAGTTAGAGCGAAGGCTTAACCTATTGCTGCATTCAGCCTCAGGCCCTGATCTTGGAAATCTTTTAATCGAATACCATGGGTACCATCGGGCACTACCCGATTTATCAAAAAACCCTTGTCGAGCTCTCCACTATCGGCCTCAACCAAATTAATAATTTTTTGCTTTAAAGGTTGCTTATTTTCATCCAAAATTTGAATGATTTTGGGCAGGTGTCGATAGCGATAATTGGTGGCTAACACCAGAGCCACAGTACCATTGATAAGCTCTACTATACTGCCTGGAGGATATAGGCCAATCGCCTTGATGAATTCCAACGCAAGGCGCTCATCAAAGTGAGAACCACGATCCTTAAATATTATTTTCAAGGCATCTGTTGAAGAAATTGCATCCGAGTAACAACGTTCAGCCGTCATCGCATCAAAGGCATCTACAAGCGCAATAATACGTGCGAAATCTGCGATACCAGAAGCTTTCAATTTACGAGGATAGCCAGTGCCATCCACTTTTTCATGATGACTGTAAGCAACGTCCACAACAATATTGGGCAGCCCCGAAGTAGACATTAGCAAATTTCGCCCATGCACTGTGTGGGCTTTAATCATTGTAAATTCTTTGTCGGTTAGTTTACCGGCTTTATTCAGCACTTCAGTTTTCACGCGCATTTTACCAACGTCGTGCAACAAACCGCACAAACCCAGTTTTTGCAGCGCCTCTTCCTCCATGCCCAGGTGGCGCCCAAAGGCAATTGCCAACACGCAAACATTCAAACTGTGCTCGGAGGTGTATTCATCCCTATCGCGCATTTTAGACATCCACAATAAGGCGTCTGGATTGCGCAGGATACTGTTTACACAGTCATTGACGGTGGACTTCGCCTGTTTGCTATCAACAACGCCCGACAAGCGCACGCCCTCGAGAATGTTTTTAGCTACATCCTGAGATTCACGATAAACTTTGAGAGCCTTGCGGTGCTCGTCCTGAGCAGGTAATTTGTTCACGTAGCGAACAGCTTGGGGGGGGCGATAGTTGCTAGCCTCCCGCTCTTCGGGCGGCACCCACTTTTCAGTAACAGCGTCTACCCATACGTGTTCGCAGAATTCGCTAATTACGTCAATATCGTCCAAGCATTCCACGAGAAAACCCTGAACCATAAATGGCGTTTCGAGCCAGTCACAGTCCAGCCTTGACACAAACATGCCAACTTTCAGCTCAGAAATGTGAATTTCTTTGCTCTTTTTATCACGCGTAAAACGGCCAAGCTTAAGCACTTCTCTCTTCACCAGCACCAACCTCAAAAATAGCGTAGTACTAAGAAAGAATAGCGCCTACTTGGCGAAACCGCCAGAGACCCTAGGCATTAACGAGGCGGCATTCGAATCGCGCCGTCGAGACGCACAACCTCACCATTCAAATAAGTGTTTTCAGCCATATGGCAAACTAGACGACCAAACTCAGAGGGCTGGCCCATACGTTTGGGATGTTGAATGTCAGCTACTAAACTATCCTGCACATTTTGCGGCAAACCTTTGAGCATAGGCGTGCCCATTATGCCCGGGGCAATGGCATTCACTCTTATTCCGATTTTAGCCATGTCCCTAGCCATAGGAAGTGTCATAGCCACAATGCCGCCCTTACTTGCAGAATAAGCCACCTGCCCCATTTGACCTTCAAAAGCGGCGACAGAGGCTGTATTCACAATTACCCCCCTCTCACCATCATCATTAAGCACATCATTTTTAGCCATTTGTTCTGCGGCTAAGCGCGCCACGTTAAATGTGCCAATTAAATTTATGCTCACGGTCTTGCTGAAATCAGCCAAAGGTAATGCCTGGCCTTCACGATCTAAAACCTTGCCACCCGTGGCAACACCCGCACAGTTGACACAAATATGAATGGCGCCAAAACGTTCAACCACATGCTGAATGCCCGCGGCCACAGAAACCTCGTCTGTCACATTCACAAGCGCGTAACTGGCATTATTCTCGCCCAGCTCGGCAACAGCCTGTTGCGCCATGTCTTCGTTCAAATCAAAGATCACTACACGAACACCACTCGCCACCAACTGATCACATGTGGCGCGCCCCAAACCTGAAGCGCCACCCGTAACTACTGCAACTTTCTGATCCAAATTCATAACGGTATTTTCTCTTATTTAAATTCTCGTAAAAGATCTCGCGCAATAATAACGCGCTGAATCTCACTGGTACCCTCATAAATAGAGGTGATACGCACATCTCGCGTCAAGCGCTCTAAAGGAAATTCTTTGATATAGCCATAGCCACCTAACAGCTGCAAGGCACTGTAGCAGGCCTCGTTCGCCTTTTCTGAGGCAAACAATTTGGCCATTGAGGCGGCAGGACCAAAGGGCAAACCTTGCTCTTTCTGCCAAGCAGCACTCATAAGTAGCAGCCGCCCCGCCTCCATTTCGGTGTAGCGATCAGCCAACATCCATTGTAAACCTTGGAAGTCGGCCAAAGACTGGCCAAACTGTTTGCGCTCAACAATGTATTGCCGACTGTAATCCAACGCCGCCAAACCTATACCCAATGCTAGAGAACCAATGCCTATTCTACCGCCAGCCAATTCACCAGCGGCAATCCGAAACCCTTTATGCTCCTCTCCCATCAATGCCTCTGCGGGAATGCGACAGTCATCAAAACGCACTTCATTAGTAGCAGATGCCTTCTGACCCATTTTTTCTTCAGCCCGACCAATGCTTAAGCCTGGAGTGCCAGCTTCCACCAAAAAACAAGAGATGCCTTTGCCTTTAGCCGCTTGAGTATCGGTTACCGCCCAAACTATAAATACACCGGCATATTCAGCACTGGTAATAAACAACTTGCTGCCATTTAGAATGTAGTGGTCGCCGTCTTTACGAGCTTCGGTACGCATCGCGGCCGGATCGGAACCCGCAGTCGCCTCCGTCAAACAAAAGCTTGCCGCGGCATATTCACCACTGCATATCTTGGGTAGGTAGCGCTCTTTCTGCTGACGGTTACCTACGGATTGAATCACTTCCGCCGCCATGTTTGTAACAGACGCGGTGACGGCCGTGGATGCGCAAGCTCTGGCCAACTCAGTAATCGCTAAACTGAACGCGACAGTACCGGCTTCGGTACCTCCGAATTCGGTACTCACGTTCAAACCCATAAACCCCAATTCAGCTAGGCTTTTTAAGTTTTTCATGAACGCCGGACCGCCGCTGCTGCGATCCATTTCATCGGCCAAGGGCGCCAGCTCGGCGCGGGCAAAACTCCGCGCTGCATCGGCGATCATCTGCTGCTCTTCACTCAGGGAAAGATCCATGCACACCTCTGTTACGTAGATTAATAAGAATAGGTGAAAACGCGCATATTGTGCGCTTATTGTCGCACAAACCAATGACCGAAAATGCCGGTAAACCTCACTAAATCGCTCAGACCATCTTATTCTGTTACACTGTGAAAATTAGACGTTTTCCTTTTAAATCAAACAATTACAGAAAATCTCCATGGCTACTATTGGTATACACTACGTAAAAAGCTCACTAAAAGGTGCAATCAACCAAGGAGTGGATGCACGAGCTTTGTTGCGCCGAGCCCGTATTCCGGAAAAATTGCTGAGCACTCACAATAGCCGTGTGCACACCGACCAGGTGAGCCGATTGTTCCGACTGGTGTGGAAAGCGCTTAATGATGAATTCATGGGTTTTACGAAGACGCCCAGCAAACCTGGCACTTTTGCCTTGATGGCAGACTGGGTATCGCACGGTGATACCCTCGAAGATCTGCTGCGCTTAGGAATTCGATTTTACAATCAAGTGTGCGACGACATTCATATGGAAATAAGCTTTGAGGGGGATTTGGTTTATCTAAGCACTCAATTCCGTCACCCGGAGCTGGATCCCGAGCATTTTTACTTGGAGTTTTGGCATGTGATATGGCACCGCTTTGCCAGCTGGTATTTAGGCAAGCCGATTAAACTTCACGCCGCACATTTAGACTATTCACCGGTCGACCCCGATGAATATACCTATCTATTTCGCTGCCCCACACTCACCCATAAAACCCGCAATCAACTGGTGTTTCACCGCCATTATTTAGACGAACCGATGGTGAGAAGCCCTAGAGACTTACAGGTGTTTTTGCGTCGCTCCCCCATGGACTTGCTGACCATCCCCGGCGAAGACACCAGCCTAACGGCGCAAATCAATAAACTGCTACAACCGGCAAAAAACACAGAGTTGTGCCTGCCCAATGCTTTTGATCTAGCTTCAACACTCAATATCAGCGAACAGACATTGCGTCGGCGCTTACATGCAGAAGGTATTAGTTACCAGCAGATCAAAGATAATTTGCGCAGTGATATAGCCATTAAGCTTTTAAGCAGTCGCAACGTTCAAATTAATGAAATTGCCCGCCTCTTAGGCTTCAGTGAGCCGAGGGCATTTACCCGGGCATTCAAACATTGGAACGGGCTCACACCCAGAGACTATCGCAGCGCGCGTCAAACTCGAGCCTAGGAATGTACTTTTGGTATTGAACATAACGAATACTACGGTATATTCGAAACCATCTACGCCCCACTCAGAGCCAATGCACCACAATTCAAACTAGAGATGATTATGAGCACCGCAAAACCCCGTCTTCTTGACAGGCTTGATCTAAACATCCTGAAGGCCCTACAGGCCGACGGTCGTATTTCCAATGTAGAACTTGCGAAACAGGTAAACCTGAGCCCAAGCCCGTGCTTAGAAAGAGTAAGAAGGTTAGAGTCTGAGGGATATGTAGAGGGCTATACGGCCAAACTGAATGCTGCAAAACTCAATTTTGGCATGTCTGCGTTTATTCAAGTTACCCTGGACCGCACAACGGGCGATGTATTTGGCAACTTCAAGCAAGCACTGCTCGCTATCAAGGAGGTAGCGGAATGCCACATGGTGGCGGGCGGCTTCGACTATCTAGTAAAGATCAGGATAGCCGACATCGAAAACTATCGACACGTGCTGGGACTACTGGTGGAGCTACCAGGTGTCGCTCAAACTCACACTTACATGGTGATTGAGGATGTGAAGCAGGATGAGGGGCTGCCATTCTAGTTGCTTAATCCTAGGGGTCTAATCAGGGAACTAACAACTTTCCAAAGTCTTAATCAAATCCTGAAATGTTTCACGATTGCTGTCGTTTAAACCCATCAACACTCGGTGAGCCTCTAAAACTTTCTGCTTCACCTGAACTTCATCTAATTCTTGCGCTGCAGTAAACTCACTGTGCCCTATTGGCTGCCTAAGGGTTAACTCGCTCAGGTCAAAATCGTGCAGCACATGAAATATGTCGCTAAAGCCCATTGAGTCTAAGAGGCGGTTAATACCAGAATTAGTACTGACTACGACTGGCGTTATTTGCTTTTGTTCGCGTGCCAAAATAGATATTTTAGCCATTAAACCCAGCGTTGTACTATCAATAGCCTGCGCCTGAGTGAGGTCGAACATCACCGATATGAAATCTTCGTGCGCAAACATGCCTTCAATAAACTGATCAAAGGAGATGCACAAGGTTAAGCGCACATCGCCAATCAATTTGATCACATAAACGCCGCCGTGGTCGGCCACTAATATTTGGCCAGGTTGCATTGTCATGGCTTCTTAAACACCGTTGTTGTCTCGAGTAATACTCGGCCCATCTTTTTTCACGTTTGATGCCCCTTAGACACCGTCATTATAGCGATGTCATCCGGTGCCTCTTCAATACGGTCTAGAGCCAGTAACTCGCAGATATTGTCTAGGGTTCCGTCGCTTTGCGTCAACAGTTCTAAAAGCTTGGCTTCTTTTTCCTCCAAACCCTCGGGAGGCAAAATCTCAAGCACCCCATCGGAAAAACACGCGAGGGAAAAATCCTCTGGCAGGCGCTGGCGGTAGATCTCCCAACTAACATCTTTGAAGATGCCTACGGGTTTACCTTTACCCTCCAAAAATTCGGCTCGACCATTAGACACTAGTACCGGCATCGGTAAATGACCTGCTACTGAATAGTGTAGCTCATTAGTGTGGGTATCAATCACCCCCACAAAAAAAGTTAAATGATGATTTAGCTGGGTATCGTGTAATTCTTCGTTTATCTGACGTAGCATATCGTCAGTGCCCAGCTCAAAAGACGCCTCCGTGGAGAACAGTCCCTCGTCTCTCACCATCCAATATACCAAGTGCTTTAGCCAAATGGTCACAAAGGCCGAAGACGCGCCGTGACCGGAAACATCCGCTACATAAAAGGCCAAATAGCGCTGCGTAATATAAGCATGATCAAGAAAATCACCACTCAGAAACAGAGAAGGAACAACACGCTGACAAATTTGGTACTCGCCTCGATCGGCCACTTTAGGCGGCAACAAGCGCTGCTGTACATGGCGGCCAGCCTGCTGGTCTCGCTCCAATATTCTCAGGTGGTCCTTCAGGTCTCGGTTGGCCAGCTCAAGCTCTTCGCGATATTGGCGGTTTTGCACTTGTAACTCTTTAGCTTCCAAAGTTTTACGCACAGAGTGAACCAACATCTCCATATCAACAACGGGCTTAATAAGGTAATCGCTGGCCCCCAAGCGCAGAGCCTCAACAACATCACTAATGACACCGGCCCCAGAAATGACGATGACGGCCGCGTCGGGAGATTCTTCATGTATAGAACGCAGCACTTGCAAGCCGTCAATAACAGGCATGCGGAGGTCGGTCAGGACGAGGTCGGGTTTATATTCGCGAAAAGAGGCTAGACCCGCGGGGCCATCTGCGGCTTGATATACCTGAAAACCGCTGTCTTCGAGGTAAGCTACGATATTTTGCCGAACGATCGTGTCATCATCAATGATGAGCAGTTTCCTGCTTTGGTGGCCCATCAATCGTCCTGCGCTGGTTTCAAAACGCTAACCCTACTCCCATATCTTCTGGTGCGCAAGCTATTCAAATCACCAATTTTGCGGTAACGTTAGGCACTCTATAGACTGAGTGTCTATACTTTTGGTACCCCGTTAAACCTTGATAATAAGTCTAGACAACACAGGGACTCGACCATGACCCAACCCACTCGTGAATTTAGCGAAAAGCGCGACTTTATTCGCATGAAAATTGATACTCCGGCCAGTATGACCCTGATCTACAACGAGGAGAGCTTAAACGGTACCTGCCTGAATTTAAGTGGCGGCGGCATGTTAGCGGAAGTTGAGAAAGCCTTACCTGTAGACGCTGAAGTGGTGATCACAGTGGCATCTGAGCACGGTCACAGCCCAATGCTCAAAGCCCGAGCCCGCGTGAGCAGAGCCAGCTCAAATGAAGACGAGACCTGCTCTATAGGCTTAAAAATTCTTGAGATGCTAAATTAGTCGATCACAGAAAAGAAGATGAGGATTTAATAATCTTCATCTTCAAAATCGTCAAATGAGTCTTCTTCAATCATGCCGTCGTTAATTAAGTAATCACGACGCTGGAGATAGGCTTCCCGTATGAATATATATTTATCGCCGCTGATCAGACCTTCTGTGTCCAAAAGGCTGGCGCGCAAGTCAATTAAGCCCATAAATAGAACAGAATTTCGGGTAGGCACATCATCTATGTGGGTGACAGGGTCAGCCAGCGAATCAACCGGCAGGCCCACTGCTCCACGCAAAGTGCTGGGCCCCATAAACGGCAACATTACGTAAGGGCCAGGAGCGAGGCCCCAGTGAGCAAGAGTTTGACCGAAGTCTTCACTGTCTGTTTTAGATAAGCCCATCTTGTCGGCTACATCAAAGATACCCAGCAAGCCTATGGTTGAATTGACAAGAAAACGCCCGCCATTGTTAGCCGCCTGTCCAGGTTTACCTTGGAGTAGCTTATTCAATACATTACGCACCTCGGCAAGGTTACTGAATACTCGACTAATACTGCGCTCAACGGGGTCTGGGGTAATGGCGCGATAGCCCTTTGCCAAAGGTTTTGCGATGATCCTGTCCGCGCCCTCATTAAAGCTGAACACGGATCGGTTAAAACCTTCCCATGGGTCATTTTCTGAGTCTTGCGCCGACGCACTCAACGCAAATACAGTGCTTGCGATGACAACAACGGCTTTAAGCCCGTTCAGTCGTGCGGTTCTATGTTTACAGGCATCAATCATCGCGTTCTCCATTTTGTCGGTATCTGCTAAAAATTAGCATTGCTTTGGACCACAAATTCAGCGAAGCATTCTAAACCGTAGTGCAATTAATTAGAACCATGCTTAATAGCGTTTTACACGATATGCTTATAACGTCACGCTCATAAACAGCGATACTGATAAGTGAGTAAAAATGCGTGGTTGGCGCGGGGGCGGTACTCTTCTGCCTCAATGCTAAAACCTTGGGGGCAGGCTTCCGTCATCTGAACAAGAAGCTCTAAACGCTGCGCATCCAGAGAGTCTGGCGCTTGGTGCCTAAGTAGTATTGCGTTCTTTCGCTCAGGCTTTGCGAGTTCTAGCGTGTCCTTTTGTGGAGCAAGCTTTGTCGCCGGCGCTTTACTCGTAGCCTGAAGCGGTGACTTTTTTTCACCATCTGCCAAACCTTTAAGTAATTGATTTAAGCCTGAAGTTACCTGCTCACAATTATGGAAGTCTTCGAAATCGTGGGAGTCTGACATATCAACCGCAAATTCGCATTCCTCCTCAGCCCATGAGTTTGAACTGATACCTAAACTCAGCGCCAATAACAAAACATTCAATTTCATGATTTGGATCCTTACCTGGCCAATAAAAAAGGGGTGCTATTGCACCCCCTTCTCCTTAGCGCTCAACTAGAACTTCAGCTCAATACCCACGCCTGCATAATCGTTGTCATCAAGCATGCTGTCGGCTTCTTCATGCGTGTAATAGGTATATATTTTGGTCTGTTTGGAGAGGATGTAATCAGCACCCACACTAAAGGTTTCCGCACCAGATTTGCTCGTGTCTGACTCGCCAAGCTGAACCTTCAGCGCAAGCTTGCCAAGCTTGTATTTGGCAGACAACATCCAAGCGTCGCCATCAAGCAAGCTGGATGAACCCGCGTCCTGATCTTCATACAAGGCTCCTAATTGAAGAGCGCCAAAATTGAGCTGCGTCACCAAACGCAGTACCTCTGCGTCTTCCGCTTCAACGTTCTGGTCGTATGCAAGTGCCGCATAAATACCGCCTTCGCTGTACGCTATTGACATCGAAGTGCCATCATCAACAGCATCGTCTTCTTTCGCGATATAAGCAACAGACGCCTTCACCGCCCCCCAAGCCTTGGGAGAGCTGTACATAAGGCTGTTGCTTTCACGGTTTTCATTTTTTGTCAGAATGCTCTTGATATCGCCTTCAAGATCACTAAACAAATCAATCTTCTTTTGAGCGACTTTTAACGGAGTATCAAACTTGCCAATAATTACTGTACCCTTGGTTTTACTCTGCAAGCCGGCGTAGATATTACGCTGAGTAAAGGTTTCGCCGTTTTTATCGCCGTCGTCTATTTGCACCTCAAATTCAAATTTGTAGATGGCTTTCAGGTCATCTGACAGCGATTCGCTCCCTTTCACACCAATTCGAGAGGCGTTGCTCACAACTTCTGTCGTGGTATCGCCCGCTTCGTCCGTAGATTGAAACGATACACTCGCTTTGCCGTATACGGTGACATCGGCAAACGCAGACAGGGGAAGAGCTGCAGCCAGCCCCAGTGGGAGTAATAGGTTTTTCATGAGTTCTTCCTCTCGTTTCGATCATTATTGTCAACCGGAACCTTAGCCAACACTAGTACTGTGGAGATTATTGATGGCTCAACTATAAAGCTTAGTGGAATAAAACCCCTGAACCAACAATTCCCTGAAATATTGCACAATTATGACAATGGAATATTGCAGAATTGTGACAGCCGGATAAAACCGAGAGGATAATATCAAAAGCAGACAATAACAAAGAAGATCAGAAATAAATTATTCGCGCAGGGTACCACAGAGAATATCTTTGGCGCGTAAGGTTTGTAGTAGGTCTAGGCCCATAAGCTCCAGCGCAGAGGGGTCTGGGTGCTGAAGTTCCGCCGCGACAACACTCAATGCTTCGCGCCCAGTACTTGGGGACTCGCCAGACAACAGTTGCAACAGCCTGACAGTAACAGCATTGGCGGCCATAAATTGTACGGCGTCCTGCTGATCTCGGTAGACGATCAAAAATGTTGGTTCAGGGCCAGGTGTTTCGGGCTGAAAATCAGGCCCTATACGATGCACAGGGTATTGATAGGACAAATTCCAAGCCAGAGGAGAAACCACCGGCCTCCCCAGCAGTAAATCCCCTTCAGGGTCCACATCACTAGGCCATTCACTTTCAGACACATCCAGAGCAAGCTCAACCCACTCATAGTGAGCTAGTTCCAACATGAATGCCGGATCTCCCGCCACCTCACCCCGCTCTTCCTGAAGATACTGTAAAAACTCTTGTGTAATCTCCAAAAAATAAGGGCTATGGCTTTGATGACGGTCGAGGAAATCCCGCACCATGTTGTGCCAGTGGGCGTCCTCGATAAGTTCACGAAGAATTGGAAAGCCCGAGGCCAAAAAGCCTTCGAGATTGTTATAAATCAACTCTCGATAAATACCCAAACGCCGGTCTTCGAGGCCTGCGGGAGGGGCATTTTTCTCGGGATTTCGAAGATGTGCTGCCAATGCATATTGAGAACGTTGGAAGACAGGCAGAATCTCAGTCATGAACCAGCGCCTGTGCTAGGTCGGCGCTTTTGGCATATTGCGCCTGTATCGCCTTAATTTGATTTACCTCTCCTAGTAATTCCGGAGTGTTAGGGATGTTGAAGTCTCGCTCCAATAGCGTGGGCAAAACACCAAATCGCTCATAAGCTTTGTGAAGCAGCTTCCATACGGGCTCAATGACATCGGCACCATGAGTGTCTACACGCAAGTCCTCTGCCTCATCGTAATGACCTGCTACATGAATATAGACCGCTCGTTCACCGGGAAGATTATTGAGAAACTCTAGGGGGTCATAACGATGGTTAATACTGTTTACGTAGATGTTGTTAACATCAAGCAAAAGGTCGCAATCAGCCTCGGCCACCACAGCGTTAATAAAATCTATTTCTAACATGTCTTGATCGGGGGCGCAGTAATAGGAAACATTCTCCATGGCAATACGGCGCTCGAGTATATCTTGTGCCTGACGAATTCGCGCTGCCACGTAATGTACGGCTTCTTCAGTAAAAGGAATCGGCAGCAAGTCGTAAAGATGCCCGCTATCACTACAATAACTGAGGTGCTCAGTGTATTGAGAAATATTGTGCTCATTGAGAAAGGTTTTAATATTTTTGAGTAATTCTATGTCGAGAGGCGCTGGCGAGCCGATGGACAGCGATAAGCCGTGAGTCACAAATGGAAAACGTTCGGTATAAGCTCTCAAGGCCTTACCAAAACGACCACCCACACCAATCCAATTCTCTGGAGCCACTTCCATAAAATCGACATGATCAGTAGAAAGATCTGCGAGGGAGCCCAGCAGGCTCCTCCGCAAACCGAGCCCTGCACCGTTAAGAGGCTTAAGGCCTCCTGAAACAGAAACAGACTGGCTCATAGCTTATGCAGCACCGCCACATTTGCCTTCACCACACTTACCTTCTTTGCCGGCTTTTTTATCTTCGCCGCATTTGCCTTCACCGCACTTACCTTCTTTGCCGGCTTTTTTACCTTCGCCGCACTTGCCTTCGCCACACTTGCCTTCTTTACCGGCTTTTTTACCTTCGCCGCACTTGCCTTCGCCACACTTGCCTTCTTTACCGGCTTTTTTACCTTCACCGCACTTTCCTTCGCCACACTTGCCTTCTTTCTCGGCGCCGGCCAGATTATAACCAGACTCAAGTGACTGGGCTGCAAAGGGGTTTTCGCTTGCGAAACTCGCGGTGCTGAGAGTAGCTGTTGCAAGGAACGCAGCGCCAACTGCAGCCGCCATAGGGGTGATTTTTCTGATGCTCATAAGGGTATTCTCCAAGTCCACTATTATCATTTATTTTGGCAATTTAGATTGCCTCTATAAAGTAACGTTTTTGTAATGCCAATGAAAGCCACAGCTGAATAATTCGAACGGTGACACCTACGAAGCCAGATTCTGAGTTGCGCTGTCGTAACGTGCTAATTATGACCGAGCTGTGGTCAATTAGTTTCGATGAAACTAAAACTTTAAGCCGTTTTTTTAGCGAATAGGGGATTGTGCTTGGAAGTATCGTCAAGCCAAGCCAGCAAATCGGGCAAATGGTCGTCCATGGCATCGCGATGACTAAGAAGAGAGCACGCACTATAATTGTGCCTATTACCGGCCGAGCGAGATATTGGCACTACCCGAGCGTCATGCTGACCAAGCTCTTCCAACCACAAACGACAGTCCGCTAAATCACCCGAACGTCTGTTGTTTTGAGGGCATAAATAGAGACTGGGCGGCAGAGCCTTGCGCATTAAGGCATGGCGATAGTCAAAACGGTCCTCTGGGTCTATCCAGTCGGTCGCGGTTTTCCAATGACGCCACTCGCTCGCAAGTTGCCGACTTTCCTGAGAGCGGCCCAAGAAAGTGCCCACTACGCGCCCAAAGAAAAAACCACTGATGATTTGCGCGCCTCTCCAAGCCATGTCTCGCAGAGACTTACGCAGAGTCGACAAGCGAGCTCGCCGTCCGGACGCCAAGTGAACCATACCCAAGACCTTGGCCGGAAGAACATCTAAGCGTGCATAGGTACTGGCAAACAAAACACTGCCCAAACCTTTGCCAAGCCATACTTGCGGACACCCTGGCCGCAGGCGTGCCACTGCCGACAAGTGCTGTGGGATGTCTTCCAGAACCGCCTGATGCAAGCCCCAATTCGCCGAACCTTTCACCGCCGGCCAACTACGGCCTTTACCACGCAGATCCAAAATAAACACATCGTAACCGGCCGCGGCTAACATCGGCGCTATACCGCGCTCATCATCAAAGCGAGACTCTAATAATTTCGGAAAAAAAACTTCGGAGTCTTCCATAAAATCTGCCAACATTAGCACGGGTGTACCAATAGAGCTCCGATTAAACACCCGGTGAAGACCTAGCTGAATGCCATCAGTTCCATTCACACAATGGAATTCGTAGCCGAGCTGTTGGTGATTCCAGTTAAGCGTTTGCATGCTACCAGCTAAGCTCTAAGGCAAGCAGTGAGCAGTCAATGTTTTTGCGTGTAATTGTAAGGATATTAATTCTCCTGGGACAGTGCCCACTGTTTATTAAGACGCTTTCCCGAAACGGGCATCAGGGTTTTTACCGACTGAGCGAACAAGCTCACGCGAAACTCCTCGAGAAGCCAACGATATTGCACAAGTGCCTCATTATTCCAAGCTAGGTCACCATCTCTCGCCACCAGTTTCTGAAGGCGCTCTATATGAGGTGAAATCTCGGCTAATTGCACTTTGTCTTTTTGCACTTGTAAGGGCGCTTTTTCTAAGCGTACTTCTATGGCTTTAAAATAACGCGGATATTGTTGCAACCACTGCAAAGGGGTCGAAAATAGGAACCCCGGATAAATAAGTTCACTCAACTGTTGATTGATATCGCCGACGGTAAAGGCCAATGCAAAAGCATTTTTGTTTTTCTTTAAGGCCTGTTTCACAGCCACCATTTTTGCTAATGCTTCGAGCAGCAATTGCTCCAAGGTTTGCGCTTGCGCCACCAAATCAAGTTTAGCTTTATTGGCCCGCGCCTCAAATTCTTCCTGGCTGCGCGGCAGAACTCCCTCAAGTTCACACAACTGCGCAATAGCGGCCAAAATGAGGTCTTCCACAACTTTTTCGCGATTGCCAATACCCGCAACTGAAAGCCCAATATCTTTTCCTTTGAGTATTTCCTTGCGTAAATATTTACCGCTTTTCTCTAGATAGATGTAAGCCAGACGCGCAACACCCCGACGACTTAAAAACAATGCCTCCGCCGGATTGTCGATAAGACGCAGAGCAACGCTATCACCCTCGTCGACCAAGGCTGGGTAGGCACGCATGCTAATGCCGCCTCGTTGCAGCTGAGCAGTTTCAGCCAGCTCACCAAAATCCCAAGTAACAATGCCTTCACGCTCAAGGTCACTACCTGCCGACTGCAAGCTTTTCTGTACTTGGTCTCGATATCGCGCTCTTAGAGTATCAAGTTCACGAGCTGCATCGATTCGTCGCCCAGCCTCATCCAAAACCTGAATATTAATCTTGTAGTAATCGTCAAGCGTAACGCCAGCCCAAATATCGGCAGGCATATTTATTGCGGTATGCCGCTTAAGCTGGAAAGCTAGAGCTTCGACTAATGTCGTATTATCAGCCTTCATACCGGCTAATGCTTTGTCGACATACTCCGGTACCGGCACAAAGTTTTTCCGCCACTGCTTAGGCAAACCTTTCACCAAGGCTATACATTTTTCCCGCAGCATTCCCGGCACCAGCCACTCTAATCGAGCGCTGGGAATTTGATGTAAAATACTAACGGGCACTAGAACGCTGACACCATCGTCTATATGCCCTGGCTCAAAATGATATTCAAGAGGCAATACCATGCCCTGCCATTCCAACTCATTAGGGAACTGGGCTTCGGTAATAGCTCGAGCATCGTGCTGCATTAAATGCTCGCGAGTCATGAAGAGCAAGTTAGCCTGCTCTCGCTCGCGATCTTTACGCCAATGCTCGAAGTCGGATAATTTGGTAATGCCCTCTGGCAAGCGTTCGCTATAAAAGGTATACAGAGCTTGCTCATCAGCCATGATATCGCGCCGGCGTGACTTTGCCTCCAGAGCATGCAGCTCTTCTATCAAAGCCAAATTGTGCCGATAGAATGCCGGTAACTGCTTACCTTTTGGCTTATAAGCCCCCTCCACCAAAGCAGCCCGAATAAATACCTCACGGCAGGTCGCTGGATCAATATTGGCGAAACTGACACGCTGTTTTTCCACCAGCACCAAACCATACAATGTCACCTTCTCCCAAGCCATCACCTGACCGGTGCGTGGAGAATAATGTGGTTCTGAGTGATGACGTTTCAATAAATGTTCGGCCGCCGACAAAGCCCAAACCGGATCTATTTTTGCTACGCTGTGACCATAAAGCTTGGTGGTTTCCAAGAGCTGCCCCACCAGCACCCACTTAGGAGCTTTCTTAAACTGCGACGAACCTGGAAACAAATGGAATTTGCGATTGCGCGAGCCGAGGTATTCTTTGTCGTCACCCTTGAAGCCTAAATAATCCAGAAGACCACTCATCAGTGCTCGGTGAAGCGATTCGTAAGACGCCGCCTCGGTATTCTCTTTTAAATCTATGGATTTTATTGCCAGCCGCAGCTGACGATGTATGTCCCGCCATTCACGCAGGCGCAACCAAGATAAAAACTCCCTTTTACACTCTTTACGAAATTTGTTTTGCGACAAATCTTGGCGCTGCTCTTCAACGTAATTCCACAAATTCACCCAGGCCAAAAAATCAGACTGCTCATCAACAAAGCGTTTGTGCTTTTCATCCGCAGCCTGACGTTTGTCGGCCGGGCGTTCACGGGGGTCTTGCACTGACATGGCACTAACAATAATCAGCACCTCACGCAAACACCCTTGTTCTTTTGCAGCCAAGACAATTCGGCCCAAGCGGGGGTCGAGCGGCAGGCGGGTTAATTGCCGACCCAGCGGGCTCAACAAACCCCTTTTATCAACGGCCTGCAATTCTTCTAGTAGTTTAAAGCCGTCATTAATTAAACGGCTGTCTGGACCGTCAACAAAGGGAAAATTCCGTATGTCGCCAATTTTCAGCTGCAGCATTTGTAAAATTACCGCACCTAGATTGGTGCGCAATATTTCAGCGTCGGTAAATTCTGGTCGGGTGTTAAAATCGTCTTCGTCGTAAAGTCGAAAACAGATGCCGTCACTCACTCGACCGCAGCGCCCCTTTCGCTGATTTGCACTGGCTTGTGAAATGGCTTCAATGGGTAAGCGTTGTACTTTGGTACGGTAGCTATAGCGACTAATGCGCGCCGTGCCTGGGTCAATCACATAGCGAATGCCGGGCACAGTGATTGACGTTTCCGCTACGTTTGTGGCCAAAATAATACGCCGCCCGCGATGGGCCTGAAACACTTGATTCTGTTCTGCCAAACCCAAACGAGCATAGAGCGGTAAAACATCAAAATGCGGAAGGTTTGCTTTACGAAGGGCCAGTGCGGTTTCGCGAATTTCTCGTTCGCCACTCAGGAAAACCAGGATATCACCGCCAATCTTTGAGGCTGCACGTTCCAACTGATCAATTTCCTGCACAGCGCCTACAATCGCATCATAAAGATCCTCTTGATCTTCACTCATAGGGCGATAATGTACTTCCACAGGGAAAGTTCGACCAGATACCTCAACAATAGGAGCGTCGTCAAAGTGCTGGGAAAAGCGTTCCAGATCAATTGTTGCGGAGGTAATAATCAACTTAAGATCAGGGCGCTTGGGCAACAAAGTTTTGAGATAACCCAAGAGAAAATCAATATTTAAACTGCGCTCGTGCGCCTCATCAATAATGAGGGTGTCGTAGCGATTTAAATAAGGGTCATTTTGGATTTCGGCCAATAAGATGCCGTCTGTCATCAACTTAATATGCGTTTTATCGCTGGAATGGTCGGTAAAGCGCACCTGGTAACCCACCGACTCGCCAAGCTCAGTATTAAGCTCCTCGGCAATTCGGCTGGCAACGGTTCTCGCCGCAATTCGGCGTGGCTGTGTATGGCCGATTAAACCCTTTACACCCCGGCCTAAACTTAAGCATATTTTAGGTAATTGAGTTGTTTTACCGGAGCCAGTTTCGCCCGCCAGCACCAAAACCTGATGTTTCTCGATTGCCTCGGCAATGTCGGCCTGCCTAACGGCGATGGGAAGTGATTCAGGGAAGGTGATTTTAGGCACGCAAGCTTCACGAGCCTTCACAAGGCTTGCCGAGCGCTCAACGTCGGCCTCTAGCTTTTGCAGCTTAGCGGCGAAGGGCTTACCCGCATCGAACTGCCGGAGCACATCATTGAGGCGGCGCCTTAACTTGTGAGCGTCACCTGACATCACCTCTCTAAGCTGGGCATTTAGCGCAGATTTAAGGGCATTGCGGGTGGGTAAGCTTTCTTGCGCGGCCATGAGGCTTTTAACTTCCAATATGAAAAGCCGGCTATTATACCGGCTTTCCAAGGGAACATCGAAGCGCTCAGGCGGCTTATTTGCTCAAATACTTAATGGCTCGATCAAGACCTTCCAAGCTAAGGGGGTACATATGACCATCAACCAGCTTTTCGGTGGCATCAATAGTCTGAGTGTAGTTCCAATACTTTTCAGGGGTAGGATTCAGCCAAACGACCTTGTTATAGGTCTCAGTGACACGTTGCATCCATTTATAACCGGGCTCTTCGTTCATGTGCTCAACACTGCCGTACTGACTGCTGATTTCATAGGGTGCCATAGAGGCATCACCCACAAAAATAACTTTGTAGTCACTGCTGTAGGTATGCAATACATCCAGCAAGGCGGTAGTATCGTGATTTCGGCGATGATTGTCTTTCCACAGATTTTCATAAATAAAGTTGTGGAAATAAAAGTATTCCAGATGCTTAAATTCGGTACGACAAGCCGAAAATATCTCTTCGCACACTTTCACGAAAGGGTCCATGGAACCGCCTACGTCAAAGAACAACAGCACCTTCACAGCGTTGTGACGTTCGGCAACCATTTTAATATCCAAAAAGCCTGCATTGCGAGCGGTAGAGCTGATGGTGTCATCGAGGTCTAGCTCTTCCGCAGCGCCTGTGCGAGCAAACTTGCGTAACTTGCGCAAGGCCATTTTGATATTTCGCGTGCCCAACTCAACTGAATCATCTAGGTTTTTATACTGACGCTGCTCCCAAACCTTAGTCGCCCGCTTGTTGCCGCCTTCACCACCGACACGAATGCCTTCTGGATTATAGCCGCTGTGACCAAATGGCGAGGTACCACCGGTACCAATCCACTTGTTGCCGCCTTGATGGCGTTTTTGCTGTTCCTCAAGGCGCTTTTTGAATTCTTCAATGAGCTTATCGAGCCCTCCTAAAGATTCAATTTTTGCCTTATCTTCATCTGACAGCTGCTTCAAAAATTCGGCACGCAACCAGTCGTCTGGAATTAGTGCGTCGATAATATCGTCGACATTTTCCAAACCTTTGAAATAAGCCCCAAAAGCACGATCAAATTTATCAAAGTGCTTTTCGTCTTTAATCAATATGGTGCGTGCAAGCAGATAAAACTCGTCGATACTGCCGAAGGCTAAATGTTCCTGTAAAGCCTCCAATAACACCAACAGCTCTTTAATAGAGACGGGAACAGAGGCCTTGCGCAGGCCGTAAAAAAAATTTACCAACATGGTTTAAGCTCCCCTAGTGGGATTCACGTCGCACCATAAATGCAAGCCGTTCCAACATATGAACATCTTGCTCATTTTTCAGCAAGGCGCCATACAAAGGCGGAATGGCTTTAGTAGCATCACGATTCTGCAATACTTCTTCGGGAATATCGTCGGCCAACAAGAGCTTCAACCAATCGATCAATTCAGAGGTTGATGGCTTTTTCTTCAAGCCTGGCACCTTGCGTACATCAAAGAAAATATCCAAGGCCTCGCTGAGCAGGTTCTTCTTCAACTCGGGGTAGTGAACGTCTACGATCTTGATCATGGTCTCACGATCGGGGAAGTTAATGTAATGGAAAAAACAGCGACGCAAAAAAGCATCGGGCAATTCTTTTTCATTGTTACTGGTGATAAGAATTATAGGGCGATGTTTAGCTCTAATGGTTTCTCCAGTCTCGTAAACGAAGAATTCCATTTTATCGATTTCAACCAGCAGGTCATTGGGAAATTCGATGTCAGCTTTATCGATTTCATCAATCAGCAAAACCACTTGCTCATCGGATTCAAAAGCCTCCCACAACTTACCTTTTTTGATGTAGTTCTTAATGTCTTGAACTTTGTCATCACCCAGCTGAGAATCACGTAGGCGCGACACTGCGTCATACTCATACAAGCCCTGCTGGGCTTTAGTCGTAGACTTGATATGCCATTGAATCAGGCGTTTGTTCATGCTGCTGGCCACTTCTTCTGCCAGCATAGTTTTACCCGTACCGGGCTCACCCTTGATAAGCAGAGGTCTTTGCAGTGTTACCGCTGCGTTTACGGCCATGCGCAACTCATCGGTTGCTACGTACTTCTTTGTACCTTCAAATTTCATGTCTATCTCCACAACACCTGATTCAAATATGCGCCGGAGTGTATCATACGCTCGTTTAAATATAGAGAGTGACGCTTCAGTCAGTCATTCCGATTATTTATTGAGCAAGATAAATTTGGGTGATGAACTTAGGTCGACGCCTTCGGACTACGGGTCATAATGATGATATCGCGCCCCTGACGACAATAAGAGGCCCAAGGGTCGCGAATAAAAGAGGCTACTGATTCCGGCGATTTTCGCTCGAAACCGGCATTTCCGTAAAAACCCTCTAAATGCGTAAAGGGAAAGCAATACACTGGCTGCTGAGCAAGCACTGGGCCTAATGCCTTTAAAAGTGCCGCGCCAAGCCCTTTACGTTGATATTCGGGGTGCACACACATACTGCGTAAAAACAAATGTTGCTCGAGTTTCAAACTCAAGCGAAGCGCCGCCACTATCTTCCCATCATGGCGGAGAACATACACCTCATCGCTTCGATTTGCCTTGGCGGAATAGCGGCAATCTTTATAAAACCGATTCACCAAAGGCAGCTGAATAGGCTCCAGATGCTCAAATTTCGAATTCATCAGCACAGCAGAAGCAAATTACTTAGTCTCTTCATCTTCATCAAAATTTTCTGGGGCGAAGTCATCAAGAGAGAAAGCACCAACATCATCATCGTCCTCCTCAAGCTCTGGCTCTGCGGGCGCTTCTTCGCTCAAGGTTTCAGTGTCATCCACCTCAAGAGAAAGGCTATCGAGTTCAGCGTCCACAACACTTTCCTGACTGAGGTCGAGGTCCTCGCCGAGTAAATCATCGGCCAGAGTATCGTCAGCCTCGATGCTAATAGCCGGCTCTGCCTCCAACTTCGGTTCAGCGCTCGCAGACACTTCTTCCATAGCCGGTTCAGACGATTCCGTTGGTTTGGGTTCTGGCGCACTGTCTTCACCGTCAAGTTCAGCCATGGCATCGTCCATAGTCTTTTCCAGATCGGTAAGACTGTCACCTTTTTTACCGCCCATAATCATGCGATAGGCAAAAAAGGCGAGTAAAATGATTACGATATTACCTACACCCAAACCAGTGTATAGAATCCAGCTACTGTCTTCCTGGGCTTCAGGCTCAGGCTCGGCTTCGGGCTCAGGTACAGGCTCGGCTTCAGGCTCAGCGACTTCTTCACTGACGGGCTCGGGCTCAATACTTGCTATAGGTTCAGGCGTTTCCTGTGCCACAATCGGCTCAGGTTCAGCTGCGAAGGGGTCGTCACCATCGGGATAACGAAAAGTAAGAATATCAGGTAAATCATCATATCGATCTCCCTGCTTATCTACTGCGCTGATACGAAGGTTTAGTTTATAAACACCTTCGATATCGGGGTGTAGTATTAATTGCCAGCTGTCTTGCTTGCTCAGTGTGAAGGGCATAATTGTACTACTGCCCTTGGGGTTCTTAACCCGAGCAACCACTTTGGTTCGATCAATATTTAGATTTTGGTCATAGGCGCTCACCGTGACGATGTACTGCGTTGAACCATTTGCAATGTCTTTATCTAACTTAACGCCAAAGGCTTTACGTACCGCAAGACTGTGTTTAAATTCCCGGACAAAGCTTTTTCCATCGACCACTAGACGAATGTCGTAGTGCCCTTCCTCTTGAAACATTGCTAGGTCGGTTTGGAAAATACCATCACCAGGTGGCAAACCTTCCGACAGGCTTTGCGACCATGATTCGCCGTCCTCTTGACGAGTGACCTCAACAGTAATGTCTAGCAAACCCAAAAATTCACCACGGGTAACGGTTTTACCTTCTTCTCGCAACAACATTGAGAAGGGCAGAGTGTCATCAACGAACAGGTTGCTCTTAAGTGGCTTCACCAACAAGTTCAAGTCACTCACTACCGTCACACGGCTGTCGGGCGCAACGTCGGCCAATACCACCCACTCCCCTTCAATAGGGCGTTTCACGGTAATTAAGTCGTAGCTATCGGTACGGTACCAATTCACGTCGCGGTCTTCTTTTGCAAGACTGTATTGGCTTTTGTCTGGACTGCGCAGCACCGTCGGAGGACTTTCAGGCATGCGGAAAATTAGTGCAGTAAATTCTTCAATGCTGGAATCAACGACAAATCGATTCTCTTCTAAAGGCAGCTGCTCTGCTGGGGCAGCACGATCAAATACCTCTAGAAAAATTTTCATGAGCTCGTCGGCCGTTCCCGCCACGGCCACCATGCCATCGGTGGCTAGCGCAAGTTTACTCATCAGCTCGGTGTCAGCATTCTCTGAGAGCGCAATTGTATGAATGCGATAATTTGCCCTCTGAAAAGCGGGGAGAATGGAGTCGGTAATGCGCTGCCACTCTTTCTCGTTTTCAGTGGGGTCTTTAGATATGTCAACCAAACCGTCGGTCAATAAAATGACGCTGGTTTTAAATTTGTCGTTGGGTCGGTCCAAGTCGTAGGCCGACTTTTCAAGCGCCTCGCCAATATTGGTATATAAGCCTACAGAATTAATCTTGGGTATTTGCGCACTGGCATTTTCACGCCAAGCATCATTCACTGGACGGTGAGGCACTAACATATTGATGTTTTTACCAAAGGTCCACACACCTGCTTTGCTGTCTTCCGGCAACAACTTAACCAGCAGATCAAGCGCGGGGCGACGCAAATTAACTGGATCATTGCGCTTCATACTGCCCGAGATATCGATGAGTAGACGTATATCAGCGGGCAAGTCTTCAATAGAGTTATTATCGGCACCAGAAGTATTACTCTGTGCCACAACCATTGAAGATAAAGCAGCACCAAGCAGCAAAGGCCCAATGCTTCGCTTGGCCGCAGAAAAGAGTGTGGGCAGTATTTTGGACATTTACACAATTCGCTCAGTCAGTTGACGACCACGTTGCGTTAGATACCAACGCAAACCTTTTGTGCCATTAATTTTGCCCGCTAGATTTTGCGCCACAAGTACATTTAGAGTTTTGGTCATTGTGTTGTCATCGCACTGGGCTTCACGGCAGAGCCCTGCCAGAGAACGGAAAATGTGTCGACCACAGCCCAAAGCTTGCAATACCTTAGTAGAGGTGACATCCAGGTTCTCAGAACCTTCAAGTGCGGCACTGTTATCATCACCACCCAGATCTTGCTCGGTTTCGGTATCAATTAATGGCACTAACTCTTCCTGTAATTGACGCAATTCATGCTGCAAATTGGCCAATTGTGAGCGGGTCACGGCAGCCTCATTCAGCAAGCGCTGGGAAGTGTTGGTGATGACAATACGTGACGCAATAGCGGCAAACAAACAAATACCGGTATAAATTAGCAATTTGGAAGGGTCGCCCTGTATCTCAAAGATAAGCTCACTTTTTAATAGGTGCAGCACCAAGGGGACTAAAAATGCCGCGCCAATACCAATGACCACACAACGTGCTACAGCGGCAGGATCGCTGTCTTCTTGGTTCATTTGATAGTAGTTGATAACGCCGCCGAACAGTCCAGCCATCATCATTACCGGCGCCAAGATGAAAATATAACTACCCATGATCTTACTTACCTTTTGTTATTAATTATGCTTGTTCGTCATTAGAATCTGTATTTATAACATCTTGCGCAGGCATAGCAACAGGCTCATTAGCGCTCTTGCGCCGCCACAACTCATAAGCCATCGCACACATCAGTGCCGCCAGTAAGACCATGATGAGCGGTGTTCCCGCACGCCAAGCTGTATAACCAGCACCCGATATACCTTCCATAATCACCATCACCCAGGCAGGAGCCAACAGAGACAGGTTCTGATCTATGGTATAGGGGGTGACTAGAGCTACCGCAGTAACCAGCACAAAGAGACGACTGATATCTTTGCGAGCCCAGTGCTTAGTGGCCCACCAAACCGCGGTGCTTAGACCCGCACAGCCCAAGAGATAGATTGCCCAGGCACTTAGATAGTTCGCTGTAGACATTATTTTCTTCCATTAATCATTATTCAACCCACTGAATAATATGCTCTTCCATACCATCCGGATGGACATTATTCTCAGACAGGACGCGGTCTTTCACTGAAATACCCGACTCATGCACCGTTTCTTGGCTACCCGAAACCAAAGGGTGCCACCACTGCAAAGGCTTACCCTCGGCCACCAAGCGATAGGCACAAGTTAAAGGCAGCCAGTGAAATACTTCAACGTCTTCAGGTTTGAGCCAAACGCACTCGGGTACCAGTGTATTTCGATTTTCATACTCAGTACATCGGCAGGTATCCATATCCATGTAGCGACAAACGACTTTGGTGTAATAGACTTCTCCGTCATCTTCGTCCTCTAGCTTGTGCAGACAACACTTCGCACAGCCATCACACAATGACTCCCACTCGCTGGAAGTCATTTCCGCGAGAGTTTTTTGCTCCCAAAAATTTTCGCCCACGCTCATAATTTCTACCTACATTTTGGTGTTTTTAGCGTGTATCTCGCTCATGTAATCGTCTTTTCGCTCGGGCAGCTGTAGATAAAAGCCCTTTTCTTCCAATTCCGCGGCCATCTTTTCGGCGGTGGTGCGTGCCAGTCTGCGCCCAGGCTGTAAAACAATAGTAATAGTATGCTTTGGTTTACCAAAACGCTCTAACAGAGCCTCTGGAACGCGCTTTAAACCGTCCGATTTCGCTACATACAGGTACATATCCTGCTCTTTAACACTTTTGTAAATATCGCAAATAACCTTCATAACAACTCTTTCATCAACCAATCAGAAACTCTGAGCCAAAGCGAGTAAAGGCTCGCCCATAAGGGACGCGCGCCAACCCTGCAATCGTTCAGGTAAACACCAATGACCGCTCATACCGGAGCGCACAAATTCTTCGTAATCTTTCTTGCGTAAAAGCACTTCAGCGGGAAGCGCCTCAGCTTCAGCGATATCGCGAACAAGCTTCTTACAAGCTTTCAATCGCTCCGCCTGTTGCGGGGGCAAAGGCGGAGCCAATACTTCTGGGAACTGCGCCTCATCACTGTTAATCGCTATATCGATGAGTTCGAGAATGGTTTCACCATCAGTCCTAAGTGTGCGAGGAGGAAGCCCTTCAAAACGCGACAGCTGGTGATGCTTTTGTGGCTTTCTCTGGGCCAGCTCAATCAAGGCTCCCTCTTTCATTACGCGGTTGCGGGGAATGTCCCGCTCTCTCGCCATGGCCTCACGCCAGTCGCTTAAGGCCCGTAAAATTGCCAATTCTTTTTGGTTGAGCTTCCACGCCGACTTGAATTTCAGCCAAGTGTCTTCGCCTTCAGTTTTATTTTCAGCCTGCTGAACCAATTCGGCGCAATCCCCCAACACCCAATCAAGCCTGCCCTGCTTGCGAAGCGCTTGCACCAGTTTTCCGTAAATTACCGGCATATAAGCGACGTCTAAGGCCGCATAGTGAAGTTGAGACTGGCTGAGTGGACGCTGCATCCAGTCTGAGCGAGTCTCGCCCTTGCTGAGCTCGATCGCCAGTGAAGCTTTTACCAAACCAGCATACCCCAAAGAAAAGCCGTGCCCCGCAAAGGCAGCCGCCACCTGAGTGTCGAATAAGGGAGTGGGAATCACGCCTAATAAAAATCGAAATACCTCTAAGTCTTCTGAGCTTGAATGCAGGATTTTGGTGACTTTGGCATTGATCATTAAGGCGGTAAAGGGTGCAAAGTCACCTATCGCTAATGGATCAATCAGGTAGCACCCCCGCCCGTCACCCACTTGAATAAGCCCCGCGTGGGGATAGAAGGTGTGACTTCGCATAAACTCAGTATCTACAGCAATCGCAGCCTGCTGTTCCCAGCGCTCACAAAGTTCAGCTAAAACGGCATCGCTATCCACCCAGATCGGGTCTGATTCCAATTGCAGCGCATCTAATGATTGCAGGGTTTTTTCTGAAAATTCAAAGTGATTCATGTTTAAAGTGCCCGACGACTGGCAAAGGCCAAAGCCAGAGTACCGCCATCTATGTATTCTAATTCGCCACCCAGTGGAACGCCGTGAGCTATACGCGAAACGTTTGCGCCAAAGGCCTTCGCTTTTTCACTAATGAAGTGGGCAGTAGCCTCTCCTTCTACGGTCGGATTGGTGGCAAGAATAATTTCGCTGATGTCTTCGTCTTGTAACAGCTGCATGAGTTCGCTAATGCCAATATCTTCGGGACCGATGCCGTCAATTGGGGAAAGGTGGCCCATGAGTACGAAGTATTTACCCTGATAGGTACCCGCTTGTTCGATAGCCAGAATGTCGCCCGGTGTTTCGACGACGCAAAGGGTTTCATTTTCTCTGCGTGGGTTACGGCAGGTGCCACAGAGTTCCTCTTCGGTCAGTGTGCGACAGCGACGGCAACGGGTGACACCCTCTGTCGCTTTTTGTAGGTCGACGGCCAATTTAGCGGCCCCCTCTCTGTCGCGCTCTAGTAAGTGTAGCGCCATACGTTGAGCCGATTTCGGCCCAACACCTGGCAGGCATTTCAGTGAGTTCATCAGGTTATCTATTAGCGGACTAAACACTCATTTCCCTTTTTAAAACGGCATTTTGAACCCTTCCGGCATGGCCATGCCACCGGTAAGGTTACTGAGTTTTTCTTTGTTTTGAGCTTCAATTTTTCGCACGGCGTCGTTTACGGCGGCAGCAAGGAGGTCTTCGAGAAGGCTCTTTTCTTCGCTCATTAGGTCGCTGTCTATGTGCACTTTTGTGACGTCGTGCCGACCGGTCATGACTATTTTTACGAGCCCTGCTCCGGATTCACCGGTCACTTCTGCATTCGCCAGTTCTGCCTGCATTTTTTGCATGTTTGCCTGCATTTCCTGGGCTTGTTTCATTAGGTCGCCTAGGCCTTTCATTGTTTTCTACCTCTTTTTTTGATCGATTTATTTGCGCGGCTCGATTAGGGCTCTGCCGAAGTACAGTTTAGCTCTGTGCCAAAACAATGCTAGGGCGAGGTCGAAAACTCAGGTGAGGACTGCACCTGAATCCGGGTCAGTCCTTAACTAAACATCATGCCCGAACCCGGGTCAGTCCTCGATTGAACATCACGCCCGAACGCACGCCTTTCCCCTCTGACCAACCCGCTGCGGAACTCGCATGGAGACGCTCAAACAGTCCTCGCTGAAAGACGTTGGTCAGAGGGGAAAGGCTAAAACGCGTTCTGAATGGGCGCGATGCTCAATCAAGGACTAACCCTACCTCTATGCTCTGCCTGCAATTTACTTTCTACGCTCTAAGACCTTAGGTCTAAACTCACTTCCTATGATCAATTTTCTGTTTCTGTTTCTGTTTTTTCTTAGTCTATGGGCTCTACTGTGTCTTCTTGTAGAACGGCTGAAAGCTGCTGAATCATTTGCTGGACTACTGAATCTGAGTTCATGGAATTTAATGCCTCGGTCTGACGCTCGGCTTTTAGTCGGGTCAATATGTCAGCGGGCGATTCTACTGATACGGTGTCTTTGTTTATGGTAACGGTTATTGGCTGGTCAAAGTAACGTTCGAGTAAGCCTGCTAGACGCTCTTGGTGCGAGGGGTCATACAGGGTGCTGTTGGCTTCGTTTAATGTGAAGTTGAAGTGTGTGCCAGCACAATTGTCTAATACGCAATTCGATACGGTGCTTTGTAATACTCCGCCACACCCAAGGCCAAGATATATGTGTATCCAGTTTTCTGTATTTGCATCGGCAAGGGCGATGGTCTGCACTTCAAATTTGGCCGGGGTATTGGCTTTTATTTTTGGCTCTTGATTGGATGCCAGCTGATTCGTTGGCGCACGCTCGGGAGCGATTGCAGGCTTGTTCAGGATGTCGTTAATTCGTTTTTCTGAGGCTTCTGTTTTGGGCTCGGATTGCCTTGTTTCTTCTGCCTGTATTTCAGGTTCGGCCTGAGATTGTATGGGCTCTGCTTGTATGGGTGTCGTTTGTACTTCTGGCGCTTGAGCGGCTGCGGTTTGAGTTGAATTCGTGGGCTCTGGTTGCGCAGGAGTGCTTGGCGCCTCGGGATTCAATTCGGAGAGCATTGATGTTGCTTGGGCTGAGGCTGTTGTTTCAGCTTGGGACTCTGTCATTTCTGACCCGGTGTCCGGCTGACTCTGCTCTTGGCCTTGCTCTTCTGTTGCCCAGGGAGGCGGTTCTTCTGCGCCGGCCTGGGCCTCAGGCTTTTTTGAGAAATCACCTTCTACAGCAGAGGACTGCTGTTGAGAATCTGAATCATTTTTAGGGGCAACTTCGTCGCCAGCCGCGGCTGGCGCAGCTAGGGTCGATGAGGCAGGTGCCATTGCACTTGGTGTTTGTGCGGAGGGCTCGGCGGCTTGCTTGAGAGCGAGTTTGGGTATGTCGAGCACGCCCTGAGGCTTAAATGCGAGCATGCGCAGTAGGGTCATTTCAAAACCACCGCGGGGGTCTGGAGCTAGAGGTAGGTCTCGACGGCCCAAGAGTGCGGTTTGATAAAACAGCTGTAGGTCTTCTGAGGCGATTTGCTGTGCAAAGGCGAGCACTTGCTCGCGATCGCTGAAGCTGTTGTCTATAGCGGCTGGCAGGGCTTGAGCTATGGCTACTCGGTGCAGTATGGAGAGCAGCTCAGCCAGTGCGCCGGCGTAGTCTGGGGCATGTTCCGCCAACCGTGCTACGGCACTTAATACGGCCTCGCCATCAGCGGCAGCAAGACCTTTTACTATGTCGTAAACAAATACTTGGTCAATGGTGCCCAGCATGCTGCGCACTTCGCCTTCTTGAACTTTGCCGCTGCCAAAGGCAATGGCTTGGTCGGTGAGGCTCAGGGCATCTCGCATGCTGCCGTCGGCCGCGCGACCCAAGTGCCAGAGTGCGGCTTCGTCAAAGGGCACTATCTCTTTGTCTAAGACAAATTTTAGGTGTTCTACGATACGCTCCGGGTTCATGTTTTTGAGGTTGAACTGGAGGCAGCGCGACAATATGGTTACGGGTAACTTCTGTGGATCTGTAGTGGCCAGTAGGAATTTAACGTGGGGCGGTGGCTCTTCGAGGGTTTTCAGCAAGGCGTTAAAGCTGTGTGCTGAAAGCATGTGTACTTCATCGATTAGGTACACTTTGTAGCGGCCGCGGGTTGGCGCGTATTGAACATTTTCGAGCAGTTCGCGGGTGTCTTCTACTTTGGTTCTTGACGCGGCATCCACTTCGATGAGGTCGACAAAGCGCCCCTCGGCAATTTCCACGCAAGAGGAACACTGACCGCAAGGCTCTGAGCTAACACCAGCTTCACAGTTGAGGCACTTCGCCAATATTCGTGCGATGGTGGTTTTACCGACACCGCGGGTGCCTGTGAAGAGGTAGGCGTGATGCAACCTGTCGTGGTCTAGAGCGTTAATTAGCGCTTGCAGCACATGCTCTTGCCCAACCATTTCACGGAAGGTGCGAGGGCGCCATTTTCTGGCTAATACCTGGTAACTCATGCATTCCTCTATTGCTGTGCCCCGGCCTGTAGGCCAATGATGGGCGTTAGCGGGTGATTATATCCCAGACCCGCAAAATAGACAGGCTTTGCGGTACTAGTCTTTTCCAACAGGAAGGCTTACTTGAGCGCCTTTGCCAATGCCTTCATAGGCGCGTACAACAATAGAACTATTGGGGTTTTCGCTTTTCAAGGTCTCAGCGATGTGCGCCGCTAACAATTCAACGGTGGTGTCGGTGTCTACCATGTAGCAGCTGGATCGAGGCATGTTCAAGTCGAAATCACCCTGGGCGGCACGATAGGCAAAACCTAGATGCAGATTGTCACTGCCCACCACATCGTCCTCACTGCCAATATAAATATCTCTCCAGCGCTCAGCCCAATCTTTTTCCAAGCTGGGAGAGCGCTCGCCATCTTGCCATATCTCTATACAAGAACGATGACCGTGAGCTATGCGCTGACAATTGCCATCATGCTTTTTTAGACCGTGACTGTAGTGGTAGAAGCTGCCGACAATGTCTTCTAGGGAAAACTGTAAATTCAATTGCTGCAAGGTGTTCGGGAATTCTGATAGCAATTGCGAGACGCACCACTGCGCGGTGCTTTCGGCCGTTATACTCTCGGCATCGACAAGCGCAATTGCCTGTCTCGGTGCTCGACAAGATAGAGTTTCTGGGCGCTCGCCTTCACGACCGTATGTCCAGCTCAAACTAATATAATCGCCGTCTTCACTAATGGTCAGATTGGGAGATTTGATTGGCACGGCCAAGCGATGATCAAGCTGATCGTCCAACCAATTTCTGAGGGTTTTTTTAACGATACCAAAATCACAGACCATCCCCTGCTCATCGAGGCTACCGTCCAGCTGCACGTTGGCCAGCCAGGTTTCGCCCAACATGCCGCGTTCGGCGTGCAGGAAGCTGAAATCAACGTTTGTTAATTGATCGACAAATAGATGCATAGCAGGAATAGCTCACTGGGTAATTTTTGCGCTGCGTATCTTATACCAAATCGCATAATGATGCTTGCAAAGCATTGGAAAACCATTGATAATCCGCCGCTCTTTGCAATGGTGGCTCTTTTCGGTCCTCTCGCAATGATCCTCTGTGAACTCCGCCAGGCCTGGAAGGGAGCAACGGTAACAGAAAGGTCATGTGCCGGGATGTGGCTGATTAGAGCTGCCACCCTAATTATTACCCCCCCCCCTCCATTTGTTACCGAAGTAATGATAGCACTTGAGACGGAGCACTATTGGCTTGAGCCAGCATCGCTTGAGCCGCCTGCTGCAGCACTTGAGATCTACTTAAATTAGCGGTTTCCGCCGCGAAATCTGCATCCACTATGCGCGAACGCGCAGCGGCGGTATTTTCTGAAATGTTCATTAAATTAGAAATCGTAAATTCTAGGCGATTATTGACTGCACCCAATTGGGATCGAGTTTCGTTAATTGTCTCAAGAGCAATATCAATCGAATCTACGCTGTCTTGAGCCATCGCCTGAGTGGCAATACTCAGGCTTTCTAAAGCAGTACCAGTGGCCGCTAAAACATCGGCCTCATTCATGGATTTTAAGCCCGTTGCTTCTTCGCCATTGCTAGAGACTTCGATCGATAAGCTATGTCGATCATTGATTAGCCGCAACTCAAGATTTGCATTTACTGTAACGGCATCGACACTGCCGTCACCATTAATAACCATCCCTAAACCAAGAGACTCTGCGCTTGCATAGCCAGCGGTGTTGCCAATGTCAAAGCGAATGGCGGAGTTAGCAGAAAAATACAACTCTCCGTTGTCGTCTATAGAGGCCGTCACACCTGTATTTGCCTGACGACTATTGAAATCACTGACAACTTGATCGAGATCGTCTAGGTCACTCAATGCGACCTCCGAACCGTTGACAATCACCGAGCCAACCGTGGCCGCTAGCAAGGCTGGCGATGTATTAAATTTTGACCCGCCGTCTATCATTCCTAAAATTCCGGAACCATTGTCATCACTTAAAGTAAACGCAACATCAGAATTAAGATGCAATTTGTCATCATTGTCTACGTAAGCGGTGACGCCCGTACTATCCGAAATAGCATTTACAGCCGTCGCAATTTCGTCAACAGTAATAGCGCCGTCATTATTTTTAGCTCCGGAAAGATCAACTGTGACTCCGTCAATTTCAAAAGCTGGCCCCGCCCCTTTCAAGGTATCGTCATCAGAACCATTCGCGAGCCCTTCAATGTCGAAACCTAACAATTTATTGTAAGAACCTGCGGCAGAACCAACAGCCCCCCAGGAGGCGTTCAAGCCAAATTCCAACTGATTACTTCCGCCGCCACCCAAGTCTCTTATTCCCAGCGCATTCGCCGAAGACAAGTAAGCCTCTACATCAATGCCCGCATCGATAACAGGCGAACTCCGTAAATAAGCGTTGATATGAGCCACCACCTGCGCTTCATTGGCATACCCTGATGAGCTATCCAAGCGTATGCCCGTTAATACTCGGCCATCCACCACGCGCAGGTCAAAGCTCATGCCACTCCCAGCCACAACCGACCCAGCTGACAATGCAGCAAAGTCGATGGGTGAGCCCGCCTCAACAAACTGATAAGGCACGTCGTGGATATCTACCACGCCAGACGTCGTCGCTAAATCGATTGTCTGCACACCTTGATCGAAAGTGTATGATTGATCAGCTGACAAGGACGCAACCACACCGGTTCGATCTGTTACCTCGTTTATATGATCAACTTTTTCAAACAATCCGCCACCTGAAGTGGTCGCCTCTATTGCAACTCCATTAATAACAAGGTCATTTTCCATTAGCGCCGTTGTTTGTGCGCTTGATGTCAGAGATGACCCGTTGGCAAGCCCAGCGCTGGAGAGCGAAACAAATCCTAAGGTCTGCAAATCATCTTCTGTGCCGGCCGCGCCAGTGGAAATAGTAATAGCTTCACCAACCGTGCTTCTCAATTGCAACAAAGCCGTAAACTGAGCATCATCGATAACTTGACTCACCTGAGGTATCGCCAAATATTGATCCGGAATAATCAGATTGAAATTGATTGGCGCACCATCATCGAGCTCATCAAACACATTAATAGGCGTCAAAGCTCCATTGCCAGTATCCGAACCACCAATGGAGCCTGTATCCACAGCTCCAGCATCGCCCAAGTTCAAATAAGCATTCAAGTAGGCGCCGCCAATGAAGTCGACGCCGTTTGCTTTAAAATGTGTCTCAAAAGTACTCACGTCGGTCCAGCCAGGACCTGTCGCCGCAGGAAAATGGCCAGTGTAATTAGTGGCCAGGGTGCCCAAAGCAGCATCCATTGAACTACCCGCAGCCAGCTCCTGCATCAACTCTTTAATGCCGTTGATCGTCGAGCCGGCACTGGTTTGAGCCTCGCGCAATTCAGCATCGATCATCTTAACGGCTAAATACCCCGCGGAATAAATACCCGCTACATCGTCGCCGCCAATTGAAGCCCCCAAGCCTGCGACTAAGGTTGCACTGGTATGAGTGGTAATATCATCCGTAACTCGTTTATCCCCACCATGAATAAACTCTGCCGTACCTTCTACGAACCACAAAGGCGCGGCTGCGAGATTCATATTCTGGCTCATTACCGCATGAGTTAATTCATGCGCCAAAACACGGTCCTGATGTAAATTCAGAGCAAGGAGCGGGTCACTCGCAAAATCTTCCATATCAATGTTGAGGGTAATATCTTGCCATATGCCATTGCCGTCAATACTGGTGGAGGACACAGATGCCAGTGTGCCTCCAACGCCGTCACTTTCGCCATTGGCAACAGTCTCTAGATTGAGAGTAATATTCACACCACCCGCGGCAATGCCGTAAAAATCTAAGATCCGGTCTTCGGCTTGATTAAACCAATCGGCCTGCAGGCGATCCACAATCGTTGCAATTGTCGCATCAACGGTCGGGGTAACGGTTTTGGTCACAATTTGCTGAGGCATTCCCGTCGCCGCTTGGCCGGAATCTGTATCAATAACGGTAATCGCTGCGAGACTCTCACTTGTGAGCGTGAGTTTACCGGTGTCATTAATTTGGGCTGTTAGAAGCGATCCTGCCTGCCCATTTATATCATCGACTAATTCTTGAAGGGAGTTCGTATCAGTGAGGAGAAATGTTTGCTCCTGACCGTTGGCGAGATAAGCCGTGATCGTTACCTCGTCACCACCCTGCAGCACACCTGTGCCGACACTGTCCGCCTCAGCGTGTAAAAATGCCGTCGCTTCGATATCAACAACATTACTATTAATGTCGTCCAGCAAGACCTGCAAAACGTCATCTGTAGCCAGAGACTCTAAAAATTGGCCATTAATTTTTATGCTATTTGCGGCGATTTCACTACCAAAGGTACCGCTACTCGCAGTGATATTCATCTCCGAGCCTGCCAGATCACTACTCGTTCCCCCCAGACCTAATTGGTCTGTGGACATTGCAGGAATATCAAAACTGATGACTTGCGCAGCCTCGGCCCCTACTTGTAAGTTGATATTTTGAACATTGCCATCAAGCAGTGTTTGGCCATTGAAGCTGGTTGTTTCAGCAATGCGGTCCAGCTCAGAAACGAGTTGTTGAACTTCCGCGTTTAAAGTCGCCCTATCAGAATCACTATAAATACCATTGGCGGCCTGAATGGATAATTCCCGCATTCGCTGCAGGATATTAGTGCTTTCTTCAAGCGCTCCTTCAGCGGTCTGTATCAGTGATACGCCGTCGTTCGCGTTGCGCACAGCTTGATCCAAGCCCCGAATTTGTGAAGTCATTCGATTGCTTATGGCCAAGCCTGCGGCATCGTCGGCGGCACTATTGATCCGCTTACCCGAAGACAAGCGCTCCATAGCAGAATCCTGCGCAGCGCCAGACCTTACCATCTGGCGCTGCGCATTAAGCGAAGCCACATTAGTGTTGATAAATAAAGCCATCTTACGAGTAATTAGCCTCCACCATCAGAAACACGCCCAAAAAGGGGAATCGATAAGCAGGCTTTCGGCTAGCCGCCGTTAAAGTTTAATTGAGGATGATGAGAACCTTCCTCTAAATCACAGCAGGAGGTGATATTGATAATGGGAGGTTTATACTTACACAAGCGCATTACCGCCTCCAAAACCATGAAAGCGGTGAAAAGGACGACAGAATAGCGCCTAATTAGAGCTGTCACCCTAGTTACAGACTATCTGCCACACTAAGCTCAAAGCCATTGCCCTAGTTAAAGACGGCGAAACAACCCCAATGTATTTACCGTTGGCAGCTCTTCAAAAAGCCCCGAGGCTTTCGCTAATTTCCATATGTTATAAGGCGCCTGACCACCCTCTTCTGGGTTGGGGAATATGTCATGAATGGCCAGTATCCCGCCTGAGACAATGTGCCCTGCCCAACTGCGATAATCTGTTTGTGCCGCCTCCTCACTGTGACCGCCGTCAATGAACAGCATTCCTAATGGCGTCACCCAATGCTTCGAAGCTACCGCCGAACTTGAAACGATGGGCACTACCGTATCGTCTAACTGCGCACGCCGCATGGTCGTACGAAAGGCTTTAAAACTGTCCATTAGCCCAACCCCGTCATCGTATAGATCAGGGTCATGATATTCCTCGCCCAACTGATGCTCTTCAGAACCGCGATGATGATCCAGTGCATACAAGATACTATTTGAAGCCTGACAGGCGCTGCCAAAATATACGCTCGATTTACCGCAGTAGCTGCCCACTTCGAGACAGGGGCCCAGTTTCGACGCAACCAAGGCGTACTGAAATAAGGCCGCGCCTTCATCTTCGGCTAAAAAGCCTTTTACGGTATTAATATCGATGGGTAATTGCATTATGTAATTCACCTAACTTTTAGTTGGCGCGAACAGTAGCACAAATCGGCCGAGCAAAAAATGCCGCAAACTTGCGGGTTCTTCAAGGAGTAACATACAATCGAGATCAAGCTTTTAGAACGCCCTCAAATTCAATCAATAAGAAACTGCAGCAGAGACGCTTATGAGCAAGGTACAATTCGGATATAGAACTACCGCGCAGGAAGCCCTTGCCCACTGTGATCTGAGCGGTAAAAATGCGATTGTCACGGGCGCCTACTCTGGAGTGGGCCTTGAGACAGCTAAAGCACTCGCGAGCGCCGGCGCCGATGTTATTATTGCCTGTCGCGACCTAGCAAAGGCCAATAAGGTAGCAGCAGAAATTAATGAGAGTATAGGCGCTGCACGCGTTCGCGCTCAGGCGCTAGACTTGGGCTCGCTTGCCAGTGTAAAAACTTTCACAAATGCGTTTTTACAGGGCCATACAGAACTCCATATCTTAATTAACAACGCCGCGGTAATGGCCTGTCCATTTGAAAAAACTCTCGACGGCTTTGAGTCTCAATTTGGTATCAATCACCTCGGGCACTTTGCCTTGACCACACAATTGCTACCGGCTCTAAGCGAAGCGGGCGGCGCCAGAGTTGTCTGCCTTAGTTCGACCGGTCATTTCTTAAGCCCAATAGTATTTGATGATATTCAATTCAAAACCCGCGACTATAATCCTTGGTCGTCTTATGGCCAATCGAAAACCGCCTGTGCACTGATGGCGCTTGGCATACAGTCTCGATACCAAGAACAGAATATAGAAGCCTTTTCGGTGCACCCGGGCGCAATCATGACAACGCTACAGCGGCACATGAGTCAAAGTGATATCGTATCGCGCGGCTGGACCGATGAAGACGGCAAGGTCAATGAAGCATTCAAAACCGTAGAGCAAGGTGCCTCCACATCGGTTTGGGCCGCAACAGCGCCCGAACTAAAAGGCCGAGGTGGACGCTACCTAGAAGATTGTAAGGAAGCGGATATACATATTGAAATCCCCAAGATAAAGACCGGTGTAATGCAATATGCCGTCAACCAAGAAAACGCGGATAAGCTTTGGGACCTGAGTGTCGAAATGATTGCGGGCTTCGATAAAAAATAAGCCGAGAAAACCAAAGCAAGAGGTCTCAATTCACCATCAGTTCTGTAATTTTCAGAAGCGCGGTAGATCATCTGATCTGCGCCGTTACGCAGGAGATTCACAATGAATAATGATTCACTTAATGTCTACAATCCCTTTAACGGCGAACTGATAGCAGAAGTACCCACGCAATCACAGCTTCAAGTGGATGCGACCCTCACGCTCGGACACCAACTCAGCCGCAATACACAAGCGCGTTTATCTCTGCCCGAACGAATTGCCATATTACAAAAAACCGCGCAAATAATGACAAGTGAAGCCGAGGCCTTGGCGCTTCTAGCGACTCGGGAAGGCGGCAAACCTCTGCAAGACTCTCAGGTTGAAGTGGCACGGGCCATTGACGGCATTCATCTATGTATTGAAGGCTTACGAGCAGACGCTGGGCAGGTAGTTCCCATGAACCTCAATGCCGCATCGAACGGCCGCGCCGCGTTTACGCAAAAAGAACCTATCGGCTTGGTGGTTGCCGTGAGCGCATTCAATCACCCATTGAATTTAATTGTGCACCAAGTCGCCCCAGCCGTGGCCGTGGGCTGCCCCGTTATCGTCAAGCCCGCGGACGATACCCCACTGTCTTGCCTTCGGTTTGTAGAAATTCTTCATGAGGCTGGCTTACCGAGCGCATGGTGCCAAGCCGTGGTGACCCCAGATCTTGCAATAGCCGAATCACTTGTCACTGACGAACGAGTCGCCTTGTTCAGCTTCATTGGCAGTGCGCGTGTTGGTTGGATGCTGCGCAGCAAAGTAGCACCTGGCACTCGCTGCTTACTAGAGCACGGCGGTGCAGCGCCTGTGATGGTTTATAAAGATGCTAACGTCTCTGCTACCGTGAAAGCACTCACCAAAGGAGCGTTTTATCACGCCGGGCAAGTGTGCGTTTCCGTACAACGTATTTTTGCCCACCGTGACATTGCCGCACAACTGGGTAGAGAGCTAGCCGCAGCGGCCGAAAAATTAACCCTGGGAAACCCCGAAGACCCAAGCACTCAAGTGGGACCACTGATCAGAGAGAAAGAAGTTGAAAGAGTTGACCAATGGGTACAAGAAGCCGTCACTCTAGGGGCTCAGGTTTTGTGTGGTGCCAGTAAAAAAGGTCGCTATCAATACACCCCAACTGTACTCACCCAAGTATCAGAGCACTGCCTGTTAAGTCGCAATGAAGTTTTTGGCCCAGTAGCGGCCATCTATGAATTTGATGACGAGGCTAACGCACTTACTCAGGCCAACGATCTACCTTTCGCATTTCAGGCTGCGGTATTTACTCAAGACCTAAACAATATTATGGCAGCCTTCAAGGGCTTAGACGCCTCGGCCATTATGGTAAATGACCACACCGCATTTAGAACTGACTGGATGCCCTTTGCTGGGCTCAAGCAATCAGGCTTAGGCGTAGGGGGTATTGGCCATACTATGCACGAGATGCAAACAGAAAAAATGTTAGTGCTGCCAACTTTATAATTGTACAGCACCAAACGCCAAGCTGGAGCTACTTGGCTTCCAAGGTCATTAGTTTTGCACCGAAGCCCATAAAGAAAAGGCCCGTCACGCCTTTCAGGCGCTTCTGAAAAATGTGATTCTTTGCGGCACCTGCGAAGCGCGAAAACAACAATACCATAGCCGAAAACCAAGCCATATTTAAGAAAGCGTGAACACTCACCAACAACAGAGCATAGACCATTGCGCTATCGCCCAGAGGAATAAACTGCGGGAACGCTGCCAGGTAAAACATCGACACTTTGGGGTTTAAGACATTCGTTAAAAAACCCTCAAAAAAAGCTGCAACTAATGTTCGCTGCGCCTCTTCAGACTTCACCGCTTTGATCTCCACGCTTTTAGAAAAAGCCGCCACCAAGGATTTGCAACCAATCCAGATTAAGTACAGCGCCCCAAGCATTTTAAATACGAAAAATGCCTCGGCTGACTTAGTTAAAATCACGGAAATACCCAATATTGATAAGGCGCCATGCACATAGAAGGCGGCGATAAAACCCGCGATATTAACGAAGCCCGCCTTTTTGCCGGCACTTGGCACTGTTTTAGCAATGAGCAAACCATTGGGCCCCGGTGATACCACTAGCAATAAAACGACTAAGGTGAACGTTACAAGTTGCACTAATTCCAATGTGTTTTCCTCCTGCAGAAATCTTAAGTATGAGAACTCTGATATTTTACATGAAAAACACTAGGAAGAAGAAACTATCTGGGTAAGCGCCATCAACCCAGTGACGATTTAGCTATGTGAGAATTCGCTTATTAATGTAGGAATTACGGGCGGGTGCGATCCACAATTAGGTGCTAATATTAGAGGCGAATGGGTCATTTCTGGGCGTAACCAACAGGCTAAGACAGTAGAATGCAAAAAAAGCAATGGAGAATGAATATGCCTCTGTCTAGCGGCCTAAGCGCGGGAATCATAGCTTCAATCTGCTTGACGTTTGGTCTCCTAGCTTGGGCTGACGTTAGCGTTCAGCAAAACCTTTCACATGAAAGCTGCATCGGCTGTGATTCGATGGGCTCTAGTAAACATATAGCTGTCGCTTCAATCGATTGGTGCCCCTATATTTGCACAGGGAATGAACAAAAACCCGGTGTACTCGCTGAATATGTGCAGCAAATATTCAAAGATACGGGCTACACAATCAGCTTTACCACCATGCCTTGGGCCCGAGCCATTCATGAAACACAATCGGGTAATTTTTTTGCTCTGTTAGCACCGGCAAAGGAAGAGGCTCCGGGCCTAGTATTTCCAAATCTATCCTTGGGCTACCAGACCATGTGCATGTTCACCCGTGAAGACGATCCTTGGCAGTATAACAGCGTTCTTTCTCTGGAAGGGCGACGTATAGTCCATGTGATTGGGGCTTTCCCAGCGTCTCTCGAACAAGCAAGAGGCTCCGCGATCTTTTACCCTATGTCCTATGATAGTGAGACCTTTGTTGATCGATCTCTCAAAATGGTCTTAAACAAACATACCGACACACTGCTCGCGCCTTATTACTCAACTCAAGACTACATCAATCATAAAGGCTTGAATGACCACATTAAGACAGCTGGTTGTGCCCAGCAGCAAGCACTCTACCTTGCATTTACGCCCCTTGATAAAGAGAAGATAAAGGTCCGAAAACTAACGGTTTTATTAGATCAAAAAATAGCAGAGCTTGAGAAAACCCAGACCTTTGAAAGACTTCTTAAGCGTTATGGGCTGACACCGATAGACACTGCAAGCCCCCTCTGAGAGTACTGTCAACTTGTTGAGCCCAAACAATAAAAATCACTGAACCTGACTTTAAAATTTAAATCACCTCACCTATTTTTCTTGCGCCCGTTAAGCAACTTATTAAAGAATCGTTTAGACGCTGCTTTCTCCTTACGTTTTTGAATCAAAATATCTATCTCACCACCATACCCAAAGTACTCACAATTCTCTTAGGCAGGTTCTTTTAATCTACCGCGCTCAAAAGGTAATGTAGCGGCACAACAAAGCCAAGATTTACGAATGTCTTTAGGTTGGAATTGCAAACAAGCCCCCCTAAAACAGCGCTCCAGCGAGGATCTATTAATAGATAGATTATTGGGTAAGTTAATGAGTAGAAACAAAAAAGCACCCTATAAAGGGCGCCTTAATACTGGAATAATGGCGGAGAGGGAGGGATTCGAACCCTGGATTTGACGATTCGAACTAATCGTCAAATCCAGCTTACGCAAGCCTCTGATGCCCGTCTTTACTTGCCACCGTATCCACATTGTATATACTTCAGTGTATTCAATGTGGATACGGTGATTGCGATGCGAACAAATAGTGAAATTAGCCAGTGGGGTAACGGTCTGGCGGTAAGGTTGAACCGATCGGTTATTGACGCCGCCAATCTAACCAAAGGCTGTAAAGTGCAGATTGAAGTCGATAAAACAGGGGTGCATATCAGGCCGATTAAAGTAAAGAAAACAAGGTTACGGCTCCCGTTCAGTGAGGCTTCATTGCTTGCTAAGATAACGCCTGAACTGGCTCATGCTGACGAACTGGCCCAGCCTTTATCTGGCGAGGTGGGCGACTAATGGCGTCAAAATATATCCCCGATCGAAAGGATATTGTTATGCTTGATTTTGAGCCCACTAAAGGGAAGGAAATCGGCAAATATCGTCCGGCTATAGTGCTAAGCAGTAAATCCTACAACAAAAAAACAGGGTTGCTTATTTGTTGCCCAATAAGCACTAGTATACGCGGCGGACCCACCGAAGTTCCGGTAAATAACATCGATCACCCCTCCGTTGTTGCGGCAAGCCTGGTGCAAACCTTTTCTTGGGGTGCCAGAAAAGCCAAGAAAATTGCAATTGCTGAAGAGGGTATTTTTGAAGCCGTACTTTTACGCCTTCTCCCGCTGCTAGGCGCAGAAGAAATATTAGACGAGTTATCTGAATAGTAGAAACAAAAAAGCACCCTATAAAGGGTGCCTTAATACTGGAATAATGGCGGAGAGGGAGGGATTCGAACCCTCGATCAGGTTTCCCCGATACTCCCTTAGCAGGGGAGCGCCTTCGGCCACTCGGCCACCTCTCCGAAACAGGGCGGCATAATACCACACTAAAAGAGAAATCAAAGACTTATATTGAAAAATTAGTACTAAAAATAAGGGCTGTTATAAGGCGGGCAAAAAACGTTGAAATAGTAGCCAAAAACAAGGCAGCCGAAGCTGCCTGTAACTCTGAGTTTGAGAGACCTATGCTCTAGCCTTAACTGCGCTTATGAGCTCAGTGTTTGATCAACATCCATCTCAGGGTCTTGTTTTTCACGCTGTATGCGCTGGTAGATCTCTTCGCGGTGGACCGCAATTTCTTTTGGGGCATTTACACCAATTCGAACCTGATTTCCTTTGACTCCAAGAACCGTAACGGTTACTTCATCACCTACCATCAGGGTTTCGCCAATCCGGCGTGTCAGTATCAACATCACACTTCTCCTTCCATCATCCTATTAAAACAGAGGCTTCGATTGAAGGCCTACTGCCGGTTCCCATAACCGAGCTTACCACCCAGGTCGCATCTCAGTGCGCTCTTCGGGCTACATATCCTAAGTATCGACCATACTTACACAAAATGACAAATAATACCCTAGTTAGTACTAAGTGTTTTAGTCTCATTTTCTGCAACACCTGCGAATTCTGTTATAAGAATAAGTATTATAATTGCAGTAAAATACCACGGCGGGGATTATCACCCCACTTGCGCCGCCAAACAAGCTATTAAGCTTTTGGATCTGCATCAAGACCAAATGCTGTGTGCAGCCCGCGAACCGCCAGCTCAAGATAGCGCTCATCAATAATCACTGAGATCTTTATTTCAGAGGTGGTAATCATCTGAATATTGATACCGTCATCGGCCAGAGAATTGAACATTTTGCTCGCCACGCCCGCGTGAGAACGCATGCCAACGCCCACAATAGAGATTTTCGCTATTTTGTCATCTGTGGCAACGCCGCGTGCATTCACCTCATTGGCCACTTTACGCAATACCGCTTCAGCGGCCGCCATGTCATTCCGGTGTACCGTAAAGGTTAAATCGGTGGTGTTATCAGCGGCAACGTTTTGCACAATAACATCCACTTCAATGTTGGCTTCACCAATAGGTGCCAAGATACGACTGGCCACGCCTGGGGTGTCAGGCACTCCGAGTACAGTCACTTTTGCTTCGTCTCGGTTAAAGGCAATGCCAGATACTACGGGCTGTTCCATTTCAGAATATTCCTCATCAAGAGTAATCAGGGTGCCGGGGCCTTCCTGGAAGCTGTGCAGCACGCGCAAAGGCACACCATACTTTCCAGCAAACTCAACAGCACGAATTTGCAATACCTTAGAACCCAAACTGGCCATTTCCAGCATTTCTTCAAAGGTGATTTTTTCTAAACGTTGTGCCCGCTCAACCACGCGAGGGTCAGTGGTATAGACACCATCAACGTCGGTGTAAATTTGGCACTCATCGGCTTTCAAGGCCGCGGCTAAGGCAACGCCCGTAGTGTCTGAACCGCCACGGCCCAAGGTGGTAATGTTGCCGCTTTCATCCACACCTTGAAAACCTGCTACAACCACTACTCGACCGGCATCGAGGTCGGCGCGCATGTTACCGTCATCAATTTCCTGAATACGAGCTTTCGTATGAGATTGGTCGGTAAGAATCTTAACCTGACCACCGGTATAGGAGCGTGCGTCCCAACCCCGTTTCTTCAGCGCCATACACAAGAGCGCAATGGTCACCTGCTCGCCGGTTGATACCAAAACATCCATTTCACGAGGGTCTGGGGTCTCTTGAATTTCGTTCGCTAAACCAATCAATCGATTGGTCTCACCACTCATCGCCGACACTACTACCACAAGGTCGTGGCCGGCTTCACGGAAGGACGCCACTTTATCGGCAACCGCTTGAATGCGCTCTACCGTACCTACTGAGGTGCCGCCGTATTTCTGTACAAATAAACTCATGACTTAATATCTACACTGAAGATTCAGGTTCAAGCTCAGGGCCGAACCAAATAGGGCGACAATTAAACACTAAAAAGCTCTAAATGTTAAATTTATAGGCTAAATAGTTAGCAAAATGGCTATTTAGCCTATCAACTAGCCCGAAACTTGCTGTTTTACCCACTCCGCCACTGACGCCAGCGCGGCTGGAAGTGCCGCTAGGTCAGTTCCCCCGCCCTGAGCCATGTCGGGACGACCGCCGCCTTTACCGCCCACCTGCTCCGCCATATAACGCATAAGATCACCCGCTTTTACTTTGCTTGTAGCGTCTTTAGTGACACTGGCAACCAAGGAAATCTTATCGCCATCAATTGCCGCAAGCATCACAACGGCCGTGCCCAGCTTATTTTTAAGCTGATCCGCCGTGTCACGCAGAGACTTTGCATCAACGTCGCCTAAATTCACGGCTAAAACTTTAATGCCCGCAACATCAATGGCGTCGCCCAGCATGTCACCACCAGAGGCACTGGCCAACTGCGTTTTAAGTGCGGCAATGTCTTTTTCTAGTTGACGATGATTGCTCACTAATTGAGTCAATTTGTCAGAAACGTTTTCGCGATTAGCTTTTAATAAGTGGATCACTTGCGCCACTTGCGCATCTGCGCGATCAAATGCACTCAAGGCAAGTTCACCCGTGAGCGCTTCAATTCTTCGAACCCCAGCGGCCACTCCCGATTCAGATGCGATGCGCAGCAAACCAATGTCGCCCGTGCGCGCCACGTGCGTACCGCCACAAAGTTCAACCGAGAAACCTGGCTCGCCCATGGATAAAACACGTACATCATCACCGTATTTCTCACCAAATAATGCCATAGCGCCTTTTTCTTTGGCGGTGTCCATATCACACACTTCGGTTGCAACTGCTGAATTATAGCGAATTTGCTCATTCACGATACGCTCAATAGTTTTTAATTCCTCTGCACTAACAGCTTCGCTATGAGAAAAATCAAAGCGCAAACGATCAGCATTCACAAGTGAACCTTTTTGCGTAACATGATCACCTAATACTTTACGCAATGCGGAATGTAACAAGTGTGTTGCGGAATGATTCAACGCTGTGGCCTGACGCTGTTCTTGATTAACTTGAACCTCGAGGGTGTCGCCCACAGCGATGCTACCTTCGGCCAATTCACCAAGGTGCAAATGGTTTGCGCCTTCTTTACTGCAATCACTGACATTAAACTTAACGCCATTGGAAAATAAACTGCCAGAGTCACCTGCCTGGCCACCCGACTCTGCATAAAAGGGGGTTTGCTCCAGTACGACAACGCCACTGTCGCCCGCATTTAGCTTTGTTACTGCGGCACCATCTTTCAATAAGGCAGTTATTGTGGCACTGCCACTCAGCGAGTCGTAACCTTTAAACTCAGTTTCACCGTCTATATCGAGGGCTGCGGTGTAGTCCACCTTGAAAGAACCCGCTGCACGTGCGCGTGCGCGCTGCTCGTTCATGGCCGCTTCATAGCCTTCCAAGTCCAATGTCATATTGCGTTCACGGGCAATGTCATTGGTTAAGTCAACAGGAAAACCGTAGGTATCATAGAGGGAGAAAATAACCTGGCCTGGAATCACCGAGCCCGACACGCCTGTCAGTGCTTGATCTAAAACGGTAAGGCCTTTATCTAAAGTTTTTTCAAATTGTTTTTCTTCAGCAAGCAGCACTTTTTCAATTTGCGCCTGCTGCTGAGCAAGTGCAGGATAAGCTTCGCCCATGACCTCAACAAGAGAGCCCACTAAACCATTGAAAAAAGCTTGAGTTTGACCCAGCTTGTGTCCGTGGCGAACCGCGCGACGAATGATGCGGCGCAGTACATAGCCTCGGCCTTCGTTAGAGGGCATCACACCATCCAAGACAAGGAAAGAACAAGAGCGAATGTGATCGGCGATAACACGCAGCGACTTGTGCTCCAAATCAGAACTATTGGTGGCCGCCGCCGCTGCTTTAAGCAGATGTTGGAACATGTCAATTTCGTAGTTACTGTGAACACCTTGCATCACAGCCGCAATGCGCTCAAGGCCCATTCCGGTATCTACAGACGGCTTAGGCAAGGGAACCATTTCGCCACTGGCCTGACGTTCAAACTGCATGAACACCAAGTTCCATATTTCGATGTAACGATCTAAGTCATCGTTTTCACTGCCGGGAGGGCCGCCTGGGACATCGGCTCCGTGATCGTAAAATATTTCCGACGAAGGTCCGCAAGGCCCGGTATCGCCCATCTGCCAAAAATTATCTTCGTCTAAACGTGAAAAGCGCTCTGCACTCACGCCCATTTCATTAATCCAAATATCAGCCGCTTCATCGTCGCTGATGTGAACCGTAATCCAAAGTTTTTCAGCTGGTAATTCCAGTACCTCGGTCAAGAATGTCCAGGCAAACTGAATGGCTTCACGCTTGAAATAATCACCAAAGCTGAAATTGCCCAACATTTCGAAAAAAGTATGGTGCCTGGCCGTGTATCCCACATTTTCTAGATCGTTGTGTTTGCCACCTGCTCTCACGCAGCGCTGTGATGAAGTCGCCCGAGTATAAGCTCTCTGCTCGCCGCCCAGAAACGCGTCTTTAAATTGCACCATGCCCGCGTTGGTAAACAACAAGGTTGGGTCGTTGCCCGGCACCAGCGAACTGCTGTCTACTATTGTGTGTTGTTGCTGCTGTTCAAAATAGTGTAAAAACGCGTTGCGTATTTCTGCGCTCTTCATAAAACGATATCCATTGCTGATGCATTAAGCTGCGCTAAACTCCACTCGAAAAAGCTTGGGCTCACGCACGGTGCGGCGGCCGGTTAAAAACCGACCAAATTTTGAGATTGGCAATTATATAGGCTAGGCGCTCTGCCTTATAGACCTAAGCCCTGCTCAGAGAAGGTTTTATTGCCTAAAATGTGTAAATGCAGGTGAAAAACCGTCTGTCCAGCGTCAGCGCCATTGTTCACCACCAAGCGAAAGGCTTCATCCACCCCCAAAAGGCGAGCGATTTCACCCGCCTTGACCATTAAATGCCCTAGAATCACTTGATCTTCTGCGGTGGCATCAGCCAAGCGAGGAATAGGCTTACGAGGAATTAACAAGACGTGAGTGGGGGCCTGAGGAGATATGTCCTTGATGCAAATACAGACTTCGTCTTCATAGATTCTTTCGGCGGGAATATCACCATTAATAATTTTAGTGAACAGCGTCTCTTCGCTCATCGGCAGTGTCTCTTCGCTCATCGAGAGGTCTTCTCTTCTTCGCTCAACACACGAGCTTCACTCTCTAGCATAACCGGAATGCCATCTCGCACTGGGTAAGCCAAAGCACTCGCCCAGCACACCAACTCCTGTTTCTCTTCTATATATTCCAGAGGGCCCTTACTCACTGGGCACACTAAAATACTCAATAGTTTCTTATCAATCATTACAATCACTCACCCTAGTTAATCTAAGTGCGGCTAAACCGCCCATATTACACGCCCCGCAAAACCCTAGCCAGCAATAGTGCTTAGGGTTCCACTTGGGGTTTTGGCATTTCGCCAACCAACAATTGCGGATCAATACGCTGATCAAACCAACTCATTCGCCAGTCTAGGTGAGGCCCGGTCACTCGACCGGTAGCGCCCACCTCGGCGATCTCTTGCCCCTGAACAACTTCCTGACCAGGCTCTACAAGAATTTTACTTAAATGAATGAAGGCCGAACTTAGGCCATGGCCATGATCCACCATTAAAGTACCTCCGGAAAAAAACATATTATCGTGCACTAGGGTTACAAGCCCAGGTGCCGGCGCCCTTACCCGCGTTCCTGTAGGCGCCGCAACATCAACACCAAAGTGGGGTCGCCGAGGCTCGCCGTTGTAAACACGCTGGCTGCCATACACGCCTGTGATAGGGCCTAACAAAGGCCACTGGAAATCGACCAAGAAATCTGTGCGAGCTTCATCTCGCTGACGGGCCGCCCAAACCAATTTGCCTTCCGCCCTACTTCTATCAATTTGCGCTTGGTTTGGGTTCACGGTTTTTGACGGTACTCCGTCCACCCTCTGAATGCGATATTCCCGCGACGCCACGGCGTATTCATGCCGGGTTTCAAGACCGTTCAACGAGCTGGTCAGCACCGCTAGAACCTTAGCATCCCGACCTAGACCAATGACAAATTCCCCCTTCGCCGACACTCGCACATCCCTATCGAGGAAGCTCAATTGGGTTCCAGGCTCTACTCGCCCTTTAATAAGAGCACCTTGCTGCCAGACCCCCTCTATTATATGCACAACAGTTGGCGCCACTTTATCGGCGGAGAATGCACTCTGTGCATGCACTAATAGGGCTAAAATGGCCCAAGTACCCAAATACTTCATTATTTACCCCTAATGCGCTCATTGAATCTAGACAATTTTTGGATAGATTTTTCGCTCTTTGCTCCAGATTAGTATAAAAACTCAGTTTACATAGATCAAACCTTCGATTTGGTTAGTAAAAACTAACCCAGAAAGTGGCGTCAGCGCTGGCGTCAAAAATTCCTTTTTGAAACTGTGATTTGGGCCTCATTTCTACAGGAGTGAACATGCGATATTCATCTAACCAGCCACTTTATTACAAGCCCTTAATAGCGCAAGATGAACTCATACATCGTTAGCCGAGGTCAGCCATATGGCACACCAGAAGCAAGGTAAATACCACGAATATCCGAGCGCCAGCCCTAGTATTGCTGCCTCACAAGACCGCTTAGACCAGCAAATTGTCTACGGCCTGATATTGCTAACGTTCTTTGCCAGCCTATTACTGATCAGCCAAAACAGCCGCGCCGAGCAGCGACAGGCCAACGAATCTATTTTTGTTCCCGACAACCTTACCTTCTTCAACCCTCTTGGCGAGCATGCTAAAAACAAAAAATGTAAAGACCCTGTGCCTGAAATGATGGACAACGAAGCTTTATATAACTCAGCCAGAGACATGCAGAACACTAGCATTGGCGCTAGCCAAAGAGCGCTAAACTATCAGTGGTTACGCGCTCACCAGAGCCAAGACAACATGCACGTGGGCAACAAGGCCTTTTCTAAAATCATCAAGATGGGCCTGCAATCATACTGGCTGGGAGTGAAAAGCGGCAAACCACAAATAAAGCAAGTGGCAGCTTCAGTAGCCAATACCGTCAATTTCAATGACGACATGTCTTACGACTTAAAACTTTCCGGCAACAAATTTAACCTCTCGGTTAAGTACGAGTTTTAAACCCCTGCTCTCTCTTTGAGTTTGTTACAATGCTCGCGAATTAACGCGAGAACTCTATATGCTTAACCATTCAACTCTGCCTACCGCCGGTATTCTGCGCAGACTGGGCGCCTTTGTTTACGATGCTTTGCTGGCTATGGCCATTAGTATGGCCTGGGGTGGCATTGCTGTATATGTGCGCTACGGCTTGCTAGAAAACACCTTGGCACCCGGTGAAAAAGCGCAATCAAGCCCCATAGAATTTATCGGCTTGGTGCTGGTATTAACCATTTTCTTCAGCTTCTTTTGGCGCAAAGCTGGCCAAACTTTAGGCATGAGAGCTTGGCGCTTGCGCCTACAACAAGCCAACGGCGAACTGCCAAGCTGGCGCCAGTGCATACTGCGCAGTGCAATTGCGCCTTTCTCATTAGTCTTTCTTGGTTTAGGTTATCTTTGGTGCTTGATTGACACTAATGGTGATGCAGCCCACGACAAACTGGGCGGGCTAAAAGTGGTGGTGCTGCCAAAAGAAAAATAAACTGGGTCTAGCGAGAGCGCGACAAGAGCACCAAGCCAATAAGAAAACAGATAAGTATAGGCACAGCCACGGCGATTAAAGGCGAGAAACCAAACACCAAACTCGAGGGACCGAGCAAGTCTTGGGTGGTGCGAAAAATAATTCCCACAATCACACCACTGAATATTCGAAAGCCTGTTGTAACCGACCGCAAAGGCCCAAAAATAAACGATATGGCAATAATCACCAAGCTCGCGGTTGCCAGAGGCTGCAGTACTTTTTGCCAAAAAATCAACCAGTACTCATTACTCTCTATACCTTGCTGTTCCAGATAGCGAGAGTAGGAATATAATTTTTGAATGGACAGCGCCTCGGGCTGCAAGACCAAAACGTTCAGTAAGTCTGGCGACAAATCACTCTGCCAAAGTCGCGTATTAAATGTGCTGATGGTGCTACCTTCAGCGTTGATTTTAGTGACGGTGCCGTCTTCCTCTATCCAGTGATCTCCCTGGTAAGTAGCACGACGAGAAAAGCTCGAAGATCTTAGCTGATGACTATCATCAAATTGATAGCGAGTGACACCAAACAAAACACCATTGGGCAACACCGCATTAAAGTGCATAAATACGTTGCCTTCACGATTCCACAGGCCGTGCCGAGACTCTAGTGCATTATCGTCTCCCTGAGCCAATGCCCGCCTACTCTCTGCTATTTGGTCAGTATAAGGCGTCACATATTCGCCCAGTAAACCGGCGACAATAATGAAAAGAAATACGGTTCGCATCACAGCCCAAATAATTCGACCGATTGACACCCCTGCCGCACGCATCACAACCAGCTCGCTGGAACCCGCCAACATGCCCAAACCAATTAAACACCCCACCAGTGAAGAGAAAGGAATGTTGTCGTAAATTCGGCCTGGCAGCGTGAGCCCGACGTAAACCATCACTTCATAAAGTGTATAGTTCGCTTTAATTTCACCCACTTGATCAATCAGCGCGGCAATAAGGTCGAGCGACACAATTACCATTAATACCAGCAGTACAGCGCCAAATACCGTGCGGGCGATATAGCCATCGAGTTTGCGCATCATGTGCTAGCACCCACCGCGGGAGAAGGCAGTGTTTTAGTTTTGCTGCTCTTAAATCGGCCCAACATAATTAATACCATGGCAATGGACAGAAAAATCAGATGTATCCACCACAGACCAAATTCTATGGGTAGTTTGCCGTCTTCTAAGCTTGCACGGCCCGCATTTAAGGACACAAGGTAGATGATATAAAGCAGAATGGCTGGAATCATTTTCACGTAGCGACCACTGCGAGGATTCGTATGGCTCAGAGGCACCGCCATGAGAGCCACTACAAACACCAACATAGGCACAGACAAACGCCACTGCAGCGCGGCTCGATCTTCCAGCTTGTCTGAGGTAAGCAACTCTTTAGTTGTGAGGGTATCTGAACGAGCAGCGCGCCGATCATCATCGTTATTCTCGGTAAGGCGCTGGCGGTAGCTTGCAAATTCGGTCACACGGTAATTGGCATTGCCCGGCTGCCCTTCATAGCGATATCCGTCTCGCAGCTCTAAAAACAAATGATCCGTGCTTTTATCCAGCACCTGTTCGCCTTCTTTCGCCACCACAACCGCCAAATCGCCTTGCCCTTTTGTGCTCGCCATCTCCGCCATAAACACCTGCTGAAGAATCTGCCTATCTTCGCTCATGGCGTCGGTATACGTCACACCTCGCCCACCTTGCGTGGCTTGAAATCGAGATGGAGCCAAATTATCAAATTCATTGCGTTGACGCTGAGCGTCTAAAATAACTTCCGCTTTTTGAATACCCAGAGGGCTAATAACCAAGCTGAGCCAGGTGACCAGCAGTGCGACAACAGTAGTTGGCACCATTGTATAGGCGATCAATCGTCGATTGCTCATTCCGCAGGCCGACAACACCGTCATTTCGCTGTCGGTATACAAGCGACCATAAGCCAGCAATATGGCTAGGAATAAGCCGAGAGGCAATACCAGTTCAAGAAACCCAGGCAGCCGATAAGTCATAATGGCAATCAACACATCTGGGGCCAACTTCCCCGCCGCGGCTTGAGCCAAGTATTTTACAAAGCGACCGCTCATAAACACCAATAGCAGAACGCTGCTCACAGCAAACATGGTCAACAGAATTTCACGCGCTAAATATCGAAAGATTATCAATTTAATAATGCCTATTGGACCACATTCAGTCTTAATCCGTTTTTAATGCCCTTCGCTTCACGTACACTAGAGCTCACAGCGGGCTTTATTATCCCGCAATCAGAGACACGTGAATACAACCGTATTGGACTAAATCTATGGAATTTCAAACAAAAGTAACAGACATTGCGAAACAACGCAGTGAATGTGCCCTTGTAGCGGTATTTGAAGGTGGCAAACTTTCAGAGGCGGCACAAACCGTTAACAAAGAATCAGACAATTTATTGCAAAGCTTAATCAAGCGCGGCGACATTGCAGGTAAGGCTGGGCAAACTCTTTTATTGCAAAGCAGTGGCATTAGCGCAGAGAGAGTATTATTGGTTGGTTTTGGCCCAATCAAAGGCGGTTCTATAAGCGCCGCTGATTTTCGCAAAGCGTTAAAGAAAGCCGCCGGTGCACTGCAGACCAGTAAAGCCAAAAATGCGAGCGCCTATTTGGGTGAGATTAGTGTAGAGGGCAAAGACCAGAGCTGGCAGGCCCAGCAAATGGCTGAAATCCTCTCCGCAGCTGACTATCAATTTGAACAGTTCAAAAGTGACAAAAAACCAGCCGGAATACTTAAAAAGGTACTCCTCGACAGCGGTAGCCGAGCACAAGTAAAAGCTTGCCAGCTAGGCTTAGACCGTGGTGCGGCCGTGGCCAACGGCACCCGCTATGCACGCGATTTGGGCAACATGCCGCCCAACGCCTGCACCCCAACTTACCTTGCTAAAGAAGCGAAACGCCTGGCACGAAACCAGCCCCGCTTAAGCACCAAGATATTGGAAGAGAAAGAAATGCACGCACTAGGCATGCATTCTCTGCTCTCTGTATCAGAAGGTAGTGATGAACCCGCCAAACTGATTGTGATGGACTACAAAGGTGGGCCCAAAGGTCAAAAGCCTCACGTGCTAGTGGGCAAAGGCATCACCTTTGACTCCGGCGGCATCAGCTTGAAGCCCGGCGCAGGCATGGACGAAATGAAGTTCGACATGTGTGGCGCCGCCAGCGTGTTTGGCACCATGCAAACACTGTTAGATTTGCAACTACCGCTTAACGTTGTAGTAATCGTAGCCGCCAGTGAAAACATGCCCAACGGCAGCGCCACCAAGCCCGGCGACATTGTGACCTCAATGGCGGGCCTCACTATCGAAGTTCTTAACACCGACGCCGAAGGCCGCCTAGTATTGTGCGACGCCCTCACCTACGCCGAACGCTTTAAACCCAAATCGGTTGTGGATGTTGCCACCTTAACCGGTGCTTGCGTAGTGGCATTGGGCAAACATGCTACTGGCCTTTACAGCAACAAAGAAGAACTGGCCGAAGCCTTGTTAGACGCCGGTAAAACCGCCGAAGACAAAGCCTGGCACATGCCTTTGTGGGACGAGTATCAACAACAACTCGACAGCAATTTTGCCGATATGGGCAACATTGGCCCCGGTGGTGCTGGCAGTGTAACAGCGGCGTGCTTTCTCTCGCGCTTCACTAAGAAATACGATTGGGCACACTTGGACATAGCGGGCACCGCTTGGGTTCAAGGTGGGCAGAAAGGCGCCACTGGCCGACCAGTGCCCTTACTCTCTCAGTACCTGATTAACAAAGCCGGCAAATGACACGCGTCGATTTTTATATCTTGCAACAAAACGGTCGCGAGGCGCGTATGCGCTTCGCGTGCCGCCTCGTTGAAAAGGCGCGAAAGCACGGTAATCACTTGTTTATTGCCGTGCAAAATGAGGCGGAAGCCAAAGAGCTGGACAGTTTGCTCTGGCACCACGCCCCTGAATCCTTTTTGCCTCACACCATTTTCACACCAGAAAACGACGAGGCCATCAGCGCCCCCACGATGATAGCCTACGGCGATGATTGTGGTGATCATCACGACATTCTGATTAATCTTCGCGAAGACATTCCCGATTTTTTCAGCCGCTTCCAAAGACTGGCTGAAATTGTTGTGCAAGACGCGGAAGTGCTGGACAGAACCCGTGCAAACTGGAAGTATTATCGAGATCGTGGCTACCCCCTTCAAAGGCATGCCATTCGTTAGCCAAGAGAGGCGTAAATAGCACCCATGGCAGAAGAAAGACACGCCGCTAAAGCGGCCATTCTCAATGAGTTAGAATCCATCAAAGGTTTGCTATTTGAGGAACCCAAAGATGAATCGCCCGCAGAATGCGAGGAGGAAGTGCCGACACTTCAAGATCGTGTCGCAGATCACAATCCCTATGCACCGCTACCTGGGCAGCAGAGCTTGTTTTCAGAAGGCCGCCCTGAATCAAATTCAGAGTCAAATTCAGAGTCAAATTTAGAGTCAAATTCTGTCTCGCCCACAGAGACCAATTCGAATGCAGGTAGCGACGAGCCAGACACCGTAAAAAGTGAAACGCCTTTACCTACTGATGAAAACCCTTTCCTGCCAAAGCACATTCGCGACCGCCTTCAGGGCAACAAACCTCACCTAGGCATGCAAAACTTCAAGCCCTCTGAATTAGCAAGCGATCCCTCTGAGCAACAAGCCCAAACCCGCGCCCTAGTGGACGAACTGGTCACGGAATATCTACCCAAAATGGAAGCTGAGCTTCGCCAGAGGCTGCATAAACTTATTCAAACGCGAGATGGGGACTAAAAACCCCCACAAAGCTCTCTAATTCCCAGCAATATTCTTGTATAATCGCCAATCTTGTGGCCCTTAATTGGGCCAAGTTCGTTCCTTAAATTCTTCGTAAAGACTTATCCTAGCTATGGAAAAAACATACCAGCCTCAGGCAATTGAACAGCAGTGGTACAAAACATGGGAAGAGAGCGGCTATTTTAAGCCCTCCGGCAAAGGCGACCCTTATTGCATCATGATTCCGCCACCCAATGTCACGGGTTCACTGCACATGGGGCACGGTTTCCAAGAAAGCATTATGGATGCCCTAATTCGCTATCACCGCATGAAGGGCCACAACACCCTGTGGCAGGTGGGCACCGATCACGCGGGCATCGCCACGCAAATGGTGGTTGAACGCTTGCTCGACGGCGAAGGCACCAACCGCCATGAGCTGGGCCGAGAAAAATTTACTGACCGAGTGTGGCAGTGGAAGGAGGAGTCGGGCGGCAATATTACCACCCAGCTGCGTCGCTTGGGTGCTTCGCCAGATTGGAGCCGTGAGCGCTTCACCATGGACGACGGCTTCTACCACGCCGTGCAGGAAGTATTTATTCAGCTTTACGAAGAAGACCTAATTTATCGCGGCAAGCGATTAGTGAATTGGGACCCTAAACTGCACACGGCCATCTCAGACTTAGAAGTGGTGAGCGAAGAAGAGGACGGCTTCCTCTGGCATTTCAAATACCCCCTGAGCGATGGTTCAGGCCACTTAACCGTTGCCACCACCCGCCCCGAAACTATGCTGGGCGATAGTGCCGTTGCCGTTCACCCAGACGATGAACGCTACAAGCACCTGGTAGGCACCACCATTACCCTGCCCTTGGTGGGTCGCGAAATTCCCATCATCGCCGACGATTATGTGAACATGGAGTTTGGTACGGGCTGTGTGAAAATCACTCCAGCCCACGACTTTAACGATTACGAAATGGGCCAGCGCCACAACTTACCGCTGATTAACATTCTCACCGACGACGCCAACCTAAACAGCACTGTGCCAGAACAATATCGAGGTATGGAACGCTTTGCCGCACGCAAGCAAATTGTTGAAGACTTCGAAGCGCTTGGTTTGCTGGAAAAAGTTGAAGACCATAAACTGAAAGTGCCTCGCGGCGACCGTACCGGCGTGGTTATTGAACCCTACCTCACTAATCAGTGGTATGTGAAAACTCAGCCTCTAGCGGAAGAAGCGATTAAAGTTGTTGAAGACGGCGATATTAAATTTGTGCCTCAGCAGTACGAGAATATGTATTTCTCATGGATGCGCGACATTCAAGACTGGTGTATTTCTCGCCAACTTTGGTGGGGTCACCGCATTCCTGCTTGGTATGACGACAGCGGTAAAGTTTACGTTGGTCGCAGTGAAGCCGAAATCAGAGCTAAACACCAGATCGCCGACGACGTGAACTTAAAGCAGGACAACGACGTACTCGACACTTGGTTTTCTTCAGGGCTTTGGACCTTTGGCACACTGGGCTGGCCAGAAGATACCGATTTGTTGAAAACCTTTAACCCCACCGACGTATTGGTGACGGGTTTTGATATTATTTTCTTCTGGGTGGCGCGTATGATTATGCTCACCCTGCACTTCCGTAAGCAAATACCCTTTCACACGGTGTATGTACATGGTTTGGTTCGTGACAGCCAAGGCGCCAAGATGTCGAAGTCTAAGGGCAATGTAATTGACCCTATCGACTTGATTGACGGTATTGAGCTCGAGGCGCTGGTGGCCAAGCGCACCGCGGGAATGATGCAGCCTCGCCTGCAGAAAAAAATAGAAAAACAAACTCGCAAGGAGTTCCCTGAAGGACTCAGCGCCTATGGCACCGATGCATTGCGCTTCACTTATTATTCACTGGCCTCCACCGGTCGTGATATTAAATTTGATGTGGGTCGCATTGAGGGCTTCCGTAACTTCTGCAACAAAATCTGGAATGCTTCACGCTACGTGCTAATGAACTGTGAAGGCGAAGATTGCGGTCAAGACGGCAGCAATGATTACACCCTGACTCTGGCCGACCGTTGGATTATTGCTAAGTTGCAGCTGGCTGAAAAAGCCGTCGCCGAAGGCATTGATACCTATCGTTTAGATTTGGCATCTCAAGCACTGTATGACTTTATATGGAATGAGTACTGTGGCTGGTACCTAGAGCTGTCCAAACCTGTATTGTGGGATGACGACGCCAGCCCTGAAGTGAAAAAAGGCACCCGCCGCACCTTGATCCGCGTTTTGGAAACCATTTTGAGGCTAGCCCACCCTTTAATGCCTTTCATTACCGAAGAAATTTGGCAGCGCGTGAAAGGTTTGGCGGGCACCGAGGGTGACACCATCATGCTGGCAGGCTATCCAATTTGTGATGATAGCAAAGTGGACAAGCAGGCCATTGCCGATTTGGAATGGGTTAAAGATGTAATTGTTGGCGTGCGTAATATTCGCGGCGAAATGAATATTTCACCTGCCAAGGACATTCCCGCCTACATTAACAACGGCAGCGAATCCGACCGTCGCAGGCTCGATGAAAATACGGCCTTCCTCACGAAGCTTGCCAGTCTGGAAAGTGTAACTTGGCTAAACCCCGGGGACGAAGCGCCCATGTCAGCTACCGGCCTCGTTGGCGACATGGAAATATTGGTGCCCATGGCCGGGCTCATTGACAAAGAAGCCGAACTGGCACGCCTCAACAAAGAGATTGATAAGCTGGACAAGGAACTGACAAAAACTCAGGCCAAGCTCGGCAACGCAAACTTTGTTGATAAAGCCCCCGCCGAAGTTGTTCAGAAAGAGCAGGAGCGAGTAAGCGACATGCTGAGTGCGAAATCTAAATTAGACGAGCAGATCAGCAAAATCGCAGAGCTCTAATTGTAGAGCGAGGCCTCCCCTGGAGGCCTTGTTTTAAACCGCTTGTGCGCCCATAAATATTGCTCTGGGTGCAACTGCACATGCTCTTCAACCGTTGCATTCACCGTGCGCGCGTCCACCACATCATCGCCTGTAGGGAAGTTCTCTAGAGGCGGATGAATTGCTACTTTATAACCACTGCCATCGGCCAAGCGTGTTGGCACAAAGGGAATAACCAGCGCATTACCCAATCGGGAAAAGGTACCTGTTGCGTTAACTGTTGCAGCCGAGACACCAAAAAAAGGTACAAACACACTTTGCTTGGCACCGTAGTCTTGGTCTGGGGCATACCACACAACCTTGCCTTTCTTCAGTGCTCGCACCAAACCCCGAACGTCCCGGCGATGAATCATGGTGCTCGATGAATTGTGGCGCTCACGACCACGACGCTGCAAAAAATCATACACTGGGTTTTTGTGCGGTCGATACATGGCATCTGACGAGGCGTGAATATTATAAAAAGCTCCAGCGATATCCAAGGTCGTAAAATGCATACCCATCAGCAATACGCCCCGCCCTTCAGCGGCTTCAATATGCTCGAACCCCTCCAGCACAAATAATTTTTCAAGGCGACGTCGAGGCCAAAACCAAGACATAGCACTTTCAAATAAAGCCATGGTGGTCGAAAAGAAATTCTCTTTGAGTAAAGCGCCCAACTCTTGCTGATTTTTTTCAGGAAAGCACAGCTCGAGGTTGCGCGCTGCAATCTTTCGACGTGACGAGGCCACGCGCAGCAACACTACACTCAATGCTCGCGCCATGGGCACTATGGCGCTATAAGGCAGCTGAACCAGCAGCCACATTAAGCCAAAACCACACCAAGTGAGCCAATAGCGCGGGTGCAACAAGGCCATGCGAAAGCGATTAGCTTCCATAATTACATTCCAAGGTTAAGCTAACCCACTAAGGTGCGGGATTGCTCCAGCGATTATGAATATCCCGAATACCAGCCAATACATCCTTAGACAGCTCTAAATCTATACTAGAGATATTGCTCTTCAGTTGGTCCATGGTGGTAGCACCAATAATATTACTGGTGAGAAAACTACGGCTATTTACAAAGGCCAAGGCCATCTGCGCAGGATCAAGATCATGTTCCTTGGCAAGATTAACATAAGCTTCTGTGGCACCTGCCGCCTGCTCACTATTGTAGCGCTGAAAACGCGAATATAAACTTAAGCGCGCTCCTTCAGGCATCTGACCATTAAGGTATTTGCCACTTAGCACGCCAAAGGCCAAAGGCGAATAAGCCAGCAAACCAACTCTCTCCCGGATGGCGCACTCTGCCAAACCCACCTCAAAGGTTCGGTTCAGCAAACTGTAAGGGTTTTGTATGCTTTGAATAATAGGTAGATTTTTCTCGCGGGCAATGCGCTTGTATTCCATCAAGCCCCAAGCCGACTCATTGGAAATACCAATATTACGCACTTTACCCTGGCCAACTAATTCAGCTAAGGCCGACAGAGTTTCTTCAATTTCTATACCGTCATCGCTGCCATGAGAGTAACCCAACTGACCAAAAAAATTAGTGCGACGTTCAGGCCAATGCAATTGGTACAGATCCAAGTAGTCCGTTTGCAAGCGCTCCAAAGATGTATCTATTGCCTGATGGATTTGTTCACGACTCAAACGGGGACCACCTCGAATGTGACCAGTGCCACTATTAGCATCGCCACGCCCAGTAATTTTACTGGCCAATACAATTTGCTCTCGTTTACCCCGACTGGCTAGCCAATTGCCAATAATCGTTTCTGTCGCGCCTTGAGTTTCTGGCCGCGGCGGTACGGGGTAGAGCTCTGCGGTATCAAAAAAATTGACGCCCTGCTCAAGTGAATAATCCATCTGCTCAAAGGCTTCAGCTTGGCTATTTTGCTCACCCCAAGTCATCGTACCTAAGGCGATTTTACTCACCTTAATATCACTTGAGCCTAATGTATTGTATTGCATAACGTTCCTTACCGCCGGCCACATCGACTTACAGGGTGGCAGGCAAATTAATTAGTGGGTACTTAGCTTCCAGAGCTCTTGGCCAAACAAGCAATCTGGTTCTGCGTGTTTCTGAGCTCTCTGTTCTTTTTCAAGTTTCAATAAATGCGCCCAGAGTGAGTAAAGCGCTATGGGGTGCAGTGAAGGGTCTACATCTTTGTAAACTTCCGCCACTAAGGTTTCCATAGACACCTCACCCAACTTCTTCAAAGCCGAAACCACCTTCACCTCTCGGAGTGTGCGATGGCGAATAAGGCCACTGACCACTGAAGGAGCGTCGGCCATCAAATGACCGTGACCTGGCGCCAAATATTTTACGGGGTAATCATTGAGTTTCTCTAGCGACGCAATGTAGTCTGCCATGTCACCACTGGGCGGGATAATCACAACCGTAGTGCCCTGCATTAAGTGATCGCCGGTAAACATCATGCCGTCTTCGGGCAACCAAAAACAAAAATGATTGCCAACATGCCCTGGGGTATAAACCGCCGTGAGGGTGAACTCCGGCGTTGCTAGGGTTTGTTGATCTTGTAGCGTGATGGTCGGTTCGAAACTGCTATCTTGATGGCCGTCTGTGGGCTCCATCACGCAGCCAATAAGCTCAGCACCGGTGCGCTCAGCCAAAAGTTTAGCTGCAGGGGAGTGATCTGAGTGCGTATGAGTCACCAACACCCAGCGAATAACGCCACCCGCCTGAGCAATGATTGCCTCTACATGAGCTTCGTCCAGCGGGCCTGGGTCAATCACCGCCAGCTCACGTTCACCCACAACATAACCATTGGTACCGGCCCCTGTCATAGGGCCTCCATTGGCGGCGGTAATGCGGCGAACTCTATCGCTCAACCGCACTAACACGCCCGCCTCTAGGGGTTTTTCAACTACGGTACTTTTCAAATCAACCATAACATTGAGACCATTAAGGGAAACACTATTTAAAGCCTACTGAAAGTTGACCTCAACTTCCGGAGAAATATCCGCCTCGTAGTCTACGCCGTCGAGACCAAAACCAAACAATCTCAGGAAGTCGGCGTTGTACCCTTTATAGTCACTGATGTCATATAAATTTTCTTCTGTGACTTGAGGCCACAGCACTTCAATTTTTTCCTGAGTTTCAGCGCGCAATTCAAGATTGTCCATACGCAATCTGTTGTGCTCATCTAGGCGAGGTGTATCAGTATACAAACCCTCTGTAAACAAGCGCTGCAATTGCTCAATGCAACCTTCGTGTGTTCCCTCTTCCTTCATCACTTTATACGTTAAGGAAATGTACAAAGGCATAATGGGAATGGCTGAGCTAGACTGCGTCACCAAAGCCTTGAGCACAGACACATTTGCCGCGCCGCCAATAGGTGACAAAACCGTGTTAATCGCCGCAGAGGCACGATCAAGATCTTCTTTTGCTTTACCAATAGTGGCGTGACCATAGATTGGCCAAGTGAGTTTTTCACCGAGATAGGTGTAAGCCACTGTACGGCAGTTGTCAGACAAAAGATCCGCACCTTTGAGGGCATCAATCCACAGCTCCCAATCTTCACCGCCCATCACTTTAACCGTGTTGGCAATTTCTTCTTCGTTCGCAGGTTCAACCGTAATGTCGTTGATTTTCAGAGTATCAGTATTCAAGTTCTTGGCTGTGTAACCTTCGCCGATAGGCTTCAATACAGAAGAGTGCATGATGCCCGTTTTCGGGTCTGTGCGACGAGGGGAGGCCAAGCTATAAACCACAAGATCTACTTTGCCAATACCATTTTTCAGCAATTCAATTGTTTGCTGCTTAACTTCATCAGAAAAGGCATCGCCATTGATTGATTCAGCATAAAGACCCGCGTCTTTCGCCGCGCTGTGGAAGGCCGCCGAATTGTAATAGCCAGCCGATGCAGAGCGTTTTACTGTGGGGGGTTTTTCAAAGAAAATGCCTACTGTATTCGCCTTGCTGCCAAAAGCGGCAGTGATGCGCGAGGCCAAACCGTAACCCGTAGATGCACCAATAACCAAGACATTCTTAGGGCCGCCTGCAATGGGCCCCTTGCCTAGGGTGAAGTCTATCTGCTCTTGAACATGAGCTGCACAGCCCTTGGGGTGGGCATTAGTACAAATAAAACCGCGAACTTTTGGCTTGATAATCATGGATTGTTCCTTGTTAACTTGCATTCACAATGGTCGCCATTATAGTGTGCCTCTTCACAGATAACAGCGTTTTTGTGGTAATTGAAAGTTATAGTAGTCACTTTCCCCCCCTAAAATAGCCAGTGCAGGATGAGATTAGGCCCTATGTTCACTTTACGTTTCGACACCCCACCGGCTTGGACAGCGACAGTTCTGGGTGACTTTGATCGTTTTTTAAACGACCATGCCGCCGCAGAGAAAAAAGCCTCAGGCATGGCGATGGCCATGCTCTCCCACTACCCAGACCGCTTGTCTCTGGTTAATGCGATGCTGGATTTGTCTATTGAGGAACTGAATCACTTCCGCGAAGTGGTCAAACTGATGAGCGCTCGCGGTTTGCAACTTGCGCCAGATGAAAAAGACCCCTACGTAAATGATTTTCGCCAAGCCTTCCGCAAGGGCAGCGACGTTTATATGCTGGACCGCCTGCTGGTGGGAGGCGTGATTGAAGCCCGGGGCTGCGAGCGCTTTGGGCTTGTGGGCGAAGCTTTGGAAGCCGGGCCACTAAAGCAATTTTACCAAGCCATTACTGCATCGGAGGCAAAGCACAAAGATTTGTTTATTGTTCTAGCCCATGAGTATTTTGATGCCTCGGTAGTGGACGCTAGACTAGACGAACTTCTAGACTTTGAGGCGGGCATTGTTGAACGCCTGCCACTAAGAGCGGCTTTACATTGATATTAGTGCGGGCGTCGAGCCCGCACTAATACTGACGGTTTAATCGCGGGGCAACAAACAGACAAGGTTCATAGACAAAATCTATGTTGGCGAGGCTAAGCCCCGCCAAGCTTGTCATGCTCTACTTGCCACTATTTGCGGCGAGCTTTTCTACTTCACCCAAGACTCTCAGCAAATTCCCGCCCAAAAATTTTTCGATGTCTTTTTCCTTATAGCCACGACGCAATAACTCTGCCACTAAGGCCGGGTAGCTAGAGACGTCTTTCAAACCCACAGGCAATGAATCACCCACGCCGTCGTAGTCTGAACCAATACCCACCGATTCAATGCCCGCAAGTTTTACCACTCGATCTACATGGTCTGCCACATCATCCACAGTAGCAAAAGGGAAAGGGTGTTTTTTACGATACTCTGCTTTAAAAGCGGCCATTTTTTCTTTACCGATACCGCCCTCTTTTTGCTTATCCAATTCAGCCATTGCAGCCGACTCTTGCTTTCCATGTTCGTTGGCCTCAGCCGTAACAAAAGTAGAGCCAAAGTTAATCATGATTAGGCCGTGGTTTTTACCTAGAGCCTTAATCATTTTGTCGTCCATATTACGCTCAAACCCTGGGACAAAATGACGTGCAGAAGAGTGCGACGCAATTACCGGCGCTTTGCTCACCGTCATCACATCATAGAAAGCTTGGTCAGATACATGAGAGATGTCTACCATCATGCCGATATTATTCATTTCTTTTACAAGCTCTACACCAAAAGGACTCAGTCCCTGCCAAAATTTGTTGGTGTCATAAGACGAGTCTGAAATGTGATTCGCTTTCGAGTGAGCCAAAGTAATATAGCGGATACCACGCTGATAAAAATGATGTAAATTTTCTAGTTTCCCTTCGATTGGCGTGCCATTTTCCATACCCAGTGCCAAACCAATTTTCCCTTGGGCTTTGGCGGCCTTCATACTAGCCACACTGTCGACCATAACGAACTTGTCTGGGGCCCGATAAACGATGGATTCAACCGCATCGATTAAACCGTTGGCCAAAGCCAAGCCACCGCCTTTCATTTCATGTGATGCCGGAATATAAATAGACATAAAGGGCACATCTAAACCACCTTTTACCGCACGCGGGTAATCAAAATCGCCATGCTCTAGCGACACAGATACGTCGGCCCACTTAGCCTTCAAGCGATAGGGTACATCTATATGAGTATCAATAATTATATGTTTCTTCGCGAGCATAAGCGCTTGCTCATCATATTTATCGGCGTGAGACAGACCCACACAGGCCGCAGCCAATGCGAGCGATAAAGGCAGGGTTAAACGAGATAAGTTCATAGAGGCTCCATAGTTTGTTTGCGTTGCAGGGCTAAACGATCGACCTTTCGTAGGCCTTTAACCACCAGTTCGTAAGAGTGATTAATCATGTCTTGAATGATCAGGGGATCAAGTGTGCCGTCGAGAACAACAGTATTCCAGTGTTTTTTATTCATGTGATAACCAGGAATTACGGCGGGGTATATCTCTCTGTGCATCAAAGCCAAGCCGGGGTCGCACTTCAAATTAATGCGCATAGGGTCATCTTGCCAGGACACTAGACTGAACATCTTGTCCATTACCTTGTAAACAATCACGTCAGGGCCAAAAGGCATGCAGTCTACCGCGCCTGGCATCGCCTGCATTCTCGATTTTAGCTCGTCAAGGTTCACAGCGGTTTCCTCAGAAGATTACGGAAAACTTTCGGCGGGGTTAGCATGACTAGATTTCCCAGCCCCACTAGCAGGAAGCCAATAACGGTATAAGCTGTCCACACAAAATCTTCAAAGATCGTACTAAGGACCACGGCCACAACCGGAAATAATACCGAGGTATAACTAGCTTTACTCGGATCTATGCGCTTTAGCAAAGCAAAGTAACAAGCAAAGGCAATCACGGAACCAAATACAGACAAGTAAATGAGTGACAACCAATAACTTGTGGAAGTGGTAACAGTAAAAGGCACATCCAAGATGAGTGCCACGAGTGCCATTAGCAAGGCACCGTATAACATCCCCCAGGCATTAACTTGCATTATGGGCAAGTTCAGGCGCGAATTACGAATGCTGATCATGTTGCCAAACGATGCCAATAAGGTGCCCAATAAAGCTAAGCCCAATCCCTTCAAGCTCGCGCTATCGAGGTCAAAACTTCGAATATCCAACCAAAACAATGCCACTATACCCGACACACCAAACAACCCGCCCAACCAAATAAGCGGCGTGACGGCTTGCGAAAAGAATATTCGCGCATTAATAATATTCACCAGCACCATGGTAGAAAACGCGATAGACGTCATAGCCGACGTGAGATATTGCTGAGCCCAATAAATAAGCAGGTAGTTAAATCCAAACACGCACATGGCCATTAGGGCAATGTAAGCATGGTCTTTGGCGGCGAACTTCATTGACAACCCGCGCAGGAAACAAAATGACCACATTAATGCCGCCGCAATTGTCCAGCGATAGACCAAAGAGGCCAATACCGCCACCTCGCCCAATTGAAATTCAATAGCCAACCACGTTGAGCCCCAGATAAGCACAGTGGTGATATACAGAAATACATTCATTATTGTTTGAAACTCTTTTCAGCTATATATAGGTGCCTTGAGTAAAGGCAGCAATTGAAATCCTTTGTCTTATCGCGGAGGTTGCCAACTTTTCATTGCCGGAATTTTAAACGATACACCTTGAACATTCAGCAGGAGACCATCTTCTTCGACCGCTTCCACATATAAATCCCTCGACAAAATGTCTCCTTTGTATCGAGACTTGCCGTTGATAATCGCAAAACCACTGCGCTCATCACTGGAATAAATATGCGCAGCATAATCTAAAGCGGGCACCCTTGACTGCAGAGATTGAGGCAGCTCTTGCACGCTGGGTACAAAGCCCGCGGCTCGGTCAATTGATTGATAGTCAGTCACCACAGTACCCACACTCTCATTATCAACCTTATTTTCCACGGCTTCTGACGATGGCACAGCAGTCAATGCCCCACCATCAGGTTCCCGCTCTTGAGCGTACAGCGCATCTACCTCTGAACTAGCTGATGAGGCTTTAACTGATGGCGTATTAGTTGATTGAGCATTGGATAAAATAGATCTGGCGCCCGAATCCTGACCAAGTTGAACGTCCGTCGAGCGAGTGTGAACAAGAGTTGTTTGAAGCGGGACTGTCTGTTCAATAGACGAAATAGGGGCCGGGGATTTCTGAGCTGCCACGTCATTATTTCGAGCCGCACTCAGCATAAAAATCACAAGCAGCAAACTAAGCACCACAACGACAACCGCAATCGGCATCCAAGGAAAACTGTGGGTCTGCGGATGAGTATTATTTTTGCCATCGTGAATCGCCTGCAAGCTTGGCACATTATCTTGTTCGCGGCGTTCCTGTTCAGATTTATTCAGAGCATCAAGAATATAAGACATACTCAACCCTCCTCCGCAGCAATTATGCGCAAAGGCGCCGAGAGTGTATGGGCACGATTCAGTGCTTCATTCAGCTTTAGCAGGGTATTTAGCCCGACGATACCATCATCGTCTAAACCCTGTTGCTGCTGAAACAAAGTCACGCGTGTTGCCAATGCGTCATTATACACCTCATTACTCAGCCCCGAATTCTGCCCGTCGAGCAAAGCAAAACGATCAGCCACCCAAGCAACCAGTGCACTGCGCTCGCCCTTAGTAATGGGTTTGTTGAATCCATCTGGGCCCTGCCAGATAAACGCAAATTCCCCGGTCCATGTTTGCCCCAAAGTCATGAGAGCATGTGTACTCAATTGCCCCTCAAATAGCAGCTGGGCACTAACCCCTTTTAAACTGGGCACCACCCCATAAGACTCTGTGCCGTCACTTGCCACCAAGCGAAGCACCGCTGGCCGGTTTACATCAATAAAACTCTGCCAATTTTTCACCGCCATGCGCCGACACTGCCAACCACTGCCCGTCGTTGCCTCGCAGGGAGAAGGGCCACTTAGCTGCGGCAAACCTAAACTGCCAAACAACTGGCTCAGTGCCGCGGACTCACTCGCATAAGTGGGCAGATTTAAAGTTTTAATCGGAGAGGACGTAGAAGTCTGAAGTTCCCCCTTGTGCATTTGATCGGCGTTAGACTTATCACTAAGAGCGACCATAGGCAGGGGCGAAGGACTATCAAACTCGCCTTTGTTCAACAATAAAAAACCAACGACCAATGCGAGAAGCACACCTAAAATCACAGTCGCCATACCCCACAACGGTTTTGGCTCAACAGGAAGCACACTCGCTAAAATCTTCTTACCGAGTACCCTTTTGCCAAAAACCTTCTCGCCTAAAACCTCTTCAGTGGCCTTATTAAACGTGGCCTTATCCACTGCCGTTTTATTTTGCGCATAAGTGCCCAAGAGCATTCGATCACACAAAACATTAATAAGCCTCGGCACCCCACCACTGCGCTTAAATACATTCTTCACAATGCCTGCGGAAAACAATTCTTGGCTAACGGGCAAACCCGCGACGTGTAAGCGATGCCGAATATAAGCCCGAGTTTCTTCCAGATTCAGTGGCTCCATATGGAATCGAGCCGTAATACGTTGCGCCAACTGCCGCAATTCTGGCTGGGCGAGCTTATGCTTCAATTCAGGCTGGCCTATAAAAATTATTTGCAGCAACTTCTTGGAGTCAGTTTCCAGGTTGGTTAATAGGCGAATTAACTCAAGTACCTTCGGCTCCAAATTCTGCGCTTCATCAATAAGCAGCACCGTATTTCTGCCTTGAGCATGATTGCGCAATAAAAACTTATACAGCGCCATAGACAGGCCACGCAGACTGTTCCCTCGGCCCTCATATTTAATCTCTAACTCATCGCAAACTGTGGCTAGAATCTCCACTGCGTCCTGATAAGGATTCAGAATGAAGGCTATATCCGTGGTGTCTGGCAACTGCTCCAGCAAACTGCGACAAATAGTGGTTTTTCCCGTGCCCACCTCTCCCGTCAGCAAAACAAAGCCGCCGCCCACTCCCACCCCATACAAGAGATGACCGAGTGCTTCGCGGTGTTGTTCGCTCATAAACAGATAACGAGGATTTGGAGCAATGGAAAAAGGTTCTTCCTTCAACCCAAAATAGCGAGAATACATTATTGCAGCCTTTCCCAAGCCCAGACAAAATCAAAGAGAAACCATAGTCCCTCAGCCCAGCATGATCAACCAAAAAATAGGCGAGTTGCGACCGTGATAGGCGCCTTTAGAAAATTGCGCAGCCTCTAGCCCTGCCGACCGTCGGGGCCTGGGTTCGTGGCACAGGCGCCACAATCTACCCTACGGGGCACCCGAAGCTGCTGCCAGGCCAAATTTTTAGCGTCATACACCAAAAACTTTCCCACAGAAGACTCTCCAACCCCCCCAATCAGCTTCAGTGTTTCCAAGGCTTGCATAGAGCCCACCACCCCCACTAGAGGTGCAATTACCCCCGATTCAGAGCACGTGAGTTGCTCATCACTAACTTCAGGGTACAAGCACTGATAACAAGGCGAATGAGGCTCCCGAGCGTCAAACACCGCCAATTGTCCTTCCATGCGAATAGCTGCACCCGAGACCAAAGGCGTGCGAGTGGCCAAGCAGGCTTCATTAATCGCGAAACGAGTACTTGCACTGTCTGTACAATCCACCACAACATCCGCGCGGCCCACCTGCGCTAACAGAGCTTCCCCCTCCAGCTTTTGATTAATACATTCAATGGCAACAGCTGGGTTCAGCGACGCTAAAGTCACCGCCACAGAAGCTACCTTACTCTCTCCGATCCGGTGAGTACTGTGTGCAATTTGTCGTTGGAGATTACTGAGATCAAGCACATCAAAATCAGCAAGGCTTAGCGAGCCAATTCCTGCGCTGGCCAGATACATTGCCACTGGGCAACCCAAGCCCCCCAGACCCACAATTAATACATGCGCCGCCAGTAACTTTTCCTGGCCCTCAACATCCACTTCCGGCAGCATAATTTGGCGACTGTAGCGCAACAACTGATCGTCATTCATGAGCAATACTCTCTACCAATTTCTGGCCTAGCGTTACCCGAGGCATACCCGCCAAGTCTTCTCGGGTACTTATATTCTTATAAGCATACATCGCCAGTATTTCCTTAACGCGCGGGGCTTGTTGATAGCCATGCTCTAACAGCAACCAACCACCATTTGCCAAGCGAGGCCAAGCTTCTCGCGCAATATGCTCCAGATCACTGTAACCCTCATTGCCAGCAACTAAGGCTGAGTGCGGTTCAAATCTTACATCGCTCTGCTGCAAATGTTCATCTTTGGCGTCAATGTAAGGTGGATTGCTAATAATCGCATTAAAATCGCTCGTGCCAATCTCAGCAAACCAATCACTCTGTAAAACACACACGTTTTCAAGCATGTGCGCCCGCCTATTCTCTTCCGCTAGGGCAACGGCCTCGGTGCTCTGATCTATGGCCAACAGTGACCACTGGGGTCTCTCGCTCGCCAAGGCCAAAGCAATGGCTCCCGTACCGGTACCTAAGTCAATGAGGGTTTGCGCTTCATCAGGCAACAAAGCTAGAGCGGTTTCCACGAGTAGCTCGGTGTCGGGGCGAGGAATTAAGGTGCTGGCATTAACTTTTAAAGTGAGCGTCCAAAATTCTTTTTCACCCACGATGTGAGCGATTGGCTCGCCGTTAACACGCCGAGCCAAACTATCTTGAAATTGCTTGAACTCGGATTCACTAAGAGATTTTTCCGGCCAAGTAAACAAATAGGCTCGGGCTTTATTGAGGGCTTTGCAGAGAATAACTTCAATGTCGATGCGCGCCGAGTCGCTGCTTTCAGCTAGCAACTCAGCCTGCCTTAGACATTCAGCAATGGTGGCCACTTATTCCGCCAGCGCCGCCAACTGATCGGCCTGATATTCATTCACCAAAGGTTGAATAACATCGTTTAATCCACCTTCCATAATCTCATTCAACTTATACAAAGTGAGTTTGATTCTATGGTCAGTTACACGGCTTTGCGGGTAATTATAGGTGCGGATTTTTTCGGAGCGGTCGCCGCCACCCACCAGAGATTTACGCTCTTCCGCCATTTCCAAGGCCGCCTTCTCTTCGACGCCGCTCTTCAAACGAGCCGCCAGCAGTGACATCGCACGGGCTCGGTTTTTGTGCTGTGAGCGCTCGTCCTGACACTCCACCACTAAACCCGTAGGCAAGTGAGTGAGTCGAATGGCCGAATCGGTTTTGTTAACGTGCTGGCCACCTGCCCCTGAGGCACGAAATGTGTCCACTCGCAAATCAGCTTTATTGATGGCGATTTCTTCCTGCTCATCAGCCTCAGGCATTACCGCTACGGTACATGCAGAGGTGTGAATTCGCCCCTGAGACTCAGTTTCAGGTACACGCTGAACCCGATGCGCTCCCGACTCAAACTTCATGCGCGAATAGACGCCTTGGCCTGTGACTCGAGAAATAATTTCTTTATAGCCGCCGTGATCACCCAAGTTTTGACTAATAATTTCTAGGCGCCAGCCCTGAAGCTCTGCGAATTTAGAATACATACGAAACAAATCACCAGAGAAAATGGCGGCTTCGTCACCACCGGTGCCGGCGCGAATTTCCAAGAAAACATTTTTGCCATCGTTAGGGTCTTTAGGCAGCAGCAGCGTTTGCAACTCGTCGCCGATCAGCTCCTTTTGCGCCTCATTCTCTTTCAGCTCCTCTTGCGCCATTTCACGCATGTCTTCATCACTGTCTTTTAACAGTAACTTAGCCTCATCAATATTGGTGAGCACTTCGCGATAGCGCGCGTTACACAACACCACGGGCTCGAGCTCAGCATATTCTTGAGACAGCTCCCGGAATTTGTTTTGATTCGAAATTATCTCGGCGTCGGAGAGTAGGGCTGCCACTTCGTCGTAGCGCTCTTGCAGAACCTCCAGCTTTACCAGAATAGATGCTTTCATGTTTTTCGCACTTCGTTAAGGAATTTATTCGCCGCCGTTTTCAGGCGCCACTGTTTGGGAATTACTTGCTTTCGTTTCGACTTCGTCGCTGTCGTGTAACTGAAAAATTTCTCGCGCGGCCACAATCACTTCACCTCGACCTTCGGCGCTGGCCTGCTTCATGGCCGCAGTAGGAGCGTGCAACAATTTATTGGTTAAACTGCGCGCCAACTGATTCAGTACCTGCTCTGGCGCTGCGCCATTAGCCAACAGTTTTTGTGCGCGCTGCAATTCAAGCTCTCGCAAAGTTTCTGCCTGCTGGCGGTAGGCGCGAATGGTGTCCACGGAGCTGCGTGCTCGCTGGTCGCGCAAATATTGCGCCACGCCTTCATCAATAATGGTATCGGCTTTGCGTGCGGCGTCCACTCTAGAGCGCTTGCTTTCATCAATGACATCGCGCAAATCATCCACGGTGTAAAGATAAACATCGTCTAGCTCACCCACTTCGGCTTCAATGTCTCTCGGCACCGCAATGTCGACCATAAACATCGGCTGGTGTTTGCGCTGCTTCAAGGCTGATTCAACGGCGCCTTTACCCAGCAGCGGAAGCTGACTGGCCGTAGAAGAAATAACAATATCAGCGCGGTGTAAATGCTCCGGAATGTCGGAGAGCAAAATAGCCTCTGCGCCAAATCTCCCAGCTAGATCACTGGCGCGGCCCAGAGTACGATTGGCGACTATAAGCTTGTGAAGACCTTGGTCTTTTAAATGTTTTGCGACCAATTCAATGGTTTCGCCAGCCCCCACCAATAAGGCTGTACCTTTTTTTAAATCAGAAAAAATCTGTTGTGCCAAAGTGACCGCGGCATAGGCCACCGACACCGGGTTTTCGCCAATCGCGGTTTCCGTACGCACTCGCTTAGCAATTGTGAACACATGCTGAAACGCTCCGTGCAAAAAACCACCGATGGCTCCAGCTTCCCTTGCCACAGCGTAAGCTGATTTAATTTGACCCAGAATTTGCGGCTCACCCAACACGAGAGAATCTAAACCGCTGGCCACCGCCATCATGTGGCGAATAGCCTCTGCATCACGATATAGGTAATGGCAAGGCTCTAAATCATCTGCAGATATCTTATGATAGTCGGCTAACCACTGCAGCACGCTATGCTCAGTTTGGGCGGTAATCACGTAAATTTCAGTGCGATTACAGGTTGAAAGAATGGCGACTTCTTCTAGCCCTGCAGCTCCATTGGCGTCCACCAGCGCTGCCGCCATTTGCTCGGGCGCAAACGCTACACGCTCTCTCACATCGAGCGTAGCAGTGTTATGATTGATGCCAAAGGCAAGTAAAGTCATGAGATCGACAGTGTCTTATAGAATAGAGTCATGGAACTAAAGCGGTGCGCCAACGTTCAAAAGGCGTAATTGTCCGTGTACTATTGCCTGCTTACAAGAGGCAGAACCTAAATCGCCGACTTTTTAGCACGTGAATGCTAATATTAATAGCAATATTGACCGAAACAAGGTGTTCAGAGCTCGTTATGACTAGTAATCGCTTACTCGCAAGCACACTATTGAGCGGCCTGATTCTTCAGGGCTGCGCCCAGCAACCCGTGATTACCACAAGCGTTGAGATAGAAGCACCCCTGGCCGCAAGCAAGACGCAGCCTGAAGCCAATATGATTCCCTTTGAAACTGATACTCTCTACGCTCTGCTGGTAGCCGAGTTTGCGGGAAGCCGCGAGCGCTATGACATCGCTCTGGGGAATTATGTACAACAGGCCCACCTGACGCATGATATAGGCATCACAGCTCGGGCAACCCGCATTGCCAGTTTTCTCAATGAGCACAATATAGCCCTTGAAACGGCTCTACTTTGGCTCGACTTAGAACCCACGAACAATGAAGCTCGAATGATAGCAGCCAACGGCCTATCCCGGAGTGGCCGCCTGCTCGAGGCATTTGAGCACAGCATTGCCCTGCACGACAATGGCAGTAAAAGCATCTATCAAACACTCGCGGCACGCGCCGCCAAGTCTACCGATATAGAGCGCGAGCTGTTGTTGGAAAAATTTAATGAGCGCCTAGCTCTACACCCAAACAACATCTCTTTACTTGTAGGCAAAGGCCTTTTGCTACAACAACAGGGCCACCTTAAGCCTGCCTTGGCTAGCGCTAAGAGCGCATTACTGATTGAGCCTGAGAACATTGCAGCTGCCATCCTAGAAGCGAATTTACTTGGCCTACTGAAGAAGCCAGAGGAAGCCCTGCACCGCCTGATTACCTTGCTTGACCAGCACCCAGACAACAACCGCGTGCGCCTACAATACGCGCGTTTACTCGCGAGCCAAGACTTAAGCAAGGCGCGCGAGCAATTTAGAATGCTGGTTGAATCTTCACCTCGCGACCCAGACCTGCGCTTCTCTCTGGCTTTGGTGAGTAACGAACTGGGCGATATGGCTGCAGCGAAAAAACACTTCGAAGCACTTTTGGACATGGGGCAACGTCGATCCTCGGCGCACTATTATCTAGGCCGCATTGCCGAAACGGAACAACAGCGAGACGTGGCGCTGGGGCATTACCTGGCCGTTACCCCTGGCCCAGATTACATGTCCTCGGTCTTACGCAGCACAGACCTATTCATTCGCGGCCAAGAGATAAGCCGTGCCAACCAGCACCTGAACAACATTCGTCAGCGCTTTCCAAGCCAGGCAGAGCGCCTGTACATGCTGGAGTCTGAACTGCTGATTAAACACAAGTATCTCGACCAAGCGGAGCAGGTACTCACAGCGGCACTGGTCGAACGCCCCAGCAGCAGTAATTTACTCTACGCGCGCGCCATGCTGAACGAGCGGCGCAACATGCTTGAGCTCTCGGAATTGGACCTGCGCTCTATCATTAAATATGACCCCAATAACGCCACCGCACTCAACGCCCTAGGCTACACCTTAGCTGATCGCACCGACCGCTATCAGGAAGCCTATCAGCTCATTAGCCAAGCCTTGAACCTTCGCCCCGACGACCCTGCCGTGATTGACAGCATGGGCTGGGTGCAATATCGCTTGGGTAACCTCGAAGAAGCGATATTACGCCTACGACAGGCCATGAAGGCTTTCCCTGATCACGAAATCGCGGCTCACTTGGGTGAAGTCTTATGGAAAAGTGGTAATACTCAGGGCGCCCGCACCGTTTGGGCAGAAGGCTTAAGCCTCGAACCCAATAGCAAAGTGATTCCCGCGACCATTAAACGCTTAGAATCAGAGCTGGTAGACGCACAATAGTGTTATTAAAGAGACTGCGCCTAGGCCTGCTTAACGGCGCCCTAGCGCTGCTACTGAGCGCCTGTGCCAGCCAACCCGCCCCGCAAGCCATCATCAACTGGGACAGCCACCAACTGAGCCTTGCACGCCTCAAGGCCTGGAACTTGGATGCTAAGCTGGCCATTAGCACCAGCGACCCTCAAGGCAAAGCTTTCCGGCAAAGTGCCAATTTGAACTGGCGGCAAAGCTCAGATCAATACACATTGCACTTGAGCGGGCCTTTTGGCCAAGGCAGCACTGTAATCAAGGGCAATGGACAAGGCGTAAGCCTAGCTCAAGCCGGCCAGGCCACCCTACACGCCGCCACGGCCGACGCTCTGCTGCAGCAAACCCTCGGCTACTCTCTGCCCATAGAAGCCTTATATTATTGGGTTCGCGGCATCCCAAGCCCCGGCGTTTTGCCTGAGCGACTCGACAAAGATGACAATGGCTCGCTGGCGTCGCTGGAACAATTAGGCTGGCAGCTTAGCTTCAGCCGCTATACTAGCCTTGAACAATGGCCTCTACCCGGCAAAATCATTGCCCGCAAAGGCCCTGTGCGAATAACACTTATTATCAAACAGTGGAAACTTCTCTAACCATGCCCACCCTGCACCTTCCGGCGCCCGCCAAGTTAAATTTATTTCTCCACATTACCGGCCAGCGGGGCGACGGCTACCACACCCTGCAAACCTTATTTCAGCTGCTAGACTTTGGCGATGAACTCAGTTTTGAACGCCGTGAAGATGGCATTATTCGTTTAAGCCCAAGCTTTGAAGATTTGGCCGATAAAGATAATTTGGTTGTGAAAGCGGCTCGCCTACTGCAAGCCACGAGCAAAACCACTTATGGCGCCTCGATTCGTCTCGATAAGCGCCTGCCTATGGGCGGGGGTATTGGCGGCGGCAGCAGCGATGCAGCCACTACTTTGGTGGGTTTAAATCAGCTCTGGAACACAAATTTGGGGACTGATGCTCTCGCAGATCTAGGGGCACAACTCGGCGCTGATATTCCCGTGTTTGTGAAGGGCCAGACCGCTTGGGCGGAGGGTATAGGGGAGATACTGCAAGCTATTGAAATGCCTGAGCTTTGGTATCTGGTGCTCACTCCGGCCTGCCATGTGTCTACAGCCAATATTTTTTCCCACAAAGATTTGACAAGAGACACATCCGACATTACAGTAGCGGCCTTTCTTGAGCAGGGCGGTTGTAATGACTGTCAGCCACTGGTGAGAAAGCTCTATCCAGCAGTGGATGAAGCACTCAAGTGGTTAGGCCGATTTGGCCGAGCTCAAATGACAGGAACAGGTGCTTGTGTCTTTGCTCCGTTCGAATCTGCCGCTGAAGCCAACGCTATCTTAGCGAAAGCACCAGCACATTTGCAGGGATTCGTAGCAAAGGGGGTGAATTGCTCACCTTTACACAATCTGGCTCTGTAACAAAGTTGCTACTGGGGTGTAGCCAAGCGGTAAGGCAGCGGGTTTTGATCCCGTCATGCGAAGGTTCGAATCCTTCCACCCCAGCCATTTTCTGAAGACGGCACGAACAAACTCCCAACGAGCGATAAAGGTAACGAATGTGGCTGACTTAATGGTCTTCACCGGGAATGCAAACCCGGCTTTGGCACAAAAGATAGTTAAACGCCTCGGCATCCCTATGGGCGATGCAACGGTAACACAATTCTCCGATGGTGAGATTGCAGTAGAGCTGAATGAAAACGTGCGTGGGCGCGATGTGTTTGTGGTTCAGTCCACCTGCGCACCCACGAACGACAACTTGATGGAACTCATTGTGATGGTAGACGCCCTGCGTCGCGCCTCAGCTGGCCGAGTTACGGCCGTGGTTCCCTACTTTGGTTACGCCAGACAAGACCGCCGAGTGCGCTCTTCTCGCGTGCCAATTTCAGCCAAGGTAGTGGCTGACATGATGGTAGGTGTGGGTATAGACCGCGTATTAACGGTTGACCTACACGCCGAACAGATTCAAGGCTTCTTCGACGTACCTGTAGACAACGTTTACGCTTCGCCGGTTTTGCTCGACGACATTCATCGTCAAAAATATGAAGACCTGATTGTGGTATCGCCCGACATTGGCGGCGTGGTTCGCGCCAGAGCCGTGGCCAAGCAATTAGAAGTAGACTTAGCCATTATTGATAAACGTCGCCCTGCCGCCAACGTGGCCGAAGTGATGAACCTCATTGGTGAAGTTGACGGCCGCACCTGCTTACTAGTAGATGACATGGTGGATACAGCGGGCACATTGTGCAACGCCGCAAAAGCGCTAAAAGAGCGCGGAGCCAAAAAAGTTATTGCCTACTGTACGCACCCAGTGCTGTCGGGCAAGGCTATAGACAATATTAATAACTCAGTGTTGGATGAATTGGTGGTAGCCGATTCCATACCTCTGTCACCAGAGGCAAACAACTGTGAGCGCATTCGCCCTCTAACACTGTCGAAAATGCTCGCCGAGGCCATGCGCCGCTTGAGCAACGAAGAATCTTTGAGTGCAATGTTTCGCTAGAAACAAAAACACTCAAAACAGCGCAACTTAAGCGAGCTTGTTTTCAGGCTCGCTTAAGTTGTTTATAGCAACCCACTTTTTGGTTCTGGTCGCGGACCGAAGTGGCACACAGCAAGGACTTTACAATGTCTGAAGATTTTAAATTAGTAGCAACTAGCCGAAGTGATATGGGGAAAGGTGCGAGCCGCCGCCTACGTCGCCTTGAAGGCATGATTCCATCAATTGTATACGGTGGAACCAAGAAGCCAATGAACATCACTTTAGAGCACAAGGAGCTGATGAAGCACCTTGAGCACGAAGCTTTTTACTCGCACATCATTGCCTTAGAAATTGACGGTAAATCAGAAGACGTTATTCTGAAAGACTTGCAACGTCACCCTGCAAAAGAAATTGTTTTGCACGCTGACTTCTTGCGCGTTTCTAAAACCAAGAAACTGCACATGCAGGTGCCATTACACTTCATCAATGAAGACACTTGTCCCGGTGTTAAAAACGAAGGCGGCTTAGTAAGCCACTCAGCCACTCAGCTAGACATCAGCTGTTTGCCTGCAAACTTGCCTGAGTTCATCGAAGTGGACCTTGCCAACCTCAATGTTGGTGATAACATCCACATTTCTGACCTGACCTTACCTAAAGGTGTTGAGTCTGTGGCACTGAGCCACGGCGCTGATCACGATTTGGTGCTTGCCGCTGTTAACAAGCCTAAAGGCGCAGCAGTAGAAGAAAGCTCAGAAGATGAAGCCGCTGGTGAAGAAGCTGGCGAAGAGTAATTCCGCTCGGCACTAGCGTGCCACTATAGTGTGATTACCGAGAACCCGAAGACTTTTGTCTTCGGGTTCTTTACAATCTGGGCATCCATTTTTTAGCTGGCAAGCAACATGAACACCCCTATTAAACTGATTGTTGGCCTGGGTAACCCCGGCACCGAATACGACAAAACTCGCCACAATGCGGGCGCTGACTTTGTTGACGAGCTGGCCCGCCAGCACTCGGTTTCCCTTGCTCCAGACAGCAAATTTTTTGGTCTCACCGCAAGAATTAACATTGAAGGCAAAGATGTACGCCTGTTAATACCCACCACCTTCATGAACCGCAGCGGTCAAGCGGTGGGCGCCATAGCCAATTTCTACAAGATAGAGCCAGAAGAAATTTTAGTGGCTCACGATGAATTGGACTTAGACCCCAGCGTTGCAAAACTGAAACGCGGCGGCGGCCACGGTGGGCACAATGGCCTAAGAGACATTATTAGCGCTTTGGGCAACAACAAAAATTTCGCCCGCCTACGCCTTGGTATTGGCCACCCCGGCAACGCCAAACAAGTTGTAGGCTATGTTTTAAAAAAGGCCAGCCAAGCGGACCAAGGCCTCATTGAAGACGCCACTTATAATGCCACCCGCCACCTCGCCAAAGCGGTGAAGGGTGACTGGGAAGGCGCCATGATGGCACTGCACACCAAAGCATAAGCAGCACAACACACTTTAAACAAATAACGCCATGCCTGCGCAGGCAGGCACTCAGGAGTACACAGCATGGGTTTTAACTGCGGCATAGTCGGCCTCCCCAACGTAGGCAAGTCCACTCTTTTTAACGCCCTAACCAAGGCGGGCATTGGGGCCGAAAACTTCCCCTTCTGCACCATTGAGCCCAACGCCGGTGTAGTGCCTGTGCCCGACCCGCGCCAAGACGCCTTAGCCGCGATTGTGAAACCCGAAAAAGTGCTCGCCACCACCATGGAATTTGTGGACATTGCGGGCCTAGTGGCGGGCGCCTCCAAGGGCGAAGGCCTGGGCAACAAGTTCCTAGCCAACATCCGTGAGACAGACGCCATTGCCCACGTAGTGCGCTGCTTTGAAGATGAGAATGTTATTCACGTAGCCAATAAAATTGACCCTGCCGCTGACATAGAAATCATTAACACTGAACTTGCCCTCTCTGACCTTGAAACCGTTGAGAAGAATCTACAGCGTGTTACCAAGCTGGCCAAAGGGCAAGACAAGCAGGCGCTGAAATTGAAGCCCTTGCTGGAAAAACTTTTACCGCATCTGAATGAAGCCAAGCCACTGCGTTCTTTCAGCATGAATGAAGACGAACAAGCCATGCTGAAAGAGCTGAACATGCTGACACTCAAGCCCACCATGTATATCGCCAACGTGGACGAAGAAGGCTTTGAAGACAACCCTCACCTCGACACCGTTCGCGCTATTGCCGCCGAAGAAAATGCCGTGGTAGTGGTGGTATGCAACCAACTCGAAGCCGAGATTGGTGAACTAGAAGACGAAGAGAAGATGGAATTCTTAGAAGGCCTAGGCATGGAAGAGCCAGGACTAAACCGCGTAATTCGCGCGGGCTACAACCTTCTGAACCTCCACACCTACTTCACCGCGGGCGTGAAAGAAGTACGAGCTTGGACCATTCCCGTAGACTCAACCGCGCCTCAGGCCGCTGGCAAGATCCACACCGACTTCGAAAAAGGCTTTATTCGGGCTGAAGTGATGGCTTACGACGACTTCATTCAATACAAGGGTGAACAAGGGGCCAAAGATGCCGGCAAATGGCGCTTGGAAGGCAAGGACTACATCGTTAAAGACGGCGATGTGATCCACTTTAGATTCAACGTTTAAAGGCCCCAAAAAAGGGCTAAGTAAGGCCGTTCGGACCACCTTCCATAGCATTCCCGTGAAAGCGGGAATCTCCCCCTAAAAAAGGTTGACAAGCAGCCCCACTATCGCGAAAATACGCGCCCTCGACAACGTCGAGTTTGTGGCTACGTAGCTCAGCTGGTTAGAGCACAGCATTCATAATGCTGGGGTCGGCAGTTCAAGTCTGCCCGTAGCTACCATATAAAACAAAGGCTTAGGCGATTTCTTCGGAATGCCTAGGCCTTTTTTATTTGAACTTAAGTCCATATTAAGTCCAGATGAAATGGGTCTTTCCCTTCTCCCAACTACAAGACCCAATTATATCCCCTCGCAGACACTGGATACAGGTCGATAATTCTTCGCCACCTTATGGACGCCTATGATCCTGTAACAAGAACCTAAGAATCAAACAGCTCAACAACTGACTGGTGTTGGAGCACCAATACTCCTAATGCTGGGGTCGGCGGTTCAAGTCCGCCTGTAGGTACTGCCAACTTAACTTCTACGATCATACAAACCCTATCGAAACCACAATTAACCTGCGGCCGTATTTTTCCAAAACAAAGACGCTCTGTTCTGCTAGAAAACCCTCTATATCTCGATGACTCAGGTTAAACCGACGATAAAGCCAAACCGCATATCGAATGATCTCACCAGGGAATCGGTGGCGTTCGTACAGCTTAATATTCCCCTAGGGAGCTGACGCTCTTAGTCAAGTAAAAATAGAAGTGGAAATCATCTGACTAAATTGTATTCATTAATTAATCTGAGTCGATATCCATGTGGAGACATCTTCAAGGCAACTCTCATCTTGCCAAATCACGCTATGCCGTAATCGAAACCGAATCCAATTAAGCCAACCAATTTTTGGAACCATCACGTCTGCTCCTTCGAGCGTTTTCGATACACCAATAGAAATCAGACCGTATGAGAGAGCTTCATGTTCAGAGCCAGTTGCAACCTTTCTGAACAGGAATGAGAAAACATGAAGAGAAATGTGTAAAAAAACAGCCCCAATTGCGGCATATGAAAAGCATTCTATAACTGGCTCAATATAACCTGCGGCCCAATTGCTATAAGTGACCATAACTGACAACCCTTCATTCACATCTGAAAAAAACGACCCTATATTTACTAGAAATACGACGATATAACCCAGCCCACTAAGTGTCAGAAATAAAAGAAGCAAAGGCATTAAGATGCCTGCGATAACCATCAAAATTTTAATAAAGGTAGAGGGAATCAGCAATAGCATTTGAACGAAGCGAATAGGGAAAAAAGCTTCGTCAAAAGAAACCCAGATATTAAGGGTTGGCAGGTCGCTATCTAGAACATTCTCCCAAGGGGCGAGTTTGTCTATACTTTTTTCCGCAAGATCATTGATGCGCCGATAAGAGTCATTGCTTAGAGCGAGACCCATAAAGATTAATCCGCCTATTACAACAATAACCCAACCGCCTTTTATGAGCCCTAATGTAACCACTTCTAAAGCAGTCACGCCAACGCTTTCGAAGCCTTGCATGTCTAGATTGAACAAAAAAGGCCAAGCTAAAAACAAGAGTACTGCACCACATAGTATAAAAAAGTACATCAAATATGGTAAAGAACTCATAAGACGGATGCTAAAATCACGTTTTTTGGCCGAGAGAAAAGGTGTTGCCATGCATACCACACCAGAAATCATACTGCTCAATTCGGGATCAGTAGCTAAAGCAGAACGAATCAAGTTGCCTGCGTGGCTATGAGCGACTAGAAATATTGCAGCACTCTTATTGTATTTTACTTGTTTTTTTATATAAGTGATCAGATCCTTAGACCCTTTTTCTCGGTCAAGCCACTGGTTCGCACCAGACCACTCAAACGGCTTTGTAAACTTTACTTTCTCTCGAATATTACGGCGAACGGAATTCTGGAATCGGTCTCCATCTTTTGTACCAGCAATGGTCCAGGATGCACCTTTGGCCCACGTGCCATGGATCGGAATCACAATAGCGGTTCGCTCTTGGTTATCCTCGTCGCATTTCAAAAAACGCCTCCGCAATTACATATGGTTCAGAGTAAAAACTACATAATCAAAAATATTATCTGGGACGGAGGAAACGGCGATTACCTCGCGTATTATCGTGAGCCTAACGCCTGCGCAATCAGTTTTCATATGCTGACATTTTTCGTATTTCTAGAAAAAATGTGTCAGCACATGAAAATCCATATTAACCTACTTGCAAGTACATCACTCTTTAATTACGCCTTTCTTAGAAGATTTTTTAGTGCTTTTTCCACCCGGCTTACGACCTTCTTTTTTGTCTGGAACTCCGTTCCCATGAGCTTTTTCCCAGTGTTTGTTATCAAGGTTCGATTCCGCTTTTTCGTGCGCCTTATCATCATGCTTCGGCTCGTTAGAAAAGGCAAAAACGCTTAAAGACGACGCAAGTAATACCAATATAATGTTTTTCATTTTCATATCTTTCATCCTAATTTATTGAGGCTGGCCCACGGGAACCCACACTAGCTTTTTTTGCCTCGGGAAGCATAGAGTAAAACGGGGTCGAATCATCATATAATTTCGTTCTTTCAAAGCAATCTGTGTCAAGCCCCTCCTCCAGCTTGATGAGTTCCTTCAAATGATCAATTTCTTGTACTCGAATATCATAAATCTGGGAGACATTTTTTTCAGAGTACCCTAGGTTAATAAGTGATGTTCTTACCACCAGCCAATCTAGAGCTTCCTTAGTGGAAGAAGGTAAAGATTTACCTTCCCACGGAATTGAAATAGTCGTTTTATTTGCGCTATTCCTGTAGAAATCACCAAACATTAACCCCACGAACAAAGATATTGATGAGAGGGTTAAACATACGCCTACAAATTTCTTGCTCATTTGAGACTTACTTCCATCACCTGAAAAATATTCGGTGCCAACAATTGCGGCTACAAGGCCAAAAATAGCAGCTAGAAATTCTCCAACCACTGGGGAGTTTGATGCGCCTATTGCAAATCCAATAAACATTGAGAAAAGTATAAAACCAACATACAAAATCAAGTTGTACTCCTTCTTGTATAGAGCCACTTCTGAGGCATCTAGGCATCTTTATTACTTTGATGTTTTCGGTGCCTTTGGTGCTTTCGGTGCTTTCGGTGCTTTCGGTGCTTTCGGTGCTTTCGGTGCTTTCGGTGCTTTCGGTGCTTTCGGTGCCTTTGATGCTTTCGGTGCCTTTGATGCTTTTGGTGCCTTTGGTGCCTTTGGTGCGCTCATCGCTTAACCTCTTAAGCTAGTTACTTGCCTATTCGTCAGTTTCACCACTTAATTTGGACGAGAAACCATCGGCTAGCGCCTTCGCGGCCGCCCCTGTAGCAAAGAACTTACCGAGACCAACATTTCCCGCAGATGTGTCCGTATTGACCTCAAATTGCCCCAGCACAGAGAAAGAATCATCGAAATCCTCACCGCTCATAGAACCAACCTGCGCATGACTCCCTTCAGAAACTTCAATTGCGATTGGTACAATTGCAATATTCTTGTCTTTGTAACCCAACACAAAGTCAACTCCTTGCTCTCCAGTGCCGGCCCCAATAGAAATGCCCACTGTCTGGCTCTGTCCAAAAACTAGGGGCATATTTTGATTGGAGGCGCACCCACTAACCAAACCCACCGCTCCTACAATAGCGACTTTTACATATTTATACATATCCTTACTCCTTTAAGTTATTTTGAAAAACATACTGAATCTACAGTACTAAGCTCTTTTTCTAACATTTCAACATTTACGCTCTCGTTAATCCAAACAACAATACGACATGATTCACCTGAAATAGATAAGACCTGACTACTGTAACCAAAATTATGACCCATCGGACTTGATACATACCCAACTGATTTTATTCTCGCAGTAATCATCTCAGAATCATCTCCTACTCCAATCGAAGCGAACCCGAAACTCCTCTCAACTTGTATTTTTCCATTTTTATCAGTAATAGAAATGGAGGTGCAGGAAATGCAGAGTAGTGCGGTAAATATCAGGAAAATATATTTCAAAAGGCACCCCTTGCTTGTGATACTGGTGCTCCCCACGAAAAGTAGACACCCTAGTTAAGTGCATAAGCGCTAAAGCTCAACTGCTCTTTGGCATCAGTCAGAAATGACTCATTCTCACTGGTTTAAATAAATGCTATCAAGCAACTAGAAGACGCAAATAACTGCCATGCCAAGCGAGTAGCCTTGATCGATAAAGCTGATGAAACCAAAGGTACCACTAGCCGTACATTGTTATAAATATGATCTTTATGCTACTTGAGATAGCCGACAAACATTCTATAGATCGAGTAAATACAACTAACAGTAAGCATTGTTGTTGGAATAAGAAACCCAATAAAAAACAACTCGAGACCAGACTGAATTCCAGCGTATACGGTAATTGGTAAGAAAATGGCAACGAGCGTTAATTCAATGGCTAGCTGCTGATACTCCCCGCCGCAATTACCCTCTACGACCTTTGACCAATAGTGCCTTACGGATATATTCATAGGATTGCACACCACTTATTAGAACCATCCCGTAGGTGTCGATTGCTACCTAGGGCGAGCCTGTGTATGTACCGGATTTGAGGTGTCATGCAGATACTGCGGCATATCATTCCCTGAAAACCGAGTTATTGAAATCTTAATATATTATTTTCAATAGGGAAAATCTATAGGCACGTAAATAATTCAGAGAAATGACGAAGTTATTCCCCCAATTTAGAAACTTAGACTCTATCTATTAATTTAAACGATTAGAGAGAAAGACCTTTAAATTCAACAGCCTGCCTTGCCCCAAAACGCCCCACTGCAATATAGACGGCGCCGGCACAAAGTAAGGAATCTAACGCGGATATTCCAGAGAGTGAAATAGCCCCATAGCTTGATAACAAACCAACACCCGCCCCCATTACCCAAGCTAGAAAAGTGATGCTGCGAAAGCTTGGTACTTCCTGCAAATTGAGCAGGCGGTAATCTCGCCTTTTCGTCCAAAAGAAATCCACTAGATAAATTCCCGCCACCGGCGGTATCAGTGCGCCAAGTACCAAAAGAAAACCAACGAAGTATTCCATAATACCCGCCAAACCCACCGCTGTCCCCACGCCGCCTGCAAGCAGGGTTACGACGCTTGCTCTCACTCGCGGGAACACCTGAGACAAACCTAAAGATGTTGAGTACAGATTGTTAACGTTAGTTGTCCAAGTCGCGAGCACTAAAATAATTAATGCGGGCAGGCCCAAGCCTATTGACTGGTAAGCACTCATCAAATCTTTTGACCCAGACAACATGACGGGCAAACCTGCTATCACTAAAACCAGAGGCGAACAGGTGCCATAACTGCAAAGCGCGGCGACAATACTGTCTGCGGGTCGCTTGGAGAATCGCGTCATATCAGGCGCGATGCAAACGCCTACCATAAAGGCGCCCACCACAGCCGAAATGCCCACACCAATAGAGTGTATCTCGGCATTTGGTTTTGCGGAAAAAGCCCACAAACTTTCGCCCGTATAATTTCGAAAAACTTGATAACAACCCATAATAAGCAATATCAACATGAGCGGAACCACCACTCTGCTCAGACGATCTATTGCAGAAAATCCGTAAATCGCGGTCACTATCATGACACCTCCCCCAGCCAAGGTTAACCATTGGTTCGACCACTCCCAGCCCAAGGTTGAGTGAATCGCACTGGCACAGGTTGCACCAAACATTTGAGCCGTCACGCCGAACCAGCCCAACAAGGTAAGCGCCAATAATAAATTAATGAATCGAGCCCCACGAATACCAAAGGAAAACTGAATCAAACTGTAAGTCGATAAACGTGAAATGCCCCCTACCATCATCGTCATGCTACCGACAATAAGGAGGATAAGCGCAGCACCGCCTATGGCAATTAAGCCATCCTTCCACCCCAGTGCGTGGAGTATCTCAGCGCCCACTAGAAAGGCGGGCAAGGTAATGGAAACTCCAACAATGATCAGGCCAATCTTCAAGCCCCCGACGCGCTCCTGCTCTGGAACGGCCTCATTGGCGTGGTTGTGGGTAGGCAACAGAGGTGAAGAATTAGCCATCAATTATCTCCTGAATAAAAATGGCCTCAGAGATTTCTCAGTGAGGCCAATGTTGTTGTCGGATGATCAAACTAAAGCAAACTTAAAACGTATAGGCGGCTTCAAGACCCCACTGACTGGGAGCATTAAAAGAGCGAACAATTTTGTCTGGCCCGAATGCAGCGATATCATTTGCCTGCCTTTCGTCCAGAGCATTATTGATAAATCCGGTGAAACGCCAATGGTCAAACTCAATGCCGCTGCGAATATTAAGGTAGTGTTTACCCTCTATCCAAAAGTCATCTTGGAATTCGCCCGACGCCTCTGTAGTCAGCTTTAAATACATTTCCCCCTGATACCGATAGTCAACCCGGGTCATCCACTGGGCTCCGCCTAGAACTTCCTTTTCATATTGCACACCTAGATTAAACGTCCACTCTGGGGTTGCCGGCGTTGTAAGCTGGGTGCCCTCGATCTCAGTGTCCATGTAACCCAGTGCACTATTGATTTCCAAGGAATCGCTAAGCCTGGAGACTAATTCAAGTTCAAGCCCCATCATTTTGCTCTCTGGAATATTATTACTGATCCGGAAAGGCGGAGTTGCAATCACATTGGTATTTTGCTGATCAGAGTAATCGATGTAGAACAGCGCACCGTTCAACTGGGCAGAGCCTCTGGCGAGGGTGCTTTTAAAACCCAGCTCATAATTGTCTGTGGTTTCAGCCTTTGACAAATTGCCTGTATTAAAGAAGCCTGTGCGAAAACCTTTCGCAACGGTTACATAGGTCATAAGGTCGTCAGACCAGTCGTAGGACAATTGCAGCTTGGGCTGAAATTTACTATCCGTGTTAGTCAGCTTGTCCACGGCATTGCCATCTTCATCGAGGGTTGGAATCACTTCACCGCTGGCGGGGTCAAATTGCAGGGTCTGATATTCATTCTCATCATAGCGAGCGGCCACAGTGAGCTCTAGGCCCTCACTCAGGTCATAGTTGAGCTGAGAATAAAACCCTAGAATTTCATCTTCTTTTTCGTCAAATCGCTTCAGGAAATACAACAACTCACCCGGTACCGGCCCCATGACACGACCTACTCCCAGTTTATTGATGACTTCGCGCTTGAGGTATTCCGCTCCAAGTACCCAACGTAAATCTCCATCGCCATTGGATGTCAGTCGTACATCTTGAGTGAAGACCTCAAAGTTATCGGCTAGATCCTGAAAATCATCTATCGCCTGACCAGCACTTGCAGCGTCACCGAATACCGGGCCAAACAAACTATTGCTCACGGGTGGCTTGTCCCAGGAAGCGCTGCCAAATAAAGATTGAGCGATGTCTTGGTAACCCGTTATAGAAGTCAATGTGGCGAAATCGGTATCCCAATCAACTTTTAGGGAGAACTCTTCAAAGGTGCGATCTTCCTCGCCCAAGATTCCGCGCCGAGGCCCCGGAGTACGGCTGGTATCGAATTCATCAATGTCGTTTATGCTGGTTAAAATATCCTGCGCTGCAGCGCCGGCGGTAATGTCGGAGTACGACGCGCGAAAATCCATTGTCAGTGTATCTGCCGGCTTGTATATCAGCCGGCCTCTCCAGGTTAACTGCTCTTCGAAATCTACTTCATGCCCGTCTGTTGTTTCTATCAAGCCATCGTTATCGCGTTGATAGACACCTAGCCGATACAATAATTTATCTTCAACAAAGGCGCCCGACAAAGTACCCGACAAACGATAGTCATTCCCTTCGGCCGCGCTTAGCCTTAATCCAGCTTCGAACTCATTGCTGGGCAACTGAGTCACGACGTTGATTGCACCCGCAATTGCACCCGCGCCATAGAGCGCACCCTGAGGTCCCTTGAGCACTTCGATGCGCTCAATGTCGTTCAGTGCGCCCTGATTTATGGCATCCAATGCGCCCGCTTTAACACCGTCCACAACATAAGTGACTGGCGCCCAGCCTTGTTGACCAGTAGTAACACCTCTTACGGTGATCAGCGTTACCCCAGCACGAAAAGTTTCCCGCATAATGACATTGGGTGTCTGATCAATAAAATCTTGAACATCGTCAATGCCAGCATCTTTAATTCTGTCGGCGCTAAATGCGGTGATTGCATCGGGTACGTCTTGTAGATTTTCTACTCGGTGGCGCGCCGTCACGACAATTTCCTCCAAGACATACGTCTCGTCTTCTTGGGCAATTGTCGTGCTGGCCGCCGTTACGCCGGCAACGGCTAAAGTGACTAACCGGATGGTGCTGTACAATTTATTCTTTGTCATTTTCTCTCTCCCCTCATTGTCATAGGTGATGAACACGCAAGGTGTTAATCATTTACGGCCAATACTTCGACTGGCACATAATCGACGTCGTAACCGAAAGCCCTCGGGCCAAAAACCGCTAAAGCCGCATCGCTGCGCATGATAGGCGGAACGCTCGCAACAATCACCGCGACACGCTGCCCATACTTTAATCGTTCGGTCGTGATAGGGGCGCCCGTGTCGGCGTCCACTATGCAAATTAAATCAGGAACCATAGCCACTAACTTTCCGTTGACACGGGCAACCAGATTTTCATTCTGGTACTCGATAATCATACTACGGCTTTGTTCGCCAAAGGCACGAATTTCACACTCCCCTCGGGTAAAACCTTCTGACACCTTACTTTCCACGCCGGCAATCTTGCCCTCGAACAATTTGTAAGCGTGCTGGTAATAAACTGTACTGCGCAGGTAGTGAATCAGTGCATTCACCGCACCACCCGACTTGCGACCTGCCGCTAGCGCATCACCGATGTCGTGGGCCAAAGATAAGGTGCCGGGTATCGCGGTACGCTTAACGGTGGCGCCATCCATTGGATAACAGGAAATGGCTGAGCTGCCGCCCATATCGATGATTAACTTGCGAGCTTTATTTTCGGTTTCCTGGCTGTTTCGAGCGTTGATAATAATGCTCTCGCCATGCTCATTCGCCATGCTCATTGGGCTTGCGTTCACACCCAATACATTAAACGTGACCATTTGTAATTCCGGGAAGGCGCGGCCCATTCCGTCGGCATTGATCACCGGTAGCCCGCGTGCAGACGCCAGCGCCAATGGCAGCATGGAATTGCAGCCCCCAACTTCTGCCGGCAAAATTGCATCGGCTTTTTTGCCGGTATATTTTTCTAGCGCCGCCACGGCTAGATCCAGTTCCGGCACGCCTAAGATTTTTTCCAGCATAACGGTGGGTGCGCCCATCATCGCGGCAATATAAACATTTGCATCATCAGCCAAAGCATCGACATCAATGATCTCGGGCGCTCCGTAACGACGGTATGTACTCTGAGCCACGAGCCGACCGAGATAGGGGTCACCGCCACCGCCTGTGCCTAAAAAGGCCGCGCCTTCGGCAACTTTTTCTAATTCGTTTGTGTTAAACCGCATTGTTGTACCCCGTTTTTAATTGATGTTTGCGTTTAGATCGCCAACGGCTTTGACTCGAATTCTCACCGCGCCATTGGGCAAGTACGCCAATGGCATTTCTTCAACATTCACAATGGTGATAGTTTCTCTCAGGGCACCTGCTGAAACGGCTTCTTCAATAGCGAGATTTTGTGCATCTGCCAACGCTTCATGGCGCGGTGTGTCTGCGTAGCCATATACGCGGTCTACCTCCCCCCCAACTTGCGCGATGGCAGCTCCAATGGCATTGGCTACTGCAAAATGTTCCGGCCGCAACAACTTATCCGTACCTTGCAAAGCATTGCCAATTAAAATGGAGCCTCCTCCCACTAAAATAACGGAGGCATTGCCCTCAACCGTTTTCATGCGATCAATGGCCTCTTCAGCCATTTCAGTTATTCGCCCCATGGCGCGCGAAACCAGGGTTTGATCGAGCTTGGAAACCAACTTGGTATCCCCCACTTCCGCCTGACCGATAGCAACCGCAATGTCCGTCGCAGTTAAGGTATTACCGCCAAATACGAGAGCTTGTTCGGTCAATTTGTAGCCTACGGATTGAGGCCCAACCGTTTCGCCATGCTGGGGGTCGACTAGGCTTCCTCCTCCGAGACCAACTGAAATAATATCCGGCATCCGGAAATTAGTGCGGACACCACCGATATCGACGCTGATTGCAGATTCTCTTGGGAACCCTTTAACCAGGGCACCCACATCGCAGGTAGTACCTCCAATATCGACAACAAGCGCATCGTCAACACCAGACAACCATGCCGCGCCTCGCATACTGTTGGTTGGGCCCGATGAGAAAGTTAATATCGGGAAATTCAAGACCGTATCCGCATTCATTAAAGTGCCGTCATTTTGAGTCATAAAAAACGGCGCAGTGATATTCAGTTCCCGCAAAGCATCGCGAAAAGAACCCACCACTTTGTTGGCGTGTGTTAAAAGGCAGGCGTTCATCGCCGCTGCATTTTCGCGCTCTAACAAACCTAGCGTGCCGATGTGGCTCGATAAGGTAATGGAAACGTCTGGAATTTCCTTGCGGATAATCATCGCAGCCCGCTCTTCCATGTCACTGCAAATCGGTGCAAAGACACTGGAGATCGCTACGGCCTTTATGCCTTTGCGCTTCAAATCTGCCGCAATCAGCGCAATATCCCCTTCATCAAGCGGCGCAATCTCTCGCCCGTCATACTCATAGCCGCCGGCCGTCAGGTAAGTATGCAAACCTACTTTTTCCTTTAAATCCTCTGGCCAATCCTCTAGGGGCTGAAGAGCCTGACTCGCAGGCAGACAAATTCTGACAACGGCAATTTCATCCAAACAACGGCGCTCAACAAAGGCGTTAGTAAACTGTGTGGTGCCAATCATCACCGCTTCTAAATCACCCGCACTGGCCCCGGCTTGAGAAATTACTGTGGAAATTGCATTGATAACACCCGAGGCAATATCGCCAGAGGTCGCCTCTTTGGTCGACGCTATTATGTTGTTCCCGTTGATCAGGACGGCATCGGTATTGGTCCCTCCCACATCTATGCCCAAGCGCATAATTTATTACCTCGTTTACTGCTGAATGATTTGCGTGGAATCACTATAACCCTCTCCAAATGGCCTTCTCAATGCACTTGAAGAGTAGTTTGATGGGTAATTTGGGTGGTCAAATATCCCGTTCAGAAGGGCCTGTATTTGTCTACTACCCAAATGGGTACAAGTGCCAAGCTCATTTGGCAATTGAGTTCTACAAGCGCTACTATGGGCTCAATAGGCAATCAATTTTCGAATTCGAGAACTTAATCGGTGAATACATTTTGCTAGCATCCAGAAAAATTACGCCACCCAGCCACAACATTGGATTGCTGAACAGGGCCCGATTACTGGATGCCATACTGAATGACGACCGGCATACCTTGATGACCGTTATAGCCCCCGCGGGCTACGGAAAAACCACACTGTTGTCTCAACTATATGCTGAAATCAAGCAACGAGACGTCAATAGCATTTGGGTTTCACTGGACAAAACGGATCGGGACCCTCGACACTTTCTTTCCTACTTTTTACTCGCATTAAAAAACGCCGGATATCCGCTCGATGAATATGAAATTGTGTCTGACCTAATTCCAGGGACGACACCGGAAGAAAGTGTTATTGAATCAATCGCCTCTTTCTTGGAAAGTGATGAGATACTTTATCTATTTATCGACGACTATCATCTCGCCAGCTCAGAGCCACTCAACATCTTACTAAATCGCCTACTTGCTTTGCTGCCACCAAATTGCCGGATGATTTTGGCCTCTAGAGTTCGCCCCACCATAAATTTGTCCAATTTCCGTTTGCAGGGAAAGTTACTGGAAATACGAGAACAGGATCTACGTTTCAATTTTGAAGAGATCAGCCAATTTGTTGGCAGCGGGCTGCATACAGAAATATTAAACAAACTGCATGAACTCACTAAGGGGTGGGCAGCGGTTGTGCAACTAATAAAGATTCACCAACAGCAAAGCACACTGAATATCGAATGGTTATCTCGCTTAAGCCAGCAGGAAGAAATCACCGAATATTTATCAGAAAACATATTAAATGATGCCGATCATACAGAGCGGGCTTTTCTGATAGAGACCGCTTTTCTAGACAGTTTCAATGAGTCGTTGGCAGACTATGTGCGCGGTCACAACGACAGCCGTTATTTAATCAATCGATTGCAGAGGCTCAAGCCCTTACTGTCAAAGGAAAACAATTCTCCTACCCCCTATCGATACCATTTGTTACTGAAAAACTTTCTTTTGCAATTGCTCAGCGAAGACCCAAGGCGTGAGTCAGAATTATATCACCGAGCGGCAGAATGGCAGTTCACACACGGGAATATACTGAGCGCAATTGAGTACGTTTGCCGCTGCGGTGATTATCCAGCTGCTATTCGATACATGGAAGAAGAGGGAATCTGGCACATTTTTCTCAGGTATGGAATCGCTAAAGTCCTCCTGTTAATGAAGCTTTTCCCAGAAATAATCATCAATGAATATCAGTCGTTATTGCTGTGCCGAGTCTATCTACTGCTTAAAGAAGGTAAAATCGTTCAAGGTCGAGCACTCTTTGACCGCTCTTATCACCAAGCCAAAATACTGTCGTCCGAAACTGAGATGATGACAACCATTCTCGAAGCCTATGAAGACAAAGTGGTCACGGCAGATCAAATTCTGGAAGCACAGGAAAAAATAACAAACAGCATTAAACATAGTGAGAGATCTCCGTCGGTTCCTTATACAACTCTCTTTATGCACTATTTTTCCGTGGGGAATATACCGCAGGCCAGTGCGACGGCCATTAAAGGAGTTGAACTGACTCAGACAGAGAATGAGAGCTACGGCGGCGTTTTTTTCTATTACCACAGGGGTTTATGCGAATTACTATCGGCAAAGCCACGACACGCCAGAGACAGTTTTTTGGATGGGATTAAAACGACCACTCGAGAATTCGGCGATATACAATCACTCATCGCCGTTGGAAAGGTCTTTGTCGCAACCTCTTTTCTCTTACAGGGTAAAACACAACAGTGTAAAAAGGTATTGCTGCCGGCCCTTCGCATTGTTTCAGAACAAGACGGCTGGTTGAACGTTTATACTACAGGCTATTCCGTTGCCGTGAAAATGTGCCTGATCGATAACGACATCAACACCGCCATCCAATTCATTGATGCGGGAGATCAAGTGGCGACTCAACGTAATCTTGTGCGACTCAGTGCAACGTTGAGAATACTGGAAACAGAGATTGCACTGACACAACGGAACGACCCACACTGCATTGATGCACTTAACAAACAGTTGGAAGCCCTTCTCGGTGAAAGCTGGGAAGACAACCCCTTCTTCTGGCAAATGCGCTACTGGCGAGATCGACTGTCCATCAAACTGGCGCTCCGACGTCAACTCTGGAAACAGGCAGAACAGCAAATATCCAAAGCAAGGGTATTCACGGATGAGAATCACATAGCACTCTACAAGATAGAGTTAGATCTAATGATGTTGACCGCAATCTTTCACCAAGAACGCCCTCCGGCTGAATGGAAACCAGTTCTGCAAGAGCACCTACTGGCCATGACTCACCATTCATTGATGTCACCAATCCTAGAACTAGGAGACCTCATTCAGCCAGCCCTCATGCAGTTCACCGAAGAGGAACAGCCGAGGCTAAATAAGGAACAATGTGAGTTTTTACTTCTCTGCAACCAACAAAAGTTCTATCCAGGTCATACAGAGACATCCTCTACAGAAACTGTAGGCCCTCACGAATTTAGCGAAAGAGAGCTGCAGGTTATTCGTATTCTAGGAAACGGATCACCAAATAAGGTCATCGCAAGAGAGCTAGAGATGACAGAGAACACTGTAAAGTTCCACCTAAAGAATATATTTAGAAAGCTCGACGTGAAAAAAAGAACCTCCGCAGCCATTAAGGCCAAGCAACTGGGTTTAACACAATGAGGGATGATTAGAACTTTCATGGGCTAATGAGTACAAAAACACCGAATCAACAATATCGAATTTTTACTCTGACCCCAAATACAGACCCCAAATACACCAATAACACGGCCACACACTTGCAAGCCGGGGCAGTTTTTGCCAATGTAACTCACCACAAGATACTTTATGGCCAGAAATGACTCGAACGCTCTTAATGTTGTTAGTTGCCTGCATGCCCTTCTCGGCCATAAGCCGCGAAGACGTTCGGGTCAATGAAAATGACTGGCCACCTTACTTCTTCAAAGGAAATGTGAATGAACCAGAGGGACTGGGCAAGGAATTACTGCAGCTGTGCTTACCCAAAACGGGCCATAACTACCATTTCGACCACTTGCCTATAAAGCGAATGTGGCAGAGCATCATGAGCGGTGAATTGGATATTAATATCTTCTCCCGTCGTCCCGATCGTGAAACATTACTCTATTTCGGTAAAGAACCTATTTTCACCGCGTCCTATCGTCCCGTTGTGCGCGTATCTTCTAGTATAAACATCACCGATAGTCAGGATTTCGACGAACTGATGTTGGGCCATCTGGCTGGACTGAAATATTCCCCGGAATACTTGGCTTATGTAGAAGGCAGAATAGAAAACGGCGGCGTGCATATTTCTTATTCCAATCACTCACTAATGAGGATGTTATTGGCCGGACGAATTGACGTCTATGTCAATACCAGCGACACCGTGCTTTGGAATGCAAAACGATTGGGCGTACGCAATAATATCAAGATTTTGGATTTCGATATTCGAAGTGGAGACTATTTCGTGACGCTGTCAAAAAAATCGCCAAGAATCAAAGACAAGCCAGGTTTCTTACGAATTGTGGACGCCTGTTTGGCCGAGCTAAAAGAGAATGGGAAATACGCTGAGATTCTTAATCGCTATACCATGCAACCTTAGTTAAGACATCACCAAGCATGCCTGCCTGCACGACATTAGTAAAATTTTGCCTGTCGATTCTGCAGGAGAGTTTCTCGAGCAGGAGGAAATATAGGCCTAGCCAAAGCAGCCACCCCATAAGCTGGGCCAAATGCGTAATCATCCTTACCCACCACCTGAGATAAAGAGCTGACACCAATCTGGTCCAAATAGAATTGGTTGCAGGAGAAGGCCTTACTTGCCCAGACCACTGGCGCCGAGGCTGACCTGATTGCAGGGCACGCCGTTTTGGCGAATCTGTCGCTGTTTCCCATCGCTCTGATCCTGTGTTTTAGCGGGCCTTATATCTGCATGCCCAAGCAGGCTATTGAGCGATAATGAAAAAACCTGACTGATTTCAAATTCAACCAGCTTTTTTGATATTCGAAGAGACTATAGCCAGCCCAATAAGTTGAAATCACTCCCATCACTAATCATCGGGAGATAGCCCATGTTTGACCTTATTGACTTATTCTCGCCTGAAACGACCGAGTTAGTTGTTGCGCAGGCACAACTTTGGCTCGCAGTATTTACCTTCGATACACTTCGCTACGTAATCGGTGCCGGGTTTGTAAGCGTTGTGCTCTTCGGCCTGTTAAGGCGCTGGTCAGACGGTCGACGAATTCAGACACGGAAACCTGGCCTCAAGGATATTCGCAGGGAGGTGACCTACTCCATCCAGACAACCGCCGTATACGCCACGGTCGCGCTGTTTACCATTGAGGCTCTGGAGAGAGGCTGGCTCAGAAAGTACGATACCATTGCAGAATATGGCATCGCTTGGGCGATCCTTAGTCTGCCCTTGATGCTGGTACTGCACGACGCCTATTTTTACTGGGTGCATCGAGCCATGCATCACCCTAAAGTGTTCCGCTGGGCCCATCGAGTGCATCACCTCTCTCGAACCCCAAGCCCTTGGGCAGCCTATAGCTTTGCACCGTTTGAGGCGCTGGTCATGGCTTTGTTCATGCCGGCAATGCTGGCACTGATCCCCCTCCATGGGCTGGTGATATTCCTGTTTTTGAGTTTTATGATCTTGAGAAATGCAGGGGGGCATTCGGGGGTCGAATTTCACCATCATCAGTGGGTTGACTCGCCGCTCGATATTCTAACCACCACCACACATCACGACATGCACCACCAGAAGTTCAGCGGCAATTACGGCCTGTATTTTACCTGGTGGGATCGCTGGATGGGCACTGAGCTACCCGGCTATAAGGCGGCCTTTTACAGGGCGGTACAGGGCGATACGGAGTCACCCACAATATACACCCACGAGGCAGGAATTTCGGACAAAAAAAACCTCCTAGACAATCGCTGGAGGTTATAAGCTAGAGGAGAGCAATGTACCAAGCCAAACTTGGTACGCTTATTAAGACGGCCTAATCCAGCTTTAGTTCCACAAAGATATAGAATAATCGAAATTAGGTAAAAATTAGTCAAAATTGCGGATTTTGGGGGAAATCCCGCCGAAAAGAGAAGCATTCAGCCAAGATTGTCGCAATGAAGTGTTGCGGCCTGTCGCCCTCCACAAACTCACAACCAGAATCAAGACTAAAAATGTAGCCATATTTACCACCTTAAGTTATCTTTACTGCCGATATGGTTCTATCGATATTAGAGGAATATTACTTGCTGAACGGTGTAAACAGACTAAAGATACTTTATCTTTTTTTCCTATTCACAGTATCATCTCCTTCACTCTGTAAAGACTTGATGATCGTAGGCTGGGAACCATCGCCTCCATTTCAATGGCGGGCAGAGAACGGCAGCCTAACAGGGCTTGATATAGACATGGCAAGAGCCGTGTTAAGCCATGCTGGCTACGAAGTAAAATTCAAAAAAATAGAATGGAACCTGTTACTTAACAAAGGTCTAAGGAATGGCGAAGTAGACATAGCCTTAGGCGCCACCAAAACCGCCAACCGCGAGAAATTCGCCCACTTTTCCGCTGTCCCTTACATACTCTGGGATAATGTTATGTTGATACATAAATTCAGGCAGAAAGAATTTTCTCAGATCAAACAACTTAGCGATATCCTGAATAAAGACATCACCCTTGGTGTCGCCAGGAGTAGCATTTACTCTGGTGATTATGAGCAACTATTAAACTCTGCCGATTTCAGAAAACACCTGTCTTTTGTCGCTAATGAGGAAAATGCCTTCGACTTACTGCTCTCCCACGAAGTTGATGCCATACTGACTAGCGGCATAAATCTCAAACCAGAGACCCCGCTAAACCCCAATATCGTATTTCATATGAATCTAAATAGCAGGGCTGAGAGCCCAGGGGCACATTTCATGCTGAGCAAATACTCTGTTGCGCCCATCGATGTTGAGCGGATTAACAAGTCATTGTCTGAACTCAGCAAAAATCAAACGCTCGAAGAAATTTATAAGAAATACGAACTACAAATCTACAAATCTTCTCTGCATCACAACGCCTCCCAAAAACGTCAGGGCAGTGTGCACTAAACTCCCGAGACAATAAAAAAAGCCGTGAGCAGTCGCCCTCACGGCATGGTAATATTACTGACTCATTAAGCTTAAACTTGAGTAGGCTTAGCCTTGCGACGTAAGCCTATAAAACCTAGTAAACCTGATGCAAACATAAAAACTGCCGGCGGCACTGGCACAGGGTTAAGGCCCGCCGCCTGGCCGTATGAAACCGAGTCGAAGTAGTATCTTGACCTGTAGTTGTTCAAGGCACCGAAAGTGACTTCGGAGATACCAGCCAAATCGATCACGCCCCAGAATAGGGGCGAATATGCCGATAAAATCAGGTCGGAATTTATAGTGCCGCCACGTACATTTACAGTGTCCCCAACATCTGTAGCGATATCTAAGCCAAACGCAGTAATGGGGCTATCGAAAGCGTCAAAAGTCGCATAGTTAACACTGTTGCTGTTGTAGGTTAGAGATCTCAACCCCTCAGTAACTCGATACGTCGCCGAACCGGGGGATGCATTGAAATGGCCAATATTATTATTGGCCCTCCCGCCATCCACAGAAAAGGTAAAACCACCAACGTCTATAGCGTCAGTACCCAGATTTGCAGGATAAGTCGGGCCTTCAAAACTCTCAAAACTCAATGCGCCTGTTATCGCCGCTTCAAATTGTGTTCGATCTGAAAAATAGATCGGTGCAGCTGCTACCGCACCAGAAAAATTAACCGTTACCAAAAGGGCGATGGAGGATACTGAAGATCTCATCATGAGGAAGCATTCCTTTTTATTGCCATATACAAGCTGGGCTGAATGGAGGCAAAGTGTAACGCAGCGCACAAATTTGCTTGCCACCTAAAAAGGTGGCAAGCAAAGGGACCGGCAACCGTGATAGTGAGCCGTCCCTGTACTTAATCACCTGATTCACAACTACGATTCACTCAGGTGGTTTAACTTTGCCGTTTGATGACTGCAAGCAAGACTTGCGCATAAAGGGTTTGCCAAATAATATTATCAAGATCAAAGCTGGAGGCAGTTGCTTAAAATGAATTACCAAGTAGTGATAGTTGAAGACAACAATGCAACTCGAAAAGTCTTACATGACCATGTCAATAAGTGTGAGGGATTTGAAGTCATGGCTTCACACTCTGATTTCTCATCTGCGATGGACGCTCTGGATAAAGCGACTCCCCATGTATTACTCGTTGATTTGGATTTACCAGACGGCGACGGTATAGATATCATTAGTCGTGAATCTTGCCGACATCCCGAGTTATCGATAATGGTGATTTCCGTCTTCGGCGATGAAAACCATGTAGTTAAAGCGATTCAAGCAGGCGCCCAGGGCTACCTTCTTAAAGACAGTGATAGCGTAGAAATAGAAGAATCAATTCGGCAGCTACTGGACGGTGGCTCTCCCATCAGCCCGTCTATAGCGCGACATCTCATTAAGCGATTTCAAGTCAGCTCGGAAGTTGAGTCTGCAGGCGACGACGCCATAGGTCTCTCTGAGCGAGAAAAGGAGGTGCTAGTGTTAGCGTCTAAAGGGTTTTCCTATACAGAAACCGCGACAATGCTTAACTTGTCAGTGAACACTATCGCGTCCTACACGAAGCGGGTATACGGCAAGCTCGCGGTGAACTCCCGTAGCGAAGCTGTTTTTGAAGCAACTCGCAGAGGCATCATGAATAAAGACCACTGGTAAAAGTAATTAAGTAACTGTTGTTATCGGAGCTAAACCCACACCCGCAGTCAAACATTGCGACCCAAACTACTTATTTCGTAGAGGGAGATGAGCCATCAACAAACGCCTTCTATTTACTGCTGTGCAAATATTTTTTCTTTCTGCGCTGTTTTTTTCCGGCTTGTACTTTATTGACCGAACGCCTGCAGTCGAGGAACAATTTCGCTTATTGGATGCCGAAAGACTGGAGAGTATTTCCCAGCAGGTTCCTAAAGATGAATTGGGCTGGGAGCGAGTTACTCTTCCAGATTCACAGAGTGCTGACACTTCGTCTTATAGCAGCGTATGGTATCGGATGTCTTTCGATATTGAGCAGTTCCAAGGCCAGCCTATTAACGAGCATGAGCGCTGGGCAATACTCATTAGTACGGAGAAAGCTAACGCCGCCCTTTACCTCAATGGTTCCTTTCTTGGTAATGGCGGAAAAATGCGACCTCCCATTCCTGATTATCGACATCCACTAATGTTCAACTTTCCCGCCTCGCTACTGCGAGAGCAAGGGAATGAGCTTTACTATCACTACGCTCGAGGAATGCCATTAGTTTATGCAGAACCTGTCTATATAGCGCCTTCTGCTCTACTGGAACCATGGTTTAGTAATGCCATGTTTATGAAAAAGCACCTGCGTTTGAGCATTCTAATCATGATGGCTGTGATCGCCAGCATTATGTTGCTGATGTTTGTGCAAAGACCACAGGATAAATTTTTTGGCTGGTATTCTGCTGCCATCATAGTTTGGATGGCACACCACAGTATACGCATAGCCGATCATTTACCCTTCGGCAATCCTTACCAGATCAGTGCACTCGCCTACGCAACACTGGGGCTTTTTGTTGCATTCGCAAGCCAGTATATTGGCAGTTTTATCAAGCTTAGAATCCCTGCAATCGACAAACTAATCCTTGTTTGGTCCATTCTTGGCAGCGGTATATTATTTCTAGTGGCGACGCTATGGGGCAATACCGTTAATATTTTAGGCGAATATATTTGGGTGCCAGGTATATTACTTACCGGTTGCTACAGCGTTGGAGCCCTTTTTGTTCGCTTTTTTCGTGATAACAATACTGAAGTTCATCTATTGCTGATATCAGTCGGCTTATTGCTGGTAACGGGCATTCGAGACTATTTATTCGATTTCACCGATTTGGTGCCGGGCAGTACGTTCTACTTACAATACTCCGGTGGCTTAGTGTTAGCGTTTTGGTCAGTTATTTTAATGCGACGCTTCGCAATAGCACTCAATACTACGGAAATACTCAACAGCGAATTGGAGCAGCGCATCGCCGAGAAAACCGAAGAGCTACAGGACTTCTACCTAAAAGTGTCGGGAATAGAAAAGGAGCGCGCACTGATTGAAGAGCGTGAGCGAATTATGAGAGATATGCACGATGGCCTTGGCGGACAGCTGATTCAAGTGCTTTCTCTCGCCGAGCAAAACCCACAACTCAGCCCTGTACGCCAGACGCTTAAATTGGCGCTGAGTGATCTCAGGCTTATTATCGATTCCCTGTCTATCAGCGAAGGTGACTTAATGACCGTATTGGGTACTTTTCGGCACCGGACGGAAAAAATGATCACGGCAGTCGGCCTAAAATACGATTGGCATGTAGGAGATGTGCCGATGTTAAAGCAGATGGGCCCTGCCTCCGCTCTGCAGGTTCTGCGTATCTTACAAGAAACAATCAGCAACATAATGCAACACGCAGACGCTTCTGTTATTACCGTTCGCACCAAATTTGAGGAAGGCAATCCAGCCGGCGCGCCCAGGGTAGTGATTGAGATACAAGATGACGGTAAAGGTTTTGTGGTTCCGCCCGAAGCAAAAGAAGGTAAACCTAAAACCCATGGTGGGCACGGATTGGCAAACATGCAATATCGTGCGCAGCGTGTCGGGTGCTCTTTAGTTGTTAACAGCTCCCGTGAAGGAACTCTTGTTCAGTTGCTTATTCCTGTCCTATAAGCCGTAGGTCTATCGCCGATACAGACAATTGTTTTGCTGTGAATTACTATAGTCGCCATGACTCGACCACGTATCGCTCTGTACTCATTAGGCCTCATCTTCTTTGTTCTTACGAGTGCGAGCTATTATTACTATCAAAAATTCCCTCTTATTGCCGAAGCACTGGCGAAACAGTATTTGCACGCCTACGGTGTACAAACGCTTCATTATAAGCGGCTGAAGGTCTCACACGAGCAACTACGCACAGATTCTCTGCTCCTCAGTGGTGAGTACGAGGGCCTCCTCTATCAAGCCAATATCACTTCCATGGTTATTGCCTATGACTGGCGCAGGCTGCTGTCTGGTGAGATTCAATCCATTAAACTGGGCAGCATTGAACTGTCGCTAACAGAGACAGCATCCCCAGCCAAGGCGAGCACCTCTACCACCATAAACTTAGCAGAGTACCTCCCCCGCACCACATTGAATGCCCTGCCGGTGGAGTCGGTAGATATAGAACACTGGCAGATAGGCTATAACCCAGAGGCAGGCCCTAAGATCACGGCTAACGGTCACTTACAGTTGTCCGACCAAGTCCAATTACAGGTGCAAGCAGTTCGCCTGGGTAGTCACCTGACCGCCAATATAGTCACGACAGGAGCAGAAGCCTATCCAAGTGTGACAATGCAAATGTACGACAGTAGTAAACATTTAGTGGGGCTAGACATTACCTTAAGGTCAAGGGATTCAACTGCCTGGCAGTGGGACATCCAAGGCGAGCTAAATTACGCCCCAATACTGACCTGGCTACAAAAACAAACCTCAAGCCCGGAATCGCCTGTAGAGCCCTCCGCCACGAAAAATCTACAGCTAGTCGGCAGCAGCCAATTCATTGCGCACTTGAGCCACCCCGGCCTGCTAAAGCTTCCAGATTCAGCGACAGCTTTTGACTACTCATCCTTCGAATTCGAAGCCAAAACGCAAAATGTAATTACAGAGCTAAGTTCATCCGCATCCCCAAACAAGGTGTCGGGTAATCTGCCTCTGAACGTCCGTTTGTCTGCTGGAGAATTCAATTTTACTTTGGGAGCCGCAGAGCTGCGGGGTCAATTAGATACCGAAGCTTTGTCACTGCCTACAGAAACCCAACAATGGCTGGGGTGGCCAGAATCTGTTCAGGTTCTTTGGAACAATCCAGGTGAGGGTCTCATCGAGTCCAAAATGGATGATAGCTGGGCGTTTCGTCTGGCACAAAATAAGTTGGTAATTGGGAACAGTAATTCGGAGCTGCGCTGGGAGAACCTAGATCTAGACAGCACTTTTGGAGCGTCCGACGAGCTTCACGTCTGGGCAAATCTCAAAACCCGTCTCAACGCGCGCTTGCGAAAAAAACGCCTCCCTTCGATAGATCTTACGCTGAACCTTGATGGCCCCCTTTCTCAAAACCAGATTCAATTGGCATTTGGAGATGTAGCAGAAAGCTTACGAGCTACGTTACAAGGCGAGATCAACCTCCACCAAGGGCATGGAAGTTTTCAAACTAGCCTGAGCAGCCAGGACCTTGCGTACGCCAGCGAAACATTTTTGCCACTGCTAGAAGATTTGGCACTACTCAAAAAAGGACTGGGCATCAAGCTCGCATCTGGGAGCATGAGCCTCAACAGTCAAATTGACAGTACAGGTTTTGAAGTGGCCAACATCAAGCAGCAGTCCGAACTCAAAATCATTGATGTTGGCGGTCAGTATGACGAGTATCAATTTGAAGGCGTCACATTAGATGCTCAGTGGTCTGGCACCGAGCAATGGCAAACTCATAAGCCGATTGAATTCAGCATGGACCGGTTCAACATGGGCTTTGACCTGTTCGACACCCACGCCCTGCTGTCACTCTCCAAGGCAAGGGTTTTCAATTCCCCAAAAATTGGTGTCGATGCATTTTCCAGCGGCTTGTTTGGTGGAAAAATTTATTTACCTGAAGCTCAGGAATGGGACTTCGCCGCAAAAATAAATCGCTTTACCTTGCGCGCAGAGGAATGGCGACTTGCTGACATGGCCGCGATGCAACAAGGGCAAGATATTCAAGCTAAGGGGACGTTAGAAGGCGCACTCCCTGTGACCGTGACCGAGGGCCGCATAATCATAGCCGACGGCTATCTTCGCGCTCTGGCTCCCGGTGGCACTATTCGCTACATTGCCAATGAGTCAGGTCGTGCCCTAGCGGCCAGCAGCCCAGAGCTGGGCATGGCCTTGGATTTACTTAGCGACTTCCAATATGAAACCTTAAGCAGCCAGGTAAAACTGGATGAAAAGGGAAATTTGTCGCTGGGGCTGTCCCTCGCAGGCAAAAATTTGGAACTATTTGAAGGCCGTGCCGTCAATTTTAATATAAACCTGGAACAAAATTTAGACCCACTGTTACAAAGCCTGCGGCTAAGTGATAAATTGATAGAAAAATTGGAAAGCCGTAGCAATTGATATCTTACGACCTCAATTGTCTCAAACCTTTAACGCGATGGAAGGCGATCGATATGCGAATACTGTTCTGTTCATGCCTGCTGCTGATAGTGGCCTGTACGCCCACGGTGCAAATAAAAGCACCAGAGGAGCCAATCACAATCAATTTGAATGTGAAAATTGAACACGAAATACGAATCAAGGTGGATAAAGAGCTTGATGACTTATTTGACGAAAATAGCGATTTATTCTAGGAGAAGATTACTATGACAAAGATCTCACAAAAAATTCTCAGCACCTTGACCCTTACACTACTGCTGAGCGCGTCCGCCTTCGGCCTCAATCTGAGTGAAGCCAAGTCAACAGGCCTAGTCGGCGAAACAAGCAAGGGCTATCTCGCCGCAGTGAAAGCTTCGAGCGACGTTAATGCGCTAGTCAAGGATGTGAACATGCGCCGAAAGGCTCATTACCAAAAAATTGCAAATAAAAACAAGCTTAGTTTAGAAGCAATTGAGGTGCGCGCCGGCCAAAAAGCCATTAATAAAACGCCTTCGGGCCAGTACATCAACTCGGGAGACGGTTGGAAAAAAAAGTAGCCGATAACGCGGCTACTTCTGGCTGAAACTCTGAACTGACGACTGCCAGTCTATCTATATAGAACGCTGGCTTTCCTGCCAGTATTCATCGCGAATTTTGCGTTTAAATATCTTTCCCGAGTCCTCTCTGGGCAGTGATTGATGAAAGCTGACCACTCGGGGAACTTTGTAGCTGGCAAGCCGTGACTTAATGTAAGCTTTCACTTCCTCTTCAGAGATTTCCGCCACGGTCTCGAGCGCCACAGCAATAGATTCACCGTACTCTTCATTCGGAATACCAAACACCGCACAATCTTTTACCGCGGGATGAGAAGACAACACACCTTCAATTTCTGCCGGATATATATTAACGCCCCCTGAAATAATCATGTCTTTTTTTCTGTCACAGATATAGAGAAAACCATCATCATCTAGGTAACCAATATCACCATTAGTGATGTAGCTTTCCATAGCAATCTCTTCGCGCAACTCGGGTTTTTCGTGGTAGGTGAAATCCCGAGCCTTGCTAATATGAATAAAAATTTCCCCCACCTCATTCGCAGGCAACTCAAGCCCGCCATCGGTACATATTTTGAGTGCCGTGTCGGCCAAAGACTTGCCAACAGACCCTGGGTGAGTCAACCAATCAGCACTACTGATTGAGGTAATAAGCCCGGCCTCACTGGAACCGTAGTATTCTTGAATAATGGGGCCCCACCATTCGATCATTTTTTTCTTAACTTCTGCTGGGCAGGGTGCAGCGCCATGTACAATACACTGCAAAGAACTTAGATCGTATTGATTGCGAACATCTTCAGGGAGCTGAAGAAGCCGAACAAACATTGTTGGTACCATATGCATATGAGTAATACGATATTTTTCGATGGTCTGTAAAAGTTCTTCTTCATTGAAGCGAGGGAGCAATATAAGGTCGTTTTCAAGCCGCAGGGTTTGTGAGGTGTAGGCATTGGTTGCACTGTGATACAAGGGCCCTGTCATCGCCACACGAATACCGGGCTTCAAACCATAAGCTTGCGCCGTAATTTCCTGTAATTCATTAAGCGCGCTTTCATCCGTCAACTGTCGCCGGATGCCCTTGGGGGTACCAGTTGTTCCCGAGGTATAAATAATACTATTTCTTATTCCCTTAGGTAGAGTTGTTGTGCGGGGAGTAAATCTATCGCGCCAAGCATTCCACTCACAGGAATTCTCATGCAGACTTTCACAGGATTGGGCGCTAGGGGCGGGAATTTTATAAGCCTCTCGTATCTCGTCAGTGGTTTCAACATAGAGCAGCAGAAGTTCAGCGGGCAAATGCCCCTGAAGCTCAGCCACTAAGTCCTCGTGAACCACCAACACCTTGGCCTGACAATCGTTCAGGATAAAGGCCACCTCCTCCCCTCTCAAGTGCCAATTGATTGAAGCGGCATAAACGCCTAAATGCGCGCCACCAAGCATCGCTTCTAGATAGGGGATGTCGTTGCGCATCATAATAGCGATACTGGAACCTTGCTCAAGGCCCAAGGAATGCAATCCACTCGCAAACTTTGCCGCTCGGGTACGTAGTTCAGTTAGGCTGATGGATGACTGGCCTGCGCTTATGACAGAATTCATTGTGGGGGATACTCTCAGAATATTAGTCGGGAAAATCTGGGTCACATATCTCTCAGGTAGATTATGTCGACATAAGAAATTTTACAAACAATTTTTCCTAATGAAAATACTCCACGGTCTCAAAAAGATTTTTTAATGGGCCAGAAATTCTTTGCGTACAGCATCGTTCATGTCGTTCTTCCCCTTTCGTAAAAATCTCCTTTGCTTTCTTTCGACTAGGTCAAAATACCAAACCTAGAAAGCGGTTTAAGTCTGCGAGCCAAATTGATAATATCCTAGCACCTCTAAACAACAATAAAATGAGATAACCATGATCCCCTCTTCTTTAATCGAAATTACATCACTATTTGCGGCCATCCTTGGCGTGCTTCACGTGATCTTTACTCTTCGTGTTGGCCTCTATCGAAAGAACAGTAGAATTTCATTTGGTGACGGCGGAGATGAGACGCTGCTCAAACGAATTCGAGCCCACGGAAACTTTATCGAGAACGCACCCATTGCATTGATTCTAATCCTCTTGAATGAACTGCAAGGCTTAGATGACAGCTATCTTTATGCCTTGGGTGGCGTATTTTTAGTATCGAGGCTGGCTCACTACAGCGCTCTGGCCTTCTCTCTGCCGGTCATTTTCAGAATGCTGGGCATGCTGGGCACCATGGGTTCTATCGCCGCTCTGGCGGTGTGTTTAGCCCTCTAGCCTCTGGTGACCTAACTCGCTTGTGACATAAGGAACGCTGAAAGCCTTGCCGCCAGTTTAATACTTAAGGGCAAGGCCTCTACTGAGCTGGGAATCATTTAAATAGTTCGCCTTTCCTTGACGCACTCCAAGCAACTAATCCAAGGCCATTAGCTGCTGTCGAACCACCGCCTCCAGGCGCGTTAAGCCCCAACGACGGCCTTTAGCAATTGCCGCCTCCACTTCGCCAGGCTGATCAAGGCCTGCCTGCAAAGCCACCAACGCGCCCACACGGTTACCGCTGGCGCAATGCAGCAATACCGGCTCACCTCGAAGCCCTTGTATGGCGAGCTGTAACCTTGCTGCATTGCTTGTATTCACATCGGCCGCACCCGCCACTGGGATGAAGTGATATTGCATGCCCAACGCCGCTACGGCCTCCGCTTCGTCCCACTTCAATTCAGCCTTTGGCCGCAGGTTGATCACATGCTTGATTCCAGCCGCGGCTGCAACCTGCAGTTGTTCAGGACTGGGCTGACCACTAACATAGGTGACTTCATCAACTAGGCGCCCCTTCTTGATGCCAGCCTGAATTATGCTTTCATGATTCAAACCTTCTTTGTGTACATCTACGCCCGCGCCCGCGCAGGCGCATAAAATAATACTGGCAAGCCCCCCTACCCACAATTTCAATCGTACATTCATCGATAGGCTCTCCACCAACGCGTCTCGCTTTTTTCCATAGCGTGCAAACACTACAGATACCTAGATACGAAAGATTGCAAAGTAAAGAGAATAAGGCAAGAGACTTTGTTATTCTCTCTGCCCAAATAATGACAAAGGGTTGCGGCGTGGGTGAAATTTACATCAAGTATGAATATTGGTTCGCGGCCTTTCAGCTGATATTTGCCATGTTTGGCATGGGCGCTACTCTCACCCTGGGCGACTTTAAAGATGTGTTGCGTGAACCTCGGGCAGTGAGCTTTGGTAGCAGTATTCAGCTCTTACTAGTACCGGCGGTGGCATTTCTCTTCATTTTGTTGACTGACATGAATCCTGGGGTGGCTATTGGCATCGCCCTTATTGCCGCAATTCCGGGAGGCACTACTTCTAACATCTTCACTTATATGGCGCGGGGAAACGTTCCCCTTTCAATCTCAATTACCGGTCTCACCACCCTCGCCTGCCTGCTTTCAACGCCAATGATTTTAGGTTTACTCATTACCGATTACCTACCTACTGATTTCGCCATGCCGACGGGGAAAATCATCAACGACATAGCCCTTACACTGCTCTTACCACTGATTGTGGGTATGCTCGTCTTGCGCAGTTTACCTAAACACGCAGGCTGGATTTCCAAATGGAGCATTAGAGCATCACTACTAGGTATTCTCATGATCGTAGTGGGCTCTGCCAGCGCTGGGCGGCTGGACATAGAGGCCTTTGGCAGCCAGAACATGTTGCTGGTCACCGGGTTTATCGTCATTCTGGTGATTGCAAGCTGGATTGCATCGAAGCTACTGAGCCTAGCCAAGCCAGACAGCACGGCAATTGAAATGGAGGTGATCGTGCGCAACGTAAACCTCGGCGTATTGATCAAAGCCTCAATGTTCCCCGCCGCGGCCGGCGCCAATTCCATTGGCGACATGGTTTTGTTCTCGCTGTTGCTCTACGCCGGCTTACAGATGCTCGTCGCGGCAGCAATTATCACTTGGCGGCGTTCCCGCTTTAGCCAGTGAAGACCATTTAATAGTTGTAAGTTAGACCAAGAACAGTGGCCCCCGACCTTGCTCAAAGAGCCAAGGTCGGATGAAAAAGCCTTAGATCAAAAATAATACTCCACAGCTAACTGCAGATGGTCATCATCTCGTATGCTATACAAAGGATCTGAAGACTCAGAGCTTTGGAAAAGCCGAAGATCCAAACTCACTTTGAAACTTTCACCAATACGTCGGTTAGCCTCGACTAAAACACTAAGAGCACTGTGGTCTAAGTCTACGCCCAGGCCAAACAACACCTCACTACTTTGCATATCATTAAATGCTATCCGGCTCCCTAGAAACAAGTCGTCTTGGGCACCGACTCCCGCTCCCGCCACATCATCGTCGCCACGTGAATCCCAGGCATACTCAGCCAACAAACCGATATCCACACTGCTCTCATAAACGCCTATGTAGGTGTATTCAAAACCGCCTTGAGCCGCCCAAAAGTCGTCTGCTTTGGTACTTCTATAAATAGTCTCAAACTTCCAAAGCCAATCTCCCAAGGTCGCCTGAGCATCAAAACCAAACTGATCCATCTGACTGTAGTATTGACTTAGAACCACAGTGCCGCCTTCAAATTTTGGCGTCAGTACTGGCTCACGATTTGTACCCTGAAACCAATAACTGCCAATATCAAAGTCGCCAATGCTGTGAGACCAACGCACAGCTAGATCAAGGTGCTTTTCTTCCTCTGAAGACTCATAGAGGATGTGATCAGTATCTACGACCAAGGGCGCGCGCAGGCGGCTGCTTTCATCCCCAAACGTTCTTTCCCTAAACCCCGGAAGCAGATAAAGATCAACAATTCCCCAGTCTTGCACCAGCGAGAGGTTAAGCATGAGCTGCCCCAGCTTATCCTCGCCATCAAAATCCTCAACCCCGTCCGTTTGGTTGATCACATCAACTAGGTGCTGAAATTCCGTAACACCCCAAAACTCTTTCCGAATGCCCGCTCTCAACTCCCAGTTATTACTAACGTGAATATAAGAGAGTTCCCGGATATCGAAGTGGCTGCGCTCTTGGTCAAATTCGTCCTGACGATAAAAGGGCTTAAACGTTAAGCTGTCACTGCCTTCGCTCCAAGACCAATAAAACTCTGGTTCAATAAAAACTGATGCCTGAGTGTCTTCAAGCTGATCAGAATATTGTCCGTCATCAACAAAAAGCCTCTGTTCAAAACCTACTTTTGCCGAAAATTCGTAGTCGGACGCAGCTCCATTCAATGGCTGCAGCATAATAACTAAGCCCATCAATGCGCTATTTGTACCCCTAACCCACTTCATAACATTAATGCGCTCTTTTTAAAGTATTCCGATTGAAATCGGCGTCATTAAGACCCGTTTTAAAGGCATAGTTACTCCACTGCAATTGCGTACTCTTGCCATTTTGATGATTGGTCATCAGGGCAAGATCCGCACGCCAGAACTTGTTCAGGTATTGCTTGTAGTCGCTATAAGACAAGGTTTTAAGTAATGAATTTTTCCTGTCGTAGAAATCGATTTTCAATACTCGATATTCTGCTTTGTCGATCCAAACGATACGCCGAGTGTAGCCAGAATTCTTGTCTACGGGGTACTGCTCCACCTTAAAACTATCAAGCCCTTGAATTTCTTCGTCGCCCAGATATTTGTAACTGTATTTCGGAATTTCAAACGAGCTCAGGTCTTCAAAAGAGAACTCAGAGCCCATAAATGGGCCCGATTTATTTCGTGAAGAAATACGCTTCACGCGCTTCAAGGAAGGTAAATACAACCACTGATCGTCGTTGCCAACAGTATGTGAAAAACTCAAGAATGATGTTCCCTTCACGTCTCTCGGCTTATCGAATGTGGTTAAACTTTTGTCGCCATCACCCAGTAATTCCAGGGTTTTACTTCTAATCTCCCGGGTACTTTCCTGGCCCTGCCTGTTACGTAAAATCATTAGCATGTCAGAAGTGTTATCGAGCCAGCCCGTATCGCGGACTTTAGCCTCGGTGGAAATTTGCAACCCTAACTGCTCTGCGTCCTGAGTCATTGCGATCTCAGAACTCTCGGAGTGAGAGGCCATGGACAGGGCAAAGACCGTGAAAATGGCTGAAATATTTCGTTTGTTAAACATAGTTCTCTCCAATATTAAACTTGTTGACCGAGTGATAAGTCGTCGAATGATGTATCAATTTTATCTTTAGGGCTCTCCTCTCCATCAATCGCCATTAGCAATGGGGGAAGAAAAAGAAAGTCCACAACAAGCGCTATGAAAATAGTGATGGCTGTGAGCAAGCCCATGTCGGCATTGAGACTAAACGATGACTGAGCTAGCACTGTGAAACCAGCGACCAAAACCAGGGTGGTAATCCAAAGAGCGCTGCCAACGTGACCAAAGGCATAAGTAACGGCGGCTTTAGCTGTGGTCTCAAGATCTCTGCGAGCGTGTAAGTATTTACTTAAGAAATGAACGGTATCATCCACCACAATTCCTAAGGTCATCCCTATGACCACAGACAAGCTCAAACCAATTTGGCCATCAACCAAACCCCAAACTCCAAAAGCAACACCCGCGGGGATCAGATTAGGCAGCAAACTTATGACACCGAACTTCCAACTCTTCAGGGCAAAACCGAGCATTAAAGAAATAATAACTAACGCCGCGGTGGTACCAATCAACATGCTATTGATACTGCGTTGACCGATATGTGCAAACATTAAACTGGGGCTTGCAACAACAACCTTGTACTGCGCACCATTCGTCGCGAACCAGGCATTAATGCGTTCTTCCAATTCAATCATTTCGTTACTGGTTAGGTTTTTGAAGGTACCTACTATTTTTGTAGAGGACTTATCAACGTTCAGTTGATTGTTCAAATCCAAGCCGTAAGGAAGAGACATTTCATAGAGCAACAGATACTGCGCAGCCATTTCTTTGTTCGTGGGCAACTTATACCAATCGGGATTGTCTCCGTGCATGTTTTTATTCAAACGCTTTAAGGTGTCGGTAATAGTATTTACGTGATCAGTTTCAGGCTGAAGCCTCAGCCACTGACTAAAAAGATCTAATGAGCGTAAATAATCGGGGTTATTCACACCGCTACTCTCTCCAGATTGCACCGACACCTCCAGCACGGTCATTCCAGAAAGATTTTCCTGCATGAAATCAGTGCCAACTCTATAGGCGACCGATTCGTCGAAGTATTCAACAAAGTTATCGTTCAGTTCGTTATTCGGAACAAACAAGGTGGTCGCTATTATGATGGCACTCATTAAAGGCAATAATAATTTTCTACGGGCGATTACCATACCTGCGACAGCCGCCATTGGGTCGCTGTCATTGGTTTTATTCAGCTTCGTACGAACAGGCAGAACACTCAACAAAGCAGGGAAAATTGTCACAGAGAATAAGAAGGCAAACATAACCCCCATTGCCACTAGATTACCCAAGTCTCTAAACGGTGGAGAATCAGAGAAGTTCATACTGAGAAATCCGACAGCGGTGGTAATACTGGTCAAAAATATAGGCTGAAAGTTGAGCTTCAAGCTTTTCGCGATGGCCGTTTTCTTATCTGCGCCGTGACGCATTTCGTAAAACATAGATGTAAGGATGTGAATACAGTCAGCGACCGCCAAGGTCATTATCATAGTTGGCGCAGAAGATGATGGGCCCGTCAGATAGAATCCTAACCATCCCGCTATACCCATAGTTGTGGCAATACTCACAATGATAATAAGTACCGTTGCGAAGGTACCAGACAGGGTGCGAAGCAGTAAGCCGATAATGACAATAACGATCAGAAACATCATAGGCACGAGAGAACTTCCGTCACCCATTGCAGACTCATTGAACGCATTATTCATCATCACCATACCCGAGAGGTGCACTTGAGTGCCGGGGTTTTCACTTAAGAACTTAGCCTTCATAGCTCGAACAAAAGCGGCGACCTCAGGGCCTTCTGTGCTTGGGTCTATGCCAGGGAGCTGCACCGTGACATTGACTACTGAGACATGCCCCTCACTTGAAACAATTTTGTCGACCAACAAAGGTTCATTCAAGGCAACGTTTCTGATTCTGCGGAGATCGGCTGAAGACAGGCTTCCCGCATCCATTACCAAATCTTCAACGATCATGTCGTCTTCTTCAGCGAAGGTGTATTGGAAATTTGTTACTGAATCCACACGCGAGGAATACGGAACTTGCCAGCCTTCCTCAGTAAGGTTCTGTAGAGCTTGTAAGTGCTCAACAGTGAACACATTGTCCTGATCTGGAACAACGACAAACGACACATTGTCGCTCTTGTTGTAGATGTTTTGCATCGATTCGTAAGCCACTAACTGTGGATTGTCGTCGCCAAAAAATACTCGGTAATCGCTTTTGAATACGAGGTTTTGCGCGCCCGAGGCCGCTATAAAAACAAAGAATAGACCTACGAAAATTACCCATAGAGGGTGCCTTCCCGTGAAGCCAAACAGCTTATCTCTCATGATTTCTCCAGAGTGACGAAACGTCACCAATTACTTTAAAAAAACGGCGTGAACACCGAGTAGATACCCTTTCGTAAAGTGACGAAACGTCACCGAATGAGTTAAAAAAACGACCTCTAAAGCCGTGCATTTGCATACAAAAAATAGGCAATTGAGCTCAGCGAGCAAGCTAACTAAAATTAAACTCGCGTTCTCTTTCCTTCAATAAATCTAGCTCTTTAGGAAAAACTATCCCTAAGGCAAGCTGAAGTGCAGACTCATAATCTTTGTCTTTACTCAGCGGCAACCACTGATAGCCATCAAGTAATAAATTGTATTGATTGAGCATCTCCCGCTCAACGATCAAACCTTCACTACCACTGCACTGGTCCAATTCTCCCGCCAAGAGAGAAATTGCACCAAAGCCTATTGTCCATGTGGAAAAACAGACCTGCTGCGGCGTCATATGCGCTGGCACGCTTAAGTGATTACTCTCTTCAGCATCGCCCACAATACCAGCGATAGTCTCCATAACTTTTGACTCCAGGAGCTCCTGCTCTTGCAGTCGTTGCTCACTGGACTTGCAGTAAACACTGGGGCTTTTTGCACACTGCATTGATTGAAACAATACTGGGTGCAAAATTGCATAAAGCAGATAAGAAATATTGAGCAGCAACATCCGCTCTCTGGTACCGCCTTCATACCGTGCCGAGCGAGCGAATAGATCAAGCATCACCCTCATGGCCCGATTACCAATCGCTAAAAACAGATCTTCTTTACCGAGAAAATGCTTGTACACCGTCCCTTTCGAGTACGGCACTACAAGTACCACTTTGTCCATAGTGATGCTTTCGATGCCCTGCTTGTCAATTAAGGCAATGGCAGCGTCGAGAATGTCTTGCTCCCGCGCCTGAAAGCTTTGCTCGTCTAAAAGTTTCGAATTCATATTTGGTGACGATTCGTCATTCGGTGGCGAGATATTAATTAAACTGCGGGGTATTGTCAACAATGACATGCAGGGACACACAGAAAAGTCAGACTTTACAAGCCATAACTACGAGTAAACGCTCAAAAAAAGGCCCAACAGCCGTGTGCCTGTTGGGCCTTTCCTATCGAGGGCCTACATGTGAGCCGCTAAGCCCTGCCACGTATGCCGCAAGGAAATACAACTTAGGGCAAGTAGCTATTGCCCATCAAATAACGGTCTACTTCGCGGGCGGCACGACGACCTTCGTCAATTGCCCAAACAATCAAACTCTGACCTCGACGGCCATCGCCTGCTGCGAAAACACCGGCCTTGCTGGTCGCAAACTCATCATACTGAGCAAGAATGTTAGAGCGAGGGTCTTTATCGAGACCAAACTGATCTACCAAGGAACCCTCAGGGCCCATAAAGCCCATAGCGAGCAGGACAATATCAGCGGGGTGCACTTTCTCACTGCCGGCCACTTCCTTAGGGATCATATGCCCTTCCGGCGTACGCTCCCACTCAATATCAACAGTATGGACAGCTTTTACATTACCATCGCCATCGCTTTCAATTTTAGTTGTCTGCACAAGGTAACCACGAGGGTCTTGCCCTTGCACTGCAATAGACTCTTCCTGACCGTAGTCAATCAGCAAACGCTTTGGCCACTGCGGCCAAGGGTTGTTTGGCTGCCTTGAGGCGGGGGGCTGAGGCATAATTTCTAATTGAATAACGTGTTTGCACTGGTGACGCAGCGAGGTACCAACACAGTCGGTACCGGTGTCGCCACCGCCAATAACTACAACGTTTTTGCCTTCGGCGCTAATGTAGTTACCATCCTTATGCTCACTGTCTAACAAGCTTTTGGTGTTCGCACGGAGAAAATCCATCGCAAAGTGAATGCCTTTCAGCTCACGACCCGGCGCTTGTAAATCACGAGGCACGGTAGCACCAACACATAATACAACCGCATCAAAATCCGCTTCAATTTTCTCAGCCGAAATGTCTTTGCCCACTTCAGTATTGGTTACAAACACAATGCCTTCTTCGGCAAGCAGGTCAACACGGCGCTGAACAATTTCCTTTTGCAGTTTCATGTTGGGAATGCCATACATCAACAAACCGCCAATACGGTCGGCCCGCTCATATACAGTGACCTGATGCCCAGCTTTGTTAAGCTGCGCGGCCGCGGCTAAACCTGAGGGGCCAGAACCGATAACGGCAACTGACTTACCACTGCGCGAAGCAGGGGGCTCAGCCACCACCCAACCTTCCTGAAAACCACGATCAATAATTGCCACTTCATGATGCTTGATAGTGACAGGATCTGCATTGATACCCAATACACAGGCACCTTCACAGGGCGCAGGACAAACACGGCCGGTAAACTCTGGGAAGTTATTAGTCTTGTGCAATAATTGCAGTGCGTCTTTCCAGCGGCCACGATAAATTAAATCGTTCCATTCAGGAATCAAGTTATTGACAGGGCAGCCGGCTACAGCGGGTGCATACTCTGATTTTGCCGACTGACAAAATGGTACACCGCAGTCCATGCAACGAGAGGCCTGCTCTTCAATCTTGGCCGTGTCCATATGTTCGTGAACTTCTTGCCAATCAACCAGGCGCAAGGCTGGGTCGCGATCTTCTGGCAAAGCCCTTTCTACTTTCATAAATCCGGTTGGATTACCCATAGTATTCTCTCCTATTCAGCTCAGGCTGTTTGAGCCGCCAGATTTTCAAGATGCATGTCGAAGGCTTCAACCGCAACATCGTATTCAGAATCGAACTTGCCGGTGCTGCGCGCTTGGTCCATATAACCTTGCATTTGCTTGTAGTCCACAGGCATAACCTTTACAAAACGCTTCAGCGCCGCGCCCCAATCGGCCAATAAGGCTTTTGCAACATCTGACTGAGTGTTTTCATAATGCTCGGTGACTAAAGCTTTCAGCTCAGCAATTTCGTCTGCACTCTCTAGCGCTTCGAGCTCAACCATTTCCATGTTGCACTTACTGGCAAAGTCTTTGTTGTCATCTAAAACGTAAGCCACGCCGCCCGACATACCCGCCGCGAAGTTGCGCCCAGTCTGACCAAGAATAACGGCCTTACCGCCGGTCATATATTCGCAACCGTGATCGCCAACACCTTCAACAACCGCTGTAGCACCAGAGTTTCGAACACAGAAACGTTCGCCTGCCACTCCGTTGATAAACGCTTTACCGGCGGTGGCACCAAAGAATGCTACGTTGCCAATCAAAATGTTTTTGCTTGCCTCGAAGGTAGCTTCTTTGGCTGGGTAAACAACCAAGTTAGCGCCCGACAAACCTTTACCGAAGTAATCGTTGGCATCGCCTTCCAGCTCAAAGCGAAGACCCTTAGCCGAGAAGCAACCAAAGCTTTGACCCGCAGAGCCGTTAAATTTAACCTTAATGGTGTTTTCCGGTAGGCCTTCCGCTTTATATTTTTTAGATATTTCATTAGAGAGCATCGCACCCACTGTACGATCGGTATTGATAACAGGATACTCAAGATTGACAGAAACCTGATTATCCAGCGCCTCTTTGGCGTCAACAATCATCTTGCGATCAACAATGTCATCAATCAAATGCTTCTGCTTCTTGGAGCAGTACAATGTTTCATTTTCTGCGCTATCTTCTTTAAACAGAAGAGGGCTCAGATCAACACCTTTATACTTCCAGTGATCTACATTATCGCGAAGCCTTAAGCTCTGAGTTTGCCCAACCATTTCATTGATTGTTCTATAACCCAGCTCAGCCATAATTTCTCGCAGACCCTGCGCCATCATGGTAAAGAAGTTAACAATAATGTCGGCTTCACCTGTGAAGCGGCCGCGCAATTCTTTGTCCTGAGTAGCAATACCCACTGGGCATGTATTCAAGTGGCACTTGCGCATCATAATGCAGCCCTGAACGACCAAGGCAGCCGTTGCAACGCCCCACTCTTCTGCGCCTAACAAGGTCGCAATGGCGAGATCACGAGGCGTTTTTAACTGGCCGTCGGTCTGCACAGTGATACGACTGCGAAGCTTATTGCGCACCAGTGTTTGATGGGTTTCTGCCAAGCCCAACTCCCAAGGCAGGCCCGCGTGCTTAATTGAGCTCAATGGAGATGCTCCGGTGCCGCCATCGTGACCGGCAATCAGCACAACATCGGCATAACCTTTACATACGCCCGAGGCAATAGTGCCAACACCGGCTTCAGATACCAATTTAACGTTAACCCGTGCTTCACGGTTTGCATTTTTAAGATCGTAAATTAACTGTGACAAATCTTCGATTGAGTAGATATCGTGATGAGGTGGTGGAGAAATCAAGCCAACACCTGGCGTTGAGCCACGAGTTTTACCAATCCACGCATCCACTTTATGACCCGGCAACTGACCGCCTTCTCCGGGCTTAGCGCCCTGAGCCATTTTAATCTGTAATTCGTCTGCGTTCGCAAGGTAGTAGCTGGTAACACCAAAGCGACCTGAGGCCACCTGCTTGATGCGCGACTTCATTGAGTCGCCATTTTCCTCTGGCGTGAACCGAATTGGATCTTCTCCGCCCTCACCACTGTTGCTCTTGCCGCCTATACGGTTCATTGCGATGGCAAGCGTGGTGTGGGCCTCCCAAGAAATGGAGCCAAATGACATAGCACCGGATGCAAAACGCTTGAAGATGTTTTCGATCGGCTCCACTTCGTCTAGGGGTATCGATTTATGATCCGGCGCAAAGTCTAGCAAACCCCTTAAGGTGAAAGCTTCTTTGCTCTGGGTATCAACAACCTTAGCGTATTCTTTAAACTGTGCAGTGTTGTTGCTAGCCGTTGAATGCTGCAACAAACGAATAGTGGTTGGACTAAACAGGTGACGCTCACCGTCGTTACGCCAAGCGTAGTCGCCGCCGCTTTTTAGCAGGTCGTCAACAGCAATGCGGTCACCCGAGGGGAAACCTTCACGGTGACGCTGCAGTGCTTCTTCCGCAATTTGATCGAGGCTGAGGCCTTCGATGCGACTAATGGTACCGGTAAAGTAAGCGTCAACAACGTCGCTATTGATACCTAAGGCTTCAAATATTTGTGCGCCCTGATAAGACTGTAATGTAGACACCCCCATTTTGGAGAATATCTTTAACAGGCCACTGCTAATGGCTTTGATGTATTTAGCGATAACTTGCTGGTTGCTCAACTCGGCGTTAACGACGCCTTCATCTCGCAATTCAAACAACGACTCTAAGGCAAGGTAGGGGTTTACTGCAGAAGCGCCATAACCCAAAACCGTTGCAAAGTGATGGGTTTCGCGAACATCCGCCACTTCCAAAATAATATCGGCTTGAGAGCGGAGACCTTCACGAATTAAAAAGTGATGCACCGCCGCGGTGGCCAATACTGAAGGTATCGCGGCGTGATCGCTATCAATTCCGCGGTCACTCAACAACAGCAGTGTGTAACCGTCATTTACTGCATCTTTCGCGTATTGACAAAGGCGCTCAATGGCGTTTTTAAGCTCACCCTCTTCACCACTTGCCTTGAAGGTTATGCTAATGGTTTTGGACTGCAGGTGATCGTGATCGATGTGCTGCAACTTTCTCAGCTCTTCATTGGTCAGCACCGGCTGATCAATTTCAAGCTTGTGACAATGCGCTGGTGTCTCTTCCAATAAGTTGGGCGAGTTGCCAACATAACCCCTCAAGGACATCACCAATTCTTCGCGAATAGGGTCAATAGGTGGGTTAGTCACCTGAGCAAAAAGTTGCTTGAAATAGTTTGAAAGCTGCGGAGAACGATCAGACAAGATAGCCAAAGGAGTATCGGTGCCCATCGCGCCCAAAGGTTCTTTACTAGTACCAACCATCTGCGTCAAAATAACGTTGAGGTCTTCACTGCTATAACCAAACGCTTTTTGTAACTTCCTCAAACCTGCTAAGGGCGGCTGAGCAATCGAGGCACTTGGCGCTTCAAGGTCACTTAACAATATTTTATTTTCGTTGAGCCACTGGCCATAAGGCTGAGCAGAACTGATTTCTTGCTTGATCTCATCATCACTGATGATGCGACCCTTCTCCAAATCGGCAATAAAGATTTTACCAGGCTGCAAGCGACCTTTTTCAACCACTGTGGATTGATCAACACATAAGGTGCCGGTTTCAGACCCCATGATCAAAGTGCCGTCATCCGTCAACAAGTAACGTGAAGGGCGCAAGCCGTTACGGTCTAAGGTTGCACCAATCATTTTCCCATCGGTGAAAGAAATTGATGCTGGGCCATCCCAGGGCTCCATAACACAAGCGTAATATTCATAGAAAGCGCGTTTAACTGGGTCCATGTCGTCTTGGGTTTGCCAAGCCTCCGGCACGACCATCATCATGACTTGCGCCAGCGGGCGGCCACTTAACACCAAAAGCTCGATCGCCATATCCAAGTTGGCGGAATCTGAGTTACCGCGATTACAGATTGGACTGAGCATTTTTAGCTCGGCATCGGTGAAGTTAATAGACTTAAACATCGCCTCGCGCGCGTGCATCCAATTAACATTGCCCTTTACGGTATTGATTTCACCATTGTGCGACAAATATCGGAAAGGCTGAGCGCGACGCCAAGCTGGGAAAGTGTTGGTAGAAAAGCGCGAATGGAACATGGCCAAACCAGAGGTAACTCGCTCATTTTGCAGGTCAGTGTAATATTGTCTTACCTGTGCGGTAGTGAACTGCCCTTTATAAACAATCGTACTGGAAGACATTGACGCGATATAAAATTCATCGGCCTCTTTCGCAATGGTGGCGTTGACCGTATGCGCAAGGTATTTACGCAAGATAAATAATTTCCGCTCAAATTCCTGAGTCTCTAAACCTTCAGGTTTCTGGATAAAAATTTGCTCGATCTGTGGCTCAGTCTCGAGTGCCGCAGCACCAAGAACTGAATTATCGCCAGGAACTGGGCGATAACCTAATATATTCAGGCCCAGCAATTGAGCTGTTTCGCCTAGTAGCGTGCGGCACTTTTCGGCACGTTCCGGAACGGGAGGAAAAAATATCATGCCCACACCGTAATCACCGGCGGAGGGTAAGGCGATGTTGAGATCGCGCGCTTCAGCAACAAGAAAGTCATGAGGAATTTGAATCAGGATTCCAGCACCGTCACCACTTCTGACATCTATACCGGTTCCACCTCGGTGCTCCATACAGGTCAACATGGTCAATGCGTTTTCAATAATATCGTGGGACTTTTTACCTTTTAAATTGGTAACAAAGCCAATACCACAACTATCGTGTTCAAATTCATCACGATATAAGCCACGAGACTTATTGTTAATGTCATTCATATCAAACTTCCTATCAAATTGTTACTACACGCAATCGGGCGGGGCGTTTTGTCAAACCATCGACGCGAGCCACTCCCGTTCTACATCGGTCAAGACCAATCAGCCTCCCTACAAATAAACTGTCCTTTTATTATCTTACGCCGTCACAAATTCCCTCAGAAATGAATTTCAGCTTTTTAACCAGTTAGTCAAGATTGTTTATGTGTGACCAAGCAAGCTCTGAAGAGGGAACCCCACAGACAGAATAAATGTCGCAATTATCTGTGGGTTAAAAATCCGGACACGAATCCTAGCGTAAAACCAGACTTAAAACTAGTCATAAAGCTCTTGACATGAAAACTAGTTTTAAAGTTCTTGACAAAAAGGATTGCTTAAAATGGCGCCAGAGAAGGCGATTTGTTAGAACCCTACGTATTTCACAAATTCGCTATTATCGGCCCGTACAGAGCGAACGTCATTGGCCACAAAACTCTCGTCTGGGTACCCCAGGGCGATACAAATCATAATGGCTTCATCATCAGGAATATTGGCATGCTCATGAACCACGGCCGATTGCATGATGCCCTGACCATTAATGACGCAACCAATACCTCGTTCCCAAGCAGCGAGCACAATGCCATAGGCCAGTGAACCCAAGCTGAACTGAGTAATGGCGGCGGGCTCAAGAGCTTTATCATAGGTCAGAACCAGCGACACTGGCGCATCAAATTGACGGAAACCACGCAAGACCCAGTCTGTGCGCTTTTCTTTATCGTCTCGCTCAATGCCCATGGCTTCGAACAGCTGAACAGCAACATCAACCTGGCGCTGGCGGTTCTCACCAAAGTATTCCTCTTTATAAGGAAAGTCGCGCTGAGGAGTAACACCCTCTAGGGTGTTTTTGGTATTCCCCTCGCGTATTTTATCCAGCGCCTCACCCGTTACCGCATGAATGCGCCAAGTTTGAGTGTTGTAAGACGTGGGCGCCCATTTTGCAGCGTTAATAATCTCGTCAATGGTTTCCTTGGAAACCGCTTTTTTTTGAAATCCACGAACGCTTTTTCGCGATTGAGCAAAACTAGTAAAATCCATAATAAACCTTCAAAACATATTTATCGTAAACGTGACTTTAACGCGCAGTGCAATGAACTTACGACGCGTGCCCTGCATTGTACCTTCTGACTGTGGACTGTCCATAGTGCCGCACTTGACTGCGACCTTATGGAATAGACATACGCTTGCCTCTCTTGCTACATTGCGAGCTCTAGACACAACTCGCGAGTTGCACCGCATTGGACATTGAAAAATTCAAACAGATTCTTAGTCGATACTCTATTGATGACTCGGCCTTATGGGATACTTGGCTGCCGCTTTTGAAGCGGTCAACGGTTCCCGCCGGACAAGCCCTTATTCGTACCGGCGACCAACAAGAATCTGTTTTCGTTCTTGAGCAAGGTCTGGTGCGCTATTACTACACGTCTTCTGAAGGCAAGGAATGGAACAAAGCCTTTTTTCGAGAAGGACAACTTGTGGGTTCAATCAGCGCTCAACTAACCCAGCTACCCTGCCGCTTTACAATTGAGGCTATAGAACCTTGCGTGGTTTACAGTGCGCCTATGAGCAGCTTCTGGGAACTTGCGGAAACCCAGCAACTGGTTCAACAAATTGTCCAAGAGGTGTTCCTGCGCAACGAATTGCGCGAAAGCATTTTACTCACGGGCAACGCTGAAGAACGCTACCGCTGGCTAGAAAAAAACGAGTCCTGGTTACTCGAGCGAGGAGTGTCGCAGTTCCACTTAGCGTCTTACCTAGGAATGGATGCGGTCTCTCTATCTCGAGTGAAACGCAAGCTAAAAGCTATAACAACCTAAAGGGCTGAAAACACCGCCCTCGCTCCCTTACTCCAGATTTTCTAGAACAATATCCACATGCAGTTGCTTGCCTAAATCAGCACAAGCCGCCGCCAATTTTTCATTAGGCGTGGCCGATTTAACTGTTACCCGCAATCCGCCCGTGGTGAGCACCTTAGCTTGAATGTCAGTGTTGGCCGCTGTAGCGACCTCTGCCAGAGCATCCCGAACACAGACCTCGGTGGCCATTGCCCTCAACGTGGGTTTATGAAGCTTACCTACCGCAGTGAGGGGTAGGGCGTCCAGGACGGTGACGCTTTTAGGGCACGCGGGGCGCTCGTCTATATGCGTCATTGCATAGTCTCGCAGCTCGCCTTCGGTAACGGGGTGTCCGGGGTGCAATTGAACATAGGCAACCGGCAATTCCCCCGCATAGATGTCAGGCCTCCCCACTGCCGCGGCCATCGACACCGCTGGGTGCGACTCAAGACAAGTTTCGATTACAATTGGGTCGATGTTGTTGCCACTGCGAATAATTAAGTCTTTAGCTCGCCCCGTAATAAAAAGGTTGTTGTTTTTGTCTAGGTAACCCAGATCACCTGTACGCAACCAACCTTTGTCTAGCGGCGACGTGTTTACCCCCAAGTACCCAGGGAATACTAGCGGGCCGCGGACACAGATTTCTCCCACTGCGTTGGGCGATTGATCATTGGTATCAATGCGCATATCAACATCACCACTGACATGCCCAGCGCTGCCAGGCAAAGGCGCCAACTCCAAGTTCGGCATTGTGATGCACCCAGCTGCCTCGGTCATGCCATAAATTTGGTAAATGGGGCAGCCACTGAGCTGAGTGATATCGTCTTCCACGCTCCGCGGCAATGTTGCACCACCTGTCCACAGGTAACGCAGAGCACTAATATCCGCGCCACCTATAGGCACCTCGGCTATCGCGGCGATAGAAGTCGGAATGGCCCCCGCTATGGTCACACCATAATGCTCTACAATATCCCAATAGCGCTTAATAACCTCAGGATTGCGAAACCCGCCCATCGTAGGAAGTACGGTATTAATGCCTACAGCCAACCCACCCAAGCCCGTCACCAGAGCGCCCGCGACGTGAAACATTGGCAAGCCGTTGATGCCAACATCGCCCGCTCCAGCTTTCATCGTGCGCTGAAAAGCGTAGGCACTGCACAATTGGTTGGTATGTGTGTGCATAGCCAACTTAGGCATACTGGTAGTACCGCCCGTATGGAAATAAGCCGCGACATCATCACCTTTGGGTAAGTGCTCAATGGCCAGAGGCTCATCGCTATAGTTTTGCAATTGTGTCTCAAAAAGGTCGCCAGTCTGAGCGCCTGAAAATATGGCCGGAATCAGTATCGTCTCGCCCGGCAGTTGCGCCGCCACCGTCTGAGCCTTCTCCCAGATATCACTTGCGGGATTGGGCCCCAAGGCAATCAGAATATCCGTTTTGGCTTTACTCATCAGTGCAACCAAGGCCTCTGCGCTCAAAAGCGGATTCAGCGGGTTGGCTATACCCGCCGTTTCGGCGCCCCAAAGTATATAATGCGTTTCAGGAGTATTGGGCAGTAGAAAGGACACCACGGGCGGCGTCGTGCTGGCACTGTCCGCCAAGTCGTGAATTAGCCTAACGACACGGCGAACATTACTCAATAAGCTGGCATAGCTATGGGTTTCAGCATTGAACTCTGGCGTAATGGTTTTCAGATAGGTGAACGCCGTTTGCTCACCAAAGCGCTCTGCAGATTGCTGCAACAAATCGTAAATACTGGCAGTAGGCTGACCTAACGTGCTCATAACCTCTCCTCGATCATCAACATTTTTATCGATCATGCCTTCGCTACAGATACCTTGCAATAACATTTGTTAAGCGCACGTATCACTCAAAATAAACGCCGCGCCCTTCTCTGCGATCATCACAGTTGGGGCATTGGTATTGCCCGACACAATGCTTGGCATAATTGAGGCATCAACCACCCGTAGGCCAGAAACTCCCTGAACTTGAAGTCGGTCGTTAACCACTGCCATGGAATCGCCCCCCATCTTACAGGTACCCACTGGGTGAAAAATGGTGGTACCTAAATCGCCTGCGGCTTCGCGCAAAGCTTCGTCGGAGTCTATCTCCGGCCCTGGCTTAAGCGCTTCCGGCGCAAAGGGCTCCAAGGCTTTAGAGGCCATAATTCTACGGGTAAACTTCAAACCATCTACGGCTACCTGCTGGTCTTCTTCCGTACTGAGATAGTTGAGACGAATGCTTGGGGCATCGGTCATGTTAGGTGTTTTGAGTTGAACACTACCCCGACTGGTAGGCCGTAAATTACACACTGAAGGGGTTATTGCGTTAAAGCGGTGCAGCGGCTCACCAAATTTCTCTAGGGACAAGGGCTGTACATGCCACTCAATATTGGGACTGCCCTGAGCAGGGTCGCTTTTAGCAAAGGCGCCCAATTGCGAAGGCGGCATCGTCATAGGCCCACTCTTGAACAAGAGGTACTCCAAACCCATGCGCGCCTTGCCAATCATCGAATTGGCGAGCTGATTGAGAGTTACCGTATTGTTAACTTTATAAATGGTGCGAATTTGTAAGTGATCTTGAAGGTTTTCCCCAACACCTGGCAAATGATGACGAACCTTTATGCCGAGCTTTTCTAGCTGACCTCGATTGCCAATACCTGAAGCCTGAAGCAACTGCGGAGAGGCAATAGCACCCGCCGCAAGAACAACTTCTCTGTGGGCATTCACTTTCTGACTGGGCCCACCATTAACGCTCACGCTTACGCCACTCACGCGCGTGTCACTTCCCTCTGCATAATTTAGCTGCTGCACTTTCGCATGGGTGACGACGTCAAGGTTCTGCCTAGTTTTCACAGGATTCAAAAAGGCGTGTGCCGCGCTCCAACGCTTACCTCCCTTCTGGTTCATTTGAAAGTAGGCATTGCCAAAATTGTCGCCCCGATTAAATTCTTCTATTTTCGGTATTCCATTTTCCGCAGCCGCCTCCCGCCATGCGTCGAGAATTTCCCAGTTGACGCGGCGTTCCTCAACCCGCATCTCGCCATTGGCGCCGTGGAAGTCGCTAGCACCGTGCTGATAGCTTTCTGAGCGTTTGAATACCGGCAGCACCTCGTCCCAAGACCAACCGCGATTACCTAAAGAGGCCCAATGATCATAATCACTGCGCTGCCCACGCATGTAGATCATCGCATTAATGGAGGAAGAACCGCCCAGCACTTTGCCGCGAGCATAAGCTAGGCTACGGCCATTCAATCCGGCTTCAACTTCCGTATTGAAACACCAGTCCGTACGTGGGTTGTTTATGGTGTACAGGTAACCCACGGGGATGTTAATCCAGAAGTAGTTGTCTTTGCCGCCCGCCTCCAAAAGCAGCACGCTGAATCGACCGTTCTCACTCAAGCGATTGGCCAAGACACAACCTGCCGTGCCGGCGCCTACAATAATATAGTCATATGTCGTTTTCATATTTCTGAATAATCCTCTTTAGGGGCACCCTAATGTTCTTGCTAGAAAGAGAAAGCCCATCAATACACTTTCCTACTGATATCTTGAGTTCTGGCCTTCTATCAAATTACGCTGCTGCTCAATCACATCAATTAAAAATTCTCGACACACTCTCACTCTCGCCGTAGACCTCAAGTCTACATGGCTCAAAACCCATACTCCCCACTTTGAGGCCTTCAAGGGTACATCGATGCGACGCAAACTCGGCTCGGCATCAGCAACATAACAAGGCATTCTCGCTAGACCAAGGTGATTTTTCACCGCGTCCATCATTGTCATCACCTCACTGACGCGGGCCACAACTCGGCCGTTGGGAAAGTGCGTACTCACCCATTCCGGCGTATCACGATCGTGCTCCCAGAGAATGAGTTTCTCGCTGCCTCGCGCCTTCTTTAGGTATCGAGCGCTGGCGTACACCCCGTGATGCAAAGGCACTACCTCACGGCCAATCAAATATTCCGGCGGTTTTGGCGACAGGCGAAGGGCGATATCCGCTTGCCGACTGGCGAGGTCTACTAAGTTAGTTGAAGACAGTAATTCAATCTCAATACCCGGATACTGATCGGTAAACTGATGCAATTTTGGGGTAATCAATCGTGTCAGTACATCATATGAAGCAGCCAGACGAAGGCTTCCACTGAGCTGAGTGTCCATTCCAAACACCTCTCGATCAGCCGCTTGTGCAAGCTCCTCCATTGCCAATGCGTGCGGAAAAAGGTTTTCAGCCACCTGAGTCATAACATAACCGCTTGATAAGCGATCGAACAAACGACTGCCCATTTGTGCCTCCAGTGCTGCTATCCGTCGAGCAACCGTTGTGTGCTTAACCGATAGCGCCCGTCCGGCGCCACTGACACTACCCTCTCTCGAAAGGGCAAGAAAAAAACGTAAGTCATCCCAGTTCACGCCAAGCACCTCTTAATTTTCTGTTTTGAAAACATTCTGTGCATTTTCGCACACTCGGAGTGCTTTATCGACTATTTATCATCCAAAATGCACACTCTAAGATAGACACAACTTCCACGCAACAGCAGCACATACGCGGAAGTGTAAGGGCTCAATGAATCCAAACCACTCAGGAGAAACACCATGCCACACATCCATGTAACAGCAGCAGAAAGCCAATTAAACCCAATACAGCGAGACGCGTTTATGGAGGAACTTTCTAATGCCGTGCTCACTGCCGAGAATGCCCCCATTAACGATCCTGGCGCGCAATCATTAGTTTGGGCTTACTACAACGCACTCCCGAAGTCCGATATTTATATTGGCGGAAAAAACATTGCAGAGCCGCCCTTTCGAATTGCTGTCACCACACCACAGGGCGCACTCAATGATAAGGGCCGCAAATCTCTCGTCGCCAACATTGGGCACATCGTTGACAAATATGTGGGTGCCTTTGCAGACGGTCGTCTAAATCACTGGGCCATGCTCTACGAAGTGAATGAAGGCAGCTGGGCGGGCGGCGGAAATGTTTTTCCACTAGCCGGTATCCAAGCTGCAATGAACATCAAGGTCGCATAAGACTGTCATTTCAAATAAATCACCGGAGAAATTATTATGTTAAAGCAATCTTTGAAAAATTTCGTTTTTGTTAGCGCATTGGCCGCCACTTCACTCGCCAATGCCACGGACATCTGCATGCCCATTGGCGGTGTAGGAATGCCGAACTTTGTGCCTCAGCCCGATGGCAGCTTTGCCATCGTTGCGCCTTTGACCGGCAGTGTTTCAAACGCATCTGGGAAAGTGACCGCGCAAAGAGAAACGGCAACAGGCTTGGAAATGGACATGGAGCATTATTTCATGACCGACAAAGGCGGGTTCATGCACACTAAAGACCTCGGCATTCTAACCAAAGTTGAAGGGAAAAAAGATCGCTATATGATCGAAATTAGCTACGACATCCAAGATCAAGAGAGCCGCGGCGAATTGAAAAATTATAAAGGTTCGTTCAGCAGCTTCGGGCTTGTCAACCTGGCCGAACTAACAGGCCTAATTCGCTACAGCGGAGAAGTTTGCCAGTAAGCCGCTGCAATTCAATTCAGGCTGTGGTAACGCAGCCAACATTCAACTGGTTTAATTTAAGGAAATGGCTATGGCTAACAATCTAGGCAGCCGCGCGTATATTTATGATGTAAAACTATGGGAGAATATTTTCGCCACCATCATCCATTTTTTCTGGCCGCTGCCAATAGGAATACTGCGGCGTCCAATCTTCAGCCCCCAATCGAGCTAGGCCCAATAAGCCCCACATTGAGCAATACAAATCGCCAGGGCCAAACACGCAGGAATTTTGGCGAACAATTTTGTCACCTACCCTCTCGTACACTACGGCCCCAGGCATATTGCCCTGGTCTTTAACTACGGACTGCTCTTCAATATATGGACCACCGCCATGAGACGCCAAGCGGAATCGCCAAGCGCGACTACTGGCGAAACGCCGCTGTATTTCGGGTGCATCTTTCGATACCAGAACCAAGGACATGGCCGACTCAATGTGTGACACAAAACCATTGAAACCGTCCGCCCACAGGGTGCAATAGCGACAAGCTTGACCCATATTGTGAATAAGCAGGAGCTTGTCCTTGTCGCCAAATAGCTCTCTCAGAGTGACACTACCTTCTAAAGTTTGAAAGCTATAATTTGGCACTTCAATATTAGCGCCATTCTTACGCAGTGCCACCAGTTTCATGTTAAGTTCGAATATTTGCTGCTCAATGGCTTGAATCTCAGTATCAGACACGGGCTATTCCTCTATTATTTTTGTCGATGCAAGGGGAAATTATCTAGATAGCACCGCAAAATTAAAATGCTAACACATCAAGAAATTCGCTATACCCTGTACGTCGTCAGAGTATGTACCCCCAAGCCAGCCAGTTATTACCAGCCCATCAGCCAGGCACCTTCGGCACATTAACCAGACGATCAGTGTCCTCGGAAAAGCTGATTATGTGTATTGATAATGGGTACTCCATTTTTTCTTGCAGTGATTCCATGTCCGGCAATCCTTGCCGGCTCAATTTAATGCCAATGGAAGCTAGGTCGGCAAAGAGCGCTTTTAACTTCGGTGGGTAAATCTCTGCGCTGAAAACTAAAGCCTTATTGCCAAGTAATTTCATATCGTCGATCCCAACACATATCTTGCTAACCGCTGTGCGTGCGTCGTGGGTGATGCTGCCGATGGGCTCTAGTACTGTACCCTGCAATTGAATAGCTTTTAGTCGAGTCATAATAGTTTACCGTCCCGCCTTTAGTTAACGCTCCAATACCTGAATTTCTTCCATAGTAGCCGATCCAATACCGGTATCCCTATATCGAATCCGACCATTTGGCCTAAGACAATCCTAGGTCATTAAACGGCTTTTGAAAAATGCTAATATTTCATCACGCGCTACTAAGGTTGGCTGGCCAGCTTCATCAACTAAGTGAGCTGTCACGACACTGTGGGGGGTTGTGATATGAGTACTGAAGAAAGGCGGCAAATCGGTGCTAGCCGCACTGTCTGGCAACTCTCTACCATCAAAGCGTTCGCCCAGAGCTTCACGGTAAGCCGCAAAACGCTGCGCCTGACAAAACTGGTCGCCCTCAAAGCGATAAGCAAGTACGGTAAGGTCCTCTTCCACCAAACGCGCCGAAATTCTCTGCACTTCCTCAGGTGGACTTTCAATAGCCTCAGGCTTGTCTAAAGGCAATGAGGGCTGAGCCAATACTGGTGCTAATACCGACGATTCAAGCATCATCGACAAGGCAAAATTGCCCGTAAAACACATGCCAATGGCACCAACACCAGGGCCGCCACACTCTTTGTGAGCAAAACGCGCAAGCGCTCTGAGCCACTGCGTTACTGGACTCGCTTGGTCCGCAGCAAAGGCGCGAAATTCGGCACTAACGCAGGCGCGCTGAAACGTTTGAACCCCCTCTTCCGCACTGGGAATAGTGCCGTCTCGACCAAACAATGAAGGCATGTAAACCGTAAACCCTGCGGCGATGACCCAACGGGCAAACCGCGCAACGTGGGGGCTGATACCGGGCATCTCTGGCATCACAATAACTCCAGGCCCCGATCCCGCCACCAGAACCACTTTAGTCACGCCGTTTAAATTTATTTCTCGTCGCTTGAAATCTTCTAGAGCGTCGTCTTCTTTCACACTTCGAATGGTCATATAAACCTCCCAGATAGCTAATACCGTATTTTGAACTTAGCTATTTTTGTGTTATTTATAGCAAATGTCAAATACCCCATTAGAAACATCTATTCGCCGCCGCGCCTTAGTGCCTAAAGAAGCCTGTCCCATGGCGCTCGCCTCCGAAATTCTCGGTGATCGCTGGACTCTGTTAATTTTGCGAGAAGCGTTTTATGGCGTGCAGCGTTATGACGACATGCGCAGTGATCTAGGCGCCCCCCGCTCTATGCTCACCAACCGTTTAGCCAAACTCGTGGATTTAGGCATTATGACCCGCCGCGCCTATCAGGAGCCGGGAGAACGTGTGCGATATGCCTATGTGCTCACTAAGGCAGGAGGCGATTTAGCGACTACTTTTGTGGCGCTCACTCAGTGGGGAGAGAAGCATGTGCTGGGAACGCGAGCGCCAGTTGAAACCGTTGAGCGATCAACAGGCGGGCGCTTACGAGCAGAGCTAATTAACGGGAAAGGCGAAGTGGTCGATGCAAGTCAAGCCACTCTCACGAAAAGAGCAGGCTAAGCACGCATTAATAACGATGAGTAAAGCCCTTAGATTGTGTTACCCAGCGCTCCCACTCAAGCTGTAAGTTTGTGAGCCCGCCGGGATAGAATGAAGCTAAATCCAACGTTTGCAGAGGCTGGCAATAGCTACCCTCCATCGCGCTCATGTAGGAAGACAGCCTCTCTCGGCGCCCTGTATCGTCCATCATAAATGCAATCACAGACCAAGCCGTCGCGTAATATTGAGCTTTCAACCCCCCTTCCCACTGTTCACTTGGTACAGCCCAATAGGCCGCAAGCGAAGGTAAGCCTTCGCGGCTCGCCATCTGCCGCAAAACCATAAACCAATAATCATTACTTTTCACCGATGCCAACTGACCGCGAACAGTAATGGGAGATGCATACTCCGCAAACCCTTCGGTAAACCACCGCGGGGTGGCGCCGTATAACCCAGCAATAACAACATGTGCGGCCTCATGAATCGCGGTGCGGCTGGTCTGCTCCGGCTGGCGACGATTCAGCACTGCCGCCAAGTTATGCTCCAAACTATAAAATCCAGGCGCATTGGACGAACTAGTGGGGTACAGGCTATGCCGCAGTGCTAGATAGTCTTTCTCTTGACCATAAACGGTCATATTGAGCTCAATTGGACGTGTATTCTCAATAGACAAGCCGCTACTCAGCAGGCTAAATATTTTATCTGTTGAATAGTGTAATTGGTCACGCAAACCCGAGGGAATCCCGACTCCAACGGTCTGGTAGTGAAGGGTGAATTTTGATTCTTTTTTATCTAGGGTTTGGCCAATATCAATGGAGGCACCCTCACTTGGTTTTTTATCAGAATAATGTATTCGACCCTGCTTGTCTTTCCATTTGTAGACCGATGTATGTGCTTGAACACCTGCAGGTTCTTTGATTTCCGGTCGCCGGCATATGCTCCCTACTGAGTGGAGCTGCTCTTTAATTGAGGCATACAAGCCATCTCCAACCATCACCTGATTCGCTACGGTAGCGGCTTTCGAGCGCAGGGGCGTGGTGAAATTTTGAGCCTTTAATTCGGCGTCCGCCAGCCAAACACCGAGGTAGTCTGCCCACGCTACAACAAGCGGAGACTGTGCGCGCCAAGCGAGGGCGGTCGACAACGCAAACAGAACAGTAAATATAAGTATTAACCGAAAAGGTCTCATCAGGCCTGTGCATCCTTTATTAATGCAGCGATATACCAAGTGTGTGGGCAGTATCGCATGCCCGCAGTTATTTTCAGCGTGCAGACATCACAAGATGACATTTACACTCAATTTTTCGCTATCTTTCCATCAAAATATCAGAAATTGAAATTTATCTGTCACACCTCCCTCTGCAGAACACTCTAAGTTATGTCTGTGAAAGAATTCGCGACACTTAACATTAATCTGAGGAAGAAAAATGAGAGGCAGATATTATTTTAGACAGTCATTGTTCGTTCTTCTGGCTGTAAGCCTGTGGGATATCGCACTGGCAGACAAAAACGAGGAGAAGCTAGTGAATACCGAAGAAGCAAAAGTATTAAATACGGTTACAAGCATGACGGCGGCATTCCACCAGAAAGATATAGCGAGTATTTTAACAAGCTATGAAGAAGGAGCTGCCATTATGTTTGATCCTGGCAAGGCTATATCAGACCCCACGCTGATTCAGCAGATGTTTGAAGGTGCTTTTCAGATCAACCCTGCCTACACCTATCCCAAAGGCCATGAGGTTTATAGGGCAAATGATATTGCCCTGCATATTGCGCCCTGGGAGATGAAGGGGCAAAGTCCAGACGGAACCGAACTCTCTGCAAGCGGCCTGTCCGTGGCGGTGCTGCGGAAACAAGCGAACGGCACCTGGCTAATGGTACTAGACAACCCACACGGTCAGGCCTTGCTGGGTTTGTAACTAAGGCCGATAATCCAAGTGTGTGCCTGCGCTTATAGGCACACACCACTAGGAGACCCAATGAATATTGAAAATTTAGTTGAGGAAGCGCTTAAGGGCAGTAGAGCCGCATTGGAAGGTGTGACGGCGGCTATTCAAGATAATATTTATCATTTATCACTGAGAATGCTCGCCAATCCCGATGATGCTAAAGACGCTACTCAGGACATTCTAATTAAGGTCATCACAAACCTGTCCTCGTTTAGGTTCGACAGTCAATTCAATACGTGGGTTTATCGCATTGCGTCGAATCACCTGTTCACAGAAAGCAAATTACTCCAAAAAGATCCGGGCCTAAGTTTTGATATTTACAAAATGGATCTTGAGCAAGATCTTCAAGAACCGGCTGCACTACAAGACAGCCCAGACTATCAGATTCTTCTGGATGAACTGAGAATATCCTGCACCATGGCCATGCTACTTTGCTTAAACCCAGCACATCGAATGGCTTATATTCTTGGTGACATACTTGAATTGGAACACGAAGAGGCGAGTAAAGCCTTGTCAATTTCTAAAGACAACTACCGAAAGCAATTGTCGCGCGCACGGGCAAAGGTTGTGCAATTCACCCATGATAGCTGTGGCTTAGTGAGCAAATGCGCGCGGTGTAGCTGTGAAACTAAACTTATGGGTTCAATTAAACGTCAACGTATACGCCCAGAGAAAATCAATTTCGCAAAACAGGAAAAACACAACTACATCAGGGTTAAAAATGTGCTTAAAGAAACACAACAAGAATTAAAAACCTTAGTTTTACAGCAATCGGCGGGAGACTATAAATGCCCAAAGGATCTCAGCGTAATTATTGGCTCTTTGGTGGATCAAGGTTTAAAACTACACGCTACAAAACATTAGGAGAAACACCAATATCTTCATTCCACAAATCAGGATTGTTTTTTATGAATTCATCCATCATTGCCCGGCATTCATGGCTGTCTTCAACCTGCAATTCGACACCGCGAGAACGCACATATTCTTCAGGCCCACGAAATGTAGTATTCTCACCGACAACAATTCTTGGGATACCATAAAGCAAGGCCGCGCCACTACACATATCACAGGGCGACAAGGTGGAATAGAGAGTTGCACGACGATAGTCTTCAGCCTTAATTCGACCGGCATTTTCCAGACAGTCCATCTCTGCGTGAAGCACTGGGCTACCGTTTTGAACCCGCCTATTGTGGCCTCGTCCAACAATCTCACCATCAATCACCAGCACTGAACCGATTGGAATTCCACCTTCGGCCATTCCCTTTTGTGCTTCGCGAATAGCCGCTTTCAAGAAGGCATCCATATTTACACTCCTATTTTTAACCCAATCATATCATGTGTATTAGCTCATGCTGCACTGGCTTCGTTTTTAGCTGTAGATCAATATTTCTGTTAGTCAAAATACACAAAACGGACTAATATACCTGCCAATTGAATCTATCCACTGCAAGCTCTATGCAAAACCTTGTTACCGCTATTGTTGAACAACTTGAACGACAGCTTGAAACGGCGATAAACGCTAGTCAGGACGCTCACTCGAGCGCCACGCACAGTGAAAACATTGCCGACAATAAGTATGACACCCTCGCTGTCGAAGCGGCCTATTTAGCCCACGGCCAATCTATGCGCATCTCTGAGCTACAAGAAACCATACACCTTTATAGGAATTTTCAACGGCCTATATTTACCCAAGAGTCACCGGTTCGGCTGGGTGCATTGCTTGAGTTAGAAAACAGTGTGGGTCAGCTGCAGCGAGTTTTTATTGGCCCCGCAGCCGGAGGCCTGAAGATTGGAGAGTCACCCAATACAATTACGGTGGTAACAAGATCCACACCCTTGGGCCGAGCACTTCTCGACAAATACCTTGACGATGAAATTGAACTTAGCATCAATTCTCGGTCAGAGGCATTCGTCATCCTCAACATACAGTAAGTCAGTCTTGTTTGTAGCTATCGTCTAATAACTCGGCTTCTAGCCTAGCCAGTAAGCTTGAGGTGTCCCAGCGCCCGCCGCCCATTTTCTGGACCTCGGCATAATATTGATCTACCCGCTCAGTCAGCGCTAAGCGGGTATTATTTCGCTTCGACTCATCTAAAACTATAGCGAGATCTTTTCGCATCCAGTCGACGGCAAAGCCGTGCTCATAGTCATTGGACAGCATAGTTTTGTAACGGTTTTCCATCTGCCAAGATTGTGCGGCTCCCTTCGAAATAACATCAACAACTTGACTGGCGTCCAACCCAGCCGCCTTGGCAAAATGTAGACCTTCCGCCAAGCCTTGAACGACACCTGCGATACAAATTTGATTAACCATTTTACACAGCTGGCCACTACCTACGGGGCCCAAGCGCTCCACACAGCGCGCATAACATTGAATGATGTTAGCCACTTTCGAGTAATTCGCTTCGCATCCGCCAACCATCACCGTAAGCTTGCCGCTTTCAGCACCCGCCTGGCCACCGGAAACTGGGGCGTCAAAAAAGTCTATGCCTTTACCTTGAGCAAACTCGGCCAATTCTTTTGCCACTTGCGCCGATGTTGTGGTGTGATCAACAAACACCGTGCCTGAAGACATTCCTGCAAAGGCACCCTCTTCACCCAAAGTCACTTGTCGCAGATCGTCATCATTCCCCACGCAAGCAAACACGAACTCAGCACCCTCCGCGGCGGCACGTGGAGTGAGCGCCATTTTACCACCAAACTCCGCCGCCCAAGCTTCAGCCTTTCCTGAGCTACGATTAAAAACAGTGACCTTGTGCCCCTGCTTTTGAAGAAAACCGGCCATGGGGTAACCCATAACGCCCAAACCAATAAATGCTACAGAAATAGTCACTGACTACACCTCCTTACTGTTTAAAATCGCGCTTACTGTATTCCGACGACTCCGACAATTACAGGGACAAAAAATGACATTTCACACCAGTACAGATCATTGCGGAACCTGAACAGTATACGGAAACGCAAAGCCCTATAACTTTATTTGTGAAGGGCCTGTACAAGTCTTCCATCACTGCGCATGGATAGGGGTATGTTAAAACTCCGTCATATATCCAAGGCTTCATAACTGAGTTCGCGAAAACGCTCCATCACGCCAAGTGTTTCCGTGGGCTCTGGTATCAATTGAGTCAACATAATACCTGCCACCTGATTCTTAGGGTCAACCCAAAAGCTCGTTGAAGCCCAACCACCCCAACCATAATCGCCTTTAGGGCTGACATAACCGCAAAAACCAAAGCCCATTCCTTTAGTGGGAATAATAGTTATGCGAGGCGCTTTCTTATCAAACGTTCCGGCAAATTGATCTGACATAATTGCCTTAACGGACGTAGGTTCGAGTATGCGCTGGCCATTCAGATCTCCTCCATTCAATAACATCTGCGCAAAACACAGATAGTCGGCCGCGGTGCTCACCAATCCGGCGCCCCCCGCTTCTAGCAATGGGGCTTTGCTGTAATCACCCCCATATCCTTCATTTGCCTCTTGATAGCCTTGACCCTTAGGGCCACGCTCATAAAGGGTTGCTAGGCGAGATAGTTTTTCTTCTGGTACGTAATAGTCTGTGTCAGTCATGCCCAATGGCGTGAATATTTCTTCTCGCATAAACGCGCGATAGTTTTTACCGCTCACCACTTCCACTAAACGCGCTAACACACTCATGGCTTCACTATAGCGCCACGCTGTGCCGGGCTGAGCAAGCAAGGGTTGTTCGGCGAGCATTTTTACGTGCTCCTCAAGATCCCAAGACAAACGTGCCCGGACTTCGTTTAAGCGAAGCGCGTCATAGGCGGCCGTCACAGCGGGCTCGTCAAACATCATGGAGTAGGTAAGGCCTGAGCTGTGGGTTAGTAGCTGGCGAATATTTATCGGTGACTCAGCGGCCACAACCCCCTTTGCTGTGTGTACTGTCATGTCAGCAAAACACGGCAAAAAATTTGCAATTGGGTCGTCGAGAGAAAACAATCCTCGCTCACACAAGATCATCACGGCCACTGCAGTGATCGGTTTCGTCATTGAATAAATTCGAAACAATGTGTCCAATTGTATAGGCGTCTGAGATTCAACATCTGCGTAACCTTGGGTCTGGCAATGCACTACTTTGCCCTGTTTGGCTACAAGGGTTAATACGCCGGATACACGCTCCTGGTTGATGAAAGTTTGCATGGCTGGGGCAATGTTAGAAAAACTGGTGGTTTCCGTGGTAATAAGTTTCGAATAATCTGTCGACATTTTTTTCCCCGAGTGTCTAGTTATGATTTTTTTGAAATAGTTTAACATAGACAGCCAATGCATATTCACGCTGGTTTTTAATCGATTTACAAACGATAACTTTCAATTTATAGGCTACGCTCGCTTGTAAATCTGATCCTATTACCGAGCAAAGTATTAAGGTATTATTATGAGCAGCTCATCTTTTTCTCAAATCATTAACAGTCTACAACGTAAAGACGGTTATTTTGAAACCCAAGTTCCTGATACCTGGATGCAAGGGCGCGCTTCTTTTGGTGGGCTAGTGGCAGCACTGGGCGTTGAAGCTCTGCAGCAAACTCTGAGTAGCCCCATACCTCTGCGCACTGTTCAAATCGCCTTTATTGGGCCTGTAGGTGAAGGTCTTTTACGCATTGAAACTAAAATTTTACGCCAAGGCCGCAGCGTTACATCGATGCGTGCCGACTTAATTCAGGGTGAGCAAGTAGCCTGCACAGTGTTAGCTTGCTTTGGCGCTTCGAGAGAATCCGTACTGTCAGTTGCAGCACCCTCAAGACCCGAGGTCAAAAGCCCCGAAGAGTCTTATTGCTTTCCGCGAAAAGAAGGTTTAACACCAAAATTTCTCGATCATTTTGATATCCGTCTAGCGGAAGGTGAGCGGCCATTCACTAGTGGCAGTGATAGGAACCACGGTATTTGGGTTCGATTTAACGAGCCCGCTCCGGCCTCAATGGCTCATATTATTGCGCTTGCTGACACTCCACCGCCCATTCCACTGTCGATGCTCAACGCACCGGCCAATGGCAGTTCGCTCACTTGGTCGCTGGAGTTTTTAACCGATGACATTCAAGCAAATGCCGATGAGTGGTGGTATGTAAGAGCTGAGTTAGCGCAATGCTCTAATGGCTACAATCAACAACGATATTCAATATGGTCCCCCAGTGGCGAAGCTATTGCCCTGGCCAACCAAGTCATGGCCGTATTTGCCTAAGGGGCGTTCATGTTGGTCTAGGGCCGAATGCGATTATAGCCATACCCAGCAAGGCCACTATTGAACCGAGAAGGTCCCAGGGCCCTGGCTTTATTCCCTCCACCAACCAGAGCCAAACTATGGCCATGCACACATACACTCCCCCATAAGCGGCATACACTCGGCCTGCCGCCGCGGGGTGCAGAGTGAGAAGCCATGCAAATAAGGCCAAAAAAACCGCTGCAGGCAACAACAACCAAATTGTTTTGTCTTCCTTAAGCCACAAGTAAGGTAGGTAGCACCCGAGTATTTCCGCCAAGGCCGTGAGAATAAACAAAGCGATAGTTTTTAGCTCAAACATTCTAATGCCCTACTCGCTTCTACCAACTCATGCTGACTAAATACTTTAATACCATGCTGCTGAAGCAGGGTCGCAGTAACACCTGCGCCCGGTATTTTATGATCCGTAAACCGACCATCATAAATAGCGGAGCTACCACATGAGGGACTGAACTCAGTGAGCATCGCAATTTTCACATTGTACTTTTGGCATAAAGCCAAAGCGATGGACGCGCCCTCAATAAAATAAGCGCTTAAATCATCACCTTCGTTGTCGACGACCTTCGCCGAGCCGGCAATAACACCAAGAGCATTGCCACCAGAGATTTCAGCGGGAGCCCGGGGAATGCTCATACCCGCATCTACTTCTGGGCACACCGATACTACCCGCCCCTCCTCTTGCCATTGAGTCAAGGCCCGATCCAGTAACGAAGCTTTAACGGCAAGATGACGACCGTCATACCTCACGGGTCTACCAAGCAGGCAGGCACTGACTAAAATTTTTTCCATTACAAGGATTGCTTAGAAGCCCAAATGGCCAATCTGTGACGAATAGATTTTTGCGAAACCTGCTCTTCGGGGAGAGGTTGCAGCAATTTATCGTGCACTAGCATTCGATAGATATATAGCAGCTTATCGTTGGCTGAATCGGAATCTTCAAACTCCACCGCTCCGCGTTTCTCACAATAGGCCACACCGATGGCAATTGCCTTTCTCACTAACTCTTTCTCATTTTTTAACGCTTTCATCACTGTTTCCAATTCTGATAGGGGCCGGCACCTCACTGATAGTCACCCTAATGTATTTCAGGCAATCGATCAAAGGCAATTCCAGCCCGAATAAACGCCGTTCTGAGCGAGCTTTGTTCAGATGTTACAGAATCGTGATATTTGCGTGAGATCTTGGGGATATCTGTTCAATAGACTCATGCCACAACCAACCCCAAATAAGAAGGATTTACCCATGAAATTAAAGTGCCTTGCCGCGCTGCCATTCGCATTGGCCGCCTCAATCAGTAATGCCCAAAATATTAGTGTTGAAATTACCAACCTGACACACGGTATCTTTTTTACTCCGATACTGATCAGCGCTCACACCGACGGCATGCACCTGTTCGAAGTCGGCACCAGCGCCAGTACTGAACTACAGACTATGGCTGAGGGTGGCGACATCTCAGGTCTGGTGGCCACAGCCGATGCCATAGCAGCAGTCAGCGCAGCCAATCCCGCCGGCGGATTGCTCGCCCCTTCTACCAGCACTATGGCTGAACTGGACACGGGCGATAATATGCACCTAAGTATCACGGCGATGGTTCTGCCTAGCAACGACGGCTTTGTCGGCTTAGACGCCTGGGCAATTCCAGAGACTGCGGGTACCTACACTCTGTTCCTAAACGCCTATGACGCTGGTACCGAAGCCAATAATGAGTTGATTCTAGAGGGCAGTGGCGCCCCCGGTGTGGCCGGTATTCCTGCAAATCCAGGTGGAAATGGTGGAACCGCGGGCACAGGAGTTACCAGCACTGAAGCCAACAACACTGTTCACGTTCACCGAGGCAATCTCGGCGATGCTGACCTCGCCGGCGGAACCAGTGATTTAGACAACCGCATTCACCGCTGGTTGAACCCTGTAGCCAAAGTTGTGGTTACTGTTCAATAAATTGCTGCACTCTGAAAAAGGTGACCCTATGAAGTTTATTACAAGTATGAAATGCCTAAGCCTAGGCATCGCGGCTGTGCTTCTCTCAGCCTGCGGAGGCTCTAAATCTAGCGCTCCTGAAGTGGTTCCAGCACCCGCTCCACCGGCGCCGGCTTTGATGAGTTTTGATGTAAGCGTGAGCAATGTAACCAGCAACCAGCCTCTATCGCCGATTGCGGTGGTATTACACAGCGATCAGTACAGCGCTTGGTCGTTTGGTAATGCAGCCAGCGCCGAACTCGAAGTACTGGCTGAATCCGGCAGCCCTGCAGACGTGATTAGTGCGGCTACTGGCGAGGCAGTATTTGCGGCAAGTTCTGGCGCAGACGTCATTCCACCGGGCATGATGGACACTGTCAGCCTAGAATTTGAAGAACAAGCCAATGTGGAACTTACAGTGATCACTATGTTAGTAAACACCAATGATGCGTTCAGTGGCATGCAGAACATTGATGTTTCTGGCTTGGAAGTGGGTGCGTCAATGCAAGTCAATGCACCTATCTACGACGCTGGCACAGAAGCAAACGATGAACTAGCGGCAACGATACCGGGCCCCGCAGCGGGAGGCGAAGGTTTCAATGCTGAGCGTATGGACAGCAATGTCATCTCGCGGCATCCTGGCGTCGTAACAAGTGACGACAACTATACTGAATCAGCACTGAATGAGTCCCATCGTTTTGACTCACACGCGCTACGCATCACCGTTACACGTACACTTTAGAACCGAACAAAAAAAAGCAAAGAGAGAGCAAGAAGCACGGCAAGTTTGAAACCAATATCACCGTTTGCTTGTCATAGACTCGCGGCGGCGGTATTTGGTTTCTTTTTTGTCTCCGAGAATATAGAGGAAGGTCTATGACGACCAATATTTTGGTCATTGAAGATGAGCGAGATATCAATGCTCTCATCACTATGAATATAAAAGCACTCAACTTTGACGTCACCAGCTCACACCATGGCGAACAAGGTTTACAAATTGCCCTGCGCGGCAATTTTGATGCCTTAATTCTAGACTTGATGCTACCGGGAATAGACGGCTTGGAAATTTGTCGCCGGCTGCGTGAAGCGGGTAACCCTCTTCCGATACTAATGCTTACAGCTCGAAAATCAGAGATTGATCGGGTGCTTGGCTTAGAAATGGGCGCAGACGACTACCTCACCAAACCTTTTAGCGTGAGAGAGCTCCAAGCCCGCGTCAAAGCCCTGCTGCGGCGCTCAAGCTTAGCGTCACAAACAGCCGATATAGACCGAGCAACAATCATCAAGGTAAACGGTCTGTGCATTGATACAGCCAAACGCTCGGTAAGCCTGCGCGAACAATCTGTAGAGCTCACGACGAAAGAATTCGACTTGTTGGAGTTTTTAGCTCGACACCCTGGGCGAGTTTTTCGCCGAGAACAGCTATTGGACTCTGTCTGGGGCTACCAACATAGCGGCTACGAGCACACTGTAAACTCACATATAAACCGCTTGCGTTCGAAACTGGAAGGCGAGCCCAGCAAACCCGACTATGTGCTAACTGTGTGGGGTGTAGGGTATAAATTTAATGATCAAGAACCTATTTGAGAGTTTTTACAGCCGTTTAGCGCTTGTGGTATTGCTGAGTTTTGTACTCGTGGGAATTTTCACTGCGACCTTGTTCAATAAGTCCTCTCAAGCCCAACAAAATGAAATTGCACAAAAGTTACATCGCCATCTGGCTGCTCATGTAGTGAAAGAAAACACTCTATTTGTCGACGGAGTGTTTGATAGTGGTGCAATGAAAATGGTGTTTATGAACCTAATGGTCATGGGCCCCAACTTTGAATTCTATTTATTGGATGAGAAGGGATCAGTGCTAGCTTATTCCGCCGAGCCGGGAAAAGTAAAACAAGATACTGTAGATCTAAAACCCATCAGAAACTTCCTAAGCGACAGCAATGCTCAACAAACAATTTACGGAACCGACCCCAGAGCCGAACACAGGGAGAAAATATTTTCTGCGGCCCCAATCGTGAAAGATGACGAACTAAAAGGTTATCTCTACGTAATTATTGGCGGCGAAACCTATGACGATATTGCCGAGATGGTTCAAGGCAGTGAAATTTATCGCTGGATCATGTGGTCTCTGACCGGCGGCATTCTGCTTACCTTTTTGGTAACTTTATTCATCGTAAACCTGCTCACCAAGCCCTTACAGCGCCTCAATCAAGATGTACAAGCTTTTCGTAACAGTGGACTGGACCGCGATAAATTAGCCATCAGCCATTGGCCCAGCAATTCGAAACACGAGATCAATCAACTGGGTAGTGCTTTCGAAAATATGGCCTATCAACTCATTGAACAGTATAAGAAGGTTAAGGACACCGATGAGCTACGTCGTGAGCTAATGTCTCACGTGTCCCACGACTTGCGAACGCCGCTGGCCTCTCTCATGGGTTATTTAGAAACCTGGCAAATAAAACAATCAGAGCTCAGCCCAGAACAAAGCCGTGAGTTTGTTAGCACGGCCCATAAAAATGCTCAGATCATTAGCCAACTGATTGAACAACTATTTGAGCTGGCCCACTTAGACAGTGGTGATGTAGAAGTGCACTATGAGGCGATATCAATCGCTGAACTTGTACAGGATGTGCTGCAAAAATTCTCGTTGGAGGCGGAACAAAGAGAAGTTACCTTAGACGTTTCACCAAAAGACCCAGCACTTATGGTGATGGCAGACATCGAAAAACTGGACAGGGTTTTCACCAACTTAGTAGGCAATGCCTTGCGACACTGTAAGCCTGGCGACCATATTACAATTAACCTAGCCAATGAAACGAAGCGCGTACTCGTTCAAGTGAAAGATAGCGGCATTGGCATTCCAAGATCTGACCTACCTTACATATTTAACGCGCATTTTAAGGCCGCAAATAGTGTGCGAGGTAATAATGCTCACGGTGGTTTGGGTCTTGCAATCACCAAAAAACTTCTGGCTTTGCACAATACTACCATTCGTGTAAGCAGCGTGGAAAATCAAGGTACGGAATTCGATTTTTTCTTGTTGGCGTCGGCCTAGATACCGACAGAGGGCCACATATTTATGACCAGAACTTCCACCACTTCTTGCCTCCTGAGGTATCGGCGAGTTCGTCAATACCCACGTAAGCGCGGTCAGCTTGAGGATCGTAAACAACTAAGTAGTGATGCTGTAACAACTCCCAAATGTATCCACCTACCTCATCGGCCGTATTCACGCCCATGTTCACAATAAAACAACCCTTACTTCTTAATGCTGATGCCGCCCACGGGCTGCCACCATCATTTGATGCTTCACCATTGATAGTCTGCGGATAGCGATCTTCCAAAGCCTGGATAAACTGAGACAGCTCTTCCCCTGCTGGCCAATCAATTGGCAAGCCTTTTCGACAGGCGTGATAGGCCGCTCGTACTTCGACGACCGTAACACCCAATTTAGGGGCAAAAAACCCAAGACTGTGACTCATTATTGTTTTAAATACCTTGATGTAAAACCAAGCGCAATAGTAGCCTAATACCGGTTAGTCATACAAACAGGGGGGGAGTGAACAGGATTAAGAGTGTAAACGGAGGGCACTGGAAGAGCTTTGGCGCCTAAAGCAACATAATGTATGACATATCAAGCAACGTTAGGCCACATCTGAAAATTTTACGCAATTTTTCCCCGCTCCCTTTGCCCGATAAAGCTCTTGGTCAGCGATTTGAAAGAAGTTGCGCAACTGTCGATAATCGGCAGCAACACCATAGGCAACGCCAATGCTGATACTCAATTGCCCTAACGCCGTTTTTTCATGTTCAATTTCTAACAATGCAATTTCTTCCAGCACCTCATTGCACCACCAACGCACCTGCTGTTCACTCTGTTCAATCAGCACAGCACAAAACTCTTCCCCTCCATAGCGCGCGACATTGCCGTGCGCGCTATCAACTGAGGTTTTTAGCAGGCTGGCTACCGCTTTAAGCACTTTATCTCCCGCTGGGTGGCCGTAGAAATCATTGTAAGCTTTAAAAGAGTCGACATCCATTAGCACAACGGCAAAGGGCTTGCTTTCTTCTAGCGACCATTTCCAACAACTTTCTAAGTATTCATCCAAGTAGCGACGATTAGAAATACCTGTGAGAGGGTCTCTGATATTTTCCAGTCGAAGCTTCAAGTTTTGTGTTTGTAAAACCATTTCCTGATCATAAACAGTGCGCATTAACTCGTTAAACTGTACTGCCAACTGTTCGAACTCTACCGCTGCCTCTATGTTAATTTCTGTACGATAGTCCTTGCTTTGAGCGATTGAGCGAGTACTCTGAGTGATAAGTGAAAGTGGCCGGATAAACACGCGATGTATAACCCACGCGGACAAAACCAGTAAAATAATAGCAACCGAAATTTCAGCCATTACAGATACAGAGAACAATTTTGTTGTGAAGTAGCTAGATTCAAAGATGAGCAAGTGCTTCCGCAAAGGCACGCCATTCAGACCATACAGATACCAGGCTATTTGATTATGTTCGTTTCTTGGTTTTACGGGCTCTAGAGCACTGCCTGGAACAAGGCGCGGGACCTCAGCCGTCAGTTCGGAGCTTGTTATTGAGCCCATTTCGTAATTCAACCCAGTTTGACGTATAAGCTGATCGACAAATGTCTCATCTAGCACACGCCATACAAGCAATGTACCTCGCGCTGAAGCGTCACCACTAGAGGGCAGAATAGGCTTGGAGGCAAACGCTAATATACGATCCCGCCCGTCACGAATGAAACCGTTACGGTCGGCGCCGGCTTGTTTTGAAGTAAGCAAAATATCGATTTGAAGCTGGATAGGGGTGAAAGGGTGGCCACTTACCATAGCCCGAGTTTTTGCTTCGTAGGTCATTGAGAAGCGCAGTTCATTGGTCAAATCAAAGAACGCTATACCGTCAAGATTGTTATCGGTAAATATATTTTCAACGATATTCGCTCTAATAAACGCTTCATTTAAATCGATTATAAACCGATAAGAGTCGTCCCACACGGCATTGTCGTTTGCTCGATTGGCAAGTTCCTTAAGCGCGAATTCATAGGCACGGTCAATTCGTTGCACGTCTTTCAGGTCGGCTGCATATTGAATGCGCTCAAGCTGGGGGCGCTCTACATAAGCTCGTACTAAAAGCTGCACACTGACCATGGCACTCACGCCGCAGCACAGCATAATCAATAAGATAGTTTTTACTGACAATTTGTGAATAATCATCTACTCCCATCAGCCCGTTTATCCACCCGTCAATACGAAATCATCACCTAAATACTAGCAGGTATTCGTAAACTTACTGCTCTTGAGGCATTTGTTGTCTACCCTAGGCCTATGTTATAAAGCCACTCCGTAAAGGAATCTAGCGACACGACAACGGCACTTATAAAAACTTATGGCTCAGGACAACAAACAAGACACCAAGCAGGGCCTTAAACCGAAGCGGCAATCACTATTTGAATCGCTATTTGACAGCCAAGGGCCGGGTTTAATTCGCTTTTTAAGCCGCAAGCTAAACAACACTGAAGACGCTCGTGATATTGCGCAAAATGCTTTTATACGGATTCAGCACCTCGCCGAGTCAGGGCAATTAGAAAACCCTAAAGCTTACCTTTATCAAACAGCATCAAACTTAGCTATCGACAAAATCAGGCGTGACCAGCTTCATCATAGATATTTGCAGACCGAGGGTGCCTGGCAGCAGGATGATACTGGCTTTAACCTCTCCCAATCTGACTATTGCACCCCAGAGCGCCTACTCGCGGCAAAGCAGCAGTTGGAGCACATAGAGCAAGCGATTAGCGGATTACCGCTTAAGTGCCGCCAAGCATTTTTATTACATCGCGTAAAAGGTCGCTCCTACTCTGAAATTGCAGATGAGATGTCGGTCTCAGTATCCAGTGTTGAAAAATATATACTACAAGCCCTAAAAGTATGCCGAAAAGCCCTTAAAGCCAGCGGAGGGGAACTAAATGAGTACTAATAGGTCAATTTATTAGCCAATTTGGTTATTTTTCTTGGAAATTTCGATTTTTATTGAGTGATTTGGCTTATCATTCGTCTCAATTATTAGAAAGCAATTTTACTTCAAAAAAACAGGCGCATTACGTCCTGATTTACCGATTATTTTGCACCAAAACTAACGCACCAACCATTAAGGCTGTAAACAAAAGTGAACACAGAGGACCATCTAGAAGACACACTACTCGATGAAGCAGCGAGCTGGATTGCCCGCCTGCGTTCTGATCGTGTGTCTTTTGATGACAAACAGCGCTTTTCTCTCTGGCTTAATCAAAGCAGTGACCATCAGCAAGCCTTTGATGATATTGCTAGCACATGGGAAACCTTAGGTGCGGCTGCTTATGTACCCAGTGCACAGCCAGTGCTAAACCCTCGCACCCAAATGAATTCTTCACAGCCAAACATACTGACTCAGTGGTTTGATAACATTACCTCGCTACGGGGCGGCTTAGTCACCGCCAGCGTGGCTATTGCCGTGGCCCTGTTTGCCGCCCTAGCGCCGAGCCCACAGACAAGCACAAGTGTAGACTTTTACAGCACCAGCGTAGGAGAACAGCGCAGTATCACCTTGAGTGACGGGTCGGTAGTGGACCTCAATACTCACTCTCGGGTGGAAGTGAGCTACAGCCAAGATCAACGAAATATCAACCTGGTACAAGGTGAAGCCTACTTCAGCGTTAGCTCTGATAAGAGCCGCCCTTTTGTGGTGTCCATTGACGGAGCCAAGGTGACCGCAGTTGGCACGGAATTCAATATTTACCGAAAAGAACCCATGGATATCGCGGTTACGGTCACCGAAGGTATTGTAAAAGTCACTGAAAGGCCCGATGTTGCCACCCCAAACCCCAATCCTGTATTCGTAAAACGCGATGGCCATGTAACGATTGGGCCCCGCGGCCTGAGTCACGTCAGCAAGGTAAGCGGCACTAAAAACACAGCATGGCGCTCCAGAACACTGGTATTTAATAACACCTCACTGGTCAGTGCGATAGCGGAATTAAATCGCTACCTGCCGTATGCCGTGGACGCCAGCAACCCTGAACTCCACAAACTTTTTGTCTCTGGCACCTTTAGCACAGACGCCCCCGATGAGACTTTGATCGCAATCGCGAGCTCATTCAAATTGTCGATATTAGAAAGCGACAACAATAAAAGAACCCTGTCACCCTAATCAATGATAAGCTTTAGTTCTTGAATTCTTGGCACTCTAGTACCAAGAATTTTTGTATTACATTGATTTTATAATAAAATAATTAAATTGAGGGTGCCAAAGGCACTGTTTTAAGGGCTTTTTGAGCAATTATGGGATTATCTCATACACTTATGAGCGCCAGATTGTGTCTGGCTAGCTGTCTTTTGGCCGTGCCTTGCGTTTGTTCCTCAAATGCCGTGGCAGCGGGCAATCAAGTTCTGCCTACGCCCTTTGAGTACACCATTAGGCTGCAACAACCGAAACAAGCACTGGTAAAGTCTCTAATTCAACTCGGGCAAAAGTCTAATATCAGCATTATTGCGCCTGCTCGCCTAATTCACGGCCTATCCGCCCCCGCTCTTCGCGGCTCTTATAGCCCTCGAGAGGCGCTAAAAGTGATGCTTGCGGGCTCTGAACTCTATTTCGAAAAGATCAGCGAGCAGGTTATCGCTATTAAACCCCTAGGCAACAGCGAGGGGATTCGGCCAACGAACACCTATTTATTAGAAGAAGTCTCGGTTATTGGGCGCCCTATTACCGGTTCGCGTCTGCGCCGAATGGACGTTGAAGGCTCAGCGCCAGTAGACATTATTTCTGGAGCTGATATTGCTATTAGTGGCTCCCAAACCTTGGGAGAATTCCTAAAGTACGTACCCTCTGTATCCGGCAACTCAACCAGCACAGCTGTCAGTAATGGTGGTGACGGAAGTGCCTCGGTCACTCTAAGAGGCATGCCCGCCAACAACACATTGGTATTGCTGAATGGCAAACGCATCGCCAATAAAGGGCTCCGTGGCGACGCCGTTGATTTGAATACTATCCCACCCTCTGCTATTGAACGCGTTGAAATACTGAAAGATGGAGCCTCCGCCATTTATGGTTCAGACGCCATTGCTGGCGTGGTCAACATTATAATGAAGAACGATTTTGATGGGCTTCACATTGACCAATATTACGGTCAATCAGGCAAGGGAGACATTAGCACCAATACCACTAACCTAATGTGGGGGGCAGGCAATCTCTCTAGCGCCTTGTTAGTGTCGGCCTCTTTCATGGAACAACAAGGGCTATTCAGCCGAGAGCGAGCGGTTTCAGGCAGCGCCAATGCCTTGAGTTTAGGGGGAGCTGATATGCGGTCTAGTGCTACCCCAGACCCTAGAATAATTTTACCGGACGACAATGTGGTAATACCCGATGGGCAGGGAGGGTATGAAGATGCACAAAATGGAGAGCTCTATGACTACGCTGCATCGACTTCAACCATTTCGCCCTCGCAGCATAACAATCTCTACCTAGCCGCTAACCACACCACGCAAAATAATACATTACTAAACCTAACTGCGGGCTACGCTGAAAGTGAAGCTCTTATTACCTTTGCTTCAACACCCATTTTTACAGCCTTTGAACGTCAGCCGATTATTGTGGACGCAAATCAACAGTACAATCCATTCGGAGTGCCCATAGACGATATTCGCCGTCGAATTACAGAGCTTCCACCACGCCAGCAACACGACAACACCCAAAACTGGCACTTAGGCTTATCGGCAGAGTCAAATTGGGGGCGAGTGAACTGGCAAACAAGCGCCAACTGGAGCAAGACCAGCTCCCGCCAACATACTAGCAATATAGCCGACGGGGCTAAAATTAGAAAAGCCCTCAGTTCCGACTGCAGCGAGACCAGTCTTGATGCCTGTGTACCACTTAATCTATTTGGCCCAGAAGGTTCTATAGATACAGAGCAACTAGACTACATCCGCACCTATAGTTTAATGAAAGGTGACACTGAGCTACATCAATATAATGTTGATTTTGATACAAGCTGGCCATCCCCTATTGGGCCATTGTTACTGGCCGCCGGCTTTGAGTGGCGGTACGAGAAGGTCAGTACATCTCCAGAAAATCATGAGCCAAGCGACGAACTTATTGGCGGAGACGATATCAGCAGCACGGTTGGAAGTCGCGAAATTACAGAGCTTTATCTTGAAACCCAATTTCCATTGGCCCAAAGAAACCTAATTGCCTACAGCCTAGATTTGGAGCTTTCCGTACGAGTATCTAGCTATAGTGATTTCGGCTCAAGTATCAACCCAAAAGTGGGTCTTCGCTACCGCCCCGTAGAGAACCTATTACTGCGAGGTACCTACACTGAAGGATTCAGGGCACCTAGTATCAGTGAGCTACATCGATCTGGGTCATTTAACTTAGCCTTTATGGACGACCCCTGCTCGGATTTAGCAAACGTCGGAGTATTACCGGGATGCAACCAACAATCTGACCCTACTCGATTCCAATTTTTAACAGAATTTGCCGGTGATACAGACCTTAGGCCAGAAGAATCTGTTAGTCACACTCTGGGGCTGGTATGGACACCCACAGTTAAGCACGTGCCAATTTCCGTTAGCCTTGATTACTTTAAAATCCAACAAGAAAATGTGGTAGCCGCTAACGCGTTGTTTTTGGTAGAACAAAGTGCCTACTACAACCGTTTTTCGGAGCAAGTCATACGCGACAGCAAAGGTAATATTTCAACAATAAATGCACCGCTTATGAACTTGGGAAATAGAGACGTCACAGGTATTGATGTAGCTTTGAGCATGCACTGGAAAGACTCCGGTTTCGGCCTCTTCAAATTCTCTGCCAATGCATCTCACCTCACTAAATACAGTAATCAGGTTAATCCTGATATGTCCTCACTCAATGTTGTTGGGACCTTTGTCGACGAGGCCACAGGCGGCAACGGCGCTTTGCCAGATTGGAAAATGAATGCGGGAATACATTGGTCCAAGCGTCGATTAGAAGCCAATTACACCATGCATTATGTCAGCAGTTTAAAAGAGAAAATTCCAGACACTCTACTAACGCGCAATATAAGCAGTATATTGACACACGATGTGCAACTCAGCGTGCAGGCTAAAAACCACAAAACAATGCGAATGAGTCTTGGCATCGATAACTTATTGGATGCCGAAACACCGTTTTCAGCCGCCGCATTCAATGACAATTACGATTCCCGCACTCACGATATAAGAGGTCGTTTCTGGTATCTCCGGCTTGAGTACGACTTCTTCTAAGCCCGCTTGACGAAGGGCTTATAAACCAAACTTAACTAACTGCTGTTCTTCGCAGCGCCGACGGGTTTCTTCAAAATCTAAACGAACCAGAGTCATCGTCGGTTCTATCGTCTCATTGCCGTAAAAGTCATCAAAAATAGGTTCCGCGAAAATCATACCAAAAGGTTCAATATCCTGAGCCCGCAATTTAATCAATTCACGATTGGCGTCGCTATAGCGACCGTTCAAAAGATTCGAGGCAATGTTATAGAGCCCCAGTCGTGAACCACCCCAACCTCGGGCGCTAAAATTGCTTAGCTGTTCGCGGGTTTTATTCAGCCACACAACAGAACGCCTATCACCTACCAGCTGTAATGCGTGACTATAGTACAAAGAAAACGACACCTTAATGTCAGGAGAAGATGCGCAAGATTCGAAGTTACTCTGGTCGGCTTTGCCAAAATACTTGATAGCAGAATCATAATCCCGCTCGATATAGGCACCGTATCCCCGCCAGTAGTCTGCAAAGGGCAAAATACAATTCATGCCCATATCGCCCACTTCCGATTCTTGGGCCTGCAACATGTCTGCGGCACGGTATACTATATCGGCATCTCGTAAGCTCACACCTTTATTAGCCTCTAAGCTGGCATTTGAAAAACCATCAATTTTGTCGCCCGCTTGTGCCCGCAACTTATCCGCGTCTTCGAATCTCTGCAGAAAGTACAAAGACTCAACAACTCGGTAGGTCGCTATTTGTTCTAGCTCAGGCGAAAAGTTGTACCTTTGAGCAAACAGCAGCGCTTTGTCATACTGGCCAGTGGAAACATAGCTGGTCAGGGCAATTTTAAGCAGACTTTCATCTTTTGATTGCTCAAAAAACTGGCTGGAATAACGAATAGCCTCAACATATTCTCCTTTAGCCATCAAAGCCCATAAAAAACCCTTTTGTATATTCGGGTGCAGAGGGTCTGTTTGAAGGGCCGTTGCATATTGTTGATAGGCCAAATTAACTTCTTGCTTATCTATGAGTAATTTACCCAAAGCCAAACGCACCATAGGCATGGCCGGGTTTGCACTCAGAGCCAACTGATAGGTAACAATCGCTTCATCAACATCACCCTGCAGCCTTGCATAACGCGCACTGGCCGCCAAAACTTCGCCACTTTCAGGCGCCAAGAGCACAGCCTGCTTTAATAATGGCTCTACTCCTGATAATACCTGCTGCTTTACCTTAGTATCGAACTCACCTGACATGTGTCCTTTACCAATTTTAATTTGGTCCATATACAATTGCGCGAGGCCACCGTAAGCGCGGCCAAAATTAGGGTCCAGATCAATGGCAGCCTGATAGTGCTCAATAGCCTTAGCAGTGGTTTCTGATGTACTTTGATAGCTGTAGTAACGCCCCAACAAGTATTGACTATAAGCCTCGGAATCTTGAGCTTGCTCTGTTTTCGAAATGCTAACCGCAACTTCCGGCGGTACTATTTGCGTCATCAGTGACTCCGCGATCTCTATATCCAGACCGCGCAACTCTTGTTGGGGACGCTCGAACACCTGACTCCACAGCTGATATCCTGAACTTGCGTCTGTTAATTGCACGGTAATGCGTAAATTGTCGCCTTCTACCCGTACAGAGCCTTCGACTAAGTGCCTAACATTCAACAAGCGGCCAATCTCACGAATATCTAATACTTGATCACGAAATACTAAAGAAGACGTTCTAGCCGCAACCCGCAGGGCATTCGTTCGAGTTAAATCATTGCGAAGATCTTCTGTAAGCGCTTCAGCCGCGTACCGGTGCTCAGATGCCGGGGACAAGTTACTGAAAGGCAGCACAGCTAAAGAAGGGCGAGTATCACCAGGGCTAATGACTAAGGCTGCCTCTTCTTTACTCGCCACAGGGGAGACCACGGCCTCGGGTAAGGTAGCCGTATTCGTGGGGCCAAAAGTTAAGAACAGCAAATAGGCGGCCACGGCCGCCATAAATACACTGCCAAATATCCAACGAGGGTCGTTAGAGTGCGCACTCGGGTCTTTTGAGGCAGGGGTCTCCTCTTTAACCTCGAGCTTTATAGCACCACTATCCTCCAGCCACTGTACATCCAGCATCAGCGCATAACCGCGCTTCGGAACTGTGCGGATATATTTCCGCTGTCGCTCAGTGTCCCCCAATAGTGTTCGAAGCTCTGAGATGCATCGAGTTAGAGCTTCTTCACTAACAATGACGTCACCCCATACCGACTCAAGCAACGCATCGCGAGATACCACCTGCCCACTGGAATCTACCAGGCGAAGTAAAACATCCATTATTTTGGGTTCAACATGCACACAGTGCTCACCTTTACAGAAGGTGCCTGCTTGCGAGTCGATTTGCCATTCATCTAATTGAAATTTTGGCATTTTAACCTACCCCATTCTCCGCCAGTTCATTTCAGACCTCGATTTTCCAGCGCAGTTCACGTGAAAATACTGGAACCTAACCATACCACACTAAGCATCTGATTATTAAGGGTTTATTTTTATGCCGAAGAATTCCCGAAGATACATCAGCTAAGCATTAGGCCTTCATAAGTATTTATTAGATTTCACTCAGGTTGAAAAGGCCCTGTTTGAACATGCTAGCCCCATGACGTCTTCTCACGTCGAAAAAGGGGCATAACATGATACTTAAACAATGGATTCTACTAGGGTCTCTGGCAATCATGCTATTCAGTATGGAGCTCAGTGCAAATACTCATAACCACGTCTTTGCAGGAAAGATGCAGAATGACCCCAATATGTCCTTACTGATTCCGGCTCGGGTAAAACCGTCCAGCCACCCTGTATGGCTCAGCGCTGAATCATTTAACAGCCAAGAGAGCGCTGTAGTTGCAGCGAGTAGCCGCTTCAACCCTCAGTCGATAGTGGAAGATAGAGAGTATCTCGGGTTTATTCTGGTTAACACTCAACAAGGTAAGCCTTTTTATGTCTATACCGTTAGTCACGGTGATGCTGGACAAGACACAGTTCCCACCAGGTCTAAGTTGCCTGAAAATTTCAAATTGGTGGCCTTTTGGCACACCCACGGATCGGAACACTGGTCGCGGACGTATTTCTCTGCTTTCGACACGGCACTGGCTCAACGTATGAAAGTACCGGTTTATATGGCTAGTCACTCTGGCGATCTATTGGTCTACAAACCAAACGATGTAACGCTCAGTAGAATGCGCGCATACAGTCGCGGCCTTGGGAAAGTAAAAGGCATAGCCAAAGGGCGGGCCGCCCTTGGCTTGAACGGGCCGATTCGTATTGCTACTCGATAAGGCAAACTTAAGATCACTTAGAAAGGATGAAGCGCCTATTAAATACCCAATAAGTATAAGCCCGAAGAAAAAACGAAGCTTTTACAGCAAAATATAAGCTTTTCATCAGCCTTTTTTGTGGAAAACCGAAGGCCCGTTCCTCAGCACTCAGTCACCATAGAGTCAGAAGGTCCTAGACCTTTCCTCAATTTCTTAGCCCTCCTTCTGGAGGGTTTTTTTATTTCACTCGTCTTATCAAAACAGCTAGTATAACTTTCAGTTCTATCTGGCCTCAGTGCAATCGCCTTCAACGCTCGCACGTCTTGAATTCACAATAAATATAACAATAGTGGGCACTATATGGGCACCTCTACGGCTGATGAATCAGCTTCAACTACAGACATAAATACTGAACTATTCGGCCACCCCAAAGGACTGTATATCTGCTTCGCCACTGAAATGTGGGAGCGATTCTCGTTCTACGGACTAAAGTACTTACTGCTTCTCTACGTTACAAAATACCATTTGTTTAGCGATAGTGCGGGCTACGATATATTAGGGGCTTATGCTGGTTTGGTTTACACCCTCCCACTCATTGGAGGCCTATTAGCTGACCGCTATTTAGGCATGCGCAAAGCAGTTCTTTTTGGATCAATATTACTTGTCATGGGCCATAGCCTGATGGCCTACGAAGGTAGTCAGGCTGTTCGATATAGCGCCGGAACTACGCTCGACTCCAACATTACACTTAACGATGGCAGCGTAATGAGCGCTGGAACTGTGCTCCAGGAAGCCGTGGTTATTCAGGATGTTGTTGCGCTAAACATATTGTTTCTAGCTCTTGCTTTAGTTACCGTTGGCGTTGGCTTCCTAAAACCCAATGTCTCTACTTTAGTGGGCAAACTATACCGCACAGAAGATAGTCGACGGGATTCTGGCTTCACCATATTTTACATGGGAATTAACCTCGGCTCGTTCGCGGCTACCATGTTATGTGGCTGGCTTGGCGAGACTTACGGTTGGGGTTATGGCTTTGGCGCTGCAGGCATTGGCATGTTGATTGGCATGGCCACATTTATCTACGGCCAAAAGCATTTGCAGGGTCAAGCCGAGCCTCCAAATCCCGAAGAGCTAAGAGAAAAGCTTTTTGGCCCTATAACCCGCGAATGGTGTATCTATGCCGGATCGTTCCTCTCTTTAGGGCTCATGTGGTTCATGTTGCAGCACGAGCCCATAGTTCACCTTGCACAGAATACCTTGTTGCTCATTGCTTTAGCGGGGATCCCCCTCTATGCGTTTCTTACAGGCACTAGAGATGAGTTCCTGCGAACCTTAGTACTCATGGCTCTCATTGCATCGACCGTGGTGTTTTGGGCTTTATTTGAACAGTCTTCAGGCAGTATGACTTTATTCGCGGACCGGATATTAGATCGCCAGCTTGGTGATGTAGAAATTAAGGCGTCCATGTTTGGTGGTCTAAATGCCTTCTTTATCATCCTTTGTGCACCCGTTTTTGCTGTTCTTTGGACTTGGCTATCCAAAAGGAATTTGGAACCTTCTACACCAGCAAAATTTGCCTTTGGTATTATGCTAGCAGGATTAGGTTTCGGCTCCTTAGTATTGGGCGCACACTTTGCTGACGAGAACGGTAAAGTCGCAATGTTGTGGCTAATTTTGGCTTACTTCATCCACACTTCCGGTGAGCTTTGTCTTTCGCCAGTAGGCATGTCAGCCGTTACCAAACTATCTATATCTAGAGTGGTAAGCGTCAGCATGGGAACCTGGTTTCTAGCGATGGCTCTTTCAGAAACTGTAGCATCAAGACTTGGTAAGATGGCTGCCATTAATGTATCTGGCACCTCAAGCGGGGATCAGATATCTGCGCTTTTTCACTACACAGAGTTATTCGAGTTTTTAATGTGGGCAGGACTAATCGTTGGATTAGTAATGTTGGTTTTAACACCTTTGCTTAAAAAGGGTATGCGCGGTATTCACTAACTGCTCAAATTAAGGGGCCAAAAGCCAGCAAGCTTTTGGCTCCTTGTGTACCTACTGCTATATACCTTTATGCATCAAAAAGAATTCATCGGCCTCTACAGTTTCTTTTTCCTCTCCTCCTGCCGTTGCCCAAGCCTTCATAGCGGGCAGCTCTAACATACGATCAACGTACTCTAAGCACGGTTTAGAAAGTGCAAACTGATAGGTTTTACAGCGAAACACTACAGGAGCGAAATAGACGTCAACAATTGAAAGTTTGCCCAACAACCCTGGTCCTTCCATATCCGTAGCTAGCATTAAATCTGTCCAAAGTTGATCAAGTCTTGCAATATCTCGTTCGACATTTCCGAGGAGTGGTGCTTTAAATGAATCTAAGCGGCAGTTCATCGGATAATTGCTTCGCAAGGCTGTAAAGCCACCGTGCATTTCCATAACCGATGACAAAGCAAGTGCCTCTAACGCCTTGGACTCCGGCCACCCCACGCTCGTAGGAAAATGTCTTTCTACATACTGAATGATAGCAAGGGAGTCCCAAACTGTAATTTCATTGTCTAATAACACCGGCACACAACGTGTCGGGGAGTATTGGCCAATCTCGTTTTGGAACTCTGTGGTATCTAAAGGCAACTTTATTTCGTCGAAAGGGATGTCGTTGACCGATAGATATAGCCAGGCCCTTAAAGACCAACTGGAATAGTTTTTGTTTCCTATTACCAATGAAAGTGCAGCCATTGTTTCAACCTCCAAGAGTCTCAGTTTTGTATAAGGTGAACCCAGAACGCTGGTAGTTCCCCAGTGCATTAGGATGGTCATAGTTGCAGGTGTGAACCCATAACCTGCCCGCCTCCACGCCATTCAGCAAACACCACGCACTTTGAATTGCTTGTGATAGCATAGCAGATCCATACCCCAAACCAACGGCTTCAGGCAGCAAGCCAAAATAAATTAACTCAACATCACCACCCACCTTAAACAACTCAAAATAGCCTATCTCTTTGTTCTTAGCACTAGCTACATACGTTCTGAGGTTCGGCTGTATAGCGTACTTACTCCAATCTGCCTGCGACCAATTTCTTCGTTCGTGCCAAGAATAGGCTTGCCCAACGTCTAAATAGAACTGCTGGTTTTTTTCAGGCTTAGGAGGATTTATTGCGCTAATGCAAAAAGAAGGATCGCTACTCTCTTTAGGTAAATGAGCTGACGGGCTCTTCATCTCTAAATAATAAATTGTTTCTTGGCCCAACTCGCTCATAAGTTAATCACCCATTTTTTCAAACAACCACTTTACAACTTACCAAGACCCACATAAAGAAAAACCCCAGCAGGGCACCTGCTGGGGTTTTAGAATTAAAGCTTGACGATGACCTACTCTCACATGGGGACACCCCACACTACCATCGGCGCTGAATCTTTTCACTTCTGAGTTCGGAATGGGGTCAGGTGGTTCAAATTCGCTATGGTCGTCAAGCAAACTGCTATGGATTGTGATCGGTCTTAGTGCGACTGACAGACAATTAAGTCGGCGCAGGCCTCACAAATCCAAATAGGGTGGTAGTCTATAAAGTTGTTGTTCGTTCAATCAAGTCATACAAGACGCTTCGTCTCTCGTTCCACACGTGTCCGTGTCTCTAATCTTGTTACGGTCATTCTCGCAAATAATCAGTCGTCTGTCACACAGCCGTTTCTGTTATATGGTCAAGCCTCACGGGCAATTAGTACGGGTTAGCTCAACGCCTCACAACGCTTACACACCCCGCCTATCAACGTCGTAGTCTTCAACAACCCTTTAGGGGACTTAAAGTCCCAGGGAGATCTCATCTTGAAGGAGGCTTCCCGCTTAGATGCTTTCAGCGGTTATCCCGTCCGAACGTAGCTACCGGGCAATGCCATTGGCATGACAACCCGAACACCAGCGGTTCGTTCACTCCGGTCCTCTCGTACTAGGAGCAACTCTTCTCAAATCTCCAACGCCCACGGCAGATAGGGACCGAACTGTCTCACGACGTTCTAAACCCAGCTCGCGTACCACTTTAAATGGCGAACAGCCATACCCTTGGGACCGGCTTCAGCCCCAGGATGTGATGAGCCGACATCGAGGTGCCAAACACCGCCGTCGATGTGAACTCTTGGGCGGTATCAGCCTGTTATCCCCGGAGTACCTTTTATCCGTTGAGCGATGGCCCTTCCATTCAGAACCACCGGATCACTATGACCTACTTTCGTACCTGCTCGACGTGTCTGTCTCGCAGTCAAGCACACTTATGCCATTGCACTAACCTCATGATGTCCGACCATGATTAGTGTACCTTCGTGCTCCTCCGTTACTCTTTGGGAGGAGACCGCCCCAGTCAAACTACCCACCATACACTGTCCCTAGCCCAGATAATGGGCCGAGGTTAGAACTCCAAACATACCAGGCTGGTATTTCAAGGTTGGCTCCACTCGATCTAGCGACCAAGTTTCAATGCCTCCCAGCTATCCTACACAAGTAGGTTCAAAGTTCAGTGCAAAGCTGTAGTAAAGGTTCACGGGGTCTTTCCGTCTAGCCGCGGGTATACGGCATCTTAACCGCAAATTCAATTTCACTGAGTCTCTGGTGGAGACAGTGTGGCCATCGTTACGCCATTCGTGCAGGTCGGAACTTACCCGACA
>ENA-OSET01000020-OSET01000020.1-sediment-metagenome-genome-assembly--contig:-NODE-20-length-197835-cov-5.851359_pt1 | contig 197835 bp, 165 predicted proteins | sample MGYA00237882_ERZ534229 | MGnify/ENA primary metagenome ERZ534229 (study PRJEB26408, sample SAMN06266212) | sediment metagenome | isolation source: Hudson Canyon methane seep mesocosm | place... | reverse complement strand
CCATATAAGGTTTGTTTGAGAATATAATTTGGAACTCTTGGGTCATAACCACCAAGAAAAGTTGTACTTCTTCGAGGCTCTATTCCACCTGCAATTATACTTAATGCAATATAATCTTTCTCATATTCTATGTTTAATCCAACTGCTCCTGTATCAAAATCTAGATGTTGATAATCTACTTGGTTTAAAATAAGACCTCTTCCCCATGTTTGATAAAATTTTCCTAATTCAACAGATAAATTCCTATTGTAGTATCCAAATAAAAAATCAGCTAATCCTTTCTGTTTAAGACCAATTTCAGGAGGGTCGCCCAATTCTAAGTTAAATACAGCCTCAAGCCGATAATCAGAACGATTTAAGGTTATCCCAGTATTAAAATAGATTTCTTCGTACGTATAATTATTGTCACCATCGCCATAACGAATATTCAGATGGTTTGAATATTCAACTTGAGCAATTAAACTGGTATAGAAGAAAACAAAAAAAATGTATTTATTTATTAAATATCGCATCTAATTCTTTTTTGAATATGTGCTCATCTCCAGGAATAAAACCACGTTTTCGATAAACAATATTATTATTATCAACTATAAAAGATAAAGGAATAGGTTGGGCATTAAATCGTCTAGAGAGCTTCTGATTATAATCCATTACAATATGATAGATATCTCCTTTGAGATACTTCTTTGAATTCACAAAAGATTTTACTTTACTTACTTTTCCTGGATCATCTGTATTGATTAAGATTACAGATACTTTATCATCATATTCCTGAATGAGTTCACTTAAGACATCCATTTCTTTAATGCAAGGAATGCACCATGTAGCCCAAAAACTAATTACGATTGGTTTACCGTTGTTTTTTAATTGAGAGATATCAATTGTTTTACCGTCTAATGTTTTGACTTTTATAGAAGGAATGCTTTTGCCATTTTGTGCCATCATTATTCCTGTGGCTACTAATGCAATTGAAAGTGTTAGTAATTTTTTCATAATATTTTTTTTAATAGTTTATTGGCCGAGAACCAAAAACCAAACCAAATTTCTTTCTTTTGTAAAGATAAGCATCCAATTTGTTATACAAGGAAATATAATCAGTATATGTTCATATTATTATTGGGGTTTAAAACGCCTATTTATTCCGTAAATGCTTAATGATTAATTGTTTGTGAGGCTTATTATTGGAAACTAAAAAGGCGCTTCGTATACGAAGCGCCTTTTTTTGTTATTAGAGTTTATTCTTATTTTGTAAGAACAATTCTTTTTGATGTAATAACTGCACCAGTCTTTACATTTACCATATAAATTCCAGCATCGAAAGAAGATCCGTCGATAGTTATGTTTTGCATTCCTGAAGCATCACCTGCGTTCTCAGTATATACAACTTGACCAAGCATGTTCATTACTTCAATAATTGCATCAGCTCCGGTATTGTTGTTGAATTTAACAGTAGCAGTGGTAGAGAATGGGTTTGGATAAACACCTAATCCATCAATAGCATTTTCACTTATAGAAACGTTATTTCCAGCCGCGAATTTACTAGACTCAGTATCTGAAAAATCACCTCCAGAAACTAAAGTAGCTCCATTATGATCTATAACAGCGTAGTTTCCTGCACCGTATCCAGCGTCGATACCGTCACCATAAGAATCATCAATTGTAAATGTAGTACAATCAAAAGGTGTAGTTAATGTTACATTAACCGGAGTTTGAACTGTAGTTCCAGCAGCTGATAAATCGTTATAAGGGCCTCCAGAAGCAAGTAAAGTTCCAGTGCTTCCTCTTAATTCCCATGTGGTTTCAGATCCATAAGCATCAGTTTCTATTTGAACAGTAACGTCCATTCCTGCAGCTGGAGTTGCTGGAGATAATGTTTGACTAACAGCGTTGTCAGAAGCATTGTCATCTGCAGTTGTAATTTCGATAGAATAATTAGTAGCAGCAGATGGAGTAACTTGTCCAACTGTAACCTGATCAACTCCATAAGTAGATAAGTTACCTGTCCAGTTAGTAGAAGCTACAGAAGTTGCTCCGTCAAACACTTCAATAGTAGCCGCAGTTAATGGAGCCGTACCTAAGTTTTGTAAAGTAACGATAACATCTATTGCACTACAAGATGAAGTCTCACCATCGTAACTTAATAATCCACCATTGTTAGTTCCACTTGCGCTAACGCACGATCCAACATTAGCATAATGAGCTGATGCACTAATTGCACCTACTTCTGTTAATTGTCTGTTAGCGCATATAGAATAGATAGTTGGATAATAAGCTAGTGCATAAGGACCAGCTAAAGAGGCATCATCGATAATTGGAAAGTCCGTTCCAGTTATCCAGTCTCCTTCAGTTCCTGAAGTTGTGCCAGCTAAATCTGCTGCACCAGTTGAATTATCGGATTCAATCATAAATACATAAACGTCATCAGTAGTAGTTGCAGAAACGCCAGGTTGACCAGCAGGACCATGATTTACCCATAAGTCTTCCAATTCTCCAGACTGATGATATGACCAACATGGTGGACACCAAGTAGCATTCATGTCAATAATAACAGTGTAGCCATTATCAAGTAAATTGTACAGGTTGTAAGAATTACCATTTATATCTGATAGCGTCCAGTCAGGCGCAATACTGCCAGAAGGTAATTGAGCATTTGCCGTATTCGCAGAACTGATTCCTGCTAGTACTAATAAAGTAAGTAGTGTTTTTTTCATCGTAATAGTTTTTTGTTTAAATTAGTCTCTTGATTTATGAAGTGTAAAAGTAAGCATTAATTGGCATTCTGTCCAAACCATGTGATTACTTACTATTGGAGTCCTAAAAAAGAAGGTTTGTTGTATTCGTGTTATTTATAAGTATATATTGAATATATTTGTGTAAACACAATATTTAGAATACTATGAAAAAGATAATTACCAGTTTGCTTTCAGTTTTAGCAATTACGTCTATTGCCCAAAATCCACTTAAAATTGAAGATGCGGCTAATGTTGGACCAGACATAGCTAACAGTATTGTTACATTAACGGATTTAGCTTCGATTTTTGAATTTGCTCTAGATCTGCATGTGATTAATACATCAACTGTTTCAATGGAACTAAAAATGAGAACCACAGAGATGGATGTTTGTCCTAATACCACGAGTGCAACATGTTGGTCTTTGTGTCCTCCATATTCAAGTGCTGGAGCAAATCCAATCCAAATTAGCGCATTTTCGCTGACGGTAGCTCCCGAAGATACAGCTTCGGTTTGTTCTCTTCACTACAAGCCTGCCAATTTGAACTGTTGTTCAATGTTTAAATATGAGTGGTTAGATGTTGATAATGGAAATGCTGTTGTTGCAGAGTTAATTGTAAGATATGATCATACAAGTGCAGGTACTGCTTGTGCGGTGAGTGTGAAAGAGGAAGGGTTTGATGCAGAGGTTGTGATTTCTCCAAATCCAGCAAATGAAATGGTTACCTTGTCTCTAGATGGAATTGAAAATTTTAATGGAATGTCAATTAATATTTTTGATATGTTAGGAAAAAAAGTAAGTTCAATTGCTCAAATTGGACCTATCAATAATTTAAATGTTTCAGAATTCAATAATGGTATATATTTCATTTCTATTATGAAAGATGGATCATTGATAAAAACATCCAAGCTTATAAAGGAATAGCTATAAATATTCTTCTTTAAGAATTGAAGCCACAATAGGTAGACCTATTGTGGCTTTTTTATTTATTATTGTTAAGTTATTTATTGATTTAGTTTCAATATCTGCCGAAGGGTCAACTAAATATTTTAGACAAGTATCAGGGGTTTGGTGTACGAGGCCAGCGGCTGGATAAACATTTAGTGAAGATCCTATAATTAAAAAAATATCCGCTGTTTTGGCAATGTCTTCCGCAATTAACATGTTGGGAACATTTTCTCCAAACCAAACTATATGCGGACGTAATTGATGACCAGCTTTACAAAGGTCATTCATGAAAATAGATTTACTTCCAATTGTATATACTTTCTCTGTTCCTACACTTCGGGCTTTGGTAATTTCTCCATGCAGATGAAGTACATTTGTTGAGCCAGCCCTTTCATGAAGGTCATCAATATTCTGTGTGATTATTTGAACAATAAAATGTTTTTCAAGCTCTGCAATGATTTCATGTGCTCTGTTCGGTTTTGCTTCAAGAGCTTGTTTTCGTCTTTTGTTATAAAATTCTAAAACCAGTTCAGGATCTTTAGCCCATGCTTCAGGTGTAGCAACTTCCATGATGTCGTACTCTTCCCAGAGGCCTCCAGAATCCCTGAAGGTTTTGATGCCACTTTCTTGACTTATTCCAGCTCCAGTAAATACAACTAATTTTTTCATAGATAAAAGTGAAAACGAAAGTTAGGGAAATTTATTAGAAGAAATTATATAAAATTAATAATTAGAGAATCTCCCTGTTTTCAGTGGGAATTTCATGGATATTGCTATCTTTATCGGCTCTAAAAAAAGGTGGTAGGATGAAGATAAAAAGAAAAGAAGCTCTAGATTACCATAGTAATGGTCGAAAAGGAAAAATAGAGGTAGTGCCTACTAAACCTTACAGTACCCAGCGTGATTTGGCGTTGGCATATTCGCCTGGAGTGGCGGAACCTTGCTTGGAGATTGCAAATAACAAAAACAATGCTTATAAATACACTGCAAAGGGAAACCTAGTAGCCGTTATTTCAAACGGAACAGCTGTTTTAGGGTTGGGTGATATTGGACCTGATGCTTCCAAACCTGTTATGGAGGGAAAAGGACTGCTGTTTAAAATATTTGCTGATTTAGATGTGTTTGATATCGAAGTTGACGCCACTGATGTAGATGCATTTGTAAATACCGTTAAAGCTATTGCGCCAACTTTTGGAGGGATAAATTTAGAAGACATTAAAGCGCCTGAGGCATTCGAAATTGAAAGAAGGTTAAAAGCTGAGCTAGATATTCCTGTAATGCATGATGACCAGCATGGAACGGCAATAATTTCTGCAGCTGCATTAATTAACGCATTGGAAATTGCAAATAAGGACATTAAGAAAGTAAAGGTTATTGTTAATGGAGCAGGAGCTGCAGCTATTTCCTGTTGCAAATTGTATGTGTCTTTGGGCTTAAAGAAGAAGAACTTAATCATGTTTGACTCTAAAGGCCCGATTACGAGTGATAGAAAGAATTTAGATGAGCAAAAGCAGTTTTTTGCTGTAAAAACAAAGATCAAGACTTTAGCAGAAGGAATGAAGGGCGCAGATGTTTTTGTTGGGCTTTCCAAAGGAGATATTGTTTCTAAAAACATGGTGAAGACCATGGCAAAGAACCCAATTGTATTTGCTTTAGCTAATCCAACCCCCGAGATATCTTATGATGATGCAACAAGTGTTAGAAAGGATATTATTATGGCAACAGGAAGATCTGATCATCCTAATCAAGTGAACAATGTTCTTGGGTTTCCATATATATTTAGAGGAGCGATGGATGTGCGTGCAACATGCATCAACGAAGAAATGAAACTTGCTGCTGTTAAAGCAATTGCAAAATTGGCAAAAGAGACTGTTCCAGAAGAAGTGAATGAAGCTTACGAAGAAAGAAATATTTCTTTTGGAGCTGACCAAATTATTCCAAAACCACTGGACCCTCGATTAATTTATTGGGTTGCACCAGCTGTGGCAAAAGCTGCCATTGATTCTGGAGTTGCGCTGGAACCAATAGAAGATTGGGATGCTTACGAACAAGAACTTATTAAGCGATTAGGGAATGATAATAAGTTAATTAAAGACATTACAGAAAAGGCTCAAAAAAACCCGAAAAGAGTGGTTTTTGCTGAAGCAGATCATTATAAAATACTAAAAGCGGCTCAAATAGCTTGTGAAGAAGGAATTGCTTTCCCGATATTATTAGGAAAGAGAAAAAGAATCGAAGCATTAATTGATGAGAACGGATTAGAGTTTGGAGAATGCATGATTATTGATCCCAGGGATGATAGTGAGACTGAGCGTAGGGATAAATTTGCTACAGACCTATTTGAAAAGAGAAACCGCAGGGGTCTTACACTTTACGAGTGTAAAAAGATGATGCGTGAAAGAAATTATTTTGGTGCTGGCATGGTAGAAATGGGAGAGGCCGACGCAATGATTTCTGGATTGACTCGAAATTATCGTGATACAATTCGTCCATCTTTGCAAGTAATAGGGATTGATGAAGAGGTGAATAAAATTGCAGGAATGTACGTGTTGATTACAAAAGAAGGACCACTTTTCTTTGCTGATACAACCGTTAATTTAAACCCAACGGCAGAAGAATTAATTGATATCACATTGTTAGTTGCAAAGATTGTTAGAAGATTCAAAATACAGCCTCGAATTGCAATGCTGGGCTATTCTAATTTTGGTTCAAGTGAGGGTGATGATGCTATAAAAATGCGAGAAGCGGTAAAAACGCTACATGAAGAGCATCCTAATCTAGTTGTAGACGGAGAGGTTCAAGCAAATTTTGCTTTAAATAATGATTTAATGAAAGAATTTTTCCCGTTTTCTTCTTTGGTAAATAAAAAAACAAACACTTTAATTTTCCCAAATTTAGCAGCAGGAAACATTGCATATAAATTAGTTCAAGAATTAACCGATGCAGAAGTTATAGGTCCCATATTGTTAGGCATGAAAAAGCCTGTTCATGTTTTGCAAATTGGTTCATCTGTCCGTGAAATATTGAATATGATTACTGTTGCAGTTGTAGATGTTCAAACCAGAAAATAATGATTACACACGTTGAAGGAATATTAGAAGAGAAAAACCCCGCTTACGTTATTTTAGATGTAAATGGTATAGGTTATTTTTTACACATATCATTAACAACTTTTTCTGACATACCTGAAAAAGGAAAGCTAAGATTGTTTACCCACCTTTCTATAAAGGAAGATGCGCATACATTATTTGGGTTTAGTACGCAAAGTGAAAGAACAATATATCGCCAACTTATTAGTGTTTCTGGGGTGGGGCCAAGTACAGCTAGAATGATATTATCCTCACTATCACCAGATGAAGCTGCTCATGCGATTGTTTCAGGTGATGTGAATTTGCTAAAAAAAGTAAAGGGTATTGGAGCGAAAACAGCGCAAAGGGTGATTATTGATTTAAAAGATAAAGTTGCACCTTCAGGCGAAGCCTCTGATTTTTCTTCTCCTATAGGCAATACTCTTAGAAACGAAGCGTTATCTGCATTGATTGTTTTAGGAATAGACAAAAGAAAAGCGGAGACCGTTATTGATAAAACAATAGATAAATCTGGGTCAGAAATATCTGTTGAGGAGTTGATTAAAGTTACGCTAAAGAGTTTGTAGATTCGCGAAATTATTTAGAAAACCATCCTGAAAAAGCAAATAAAATATTTTCTTATTGCTGCAATAGCATTAGTTCTGTTGAATCAGAGTGCCCTTGCTATAAATCCAATTAGAGAGTATGTTGCTTTGTTAGATTCACCTGAAGTAAATTTAATTTATCCAATTCAAGATGGTATCAGTTCTAGCGAACAACAATCCGGATTGATTGACTTTAGCACTCCCCTTAATATTGAGCAACACGTAGAGTATGACCCGGTTTCTGGAATGTATGTTTTTTATTCAACTTTGGGAGATTCTTTGAGCTACAGAAATCCTACCTCCATGACTCTTGAGGAGTATTTGCAATACCAAAATGAGCAATCAATGGAACAATACTGGCAAGATAAATTTAATGAACAATCGGACATGGGAAGGGAGACAAAGGATGAAGAAGGTGAATTAAGTGAATTTGGAGACAGGAAAAAGAAAAGTATATTCGGAAGTGATTTTGTTGAAATTAGACCACAAGGATCGGCGGAATTGAGTTTTGGGATTAATTCATCACGTACAGATAATCCTGTATTACCAGAAAAGCAAAGAAAGATAACGACGTTTGATTTCGATCAGAAAATTCAGATGAACTTGACGGCTAAAATAGGAGATCTAATGAAAATCGGATTCAATTATAACACAGAAGCAACTTTTGATTTTGAAAATGAATTGAAACTTAATTACTCGGGAGAGGAAGATGAAATTATCCAAAAATTGGAGGCGGGTAACGTAAGCATGCCGCTAAATAGCTCATTAATTTCAGGAAGTCAAAGTCTATTTGGAATCAAATCCGAACTTAAGTTCGGAAGGTTAACGGCAACCACTGTATTGTCACAACAAAGAGGGCAGAAAAAGGAAATTGAAGTTGCCGGAGGTGCTCAAGTAAGTGACTTTGAAATTTTTGCCGATAACTATGAGGAAAATCGTCACTACTTTTTAAATTACTTTTTTAGAGATAATTATGACAATGCAATGGCGAATTTGCCAAATGTAACTTTGGGGGTTCAAATCCAAAGAATGGAGGTTTGGATAACAAACCGTACAAACGATTTTTCTGAAACTAGAAACATTATCGGTTTTTCTGATTTAGGTGAGAGTGATGCAAATAATATGCAAAATGCAGGGTGGAATATAAATGGCAATTCAAATCCTGACAATGAGAATAATGCTATGTATTCATATTTGATTTCTAATCCAGGAATCCGAAATTATGTAAATGCTTCAAATTTACTGGCTTCCACACAAGCCGGTGCCTTGCAACAAAGTGTTGATTACGAAAAGTTAGAGAATGCTAGGTTGTTATCATCAAACGAATATTCTTACAATGCTTTACTAGGATACGTTTCGTTAAATCAATCCTTGAATAATGATGAAGTATTAGCTGTGTCTTATCAATATACTTATAAAGGGGAGACTTATCAAGTTGGTGAATTTTCAACTGATGGAGTAACAGGACAAGATGCGTTATTTTTAAAATTATTGAAATCTACTGTTAGGAACCCAACCAAGAAATTGTGGGATTTGATGATGAAAAATGTTTACTCACTTGGGGCATATCAAATTGACCCCATGAATTTTAGATTAGATGTTTGGTATAACAATCCAAGTACAAGTATTGACGTAAACTATATTCCCAAACCAGGTGTAGATGATAAATTACTGCTTCAGCTTTTAGAAATGGATAGGCTAAATCAACAACAAGCAAAATATGCTGATGGGGTATTTGATTTTATTCCAATAACTGTCGCCAATGGAAAAATAATAAATGGGGGAACAATTAACCCTCGAAATGGAAGGCTCTATTTTACAACTAAAGAACCTTTTGGTAAGACATTAGATGACGCACTTATTGACAAAGGAGTGTCCCAGTCTGTTAGAAAAACAATAGTTTTTAGCCAATTATACGATAGTACAAAAACAGCTGCGCAACAGATTCCAGAGTTAAATCGATTTAAAATAAAAGGAACCTACCAATCGTCAGTAAGTTCCGAAATTTCTCTCAATGCCCTTAATATACCACAAGGATCCGTTAAAGTAGTTGCTGGTGGAGCTCAATTATCTGAAGGCGTGGATTATACGGTCGACTATAATTTGGGACGTGTGAAAATATTGAATGATGGTATTTTAAGTTCAGGAACACCCATTAAAATATCGCTTGAAAGTAACTCCCTTTTTAGTATTCAAACCAAATCGTTAATTGGAACGCACTTGGATTACCGTATTAGCAAAAACGCGAATATAGGGGCAACAATGATGCGTTTAACTGAAAAGCCATTGACTCAAAAAGTAAATATTGGAGATGAGCCCATTTCGAACACTATGCTAGGGTTAGACGGAGGGTTTAGAAAAGAAGTCCCGTATTTGACAAAATTAGTTGATAAAATTCCTTTTATCAATACGAAAGAAAAGTCTATTGTAAACTTTACAGGAGAAATTGCTGCAATTATTCCGGGCCATAATAGGGCTATTGGAAAAGAAGGGACTTCGTATATTGATGATTTTGAGGGTAGTCAGTCTGCAATTGATATACGCTCGTTTAATACTTGGGTGTTAGCATCTGTTCCGCAAGGTCAACCAACATTATTTCCTGAAGCTAGTTCTTATGATGATTTAATTTATGGAAAAAATAGAGCAAAAATGTCTTGGTATGTAATTGACCCACTGTTCCATAACGATAATAATTTGACGCCTGATCATATTAAAGGTGATCCAATGCAGAAAAACAATCTAATGAGGCAAGTTTTGGTGAGTGAAGTGTTTCCAAATAAACAGTTAAGTACTGGGCAGCTAAATAACATTCCGGTATTAGATTTAGCTTATTATCCGCAAGAAAGAGGACCGTATAATTATGATGCTCCTAGTGGAAGTGCTTTGTCTGCAGGTGTAGAAACTAATGGAGAATTAAAAGATCCAGACAGTAGGTGGGCAGGGGTAATGAGGACCCTTACAACCAACGATTTTGAGGCTGCTAACATTGAATATATCCAGTTTTGGGTAATGGATCCGTTTAGTCCAACAACAAGTAATAGTTTTGGAGAACCATCAACGAATGAAGATTCACAAAACTCAACGGGAGGTGAATTGTATTTTAATCTTGGCAATATTTCAGAGGATATATTAAGAGACGGTAGGAAATCTTATGAAAATGGTCTCCCTACAGATGGTGTTTATGATCCGGAAACTCTAACGCAAACTGCTTGGGGGTGGATTCCAACTTCACAGGTTATTGTAAATGCATTTGATAACGATGTAGAAACAAGACCAAATCAAGATGTTGGATTTGATGGGTTAAAGAATGAAGATGAAAGAGATTTTTTCAGTTCTTTTCTTTCTTCTTCTTCAGCGGTGCTAGATCCAGCAGCTTATGCAGAGTTAAGTACGGATCCTTCGTCTGATGATTATAATTATTTTAGAGATGATAGTTATAATACGAATCAGTTAGACATATTAGAGCGGTACAAACAATATAATGGGGCGGATGGGAATTCTCCAACATCTGAAATGTCTGCTGCATTAAATGGTGATGGTTATCCAACATCTGCATCTACTTTACCAAATGTTGAGGATATTAATCAAGATAATAACTTAAATGAAACGGAAAGTTATTTCCAATACAAGGTAAATATGAAGCCTCAAAACATGAATGTTGGTACAAATTATATTACCGACAGGATTTTGGCAAAAGATGAAAAAAGTCAAAAGCAAGTATATTGGTATCAATTTAGAATTCCAATAAGAGAGTTTACCTCTAAGGTAAATGGAATACAAGATTTTAGATCAATACGTTTTATAAGGATGTTTATGAAAGGTTGGAATCAAGAGGTTGTCTTGAGGTTTGCCCGCCTTGAGTTAATTCGTGGAGAATGGAGGACTTATTTGAACTCATTGTTAAGTGAAGGAGAGTATTTGCAAGGGGAAGAGTCAAATACTACGTTTAATATTGGAGCAGTAAATATTGAAGACAACGGAAATAGAGACCCAATTAATTATGTGCTTCCAGAAGATATAATTAGAGAAACAAACTATCAAACAGCGAATCTGGCGCAGCAAAATGAGCAATCATTAGTGTTGGATGTATGTGGGCTTCAGGATGGTGATGCCAGAGCGGCATATCGAAATGTAAGCTTTGATGTTCGAAATTATAAGAAAATTGAAATGTATGTACATGGAGAATCAAATAACGATGCATTTGTTGGAGATGATGAGGTAACCGTTTTTGTTCGATTAGGGACTGACTTTGTTAGTAATTACTACGAATATGAAATGCCTGTGAAAATGAGTGATTGGTATCAAAATGCGGCTGCTGATGTTTGGCCAGAGGCTAACAATATTATTATTGAACTAGATAGTTTGAAACAGGTAAAAACCAGAAGAAATAACATACCTGGGTTTTCTTTATTAGAGAAATACACTGAAACTGATAATGTTGACAACACAAGAAATATTTCAGTAATAGGTAATCCGAATTTGCAAAATTTAAAAACAATAATGATCGGTGTGCGTAACCCGAAAAAAGACGATAAATACAACCAATGGCAACCAGATGATGGTGAAGAAAAGTGTGCTGAAATTTGGGTAAATGAACTTAGACTTACAGATTTTAATGAACGTGGAGGTTGGGCAACAATTGGTAGGCTAAGTGCAAATATGGCTGATTTTGCAGATATGTCATTATCTGGAAATTATGCTACTCCAGGTTTTGGGTCTATTGAAAAGAGAGTAAGTGAAAGAGCCCAGGAATATGTTTATGGGGTTGACGCTTCCACTACTGTGCAATTAGGTAAGTTTTTTGGAGATAAATCTGGAATTAAGGTTCCGATGTATTTAGGCTACTCGAATAGTATTATCAAACCTCAATACGACCCTCTTTTGGGAGATTTATTACTGGTTCAAAATGATGTGGAAACAAAAGAAGAATGGAAAGAAAGATTGGATGCTGGAAGGGATATTACCGAAAGAAAATCTATCAATTTTACTAATGTTAGAAAAGAAAGAGGACAAGGAAAAAATGGAAAGGTCAAAAAAGCGCACTTTTACGATGTGTCAAATATATCGCTTACTTATTCCTATAGCCAACTTTCGCACAGAGATATAAATACGCAATATGATCGAACTTTAAATCATCTAGGGTCAGTGAATTATGGGTTCAACAATAACCCTAAACCATGGGAGCCATTTAAAAAGATAAAAGCATTGCGTAAGTCAAAGTGGTTAAGACCAATAAGAGACTTTAATCTTTATTTAGCTCCAAAACAACTCGGGTTCAGAACAAGTATGAACAGAACATACAACGAGTATGAAGTGCGTAATAACTTTGGAGGATTAACTATTCCTCAATACAATAAAATGTTTAATTGGGATCGAGATTATAATTTGAAATATGACATAACAAAAAGTTTAAAATTTGACTTCACTGCTAAAAATAGAGCCTTTATTAATGAACCATTTGGAAAGGTAGATGAAGGTGCTTTTGGTTATGATGCTGATTCCTCAAAAACACAAATGCTTAATAGTATTAAAAGTTTTGGGGAAACAATGAACTATGGACATATAGCTAACGTAACATTCAAATGGCCTTTCAATAAATTTCCGCTAACGGATTGGATAACATTAACGACTCGCTATAGTGCTAATTATGATTGGACAAGATCTCCCTTGGCATTAGACAACTTTGAGGTAATCGATGAAAATGGTGCCACTCAAACTAGAAAAGTTGGTAATATCATTCAGAATTCGAGAGTTGTAACTTGGAACGGAAAGTTAAATATGACTACACTTTATAACAAAGTGCCTTATTTCAAGAAGGTAAACAAGAAGTTTAGTAAAATAAGTAAAGGAAAGAACAATAGATTTAATAGAGCTAGCAAGACAAATAAAAACGTAGGGAAGGGAAAAGAGGAAGAAAAAGATAAAATAAGAAAGGCAAAGCAACCAAAAGATATGTCTTTGTTAGAATTGGAAAGTGCATTGAAACGACAAAAAGGAAGAGCCGTTAAAGATGAAGAAAAAATTGCCGAGCTTAAAAAGTTTATCAAGGAGAAAAAGAAGGAAAAGGATAAGCTTAATGTCTTTGACCATACTGCCCTGCTTGTAATGTCTTTGAAGAACGTAAGTATGAACTATAGTACAAATGATGGAATGCTACTTCCTGGGTATAATAATTCAACTAATGTAATGGGAATGGACAATAATTTCTTTGGACCTTCCTTCGATTTTATTGCTGGAGGGTATCAAATGAGAGATATTTTTGGAGACACCACTACTAATAATTTTGCTAGAGACGCTTATCTAAACAATTGGCTTGTGGATACGGCTAATTTTGATATAATTAATACGCAGTTTGCTGTAAATCATACTGAGAAGTTAAATATCAAGGCAACCCTAAAACCAATATTAGGATTAAGAATTGATTTAACCGCAGATAGAAATTTAGCGGAAAACACTAATTCTAATTTAGGTTGGGATGATTTCACGAATGAATTTGATTTAAGAAACGAACAATTTACAGGGTCTTTTAGTACCTCAATAATAACTTGGAGAACAGCATTTAATAGAGACCTCCAATCTGATACTGGAGATGCGTTGCAGAATGCTACGTTTGATAACTTGAGAAATCTCAGACAAGAAGTCTCTGCTGTTTTAGGTGAAAACAACCCTAACTCGGCAAATGAGCTTAACGAAAATGGATATACTGGAGGGTATGGTTCATCTCAACAAGAAGTAATAATTGGGTCGTTTTTAGCGGCATATACCGGTAAAAATGTCAACAAAAAAACCATCAATCCATTTAAACAAATTCCATTGCCAAATTGGAGAATAACATATGACGGACTTTCGAAAATTAAATGGGTGAAGAAATATGTTAAAACATTATCATTTAGCCACGCATATAGGTCAAGCTTTAATTTATCTGGATACACAACAAACTTAGATGGTAAGTTTGATTCTGAAGGAAACGCAACAGAAGTTGATATTGCCGGTAATTTTATAGGAGAAAAGCAGATTTTAACGATGTCTATAATGGAACAATTTGCTCCTTTATTAGGAGTTGACATAACGCTTAAAAATAGTGTAATGGCGAAGTTAGCCATTAAGAAAGATAGAAACATATCGTTAAGTTTAGCAAATAATCAAATAACTGAAATCAAGGGTGCTGAGTTAGTGATAGGCTCTGGTTATACATGGAAAAAACTTCAGTTGCCGATTAAATTTAATGGGAAAAAGGTAAACCCTAGTGATTTGGTTTTAAGGTTAGATGTTTCTATTAGAGATAATAAAACGATAACTAGAAAAATTATAGAAAACCAAAATCAGGCCACAGCTGGGCAAAAAATGACATCAATTAAATTCTCTGGAAATTATAAATTAGGTAAAAACCTTACTGTTAGATTGTATTATGATAGAGTGATGAATACTCCATTTATTTCTACATCATTTCCAACAGCAAATACAAATGCTGGTGTAGCTCTTCGATTTATGCTTCAATAGAGGTTTGAGAACACCGTTATAAGTTTAAAAAAGGAAAGAATAAAGCGTGATACTCAAAAGTATTTCATAAGTTCGTATTAAATAAATAACAAATAATAGACATGAACATTCCAGCAGATTTAAAATATACAAAAGACCACGAATGGGTGAAGGTTGAAGGTAACGTTGCAACAGTAGGAATTACTGCTTTTGCACAAGGAGAGCTAGGTGATATTGTATACGTTGAAGTAGAAACGGAAGGTGAGGAACTAGATCAAGAAGAGGTTTTTGGCTCGATTGAAGCAGTTAAAACAGTTTCGGATTTATTTATGCCTGTATCTGGTGAGATTACTTCATTTAACGACGCTTTAGAACAAGATCCTGAAACAGTAAATAATGATCCTTATGGAGATGGTTGGCTGGTTAAAATAAACATGAGTGATATATCACAAGTTGAAGGGTTACTGAACGCTGATCAGTACCAAGAATTGGTTGGTTAAAGCTTTTAATGTTTTTAAATAAGAATAAGTACGGGATTGCCTGGACTCTTATAATACTTCTGGTATGCTTAATGCCTGGAGATAATCTACCGAGCTCCTCTTTTTTAAGTTTTAAAGGGGCAGATAAGCTAATACACACCACTTTGTATTTAGTGCTTATTATTTTAGTTGGTAAAGGTTTAGTTAACTATTTTAAATCTTCCTATTCAAGAAGTAGAATTATTGTTATTGCCTTTCTTTATTGTCTTTTTCTAGGTGTTGGAATTGAATTTATTCAGTCAGTTTTTGTTGCTGGTAGGTTAGGTGATGTTTTTGACGTTTTAGCTAATGCCATAGGATCTTCTATAGGGGTTGTAATACTAATAGCACAATTAAAAACAAAGACAGGAAAAACTTAATTTAGCCATATTATATTTAATTAATTAGGGAAAGGGGTGAACCATTTAGGTAATGGTTTGTATTAGGTGTGAAGTTTAGAATAATTCTTCTTATCTTAGCAAAGATATATTCAATTCATTTTGGACGTATTTTTGATAGGAGTTAATTTATAAAACTCAAACAAATGGAACCAAAGAAAACAAGTTACGCAAATATTGATAGCACTATAATTAGAACTGGACTAGTTTTGATAGGAGGAGTTATTGTAATGGGAGTGATGTTATCTATGATGGAATATACAAACATTGTTCCGCCTAACAGCTCCTTAGATTCAGGATTAGCTGAACTAGAGGATGAAGAGGTGATTGACATGAGCGATGCTCCACCACCACCACCACCACCACCACCACCACCACCACCACCGGCACCACCGGAAGAAGTTGAAATATTGGAAGAGGATGATGAGCGTGAAGAAACGATAGTAACAATGCAAGACCAAGAATCTGAGGTTGTTGAAATAATTGAAGTTATTGAAGAAGAAGAAGTTATTGAGGTTGAAGAAATTTTTGAGTTTGTTGAACAGCAACCGGAATTTCCTGGAGGAGCTGCAGAGATGTATAACTACTTAGGAAAAGAAGTAAAGTATCCTGAAATGGCTAGAGAAGCTGGGATTCAAGGAAAAGTTTACGTAAAGTTTGTAGTGAAAAAAGACGGAACAATTGGAGAAGTGAAAGTTGTACGTGGTGTTCATAAAACTTTGGATAGAGAAGCTATTAGAGCAGTTAAGAGTATGCCAAAATGGACTGCTGGAGAACAACGAGGAAAGAAGGTGAGTGTATGGTTTACGCTTCCAGTTAATTTCCGTATAGGATAATTAACGATAAATAATTTAAAAAACGCTCAGTGAAAACTGGGCTTTTTTTATGCTTAAAAAAGAGTTTTTGCTTGGTTTATTGAAGTCTATTCATTAATAGTTATTTATCAAGCTGACTTTACTTTTTGGACAAAGTAAGTAATTATTGTCAGTTCCTTTTCCTAAGGCATCCACCTTTCTTATGCCTTTTGATTCATCTATAGAGTAATACAAATAAAGATCTGTCGTTAATAGCGATTCAATATTTGCGCCAATTTCCACCGATTGAATTTCGAGTATGATAATTGGTTCATGCTTTAAAAGAAAACTTCCATACCCAAGTAAAACTTCATATTCAAGTGTCTCAACATCAATTTTTAAAAGATCAATTGATTCAATATTATTTGTGTTAATATAACTTTCCAAAGTTATAGCTTCAACATTTATTGAGTTTTGATCAATTGGACGCCAGGTTTTATTCAAACTACCTGAGGTTGTATTGTTATCAGAAAATGTATTTGGGCCATGATTGAAAAAGGGAACATTGCCGGAGGTGTTTGAAATTGCATTATTTTCACAATGAATATCAAAATTATTAATTGTATTATTCTTTTGAAGAATTTCAAATATATTTGGTTGAGGTTCAAAAGCAATTACTTGAGCGTTTGGGTTATTTGCCTTTGCTAAAACGGAGAAAATACCAACATTAGCACCTACATCGGCAATTGTATTGGACTTTGTAGACAAATCACCCCAAATTTCTCTTGTTTTATTTTCCCATTGATAGTTGTCAATTCCTAACCAAAATATATGTGTTTCTAATAGAAAGGCATTGTTGTATAATTTAAAGCTATTTCCTTTTTTTGTTTTAACGTTAAAAACACCTTTAAATCTTAACTTTTTTGCATACTTAATCGGTGGCGTATATACCAACTTCAAAAGTTGAATTAGTTTAAAACCAAATGAACTATACAGTAATGTTTTTAATACTTGTTTCATCATTTAAAAAAAAACTTGAACTTTAAGTGTACTGCCCGAATGTACGTATAAAAATGAGTTGGTTTGAAAAGCTTGAGTGTAATAAATCTAAAACTTTAAAAAAGAGCCTTCCATAGCGAAGGCCTTTTATTTATGGAATGAAACTGTACTCTCTATGTTTTAGAGGTTGTCCTTTTGAATGTAAAGCAGGAATAGATAATAAGAAATAAAAAACCTCAACATAAAATATGTTGAGGTTTTTTGTGGGCCCACTAGGGCTCGAACCTAGGACCCCCTGATTATGAGTCAGGTGCTCTAACCAGCTGAGCTATGGGCCCTTTTAAATAATCCTAAGAAAATTTAAAAGATGAAAACAAATATTTCATTGTTTTGCGGCTGCAATTTTACATATTTGCATCCGAATAACCTATTAATTTTAATAAAATGCTCGAATTAAACGGTGTAAAAAACATCATTTTTGACTTAGGTGGTGTAATATTAAATATTGACTACGGTCAAACGGCTAATGCTTTTATGAAGATTGGTGTAGCCAATTTTGACAAAATTTATTCGCAAGCAAAACAAGGTCAGGTGTTTGATAAATTAGAAACAGGAGATCTTACACCTGACGAGTTTAGAGAATATATTAAAGAAATTGTTCCTTCTTTACAATTTAGTGATATTGATAAAGCCTGGAATGCAATGCTATTAGACTTACCTATACAAAGGATTGATCTTTTGAAAAAGCTTAAAAAGAAATATAGACTGTTTTTATTGAGTAACACTAACGAAATACATATAAAATGTTTTCGAAAAATTATTGAATCTTCTTATGGAAAAAACATTTTTGATGATGTTTTCGAGCATCAGTACTACTCCTCAGACATAGGAATGAGAAAACCAAATGCAGAATGCTTTCAATATGTTTTAGAAAAAAACAGTTTAGAACCCTCTGAAACTTTATTTATTGATGATTCCGTACAACATGTCGAAGGCGCTAGAAAATTAAATATAAAAACCTATCACTTAATGCCTGGGGAGGATATTACAACACTTTTTCTTGACAAAGTTCAATAAGGACTCCATTGCTGGACTTAGGGTGCAAAAAGGCAATTAATTTGTTATCTGCGCCATCCTTGGGTTTTTCGTGAATCATTTGAAAACCTTCTTTTGTTAGTCGAGTAATTTCATCTTCAATATCATCTACTTCAAAAGCAATGTGATGGACACCCTCACCTCTTTTATCTATGAATTTTGATATTGGACTGTCCGAACTAGTTCCTTCCAATAATTCAATTTTTGATTCTCCAACTTGAAAAAAGGAGGTGTTAACATTCTCAGACTCGACTTCTTCCATTTTATAAGGAGATGTATTGAGAAGTTTAGAATATAGGTTATTAGCTGCCTTCAAATCTTTTACGGCAATACCAATGTGTTCAATCTTTTTCATAGTGAAATATAAGCAAAAAAAAACCCTTCCGTTAGAAAGGGTTTTTTTAAAATAGCTTTTAATTATTTTTTCTTGTTCCAAACTTCTCCAGTTTTACTATCATAGTTTACGTAGTAAAGTCCTTTCTTCAAGTTATCAACTTTAATTATTTTACCAAATCCTTTTTTCACAAGATTTCCATATGTATCGAAAATTTCAAATAAAGTTTCATGAGAGAATTCTAAATCTTTACACTTAGGGCAAACTATAGCAGCTTCTGGAATACTTGGGTCACTGTACTTAGTGCTTTGTGAAATCCTAGGTCTTCCTGTGTAATCAATTTGTTTAACTCTAAATTTGTTTTGTCCTGAATGTGGACTTACTTTAAATTCATAAGAATTTTCTGAAGGAGTACCTTCACCATCAAATTCACCTATTTTAATCCACTTGTTCCATCTGTATTGTTCAATGAGGTAAGTAAGTTTACCTTGTTCTCCTGTTGTTTTCCATTTAAGAATTTTATCATCACCAGCACTAATACTTACTGTTTCAAATGTACTTCTAGGTCTTAAAACTTCTGGGTTAAGAACTTTTGGGGAGCAATTTAATTTATGAGCAATCTTTATTGTTACAGGATCTCCAATTTGTAAGTTTAAGTTGGTGAAATCTATTTCAAAAGCACTAGAGTTAATTTGATCAGTAGTAACATCACCGTTAACAGTAACTTTAATTACACAGAAACCAATACCTGCATCAGCGAATGGATTTTGAACGTAAAGATTCTTTCCTTGGTAATGTCCTTCATGAATGATACTCGCATTATTCTGAGCAGTTAACATCATCGTCAACAATACAAAACCAACCGTTAATATTTTATTTATTATCATAAATTACAAATTACTATAAATAGTTCCCCTATTCAGGGGACAATAATAAAAGCTATTTTGCTAATTTCAAAGTAAATTAGTTCTTTTTTTACAGCTTTTTATCCATACAAAAATACGATAAGTAGTTTAAAAAAGTACTTTAATGGTAAAAAATTATCGTTTAGATGTATTTCTAGTTTGTATTATCGATATAAGTACGTATTCTTGTAACCATAGATAATTGTATTACTTTGAAAGAATAATTATGAGTAAAATATTTGTGTCAATTATAGCATTAACGTTATTAGTTTCCTGTGGATCTTCTCACACTGAAGTGACAGACGGAAGTGATTCAAATGCTGAAAGAGCAACTAAAAAAGGATCAAAATATATTTATGGTGGTACGTTGAAAATTGCTCAAGAAGAACGGTTTGTTACATTATTCCCTGCTGATGTTGAAGACGCAATTTCTTCAAAAATTGTTTCACAAATTCACGATGGGTTGGTAAAATTCAGTACAAAAGATTTATCCCTTTTAAATGCTATTGCTGATAACTGGACAATGGATGAAAGCGAAACGGTATATACATTTACATTAAAAGACAATGTTTATTTTCACGATGACGCCTGTTTTGATGAAGGTAAGGGGAGAAAGGTAATAGCATCAGACTTTAAATACGCTTTTGAAATAATGACTTCTAAAGAAACAAGCCAAAACACGCATTTATTTAAGGATAGAGTTGTTGGAGCCTCAGACTACCTAGAAGGTAAGGCAAGTGAAATTAGTGGGATACAAGCTGTTGATGATAAGACATTACAAATTACTATTGTAAAACCTCAATCATCTTTTATTTATCTTTTGGCGTTGCCAAATTCAGCAGTAATTGCTCATGAGGCTTTCGATAAATACGGTAATAAAATGACGGTTGGAGCAGGAGCGTTTAAGTATGTTGAACCAACTTCTCCTAGTGAGACGCGCCTGTCATATAATGAAAACTATTATTTAAATGATGAAGATGGTAATCAATTACCCTATTTAGATAGCGTTATATTTAAGTATGTTCCTACTAAACTTAGTGAGCTGGAAATGTTTAGAACAAAGGATATAGCATTCTTATATGGTCTTCCAACTTCAAAAATTGCTGAAGTAGTAGCTGATAACATTGCTAATTTTAAGAATAAGCCTCCTCAAACAATTTTGATAAGAGAGCCAGAAATGATTACGCAGTATTATGAATTTAACTCGCAAGTTCCACCATTTGATAATGTTAAAGTTCGGAAAGCATTGAATTATGCAGTCAATAGAGAAAGACTAATTAATAATATATTAAATGGACAAGGAACAATAGGAGATAAAGGGATTACTCCAAAGATTAAGTCATTTGGGGATTACAACTTTAATGCAATTAATGGATACAGTTACAATCCAGAGTTGGCTCGTGAATTGCTAAAAGAAGCAGGTTATCCAAACGGAAAAGGGTTTCCGCCTGTGAGATTAGAGATTAACTTAGGAGGTAATAAACATAAGTTGGTTGCAACAGAATTACAATACCAGTTTTTTGATGTTCTTGGTATTCATGTTGAGGTAGAGCAAGTATCGTTTGCTGATAAAGTAGAGCACTCTAAATATGGAACTTCAGAGATATTTAGATCTGCATGGGTTGCTGATTATCCATCACCAGAATCATTTTTATCTGTTTTTTACGGAGAAAATGTTCCTTCTACATTGGATGAGCCGTCAAACTTAAATACTATGCGTTACAAAAATGAGATGTTTGATTCATTGTATATCAAAGGTACGCAAACTGCAGACAAGGCAGAGAGGTATGAGTATTTTGCAAAAGCAGAAGGGATTATGATGGAAGAGTCTCCAGTTATTATTCTTTGGTACCAAGAAAACTATACTTTGTACCATTCTGAAGTTAGAAATTTCTATTATAATGCTATGGAATTTTTTGATTTTTCTGGAGTATACATGAAGGAAGTTACTGCGGAAGAGGTAAAAGGCGCGCAAGATAAACTACAAAGTGGTGATGCTGCTACAGGTTTCTAAAAGAATGGTATTACTAACCTGTGTAGGGAAGGGACATTTAATAAAAAAGGAGCTATATAGCTCCTTTTTTATTATTATTATTATGTGTATTTATTTAGTTTCTCTAGCAGCAACAAGCATTTCCTTTACACTCAGTTCTCTAAAGTCATCCATTCTATAACTCTGAAAAACCATATAGCTTCCCCCAATATTTTTAATGCAATAGAAATGGTGATTAGGCATACTCTTAACATCAGCTTCACTTATCGTGGTGTTGTCGCTCTTCAGTACTTTTGAATAACGAATATATCCATCGCCCTCTTCAAAATAGATAAAATCAAAAATGTTTTTTTGACCTTCGTGTTCTTTTTTAAGCATTTCGATTGTTTGAACTTTTTCTCCCCAATCATCTATCTCCATATGCCAATATCTATCTTTATGACCAGGCATTCTAATTTCCCATTTTGCTTCACCCTCATTATGAACGATATCAGGTTGGTCAAACCTATCAACAGGAGTTCCATCTTCGTCATCCTCTTTATGATATGTTTTAGGAATCATAATAACGGCATTTAATTCAAATGCGGCCATGTCAAACTCTCTATACTTTTTTGGGTCAAATTGAGTCTCTCCTTCAGTAGCAAGGGAATCTTCAGTAATAGGGCCATCTATTTTTTCTGGTTCTACTGGTGCTGTTTCATCTCCACATGAGCTGATAAAAAATAGTGTTGGAATTGTTAAAAGGTATAATAAATTTTTCATGGTTTACTTCTATTTCTAGTTAATCATCCCTACAAAGGTATATAATCTAATGGATTTTCATAACAAACCTTGCAGTGTGTCTGCTTTTTTGTTCGACCAAAACCTCCTTAGTTGTAGTTAATTTTTGGATAGTTTTATCATCATAATGCCTAATTGTAAGTAGCTCAAGACCATCGTTATACTTCACAGAATAATTTCCTGAAAGTAGATTTATAGTTTTATTAATTCGGGATGAATTATTGTCTACGCAAATTGAAAAACTAATAGCAGAATTTTGCATTAAATTTATTTTGACGCCATTTTTTGATAAGTGCTCAAAAATTTCACTCAAATTATCCTCAGCAATAAAAGAGAAATCTTTAGGAGAAATTGAAAGCAAAATTTGATTTTGCTTAAAGATAAACGAAGGAATTAATGTGTCATTTTCTAATGAACTTTGAATTTCTGTTCCTGCCTCTTTTGGATTTAGGAAAGATTTTACAAAGAGCGGAATTCCCAAATTTTGTAATGGTTTAATTGTTTTCGGATGTATAACCGAAGCCCCAAAGTAACTTAATTCAATGGCCTCTCTAAATGAAATTTTATTTAGTTTTTTACAAGCATCAAAATATTTAGGATCTGCATTCAAAACACCTGGAACATCTTTCCAAATAATAACTTCTTCAGCATTAAGGCACCAAGCTAAAATAGAGGCTGAAAAATCAGAGCCTTCTCTACCCAAGGTTGTTGTTTTACCTTTTTCATTGTGTCCTATAAATCCTTGTGTAATTGCAATTTTTTGATTTCCTCTAACACTAAAGTATGCATCAATATTAGAAAATACATTTTCCTTTGTGCACTCCCAGTTTACTTTTGCTTCACGGTGTTTGTCACCAGTTCGAATAATTTTTCGAGCATCAAACCATTTACAATTTTTATTAATTGAGTTGAGGTATTCAGCAATAATGGTGGTTGACATTACCTCCCCAAAAGAAACAATTTGATCGTATTCATAATCAAAGTTTGTTGTTGGTGTTTGAGAAGCTTTTTGATTTAAATTATTGAATATTGTTTCAATCGATTCTAATTTGGTTAATTCAAGGGTTCGAATTATATTATTATGAAAATCCATAACGTTCGATATAAGTCTCTCTGTTTTAACCTTGTCATTAGAAAAATAGGCTTCCGCTATTTCTTCCATAGCATTAGTCGTTTTCCCCATAGCTGAAACCACGATAACTAAATTTTCTGCATATAGGTTTATGATGTCTGCGACATTTCTAACTGCTTCTGCATCTTTAACAGATGCTCCTCCAAATTTAAAAACTTTCATTTTTCTAATTTACATTAAAGTTTCGAATATCTTCTTCATAAAGTCTTCCGTTAAACCATTCTCCGTCTAATGTAGCATTGTATTTATTATAAAAATTAATAGCAGGTTCATTCCAGTCAATTACTTGCCAATCCATTCTTTTCACGTTCCTTTTTTTTGCTTCCAAGATGACCTGGTTAAACAATAATTTTCCAATTCCTTTTCCTCGATAATCTTCACTCACTAAAAAGTCTTCCAAATATAACGTTCTTCCTTTCCAAGTTGAATACCCTGTATAGTAAAGTGCAAAACCAACAACATTATTCTCAATTTCAGCCACTATACAATCAAATACTTTATTCTCTCCAAAACCATTTTTTTCAAGATTCTCAACCGTGTTAACCATTTCGTCAGGTGCTTTTTCATATGTTGCCAGTTCTTGGATGTACTCCAGCACCTTTGGCATATCCTTTTTTTGACTTTGGCGAATTGTAATTTTCATATTTTTATGAATTGAGGGAAGTTATTTAAAATCTGTTTGTAAAAGTGAAAATGAGTTATTTTTTTGTAAAATGAGACATTTTTGAGAAGCGTATCCATATATACGGTTAAAGAAAATAACGATATGATACAAAAACAGAAACATTTTTTAACTTGCAAACAAGGCTTTAAATAACTTCGGTTTAAAATTCGCTATAAATTTGATAAAATCTCCGATATTTGAGGAAATTTAACGTAAGATTAGAAAATGAGTCATTTTACAACATTAGGAGAATTTGTTATCGACCGTCAAAAGGATTTTCCAGGATCAAGTGGAGAGCTATCCAGAATACTTAGTGCTATTCGGTTGGCTTCCAAGATTGTTAACCAGGAAATTAATAAAGCGGGAGTAGCAACGCATATTTTAGGTGCAGCAGGGAGCGAAAATATACAAGGTGAACAGCAACAAAAACTAGATGTCTATGCAGACGAGAAATTTATAAAAGCAATTGAAGCGCGTGGGGTTGTTTGTGGTATTGGATCTGAAGAGAATGACGATTATATTGCATTTGAATCTGAAAAATGTCAAAATGGTAAATATGTTTTATTAATGGATCCATTAGATGGTTCATCTAATATAGATGTGAACGTTTCTATAGGAACAATTTTTAGTGTTTTCGAAAGAAAATCCGAAATTGGAACTAAAGCAGAGTTGAAGGATTTCTTACAAATAGGAGATAAACAAGTTGCTGCTGGCTATGTTATTTACGGTTCATCTACTATGTTAGTTTTTACAACAGGAAATGGAGTCCATGGTTTTACTTATGATCCAGGAATCGGGACATTTATATTGTCGCATCCAGATATGAAATTCCCAGATGGAGGAAAAATATACTCAGTAAATGAGGGAAATTACAACAACTTTGAAGAAGGAGTAAAAGAATATATCAAGTATTGCCAGGAAATTGACGCTCCAACTAATCGACCATATACAGGAAGATATATTGGTTCTTTAGTCGCAGATTTTCATAGAAACCTCATTAAAGGAGGGATTTATATTTATCCTGCTACTATTACGGCACCAAACGGTAAATTACGTTTGTTATATGAATGCAGTCCATTAGCATTTTTGGCTGAAGAGGCAGGAGGTAAAGCATCTACTGGTACAGGTCGTGTTATGGAGGTGGATCCAAAGGAGTTGCACCAACGTGTTCCTTATTTTGTAGGATCAAAAGAGATGGTAGAAATGGCTGAAGCGTTTTTGGAAGCACACAAAGAAACAGCACAATAAGAGAAAGTGGAGGAAGTAAAAGCATTCAGCATTGAAAATGTTAAAGATCTTTATAGCTCCTCTTCAAAAATTAAGGAGTTAACAGCGTCCTTCACCGAAAATTGCAGAATACACCTTACCGGACTATCAGGTTCTTCTGATGCGCTGGTAGCTACTGCGTGCTATAATAATTTTCCAGGGAACTATCTTTTTATCTTAACCGACAAAGAAGAAGCAGCCTACTTTTATAACAACATAGAAAACATAACAGGAAAAGAAAGAGGTACAAGCATTTTGTTTTATCCAGGTTCTTATCGTCGCCCCTATCAAATTGAAGAGACGGATAATTCGAATGTTATACAACGAACAGAAGTTTTATCTATCATAAAAAAGCGTAGGAAGAATACAATAGTCGTTACCTACCCTGAAGCAATTGTAGAGAATGTAGTGTCTAGAAAGCTGTTGGAGAAAAGTACATTAGAATTGGAGGTAGGAGTTGAATATTCAGTTGATTTCATCAATGAACTATTGATTGAACACGATTTTGAAAAAGTTGACCACGTTTATGAGCCTGGGCAATTTGCTGTTCGTGGAGGAATTGTAGATGTATATTCCTTCTCTAATGATATGCCTTATCGAATTGAGTTTTTTGGAGATGAAATCGAATCCATTCGAGTATTTAACCCAGAAGATCAATTGTCGATAACAACGATGAAGAAAATTAACATTGTTCCCAATGTTAACGTTTCATTATTGCAAGAGGGGAGAGAATCATTTTTAAATTACATTCCCACGGATACCCGCGTTTGGATTAAAGATTTTGACCTTGCCAAAAACAGAATTATTAAAGGTTATGAAAAAGCACAATATGCTTTTGATAAAATGGAAGGAACAGTTAAACAACTTACTCCGGCCGAATTATACCTAGCTCCTTCTGATTTTGAAACACATCTTGGTAAACATCCAATAGTGGAGTTTGGAATGCGTTTTAATTTTAAACCGACATCAGTAATTGAGTTTCAAACAGTTCCACAACCTCCGTTTAATAAGAATTTTGAGTTATTAATTGAGAATCTAGATTCGAATACAGAACAAGGGATTACCAATGTAATTGCATCTGATAATGGAGTACAATTGGAACGTCTTTTCAATATTTTTAAAGACATTGAATGCCATGTAAAATATCACCCAGTGAACATTTCTTTGCAAGAGGGCTTTGTTGACAAAGATTTAAAAATTGCTTGTTATACAGATCATCAAATTTTTGAACGCTACCATAAGTTTAAATTAAGAGAGGGGTATAAAAAATCACAACAAGCTTTTACTTTAAAAGAGGTTTACAATCTTCAAAAAGGAGATTTTGTAGTACATATAGATCATGGTGTTGGGCAGTTTTCGGGACTGGAGCGAATAGATACCAACGGAAAAGAGCAAGAAGCAATTCGGTTAATTTATAAAGGCGGAGATATTTTGTATGTAAGTATCCATTCTTTGCACCGAATTTCGAAATTTACAAGCAAAGAAGGAAGTCAACCAAAACTTCATAAGTTAGGTTCTCCAGCATGGGCCGCCGCAAAAGCGAAAACCAAAGTACGGATTAAAGAAATGGCATTTGACTTAATAAAGTTATATGCCAAAAGAAAGGCTAGCAAAGGTTTTGCCTTTGTTCCCGATACGTATCTTCAAAATGAACTAGAGGCGTCTTTTATGTACGAAGACACACCCGACCAAGCTTCTACAACTCTTTCTGTAAAACAAGATATGGAGTCTGAAGCTCCAATGGATCGTTTGGTTTGTGGTGACGTTGGTTTTGGGAAAACCGAAATTGCAATTCGTGCTGCTTTTAAAGCGGTTAGCGACAGTAAACAAGTTGCAATATTAGTTCCCACAACTGTTTTAGCATTTCAACATTATAAAACATTTACTGAACGATTAAAGAACTTCCCTTGTTCAGTAGAATATGTCAACCGATTTAAATCTCCAGCAAAAAATAAAGAAACGTTAAAACGATTAGCTGAAGGAAAAGTTGATATTATTATTGGGACCCATCGTCTTGCTGGAAAAGATGTAAAGTTCGAAGACTTAGGCTTACTGATTATTGATGAAGAACAAAAGTTTGGGGTTTCGGTAAAAGACAAATTGAAAACGTTAAAGGAAAATGTAGATACGCTAACACTGACGGCAACGCCTATTCCGAGAACACTCCAATTTAGCATGATGAATGCACGTGACTTGTCTGTTATGAGAACCCCTCCGGCAAATCGTTATCCAGTAGATACGATCGTTCAATCATTCAGTGAGGAAACAGTTCGGGATGCTATCAACTATGAGGTGCAGAGAGGTGGTCAAATTTTTTACATTAACAATCGAGTGCAAAACATTCAGGAGGTTGCAGGAATGGTTCAACGTTTATGTCCAGATGTAAGAGTGGCTATTGGCCATGGGCAAATGGAAGGAAAACAATTGGAATCGATTGTATTGGATTTTATGGCCGGAATGTATGATGTTTTAATAGCAACTACAATTGTAGAATCTGGGATTGATATTCCGAATGCAAATACAATTATTATTAATAATGCCAACCATTTTGGGTTGAGTGATTTACATCAACTAAGAGGTAGAGTAGGTCGTTCCAATAAAAAGGCATTTGCTTATATGTTTACTCCTCCAGCGCATCATTTAACAGATGATGCACGAAAAAGATTAAATGCTATTCAGCAGTTTTCGGATTTAGGAAGCGGAATGAGTATTGCCATGCGCGATTTAGATATAAGGGGAGCAGGAGATTTATTAGGAGCTGATCAGAGTGGTTTTATTAGTGAAATTGGAATCGATGCTTTTCAAAAAATTCTAGATGAGGCCATTCAGGAATTAAAAGAGACAGAATTTAAAGAACTTTTTAAAGAAGAAATTGCCAAAGGAGAATTTGTAAAAGAGTGTCATTTGGAGACTGATTTTGAAATAATTATACCGAGTGATTATGTCAACGAAATTACGGAAAGGTTGAGCCTATATCGTGAATTGGACAATATTGGACATGAGGAAGGTCTAAAAGGTTATGAAAAGCGCTTAATAGATCGTTTTGGAGAAGTTCCTTCGGAAACACACGAATTAATGAATGCTATTCGTTTACGTTGGTTGGCTAAAGACATTGGTTTTGAAAAATTAGTTTTAAAGAAAAATATTTTAATAGGAACTTTCATTACTGACCAGAATTCCGTGTATTACCAATCTGATAAGTTTACAAAGGTTCTCAACTTTATTAAAAGCAACCCTTATGCTGCAAATATGGCCGAGAAAAAGGGTAAATTGCGTTTAAGGTTTGATGAGGTTGGTTCTGTAGAAGAAGCGATCAATAAATTAACAATGATATAACAATAAGAATAATTACATGATTGAATTTATCAAAGGACTACCCAAAGCAGAGTTGCATTTACATATAGAAGGTTCTTTTGAACCAGAATTAATGTTCCAAATAGCGAAACGTAATAACGTTGAAATACCGTATAAATCTGTAGAAGAAGTAAAAGCAGCATATGCTTTTGACAATCTCCAAGATTTTTTAGACATCTATTATGCTGGTGCTGGCGCTTTAATGGTAGAACAAGATTTTTACGATTTAACATGGGCGTATTTAGAAAAAGTCCATTCTCAAAATGTTATTCATACTGAGATTATGTTTGATCCTCAGACGCACACAGACAGAGGCATTCCTTTTGGAACAGTAATTATTGGAATTAGTAATGCATTAAGAGAAGCGGAAGCTAAATTCGGAATGACAACCAAATTAATTATGAGCTTTCTTCGCCATTTAAGTGAAGAAGAAGCATTCAATACCTTAGAAGAGGCCATGCCTTATAAAAAATTAATCACTGCAGTTGGATTGGATTCTTCAGAAGTGGGAAACCCGCCTTCAAAATTTCAGCAAGTTTTTGCGAAAGCAGAAGCGGAAGGTTTTTTAACCGTTGCTCATGCGGGAGAAGAAGGCCCAGCAGAATATGTTTGGGAAGCACTTGATTTATTAAACGTATCTAGAGTTGATCATGGGAACAATTCGCTAGATGATGAAATTCTCGTTCAGGAATTAGTAGATCGAAAAATGCCATTAACAGTTTGCCCTTTGTCGAACTTAAAACTACAAGTCGTAACTGATTTAAAAGATCATCCTTTGAGAGAGATGTTACAAAAAGGGTTGTTGGCTACCATCAATTCCGATGATCCTGCTTATTTCGGCGGATATATGAATGCAAACTACATTGAAGTGGCTGAAGCGTTAAGCCTCTCTAAAGAGGAAATTTGTCAACTAACTAAGAATGCATTCGAAGCGAGTTTTTTAAATGACAATCAAAAGAAATACTTGATTTCTCGTGTTGAAGATTATTGTAAAGAGAATAGTTTTTAGGTCATCTCTTTACATCGTAAAAGAAATAACGATTGACGAATAATATATTGTAGAACGCCAATAGTCTTTGTCTTCAGAATAATAGCTAGTTTATTTTAACCTTTATTCGTGTAAAAGAAAGTTTATTTTGGAGAACGAAGTGTTCTACTATCTTTACATTTGAATACAGTGCGTAAAAACCCTCTTAAAAATATCAAGCCAAAAGCGAAGAAGCAGGTTGCCAAAGCAAATAATGTAGAGCTTTCTACAAAAGCAAAAATGTGGATTATTCTTACCCTTTGGATAACAGTTATGTTGCTGTGTGCGATTGTTTCGGGAATGATTTATTTTAGAAGTGAAGAGAGCTTACCTTCCATTGAGCAACTAGAAAACCCTAGAAGTGACGAAGCTTCATTGGTGTATTCTTCTGATGGGGAAATTTTAGGAAGCTTTTATATTGCCAATCGCACCAAAGTTGATTTTAACGAACTGTCTCCTCATTTGATTGATGCGCTAGTTTCAACTGAAGATGAACGTTATTTTGGACATTCCGGAATTGACGGAGAAGCTTTAGCCAGGGCAATAGGGAAAGCCTTGATAGGGATGAATGGGGGAGGAGGAAGTACGATTACCCAGCAATTGGCTAAAATGATGTTTCATAAACGTCCAAAAACTAAATGGGAAAGAATAAATCAGAAACTCAATGAATGGACAATTGCTGCTCGTTTGGAAAAGAGATATACCAAAGAGGAGATTATTGCCATGTATTTTAATGAGTTTGATTTTTTAAATACCGCAGTTGGAATTCATGCAGCAGCAAGAGTTTATTTCAATAAGCAAGCACATGAATTGAATGTTCAGGAAGCTGCTATGTTGGTCGGTATGGCAAAAAACCCAACAATTTACAACCCCGTTCAAAAACCCGAAAATACATTCAAAAGAAGGGAAGTCGTTTTGTCTCAAATGATGCGAAATGAGAAAATTTCTCAAGTAGAATATGATTCTTTACGAGTTCTTTCGTTGGGCTTAGATTTTAAACCAGAGACGCACACTAGTGGTTTAGCTCCTTACTTTAGAGAATATGTTAGATTGGAAGCAAAGAAAGTTTTAAAGGAAGCTGGAATTATGAATGAATATGAAAAGCCAATAGATATTTATAGAGATGGCGTCAAAATATACACTTCTTTAGACACTAGAATGCAGAAGCATGCTGAATGGGCAGTTGAAGAACATTTGAGAGGTGAATTACAAGCAGCTTTTGATAAAAACATTAAAAAATATAAACACAATCCCTATTCAAATGAAGTAACAAAAACCTCCAGAGATAATAGTTTAAATAGAGCGATTCAAAGTTCTGAGAGATATCGTAAACTAAAACAACAAGGGTTATCCGAAACAGAAATTCTAAAAAATTTTAAGAAGAAAATTACGATGGAAGTCTTTGATTGGAACTCTGAAAACTACCGAAAAGAGGTTGAGTTCTCTCCAATAGATTCTATCTACCATTATAAATCAATGCTTCAAGTTGGCCTTGTATCGATAGAACCAAGCACCGGTTATATCAAAGCTTGGATTGGAGGGCCCTATTACAAAGATTTTAAATATGATCATGTTTATAGAGCAAAACGACAGGTTGGGTCGACTATGAAGCCTTTTATTTATGCGGCGGCCTTGCAAGATAAAGTTATTACTCCATGTACAGAATTCCCAGACATCAAATATTGTGTAGATATTCCTTACGGAACTGCAACTCAACAATGGTGTCCCGGGGGGCAAAAAAATTATGGGCAAGAGTTAACTCCAGTTTACTTTGCTTTGGCAAATTCAATGAATAATATTACGGCTAAAATAATAGCTATGAACGGTGGTGATAACTCTAGAGTGGTGGATTATTTTAAGAATATGGGTTTAAAGAACAAAACGATTGAAGCTGTTGCATCACTCGGTCTGGGAGTTTGTGACATGTCCGTTTTAGAAATGACCTCTGCACATTGTGTTTTGTCTAATTTAGGGTATTATAATGAGCCAACTGCTATTATACGAATAGAGGATAAGAATGGAAAAGTATTGTACGAGGCGCAACCAAAAGTTCGGCAAATTATACAAGATGAAGCTGCCTATGAAGTCATCAAAATGATGAAAGGAGTAACTGGAGCTAAACGGCCATCTGATGGGAAAAGAGGAGGGACAGCTACGCGATTAAGAACAGGAAAACCGTATGCATTTTCTGGAATTATGGCGGGGAAAACGGGAACTACACAGAATAATTCTGATGGTTGGTTTATGGGGCACACTCCAGATTTAGTTACAGGAGTTTGGGTAGGAGCAGAAGATCGAGGAGTGCATTTTTCGAATACAACTTTAGGTCAGGGAGCTAATACGGCTTTACCTATTTGGGGCTACTATATGGATAAGGTTTATAAAGACAAGAAAATCAAAATTTCTCATGGAGATTTCAAGCCTCCGTATGAAGGCTACCCTAAAACTATTGAATGTGAAACAGTAGGTACATTTAATGACCCCGGATGGGGAGATTGATTTTCTGCTAAACTAGTCATATATTTTATTTCCAAGACTTAATGCTACCAAGGAACACTTGAAAAGAAAGTAAGGTATTACGATTTTTTTACGTAAGCTGTAATAATCACAATTGTTTGTTTGTCAACTTTTCCCTCTATGTACTCTGCATTGTCTCTATCTAAAGAAATATTTCTTACAGCTGTTCCACGTTTGGCAATCATACTACTTCCCTTTACCTGAAGGTCTTTAATTAAAACCACGGAATCTCCAGCAGAAAGAATAACACCATTTACATCTCTGTGTATTACAGCGTCTTCATCAGGCTCTCCTTCGCCAGTTGCTTTTGCCCAGGTTAAGGTATCTTCTTCCATGTACATCATCTCCAATAAATCAACCGGCCAACCTTCATTCTTCAACCGGTTTAACATTCTCCAGGCCACAACTTGGACTGCAGGCTCCTGACTCCACATGCTGTCATTTAAGCATCTCCAGTGGTTGGCGTCAACCTTTTCAGGGTTATCCAACTGGTCAATACAAGTTTCACAAGCATGAACACTTTGCGCTGCACTTCCATCCGAAGTTGGAGGCACGGAATAAGCTTTTAAGCTGTCGTCTGATGCACATAGTTCACATGCTACACTTCTTGCTTGCAATTCTCTCTCGATGCTCATAATAGATTTATTATAGTGTGTAAATTTAACCTCCGAAGCCTCAATAACTCACCTGCATAGCGAAATGAGGTTGATTCAGGTTACCAACCTTAATTATAATTTTCAAAGTGTTTGTTTTATAGAAATAAACTACCCTTTTTTAGCTTTCTTTTCTCTCTTTGCAGCTTTTTTTTCTTTGGCAGTTTTACTAGGTTCCTTTTTTACGTTTTTCTTTGCATCTTGACCTTTTCCCATGATATTATCTTTTAAATGTTCTTAATTTATATGATATGTTTTGCTAAGCTACGTAAAAAGAGTTGTGTGAGGCAGGAATTTAACTTTAATAAACGCGTTTTTAATCAATTTTATTTAAATATTTAGCTAAACACACACCAGTACTTGCGCAAGCTTGCAATAGATATCCGCCAGTTGGAGCGTCCCAGTTTAGCATTTCTCCAATGCAAAATTGATTGGGCATGTTTTTGATTTCAAAATTTTTAGAAATGGCTTTTCGATCAATTCCTCCAACTGTAGAAATTGCTTCATCAACGGATGCTATTTTTAATATTTCTAAAGGAAAAGTTTTGATGCTTTTGGCTAATGATTCCGTATTTAAATAAGCCGCTTTAGAAAGGCTTATTTTTAATAAATCGATTTGAGGAGGACTAAGTTTGAGTTCTTTTTTTAAAGTTTCAGTAGTATTTTTATAGTTAGATAATGTTATTTTGGAATGGACATTTTCTACTGTTAAAGAAGGTTTAAAGTCTATAAATATGGTTGCTTTTGAATTCGTATGTAATTGCTCTCTAATTTGTGGACTAAGGCCGTAAATGGAATTTCCTTCTAATCCAAACTTAGTAATAACCGATTCTCCTTTTTGAATTACGTTATTGCAAGAAATGGTGATATTTTTTAAAGGAGTTCCTTCGTGTTTTTCAATAAAATTCGGTTTCCAAGCAACATGATACCCGCAGTTTGATGCTTGAAACGTTTTTGTTATTATTCCTTTTTTAGAAAAAGTGTCAAGCCAATTGCCATCAGAACCAGTAATTTTCCAACTTCCTCCTCCTAAAGCAAAGACGGTATAATCTGTTGTGATTATTTTGTTGTTAATAATCGGATTGTCGTTGGCGTCCCAATTAGAAAAAGTATGTTCATACTTAATAACAACCCCTTTTTCTTTGAGATATTTAAGGATTGAATTCAGCAATTCAATAGGTTTAATGCCTTCTTTTGGATAAACTCTTTTGCTGCTTCCTATATATGTCGGGATCCTAATTTGTTCCAGCCAATTTCTAAAATCAATATTGGTAAAAATAAGTAGGGCTTTGTCTAAAAAATCATTTGGGGTGTATCGTTTAATAAGCTGATCAATCGGTTCTGAATGCGTTAGGTTGAAACCACCTTTTCCTGCAACTAAAAATTTACGTCCAGCCGTTTTGTTTTTTTCATAGATAGTAGTCGTAAATTTTTCTGCATCTAAAAATGCGGCCAATAATAAAGCTGATGGTCCACTACCTATAATAGCAATTCGTTTTTTCATCAAAGAAACATAGGTTTAATAATGTTTGTGTTATTTTTATTAATAGCTTTTCGTTCGGCTATACATCACTAGATAAGGTTTTAATTAGTCTTTACTCAACAGCCTCAATTACATCTTTTAATAGCTGGTCGTAAGATATATCACCCTTATTAGCTAATCCAACCCGAACAACTACCAAGTTTTTAGAAGGGATAATAAATATGCGCTGCCCTTGAAATCCATCGGCAAAATACATGTCTTTCGGTACATTTGGGAATTCTTCGTCGTTTTGCTTCCAAAATTGAGCACCGTATTTTCCTTCTGATCCTTCCGCTGGGGAAGCCGTATATTCTGCCCACCAATCTGGAAAAATTTGTTGACCTGCTACTTTACCTTTTTGCAAATACAGTAAACCATATTTTGCCCAGTCTCTAGGTGTTGCCCAGGCGTATGAAGACCCCACAATAGTTCCGGAAGGGTCTGTTTCTAACACCATGCTTTCAGCACCAATCCAATTGAATAATTCTTTATTTGCAAAATTTAAATAAGTTTCATCATCATCAAGTTGTTCTCGAATTAATCCAGATAAAATATTGGAAGTTCCTGAAGAGTATTTCCAATCTTTACCCGTTTCACCTTCCAATTGATGATCAACAGCAAATGCGTATGAATCATCTTCAGTGTAGAGCATTTTGGTAACATCTGAAATAGAGCCGTAGTCCTCTTCCCATTTCAAGCCGCTATTCATTTGAAGTAATTGATTCCAAGTAATATTTTTTCGGTTATCGTTTTGCCATGTTTCAATTCCGGTTGGTTGATTAATGTCAATTTCACCTTGTTGTACTAATATTCCGGTTAACGTGCTCATTATACTTTTCGCCATGGACCAACCGAGCTGTTTCGTGTTTTCATCAAATCCTTCGGTGTATTGTTCTGCTATTAGTTGATTGCCATAAAGCACTACAATAGCCCTTGTGTTTCTAGTGTTTTTGCCTTCAACTTCAATAAAGTGATTGCCGATAGCTGCTGTAAGTTTGTCTTGATTAATGTTTAATGGAATTGGGGTTAAATTTTCGAAATCTGAAAAAAGAAAAGAAATAGCTAAGGGTTTTGGAGGGGTAATGTTTAACTCTTTTGTATTAAAGGGCTTTCCAGTGTTAACCAAAGAGCAACCCGTTTTTTCATTGTAAAATGCCATTTGAGAACGCATGCCCCAAAAAGAACTTGTAACGGTTTTGTTTTCGAAATCAATTGTGTTTGAAGCATATTTCACCAAAGAGAAATTTAAATCATTGGCTTCAATATCTTTTTGCTCCCTTCCTGCAACAAAAACACAAGAGCACATGTTTTTAGCTGCATATCCATTGATTATAGGCAGCCTAATATATAGGTAGTAGAAACCAAACATAATCCCTATTAGCACAATAACAGCCATAATTCGTATTATTTTTCGTTTATTCATGGACGAGTGAAGTTACAATAATTTTGTCATTGAAATTGATAGGTTAGGGTAAAAGTACGACAAGAATTTTTATCATTATGATAAACAGTTGTTCGTGCAAAAACTTATAGATAAAAATTGCTCTTGATTGTTAAAGATTGAACTATATTTGCGCCCGCATGCCAAATTTCAACAATAGTTTATCGTCAAAATTACCAAAAATAGGCACATCTATTTTTACAGTCATGTCTTCGTTAGCAAACGAAGAAGGAGCATTAAACATGTCACAAGGTTTCCCAGATTTTGATGTTGATCCAAAATTAATTGAGTTGGTCACAAAAAATATGCAGAAGGGGAATAATCAATATGCACCGATGCAAGGTGCTTTGAGATTACGTGAAGCTTTAAGTCATAAAATTGATAAAGCTTATGGAGTTAGATATAGCCCTGATTCAGAAATAACTATTACTTCAGGTGCAACACAGGCTATTTTTACAGCAATTTCGGCTTTTGTAAAAGAAGATGATGAGGTTATTATTTTCACACCCGCATACGACTGCTATCAGCCTGCAATTGAGGTAAATGGAGGGCGTCCAATATTTGTTCAGCTTCATGCACCTACATATAAAATTGATTGGGAAGCGGTTAAAAAGGTTATTTCTCGTAAGACCAAAATGATTATCATCAACACACCACATAATCCAAGCGGAACAATGTTAAAGAAGGAGGATTTGCTGGAGCTCGATAAGATTACAGCAGGATCTGAGATCATTATTTTGAGTGACGAAGTTTATGAGCATATTGTTTTTGATGGAAAAAAGCATGAAAGTATATGTAAATACCCAGGGTTGACTGATCGATCAATAGCTACTTATTCTTTCGGTAAAACATTTCATGTTACTGGTTGGAAATTGGGTTATTGCATAGGTCCCAAAAACCTCATGCATGAGTTTCGAAAGGTACATCAATTCAATGTTTTTTCTTGCAACCATCCTTTTCAAATTGCTATTGCTGAATATTTGGAAGATGAAAATAATTATAAAAACTTGGGTTCATTTTATCAAAAGAAAAGAGATTTATTTTTAGATGCTGTATCTACATCAAGATTTGAACCAATTACTTGTGAAGGAACGTATTTTCAATTACTGAAATATGATCAAATAACAGATGAAAAGGATGTAGATTTTGCGATTCGTTTAACCAAAGAGTTTGGTGTAGCATCCATTCCGGTTTCGGTGTTTTACCATGTCCTTTTGGATGAAAAAGTGCTCCGTTTTTGTTTTGCAAAAGGAGAAGATACGTTAAAACGGGCCGGAGAGATTTTAGCAAAGGTTTAGGTTCTGCACAATTCACACTTAATATTTCCCTAATAGCGGCGTAACAAACGGAGCTATTTGTCGTTACTTAGTTACCTAATCTTTACTTAAATGTATAAACAAATTTTCGTAGCCACTTTTATTCTTTGTTCCTTACTGTCTTTTGGGCAACAGGCTGAGATTATTGATGTCTACACCAAGTGTGATACTACCAATCATCAATTTGTTAAATCCGATGATTTGTTTATTGGAAGGTGGGACACATTAGCGCAACCGAATTTTTGGAAGCAGGTAATGGTTACACCTCCAGATTCTTGTATTATAAATATTGCGGCTACTCGAACCATCCTAGGGAAGGAATCCTTTATTATATGGAAAGCACAAACAGAAATACAAAAAGGACTTTATAAAGATAGTGTACGTAAACAGTATGGATTAGCTACTGATGTGAAAATCTATGTGACTTCAGGGAAGAGTCACTTTTACCAAATTGAAAAAGTAATGCCGAGTATTAGTAAAGCTGTGGATGCTTTTGAAAGATATAGAACAGATCCTTGGTATGCGCAGGCAATATTGCTGATAGAAAGCCCAGGTAAAATACAGTATTCCAATGTTGGTGCTTATGGACCTTTTCAGTTAATGAAATCTGTAGCACGCTCACATGGCTTGAAAGTCAATAAATATGTTGATGAACGAAAAGATTTTGATAAATCTGCAATGGGGGCAGCTCATCTTTTACGAACTACTTGTATTCCTGAAGCCAAGAGAATACTTAATAAGCACAACTTAACTTATAACGAATCAGATTTATGGTTTCGCTTATTTGTACTGCATATTTACCACGCTGGAGCCGGAAATGTAGGGGGGTTAATGGATAGTCTGCAACCAGAAAAAGGCGGCCAGGAACTAATAACATTGATGTGGCAAAGTGAATGGGGTGGATTTAAAAATGCTTCTCAAAATTATTCTCAGGTTGCACTTGCATCACTGCTTCAGTTACAAGAATTGATTTACGAAAAATGCGATTACATTTTTGAATGTAAAGCATTTTAAGAACCCACCTTAAATGTCTAATTTCGCACTATGACAAAACTCGTCAATCGGATTGCATTATTTGTATTTATCGCAGTTGCAATTACGGCATGGATTACTTATCACGAAGAAATGGATATAGTAGTGCCTTACTTGAAACAGGTATTTTTAGCTATTGCTATTTTTATGTTCATTTTATTATTTCTCAAAGCTAACTATAGATGGCAAGCATCGTATCTAGCTAAAAAAGCTCCAAATTCTTTTATAATTAGTAGGCAAGGAATGAAAAAAGCGATTGTTTATGAAGCTATAAATATTGGTTTTTATGCGTATTTATCTATCATGCTTTTGTTATATGTAAATGAAGGTTTTATTATCGGATTACTTATTGGGTTATATTTTTTGGAAGGCTTCATCAACCTTGTTCAAAACATGTTTAGTTCAGGTTATAGAACTCTCATTCAAGAAAATGCGATTACTATTGTTTCTAATTACATCACTATAATTCCAATGAAAGAAATTGTTAAGATTGAAAGTAGCCATCGAGATATTCGATTCTTAGATAAGAATAATAAAACATTTTTATTGGACATTGACTCCATCAAGCCAGATCAACATCAAGAGTTTATTGCACAAGTAAAATCAATAGCAAGAAGTAAGAATATTTATTACGATGTTGCCTTTACCCGAGATGATATTCACCACGGGTAAATTCCCAGGAATTATAGGATAAAACCTCCATATTCTCTGAGAAGCTTTCAGGAGTACATGAACTATACCTTTACTTTTCGAATAGACTTTCAAGATGATTAAAGGCCTTGAATTCTAGCGCATTTCCAAAGGGATCTAAAAAGAATAATGTTGCTTGTTCTCCCACTTCCCCTTTAAATCTGATATAGGGTTCAATTAAGAATTTAGTGCCTATACTTTGTAGCTTTTCAGCGAGGGTGTCCCAATCATTCATTGACAGAACTACTCCGAAATGAGGAATAGGAACTTGATGCCCATCTACGGGATTATGCACGTTGTTAACCTGCATCGTTTTATCTTCATGTGTAACCAATTGGTGTCCATAAAAATTCCAATCAATCCACTTTTCAGAAGATCTCCCTTCTTCGAAACCTAAAGCATTACCATAAAAGTCTCTTGCTTTTTGAATGTCGGAAACAGGGATGGCTAGATGGAAAGGTCTTAAACTCATGTTTGTATAAAACTAGGTAATTGAAAATAAAAGCGTGAAGAATATGATTAAAGTTTTCATATGGTTGTAAATTAAAATACGGGCGTAAATGTAGCGAATAATAAAAGGGGGTAAATTATATGATACAAAATGTTAATTTTGCCTACAGCTCAATAGCCACAAACCACTGTGTAAAACCAATTGGTTAAGGCTAATTAGGTCAGGTTGGTTTACTTATTTTCGAATATTAATAACGCGTACTTATAAAATGAGAAACATTCTACGGCTATCTTTTCTTATAACTCTTTGGGGATGTTCTGATATTGATTCTGATACAAGCGAAAACGAAAAGGGCGAGATTGAAATCACTCCAGAAGTAATTTCGGATACTGTATTTATTTACGGCTTAGACGTTGCCGAATTTTTCATCGATAGTGGAGTAGTTGAGATCAATCAAGGATTAACACATATACTTCCTAAATATGGGATAGATCAATCAACCATTTTTAAAATTGCAGATGAGTTTGATTCCATTTTTGATGTACGAAAAATAAAGCCGAACCACCCTTACTATGTTTTTTGTTCCAAGGATTCAAATAAAACAACAAAGCGTTTTATCTATGAGAAAAATGCAATAGAATACGTTGTATTTAATTTTGAAGACTCCCTGAATGTCTCTGTAGGTGAAAAGGATGTAGAGATAAGGGAAGAGTCTGCGGGTGGAGTTATTACATCTAGTTTATGGAATGCTTTCATGGATAATGACTTGAGTCCTGCTTTAGTAATGGAGTTTTCAAAGTTGTTCGCATGGTCTATCGACTTCTTTGGGATTCAGAAAGGAGATTACTTTAAAGTAATGTATGAAACCAAATATGTTGAAGGAGAGAAAATAGGAATTGGAAACGTAAATGCAGTTTTGTTTAATCATATGGGGAATGACCATTATGTATTTTACTATGAATCGGACACTGCTGGATTGGGTTATTATACTGAAAAAGGGGAAAGTATGAAGCGGGCCTTGTTGTCTGCCCCATTAGAGTACAGTCGTATCTCGTCTAAATTTTCACATAATCGTTTTCATCCGGTTCATAAATACTATCGCCCACACCATGGTGTAGATTATGCAGCGCCAAAAGGAACCGAAGTGGTTGCAACTGGCACAGGTAAAGTTATTTATGCAGGATGGGCTGGTGATGCAGGGCGGTTGGTTAAAATTAAGCATACAACCGGAGACATGGTAACTAAGTATATGCATCTAAGTAAGTTTGGTCCAGGAATTAAAAAAGGCGCGGCTGTAATGCAAGGGCAAAAAATTGGTGAGGTTGGAAGTACAGGTGCTTCAACGGGCCCTCATTTAGATTATAGAATATTTATTCATGGAAAAGCTGTCGATCCTTTAAAAATAGACATTCCTTCTTCTGATCCATTAGAGGATAGTGCTTTGGTAGAGTATTTGGAGTATATTGCTCCTATACGATTGGATTTAGATGGAATTGAAGCAAAAAAAAACCCAGCGCAGCAAGTGGATGAAGAATAATGCCCTTTTAGGGTTTATTCTGTTATTTCATGTTGTTTCATTTAGTCAAGCTGATTTTGAAAAACTCAAAGATTACATCCCTTTTGAGAGTACTTCTTTAGAAACACATCCGATTATTACTATAAAGGTCCATGTACATGTTATTCAGCGTTATGAAAATAATCCCCAGAACATAACAAAAGATAACAAGGAATATATCGAGAAGCAGTTTGACTGGATAAATGGAATGTATTCGACATTTTCAAATCCAACGTTGTTGCCAGAATCTGGAGAGGTGCCATTTGTTCCTGATTCAAGAATAAGATTCCGGTTGGATACGATTCAATTTCATGTTGATGCTGTTGACTGGGATAGGATAAGAACCGTTTTACATATGAGTGGTGGAGCACCCTGGGAAATAGATACAATTGATTTGACACGAAATGAAATAGGAATTAAGGGGAATCAATTAAATCGATTTGCTCCAAACGTGGATAGTGTAACAGTAATAAAATCTTCCGGTAATAATGGAGTATATTCTTTAATATCTAAAAGGCAAAAAGGTGGAGTAACATTTTTAAAAATAAAAGAGAGACTCGTTTCTCAGGAGGGAGATGGAAGTCTTACTTTCTTTAAGAAACATGATGTAAATTGCTCTCAGGATATTTGGAAAAAATACACCAATTCGGATAAAAATGCTTTGCATGTTTTTTATACAGGAAGTTCTAGAGTTAAAACTTCATTTGGTTGTGGACCTTCTCCTTTTTTTTTAAATGTTTCTAATATCGATCAAAAACAGGGATATGGAGTTGCATTATTGTCAGGTCATGAATTGGGACATTGTTTGGGGCTAAATCATACAAATTACCCACAGTTTTCAGATTTACCAAAAAAGGATAAATTTGGTTGGATAGACTGTAATAGTAGCAATACCAGTAATAACATAATGGGGTATAACAAATGCAGAAGGTATCTTTCACCATTGCAAGTTGGACATATACATAAGCGATACACAACGGATACGATTTTGCTTAAAACAACTATAGCAAATGAGTATGATACTTCTTATAATGTTGAGGTTTGGGTAGATACAGACTGGAACAAAGCTATGTTGGTAAAAGGAGATATTGTCGTAAGAAAAGGAACAGTGTTAACCATAAACAACAATGTTAGCATGGCTTCTGGAGCAACTATTTATGTTGAGAAAAAAGCAAAGTTAATTATTGATGGGGCGACAGTTACCAACCACTTCGGGGATAGTTGGGGAGGGGTGGTTATCTGTAAATCGTATGAAAGAAAGATGAAGTTTCCCAAAAAGAAGGAGAAACAAGGGCAGATGATTTTAAAAAATGGAGGAAAGCTATTGATACATTGCTCGAATGGACAGTAGTTGATAAATTATCCTTCAATTTCAATTTCCACTTTCTTTTTCTCTTCTTCCTCAACCCCTAATTTCTTTAAGAACTTGTTTAACCCTTTGTTTTTATCCTTTTTTTTCTTCTCTGCTTTATTATCAGTTCCCTTCTCAGTTGATACATCTGGTTCGTTATCAAACTCATCCCATTCGACTTCGAAAGTTGCTTTTGTTTTTTCTTCAACTGGAGTTTGTATTGTACTGTCTTTTTTAAAGAGTCCAAACTCTTGTTTTAAGATAGATTTTAATTCTTTTTTCTCTTCCTTAATAGCTTCTTTCCGAGCTGTTTTCTTTTCTTTCTTGTCGAGCTTGAATTTTAGATCTGATAGGTTTCCATACATATGAAGAAACAATTTCACACCTAATCCATCATCTTTAATTGGACCAAATTCATCTTGATTTTTATTCTTCACAAGAACGTCATTTAACCTGAAGTTAAGGTGGTAATCTACGTTGTCATCAAAGCCATGAATTCCAAAAATGTTGAGGTCCATTACATTAGTAGATAAAGTCATCTGCGGTATGTGAATTTTCCCTTTATCAATAATGATTTTGTTATCAAGGTTAGCAAACTTGACATGTTTCATCTTTTTCTTTAATAATTCTGTGTCTATAACTGTTTTGACAATTTTATTGGATGCAAAATAGTCGGCAATATCAAGTAATGCTGGTTGGTCGATTAACTCTCCTTTCTTAATCGAAAATTTCGCTACAGAATATAAACGGTCCATGTCTATGTTCATGTTTCCGTCAATAACAGTAGCCAAGCTGATTTGAACAGTAGTTTTCCCTTTAATGTTTTTATGGGTTAGAAATTTTTGCCCAAAGTCGTTAAATTCCATGAAGAAATTTTGAATGTCGATGTTATTTGCTGTTCCGTCAATAGTCCAAAAGAATGAATTAATATTAGTTTGTTCCATTTCGGAACTCACAATATAACTTCCTTTGTTAGCTTTGAAGATTATGTTTTTTGCAACAAGTTTCTTATTTTGATAAGTAACAATTCCCATTAAATTAGTGGCTGTAAATTTCCCATAGGTCAATTCTCCAATATGAGATTTAAGATTGAAGTTTATGTTATCAGGGAAAGTTAGAGGGATTGACTCTTCCGAGTGAGATGTTGGAGGGCTTCCCATTATTTCATTTAAACTAACAGATTTTGAGCGGAAATCAGTTTCGATTACCAATTGTTCTTCCTCGAGTAGTAAAAATGGGATAATGTTTTTTATTATCCCATCAGCTTTGAATTGAGAACTCAATACGGAGCCTGTTAAATCACTGAAAGCTGCATCGTTCTTTTTTAATGAAAGACTTCCATTTAAATCAGTAAAGGCTAGGTGGCTAGTTTTTGTTTTGAGAGATACATTTTCGATCTTTACGAATCCATTGGAAGTTTTTATTTTAGGTTTTACGCCATTAGCTGTATTGAATGTGCCCGCAAACTCAACTTGGAATGAAGCATTTCCGTCAAGAGTTTCAATTTTTTCAGAATTTATAAATTGCTTTATTTTTGCCATGGAAAGGTTTCCGCTTAAGTCCGCTTTAACTGATGGGTTTTCAAAATTTGAAATGAGGACATTGCCTTTTATTTTGCCATTTTCAAGCACTCCATTAATGTTCTTAAATGTTATTTCTTCTTGATTTTTTTTATTTCGGCTTTCAAAATGGCCCTCTAACGACAATTTATTTAAATGGGCTCCTGTTTGTTTTTCTGTTAAACTGCCTTTGCTTAGAGTAAAATCGGCAATTACCCGGGGCGATGAATCTTTGCTAATCATCCCTTCTATTGTTGTCTCAAATATTACAATTCCAGTAGCCTTGTATTCAGAAAGCGTTTTAAAAGACTCTTTTGGAAAAATAGAAAAGGCTGTTTGTAGGTCAATATTTCTTCCTTTAATGTTTAAGTCCATAAAGGAAGAGTCTTTGTTGTTAGTGTACTTTCCGTTAATGTCAAACAACAGGTTCTCAACAGAAAACTCTGCTTTTTTCAGTTGATATAAGCTACTATCCGTATTAATGTTTAACACAATGTTTGCAGCAGCATTTTTGTTTTCCACGTATCTAATAGAGTTGCTTTTTAACTGGTTAATATAAAAATTGGATGTTGCAGAAAGTTCATAATTACTTTGGGAGAAATTTCCCGCGAAGGTTATATTTTCACTGTTGATACTGTAATATTGCTGTGTGGTTTGATTGGAATAACGCAATCGAATTTTATCAAACGAAACCTCTTGCAGAGCAAATGAGAATTTATCTTTATTTTTATCTAAAGAATCCTCTTTTAGTATTAGGTAATTTTCATTACCTAAAGAATCAATACGTAACTTAATAACCGAATTTTCTGCTTTAACCTCGTTCACGGTATAACCTCCGCCGACCATTTCCCAGAAATTAAAATTCATATACAAGTGCTCGGCATACATTAAAGTGTCACTATTAGCCGTGTCCGAAATAAAAAGTTTGTTAAACCGTAATGAAGCAGAAGGGAACTGTGAAAACAGCGTCAGCTCGATTTCTTCTACAGCTACAGGAACAGCTAAGTTTTTATTTAGCTCTTCTACTGCGTACTGTTTTATTTCCTCTTCGTAGAGATATATAATGAGGGCTGATATACCAAACAATAAAGCAATGAATATTCCTATTCCAGCTAATAATTTTTTTGCCCATTTATACCACATTTTTATCTACCTAATAGAAGCGTTTGGTGAAATCGTATCGAATGATAAAATTACTTGGATAAAATGGCTTATTTCTGTAGTGCAGGTATACTTATTAACGAATAAGTATTAATTGAACGGAAGTATTACAAATATATTCTATGACTCGGGTAATTGAAATAGCGTTTTAGACGAAGTTGCTCTTTATTTTTTCTGGGTAGCAGCTTTTATGTTTTCCAAGATATTAAAAACGGCCGGACAAACTTCAGCATTTTTTAAGGTTAAATCGAAAATTCCTTTTTGATGTCGCATATCTGTATGAGGGTATTCTTTGCAAGCTTTAGGTCTTACTTCGTATATAGAGCAACCATTGTCTTCTGCTAAAAAAGGACACGGAACAACTTGTAAAACGAAAAAATTATCTTCGTCAAATCGCAGGTATTTTTCAATAAAAGCACCTGGTTTCATTTTTAGATGATTAGCTACTCTCTCGATATCTTTTTGTGTATACATTGGGCCAGTTGTTCGGCAGCAGTTACCACAATCCATACAATCAGTGCAATCAAATACTTCATCATGGGCCCGGCTAAAAAGGAGGTCCACGGTTCCATGTTTTTCTTTTTTAAGCTCTTTTAATAGGGTTTTATGGGAGTTCTTATGGGATTTAGCCATAGAAATTTGCTCGATATGATCAAATGGCTTTTCCATAATTTAGTAGCCACAATTATTTCGTACACGTTTAAGTGTTTCTTTAGCAACAGCCCTTGCTTTATTTGCGCCATTTAATAATACTTCATCTAATTCGGAAGTATTGTTCATATAGTAAGTATATTTTTTCCTTTCCTTACTGAACCGATCTAAAATACAATCAAGCAATTCTTTTTTAGCGTGCCCCCATCCGTATCCACCAGCTCTTAAGTTTGCTGCCATTTCAGCTACTTGTTGTTCAGTTGCAATTAATTTGTATAATTGAAAAATAGTAGAGATGTCAGGGTCCTTCGGATCTTCTAAAGGTGTGTCGTCTGTAACAAAGTTTTTATTTATAACTTTTTTTAGCTCATTTTTGGGCAAAAAGATGTTAATGTAATTATTCCTTGATTTGCTCATCTTTTGTCCATCTGTACCAGGCACTAGCATAGTGTGTTCTTGAATCCTTGGTTCGGGAACAACAAATGTATCTCCCATGCTGTGATTAAATCGAGAAGCTACATCACGTGTCATTTCCAGGTGCTGAAGTTGATCTTTTCCAACAGGAACAAATTCTGCATCGTATAATAGGATATCAGCTGCCATCAACATAGGGTAAATAAAGAGTCCTCCGTTAACATCTTTCAGTCTGTCTGCTTTGTCTTTAAAAGAGTGCGCCAGTTGCAGTCTTTTAAAGGGAAAGTAACAGCTCAAATACCATGAAAGCTCAGCACATTCAGGAACATCTGATTGTCTGTAAAATACAATGTTTTCAGGGTTTAGACCACAAGCAAGCCAAGTTGCGGCAACAGAATATGTGTTGTTACGCATTTCTTCTCCATTTTTAATCTGTGTTAATGAATGTAAATCAGCTATAAATAGAAAAGCGTCATTTTCACTGTTATTTGCCATTTCAATAGCTGGGAGAATAGCCCCTAATAGATTTCCTAAATGAGGTGTTCCGGTACTTTGTATTCCAGTTAGAATTCTTGCCATTTTTTATTGCATTTTGTACAAATGTAGTATGTGCATTTAGTTTTTCAATTACAAGTTTCTCATTTTCTTTTAAATAATGATAATATTTTCTTGGTTTAGTCTACTTTTGGCATCCCATGAAGTATCTTTTAAGCCCATTAAGGCTGTTGTATAAGGTTTATTTTATTGTGATTTTCTTAATTTCTGGAATATTGCTTTATCCCTTCATGCTGTTTTTAATTCGAGGAAAAAATAAATATAGAAATGCACTAAAACTCAAACAAGTTTGGTCTAAAGCTATATGTGTTTTCGTCTTAATAAAGGTCCAAGTAAATAATACTGATGAGTTTCCCAAAGAGGCTCCATATGTTGTTTGTGCCAATCACGCATCCTATTTAGATATATTACTGATGTTTTTAATATTGCCTAATGATTTTGCTTTTTTAGGAAAAGCGGAGGTGTTAAAATGGCCTATCATTAATGTTTTCTTTTTAAAGGGGGTAGATATTCCTGTTTATAGAGGAAGTGTTAAACGAGCTAAAGAATGTTTGGATATAGCGGACATGGCCCTAAAGGATGGAAGGTCTATTGCCATATTCCCAGAAGGGGGAATGGATATCAATAACCATAAATTACGCAGGTTTAAGAATGGGGCATTTAAATTAGCAATTGATAATCAAGTACCGCTTGTTCCGATTACGTTTTTAAATAATTGGCGTCTTTTTTCGGATCACATGGATCTATTAGGTTCGGGGTCACCGGGAATTGCAAAAATAAAAATACATAAAGCTATCCGTCCGGATTCGGAATCTTATAAAGATGTGGTATCTTTACGTGAGAAAACATATAGCACAATCGAAACGGCCTTAAAGGAATATGAAAATAGATGATAAAACAGTAGATAAAATTGCTTCACTTTCGAAGTTGTCTTTTAGTGGAGAACAAAAAGAAGCAATAAAGAATGACATGAATAAGATGTTAAATTTTATTGGAAAGTTGGAAGAGGTAGATACCGAAGGTGTTGAGCCTTTAATACATATGACAGATGACGTAAATGTATTAAGAGCAGATGATGCTGTTTCGGACATAACGCAAAAAGAGGCGTTAAAAAACGCCCCTAAAAAAGATTCTACCTATTTTAAAATCCCAAAAGTACTTGCTAGGTAAAACTAGCAGTATTCGTCAAATGCAGCTTTGATACTTTCAGAAATAATTTCCGCTGTACTACCTTCTATATGATGTCTCTCAATAAAGTGTACTAATTTACCGTCTTTAAATAAAGCCATAGATGGCGATGAAGGAGGGTAAGGTAAACAAAATCTTCTCATTTGATCTACTGCTTCTCTATCTACTCCGGCAAATACAGTAACAAAGTTATTTGGAGTTTTTGAATGTTGCGTTGACATTACCGCTGCTGGTCTTGCGTTTCCTGCTGCACATCCGCATACGGAGTTAATTACAACAAACGTTGTTCCTTCTTTCTCTATTGCTTGATTAACATCTTCAGCAGTTATAAGCTCTTGAAAACCAACTGTAGTTAAGTCTTCTTTCATTGGTGCTACAAGTTCTGGTGGGTACATATATAATATTTTAAAAGATTAAAAAATTTAACAGTTACAAAGGTAAACATATAACTAATACATCGCATACTTTATCTCATGGAACACATAGATAGAATTGAATTTACACCCATTCATCTATTGATTTATAATACTTACGTTCTTTAATGGTAAGTTTGTCGAATGATAAATATTTTAACTACATTTACGGCCTAACTAAAAAAAACAAACAAATGAAAAAAACATTAATTTTACTATTTGTTGCTGCTTTAGGAGCTGGAACAATGTCGTCTTGTAAGAAATCAAACAAGGGGAAATTATCAGGGGAATGGACTCTTGCGTCCCTTAGCGAAACAAATGCTAGCACTTCAGGGAACCCCTCTACAACGAGTACAACGGCTGTTTCAAGTACTGATGGCGCTGCGATTTCTGTAGTTTCGTCTTCTACTGCTGCAGGGTCAACACCTTCTACATCTACTGGTGTTATTAATACTGCTACTTGGACTATCGAAAAAGATGGTACTTGGTCAATGACTATGGACGTTACTTTTTCTGGATCAGAAACAGGATACACTTGGACTTCTTCTGAAGCTGAGACCACTACAGGAACTTGGTCTTTCGTTGGAAAAGACAAGTCTGCTGATTTCAAAAGAAACGATAGAGTTATTTTTAACACTTTAACAAGTGCTTCTGCATATTCTGACAGTTACACAGTAACTGGAGGTTCTGCTGTTACATCTACGGCTTCTGATTCTTATAGCTGGCAAACTGGAGAAAACCAAGTAACTTACGTTATTACGGAAAGCAAGAAAAAAGAGCTTGTCTTAACTCAGGATGGTTCTTCTACTTGGTCTGATACAGATGCTGGTGGAACTACTTCAGGTTCTTCTACTTTAATGTCTACAATGACATTGACTCAAGAATAGAAAGTAAATAATTACTTAAAAGGGCTGTTTCTTAAGAAATAGCCCTTTTTTTATTCCTAATAATAATTATTTTCTACACCCACAAGGGTTTGTTTTATTGGTTTTACCCTAATCAATGATGAAAGTTTTAGCGCACAAAAAAAGAGACATCCAATTAAGGGGTCTCTTTTTTTAAGTTAACTATATTAAGTCTTACTTATCTCGCTGATAGCATAAGTTTGTTTATTGCAGTAGCTTCATTTATTAATCGGAAGTATTCTGCTATATTTCCTAGTTTCATCATTTCTTTTGCTAATGATTTTATTGCCTCGTATTTAGTTTTTAATTCGTTCATTTTAGTAGGTTTTAATATTATAATATACCTCTATCCAAGTTACGTGCCAAACTTATTTTATTTTTGAAATAGGGTTTTTCACTCCTTCATGTTTAGTGAGTTCCATTTTAATAGAACCAACTAGTATATTGGCCTTTGCCAACAATGGGATTTTGTTTTCATCGTCAGAAATCCAAACTTGTAAATCTTCTTCCGTTTTGAAAATTCTTCCTGTTTGAACTACTGGGCAAAACTTAATACACTTGTATTTTCCTTTTCTTATTTTAATAGTTTCCTTACCTAAGTATTTTATTTTCAAGGGAAAAATCTCACCATCCATAAAGGTGTTAAATTCAAACAGATCACCAATTTTAGCGTCTGAAAAGTCTAACGTTCTTGCATAGTAATATGAAGAAACCATATCTTGGATGTTATAAGGAACATCATATTTTTTCTTGCCATCACTAACTTCTTTTTTGTGCTGATAGAAAGTGTAGTCCTGACTTATTTCATAACCGCCTTCATGAACTCTACGAATAAACATCCAAGGGAACATCCCTTCAGCATCTAAATATGTTTCATATCTGTCTTGAACTTTAAAAAACCAATTAAACGCACCTAGACTTTTTCCTTTGCCAACGGCATGAACTAATTTCCTCCCGTTTATCTTTTTATTGCATTCTTCTACTTCGAGTGTCGCTCTTCCTGCATCTATAAAGCCATAATGAAGTACGTAGGTAAGTTTTTCCCCAACAGCAAAAGAGTTGTTTGTTATTTTTCTGAATTCGAAGGCTGATGTATTATTCTGAAAGGTGTATATGCCTTCAGAAGCATTTACAATGCCCATAGTAAATAGGGATATTACAATAATGATTAAATTTTTCATACCTGCGTATTAAAAGGTTTTCCAAATAAAAGCAATAAGCGTGCCGAATACAGCAGTAATTCGATCTATACGACTATCAGAAAAGAGCATTATATGGTATTGAAAAGGCTAGGTTTAGTTTTTAAAACCAACCAATACTGCAACACATCCTTGGTCTGTGATATCATGCGTGTTGTCAGATTCAGGCACGGCAACAGAGATAACAAGTTGCTGGCTAGATTCGACTATAAAATCAAATACTTTACTATCAGAATTTTGGCTGTCAAAAATCAAATTTCTTTCTATATCACTAACCTGATAACTAACATCTCCTAATTGTTCTTCAGCACAAATTACAAGCCTATATTGTTGCTCACTGTAGAAAGTAAGCATAATGTCGGCACTGTCACCAGGGAACAATACAGCACTGTTCATTTGTCCATTGTGAATATATGGCTCTACTAGCGGGCGCCCCGTTTTCTTTGTAAACCCTCTACATTGTCCATTCATTCCAATAGGGATCAATACTGATAATAAAATTATTAGCCTTAAATTTTTCATGATTATTAGTTAATAATGTCTGTTCTAATTTCTGCAATCTTTGCTGTAATTTCCTCTAATATGGCATCATTCATGCCAAGCTTAATGCTTCCTCCAATAGTAGTTACACCGTTTTCATCTTTGTGGTTTTCTCCAGCAGTTTTAACCTCTGTAATTTTATTGAAAATAGCATCTAACTCCTGTAATTCTTCCAACATATCTTGAGAAATATCATCGTCTTCATATGAGTTAAGAAGTCCGATGAGATTTGTTAATGAATATTTTTGCTCAGCAATTCTTAATTTTAGAGCATCATTATCAGGAGCAATTCTAGCCAACTGAGTTGAAAGATATACTCCTTCCACCCAGCCTCCTACAATGATTAAAGTAGAAATACTTTGCCTATCGTCCTCTTCCAAGTAGCTGTTCATTTCCCAAAAGATCTCGGTAATAATAACTTGCATGGAATCATTAATTTCTAAGTTCCATTCTATTCTATCTATTGTTTCTTCATCAAAAACTTGCTCCATTCCGAGTTCATTTCCCAAAATTCTTGCGCATTGCAGATAAAGCATTGTTTCGGTAGTTTGACTAAAAACGGTAGCGTAATTCAAATCAGCACCATAAATACCCATATTTAGAGACTGCTCCACAATTGATTGATAGTCATCAACTGCTGAGGGGTTGCTGGGTAAAGTGAATTCATAAGTCGCTCCAGCACCTTGAAGGATTTTTGATGTCTCCATTGGCGAAGGAATATTGAAAAAGATATTCTTAATTTTATCAGACCTTTCAACAATATCAATTGTTGGTTCTTCTGGGGAGCCTATGTCTAAGTCATTATTTCCAACCTCTTCTCCGCAACTGAATAGTAAAAATCCAACGGATGCTATTAATATGTATTGCTTAATATTCATATTTCCTTATACTGGTTGTTTCAAATATACTATAAATCCAAAAGACTTTTATTCTTCATGTGCTTAATTCAATGGAAAATATGTTAAATGGATATAAAGCTTCTTTTTAATGCGCATCAAGCCAATTGTCTGCTATTCCAAACTCTACTTTTAGCGGAACAGCAAATTCAATAGCATTTTCCATTTTATCTGTAACCAATTTAATCATTTCATCCTGTTCAGGAATGAACAAATCAAAAACCAATTCATCATGAACTTGGAGCAACATTTTGGATTGAAGATTTCTTTTTTTCATTGCATCATGAATGTTGATCATGGCAATTTTTATAATGTCGGCAGCACTTCCTTGGATTGGAGCGTTAATGGCATTTCTCTCTGCATGACCACGTACTATTCCATTGGACGAGTTAATATCTCTGAGATATCTTTTACGATGCATGATAGTTTCCACGAATCCTTTTTCCTTAGCCAATTCGATGCTTTGATCCATAAATGTTTTAATCTTTGGATATTGTTCAAAATAGCTGTCTATTATTTCTTTTGCTTCCCTCCTCGGAATATTTAAATTTTGAGCTAATCCAAATGCAGAGACTCCGTAAATAATTCCAAAGTTTACAGCTTTAGCTTTGCTGCGCATGTCTCTATCTACCTCTTTTGGTTCGACATTAAAGACCTTAGCTGCAGTTGCCGTATGAATATCTTCACCGCTGATAAAAGCATTTTTCATGTTTTTATCGCCACTCAGTGCAGCTATAATTCGCAATTCAATTTGAGAGTAATCCGCAGCAAAGATTTTATAATCTTTTCCTCTTGGAATAAAAGCTTTTCTAATCTCTCTCCCCATTTCTGAGCGAATAGGAATATTCTGTAAGTTTGGATTGTTAGAACTTAACCTTCCTGTTGCAGCTACCGTTTGAAGGTAGGTAGTGTGGATTTTATTAGTAGTTGGGTTTGCTAATTTCGGCAATGCATCAACATAGGTTGATTTTAATTTTTTCTGTTGTCTGTAGTTAAGAATTTTATCTATTATTTCATGCTTGTTTTTAAGCTTTGATAAAGTAGCTTCATCCGTTTTGAATTGACCTGTTTTAGTCGTTTTTGCCTTTTCATCAATTTGTAATATGTTGAATAAAACATCACCCAATTGCTTTGGCGAATCAACATTAAATTCCATTCCAGCATCTTTGATAATTCCTTTATGAAGTTCCTGTAAACTATTTGACAATTCAATAGAAAATTTGGATAACGCTTCAGTGTCTAAAGTTATTCCTTCGTACTCCATGCTCATTAAAACGGAACTGACAGGCATTTCAATACCGTACAATAAGTTTTTTATATTTTTTTCCTGAAACTGTTTTTCGAAAAGGGTTTTTAATTGAAAAGTAACATCGGCATCTTCACTAGCGTATTCAGCGATTTCAGATGGCACAAGGTCTTTCATGCTTTTTTGATTTTTACCTTTCGGCCCAATTAATGATTCTATTGAAACAGCTTTATAACCCAAGTATGATTCAGAAAGAAAATCCATCCCGTGCTTGAAGTCAGGTTGAAGCAGGTAATGAGCTATCATTGTGTCAAAGGTAGGGCCATAAATGTCCATTCCATATCGAAGCAAAATCGTTTCGTCAAATTTGAAATTATGCGCAATTTTTTCGATTGATTTACTTTGAAAAACAGGTTTAAATAAAGCAACTCTATTAATAGCATCTTCCCATTTTTCAGGAATTGAAACGTAAAAGCCTTGACCTTCTTTATAGCAAAAAGCAATACCAAGAAGCTCTGTGGTTTGCTTTTCAAGTCCACTTGTCTCTGTGTCAAAACAAATGGACTTTTGTTTTAGTAATTCTTGAATGAGCTGTTCAACTTCATCATCACTTTCAATAAACTTGTAGTTATGCGGAGTGTTTTCAATTGTTTTTAATTCAATAATGTCTTCAGTTAAATTTAATTCAGTTGTTTGCGCGTTTTCGTTGGTACTTGGAGTTTCAATTGGTTGTCCAAACAAATCCATTTGTCCATTTTTGTTTATGGTTGTGTCTGGTAGTGGAGGTGGAGCTATTTTTTTAATGACAATGTCTTCTCCAGTTACTCTTTTAGCCAATTGTCTGAATTCCAGCTCTGTGAATAACGCTCGAATTTTATCTTTGTCCGCTTCTTCTCTAATAAATGCTTTTTCATCAAATTCAACTGGAGCATCAAGTAAAATGGTTGCAAGTTTTTTAGACAGTAAACCTTGTTCAGCAAAATTAATCACATTTTCCTTCTGCTTTCCTTTAAGCTCATCTGCATGTTCGATTAACCCTTCAATACTACCATATTGAGCGACCAATTTTTTCGATGTTTTTTCACCAATCCCTGGTATACCAGGAATGTTATCCGCGGCATCTCCCCATAATCCTAAAATATCGATTACTTGAAGTGGATCTGATATTTCAAATTTTTCACAAACCTCTTCAACTCCCCAAATTTCCCTTGGTTTCCCAGATCTTCCAGGACGATACATAAAAATATTTTCAGAGACTAACTGAGCAAAATCTTTGTCAGGAGTCATCATGTAGGTCACGAAGTCTTCTTTTTCTGCTTTTTTAGCTAAGGTTCCAATCACGTCATCCGCTTCAAATCCAGTAGCTTGTAGTGTCGGTATGTTGAGTGCTTCACAAAGCTGTTTTATATATGGAATAGAAATGCGTATATCTTCTGGCATTTCTTCTCGGTGAGCTTTGTATTCTGCATATTGTTCATTTCTGACACTTCCTCCAGGCGCATCAAAAACCATTGCAATGTGCGTTGGATTTTCTTTTTTGATGACGTCTAGGATAGTCATGGTAACACCAAAAACAGCAGAGGTATTCATCCCTTTTGAGTTGATTCTTGGAGTCCGAATAAAAGCAAAATGTGATCGGTAAATTAATGCAAATGCATCCAGTAGGAATAGTTTTTTCTTGTCAGCCATGCTTATATTTTTTGATAAACTATATGTATTACAGTTTGCCCAACTGCCTTCAATGTTTCTTTATGGATTATGTCCATATTGTCTTTTTGTGTATGATGGAAATGACCAAAATCAAAACTCCCATAGCTTCCTTTGGGAGCATAATGAACGATATCCAATGTGGGTATTCCAGCTATTTGATTGATGTAAGTATGATCATCTGTTATTGCAGGGGCTATTTTTTTGACAAAATATTTTCCATAACCAAGAACTTCAGCTTCTTTCCAAATTCTTTGAACATGCGCACCTGCGTATTTTTGCGAGAGCCCTTCTTTAGGAAATGTAGCATCCTTCGCACCTACCATATCTAATAATATTCCATATCGTGGTTTGTAGTTTTTAATAGGAGGATTTTTACTCCAATATTGGGACCCCAAACACCATGAATCACCCATAGTGTTTAAATCACTAATTACATCATTGGTACTCATAGCTCCGTAATCTTCGGCATCAAAAAAGATTAAATCAACTCCCGTTTTTGGGTCCGAAAGACTTATTTGTCTAGCTATTTCTAGTAAAACCCCAACACCACTACCTCCATCATTGGCCCCAGGAATTGGTTTGGTTTTGTTTCCATCACCGCGATCTGCATACGGGCGAGTATCCCAATGGGTACAAAGCATAATTCGATTAGTTGCTTCAGGATTATACTGGGCTATTATGTTTTCTATGTTCAGCATATTTCCAGTCCAAGCTTTTACTTTTCCTGTCTGTATTGTAAGTGTAAAACCATATTCAGTCAACTTTCGTTTCATCCAAACAGCACAACTGTCATGTTCGGGTGTGTTTGGTATACGAAACCCAAAATCGAGTTGGTTTTGAATAAAATTATAAGCAGAGTCAGCATTAAAGTTTGGAGTGGGAACTTTTGGAGTTTTATCTACTGGTTTAGTAACAGGCACATTAACAACATCTTTTGGCCTTTCTGTTTCTCCACAGCCAATTAATAAAACAGCTATAATAGAAACAAGGAAAATTTTAAGTAGAGACATAAAGTTCGAAAAATTGATTTCTTTGAAGTAAAGCCAAAGTTAAGAAACGTTCAAAAAAAACAATGAATTATTTTCTGTTAATAAGAAATACTCCTAAAATTAACACACCGATTCCTGATAATTGAAGAATAGAAACATTTTCACCTAGCGTAAGCCCTAGTAATATGGCAACAATTGGGATAAAATAAGTCACGGATGATGCGAATACAGCTGTACTTATTTTAATCATGTTATTAAAAAGTAATACAGCCATTGCGGTTCCAACAAATGCTAGTATTCCAACAATTCCAATACCCTCAATAAAATTAGGTTGGTTTGCGATTCTGTCAAAGAAGTTTGTTGTAAATAAATAAACAATACAAAACGGGCCAATTGCGGCAAACGAAATTGAAGTAATTGCCATTGAATTTAAATCTTGCAATTTATATTTTATTAGGTTTAAACTTAGGGCATAACAGAATGTTGCCAAAACAATCATCAACATGGGAATTGTATCATCCGTTGATATATTAGTTGAAAAGAGTTTTTGGTAAACGATCATAACTGCTCCCACAATTCCGATTGTAAGACCTCCGATATGATTCCATTTTAATTTAAATTGAAAAACAATTGTTGCAATTAAGACGGTAAATATGGGGACCAATGAATTTAACATCCCTGTAATTGAACTGTCTAGTTTTGTTTCGGCATAGGCAAATAAAAAGGCTGGAAGACCGTTTCCAACAACACCAGAAATAATTACAAATAGGAGGTGTTTTTTCTTTAATTTCTTAAAAGATTTATACAATAATGGAGTCAATGCTATAAAGGCAAAACTAATTCGTAATGCTCCTAAAAGGTGTGGAGGCATCCTTTCGTTGCCATAGGAATCTTCTAACCCTATTTTGATTAAAAAATAAGAGCTTCCCCAAATAATGGAGAGAATAATTAAATATCCCCATGCTTTTAACCTTTCTCCAGACATGTCGCGAAAGTAAACAGAGTAATTGGGTTTGCCAGCAATATGGATTGATAAAGAATGTTAAATTAACCGTTTTCTTTTTTTGCGTAAATTTGTATTGTTACATTTGTTATGGTTTTTAACATTTTTTATATGAAAATAAGTTTGTTAGCTTTAATATTAGTGGTGTTGAGCTCTTGCGGTGTTGAGTCAAGCAAGGATGATTCTAGGGTTATGGCAAATACATTTTGTGCCTTGAGTGTTGAAGGAATGATGTGTGAAAAAGGGTGTAAAACAACTATTCAGCAAAAGCTTTCAAACACAAGTGGGGTTGTTGCTTGTGCCGTTCAGTATGAAGAAAAAACAGTAGTTATTGACTTTGATAATAACGTTGTCACTTCAAAAGAATTAATCAAGGTCGTTGATGAAATTGCTGGTGGAATATATAAGGCTTCATTGTTAGATGAGGGCGTTTTTATTCAAGAGACTGGACCTGGAACGGTTGGAAGTTCAAATGAATCAGATGCAGTTAGTGTTTCTGATTATAGTCTTCAGTTGCCTGATTTTTCTAGTATTTTTTCGAATATTCTTTAGGTTAAATAACAAAATAATTATTGTTATTACTTTTCTTTTTTTTACAAGAAGTTATAATAAAAATAAGATATGTAAGTTTGTGTTAAGGAATGAACTTATACTCTAAAAAACAACGCTGGAAAATTGTACTTCTGTTTGCTGCATTTCTAATTGCATCTGGCACGATTTGGTATACGAGTTACATTGCCGGTAAAGTTCAAAAAGAGGAGAGACAAAAAGTAAAATTGTGGAGTGAAACTATTCGCAAAAAGGCAGACTTGGTTAAGTTAACAAACCAATCTTTTTCTGCATTGGCAAATGAAGAACGAAAAAAAGTGGAGCTTTGGGTAATGGCTACAAAAGAATTGGAAAAAGACCTTTCTGATTATACTTTTGCCCTTAATATAATTCAGGGTAACACAACAATTCCGTTAATTTTAATTGATGACAAAGGGAACATTTCCTCCTCTCTAAATATTGACAATGATCATCCAGACACATTGCAAAAGTATATACAAGATTGGGCTGTAGAGAATAATTTCATTGAAGTGAAAAAGCAAAAAATTTACTACAGAAATTCTGATAGCTTTTATGATCTGCAGGTTAAAAGAGACTCTTTAATTGCTTCATTCAATAATGATTTAGTTGATAACGCCGCTTTGGTCCCAGTAATTTTTATTGACGCAAATTCGAAAGAATTAATTGCAACGAACATCGAGAATGTTGAATTAACTTCTACGGCACAAATTGAAAAGCAAATAGCTTTAATGGAAGGCGAAAACCTTCCAATTCAAATAAATTTAGATGAAGAGAATACAGGGAAAATTTACTTTCAGGAATCATTAACGTTAAAACAATTAAGGTACTTTCCTTATATAATGCTGTCTATAATAACGTTGTTTTTGTTTGTTGGATATTTATTATTTAGCACTTTTCGGAGGGCAGAGCAAAATCAAGTTTGGGTTGGTATGGCTAAAGAAACGGCTCATCAATTAGGAACGCCACTTTCATCACTAATGGCTTGGCTAGAAATACTAAAAAGCCAAGGGGTTGAAGAAAGCTCTATTGTTGAGATGAATAAAGATATAGTTCGTCTTGAAACAGTGTCAGATCGATTTTCTAAAATTGGCTCTGCATCAAAAAAGGAGGAGGCTAATATTTACGATGTTATACACCATAGTTTAGATTATTTAAAAAGTAGAGTGTCTAAAAAGGTAAAGATATCTATTCAATGTGATGATAAAACAATTTGCCCATTACTGAATATCTCATTGTTTGAATGGGTTGTTGAGAATCTTACTAAAAATGCTGTAGATGCAATGGCTGGAGAAGGGGATATTATTTATACAATTTTTAAAGAAAACCAATCGGTCATTATTGAGGTTTCGGATACAGGAAAGGGTATACCTTCATCTAAAATAAAAACGGTTTTTGAGCCAGGATATACAACCAAGAAACGTGGATGGGGCTTAGGTCTATCTTTAGTTAAAAGAATTATTGAAGAGCATCATAACGGTAAAATCATTGTGAAACATTCTCAAATAGATAAAGGAACTACTTTTAGAATAGTTTTATAATAGAAGATAAATAGTAGTTTTACACCATGAATCCGTATTTATTCATCATAGCTGCGTCATCAGTAATTATTCTAAGCTTTTTATTTAATATAATAGCTAAAAGGACAAATATTCCAAGTGTTTTAATGCTAATTTTATTGGGTATAATTATTCAGCTAACGTTATGGAAGCCTGATTTAGATGCTCCAGGTAATGGGGTTATGGTAGTCCTTGAGATTTTAGGCAATGTGGGACTTATTTTCATTGTTCTAGAAGCTGCGTTGGACCTACAGCTTAAAAGAGAAAAAATAGGTTTAATCGTCAGAAGTTTCTTTATGGCTTTAATTACCTTATTCGCTTCTGCTTTTGCAATAGCATGGTTATTTATTTTATTATGGGATGTCAGTTTGTTTAACGCACTGATTTATGCTGTACCCTTGTCTATTATGAGTAGTGCTATAATAATTCCAAGCGTGGGGTCTCTTGTCGCTCATAAAAAGGAGTTTATGATATACGAAAGTACATTTTCAGATATTTTGGGGATAATGTTTTTCTACTTTTTAAAGGATAACGGTCATGCAGAAGGGGCATCAGAGGTTGTCGGGAGTGTGCTATTTAATATTGGAATAACAGTCGTAATTGCCACTATCGCTAGTTATTTATTGGTAGGGTTGTTTCAGCAGTTGAAAATGCATGCGAAGTATTTTTTAATGTTTTCAGTTTTATTACTGCTTTATGCACTGGGCAAAAGAGCGCATTTATCTTCCTTATTAATTATTCTATTTTTTGGGCTCGTTTTGAATAATACACAAATATTTTTTAGAGGTCCGTTGGCGCGTTTCGGAAGTCGGGAAAAAATAAAAGACTCCTTACACGAATTGCATGTTATTACCTTGGAAACAGCTTTCGTGTTGCGCACCTTTTTCTTTGTAATATTTGGAATAACAATTTCATTGGTTTCATTGGTTGATTGGAAATTGGCTTTAATAAGCCTTGGTATCGTAGGAATTTTGTTTGGAGCGCGTTTTCTCTTTTTAAAAATATTTGCTTCTAAAGATATAAATCCTCTCCTATGGATTGCGCCTAGAGGTTTGATTACTATTCTGCTCTTTTTTGCTATTCCCAATGGGATGGTTGATGCTCATGGTGAGGTTATGGAGGTTTACAACCCTAGTTATGATTATCGAATTCCTCAGTTTGATCAAGGAATTTTGTTATTTACAATTCTTATCACCAGTATAATAATGACGCTATCATTGATTATGGATAGGGGAGATAAGGTGAAAGATGTGCTATTAGAATCAATAAAAATGAAGCAAAGTGACGATAATATTGTTGGTCGAATTGAAGACACATATACGGAAGAATCTTTGTCCGAATTAGAAGGGTTTCAGCAGTCTGAAGACCATATAATCGAAGAAAAAACAGGAGATTCTGATGCTAAATAAAGCGCAATTATTTTCTGATTCAATACAATTAGCCTTATCTTTGCACCCGCAAAAACGCATTAAACAAATAAATAACATAAAATCATGTCTGACGTAATGGAAGCTACAAACATACAAGAGGTACTAAGCCAACTTGGAATTAAAGAAGTAAATAGTGGAGCAGCTATTGGAGAACATTGGTTTGCTACTCGAGGTGAAAAGATTGAATCTTATTCTCCTGTTGATGGTAAATTAATTGCAACAGTAAATAGTGCAACTTCAGCAGAATATGAAGCTTGTATTGTAAAAGCACAAGAAGCATTTAAAACATGGAAAATGGTTCCGGCTCCAAGAAGAGGAGAAATTGTTCGCCAGTTTGGTGAAGAGTTAAGAGCTATGAAAGAACCTCTTGGAAAATTGGTTTCTTATGAAATGGGGAAATCTTACCAAGAAGGATTGGGAGAGGTTCAAGAAATGATTGATATCTGCGATTTTGCTGTTGGTCTTTCTCGTCAGTTAAATGGAATTACTTTACATTCTGAACGCCCAAAGCACAGAATGTACGATCAATATCACCCACTTGGAATAGTAGGGATTATTTCTGCGTTTAACTTTCCAGTTGCAGTTTGGGCATGGAATACTGCCTTAGCATGGATTTCTGGAGATGTGTGTATTTGGAAGCCATCTGAAAAAGCACCTATTTGTGGAGTAGCTTGTCAGAATATTATGAATAAGGTAATTGCTGCAAATGAAGATGCGCCGGATGGTATTTGTGCTTTGGTAATAGGTGGAGCAGATATAGGAAAAGCAATGGCTGCTGATAAAAGAGTTCCTTTAGTTTCTGCAACCGGTTCTACGAGAATGGGTAAATCTGTTGGAGAAGTTGTTGGTGCAAGATTAGGAACATCATTATTAGAATTAGGAGGGAATAACGCTGTTATTTTAACACCTAGTGCCGATTTAAAAATGGTGCTTCCTGCATTGGTGTTTGGAGCTGTCGGAACAACGGGTCAAAGATGTACATCAACAAGAAGATTAATTATCCATGATAGTATTTATGATAACGTTAAAGATGTATTGGTGAAAGCTTATGGTCAACTAAAAATTGGTGATCCTTTGGATGAAACCAATCACGTTGGCCCACTTATCGATAAGGATGCAGTTAATATGTATTTAGATGCAATCGAAAAAGGAAAAGCAGAAGGTTCAAAAGTTTTAGTAGAAGGCGGAGTTTTGGAAGGAGAAGGGTATGAAAGTGGATGTTACGTGAAGCCAGTTATTGCTGAAGTAGAAAACCATTTTCAAATTGTTCAACACGAAACATTTGCTCCCATTTTATACTTGATTAAGTATTCTGGGGATGTTTCAAATGCAATTGAAATACAAAACGATGTTCCACAAGGGTTGTCATCTGCAATTATGACTAATAATATGCGCGAACAAGAAGAATTTTTATCTCATATTGGTTCTGATTGTGGAATTGCAAATGTTAATATTGGTACGTCAGGTGCTGAGATTGGCGGTGCGTTTGGTGGAGAAAAAGAAACAGGAGGAGGCCGCGAGTCTGGTTCTGATGCTTGGAAGATATACATGAGAAGACAAACAAATACAATTAACTGGGGAACCGATTTACCGTTAGCCCAAGGAATTAAGTTTGAATTATAAGAGACATAATTAATTTACTTTAAAGCCTTCTTGATATTTTCAGGAAGGCTTTTTTTTGGCTAATTCTGACAAGACAACACAAAAAAGCCCGAACATCGATAAATACCGAAACTCAGGCTTTAATACTTTTAGTTGAGGTTGTTATAAGACACCGTTTCCAACGTACTTACCGTCTTTATAAACTTCAATTCTTTCAAGAAGTCCATTTTCGTCATAGATATAATGCTTACCTGTCCAAAGTTTGGCATCCTTAAATTCTCCATCCATATAGATATCCTTGTTTTCATTGTAAGTTTTATGATACCCATCTTCAATTTCACCGATGTCTTTAGGGTCAAATGTTACACCATCCGCTTCAACACCTTCTTCCTTAACTGTAATTACATCTTCCTCTAATATAACGGGTGGATTAACTCTTTCTTTTTCCTGTCTGCTACCTTCAATTACATTCCCGTCGTCACTATATTCAACAATCTCTTTAATGTCTCCATTGGGGTAGTATCTGGTAGCAGTGCCATTTTCAACGCCGTTAGTTGTGTTATATTCTAATTCTAACTGAGCGTTTGTATGGTAGTATTTTACAATACTATCTGTTTTTCCAGAACCATTAAAAGTTTTTTCTTGTGCAATATTTCCATTAGGGTGCCATCTTGTAAATGATTTTGTATAATAACGACCTACCCAATTTCCTGCTTCCTCAGGTTTGCCGTTTTCATAAAAAGTTTTGAAAGCTCCACTTGCTCTACCATTAATAAACTCAATTTCACTTTTTAAATTTCCATTTGCCCAATATTTCTTCCACATCCCAATTTTACGATTGGATTTGTAGTTTCCCTCTTCTATTTTATCATTTGGTTTGAAATCAGGTAAATTTCTCATATGGGCCCAGATTATCCAATATCCTTCTTTTTTACCATCTATTTTTTGATTAATACTATCACCTTCTTGATCGCCCGGAGGGTCTGTTATTACATTAGCAAACGCACTAGCATTAAGACTAATCAAAAAAACAAATAATAGTATTAAAGTTCTTTTTATCATCATAGAATTGCTAATCTATTCAATTTCAGGGTTCAATTTGTTTTTTTTCGACAAAACAAAAATTTCTTTCGATGTAATCGATACGTAAAAAAGGGGTGAAGGTTGCTCTACTTAGGATAAAAATAATTTAACTTATTACGAAAGGATAGTATTCGTAAACCAAAATAATTTTAATGAAATCTATCGAGAGAGGTTTTCTAGCATGTTTTTGGTCATTTCATTCAAATCGTATCGTGCTTTCCAATTCCAATCTTCTCTTGCATTACTGTCTGAAATGCTGTCTGGCCATGTTTCGGCAATCTTATTTCTATAATCTATCGAATAATTGATTTCGAAATCTGAGATGTGATTTTGGATGCTTTGAGCAATTTCTTTAGGCGAAAAACTCATTCCTGAAATATTATAACTAGATCTAGTTTTTACATTTTCAACTGGAGCGTCCATTAATTCAATTGTTGCACGAATTGCATCTTCCATATACATCATTGGTAGTTTCATGTTTTCATCTAAAAAACAAGTAAACGAAGCGTTTTCTAATGCTTTATAATAGATGTCTACAGCATAGTCTGTGGTTCCACCACCAGGAAGAGATTTGTAACTAATCAAGCCTGGGTATCGAATACTTCTTACATCTACGCCATATTGCCTAAAATAGTACTCACACCACCTTTCGCCCGCTTGCTTGCTAATTCCATAAACGGTAATTGGCTCCATTATAGTAGTTTGTGGCGTATTTTCCTTTGGTGAAGAAGGGCCAAAGACAGCTATTGAACTTGGCCAAAACACTTTTTTGATAATACCTTCTTTGGCTATATTTAGAATATTAAATAATCCATCCATATTCAGTTTCCAAGCGAACATTGGGTTTTTCTCTGCGGTAGCAGAGAGGAGTGCTGCTAATAAATAAACTTCAGTTATACGATTGTCATTAATAACACTTCTTACTGCCGGTTCATCTAAAATATCTAGTTGAACAAACTTACCTCCGGCTAAAACCTCTTTGTTGGGTTCTTTTAAATCCGCAGCTATCACATTGTCAGCGCCTTTGGATTTCCGAAGCGTTAGCACAAGCTCTGTGCCTATTTGACCAGCAGCACCTATAACTAATATTTTTTCACTCATAATGGGCAAATGTAAGTATTAACTTGTTTGTTTTTTACATCTAATAAATAAAACATGAAATAGACTTCCGTATTAATGGATTAGACAACAGGCTTAATAAAAGTCACTATCATTTAAACTAAACTGATAGTAAAACGTACTCTTTTTTACTTGTTGATCTTGGTGGTAAAGATAGGGGGATCCTTTTTCGTCAAGCATAGGAAGATGAAGGTTTTTGGTCTTTACCCATTTAGTAGGAATAAAATACATATCATGGATAATTTTATTTTGAATTACATTTCTTATTCGTTCACTATCAATTCCAGAGCTAAACTTTAGGTTTTGACCAAAGCCTAAAGCATATTCAGCTTGAATACCTACAACTCCATTAGAGAATTTTCCGTAAGGAGTATTCGATAAATCTTTATAGCCGTATCGCGTAAAGCTAGTGTCGTAATGATTTTTTGCTAAAGGTGAATTGGAATTTCCGGTCCATAACAAACTATTTAGGCCCACTCTAATACTATCCATGTTGTATGCAACCATTAACGCTGCTGTTCTGAATCTATCAGAACCACTTGTTGCTAAAATGTCATTTTCATGAATTATTTCAAACTCATGGAATTGAAAACTAACTGTTCCGGTTCGTTGAGAGGTGTTTCTATTGTCAAAGTAAAAGTTATATCCATAGCCCACGCTGTAATTTCTTCCAGTTTGGTTACTTACCAGCGAATGAAAATATTTTTGTTTAGCTTCGTTTTGGCCCCATGAAGCTACAAGTCCAAATCCTAATTTTGTCTCTCTAAATTTTCCGGTAGCTCCCCAATTATTGAAATTGAAAGTCCACCTAGCATTTGAATTTATTTGTAGACACTCCAAACCCTTTCTGCTTTGGTAATAATAACCTGAAAGATAGAAGCCTATTTGAGAGACATGCGATCCTAAGTTAACGATTGCACCGGCTGAAATTCCAAAATTTTGTTTTTGATACAACTGATTTTGCCCTTTTACAGAAGAACATAAAAAGACAGGAAGCACCAGAAAGAAAAAGAATAGAAGATTAAGGGGTGATTTCTGGAACGCCTTGAGAATCATCTGTTTCAGCATTAACGATTTTATCTTCGCTAAAGAAGCCTTCATAAGTAGCACCTTCTTTATCCCAATAAAAAGTTCCTCGGCCACTCATCTTGTTTTCGGACCATTGTCCGGTATAAGTGTTTCCACTTTCCCACTTGTAAGTGCCTTGTCCTGTCATTTGACCGTCTTCAAAGTTCCCCATATACTTATCTCCATTTTCCCAGAGAAATTTACCTTGACCATTTGGAAGACCATTAATCCACCCGCCAATGTACTTGTCTTTATTTTCCCATTGAAAAGTTCCATGCCCTTTATAGCAATTTCCCTTAATACATTGAGAATAAGAATTAAAGCAAGTAAAAAAAGATAGAATAGCTGTGATAGTAAATAGTTTCATTGAGTAAGATTTAGTTTTTATTTGTGCTTTATACAGATTAATGATTCAATAGTTTCAAAATTATACAATATTTTGATTACTGGCTTCATTTATATTTAATAAAAGCATTTGTCTAGTAATTTTTTTTGAATTAAAACAATTTCTATGCCAGATAAAATATAGGTTGTCTGATATTACCTTTTTTATTAAATTTGTCGGAACAAAAAAAACATTGATATGAGCATAGCAGCAAAAGAAGCGTTGGATAAAATTAAGGTTGGAAACGAACAGTATGTTGAGGACAAGGAACATGTTGGGACTGAGAAAAAAATTAGAGAAAGTTTAATTACAGGGCAAGACCCTTATGCAATTGTATTAAGTTGTGCAGATTCACGGGTTGTTCCAGAATCTATTTTTGATGCAAATGCAGGAGAACTGTTTGTGTTAAGAGTTGCAGGAAATATTGCAAATACATCTACTATAGCTAGTATTGAATATGCTGTTGCGCATTTAGGAACAAAATTGATTATTGTGCTTGGACATGAAAGTTGTGGCGCTGTAACGGCAGCTTTGGCGGGAGGAGATAACGGATATAACTTAAACCATTTATGTTCGCATATTGTTCCGGCTATTACTGCATCAGAAAGCAGTGAAGTGAATGATGTAGTTCGAATGAACGCAATGTTAACGTGTAAAGATTTAGTAAGTCGGTCGGAAATAATAGCCAATTCAGTTAAGAAAGGATTGGAAATAGTGCCCGCATTTTACAATTTAAGTAATGGTAAGGTGGATATATTATAGCGCCATTAGTATTTAGAGGTGCCTTTTTTTCGTGTGAATCATTAAGAAATTTAGTCTTTTTATAGACTCCTGCATAGATTTTAGTTTTATTCCGCCATTGATAAAAGTAAGAATCGTTCTTATTTTTCGGTAACCTTTTCATAATCCCCTTGCTTATCCTTTTTTTTCCAAAAAAGGGGCGAAAAGATATTGGTTGTCATTGGAAAAGAATTTATCTTAACTAGGTGTTAAAATACAGCTATATCAAATCACTCCTTGTTGTCGTTATTCTATTGTTAAGTGGTTCAACACATTACGCTCAATCCAAAACAGATAGCATAATAAAAGCAAATAAGGCATGTGAAAACATTGAACAGATTAATGCTTTATACCCCGCATTATATGGACTTGATAGTATTAGTGAGCGGCTAGACTATATCAATTTTGGGATTGAAAAATCAAAACAACTGGATTACACAAAAGGCTTGATGCAAATGCAGTATTTAAAGGCTGTAACTTATCATGTAATCGAGTCCTATGATGATGCAATATTATACTTTCAAAACGCTACAAAAAGTGCAGAAGTACTTCAAGATTCTGGATACCTAAGTTTTTGCTATAAAAATGTAGGAAGTATTAACTTGGATATTGGAAATTATGAGCAAGCAAAAAAAGAATTTCTTATTGGTTTAAAATATGCCAATAATAGCACAAAAAACTCAGTATCTCTCTACAATAACTTAGGGACACTTTATAAAGAGCTGAGTATGATTGACAGCTCTTTATACTACCATAATAAAACTTTAAAATTAAGAGAAATAGAAAATGACACACTTGGATTTGCCTATAGTTACAATAATATAGCGCTTGTTTATAAGCATATGGGTGATTTTAAAACAGCTTTACAATATCTCAATAAATCCCTAGAAATTAAAAAGAAAGTTAACGACACAAAAGGTACAGGAGGGTAATACATAAATATAGGTTCGATATATTTATTACTGAAAGATTATCAAAAAGCCTATGAATATGCATCATTAGGAATGATTTACACAGATTCTGTTAAGGCAAAAATTTTTACACTTAATGGTAGTGAAACTGCTTTGAAAGCGCTCTTAAAAATTAAGTCTAAACGAGCACATGAATTATTTGAATTATACGACTCACTAAATACAGAGTTAAATGGAGAAGAAATACTTAATAATATTGAGGCTAATCAGATTAAGTTTGATGTTGCAAACAAAGAACAACTGTTAGAGTTAGAAAAAGCAAAAGCAAATCAATTAAGTCAATCATTAATTGTTAAAGAAGAAAAAGCAAAGAGATTAGGGTTTATAATATTTGCTGGTGTTATAGGGTTTATAATTTTAATTATATTTTTAATAATTGTTTACAAAAACTTCAAAAAGAAAAAAGCCTTGAGTTTGTCTTTAGAAGATCGAAATTTATTGATTGAGCAAAAAAACAAAGACATAACAGACAGTATCAATTATGCAAAAAAAATTCAAAACTCAATTATGCCAGATATTAATGAATTTGGTAATTTATTCCAAGATTCACTAATATACTACAAGCCTAAAGATATTGTTAGTGGTGATTTTTACTGGTTTGAACATTTTAACAATTCAATAGTTTTTGCTGCAGCCGATTGTACTGGACATGGAGTGCCTGGAGCAATGATGAGTGTAATTTGCGTTGGGGCATTAAATCATTTCACAAAAAAAATAGACATTACTGATCCAGAAACAGTACTTCATTTTATTGACAAAGAGGTGAATAGGAGTACGAATGGAGGAAGCGATGAGCAAAGAATGGCAGATGGAATGGACATAGCCTTGTGTGCTTATAATAAAGTGGATAATACAATACAATTTAGCGGAGCCAATAGACCTTTAGTTTTAGTAAGAAACAATGAAGTTATTGTATATAAAGGCAATAAATTCCCCATTGGCCAAGACATCGGAATTGAGAAAGATTTTACCGGTGAAAAAATCCAATTGGAAAAAAATGATACTGTTTACGTCTTTACAGATGGAATAGTGGACCAGTTTGGTGGAGAAAAAGGCAAAAAGCTACTTTTTAGAAGATTAAAAGAATTTTTACTTTCAATTCAACCGCTAAGTTTTAACGAGCAAAAAGAAAAGATAGACTTCTTTTTTAACCAATGGAAAGGTGAAGAAGAACAAGTTGATGATGTTTTGGTTATCGGAATTAAGGTTTAATTTGCTATGGAAACCAAGAAAAATGGCTCCCTCATTCTTACACAAGTTTAGTTAAGCTTTCAGCAAAGATCCCAATTGAAATGGCGACATTTTATTTCTCCAAGAGGAAAGTCGAAAACATTAAATTTTTTATTTGCGATAGATTGTCTAATTTTAGGAACCTAAAAATTAGAACTATGAATAAAACACTAACTATAATTACAAGCTTATTGATACTTTTCTCAGTATCCGTAGGAGCTCAAGAAACAAGAAAGCCTGGCGATTATGTAAAAGGAGAATTAATTGTACAATTATTAGAGACTGCTAGTATCAGAGATATTGTGAGTCGCGCTCCAGATAATTATTCTTTGCAAGTGGAAAAGATTCTGTCACCGACTTCTCATATTTGGCAGTTGACATTTGATTATACTGTTATTACCCATGAAGGGATACTAAATTGGGTTTACTCACAAGAAGAAGTTGAATTAGCACAAAACAACTACTATTTGGAATTACGATCAACTATTCCAAATGAATCAACGTCTGGAAATTTTGCGCAACAATGGCACCACAACAATACTGGTCAAACAGGTGGTACGGTTGATGCAGATATTGACTCTGATTTAGCATGGGATATCACAACAGGAGGAACTACTGCCTCAGGACATGACATTGTTGTATGCGTAATTGAAAGCGGAAATTTAGACCATAATGACATAACTGATAACCGTTGGTTTAATGCCGGTGAAATTGCTAACAATTCAATTGACGATGATGGAAACGGATATGTTGATGACCGTGATGGATGGAACCCTGTAGCAAATAATGATGATTACGGAACTGGTGGACACGGAACTAACTGTCTCGGCATGATCGGAGCAAAAGGTAACAACGGTTTATTAGTTGTTGGTGCCAATTGGGATGTTAAACTAATGGTAGTTGGTGGATATAGTATTAGTACTGACGCCAATGCCATTGAAGCATATCAATACCCATACGACATGCGTTCTCTTTGGAACTCTTCAGGAGGGACGCAAGGAGCATTTGTAGTTGCTACAAGTTCTTCATGGGGTATCGATGGAGAAGATCCAAACAACCACCCTGTTTGGTGTAATTTCTACACAACAATGGGAGAAGCTGGAATTTTGAATGTTGGAGCAACTACAAATCAGAATTTGGATGTTGATGTAGCTGGAGATATGCCAACAGCATGCAATACACCATACATGATTGGAGTTGGTCGTACTGATGATAATGACAATACAGCAGGTGGTTACGGTGCAACTACAATAGCATTTGGTGCTCCTGGTATTGATGTTGTTACAACAGCTAATACAAACACAACTACTTCAACTACTGGAACATCTTTCTCTTGCCCATTGACAGCTGGAGTTATTGGTTTAGCTTATTCAATTCCTTGTACTGATTTTATGAACACTGTAATTGCAAATCCTCAAGCTGGAGCCGACATGGTTTTACAAGCATTGATGGATGGAACAGATGCTAAACCAGCACTAGCAAATAAATTTGTAACAGGTGGTCGTTTGAATTCAAGAAATACCTTAGATGAATTGATGGTAGTAGGATGCAACGGAAGTATTTGCCTACCTCCAAGTTCAGTTTCAGTTGGAAGTATTATGGATAATTCAGCATCTGTTACGTTTACAGCAGCTACTGGAGCAGTTTCCACAACTTTCTATTGGAGAGAAGTTGGAGCTCCTACATGGACGGTTGTTGCAAATGCCACCTCTCCAATTGATCTAACATCGTTGACAGGTTGTGCAGATTACGAATATTATTTTGAAACAGATTGTGGTGGTGGCGATATAAGTGGACCAACATCAACTCAAACGTTTACAACTACTGGTTGTGGAGCTTGTATTGATTTACCTTATTGTACTGGTAGTGCTTCAGATGGAATTGACGAATGGATTTCAGACTTTTCTATTGATACATATACAAACACTTCTGGTAACGATGGTGGATATGGAGATTATACTGGGTCGAACATTCAATTAGATGTAAATAACACATACCCGGTTACTATTGGAATTGCATGGGGTGGTACATTATATGATGAGCATTCTAGAGTTTGGATTGATTTAGATCAAAGCGGAACATTTGAAGTTAGTGAATTGGTATTCGATCAGGGAGCGGCTAGTCAAGTTACGCCAATTACTGGAAACATTACTATTCCTCCTAGTGCTACTTTAGGAACAACGCGTATGAGAGTTCAAATGGCTTACGTTGGTGGACAAACGACATTACCTGTTGATGCATGTGAATCATTCCAATGGGGCGAAGTTGAAGATTACTGTGTAACTTTAAATGCAGGTATTGTTTGTGGATTGACTGTTGCAAGTAGCACAAACGACCCGGCATGTGCCGGAATTGATGATGGAGATATTACTGTAGGTGTAACAGGTGGGTCAGGTAACTATTCTTATACATGGACTCCAAACGCAGGAACTACTCCTACAGTTTCAAACTTGTCAGATGGAGCCTATTCTGTGGTTATTGCAGATTTAACTGCTGGTTGTGATACAACTATCAATTTCACATTGAATTATACTACTAACATCACCGTTAACGTTAACACAACAGATGTATCTTGTAATGGTTTAACTGATGGTTCTTTAGTTGCATTAGCTTCAGGAGGAACTAGCTATACTTACCAATGGGTAGGTGGGCCAGCTGCAGACACGTACACAGGAGTTGGAGCAGGCAGTTACACAGTAGACGTAACCGATATTTCTGGTTGTACAGGTCAAGCATCAGGAACGGTTGCTGAACCAGCCGCTGACCAAGCTAGTTTTTCTTCTAGTATTACATTCTTAGACGTAGTATTCACAAACACATCTACTGCTGGAACATACTTATGGGATTTTGGTGACGGAAACACGAATTCAACTACTAGCCCATCACATTCATATGCTTTACCCGGAACATATACAGTATGTTTAACTGTAACATCCAGCTGTGGTACTGATCAAGCTTGTGCTGATATAACAGTAGATGAGGATGCTTCTGCAATTAATGAAACCTTCGTAGATTATGTGAATGTTTACCCTAATCCAGCAAATGAATTCGTTAATTTCCAAATCACGTCAACAAAATTGAAGTTAATTGAAATTATTGATGTTGCTGGTAGACTAATTGCTAAGGCGACTGTTAAGGATGAAATTACTCAATTTGATATTAGTGCCTTTAAAGATGGACCTTATTTCTATCGCGTTCTTGATGCGTCAGGAAATGTTGTAATTGTAAATAAATTGATGATTGTGAAGTAATCATCAACTAACATAATGAAAAGCCTCTGAACATTCAGAGGCCTTTCACTCAAATGAATTTGGTTAAATCCCTAAACAAAAAATCCCTCCTGATTTCTCAGGAAGGATTTTATTGAGGTCTCTGCCGGATTCGAACCGGCGTAGATGGTTTTGCAGACCACTGCCTAGCCACTCGGCCAAGAGACCTTTGTTGTAATTGGTTGGCGAAGTTAACAAATAGAATCTATTCCTCAACTACAACCGAAACAAAATTTACCTCCCCGTCAATAGGAGGGTTGATCTTTTTTATTTCAACGCGAACTTTTTCAAGTTGGTCAAATTCTTTTTTTAATTGGTTTACAATGCGATAAGCAACTGTTTCAATTAGTTTGCAAGGTGTCGCCATTTGATTTTCTACTACCTTATTCACATCGCAATAATCGATGGTCTTCGATAGATCATCCGTTAGAGCAGACGCGGAAAAATCACACCATAAATCTACATCTACAATATAGTTGCCTCCAATTTTAGTTTCCTCGGCCAAACAACCGTGGTAACTAAAAGTTCGTATTCCGTAAACCTTAATACTATTCATTAGGCTTCTGCTTTCAGTGCTGCAATTTTGCCAAGTCCTTTTTCCATCCTATCAATAACATATTCTTTTCCTAATACAGAGCAAATGTGAAACATAGATGGCCCCATTCCTTTTCCTGTAACGAGCAATCTAAATCCAGGTCCTACTTTTCCAAAACCATATTCGTTCTTTTCTAGATAAGCTTGGAATTTTGCTTCAATGTTCTCTGTAGTAAAGTCCTCTATCGATTTAAGTTCAACTAATAGTTCTTGCATAATGGCAGGAGTATCTTCTTTCCATTTCTTTTTCAGCGTCTTTTCGTCGTACTCTCTTACATCTTCAAAAAAGTACCTGCCTTCGTTTAAAATGTCTTTAATAAAAGTCGCTCTTTCTTTCATCAGCTCACAAACTTCGGCAACATATTCTATACAGACATCCAATTTTTCTCCTTCAATAATTGGCATTAACAATTGCGCTAATTCAGTATTGGATTTATTTCTTAAATATTGCTGATTAAACCATTTCGTTTTATCTGGATCGAATTTCGCACCACTTTTTCCAACTCTCTCTAAAGAGAAGGCTTCAGTTAGTTCTTCCAACGAAAATATTTCTTGTGCTGTTCCCGGATTCCACCCCAAAAATGCAAGCATATTAATAAATGCTTCTGGGAAATACCCGTTCTCTTTATATCCTGAAGAAATTGCGCCATTAGGTGCATTCCATTCCAATGGGAAAACCGGAAAACCTCCTTTATCACCATCTCTTTTGCTCAATTTACCATTTCCATTGGGCTTTAAAATTAAAGACAAGTGAGCAAATTTTGGCATGGTATCTTCCCATCCTAAATATCTATAGAGTAACACGTGTAAAGGAGCAGATGGTAGCCATTCTTCTCCACGTATAACATGCGAAATATTCATTAAATGATCATCAATAATGTTGGCTAGGTGATAAGTCGGCATTCCATCGGCCTTATAAATAACCTTGTCATCCATGTTGTTTGTATTCACAATCACCCAACCTCTTATTTCATCATGAAAACGAACATCTTCGTTACGCGGCATTTTTAAACGAATAACAAATGGGTCTCCTGCATCTAATCTCTTTGTTACTTCATCCTCAGACAAAGAAACGGAGTTTTTCATTGAAGTTCGTGTAATATTGTTGTATTGCCAGTTCGGCATTTTAGCCTTCTCGGCCATTTCACGCATATTTGTCAATTCTTCTGAAGTGTCGAAAGCATAATATGCAAACCCATCTTCAACCAATTTAAAAGCATATTCTTTATAAATTCCCGCTTCTTTTCTATCAGATTGCCTATAAGGTCCGCAATCTCCACCTACTCCAACACCTTCGTCGGGAGTTATGCCACACCATTTTAGAGATGCTAACACATAGTCTTCAGCTCCTTTAACATAGCGTGTTTGGTCAGTGTCTTCAACTCTTAAAAGAAAATCTCCCCCATGCTTTTTTGCAAAAAGATAATTATACAAAGCTGTTCTAACGCCCCCCATATGTAATGGGCCTGTTGGGCTTGGGGCAAAACGTACACGTACTTTTCTTTCACTCATAACTCTCAAAAATTGGAATGCAAAAATAAGTAATCTCAGCAATATTTGTTATCATTGTTTTACAATAAAAAATTATGAAGAAAATTATAACCATATTATTCCTTTTGGGAGCATCTGTACAGATGTATAGTCAGGCACGTACGCAAATTGAAATGACAGATAAAGCGGACCTAAAATGGGGTTCTGTTATGAAGATTGATAAAAAAAGGCGCTTTCAAGATGTATTGGCACATGATAAAACAGGTAGTTACATTTTAAAAACCGGTAAAAAAGGAAAAAGTATCGAGAAATTGAACAACAACATGATGGTTGAAAACTCAATGATTTTACCATTAGCCTATCAAAAGAAAGAAATGGATTTGGAAGGCTTGGTCTATTATAATGATAAGATTATTATGCTTTCCTCGTTCAATAACAGGAAACTGAAAAAAAATTACTTGTTTTATCAAGTCATAAACCCATCCAATTTAACCTTGGATGGAAGCATAGAGAATGTAGGTGAAATAGCCTACGAGAAAAGAAGGTTTCAAGGAGCTTTCGGTTTCGATATTGCAGCAGATTCCTCTAGTATGTTGTTGTTTTTTGAAATGCCTTACGAAAAGGATGCAGCAGAGAAATACAGCTTTAAGGTAATGGATTCTAAATTAGAGGAAATTTGGAGCCAAGAAGTTGAATTACCGTATAAAGAACAATTCTTTACAGTTAAAGATTCTGAAGTTTCTAGTAAGGGAGATGTTTTTGTTTTAGGTAAAGAATACAATGAAGATAAAAATTCAAAAGTGATGAGAGATTTACCGAATTATAAATACCACATTTTGGGGTACTATAATAAGGGTAAAAAAATAGTTGATTATGAGGTAAGCTTGCATAATAAACATATAAAAAGCGTAACATTTGATATTAACGCAAATGGAGACATTATTTGTTCAGGTTTTTATTCTGAAAGTTATGGTTCGGGAATAAAAGGAGCTTTCTTTTTATCAATAGATGGCGTTTCTCGCAAAATTAAAAAGGAAAGTTATAAGGAGTTTGACGAGTCGTTTATTACAGAAGGATGGTCAGATAGGGAAATAAATAAGGCGAAGAAGAAAAAGGTAAAAAAGGATAAAGCCATTGAAATGTACAATTATGATCTTCGAGATTTTGTTTTAAGAAAAGATGGAGGAGTTGTATTGCTAGCGGAACAGTATTTTGTTAGGGTTGTAACTACAACCACGACTGATGCAAATGGTAATACCAGTACAAAAACAACTTACCATTATTATTACAATGATGTTATTGTTATTAATATAAATCCGGACGGAGACATTGAATGGGCTACAAAAATTGAAAAGTATCAACATTCAGTTAATGATGGTGGAAGGTTGTCTTCTTTTGCTCTACAGGTAAAAGACGATATGATGTATTTGGTTTATAATGAAAGAGCCAAACAGTATTTTGACAAGGAAGAGCGAAGTGAAATGAAAGGAAAAGACAAACGATCTTATCTTACATTATTAGTTTCAATCGATAATAAAGGAGAGTATGAGAAAGAGATTTTACTAAACAATTCCGTTGATAAAGTTTATACCGTTCCAAAATTATGTGAGCAAATATCAAAAAATGAAATGTTGATTTATTCTTATTCTAAAAAGGGGCAAAAGTTTGGGACAATGACCGTACAGGAATAACGGGTATTTTTTATCGAGCTAATTTATTTAATTGGGTATCCAACTTTAAAGCAGAGGATAAATCCACCATCCATGGTTTCGTCCACATGGACGTAGGTTTCCCCTGTTTTTATAGAGTTAGCCGTTTTATTGCTAAATCCAACACCTAGATAATAGTCATATGTAATGTTTCTAGCACCATGCCATTGCAATCCTCCCCCTACGTGGATATGGATTGCCTTGTAGTTGTGAGAGCTGTAAATTTCGTCTGGTATCAGAGTGATTTTGTGTCGGTTATATCCACCTCCAAAGTATCCTTTAAGTTGATTCCTTTCTCCATAAAAGTATTTTCCAAGAAAATGGATAAAACTACCATTTTTAATGTTTGTTTCATAAGGAGGAGTACCATCAAGTATCTCACCAAATGAGTTCAGTTTATACTTTTTTGTAAGTCCCACACCTGCAGTTAGCGAAACGCTTTTGATGGGAAGTAATTCCAAGTTTATATTTGGAGTGCCTGCAAATAGTCGAGCGACATCAATTGAAGGGTTAATTTTATAATCATGAATGAGTCCGTCATCAAACATTTCATCGATTGTTTCTTGCGCAAATCCGGCGGCAGAAACAAAAAGTAAGATTGTGGTAAAAATATAATTCATGCGTTGAATTTTAGGGGTAATTTATCTTATCTAAAATATATTCCCTTCATTTCATTAATCTTGGAATTTTTAGATAGTGTATAGAAAGCAAATCCTCCAATCACTATAGCTATAATTAGGTGCACTGCACCAAAGTTGATCCACCAACTTGATTCATCTATAAACCCTTTTCGAATTCCAAATAGTATAAAGATGGCTAAAGCATTATTAAGAAAGTGTAAAATCATAGAGTACCATATTTTCCCGGTCAAAATCACAACATACCCAAATGCTGCGCCTAGAAAAAACCTAGGGAGAAAATCCATAAACTGGAAATGAATAAAAGCAAATAGAAAAGCAGTAAACCAAACGCTTAAGTGTATTTTTTGTGAAGCCTTGGCAATAAGGTTTTGTAAAACACCTCTAAAAACAAGCTCTTCCCCAATTGCAGGAATAATCGCTAAGAGAAAAATGTTTAACCCAAAACTTCTCCAAGTGGTTCCAATATAGGCATAGATGGATTTATCACGAACAGCTTGGTTGTAGTAAATCTCTTCTTGTAAGTCTTTTGAGATAAAGCTTAAATCCAATTTAGCATTTATTGATGCAAACCAATCGTTAAAGACGGTTATGGCGAAAAAGAGTGTAATTATTATTAGTAATGGAGTTAATTGGGGTCGTTCTTTCGTTAGCAAATAGTCGTTTGGTTCAAACGCACCAAGCTTCGCAAACAAAACACTAGGAAGAATAAATGTTCCTATATGGAACAAGAAGTTAAGCATCTTAACAGTACGAATAGAATCTTTATTACATAAGTTTGTAAGATCATTGTAATTGTATACATCAACGCCAAATAAAGGGCTCGCTATACTAGCTCCAAGTAAGCCAAACAGTACAGACGACAAAAAGCATAGTGCTATAAATAGCGCTATTTTCTCCCAAGGAGTTAAATACTGTAAGGCTCCATTTTTCACTATTGCTAATATTGAAAGAATTAATTGGAATAAAAAATTACCACTACCTCTTTTGTTTCTTTTGGGTGATGCAAAAGAAAAGCCTCCACGATAACTAGCGGGAAGGCATAAGGGCTGTGACGTAAAATTATCTATAAAAAAGGAGAAGTTTCCTGCCTTTGCAATAAAGTAGTGCTAGTTTTTCGCTTACTTTTGCACCAATGGTCAAAATTGGAAATATTGAAGTTGGAGAATTCCCCCTGTTGCTTGCACCTATGGAAGATGTGAGTGACCCACCTTTTCGGGCAGTCTGCAAAAAACACGGTGCTGATGTAATGTATACCGAATTTATTTCTTCAGAAGGCTTGATTCGTGATGCTGCTAAGAGTGTTCAGAAGCTAGATGTTTTTGAATACGAACGCCCAATAGCCATTCAGATTTTTGGAAACGAAATAGAATCTATGCGGCAATCTGCTGCCATTTGCGAACAGGCAGGGCCAGATTTTATCGATATCAATTACGGCTGTCCCGTAAAGAAGGTAGCAGGAAAAGGAGCTGGGGCTGGGATACTAAAAGACATTCCAAAAATGGTTGAAATGACCAAAGAGATTGTTAATTCTACTAGTTTACCAGTAACTGTAAAAACGCGACTAGGTTGGGATGACAACACAAAATATATTATAGACGTTGCTGAACGATTACAAGATGTAGGAATTGAAGCTATTGCCATTCATGGAAGAACGCGCTGTCAAATGTATAAAGGCGATGCAGATTGGAGTTTGATTGCTGGGGTAAAAAATAACCCAAGAATGCACATCCCTGTGTTTGGAAACGGTGATATAAATTCACCAGAAAAAGTGGTTGAATATAAAAATAGATTCGGTGTTGATGGGATAATGGTAGGAAGAGCAAGTATAGGAAATCCTTGGTTTTTTAATGAGGTTAAGCACTTTATGAAGACTGGGGAGCATTTGCAAAAGCCTAGTCTAAAGGATAAGGTTAACATCGTTAAGGAGCATTTAAAATTTTCAATAGAATGGAAAGGTGAACGCTTGGGAGTTGTAGAAATGAGGCGGCATTATGCTAATTATTTTAAAGGAATAGAGAATTTTAAACCTATTCGAATGCAATTGGTTACAATTGACAGTTATGATGAGTTAGTTTCAATCTTAAATAATATTGTTTGATATGAAAGTATATACTAAAACAGGAGATAAAGGTGATACTTCTTTATTTGGAGGAAAGAGAGTCCCAAAATATAATTTGCGAATAAATGCTTACGGAACAAGTGATGAGCTGAACTCTTGGATCGGATTGTTGCGGAATCAAGAAATAGATGCTTCATACATTGAAATACTTCTTGCGATTCAAGACAGAATATTTTCTCTTGGGTCTCAATTAGCAGCAGATCCAGGTAAGCCGAAATTAAAAATGCCTAAAATAGAATTGAAAGACATTCAGCTTCTAGAAGCTGAAATGGACCGAATGAGCATTGGTTTACCAGAAATGACCAATTTTACACTTCCCGGAGGGCATACAACTGTGTCTTATTGTCACATTGCTAGAACTGTTTGTAGAAGATGCGAGCGATTAGTTGTAGAATTGGCAAGTGATGAAGTAATTGATGCGCTAATTATTCAGTATTTGAACCGATTATCTGATTATTTGTTTGTTTTAAGTCGAAAAATCACCCAAGATTTAGGTGTAAAAGAAGCTCTTTGGAAGCCTAAAATGTAGAGAGGGTTTCTAGGTGTTTGTTGGTCAGTTTGTTATGTTTTGATAAAAATATTTTTATTTTTATTTTGATATGTTGCTAAAAAATATACTTTTGCGTTTAGTTAAAAGAATTAATTAAAAAAGTTAACATTATGTATTGGACATTAGAGCTTGCTTCATATTTGGAAGATGCACCTTGGCCAGCGGTTAAGGAAGAGCTAATCGATTTTGCGATGAGAACAGGAGCGCCTTTAGAAGTGGTAGAAAACCTATCTGCTCTAGAGGACGAGGGAGAATCATATGAAACAATCGAGGATATTTGGCCAGATTACCCTACAAAAGAAGATTTCTTTTTTAATGAGGATGAATATTAGTTAGTATTTTACAGCATTTAAAAAAGCCGCATTTATATTGTAAATGTGGCTTTTTTTTGACCTATTTTTTTTGATCGGTTAAGTTTTTTAAACCTGCTACTCAAAAAAAGGACTCTACCACCTTCAGCGTAACATTTTTAATTTTCGAAGCAGGATTCAAGACAACATGTCATAAATATCTGATTGGCATAATTACTGACCCCCCAAAAACCTTATAAAATATGCAATCTAAATCAACAATTAGGTTATTTTTGTTGGTTCAAAAAATTGAATGCGATGATTGGTGGAATCCTGAAAAAATTATTTGGAGATAAAGGTCAAAAAGATCTTAAAGAGTTACAACCTTTTGTAGAGGCTGCAAATGTAGAACATGCTAAATTAGGTGGACTTTCCAATGATGAGTTAAGAGCTATTACACCTGTTCTTAAAGCAAAAATTACAGAAGGGCTTAAAGAGATAGATGATAAAATTTCTGCTTTAAAGATAAAAGCAACTGACGCTAATACTCTCATAGCCGAGAAGGAACAAATTTTTCAAGAGGTCGAAACATTGGAGAAGGAATCTGACGTGGTTCTGGAAGAAGTTCTATTAGAGATATTGCCGCAAGCATTCGCTGTTGTTAAAGAAACAGCAAAACGTTTTACAGAGAATGAGAAAGTTGAAGTAACCGCAAATGATTTTGATAAAGAAGTTTCTGAATCAAGAGACAATGTAGAAATTATTGGAGATAAAGCTTTTTGGAACAAAACATGGGACGCCTCTGGTACGGAGGTAGTTTGGAACATGATTCATTACGATGTTCAATTGATGGGCGGTGCTGCTCTTCACAAAGGTAAAATTGCAGAGATGCAAACAGGAGAAGGGAAGACACTTGTTGCAACACTTCCTGTTTATTTAAATGCACTTTCTGGCAAAGGAGTTCACTTAATTACAGTAAATGATTATCTAGCACGACGTGATGCTTTATGGATGGGTCCAATTTATCAGTTTCATGGATTGACAGTTGATTGTATTGATAATCACGAGCCACATTCGCCAGGAAGAATTAAAGCATACAACGCTGATATTGTCTTTGGAACGAATAACGAATTTGGATTTGATTACCTAAGAGATAATATGGTAAGTGAACCAGGAGGTTTGGTTCAAAGAAAACATCATTATGCTATTATTGATGAGGTAGATTCTGTATTAGTAGATGACGCAAGAACGCCACTAATTATTTCTGGACCAACTCCACGTGGAGATGAGCATGAGTTCAATGAATTGAAGCCAAAAATTGAAAAGTTGGTTGCTGCTCAAAGAAAGTTAGTTACTACATTAATTACTGAAGCAAAAAGTAAATTAGCTAAAGGAAATGCTGAAGGCGGAGAGAAAAAAGAAACTAAAAAGAACCTTGAAGAAGGTGGTTTAGCCTTATTGCGGTCATTCAGGGGGTTACCAAAAAACAAAGCAATTATTAAATATTTGAGCGAACCAGGAATGAGAGCTCAATTGCAGAAAACGGAAAATCATTATTTACAGGACAACGCTAAAGAGATGCCTAAGGCAGATGAGTTGTTGTATTTTGTGATTGATGAAAAAAATAATACGATTGATCTTACAGAAAAAGGGATTGATTTAATTTCAGGAGCTGAAGATCCAGAATTCTATATCCTTCCAGATATTGGGCTGAAGATGACTGAAATTGAAGAGAGTACACCTGCTAAAGATGAACAGCTGAAGTTGAAGGACGCCATGATAACTGATTATACAGTTAAAGCGGAACGAATTCATTCAATCAATCAATTGTTGAAAGCATATTCTCTTTTCGAAATAGATGTGGAGTATGTCGTAATGGACAACAAAGTGAAAATTGTTGATGAGCAGACAGGCCGTATAATGGATGGGCGGCGTTATTCAGACGGACTTCACCAAGCGATTGAAGCAAAGGAGAGTGTAAAAGTTGAAGCTGCTTCTCAAACATATGCAACGATTACTTTACAAAACTATTTCCGTATGTATCATAAGTTAGCGGGGATGACAGGTACTGCGGAGACGGAAGCAAAAGAACTTTGGGATATTTACGAATTGGATGTTGTTGTAGTTCCTACAAATCGTCCAATCCAAAGAATTGACAAACAAGATTTAGTATATAAAACAGCGCGTGAAAAATACAATGCAATTATCGAAGAAGTTGAAGCGCTTCGTAGTGCTGGAAGACCTGTTTTAGTTGGTACGACTAACGTTGAGATTTCGGAATTGGTTAGTAGAATGCTAAACATGAAGAAAATACCTCACCAAGTTTTAAATGCAAAATTACATCAAAAGGAGGCTGATGTGGTTCGTGCCGCGGGTGAAGCGGGTACTGTTACGATTGCAACGAATATGGCAGGTCGTGGTACAGATATTAAATTAGGGGCTGGAGTGAAAGAAGCAGGTGGTTTAGCAATTGTTGCTACTGAGCGCCACGATTCAAGGAGGGTAGATAGACAGTTAAGAGGTCGTGCTGGTCGTCAAGGTGATCCAGGGTCTTCTCAGTTCTTTGTTTCTTTGGAAGATAATTTAATGCGTCTGTTTGGTTCTGAAAGAATCGCAAAAATGATGGATAGGTTAGGTCACAAAGAAGGTGAGGTTATCCAGCATGGAATGATTTCTAAATCTATTGAAAGAGCGCAAAAGAAAGTGGAGGAGAACAACTTTGGTATTCGTAAACGATTATTAGAGTTTGATGATGTAATGAATGCACAGCGTACAGCAATTTATACGCGAAGAAAAAATGCACTGTTCGGAGATAAGCTAGACTTGGACATCGATAACATGTTCTTTGAAATAGCTGAAGTAATTGTTGCAGATTTCCTAGAAAGTAGAGATTATGAAGGTTTCGAGTTAGAGTTAATACGTGTTTTAGGTATTGAAGCTCCTGTTGATTTAGAAACCTTTAATGAAGGCGATCAAGATGATATAATTAACCAAGTTTATGAGCAGTCGAAAGCTTCTTATCTACGAAAAGAGCAAATAATTAAGGATAAAATAATTCCAGTTGTAACAAGTGTATTGGAAAAACAAGGTGACGCTTTCGAAAACATTGTTATACCCTTTACGGATGGAAGAAAGTCATTAAAAATTGTTGCTAACCTTAAAGAGGCTGTAGAGTCGAAAGGGGCAAGTGCCTTAAAAGCAATGGAAAAAAGTGTTGCTCTTGGTTTGATTGACAACGAATGGAAAGAGCATTTACGTGAAATGGACGATTTAAAGTCTTCTGTTTATCATGCTCAATATGAGCAAAAAGATCCGCTGTTAATTTATAAATTAGAGGGTTATAATTTGTTTAAAACCATGATGGATGAGTTAAATAGAGAAGTTATCTCATTTTTGATGAAAGCGCAATTACCTATTGGCGATGGACAACAGCAACAAGCAGGTTCACGGTTGCAAGCACCTCCAAAACCAGATTTAAGTAAATTAAAAGAAAGTAAACCAGATTTAGGAGAAGCAACTCAACAAAATCAACAACAAGCACAAAAGCAACAAGGTGGCGGACAACGACAAGCTCCAAAATCCGTTCCTGTTTCAGTTGGGAAAAAATTTGGAAGAAACGATAAGGTGAAAATATTGAACCTTACGAGCGGAGAGACAAAAGAACTAAAATTCAAACAAGCAGAGTCACTAATTGTTTCAGGTTCTTGGCAGTTGATTGAAAATTAAATTAGTTAATATTTGAGAAAGGGTGTTTGAGCTATTGTCCAAACACCCTTTTTTTGACTTAAAAGAGCGCATTAAAAAGAAGGGCAGTTAATTGTCCTATACATTCTTCTTTTTGGTCTAGCATTATACTCTTTCGGCTCTTTAATCTCGTATTTAAAATCCATAGACTGTTTACCTCCAGGTGCGACTTGGAAATTCCATGTTAGTAATCCTTCTTGTTTATCGTAAGTAGAATTGCCACTATTTACGGACATTTTAGTTTTATTAGAATTGTCAATAATCGGTACTTGATCCATGATTTTTACTGAAAAGGCTTCAGTGGAATTGTTTACTAATTCAATGTTGATTTTATACTTCTGAATGGAATAATTCCCCACTATTTTTCTAGCCATATTCTTAAAATCTTCGATTCTTTTGACCTGAATGTTTTTGTCCTTACCTAAGTAAACATTCAGTGTGTCATTTTCAGCGAAAGTGTTTAAAAAGGTCTTTCCCATATAAACTCCTTTATTGTAAATATTGGTAGTCCCAGGAATTAAATTGTGCTTATTCCAATTTGGGACTTTTGCCATTAGAAATCCAAATGGATCTAACCGAGGATATATTAAATATTCAAATGTGGCGTCAAACGAATAGCTGTCTACTTCAATCAAATGTGGTTTTGAATTAGATAATACAGAGTATTTATGCTTCACATCATATGAAGTAATTGCGTTTACAACTTCCAGGGTTTTAAACTTTACGCCATTAGCTGTTTGGATATCATTTTGTTTTTCCTTTTTATCAGATAAGCTCGGAATAGCAAATCCCTTTATAGGTGTTGCAGTGGATAATTTAATAGCTACATTTTTCCAGTGAGTCCCTGTTGCATTAAATACGTTTGCCTTAAAATTGAATAATATTGGGTCAGCATTTCCTTGGTATTTAATGTCATATAGAGGAGCCCAACCTGCTTTTTGAGTAAGGAACGAATATGAAAATTCTACGGTACTTCCAGTATTTGATTTGACGATCATATGAATCTCTGAAGTCGGCTTTTCTACGTTTACTTGTACTTGTTTTAACTGATTTTGAAGCCTCGAAAGTTGTTTTTTCATATGGCTTAGGCTATCCGTCAACAAGTAAATCGTTGATACAATGTTTGTATATCTCTTTCGGAAAAAATTTGAAGCGTTTTCGATTTCGTCAACACTTACGCCATAAGATAAACCTCCTATAGATTCATCATGAAAAAGTAAATCTTTCTCAGTAGATAGTGCAATAATTCTGCAATTGGTTAAACCCTTTTCTTTTTTCAGGGTAGTAATTTGATTTTGAATTTTGGAAGTTTTGATTTTCTTGTTCTTTGTTTTCGCTATGAAATTTATTTTCTCAGTTACGCTGAGAATTTCTACATTTTTATCATTACAGCTTATTTTCAAGGTATTCTCTACCATAAAGGGAGTGATATTTCGGAAAATGATTTCGTTTTTACCCGTGTTTAAGTTCATTTTTTCGGTGTAAGTAATTTCTGCTGCCGAATTATATAATACAACACTTGTGGGTGAGTTTTGAGCATTGATTGTATTCGCAACGAACGCTAAAAGAATTAATAAATGTTTCATAATTATAGTTTTAATTGAATAGTTGTTTCTAATGTTGGAGGATATTCGAGTGATTGATTGAACTTATTGATACCTAGATCAACGCCTAGTTTTAATAGTGCAATAGATTTCTTTTTATTCGTCATCCTATAAAATGAAAAGGTTGGTTTCAGTCTATAAATGGAGTTATTCCAATTGCCAAATTGACTTGAAGCAATCAGCGTCAACCGCCTTGTTATATTTACTTGATGGGCTATTGATAGACTATGGTTTAACTGTGTTTCTAGGATTGATTTGGTTTGGATTAATGAATAGGAAAACTGAAATCTTCGAGCACTATTCCATGGGCTGAATAAATATCCTGCGGAGATAAATCGGTACTTCTTAAAAATCCCTTGAGAAGTATTTAATAGGGTTGAGTTTAGTTTTCCAGTAGAAACATAAAACCGATCACCCATATCGGTAAAGGAAATTGAATAGTTTGCGTTGTAGGTTGCTGATTTTTGAATTTCATCATTTGACTCCTCAAACGCATACAGATTATAAACCCCTTTTGGGGAAGTGTTGTTTATTATTTTGTAATGAATACCACCACGAATTTTTATATGACTGAATAGAATATTTCGGTATCCAACGGTAATTCCGGCTTTTTGATGTTTATTTCCATTGACATTGGTGTTACCCAAAGAAGCCCCTAATCCGATGAAAGAATTTGAAAGCTTAGTTGAAACAGAAATATTTTGACTGGAATAATGATTAGCAATTTTAAAGTTTGACCTTATTACATTTTCCAATTTAGGGCTTGTAATGGAGGATGGATTCGTTTCTATTTGATAAAAAGAAAAATCTGAAGTAAAATATTCTTGTGCATACACCAATTGTGTAAGCGAAAAGTACCCTATAAATAATAATGATTTTAACATATTCAACCCATAGGGTGAATAACTGTTGTTATTCCATAAACAAATTTATTGGAATGATGGTTTTAGGAATAAAGCTGCTTAATAATCTTTTAAATCCAAATTGTCACAAGCAACTCTATCCACCCATTTCTTCATTTTCTTTTGAATAATTTTAAAATGATGTTCATCTTCAGGTGTAACTATAGTAATAGCATCTCCTGGGGTGTCAGCTCTTCCGGTTCTCCCAATACGGTGAATGTAATCTTTTGGGGAGCGCGGTAACTCGTAATTTATAACTACAGGCAGGAATTCAATGTCAATTCCACGCGCTAATAAATCTGTAGCGACAAGGACTCTTATCCTTCCGTTTTTAAAATTTTGCAAAGCATCCGTTCTTGCGCTCTGGCTTTTTTTACTGTGAATAGCAGAAGCGTCGATTCCATTTTTTCGCAATTTATCGGCTACGTTATCAGCTTTATAAGTAGAAGAAGTAAATACTAATACTTGCTGCATGTTATTGTGCTTAATCAAATAGCGAAGTAGTGGCCCTTTCTTGTCTTCATCAATATAATATGCCGATTGCTTAATAAGGTCAATGTTATTTTCTTCAGAAGCTATTTTAATAATAGTAGGATTGTCTAATAATACCTGATTGATATTAATTACTTTTTCGCTTAAAGTGGCAGAAAACAGCAAATTTTGGCGTTTTTTTGGCAATAAATTGAATATTTTGTCCATTTCTTCCTTAAAACCGAGATTTAGCATTTTATCTGCTTCGTCCAAAACTAACGCAGAAATACTTGATAAATGCACAGCATTTGATTCAACTAACTCCAATAATCTACCAGGGGTAGCGACCAATACATTTACATTTTGCATTGTCTGCATCTGGGTATTAATAGATACACCTCCAAATACTGCTATTGTCTTCACTCGGTCTGGTAATATTGAACCAAATTGTTGAAATACATCTTTTACTTGCCCAGCTAATTCTCTAGTAGGAACCAAAACCAACACATTTACATGTCTGTTTTTGGTTCTCGTTTGACCTTGTAAGTTTGTTAAAATGGGCAATACGTAACTTGCTGTTTTACCGGAACCTGTTTTAGCAATTCCCAATACATCTTTACCTTCTAAAATCGCAGGAATTGCTTCCTTTTGAATAGGGTAGGGATGCTCATAATTACTGTTGATTAATTGAATTACGAGTGACGGAGATAAACCGAAAGTAGAAAATGGCATTTGCGTAACATTTAGTTACCACAAAATTAAAGAAGTTAAAGAATTTTATCGTAATAAAATTGTACCATTTTTAATAAGCAACTAATTCATTATGTCACGAGTTATAAATGATGAAAAAAGAGATTATGGTTTAATGTATGGTTGAAACCATTATTTTTTATAAATTGAAAAAAATTATTCCATTTTTATATGAGAAAACTACTGTTTTTATTGTTCATTATTTCCTACCTCCCTCTTTCTAGTCAAGAATACTTAGGCGTTAACCAAAGTAATTATTCAGGTGCTTTAGGTGTCGATTTTAACCCCGCTAATATTGCAGATAATAGGATGAAAGTGGATTTGTTTTTGGGGGCCTCAGTTACCGGACACAATAATTACATTTATATGAACACTTCTAATATGCCTGGCGGCTGGTATTCATCCTTTGCTGGAACTCAATCCGCAGACATGGATTGGAGAAACGAGCCTTGGTTTGATAAAATTATATCTTCAGATTCGGCAGATCATTACATGAATTTAGGACAAGGAAATTACTTTATTACAGATCCCGCTGATTTAGGAAACAAACCTTACAGAGGAATTGTTAATTTGAATGTTGACCTGTTTAATTTAATGGTTACACTAAATAGAAAATCTGCCATTGGTTTACAAGTTAAACAGAGAACATTGGTCAACATAGATCACATTGCTCCGGAACTTGTTACACTGTCGTTTAACTCTTTAGAATATTCATCTTTATGGGATTTAGATTTATCTGATCAATTGTTAAATGTTTCATTTAACTCATGGATAGAATATAATTTAAGCTATGCACAAGTTATAAAAGATGATGGCGAACACTTTGTGAAGGCTGGAGGAAAGTTAAAGTTTTTACAAGGTTTAGGAGCTGCATATATAAATACAGATAATGTAGATTATAATTTTCAAGATGCAGATTTTGCCAATTACATTCAGGGCGATTTTAGCTATGGATATTCTCAAAATTTAGGAGGATATATTGAGCAGTCAGATTCTAATGGTCAGTTGGTTTCAGCTAATCATCAATTTTCTGCAGATGACTTTGCTTTACATTCAAACTTAGGGCTAGGGATTGATATAGGAGGTGTATATGAATGGCGACCAAAATGGAAAGACCATAAGTATGACATGGATGGGGAGACCAATCTTTGGAGAAAAGATAAGAATAAGTATAAATTAAAAGTTTCATTTGCCATTAATGATATTGGAGGAATGCGGTATACTAAAGGAGATCTAAGTAGAGATTTCACGGCTAATTTGGGGGTTAATAGTTCTACATTACAACCATTCGACTTAGAAGTTTTTGATACCGTTGGTGGGTTGCAATCTTTTGATAACCTAATAGATTATTTAGCTACTAATGATTCTATTTCTAGTAACGATATTACATTAAGCGATGATAATGTAGATTACTTTAGAATTAATTTACCAACGAATATTAATTTGGCTGTTGATTACCACATTTGGAATGACTTTTATGTAGATGCTAGAGCAATTATTGGTTTTCAAAGAAATAATAATCCTAGTAAAGTTCGAATACCAAGTAGTTTTGCCATAACTCCTAGATATGATTATAAGTATATTGGAGTTTCTTTACCGCTTTCTTACAGTGGGTTTTATGGTTTTAGAACAGGCGTAGGAATAAGATTTGGGCCATTAGTTGTGGGAATGGCAGATATTAAACCACTATTTGCACCTGGAAAAGATAAAAACATTAGAGGCGCTAACATATATGCTGGAGTTAGATTTGGGATGTTTAATAAGCACCTAAAAGACAATGATAATGATAAAGTCTCCAATGGAAAAGATGACTGTAGAGACTTAGCGGGTGTTTGGGAATTTAAAGGTTGTCCAGATTCGGATGGTGATGGAATTAAAGATACAGAAGATGTTTGCCCTTTAGACTCTGGGTTGGTAGTATTTAATGGCTGCCCAGATACCGACGGAGATTCCATAATAGATAAAGATGACATGTGTCCTGAAGTTTTTGGATTAAAAGCATTTAAAGGTTGTCCAGATACAGATAATGATAGTATTATTGATAAGGATGATGAGTGTCCTACGGTTCCTGGTTTGCTAGCATTTAAAGGTTGCCCAGATACCGATGGTGATGGAATTAAAGATTCAGATGATTTATGTCCTAATGCTGCAGGACCTAAAGCAAATGAAGGCTGCCCAGATACCGATAAAGATGGCTTATTTGATTATTTAGATGAATGTCCTGAAGTTCCAGGCCCGAAAGAGAATAGGGGTTGTCCTTGGCCAGATACGGATGAAGATGGAATTTTAGATAAAGATGATGATTGTCCAAATAATCCAGGCCCAAAGTCTAACAATGGTTGTCCTTATGCTGATACGGATGAAGATGGTGTGCTAGATAAAGATGATGATTGTGTCAATGTTCCAGGTCCAAAGTCCAATAATGGCTGCCCAATTATTGAGGAGGAAGAGCAAGAAATATTAAACACGGCTTTTGAAAATCTTGAGTTTGAATCTGGAAAAGATATTATTAAGGAAGTTTCATTTCCGTCGTTAGAAGAGTTAGCAAATTTATTAATAAAGAAAAGTGAATGGAAACTTGCTGTTGCTGGACATACAGATAATGTAGGTTCAGCTAAAACCAATTTAGTACTTTCTAAAAAGAGATCTCAAGCAATTGCAGATTACCTTGAGCAAAGAGGAGTGAATTCAAACAGAATAATTGTTCAATATTTTGGGGAAGAAAAACCTGTTGCGGATAACGACACAAAAGAAGGAAGACAGCAAAATAGAAGAGTTGAGATGACCATTATATTTGAATAATGTAGAAGGCTCATGGAAGGTTATTGTTGTAAATGGAATATGATAAATATTTCATTTACAACTTGTTTTTTTAGGGATTAACGAGAAGGATACAAATGTAGTTTTTGGAATACAATTACTTAAACCAAAATCCTTGTGGTATAATTCCAACCGAAAACTGATGCACTAATGACGCAGTACTGTCATATCGATATACAATTCCTGATTGTACATAGTCAACCGCATCAGAAACATAGATGTCATTTGTAGGACTTATTCCTAATCCATAAAATACCGCCCCATTTTGATTGATGATGGAGGAGGAAGGCAAAGAAGATGAATAAATGGAAAGCTTATTCACTCCATTATTGAGGTAGTACATTGTTTCTCCATCAGGAGAAATTTTCAGGTTATTTGGAGAATTACTTATGTCACCGAATACCATTGTTTGGGTGATATTATTGGTTGAAGGGTCAATTTGATTCAATTCTCCTTGTACTTCATTTATGCCTCCCGAACTTAATGTCCAAAGGCTGTTGTTATTGTCCAAAACAAGAGAAGATGGTCCTTTTCCCACAACAATTGTGTCCTCAATAATGTTAGTACTAGCATTTATTTGTAAAATGAAATTGGTGTCAGGGCGACAGACATACACCTTGTCATTAACCAACAGCATTTCTTCGGTCCAACCACCGGTAATTATGTTGCCAATTACAGAATTAGATCCTAAATCTACAATTGCAATTTGGTTCGAAAATAAATCAGAAACATAGGCTTTAGAGTTGTTTATTCCACAAAAATAGCGAGGGCTTGTCAATCCATTGATAGTGGCCGTTTTTTGGTAAGTAGCAGTGTCCAGAATTTCGATATTTCCTGAGTTATTGACTACTACAAATAATTTACCATTGTATTCTGTTATCGACTGTAAGACATCGCCGATAGCGTAGCCGTTAATATTTTGAAACACCGTATTTGTGATGCTAGTATTCGTTGGGTTGTACAATGATATAGAGCCGTTTCCCCATCCAAAATTACCTTCACACCCAATTAAAACATCGTTATATTGAACAGTAATATTCTCGTCCACACATGTAGGACATTGTGGTCCAATTTCTTGTTTTTTACAAGAAGTAAATCCTAAAACGAAAACAATGAAAATATAAGAACTAGACTTACTCATTTGTTGCATTTAGGTTCACTTTCAAAAACAATAAAAACCACCTTCCAGGCATAGGTCTATTTGCCATTATTTGATAATCTTCATTGTATAGGTTAGAAATTTTTACACCAATATCAGTAGATTTCATATCTTTTTTTAACGAATAACTAATGCTAAAGTCGGCTGGGGCATAATAGGGCATGTAGGTAGTGTTGGTAGCATCAATAAATACTTTACCTGTTATTGTTTGATTATAAGCGATAGACCATTTTTCAAATTCCAACTTCATAACAATATTAAAAGTGTGTTTAGGGACGTAAATCAGTTGTCTGCCAATAGAATTGTCACTTGTTAATATTGAAGTCTTATTAATAGAGTTGACATAGTTATAACCTGAATGAAGATGGAGTTTCGCCTTATTCGAAATATTGAATACCTTTTTGATGTCTATTTCAACCCCTTTGTTTTCAACTTGTTTAACATTTATAGGAGTCCAAATTCCGCTTTCTTGGGGTAGCCACTGAATCCAATTGTCTATTAATGAATAATAGGGAGAAACACCAAAAGTCAACTTTCTATATTTATACGTAAGCCCCATTTCAGCCGTAAAACCTATTTCAGGAAGTAGGTTTGGATTTCCTCCTGGATTCCAATACAATTCGTTGAATGAAGGTGCTTTGTAGTTTCTTGCAGCATTAGCATTGATAGCGAAATGATGATTTTTGGTAAGGAAATATTTCACTCCGATAGTTGGAATTACAGGAGTTAATTTACCGTTAATTACCTCTTGTCGGGCAGCAATATTGTATTGATAACCCCAATTGCTTTTTTGTTCAAACTGTACAAACATGGATTGTCTGTTGCGTTGTTGTTGCGCCCCAATACCCGTCGAATTCGCAATGTCCGTACCTGCATTTACTTGAGCAGAGATCTTCAGTAAATAGTTAAAGTAATGATTAAAATTGTAGCTAGCTTTATATGAATCTACGCTAATCAGCGAATTGATGGCAAGAGAGGTATCTATATAATTTAATTCATCCTTTATAAAAGCGACCCGTAAATGTTGAAATGTTTTCTTTTTGCCATGCCTCCATTCTCCCATCAACCGTAGTGCTTTGTCGGTTTGATGTTCACCTTTTGTTTCTATCCCAAGTGCAGAGGATATTTGTCTATAGCTGTCTAGATAATTTGATTTAACAGCAAAATAATTTTCTTTGTTTGGGGTAAAGTAAAATTCTTGTTTGATCCCATATTGGATAATTTCTGCGTTTTCTCTTTCTGAAATGGGATTGTTTTCTTGGGCAATGTCAATGTATTTAAAATCATTGAAAGATGAGCTTCTAAAAAGGCTTGTCTTTGATTGAAACTTTTTATTTCCCACGTTAATGGAGAAAAGGGTTTTATCTATTCCAAAACTTCCTAGTTCCTTCCTGAAAGTAGCGTTCAATTTGTTTTTGTAATTGGCAGATGTATTTAATTGGATTGCTCCTCCTAGGCCTCCACTACCATCAACTACACTGCTGGCTCCTAAATGAATTTCGGAATCGTCAATAAAAACAACAGGCAACGTAGCTAAATCCAAATGACCTAGAGTAGGGGAGTTGATTGAAATACCATTCCAATACAATTGGGTATGACTTGCACCAGCACCTCGAATTGAAATAGTGGAAAGTCCACCTGGCCCGCTAGACTTTATGTAGATTGGGGTTTGTTTCGAGAGTAAATCAGCTAGATTACCTGTCGCATGCGATTCTATATTTTCGACTTTTATTAGCTTGTAAGAAGGAGCTGGAGTAATTGTTGTCGTAACCACTACTTGTTTCAAAGTGTCGTCTTGCGCAAAGCAATTTACGGATGCAATTAAGCAAATAAAAATTAAACAGTGATTTCTCAAAGCGTTCAATTGATTAATAATTTTTTAATACTAATATTTTCTCCTTCTATCGATTTTAATATATATATCCCTTTTGCATATTGCAATAAATCGAACTTAACTTGGTTCGATCTTGTTTTAATCTGCTTAACAATAATGCCATTCAAGTCAATTAATTGAATTGTTTTATCTGCATAATTATCAAAGATTATTGTTGCCCGGTGAGAGGCAGGGTTAGGGAAGACTTTAAATGCAGTTGTCAATTCTTTAATCCCTACCAAGGAGTGAATAACACCTATTGCATCTAAGTCAAACCCTCCCGTTTCGAAAGGTGTAGGGAATGGGTCATTAATTATATTTCCTTGCGAATCGTAAGAAGCAAAAGGCTCGTTAATGCTTCCAACCACATCAATTATTTTGACATGTGTAATGTTGTTTATATCCAGGTTTGTGATTCCAATCATTTGCTCAAGGTCGAAAGGTGTTCCAAATTGTGCACGGTATTTTCCAGCAAGATTATTAATTTCGGTGGTGTTTACCTCATTGATGATTTGCGTGTTAATTTGAGATAGACTAACACTTTCAAATCGGAAATAATTAATTCCATCAGAACTTACTTCTACGTGTGCTAGTTCTAAAAAGGTATTGTCGAAAGCATTTTCAAAAACGGCAAAATCAGCTCCATTTCCATTTATTATTGGGGAGGAAAAAGTTAGAATTGCTGTTCCACTATCGCCTAAACTAACAACACCATTGATACCTGATTTATCAGTGGCGCTAAAACTGTCTCCACCGCTAGTTTTGCCCAAGGTTGTATCTGAAATATTTTTCCAACCTCTTTCAATATAGCATGCTGAAGCCCAGTCTATAAAAACGGAAGAATCCTTGTGTATGGCAGTTGTTCCTAGTGAATCTGCAATAGGAGCGTAAGGCCCCTGTGTAAATACATTTACAGAGTAGAATAATAATATGATTGTAATTAATCTCATTACAATTTCACGATTTTTGTTGTTTGTCTAACTCCTTCAGAAGTTAGAACAGCGTAATATGTTCCTGTTGGAAAGTCGGTTATGTTGAATTGAAATACTTTAGAAGTATAATTCTTACTGCTAATTTGTTTTCCTGTTATATCAAATATTTCAATTGTACCATTGTTGGAGTTTGTTTGAATATTGATAATGTCGTAAGTTGGGTTTGGGAAAAAATTGGAGGTAAGCTTGTTTTCTTCTACGTTTAATACGCCAGCAGTTAAGTTATCAATTGCAAAAAATGCCGGGGTATTCATCCCCCATTGACCTATGTCTGATGAGCTAAGATTGAACTTTACTCGACCTAACAATTCCGAACTGCTTAGCGTAACAGTTGTCCAATCTTTAACAATATAATCTTGTGAAGTATTCGTAAAACGATAATCTGCCAAATAATATTCAACAGAATCTACCAAAGAATCTGTTAAATCATAGCATAAAATTGTCAATAAAAACCAATCTTCTCCATTGGTCCCATCGGCGTTTCCATTCGCGTCATTAGGTGAGCCAAACTGTTTTGCAAATGCATCACCATTTAGCATAGAATGGGCAGAATAATTAACATTGGAAATACGTATTTCAGGAACTGCCCCACCTGCTAAAATAATTTCTGAGCCATTTTGTCCAATCGCATAGTTGGAGCCACTAAAAGCCCCGCCAGCATAGGAAGAGTGCTGTCCATTTGTTCCTGTCAATAGATCAGAGGTTTGGTTGGAAAAAGCCCATCCTTGCGACCAGTATCCAGGCACCCCCCAAGTAGTGTCATATTGATTGGCGAATTCATTGTAACCCTCAACTGTCAAGGATTCAAACAAGCCTGAGCCATTAGAAGATCCAGTTAAGTCAGAACCATTCCAATAAGAGTTAGGAGCTAAAGTAATTGATTCAAAATCAGCATTTTGTCCTGAAATTGTTGTTGCCGCAAATAAAGCAGCCATTAAGTAAATTTTTTTCATTCTTTTTAAGTTGTTAGGTTGGTTAAAAAGAATAAAAACAAAAGAATAAAAACACACCTTTAGGTGTCTTACATCTTAGCTTTTATCCCGAAAGCAAAAATTTGTGTTTAATGGCAGGTCTTCTGACTTACTCAACTTTTTTTAACCTTCCCATTCCGATAGCTATCGGAACAGTGGTATTATTAAAAAAAGCTTAATTGAGCTTACAGCTACGGGAATAGTTCAAGATTTACACTCGATTCCCTTTTAATTCTATTCCGATAAATATCGGAATTATGAAACCAATAAAGCGATGCAAATTTACGAGGAATATTTTAAATGAAATGTGATTTAGGTTCTTTTTTGAACTGCCCGATCGAGATGCGGAGTGAAGATAGTAACGAACTAAGAAAATAACCTATTCAAAACAGCATCTTTATTTAATTCTTTATTTCATGAACATCACTCACCTCTTTTCGACTAAAACTTGCTTTTAAAAATAAGACAATCGAAATCTGCAAAATAATCAGTAGGTAATGCAAGATCATAATCTGTGACTCAGGGTCAATAATTTCAAAACCGTTCTTTAGGGTATAAAAAAATACAAATGAGGCCCCTAAACCAATTAAATAACCCAAATTCTTATTGAAGTCAATTTTACCTAAAAGTTCTTTATTATTAGCTACCAATGTTTCAGCACGAATCAAATATCCGCCAAATGTGAAAGTAAACTGATACCCAATATAAATAAGAAGAGCAGAAAGCAAAGAAATTTTCAAAAAGATGAATATTATTACAGTAATCAACATCATTATCTCTACCATAAGCGAGATATAATAAAAGCTCTTTATATTGAGTAATTTTTTGTAAAATTTTGCAATAATCAGCATGCCAACTGCCAAAAACATACCGCCAATTGAATATGTCAAGGGATCCAAAGGACCATAAATCGTAATTAACATACCAATCGATAATCCTGTGAATAAAGAGTTAAAAAGTTTATATTTTAAAAATTCTCTATTGTTTAACTTCAGCATGCAACTAGTTTTCTAAGGATAAAACAATTGTATCAAAGGGCAAATATAACTTTTATACATTTCTTTTTATCTTTACAGTGAAAATTGAAAACATGAAATACATCCTTCCAGTTTTGTTGTTGTTAATTAGCGGAATAGGTTTTTCACAAACCAGTCACCAATTTCAGGTAATCAAATCTGGTGTTGTTGACTTTAAAGCGATAAATAACACGTGGTATGCTTCTGTTCAAAACATGGAAATGCCTTCTCCAGAGGGTAGTTCTGACAAAGCTAAGCTCCTGCGATTAAAGAGAGATCTGGAGTTAAAGTACCCTCGAAAAAAAATAAGTAAACTAGAAACTAAAGCGTCTACTCCCGAAGTATTTGATATTTCAGGTTTTGAAGGCAATGCCTATAATAATCGTGTGCCGAATGATAATGCAATGGCCATTTCGGATGCTGGAATATTAATGTCTTGTACAAATAATAGAGTAGTTATCTACGACACGGAAGCAGATACATTGATGGATACAGGTTTTCTACAAGATTTTGTAATGCAATTTAATGTTACTGCGAGTAGGTATGATCCTAAAATGATTTATGATCAAAATGAGGATAAATTTATTTTAACTTTTTTAGTCGGAACGCACCATGTAAATAGTAAAATAGCGGTTTGTTTTTCAACCTCTAATAACCCTATTGATGACTGGAATGTATACTTGCTCCCTGGAGATCCATTACTTACAGATCACTGGACGGATTATCCTGCAATAGCCTTATCAGAAGATGAGTTTTTTGTTACGGGGAATTTATTAGCAGATAATCAAAGTTGGCAAACGGGATTTAATCAATCTATCATTTGGCAAATAGATAAACATTCTGGTTATGGGGGAAATGTATCGTTAACTTCTCAGTTATGGACTGATATATACGATGATTCTATTAAAGTTAGAAATATCCACCCAGTTCGTGGTGCGCGAAAATTATATGGTCCAAATCAATATTTTCTTTCCAATAAAAACTTTTCCGCAGAAAGTGACACAGTTTATTTGCTTGAAATAACAAACAAAATTTCTTCTTCTGGGCAATTGAATCAGACACTATTAAGTACACCTGATCATTATTTTTTGAGTCCAAGCGGAAGGCAATCTATTGCTAAATTATTAGCTACTAATGATTCTAGAATGTTAGGCGCGATTAGAGATGATAGCTGGATTCAATATGTTCACAATTCGATGGATACCACTACAGGGAACGCTGCAGTGTATCACGGAACGATTGATAATTTTGAATCTACACCTCTTGTTTCGGGAGTTATTTTATCTGATTCGATTAAAGATTATGGCTATCCAAATATTGCTTCTACAGGTATTGATCCGGATGAGAAAGAATGTGTTATCGGATTTAACTATACATCTCCTCTAGATTCAGCGGGAGTTGGGTGTTATTATATGGATACAAATGAAGTTTATTCAGATTTTAACTTAATAAAACTAGGAGAAGCTCCAATCAATACATTTGTTGATTCATTGGACAGATGGGGAGATTATTTTGCAATTCAAAGGCAATATAGTAGTCCTTGCAATGTTTGGACTGCTGGTATGTATGGAAAAACTGGAGAGAATGGTACCTGGATAGGTAGAGTTGCAGTAGAAGAGGCTTGTAGAATACCTACACCAATTGAAGATAGTTTGAATCCTGCATTTAACAATGGAGCAATATTTCCAAACCCCTTAGTAGATTGGGTAACTTTTGATTTTGAATTGGATGAGTCACTTTTTATCAAAGTAGAATTATTTGATACTAAAGGAGGGTTAATCAAAGTACTGTACGAGGATGTTGCTCTTCAAGGAGAGAATAGATTAACATTTAACGGGTTTTACCTCAATCAAGGAATGTATATCTTAAGAATATTGAACAACGATAAAGTACTTTTTACCGAAAAATTGGTAAAACAATAAATTATTTCTTTTTATGGTTAATTAGTAAGCGGAATGATTAAATGGATGGCCTTAATATTACTCGTTGTTTTCCTGTCAAGTTGCTTTACACTGCCTTTGGGGAGCACTGCTCCAGTTAATCCAATTCAACCTGCAGTTGGACATTATTCCAATGGGCAATTAAGATTTAAAGGAGAATATTATAATGGCTACAGGCATGGAACGTGGACAGATTGGAACGGAAATGGCGATACAATATCTATTGTAAATTACAATCAAGGGGAATTATCAGGGTCTTTTAAAATTTGGGAATTGGAAAAGAGCTACGAAGATAATTCTGGACCTACGCTAGATTACGCAGTAGATTATGGAGAAATTATTATTAAAGAGGGTTATTACTTAGATGGTAATTTTAATGGAGGCTTTAAAGTAAGTTATAATTCTGGTAGTTTAAAGGAGTCAGGAAGCTATAATAAAGGAAGAAAAGACGGGGAGTGGACAAAACTTAATTCAGCAGGAGATACGCTACATATAATTAACTATAGCTTAGGAGATAGGAAAGGACTTTTTACTATTTGGAGTTACTATTCTCATGAGATGTTAAATGATGCAATGCGCAATATTGTCAAGATTAAGCATCGAGGGATTTATAAATTTAATAGGCTAAATGGAAACTATGTAGAGACGTTTCCAAATGGGACAGTGAAATGTGCTGGAGCATACATTGAGGATAATAGAGAAGGAGATTGGATCTGGTACTTTGAAACGGGAATAATAAAAGAAACAGCCGTTTATAAATTAGGCCAGCTTATTAGTAGTGAAAAGTTTGAAGATGCCAAAGGTAATTGAACCTTATTGTTGGATATAAAACCCTTTACTATTTCAATTTGGTTCATAATATTTTTTAGCAACAACTTCAATTAAAAACGCTTGTCCTTCCTGCAATTCAAAATTGCAGGATTGATTTCTACACCTCCGATATTGTAGTTTGCATTCACTTTTTCGCCATTAATTCGAATTAAACAGCTACAATACATGTTTTTATAGGCCACATTAGGGTTGTTTCTTGGAATGGTTATTCTGTCCCATACGCCTACGTATTAATAGGTTTCTTTGGATTTTTTCTTGGCCTCAAGTATAAGTAATCCAAAAATGATTGTGAATATGTATTGTTTCATGCTATTGACATTTACCAGTTTTTATTCAATTTTTACATGTAATTGAGTTCAAATACAGATAATGAAACAAGAAAACAATCATATCGGTCTCTTCTCTTTAAGGATATTTTTACTGCCGGGAGAGCAAACGACACTTCATATCCATGAGCCTAGGTATTTACAATTAATTACGGAGTGCATCTCGAATGAAGTTGAGTTTGGAATTCCATATCAAGGAAAAACAACCTTAACTGAATTTGGGTCTTTAGTATTTGTTAAACAAGTACTAAAGAATTATGATAATGGGGAGTTAGATATTTTAGTGGAATGTAAACAAAATTTTAAACTAAATCATTACGAAGGACAAACAGAAGGGAAATTGTATCCAGCTGGGGCAATAACACTATTACGGTCTATTGAACATCCGCTGAATAAGGAATTAATCGACCATATTGGTAAGTATTTGCAATTATTACATGGAGACAGTTTTAATGATGACCTACATGAGATTCTAGGGATAAAAAACATTGTCAAAATGCTTAATCTAAAAGACGATGAAAAATTACGTTTTATGAAAATTACTGATGAGCAAAGGCAAAATGATTTTTTATTGAGAAAAACTCGGTATATGACTATTTTGTTAGAACAAGAAAGAAAAGTGGATCAAAACTTCTATCTCAACTAGACTCTTTCAATACATCTTCAATACACCTCCAAACAATCTTAGCGGTGTTGTTCCAAGAAAAATAAAGGACCCTTTTTTTTCCAAGTTGAACAAATTTCTCATATTTCTCTTTATCTAGTAATTCTTCCATACTATTAGAAATAGAATTTACTGAAAAGGGGTCTACTAAAAAGGCTGCATTTCCAGCTACTTCCGGCATGCAGGTAACATTACTTGTAATAACAGGGACTTCACATTTCATTCCTTCAATAATTGGAATTCCAAAACCTTCGAAATAGGATACATATACTAGCCCATTAGAACTTCCAACAATCTTGTTTAATTCACTTGAAGTTAATCGTCCAGTAAACAGTATGTCTTTTTTAGCGCTTAAATTTTCAAGTGTTGATTCAAATTTGGTGTTTTTCCAAATTTTTTCACCAACAATCAGCATTTTATACTCGGAACTTGTATTTTTTTTAAATTGATCAAATGCCAGAAGCATTCTTTCTATGTTTTTACGCGCATGAAGAGCTCCTACATATACAAGATAGGGTTTCCCTTCCGAATACTTCATTTGCGTAGATTTAATGGTAGGAATATCTGATGGACTAAAATTATCACTCACACCATTATAGGCCACCTCAATTTTGTTCAAAGAAATAGCATATTGAGAGCTAATATCTTTTTTTGAGAATTCAGATACTGTAATAATACGGGCGGCTTTTCTTGCAAATAAAGGGAAATACTTTTTATAGTACTTCATGTATGATTTCGGCAAGTCTTCTGGGTAATGCTCAAAGTTCAAATCGTGTATAACCGCAATCTGAGGAATAGAAGTTTTTAAACTTAAGAATCCATCTGGAGACAAAAAGATATCAGCACCTATTTTTTTTAAAGCGCGAGTTACTGAATGGTTAAACCAAAATTTAAAGAGAATAGGATGCCTAGCTGGGGGTCCTATTATTACGGGTGTAACATTTTTCGCAAAAATAAATGAAGGGTCAAATTTTCTATCGAACAAAAAATAAAACTCGTGTTCAGGATGATTTAGAACAATTATTTTAAGTGTTTCCAACGTGAACCAGCCAATTCCTTCGAGTTTATTTTTTAATAAAAGGCGCGTATTTATGGCTATTTTCAATGAAAAGGAATTTATCTGCTACAAATTTATTATTTTAACATCAGGAAAACCAAACAAATATCTGAATAAACTGAAAGTACTTAAAACAATATTAGTAGAAGACGAAGAAACAAGTAGGGAAACGCTTCGAAATTACATAAATAAATATTGCAAAAATGTTGAGATAATCGCTGAGTGCGCTAATATAAAAGAAGGGCAAAAAGCCATTGAAGAAATGGCGCCAGATTTAGTTTTTTTGGATGTTGAAATGCCCTTTGGAAACGCTTTTGATCTACTGGAGCAACTGGAGGTAATAAATTTTGAAACAGTTTTTGTTACTGCTTATAGCCAGTATGCTTTAAAAGCATTGAATTATAGCGCTTCTTATTATATTTTGAAACCAATTGATATTGATGAGCTTGAATCTTCAATAAAAAAGGTAAGGGAAAATATTGAAATGAAGAATGAAGATGATTTCACATTACAAACTAAAGTTTTACTTGAAAACTTTAAGCATTCCCAAAATAAAGATAAGAAGGTAGTCTTGCCAGTTCTTGATGGGTTTGAAGTAGTGCAAGTAAATGATATTATCAGATGTGTAGCCAATGATAATTTCACAGATTTTCACTTATTGGATGGTTCTAAAAAGGTAATATGCAGAACGTTAAAGTTTTACGACGATGTTTTGAATGATTCTGGTTTTATACGAGTGCACCGATCACATTTGATAAATGTACAATACGTTAAGAGCTATAAAAAAGGGAAGGGAGGCGTAGTCATTATGTCTGATGATTCTCATGTGGATGTTTCTGCATCAAAAAAACAAAATTTATTGAATTATTTTAGTTGAATCAGTACCTTTGTATTCGATGCAAATAGTAGATTCATTAATTGATCCAATACTTAATCCAACTCTAATCATAGGAGAGTTCGAATGGAGAGAACCTATTACAACGTTAACGGATTCGCTAACCGCATCCGTTTTTATTTTTGCTTTTATTGTGTTCTCTCGTTACAAAGGAAAAAAGTCAGAGAGTTTTATATATTTCAAAGCTTTTTTTCTATGTTTCGGTATAGGAATGCTTTGTGCAGCATGGTTTGGGCATGGTCTAGCAGCTTATGTTACCCCTAGATGGAAAGCTATTGGTTGGGTAATTAATTCGACAGCAAATCTATTCTTAGGGTTGGCAACTCTTAAGGAAATAGCACCTTTAATAAAGCCACATATAAGTCGTTTGATAAAAGTTGTTTTCATATCACAAGTTTCCATTTTTATTGTATTTATGGTTATTCCAAAAACTAGTTTTTTTGGATTGGCTCAACTTTGTTCTGTAGTATCATTAATCGGTATGATGTTGCCGATGCATATTTTTAATTTTTCTAAAACGAAATCTTCGGGGAGCAAACTTTTTATAATTGCTATTGGAATGGGAGTGTTGCCAGGGATTATATTTAATATGCAATTAAGCGTTAATCGTTGGTTTAATTATCATGATATTAGCCACGTTGTGATGGCAACTATTTTCTTTGTTATATTTTTAGCAGCACGTAAGTTTTCTTTTCTAAAACAGCATAATTAAATTTTATGACATTCATCATCATTGAATCATAAGTAAATTAGTAATTTTGTGCAAAATTATTGATTATGGGCTATCTACCGTATGTAATTATTCTAGGTGCAGTTATCGTTATTGGAGCTCTTGTTCTAGAATCGGCTGTAGCTAAAAGGAAAAAGTTGAAAATTTATAGACTTTCTGATAGTATTGTAAATTTATCTTGTGGCATGATGGAAAGAATTTTTGATTTTTTTCTATCCATATTAATCCTTTTTGGATTTCATTTTATTTGGGAAAATTATGCTCCATACCAAATCCCTACTAATATTGGAACTTGGTTAATTGCGCTAGTAATTTTTGATTGCATAGCTTATTGGTTTCATCGATTGAGTCATGAAATTAACTTTTTATGGGCCGCTCATATTGTTCATCATCAAAGTGAAGAACTCAATTTAACTACAGTTTTTAGAGCTTCATTTTTTGCTGTCATATTTAGAGCTTTCTTTTTTGTGTGGATGGCACTGGCGGGATTTGATGCATTTACAATTGCTACTTGCTCACTAACCCTTGGCTTATTTCAATTATTTACACATTCTAGGGTAATTGGGAAATTGGGGTTTTTTGAAAAGTTTCTTACAACGCCATCACACCACCGAGTGCATCATGCTAGAAATGAAAAGTATATGGATCATAATTATAGTCATATTTTTATTATATGGGATAGAATGTTTGGCACTTTCATCGTAGAAAAGGAAGAACCTGATTATGGCATAACCACAGGTTTTGAAAGTGCAAATGCATATAATGCTGCTTTTTCATATTGGGGGAATTTATTTACAAGAGCGAGTAGAACAAAAAAAATTAAGGACAAAATAAAAGTATTTACCAAAGGACCAGCTTGGACTCCGGATGATGTTCCGCATTTACCGAACGAATATAAAGTAGATGAAAAAGGTAAAAGACTCCACCACAAGATACCTGTCGGTTTTGAACTGGGAGCTTATGTTCTATTAAATGTTGCAATTACTTTTGGTGCTTTTGTAGCGCTAATGTTATTGTATAAGATAAAGCTAGATGATCTTACTGGCCTATCTAGTATGGGTGAAGCGCAAGAAACCTTGGCAAATTTGTTTTTTACCCCGGAAGTATTAGCTTTGGTTGGTGTAATTTTAATTTCAATTTTTGCTCATGCTCGTATGTTAGAGCAAACGAAGTCTTCGGTATATATTGATGCATTTCGGTTGATTGCAGTGGGTACTTTAATTTTTACAGCGTTTAATTCAACTCCTTATACAATTTGGCTAACACCATTAACCTTTAGCTTATGTGGTTTAATGTTTTTGTGGTTGATCAAACTGGGAATTCAAAGAACTCTTAAAATTTCGTAGCTCCTTGGTGTTTGTTTTTAAACGAATATTGTAGATATAATTCGTTTGTTCCAACAGAGGAGTTTTTAATGTTACTGCTTGTAAAATCATGCGCATAACCTATAACAAAACGATCTCTTTCTAAACCAACCATTAAAACAGTAGCGCCACTGTTTCTATATGAAAATCCCAGCCATACATTTTCACGATAAAAGAAACGTGCATTTAAATCAATTTCTGTAGGCGCCGGCCCAACAGTTTTTATTAAGAAAGAGGGTTCAATTTTATAGCCAGCCCCCATACTTATTATCATCCCTCCTGAACTATAAATATGATTTACCTGTCTGTTTTGAATAAGGTTTTCTCCAAAGCTATATTTAGCTTGTAATAACTGATTTGCAGAAGCTCCAATAAATAGATTTTGAGTAAAATAAAATATACCCGCAGAAGCATCTGGAGCGATTGATTTTTGCTTTACTCCTAGTAAAGTTTCGTCAGAATAATCATTTACAATAAAATTGGTTCCATCAACAATAGTTTGGGATAAAATCGCCGAAGCTCCAAATGATAATTTTGAGTTTTCATTTATTTTAAGATGGTATGCATAGGTGCCTTGCAGCCCCATGTTTTTAAAAGCTCCATTTACATCATTGAAAAGTTGCGTCCCAAATGCCATTTTTTGTTTCTTACCTAACCTGCGATTAAAGCTGATGAATTGAGTTACAGGAGCTCCTTGCATACCTGCCCATTGCTGTCTAACGGATAAAGAAATTGGGGCCTCCGATTGTTGCCCTGCAGCAGCTGGGTTTATCATATATTGGTTTAACATATACTGGCTGTTAAACGTTAGTTGCTGTGCAGAAAAATTGCATCCAACAATTAAAATGGATATGAATAATACAATTTTCATTTATCTAATAATAGCTAAAGGTCCAGTATAGGCTTTTTCAGAAATAGTTAAGATATAAAAGTACCCACCAGTGGGCAAATCTTTTCCACTGATTTTACCATCCCAGTCATTTTGATAAGCAGCGTTTTGATATAACATTGCCCCCCATCGATTATAAATTTCTACATTATTTTCCAAAGTAAGATCTAAACCTTCAATCAACCAAACATCATTTTTGCCATCACTGTTTGGCGAAAAAGCTGTAGGAATAATTAAGCAATTGCTACTTTCTGAGGCAATAGTTATTGATTCGTTCTGTATGCAGCCTGCTGCATCTGTTATTTGCACGGAATAATTTTCCACAGGCAAACCTTCAATAATGAGAGAGGTGTCTCCTGTACTCCAATGAATGGAATAAGGAGGTAAACCTCCAGTTACAGTAATTTCAACTCCTCCATCAGCAGTTGTGTTGCAGCTAGAGTTGGTAACAATTGAAGTGATAAATATTGAGTCCGAAGGAAATATTTCTTCCATGTTCGAAAAAACACACCCGTTCGCATCTGTTACATCTACCGTGTATTGTCCTGCCGGCAAACTCACGGCAACTGAGGTAATTTGGTTATTTCCATCGTTCCATAGATATGTATATGGCGAAGTCCCTCCAGATATTGTGCTAATAATTAAACCATTATTGTTTCCGCAAGAAGCTTGGATAACTGATAAATTTCCGGTTAATAATTCCGGTTCATTAACGCTTGCATTTCCAAAAGCCACACAACCATTGTTATCGGATACTTGACAAAGGTAAGTCCCCACATTTAATCCTACAGCTGTAGCTGTAGTTTGGTTGGTTCCGTCATCCCATAAGTATGTGTATGGAGCGGTTCCTCCACTAATATTTGTAGAAATTTGACCAGAAGGATCATTATAACAAAGAGTATTGCTGCTTACTAGTGAAATGCTTGGGCCACCGTTATTTCCAATGAAAACAGAATCCACTACAGAGCAAAAGTTTCCATCAGTAACGGTAACATGGTATAGCCCTGCTGGGATATTTGATGCTGAAGAAGATGCTTGATTACTTGCGTCATCCCATAAGTATGAAAAATTTCCATCACCGCCAGTCGCGAGTACAGATGCACTTCCGTTAGAAGTTCCACACCCAGCATTATTACCAAAAATTAGGGTGTTGATTTGGTCGGGTTGAGAAAGTGTAACTACCTGAAATGTCTCACAACCACTAGAGTCTTTAATGTATACGCTGTATGAACCTGGTGCTATATCTTGAAAGAATCCTAATGTTTCTGGTGAGGTCGTTGCGTAATTTGCACCTCCATCAATACTATAGGTTAAACCACCTCCGTTGGCTGCAATTACAATCGAACCGTCGTTAGTTCCAAAGCATGTTGGCTGATTAATATTTATAGTTACAATAGACGGTCCCCCATTTGAAAGGACATTTTCAATGCCTAATGTTTGACACCCATTAGCATCTTCAATAACAACATTATATGCTCCAAGTCCAAGGTTTATAAAAGAGTTTGAACCTTGAAATGTAACACCCGCATCAACACTATATTGAAGTGTTCCTGTTCCTCCAGAGGCATTTATTATTATACTTCCATCTGTTGCTCCACAGTTCGAATTTGAAACGGTTGCTGTATAATTGATAGCTGGTGTTATCGTAAAACTATCAGCACCATCATCATTTAATGTATTGCCATCTGTGGTGCCATTTGGTGAGTTGGTTACAGCATTGAAAGTATGCGCACCCACTGTTGAAGAAAGGTTAGGTAATGTTACATTAATCGTTCCTCCAGAGATTAAACTTCCAGACCAACTGTAACTCGAATTAGGTGCTCCATCAATATTATATAGTATGTCTACTGTAGTTAAGGTTGTTGCTCCAAAATTTTCTAAAGTGACCGAAGGAGTTATACTTTCAGGGCAAATATTTCCAGTAGGAGAGTTAACAGAACTTATTCCTGCATCTACTTGCCCAAAACCTTGTAGAACAGCGATTAATAAAGAAAAGAGAAGTATTTGCTTCATAATTGAGAATTGTGAAAATAGGGAATTTTTTAATAGTTTGTATTATTATTAGAGATATCCTTATAACTAGTGAACAGAGGGGATGAATCATTTTCACAAATCACTGTGCATATATTCAAAAGCATTGTTATTTCCACCAACTCTTTTAAGCTAAATTTGATTATAATATTATGCTTAGAAAAATCATCATAGGAATAATTATAGCTGGTTGCACTGCGTCTTTGTTTTTATCTTATTTTTTTTTGAAGGAAGAGGTAAAACAACATCAAGACCCAATTGTTACAATCCCCAAAAGTGCAGCCTTAATAGTGGAGTGTCAAAATATTCGTGAAATATGGTCACGAATTTCGGAGACTAATTTAGTTTGGAGTGAGGTACTTACGATTCCTGAAATTCAAAAATTAGATAGGAAGGTCAGAGTTATTGATTCACTATTTTCAACTAGCCAAGGCTTAGCGAAGCTTCTTGATAAAAAGAAAACCGTATTATCATTTCATTCCAACGGGAATGGCTCAGAATTTTTTATAGCAACTGTTTGCGATGAATCCGAGTTTTTGCTATTCGATAAATTGGTTAATAAAGAAATTGAGAAGGTTGAAACCGGAGAATTACAAGGAGAAAAAATAAAGTCTTTCTTTACGGGAGGTGGATTATATGCGTATGTGTATAAATCACCATTTATTCTATTCAGTTCTTCAAAAGAGCTGTTAGGAGCAAGTTTAACGCAGGTAAAAAAGAAGAGCTCTATATTGGAATTAAAAACTTTCAATGATTTACGTTCGACGTCTAGTAATTCGTCAGCATTACACTGTTACGTTAATTTTGAGGAGTTTGGAAGAATAGCATTTCCCTATATTAAAAAAGAGATTGCAGATAAATGGTACAACGGAGAAGTTTTTCCAAATTGGGTAACATTTGATTTATCATTGAAATCGGATGCACTTTTGTTTTCGGGAATAAGTACCACAGATTCAAAGAATAAGTTATTAACTACAGTTTTAGGGCAAGCTCCGCAACAGTCTTTAATAAAATCAAACCTACCTAAAGACATTAAAGTATTGAAAAGGATCTCTATATCTGAGCCGAGGGAATTTATTACGGAGAATAATTCTGCATATCTGGAAGAAATGGAAGAAAATTGTCAGTGCGATCCAATTGAAACGGTAAGCTCTTGGCTTGGAGGTGAAATTGTATATTTGGATCATTCACACTATAGCTCTAAAGCAATAAAATCTTTGTTAATAGAAACGAATGGAGTAGAAAATGTATTGAGCAGATTAACCCTTCTTGGAATTGGAGATTCAATAGTTGATAACAATCACGGAGTAAATATTTATCCAGTTATTGATAATGAGTTATTACACATATTTGGAGATGCATTTGTTTTGGACGAAGATGTTTTTTTCTGTCAAAAGGATAACTATGCCATTTTTTCTTCTCGAGTTGGAATGAATAAAATTTTGCGCCAATGGAGAAAAGAACAAGTGGTTATTCAGCAAACTATATTTTCTTCTTTTTCAGAAAGATTTATGGCAAATTTCTCATCAAATGACTACTACTGGAAATGCAATAAGTTAATTGAGTCACTTGAAAATATACTAAAACATGAGTATTTTCTTAAACTAAATTCATATTCAGATATTTTCAAAAAGATGGGTAGCATTTCTTGGCAAACGGCTCCTTCAGGAAAAGATTATCAATACCATTCAATTGCTATAAACGCAAATCATGGAGAAGAAGGAGGTTCAAATTCCTTATGGAGTTTAAAATTGAAATCATCGGTAATCCGTGCTCCTGAGTTAATGAAGAATCATAGGACAAATACGTTAGAGGTGTTAATCCAGGACGAGGAAAATTCAATTCACCTAATTAGCGCAACAGGAAAAATAAAATGGTCGAAAAAACTAGAAGGGTCCATAATGGGTAAAGTGAAACAGATAGATGTTTATAGTAACCATAAATGGCAAATGTTATTCAATACCTCTTCTAAAATTCATTTAGTTGATATTAACGGGAATGAGGTGAAAGGTTTTCCAATTGAGCTCAAAGCAACCGCAACTAGTCCAGTTGCGGTATTGGACTATGAAAGAAACAAGCAATATAGAGTACTTGTGGCATGCTCGGATAGGAAAGTGTACAATTACAATCAAGAAGGAAAAATAATAGAGGGTTGGGACTGTGATTTGACCGAAGACCTGGTTGTTAATGAGCTGCAACACTTCGTTTCAGAGAACAAAGACTATATTCTATTTACAGATGTTTCAGGTACCATTTATATGTTAGATAGAAGGGGCGGCAAGAGGGTAGAGTTAAGTCAAAAAGTAAATACGAACTTACATGCATTAATTCAATTTGAAAAAGGATTCACTTTTACTACTTCTAAATTGACCTACAAAGACAGTAATACTATATGTAAAATTGAATTTAACGATACTAAAACATGTTTTATGTTAGATAGTGCGCATACGGAGTTTGATTTGTCCATAGTCGATTTAGATGGGAATAATTTATCTGATTATGTTGTGAATTATCTAAATCGAGTTGAAATATATGGGCCCGATAAAGAGCTATCTTTTTTTGAAACTTTTGATTTTAATATTAATCATCAATTAAAGGTTGTTGGAGATAACTTAAAGTTTTTACTCGTAGAAAATCAGGGTGAGATTTATTTGTATTCCAGCAAATTCACTGCCATTCCAAACTTTCCTGTTTTAGGGAGCATGCATACAGCTATAGGCGATATAAATAAAGACGGTCGGACTAATGTAGTAACGATTTCTTCTGATAACGAATTGAAAGTATATTCCATTGAAGGTTTAGAAGCATTGTAACCGGGTTGTAATTACTGTAATAAAATAACGTCAATCCGTAAATCTTATTCAGTTTGCATCTATCTTTGTTTTGTAAAACGATTTGAGATGAAGACCATAGCAGAAATACGAAATGATTTTCCAATCCTTAATGCTAAAGTTAGGGGTAAGGGGCTGGTGTATCTTGACAATGGAGCTACGGCACAAAAACCAGCGTTGGTTATTGATGCTATTAATACGTATTACAAAGACTATAACAGCAATATACATCGTGGGGTCCATCATTTAAGTCAAGTTGCTACAACAGCTTATGAAGATGCAAGGGAGAAGTTAAGAGGCTTTATTAATGCTCCTAAACTGGAAGAAGTCATTTTCACAAAAGGAACAACAGAAAGCATTAATATAGTGGCATCGTGTTTTGGTCGTAATTCTTTAAATAAAGGAGATGAAGTGATCATATCTGCCATGGAACACCATAGTAATATTGTCCCTTGGCAAATGATTTGTGATGAACGTGAAGCTGTTTTAAAGGTGATCCCAATTAATAATAACGGAGAGTTATTGATGGAGGAATATAAAAACTTACTTTCTATTAAAACGAAATTAGTTGCTGTTACGCATATCTCAAATACATTAGGTACAATTAACCCGGTAAAAGAGATAATTGATTTAGCACATCAAAAGGGTGCTTTAGTTTTATTAGATGGGGCACAAGCTGTTCCGCACATCAAAGTTGATGTGCAAGATTTAGGTTGTGATTTTTATGCTTTTTCTGGTCACAAAATGTTTGGCCCAACAGGTGTTGGGGTTTTGTATGGAAAATCAGAATATTTAAATGATATGCCACCTTATCAAGGAGGTGGTGATATGATTAAAGAAGTTACTTTCGAGAAAACAACCTATAATTGTTTGCCGCATAAGTTTGAAGCGGGAACACCAAATATTGTGGGAGGAATTGGGTTAGGCGTTGCGGTAGATTACATGCAAGAGGTGGGGATTGATTTAATTCACAATAGAGAAGAAGAGTTATTGACTTACGCAACTGAAAAAATATTAATGGTAGAGGGTGTTAGGATAATTGGAGAAGCTGAACATAAAGCTGGTGTATTATCATTTGTGATAGAAGGGTTGCATCCATTTGATATAGGAACTTTATTAGATCAATTGGGAGTTGCTGTAAGAACAGGCCACCATTGTACCCAGCCACTTATGAACTTTTTTGAAATTCCAGGAACTATTAGGGCGTCATTTGCGTTTTACAATACAAAAGAAGAAATTGATAAATTAATCAGTGGTTTGGAAAGAGCTTTGTCTATGCTCAGGTAGCTGTTCTTTTTCATCTGATATTGTATTATTTGGATATTCACGGGTTAATTTTATAAACAGAACAATATCTATCATTGTGTGCGCAAGCATAGCAGAGGTTAGTCCATAAAGTTGATGCAAATACCCAATAACTACTATAGCTAAGGTCATATAAGCGCCATAGAGGCTAATTCTCCAGTCGATTGGGTTTAGGTAGCCGTGAATAGCTACAAACCCTATTGCAGTAATCCAAATGCCAAAATACGATTGTAATATACCTCTGAATAATATTTCTTCACCAACACCTGCACAAATACTAACGATTATAATAGTTCCAATATTCATCCTTAACGACCCGATAATATCTTGGTATTTGTCACGAACAGGTTGAAGAATTTTGAGCTTAATAATTCGCCAGGCTATTAGCCCTTCAAAAACCCCTAAAAACAAGCCAATTAGTAGTTCATATAGAATTCCTTGTTTAGAAATGAAAATGTCCCAAAATGATTCTGATGAAAAAAAGTAATTTATTACGAATGCTGCTAGTGGAAATCCAATAATTGTAAATAAACCTAATATTATTATTTTTCTATTTCCCATTTAGAGATGTGGTTGGGCATAAAAAAAGCGACCTATTAAGTCGCTCGAATAAGGGCAAATAAGTGTTAGCCTTTATCAGAACTATCTTTATCGTGATCTTCGTCGTTATCTGTGTCAGTAATGTTACCATCAGAATCATGATCTTCGTCATTGTCTGTGTCAGTGATGTTGCCATCATTGTCTAATAAATCAATATCACCTTCTCCACTTTTTAAAAGGAAGATATCATCATTACTGCTTTCCTTGTCAGCCGCATTAGTCACACGCTCTAAAGGCGCAAGTTTATTACAGCTACTTGCGAAAACAAGTAAAAAAGCAATTAATAATATGTTGAAACGGCTCTTCATGATACTTCTAACTTATCAAAAGTACAAAATATAGTTTAATAATACAAGAATAAGTACGTTAAATGCCTGAAAATGTTGCAGTAATGGCTATTTATTATTGTCTATTGTAATAACAACGCGTGTTCCATAAGCTTTATTATTCTTGTCGTTTATTTGGAATGGACCGACTATTTTAATGTTTTTGTTCACAATTTCCTTAAGTATTTCCAGTCTTCCGGTAGTAAGTTCCATGCCTTTGGGAACGTGTGAGTGCTCATTTTTTTGTGCTAAACTATTGTCAATTCCTATCCCATTGTCCTCAATTATGAATGAAATTTCATTATGTTGATTGCGTTTAATGTCAATGTTAATTTTCCCGGGTTTTTCCATCGGAAGAATCCCATGCCAAATACTATTTTCAACAAATGGTTGCAAAAACATGGGAGGAATTAAAACAGTGTCTATATCAATCTCTTGTCCAATTTTGATTTTGTATTCAAATTTATTTTGGAATCGCATATGCTCCAAAGTGATATACAATTCAAGCCTTTCTAATTCGTCGGTTAAAGGAACCAGGCTTTTGCCTGAGCTGGAACTGTCTAAGTTTTTCCGAATAAGTTTAGCGAAGCTTGTTAAATATTTATTTGCAGATAATTTATCCTGTGTATTAATATAATATTGAATGGAATTTAAAGCGTTAAAGATAAAATGTCTATTCATACTAGCGTTTAAACTTTGTTGTTCGAGAGCTAATAACTTTGATTTATATACTAACTTCTCCGTTATTCTTTTTTGCTTACTAATATTTGCTCTCCATCTCCATACGCCATAAAAGATGCTGAGAAGGACGATTCCAGAGATTAAAAAGAACCACCATGATAAATAATATGGCTTGTTAATTATAAATGAAAATTGAGCAGGTTCGCTCCAATTTTTACCATCAATTGATGCGATAACTTCAAAAGTATAATCACCATAAGGCAGGTTTGCATAAGTAAAAGATTGTTGAGTAATAACTGGGGACCAGTCTGTGTCGAATCCAGTTAGCCTAAACTTATACCGCAGTTCCTCAGGTCTGGAAATACTTATCGCTTTATAAAAAAAGGTAAAATAATTTTTTTTATGACCTACTTCTAAATTATTAGGGAGCAAACTATAGCTGTTAATGTCATTAGTAATTGCACTCCAGTCGGTGGCTTTTAAAAATAATTGAACATCTTCTATTCTAATTTTAGGAACAGGATTAATTTCTTTCGCTTGGATGTCTTTTCGAACATATCTTAAAAGACCTTTCCCTGTCCCCATCCATACAAAACCATCTGAATCCTGAAACCCTGCATTTAAATTTGTTTCAGGGCTTTTTAAACCGTCAGATGTAGTGTAATGAGATATTCCTTTTATTCCTTTAAAACTATAGATAGAAAGGTTGATTTCAAAAACTCCGAAATTGGTCCCTATCCATGCGTATTGATTGTCTTCTATGGTAATGAAATTAATATAATTAGCACTAAAAGAACTATGCAGTTTTATGTTTTGAATAGATTTACCATCAAAATAAAACAATCCATTTCCAGTTCCGATGAAAATTCCATCTTTCCATTTTTTTAAGCAATAAACAATGTTTCCGTCTAAAGCCTCATTGTTTTCCCACGGGGAGAATCCTTTTTCATTCGAAGTAAAAACCCCATTAGAAGTGCCAAGCCAAATCGTGTTTTTATATTCCGCAATTGCTCGAATATTTTTAGTTTCTAAACCGGAAGAATTTGTATAAGTTGTTGTGTCGCTATTGAATATTTCAGTTACCCCTTTTGCGGTTCCAATCCAAATATGGTTTTTAGAATCTTCAAATAAAGAAGTAATTTTATTTGAAGGCAACCAACCTGTGTTATGGAATACTGTGAATTTACCTTGATTTTGTTTGATTAACCCCCCGGATGACCCAAACCATAGTTGGTCTTTAGAGTCTAACATACTAGACCAAATTGTGTTGTTGGTTAAGTTTGAATTCAAAGAGTGATAATTGGTAAACACATGGTCCTTATACTTTGTAATCCCATCTCCATAAGTAGAAAACCAGTACGTTTTATCATTGTCTTGAACAATAGACATAACACTTGCTAATCCATTTTTGTCACCAAAGTTTACAAATTCATTTCCTGAAAACCGAAATGCCCCAGAACCATCTGTTCCCAGCCAAATGTTTCCTTCATTGTCTTGGGATACAACTTTTATGTTTTCATTCTCAAGCCCATTTTCATTGTTGAAAATTGTCGGTATTCCGTCTTCTAATACCGTTAATCCGGTTTTACTACTTAGCCAGATATTGTCATTTTTGTCAATGAAGAGAGAGCGAACCAAATCGTTGTCGATACCAAATAAATGATTGTAATTTTTAAAGGATTCCAGGTTATATTCATATACACCATCATTATATGTTGTTATCCATATATGGCTTTTGGAATCTTCTCCAATGTCACTAATGTTATTTATTGAATTTGGAATCTTTAAAGTTGTCCATTTATTGTTTAAATAATAACCTAAATAACCTTTAGACGCCATCCATAGTTTGCTCTTGGAGTCAATAAACAAACTCCTAATGTTTAGATGTTCTGAGGGCACATGTAAAGTATAGTCTTTTAAGTCCGGGACATTGTCTGTCAGTTTTATTTGAAGAACCCCTTTATCCTTCACCCCAAGCCATAAAAAATGTGAATCGATGACAATGGTTGTAATATTATTATTTTCTGTTAATTCATCTAGATTGTAGGTTTGAATTTGCTTTTCTTTAATCCTTGTAATCCCATGTTGAGTTGCAATCCAAATAAAACCGTTTTTGGATATTATTTTCGAAACAAGGTTGTCGTTAAGACCATTTTTGGTCGAATAGTTTGTAAAATTTTTTCCATCAAAACGACTTGCACCGCCAGCTGTTCCAAACCATATATTTCCTTGATCATCAGAGCAAATATCAAATACCTGCGTTTGTGAAAGCCCTTCTTCAACAGAAAAAGGAATAAAACTATATTGTTGCCCAATTCCAGGTTTGATCACCAATAAGGTGATGACAATAAAAGCTAAATATGGAAATTTGTTGCTCCGCAAGGGAAATATAATTAATAAATAACTAGAATAGTAATTGCCTAATTGCTAATACAAAACTAAGGTAATATTATCACTAAGATTAAGGCGATGTAATACTAAAAAGTATTTATTCGAGACAAGAAATTAGACATCTTACGTCTTGCTATGGGGACGTTAATTCCGTTTGTAAGTACCGCCATGTTCCCTTCAGATCGCGAGAACTCTTTTAAGTGATGTTCTACATTTATTATATGAGACTTGTGTGTTCTGAAGAATACTTCTTGATTTAAGTTTTCTTCGTATACCTTAATGTTTTTACTGCTTAAGTGACGACTACCATCAATTAAATAGATCATTGTATAGTTGTCGCTAGCCTCCAAATGGATGATGTCAGTATTTCTGATTATTACATAACCATCTCTGGTAGGAATACTTATTCGGTCATTTTTACCTTCCATTGCTTCATCTACCAATTCAGATAATTCAGCTGGTGTTCTTTGCTCATTGCTTCCGTGCACTTTCATAACCTTCTGTACGGCTTTTTGCAAGTCGTCGATGCTAATTGGTTTCTCTAAATAGTCAATCGCATTTTCTTTAAATGCTTTCAAAGCATATTCATTGTATGCGGTTGTAAACACCACCGAAAAATCTCTATTTTTATATGATTTCAATAAGGAGAACCCATCTTCTTTTGGCATTGCAATATCTAAAAACACTACATCTGGCTTTTCTTTTTCAATTATTATTCGTGCTTCTTCAGCTGATTCAACCAGTCCGATAATTTTTAATTCTGGACAAAATTCATCAATTAAAATTTTTAGGTTGTTTCTTGCGTTGAATTCATCATCAACAATTAGCGCTTTTAAAGTCATAAGGAATGGTATTAGTTGTGTGGGTTCTTTCCGACCACTATACCAAACTTAACGAAAGGTTTAATATTATGTTCCGCCATGTAGTGAACTGTAGTCCTCACTGATTAAGCTGCGGTGTTTGTTGATTAAACAGAAAGTAGGAGGAATTAAATATTCTTAATTCTTTCTATAAAGCCATTCACTTTTGAGCGGCTAATTGAAATCGCATCCCCATTATTCATAATAGCAAAATTTCCATCTTGATTAGAATATTCAGAAAGAAAACCCAGGTTAATGATATCGGATTTATGAACTCTAAAGAATTTGGATGTATCTAAAAGGTTTTCATAAATTTTTAAAGTTCTTGTATCGAGGTATGAACTTCCATCTGTGAAAAAAAGCTTCGAACAATTTCCTTCTGCATGTAACCGGACTATTGTGCTGTCTTCAATTATTTTTATTCCTTTAGAATGATTGATGGTGATTTTGGAAGATTTGGATTCGGAAAGGTTGGCAGTTAATTTTTCCAATCTTTTAAAATAATCAGCGTATTGTTCAGGACTATCTTCAATGGCAGTCTTATTTATCTTGATTTTTTCGACAGCACTAATTAATTCGTCAATGTCTACCGGTTTGAGTAAATAGTGAATAGCATTTGCATTAAAAGCTTTAATTGCATAATCTTTAAACGCAGTTACAAATATTACTTGAAATGTTTTATTTGGTATAGCATCTAGTAATTCAAAACCTTCAGCACCAGAGGGCATTCTAATGTCCAAGAAAATAACATCTGGGGTTGTTTTCTTTATGACTTCAATAGCTTCTATCTTTCCGGAAGCTTCTCCAACCACTTCTATATCTTTACAAAATTCAGTAATGAGCAATTTCAAATTCTCTCTTGCATGTGACTCATCGTCAATTACTAACGCTTTTATTTTTTGTAAGGATTTAGTCATTAAGTCGTGAAGGTAATTAATCTCACCGTAAAATTGAAATTGCTGACCACCTGATAATTAATTCAGCCTAATAAACAAAAAAACCTTAGCAGGCCTATCTTTATTAGTATATTAGCATCTATACGATTGCAAGAGTTGATTTTAAGGCTACATTCAATACAATAATTATGAAAAGAATTTTTACAATATTGATATTATTTCCAATATTAACTTTAGCACAATCACCAATCTACGATAACTTAGACGTTAATAATATAAATGCAAGATTTTACTCTGCCGGGATGATGTTTACCGATACTATATCATATGGGGCGAAGTATGAGTACCCTAAAGGAACGGGTCATTCTACGATATATTCAGCTGGATTATGGTTGGGAGGGATGGATATTAACGGCCAATTACATTTAGCTGGGCAAATGTTTGGTGTAGGGAAGGACTATTACCCTGGGCCAGTTAGCACCCCCTCTTTTTATAGTACATCACATGTAGAATATAATTATGTATGGAAAGTGACAAAAGCAGAAATTGATGAATTTATTTTATGGTATGATTGTGGGCAAACTCCTGGGTGTATCCAGAACAGTTCTTATGTTATTCCAGATGTAATCATTAATTGGCCTGGAACCGGGGAAAACTGGAATGGGCAGAGTCAATATATTGCTCCATTTATTGATGTTAATCAAAATGGTATTTACAATCCTTTAGATGGGGATTATCCTTGTATTAAGGGAGATATGGCTTTATTTACCGTGTTTAATGATGATGGGGTCCATACTGAAACAGGTGGAGATAGATTAGGAATGGAAATTAGGGCACTACATTATGGGTATAATAGCAGTGATTCAGCTTTGGCCAATACTATTTTTTCAGAGTATACTATTATAAATTATTCTACTACAATTTACTCTGATTTTTATATTGGAATGTGGGAGGATATGGATGTTGGTTGTTCAGAAGATGATTATGTGGGATGCGATGTTGAAAGGAATTTGGCATACACATTTAATGCTGATTCAGTTGATAATGATGGTTGTAACGGAGCGGCTGCTTACCTTAATAATCCCCCTGCACAAGGCGTGGTTATTTTGAGAGGTCCATCACAAGATGATGATGGTGTTGCAAATCAAATAGGAATTGGGCAAAGCGAGGTAATAAATGGATGTGGGTATGGAGATAATATACCGGACAATGAACGACTAGGAATGGGCGTGTTTGCCTATTTCGATAGACTACTAGCAGGAACTATTTTTGGAGCTCCAATTTTGCCATTTGATTTTTATAACTATATGCAAGGAATATGGATGGATGGCACTCATTTTACTTACGGAGGAGACGGCCACGGTGGTGCGATTGATGCAAATTACATGTATCCAGATGCTTCTGATGCTAATTATTATTTCGGAACTAATGGAACATTAGCAAGTCCTTGGTCCGAGTTAGGAGAAGTAAATGTTAAAGGAGATAGAAGATTGCTAGCTTCCATGGGGACAATTACATTTGCCCCTTTTGAAGTCAAACAATTTACAATAGCACATATTTCGGCATTAGATTATGTTGATAGTTCGATTACAGCTAGCTTGGATTTGCTTAAGTCGTATACCGATGACATTCATGACTTTTATGCTTGCGATACGTCTGGAATGTATGGTTTATGCGATGGGCAAATAGTATCGGTAAATAATCCTAATTCTGTTGAAGTTAATAATGTTTCGCTATTCCCAAACCCAACCAGTAGTTTATTATACTTCAAGTCAGATTCGCAAATTGAAATGATTAAAGTTTACAATTTATTAGGGAAAGTTATCCTGACGAAAGAAGCAAAAGGGATGTCGCAAATCGATATTTCAGAATTACCAAAAGGAATTTATTTAATTGAATTTGAATTTAAAAGTGCCGAGAAATCTGTAAAAAGAATAGTTAAAGAATAATTTTTTGCTACTAAATAGCGGATTTATGGATTCGTTATTATTATTTTGAAATAGCTATATTTATGGAATATATTCACTAAAATGTTCGGGTTGTGAGAGCTTTAACGATTGTAATAGCAATAGCTATAAGTAGTTTAACAACCTATAGCCAATGTCTAATAACACAATTAGACATTTTTATTAGTGCTTGTAGCTCATCCACAAATGATTATACGGTTACGGGTGATGTTGATTTTATTAACGCACCGGTAACTGGCCAGTTAATTGTAATTGATGTTTTTTCAGGGGCATTTGAAACGTTTAATGCTCCATTTACTGGACCGTTACTATTTACAATACCTGGGTTGAACTCAAATGGACAACTATCGACTATTGAAGCATATTTTTCAGCAGATACTGCATGTGATTTAGCTATAAATTATAATGCTCCACCTTCTTGTGGATGTAGCAGTTTTGCAGGTACTGTTTCGGCTAATATTATTGGGAATGGAATAAACTCGTACGTTCTTTGCGACGGTGATGAAATCAATGTTTATTCGAATAATGATTATGTATTACCTGTCGCCATTAGTCCTGGAATAGGATATTTGTTATATGATTGTGCCCCTGATGTATTAAATAATGACCCAATGGGCGATACGTGTATGTTTTCGCCGTTTTCAGCGATGTCTAGTTTTACCGATCCAAATATTGGAGGGGCGTCTAATGGAACTCTTGGAGCTGTTATTAATAGTGGGGGTTATGCACCAAATAACACCCTGTGGTTTGTTCCAATTACTTATACAGATAATTTATCCAATTCGTATGATCCAACGTGTGTTGATTTAGGTCCTCCAATTGAAGTGGTTTATTTAAACCCAATTTCAATTGATGAGGTAATAGACTCTATTAATGGAACTGTTACGGTAGTAGTTTCTGGAGGCTATTCTGAATTTTATCCTGGACAATATCACATTACAAATAATGGTACGGGAACAATTTCTTCAGCCACAGTTGATTCAAGTGGCGGTTCTTTTCAAATTTCGGGATTGACAGGTGGGGGATTATGGGATTACACGGTTTTAGATGATAATGGTTGTAATGTATTTAGTTCAGGTTCTCTACCTGGATCGTTGGAGATAAATGAAAGGGGGTTAGATTATTCTCTTAGCCCCAATCCTTCAAAAGATTTTATCAATATTAATTTTCAACGAAATATTGAAGGAATAGCTTCAGTTGTAAATCAATTGGGTGAAATTATATTAAAAGTTGATGTTAAGGGTAATACAGTTCAATTAAATGTTCAGAATTTAGATTCTGGGGTTTATTTTATCAAGGTGGAAAGTAATTGGAATAATTACCCAGCAAAAAGAGCTATTATAATTGATTAGACAGAAATAAAATCTTCTATTGCTTTTATACAAGTGTCTTGATTTTCAACAAACCCCATATGACCAGAACGGGTTAATGTGGTAAGATTTGCATTCGTAATTTCAACTTGTTCTTTAATAGTGGAAAAAGGAATTGTGTTATCATATTCTCCCGCAATAAAATGAAGAGGAAACTTTTGTTTGGAGAGCCAGCTAACATGATTATCTCTAATTCTCATTCCCCTGAGGCTTCCTTGAGCTCCTTTGGTTGGAGTGTTTTTAGCCATCTCTGTCAGTTTTTGAACTTCTTTTGAGAATACAGTTAGATTGGGCTTGTAAAAAAGATTTTTTATCGCTTCATCAATAAATATAGAGGGATTCATGTCAAATACCCTTACAGCTTTTAATCGATCAGCTTGTTTTTGTTTAGTATCTCCATAAGCCGTGCAGTTAAATAAAGTAAGGCTTTTGATTGTTTTTGGGTAAAGCTTTGCAAAGGCTAATCCTATATATCCGCCCATAGAGTGCCCAACAACATGTACATTTAAAATATCTTCTGTTTCAAGAACTTGTTTAATGAGTTTTGCAGAAAACTCCATAGTCATTTCTTCTTCAATTATTGAAGTTTTACCATGTCCTGGTAAATCTATAGTAATGACTTGATAGTTGGGTTTAAAATGATTTACGAATGGTGTCCAAACCTTTTGGTTGCCTAGGAAACCATGCAAAAACAAGATTGCATCTCCTTTTCCAATAGATGAATAAGAAACGTTTCCGAGATCTGTTTTGTGGGTTTTTTGCATTTAAAAAAATAAGAATGGTGAAGGTAGTGGTTTTCTTTAAAACGTAAAAAGTTTACGTTTCTTCTTCTTACATTTGATTCATGGCTAAAGTAAAAGTTAAAACAACCTATTTCTGTCAAAATTGCGGAGCTCAATCTCCAAAGTGGATTGGGAAATGCTCTTCCTGTAATGAATGGAATACCTATGTGGAGGAAGTGGTTCAAAAACAGCAAGGTGCTGAAAAAATATTTTCTGTTGGGAGCCAGAAAAAAGTTCAGCCACATCGGATTGATGAGGTAATTCCATTGGATAATCAGCGTTACAAGCTTGCAGGAAATGAATTTAATCGTGTCTTAGGTGGAGGCTTGGTCGCGGGTTCTATCACATTGATAGGTGGTGAGCCCGGAATAGGAAAATCAACATTATTATTAAAGACTGCATTAAAAAGTGGTTTGAAAACTCTATACGTTTCTGGAGAAGAAAGTGAGGAGCAAATAAAATTACGTGCTGAGCGAATAGGTGGTGAGATGACGAATTGTTATTTGCTAACGGAAACGAATACACAAAACATACTACATCATTGTAAGGAATTACAGCCTGATTTCGTAATAATTGATTCAATCCAAACATTACATACAGCAGTAATAGAATCTTCGCCTGGAAGTATTTCTCAAATTCGAGAATGTACTTCGGAATTACTGAAATATGCAAAAACAATTGGTGTTCCTATTGTTTTAATTGGCCACATTACAAAAGATGGAGCTATTGCAGGACCAAAGATTTTAGAGCACATGGTGGATACCGTTTTGCAATTTGAAGGCGACAGAAACCATGTTTATAGAATATTAAGAAGTGTGAAAAATCGTTTTGGTAGCACCAATGAATTAGGGATTTATGAGATGGACGCTGCCGGACTTCAAGAAGTAGAAAATCCAAGTAAAGTTTTAATAAGTGACACAGACGAAAGCTTAAGTGGTGTAGCAATTGCATCTACAATGGATGGAGCAAGACCTATGTTAATTGAAGTGCAAGCATTAGCAAGTACAGCGGCTTACGGCACACCGCAACGTACCGCAACTGGTTTTGATTTAAGAAGGTTGAATATGTTATTAGCAGTTTTGGAAAAGCGTTGTGGATTTAGAATTGCTCAAAAAGATGTGTTTATAAATATTGCTGGTGGAATTAAAGTAGATGATCCATCAATTGATATGGCAGTAGTTTGTTCAATTTTATCCTCGAATGTAGATATTGCAATAGCACCAAATACTTGTTTTGCTGCTGAAGTTGGTTTGTCTGGGGAAATTAGACCAGTCCCTAGGATTGATCAACGAATTTCCGAGGCTGAAAAAATGGGATTTGAAAGAATTTATATTTCCAAATATAATAAAGGAATTTCGGTATCTAACTATGACATTCAAGTAATTCAAGTTGGTAAAATAGGGGAGGTCTTAAAGAGTTTATTTGGGTAATTTTTGAATGAATAATCAAATTAGGTCTTATACTTTTGCCGCTGCAACTGATTTAACTATTTTAGAAGAAATAAATAATCTGATATGATAAAAACAATAATACTTATCCTAATTATAGTGCCAAGTTTTATTCTTGGGCAGGATGCGGAAGTAGATGAAACTGAAAGTACTAAGGGCTCTGGCCAATACAAATGGGAAATTGGAATCAATGGGGGAGTTAACATAACGAATGTGTCGGGGTTTAAATCTGATTCAACTGGAGCCACATTAGAAAATAATATTGGTAGACTTTATGGAATTACATTGGTTTACCATTTGAATAAGGTATTCGCAATTAAAACGGATATTGATTTTGAGAACAAAGGTTGGACTGTAAAGAACTTTGGAATGGTAGAAAATTCGGCAACAGGTATTAATGAAATAGTGGATGTAAGCCAAAATTTGAATTATTTTGATATTCCTGCATTCTTGCATATTGGATTTGGAAATAAATTAAAGTTTGATTTGAACTTCGGTCCTTATATAGCTTTTTTAATGGATAATAATACAACTATTACTGATGGAGATGGAATTGTATTACCTGAAAGGGATGTTGCTCTAGGTGTTCTTCCTGAATATAGTGCAACTGATTTTGGGATTACTTATGGCGCTGGAATAGATTTAGCATTAGGCAAAAGAGTTTCCTTCGGTTTCGACTTGCTGTACGAACAAGGCCTAAAAGATATTACAGCGGATGGATTAAGAAATACATCAATTGACTTTGATTTTGGTATTAACTTTTTGTTTGGACAAAAAAAATAACTTATTATTTGATTAAGGGTTAAAAATCACAATAAATTGTCTGTACTTTAATCGTAATATTGGAATAATAAAAAAAGGCCTAATTCATTTGAATCAAGCCTTTTTCAGTTCAAGTATATTACCAATATTATCCTGCTAGAATAATTACTTTATTGTTAAGTACTTCAATAACGCCACCCTTAACATTAAAAGATTTTTCACCTTCTACTGTCGTTAATTTTATTTCACCTTCTTTTAAAGAAGAAATAAGCGGTGCATGATTATCTAATATACCTAATGAACCGTCACTTCCAGGAGCGATTATAGAAGACGCTTCTCCAGTAAATAAATTTTCGTCAGGTGTTATAATGTCAACGTTCATAATAGAATGAATTTTGCGTTAATTAAGCTTCAGCTGCCATTTTCTTTCCAGCTTCGATAGCTTCTTCAATTGTTCCTTTCAAGTTAAAAGCAGCTTCTGGATACTGATCAACTTCACCATTAAGGATCATGTTAAATCCTTTAATTGTGTCTTCAATAGGAACTAATACCCCTGGTAATCCAGTAAATTGCTCAGCAACATGGAAAGGTTGAGACAAGAAACGCTGAATACGTCTTGCTCTATGCACAGCTAACTTATCTTCTTCAGAAAGTTCATCCATACCAAGAATAGCAATAATGTCCTGTAATTCTTTATAGCGCTGTAGTATTTCTTTTACTTTTTGAGCAGTATCGTAATGCTCATTTCCTAAAATAGCAGGAGTTAAGATTCTAGAAGTAGAGTCCAAAGGATCCACCGCTGGATAAATTCCTAGCTCAGCAATTTTACGAGAAAGTACAGTTGTTGCATCCAAGTGAGCAAATGTAGTTGCTGGTGCAGGATCCGTTAAATCATCTGCTGGCACATAAACAGCTTGTACAGATGTTATAGAACCTCTTTTAGTAGATGTAATACGTTCTTGCATCGCTCCCATCTCAGAAGCTAATGTTGGTTGGTAACCAACAGCAGAAGGCATACGACCTAATAGAGCAGAAACCTCTGAACCAGCTTGTGTAAATCTAAATATATTGTCAATAAAAAACAGAATGTCATTTCCTTGTCCGTCGCCATCTCCATCACGGAAATATTCAGCCATGGTAAGACCAGATAAGGCAACACGAGCACGTGCTCCTGGAGGCTCATTCATTTGTCCAAAAACCAATGTAGCTTGAGAGTCCTTAAGTTCATTTTTATCAACTTTAGAAAGGTCCCATCCACCTTGCTCCATATCTTTTTCGAATGCTTCACCGTATTTAATTACACCAGACTCAATCATCTCACGTAATAAATCGTTCCCTTCACGCGTTCTTTCACCAACCCCTGCAAATACAGACATTCCTTCGTACCCTTTAGCGATATTGTTGATTAATTCCATAATTAATACAGTTTTACCAACACCAGCACCACCAAATAAACCAATTTTACCACCTTTTGAATAAGGCTCAATTAAATCGATTACTTTAATTCCAGTAAACAATACTTCAGTCGAAGTAGATAAATCTTCAAATTTAGGAGCATCCCGATGAATAGGATAACCACCTTCTTTATCACATTGTTCAATTCCATCAATAGCTTCGCCGATTACATTAAATAATCTTCCTTTCACTTGTTCACCAGTCGGCATTGTTATTGGAGCTCCAGTTGCAATAGCTTCAGCTCCTCTTCTTAAGCCATCCGTAGAGTCCATTGAGATAGCTCTAACACTATCTTCTCCAATGTGCTTTTGGCATTCTAAAACTAGCACTGAACCATCTTCTTTTTTAATTTCAATAGCATCCATAATGTTTGGAAGGCTATCTGCATCTTCGAAGTTTACATCAACTACAGGACCAATTACCTGTGATACTTTTCCTTTAATTTGAGACATATTATATGTTTTGTAAAAAACCTAATTTTAAAATTCGGCACAAAAATAGTACATTTTTATTAGTTTATGCTACCATAAATAAATAAATTTTTCCTTGATTTTTGTCAGGTTTTTAACATACCAATAAGTAATTGAAATAACCTTAATTTTTTAAAAGTAAAAGCACTAATTTTGGGCGCTTCGAAAGATAGATTTAGATTGAAAGTTTATAACAAAATAGAGGATTTTAAGCAAGTTAAAAACCTAGTTGCAACAGTTGGTACCTTTGACGGGGTGCACGTTGGACATCAAGAAATTATAGGGAAGCTTAAAGAGGTTGCAAAACAAACTGACGGCGAAACATTATTGCTAACCTTTTTCCCCCACCCAAGAATGGTGTTGTTTCCGGATGATGATTCATTGAAATTAATAACTACACTAAAGGAAAAAACAGAATTGTTAGCATCTTTTGGATTAGACCACCTTCTTATTTTACCATTTAGTGTGGAGTTTTCTAGAATAACGCCTACCGAGTATATTCGCGACTTATTAATGCGAGATATTGGTGTTAAAACTTTGGTTATTGGATACAATCATCAATTTGGGAGAAATAGAAAAGGTAATTTCGAATTGCTTGAAGAATTAGCTCCAGTTTATGGGTTTGATGTAGTAGAGATTACCGCACAAGAGATTAATGAGATTAAAGTAAGTTCCACAAAAATTAGAAGGGCAATCGAGTCCGGAGATGTTTCTACAGCTAATAAATATCTTAAGTACAATTTTTCAGTTTCAGGAATTGTCGTAGAAGGAGACCAGATTGGCAGGCAAATTGGTTTCCCTACCGCAAATATTAAAATATTGGAAAGGCATAAATTACTTCCTGGAAAAGGGGTGTATGCTGTTACTGTTACGGTTCAAAACCATCAGTACAAGGGGATGCTTAATATAGGGAGCCGCCCTACTATTAATAATGACTCTGGTCGTTCATCAATTGAAGTCCATTTATTTGATATGAATGAAGAGTTTTATAATGAAACAATTCAAGTGGAATTTTCTGCTAAATTAAGGGATGAAAAAAAGTTTATAAATTTAGGTGAACTAAAAGACCAATTGCATAAGGATAAAGACTGTGCCTTGTTAGTTTTACAGTAGCCGTTTATAGTAAAGAATTATTTCATAACTTTACTATATGCGTAATAAGCTTTTTATATTCATATTTTTCCTAGGTTTTTTTGCAAAGGGGTCTTCTCAGGTTCTTTCTGAAGAAGAATTGGATACTTGTTATATCTATAAAACTATAGAGAAAGCATCTAAAACACCTGATGAGGTTTATGTTTTGGACCTTACAAAGACTAAGTTAAAGGCCTTCCCGCTTGAGATATTAAAGTTTAAAAATTTAAATGTTTTAAAATTGGGGAAAAACAAAATTACGTCTGTTCCTGAGGGAATTTCCAAATTGATTTTCTTACAAGAATTGGATTTAGGGAAAAACAAATTGGATGCATTCCCTGGTGGCATCGTTGAATTGGGAAAGCTTAAAAAGCTTGTGTTGAATCAAAATTATATTGAGGGGATTCCTTATATGATAAAAAACTTGCAAAAATTGGAATATCTAGATATGTGGAGTAACGACCTAAGTTCATTTCCAGAAAGTTTAAATGAGTTAAAAAACCTGAAAGAATTTGACCTAAGAGTTATTCAATTTACTAAAGGCGAAAAAGAAAGAATTACAAACCTACTTCCCGATACAAAAATTCATTTTTCATCATCTTGTAACTGCGGCTCCTAAGGACAAGCAATCCCAGGGTAAGTAATGTTCATGTCATGACCACTTTGACTTACGTCCCAAGATGGGTCAACACAAAACTTATATCCACTAGTTTCCGGTCCGTTCTTAAGTATATTTGTAGAATGCGTACTGAGGAAAGAAAATAAATTACGAGAAAAACGGCTAGCAAAAATTCCTACTCCACCTTCAACATTTGTAAATACAGGCTGTTCCGTAACAACTCCTGTGGAAGGCTTGTTAATTCCAATAAATAAGCTAAGGTTTTCATTTGCTGCAGTAACAATTAGTTCAAGATTATTCGCTGAAATAACTCTTTTTATCACATCAGCTTCATAAATGTAGTTACTTAATTTGTTGTTTATCGCGCTATAAAATGCTTCTCCAGAAATTTCTTTTTTTAAGTTACCGTTAATAACAATGGCTTCACCTAAGTTCCATTCAACATATTTTTCTGTAGAAGTTGTGCTCGTTACTTCTGTGAAATGTAGGCGTAATTTAAATTCGTATGTATCAGCGTGTCCTCCCGGAGTGCATTTAGGGGAAGATGTTAGATAATCATTTTGTGAAAGAGTAGATGCATCGGCAAAAATAAATCCATTAATTATAGCGCCATTTGCCGTAATTATGTCCCAGTTTAGTTCACTACCTTTAATAAGATTGGTCTCAGCTTCAATAGGCTGAGCTTCTTCAGAAACATCAACGATTAATTTATAAATAGCATCTTCGTTTAAGTAAGGTTCAGTTAAATCAGAAGGGATAAAGAAAAAGACCTTTTGAGAGTCTGTATAAAACATTCCTTCGTCTAAATTATTTACCCACATTTCTTCTAGTTGGAAAGTTTCTGTAAGTATGCCGTCAACATATTCTTCTACTCTACCAATAACATTAGAGTATAATGAGCTATCATTTATAGCAGCATACGAGTTGTTGTCGCCATCACCAATAAAAGATTTATTTATTTTTACAAATTGCGTATCGACTGATTGATCCAAAACTCCAAAAATGACAGGAATTTCATCGTATTCAGCATTTAATTCAAAATCCGTGGTACACGATGCAACATATAATGCAGATACACTAATGAAGGTGATATAGAGTAATGTAATTATGCGTTTCATTTAAATAAATTAGGTAGCGCAAATGTAAATAAATAAAACACCTAGTTTACCATAAATGAATAAACGGGGTGAATTAAATAAGAAACGGTAAATTTTACTTGATGATAAGTTTTTGACTTACAACACTGCTTCTGTTATCAATCAGTACTAGGTACATTCCAGTGCTTAGCGATTTTGTTTCGACATTATATATATGTTGACCTTCAATTTCATTTCCTTCAAATACGGATAGCACTTTCCTCCCTAAAAGATCATATATTCCTATTGAAAGTGATTCTTGTCTGTTAGTTAAGTCGACTGCTATCGATACATTATCATTTGCTGGATTTGGGTAAACGTTTACATTATTTTCATTAATAAATTCTGTAATAGATGTTGGACTTCCAACTTGGTTTCCAAGTGTGTCTGTTCCATATATATTAATGTTGTCAACATATAAGTTGTTTCCTTTTCCGGAAGAAAATAAGAATTTGTACTTAAATCCATCGGTTAAAAAACTTCCAACAATACTCGTTACTGTAATCTCTTTCCATTGTTCTGCAGTTGGAACAAAATTTCCGGATATAGTCGATCCTCCTGTAGTAGTCATTTGGGAAGAGGAAATTGATTTTCGAATGGTCCAAGTAGCTCCACAGTCATCCGAAGCTAAAATTTGCATTTTATCTGTATTTGAAGTGTTTTTTTGCGCAAACGCATAGCTAAACGTCATTGTTACTGACGCCATGTTGGACAGGTCATAAGGCATGCTAATCAATTCGTCAATGTCCCCCTCCTCAATATTAGAATAGTTATTGAGTTTTACAGATTTCGACCCAAGATCTGATACTGAACTTGTAACTTGCCATGTTGTTCCTCCGTCTGAGTTTTCAACTTGCCAATCTGAATTAGGGACACTAGCCGCATTTTCAAAACCTTCGAAAATTGGTAAGTTGTTCCCTGTACTAGGAGCAACGGTGATGTAAGCAACTTTAGTTTCGGTTAGACTTGTTGATCCATCTGATACGTTAAGTATAACATTATGGGTTCCTGGTGTGTTATATGTTATAGAAGGGTGTTGGTCTGAAGAGGTAGAAGGTGTACCTCCATTAAATGTCCAATTCCAATTACTTATTGCTCCGTTGAAAGATTCATCAGTAAAATCTAAAGTTTCGCCTTGGCAAATTGTGAATCGAGTTGTGGAAAAATCAGCTTTGCAAAGAGGCGGGTTAGCAATTCCACCTACATTGTTAAGGTTACTAGCAGACCAATGATTATCTCTTATGGACGAAGTTGCAGCTGCTCTCATTCTGTCCACCTGTCCTTGTGTAAACATTTTTGAACAATAAGAGTAATCCATGTAGTTTTGAACGTTTGCCAGTGGACCGCAAGAGCTTTCGTTTAGGTTACATGCAGTTACACCAATTGTGTTTGGTGTGTCCGATACTTGGTCATCGTCGTTACAACTTGCTGAATTTCCCGGATTGTTGTTTGGCCCCCATGTGTGACTTAAGTTTAACCAATGTCCAACTTCATGCGTTAAGGCTCTACTAGCATATACAGCTGAAGTGCCAATAGACCCCGTGTAGTTGTGTAGTATCCATATGCCGTTGAACATACTTGATTGAGACCACATACTAGGTGTAGTTGTATAACCCGCAGCTCCTCCAGCTTCAGCTACAACATATATGTTTAAGTAATCATCACCAGGCCAGTTACCTTGGTATACATCATTTCCAGATGTAATTGCTTGAATTTGATCTTGACCGCTGCTTCCGTCAAATGCTAATGGAGAAGTAGTTCTTGTGATACCGCTAAAACAAGCTCCATTCGGAGCTTTAGTAGCTAATACAAATTCAATTTCTACATCCGAAGGCATTCCTTGAAAAGCTGCAGCCACATTATTGGCATCCGTGTTTTGCAGTCTATAATCTCTATTTAAAATTGAGACAGCGTCTTCTATTTGCTCTTTAGAAATATTTTCAGTTCCTCCATTATGAAGAACATGGAATACTAACGGAAATGTGTAAACTGTTCCTTGCTGTTTCTGAGTTTTCATTTGCTCCTCCCTTTTTTTCAACATGGCTTGATCAGCAGCATGCATTTTCAAATAGACAGGATTCATGAGTAATTTTTTCATTTCCTTGTGCGTCTTACAGTACTCCACGTCTTCCCCTTCTCTAACATTAGTATAATCCAATTCATGTTGTTGAGTAAATCCTGTTTGGCAAAAGATAATCGCTATAATTAGTAGTAAAGATTGCTTCATTTTTTAATTATGTTAGGTTGTCAGAGGACTAATATACAATGTTTGTGTTTAAAATAGTCATTTAGATTGACGAACGGTTAAAACACGTGGTTAAGCGTAAGTATAAATAAAAAGGGATGTTACACGTACCTTTTTAGGTCGTTATTAATGACTCAATGTAAATTGAACAGTTGTCTGCTTAATATATTAACTTAAGGCTTGTTCTAAATCAGCAATTAAATCTTCTCCATCTTCAATACCAACACTTAGTCTTATTAAAGAGTCTGTAACACCAGCAGCTTCTCTTTCTTTCTTAGGGATAGCTGCATGCGTCATAGTTATAGGATGACCAATTAATGATTCTACACCTCCTAACGATTCTGCCAAAGCAAATAATTTGCAATTTCTTACTATTTCCAACGCATCTTCCAATTTATCACCTACAGTAGTAAACGAAACCATTCCTCCAAAATCTTTCATCTGGCTTTTAGCAATTTCATGATTTGGGTGTGATGGCAAACCAGGCCAATAGACTTTGTCAATTTTTGGGTGTTTTACTAAAAACTCGGCAATTGATTTTCCATTTTTACAATGTTCCCTCATTCTTAAGTGCAATGTTTTTATTCCTCTTAGTACTAAAAAAGAGTCCATTGGTCCGCAAACAGCTCCACTACTGTTTTGAATACGGTACATTTCTTTAGCTATTCCCTCATCTTTTACAACTAAAACTCCCATCACAACATCTGAATGCCCGCCCAAATATTTTGTTGCTGAATGCATTACAATGTCAGCGCCTAGATCTAAAGGTGTTTGTAAGTATGGCGTAGCAAAAGTATTATCAACAGCTAAAAGAACATTGTTTGTTTTTGCTATTTTACCCATAGCAACAATGTCAATAATTTTCATGGTTGGGTTAGTAGGTGTTTCCACCCAAATTAGTTTCGTGTTTTCATTTAAGTTTTCTTCTACCGCAGATAAATCTCCCATCGGAACAAAGTGAAATTTGATACTATATTTTTCGAAAATTGTTTTGAATAATCTAAAGGTTCCGCCGTACAAGTCATTTGTAGAGATCACTTCATCTCCAGGCTTGAGCATTTTTATTACGCAATCAATTGCAGCTAGTCCCGAACCAAAAGCAGCTCCATATTCCCCATTTTCAATTGCGGCGATATTAGCTTCTAATGCAGATCTTGTTGGATTTCCTGTTCTTGAATATTCAAATCCTTTATGCTTACCGACCCTTTCTTGAACATAAGTTGATGTTTGATATATAGGGGTCATTATTGCACCTGTAGCGGCGTCTGGAGAAATTCCATTATGTATAGCTTTAGTTCCGAATTTCATATTGTGCGTTTTAAAAATTATTGAAACACGAAATTAAGTTTATTCTTTAAATTTATGCCTTGTTGTAGTAAGTTTGCAACTTGATTAAGACCATTTCATAAAATTAGTTCAATGAAAAAAATATACTTTTTAGGTAGTTGCTCTACATGTGTTCGAATAATGAAAGAGTTAGGGGTGGGTGATTCTTGGGAACAACAGGATATTAAAACGGAAAAAATAACTACATCTCAAATTGAAGAAATGTACAGTATTTCGGGGTCTTATGATGCTCTTTTTAGTCGAAGAGCAATGAAGTATAAGTCTATGGGTTTGAAAGAGAGGGGGTTGTCTGAATCGGATTATAAAGCCTTAATTTTAGAAGAATACACCTTCCTTAAGCGTCCTGTAATTATTCTTGACGATAAAATTTTTATAGGTAATTCAAAGCAAGTTGTAACATCTGTTCAAGAAAAACTTAATGCCTAAAGCATTTCTTCCATTAATAGCGCTGTTTTTTGCGAACCTAATTTATGCAGTTAATTATGGTTTGGCAAAAGATGTTATGGAAGAGGGATATCTTCAGGCATTTTCGTTTATTTTATTTAGGGTTGTTGGAGCTGTTTTACTTTTTTGGGTCGTTTCCTTTTTCACAAAAAAAGAAAAGATAGAAAAAAAGGATTACTTCAAGTTTGCAATATGTGGTTTGTTTGGGGTTGCCGCTAATCAATTGATGTTTTTTGAAGGCTTGCATCACACTTCAACAATTAATGCATCAATTATAATGGTTACCAACCCAATATTGGTATTGATTTTGGCGACAGTTATGTTAAAGGAAAAACTTTCTTTAAGGAAAATTTTTGGTGTAGGAATAGGGTTAACAGGAGCAGTGCTTTTAATTTTGTTTCGAGGAAAAGGTGTGGATGAGCAATCATCCCTTTGGGGGGATTTGTTAATTCTTTTAAACGCAACCTGTTACGGGATTTATTTAATCCTAGCTAAACCGCTAATGTCTAAATACTCTCCCTTAACTATTATTAAATGGGTTTTTACTTTTGGCTTACTATTCGTATTTCCATTTGGTTTTAGTCAGGTTGATACAATTAATTGGATTATGCCGACTGAAATTGTATTGGAGATTATTTATGTAATTGTATTTACAACATTCTTTGCCTATCTGCTAAATATTTATGGATTGAAGAAAGTTAGCCCCACAGTAGCAAGTTCGTTTATTTATCTTCAGCCTATTCTGACTTCACTAATAGCTGTTTGTTTAGTAGGCGAAACATTAGATTGGCAAAAAGTTGTGTTTGGAATAATAATTTTTTTAGGTGTATTCATTGTTTCTATTCCCCAAAAGAGTCGAGCTTGAGTATATTCCTTACTTTTGTGCAAAAGTTGATTTATGATAAAATCTATGACTGGCTATGGAAAAGCCGAAGGTGTTGTTGAAAGTAAAAAAATTTCTGTTGAGGTACGTTCGTTGAACGGAAAGTTTTTAGACTGTAGTTTAAGAGTTCCTGGTTTGTATCGCCAGAAGGAAATGCTTGTTCGAAGTAAAGCTGCTAAAGAGGTAGTAAGAGGCAAGGTTGATATTAGTATTAGTTATGAATCATTAGAAGGCGAACAAAACTTTTTTATTAATACGGGATTACTTAAAAATTACTATCAAGGGTTGACCGAGGTGTCTAAGGAGTTGAATATTTCGGAAGAAAATGTTCTCGGAACATTGATGAAAATGCCTGAGGTTATGCGTTCTGAAAAGCAAAAGTTATCCGAAGGAGAATGGAGTGGTATTGAGAAATTAATAGATGAAGCCCTGGTTTCGTTTAATTCATTTCGACTTGCTGAGGGTGATGTTTTGCAAAAGGAGGTTGAAGGAAGAATTAATAAAATTGCTTCATTATTAGTTCAAGTGGAACCATTTGAATCGGAAAGAATAGAAACAATTAAAACAAGGATTAGAAAGAACATTGACGAAATAGTTTCTAAAGATGGTTTTGACCAAAATAGATTTGAGCAAGAATTGATATTCTATATGGAGCGCTACGATATTACGGAAGAAAAAGTAAGGCTGAAGGCACATTGCGAACACTTTATTAAGACAATGAACGATGAAGATGCGCAAGGAAAAAAACTAGGGTTTATTTCTCAAGAAATCGGTAGAGAAATAAATACATTAGGCTCCAAAGCAAATCATGCAGAAATGCAAAAAATTGTCGTTCAGATGAAAGATGAATTAGAAAAGATTAAAGAGCAGGCACTAAATATTATGTGATCAATGAGTTTAGGGAAAGCCATAATATTTTGTGCGCCTTCAGGTGCTGGTAAAACAACAATAGTGCATCACCTTTTGGCTAAATTGGATGACTTAATTTTTTCTGTTAGTGCTTGCAGTAGAGAAAAACGAGTTGGAGAAAGCGAGGGTGTGGATTATTATTTCTTATCAGTAAATGAGTTTGAAAATCGCGTTGAAAATAAAGAATTTATTGAATGGGAAGAGGTTTATAAAAACAATTTTTATGGAACTTTAGATTCTGAAATCCAAAGAATTTGGAAGATTGGTAAGCATGTTATTTTTGATGTGGATGTTGAAGGTGGTATAAACCTTAAGCGCCATTTTGGTGATAAAGCAATCGCCATTTTTGTAAAGCCACCTTCTATTTGGCATTTAGAGGAGAGATTGAAATCAAGAAAAACGGAAACTTCAGAATCTATTGCAAGAAGAATAGGTAAAGCTGAAAAGGAATTGAGTTATGCTGAAAAGTTTGATTATATATTATTGAATGATGATTTGAATAAAGCTTTTGTGGAGGCAGAAAAAGTGGTAACCGGATTTCTAAAATTGTAAGAGATGAAGAAGGTTGGGTTATTTTTTGGGACGTATAATCCAATTCACGTTGGACATTTAGTTATTGCAAATCACTTGGCAAATTATACTGAACTGGATGAGGTCTGGTTAGTCGTTTCTCCTCAAAATCCATTGAAGAAAAAAGATTCCTTACTTCAAGATTATCATCGATTAGCTTTGGTAAGAGTAGCGATTGAAGATAGTCCTAAACTAAAAGCCTCTGATATCGAATTTAGTTTACCCAAGCCTTCTTATACAAGTAATACCCTTGCACATATTAATGAAAAATATCCAGATTATAGTTTTGCCTTAATCATGGGAGAGGATAATTTGAGAACATTTCATAAGTGGAGAAATTATGAGGAGATTCTTAAAAATAATCAGATTTATGTTTATCCAAGGATTTTAACTGAACAGGAAAAAGAAGCAAATGAAATCAAGGCAGAAGTAGATAATGGGGTACGTAATCATCAAAATGTAACTATGTGTGATGATGTTCCTGTAATGAAAGTGTCTGCTAGCTTTATAAGGAAAGCTGTTAAGGAGAAAAAAGATGTGAGTTACTTACTTACTCAGCCAGTTTTCAAGTACTTAACGGAAATGCACTTCTACGAAAAGTAAATTTATTCTTTTTTTTGTTTACTTTTAGTTCAATAAACGGGAATTATTATGAAAAATAGCATAAATACAATTGTTCTTATAATTATACTCGGTGTAGCTTTTGGAACGACTTCTTGTAAGAAAAGAAAGTTAAACAAATCAACTATTACTAGTCAGGATAATGCAATTGCGGAAATGGTCTTTAATGATGCTTTTAAAGTTACTGAAGATGCAATGAAAGAGAATGGATTAGAGAAGGCAGGTTCGAATTTGTCAAGTATTTATAATGCATGCGCTACGGTTTCGTTAACACCACCATTGCTGGATACAACTTTTCCAAAAACTTTAACTATTGATTTCGGAACGGTAAACTGTGAAGATGCTTATGGTATTGAAAGAAGGGGCAAGGTTATAGCAACAACAACTGGCTATTATAGAGACGCAGGTACTATAATTACGATAACAACAGAGAATTATTACGTGAATGATTACAAAGTAGAAGGAAATAAAACCGTTACGAATAATGGGCTCAATTCTGATAATCAAACCTATTTTACAATTGTAATTTCCGGAGCTGTTATTACCTATCCTAATGGTGATGTTGCGAGCTATGCAAGTAATAGGGTTAGAACTTGGGTTATTGGAGAAGCAACTCAAGGTTTATTGGGGATATTGGATGATGAATATGATATCACGGGAACAGCATCAGGAATAAACAGAGAAGGAAGGCCTTATGCGATGACAGTTACTTCTGCTCTTAGAGTTGCAGTTTTATGTAGGTGGTTAAAACAAGGGAGCATTGAAATTCAGCCTGAAGATTTGTATGTAAGAACAGTAGATTTTGGTGATGGGACTTGTGATAGGGAAGCTTCTGTAACAATTAATGGAAACGTCTACAATTTCCTGATGTTTTAATACCATTTATTTAATGGTTTAAAGAGCTGGGAAGACCGGCTCTTACTTTTTTATATATTGCTTTGATTCTATTTAATTACATTTGTGCACATGTTTAAAAACTTAACAAAGTTTCAAAAAAGAATGTTTGTCGCGGTGGTAATAGCCTTGCTTATAAATTTTGGAATTATTGGCGTGTTAATCACGGCTTTAAGTGTTTCTGAAGGTAGGCTTCAGGTTATTGGTGATACTATGGAAGAAATGGCGCAGCAACATATTATTACTGAAGTAACAGTTGATGAAGCTATTCCAGTTAAAACTACAATAGATATTACAAGTGAGGTTATAGTTGGTATCGATATGATGGTGGAAAGTGAAATTCCATTTCGTGCAGAAATTCCAGTGAATGAGGATATGCTGATTCCTTTTAAAATAGGAGTGAAGGATTATATTAAGTTGGACACTACAATAACAGTAACCGACTATGTTAACATTTTAGTAGATGATACTATTCCGTTAAATCAGAAAGTAAAACTTCCCATTTTTGGTAAACGTGGACCGTTGGTACCAATACAAGGTAAAATACCAGTAAAACAAAGTTTGTATGTTGGCTTTGATGAGGCTTTGAAGGTTAATAGTGTTGTGCCAATAGATTTACTGATTATAGATACACTGCCGGTTGGGTTGTCAATGAAAATCCCCGTGGACTTAATGGTTCCTATTCGTATTCCTTTGCATACTAAGGCAACAGTCACTTTTGGAGAAGCTATGCCTATAGTTGCTGATATTCCTATAACATTAACTATTCCAGTAGATATTCCACTTGAGGAAACATCTCTAGCTTTTTACTTTAAGAAGATGGCAGCTGGGTTAAAAGGCTTGACGGTGCTCTCATTAGATTAAACTAGTTCTAAAGAAGCTCCAAGTTACTACTCATTCGATATCATCTCGAATAATTCATCCAATTTCGGTATAAGAATTACTTCAATTCTTCTGTTTTTTGCTTTGTCGTTTTCATCAATAGGTAAATACATACTTCTTCCTGCAGCTGTGATCGTTTTAGGGTTCATAGAGCTGCTGCTTAGCATTATTTTAACAACTGATGTAGCCCTTAATACACTTAGTTCCCAATTGTCTTTAGGGTGAGATGAAGACTTCATTTTATCTGAATCTGTATGTCCTTCAACTAATACATCTAAGTCTGATTGTTCTTGTAAAACTTTCGCCAATTCAACTAACGCTTTCTTTCCTTCAGCATTTACCGCTGTACTTCCAGATGGGAAAAGTAGTTTTGCTTCCATGCTCACATAAACTCTTCCGTTTTTTTGAACTACAGTTAACCCTTTGTCTTTGAATCCCATTAATGCATTCATTACTTTATCTTTTAATGCTTTTACGGCTGCATCTTTTTGCGCAATTAAAGCTTCTAATTCATTTACTCTTTTTTCTCTTGCAGCTAGGTCTAAAGAAAGTTTGTCCAGGTCTAATTTCTTTTGGCTCAATTCCATTTCTAACAACCTAAGTTCATCTTCTTTTTTCTGAAGTTCAAGCCTTGTAGCATTCAGGTCTGCCATCAATCGTTGATTTTCAATAGCACTTCCTTTTTGTAAAGATTCCAATTGTGATTGAATGCGTTGATTTAAAGCATCTATTTTATCGTATTGTTTTTCTTTCATTCGAAGCGATTTTCCAAGAACAGTAGTGTCTCCTTTTAAACGAGAAACTCTATCCGATAGGTCTACTACCTTTTCATGTTGTTCAGTTGCTAATGTTTCTAAATCAGCATTCCTTGATTTTAGCTTATCTAATTCTTCTGAGCATTCTTTTTGTTTGCTTTCCAAGTCCTGGTATTTTCTTGCTGGAACACATGAAGCAAGAATAAATGCCGATATGATTGATACATATAAGGTTTTTTTCATAATTCAATTTATTTGTATGGTGACTAACAAAATATACACCAAAGCTAAATTAGATATTTAATTAAATGAAAAAGGAGTGCATAGCACTCCTTTTCAATAATTTTTTGTTGACAAAGTTATTCTTCGTCTCGTGAAAAGAATACTCTAGATAAATCTCTGTATTCCATAGCATTCTGCGGAAATGCTCTAACATTCAATTTTAATAGACGAATGTACTCATCGTAATAGATTGGCATAAATGCTGCATCAGCAATTAACAAACTATCACATGAATGGAATAATTCATCTCTAGTCTTATCATCAACCTCCGCAAGTGCTCTTTCGAACATTGCATCAAATTCAGGATTTGTATATCTTGAGAAGTTTGGAAATGATTCTGCAGTTGGGTCAGTAGGAACATTTTTTCCGTAGAATAATTTCAAAAAGTTTTCAGGATCTGGATAATCTGCTACCCAAGCAATTCTCCAAAAATCTTCTTGACCCGTTTGGAATTTTTGGATGTGTACTGGCATTTGTAATGGCTCAATATTTATTTTAACTCCTATATTCTCTCTCAATTGATTTTGAATTGCCTCGGCAAGTAATATATTTGTTGAACCACCTTCATTAATGTAAAGTGTAAGGCCTTCTAAACCTTTACCATCTGTATGTCCTGATTCCGCCATTAACTCTCTAGCTTGTTCAGGATCAAAATTAAATCCCTTAATCGTTTTATTGTTATACGCACCAAAATCAGGCACAAAGCCGTGTATTCCAGGCTCACCTTCTCCTTGTAAAGTATACTTAACAAGATCTTCTCTGTTAATAGCTAAGTTGAAAGCTTTACGAACCCTAATGTCGCTAAATAATTCGCTTGTATGTAAGAAACAATAAAATTGTGTTGACATACCTCTTTTTTGTTGGTATTGGAATTCTGTGTTTTCACCATTCTGAGCTTCTTTCAATGTCCCTAGTACAGAAGACATTTCCTCAACAGGAAGTTTCCAAATCATATCTAATTTCCCACTTTGGAAACTTGATAATTCGGTTTTTTTGTCTTGTGTGAAAGTTGTTTTAATTATGTTGATGTAAGGTAATTGATTTCCATGTTCATCAGATTCCCAATAGTTATCATTACGAACTAGTCTTACTTGAACACCTTCTTTGATGACATCAACTTTAAATGGTCCAGACCCAACACACTTAGCTCTCATGTCACTACCGTATTTGTCCCAAGCTTCTCTAGGAAATACCCAACAGGCGTTATGGCTTAAAACTTTGTCAAATGCAGAGAATGGGCTGTTCAATGTTATTTCAATTGAATTTCCAATAACTTTTACACCAGAAACACCACCTTCTAATGGAGATCCAGATTGTGTAGACTCGAAATATTCCTTAGCACCTACAACTCTGTCTTGGAATAGCTCATAAAGTTTATTGTCAGGGTATGACTCACATAACTTATCGAAACAGTATTTAAAATCATCAACCGTAACTTTTCTTCCTTTACCGCCTTCAAAACAAGCATCGTCATGAAAGTAAACACCATCTCTTAACGTCATAGTCCATACAGTAGCATCTTCATTCACTTTGTAATCTTCAGCTAGACACTTTTCAACTTTCAATGTTTTTTGATTTAGCCTAAAAAGCCCTTGATAAATTTGAGATCCGATGTGACTTGAAATAGCATCCGTTAAGCTATGTGGATAAAGGTTTTTGAAATTTTCAACTTCATTTATCCTAAAAATACCACCGTACCAGATTTTATATTGTTTATCTCCCTCTAGATAATATCCTTTGGCTTCAGTCAAACCTATGGGGGTACCTTCCTCAGTTTCTTCAGTTGGGCTACAACCACTCATTCCTCCTACAATCATCAATGATACCAAGGTAAATATAAATATATTTTTCATTCTTAAAATTTACGAGTTAACATAAGCCGCAAATATAAGGAAAATAGTATACAAATTAAATATTTTTTGTTGGCTGGCTAATACGATATGGCTTAATCATTCGTTTTGGGAATAGTTAATTGTAATAAGTAAACTATTTTTGTTTTTTGTTTTCATTGAAAAAGGATAAAAAACATATACAAATTTGGATAATATCGTTCATGTTATTGTTTGTTAACCTTGTGGTTATTGGCCAAGTTTTGCCCAGTTCTTTAAGAGTTAAAAAAATTGAAATAATCTCCGACAGCACTTTTTTAGATAGTTTAAGCATAGTGCCAGGGTCGGTAGTTGTTGAGGCAAATAATCAACTTGTAAGTGATACCTCCTACATATTGTTGCCAATAAAATCAATCTTAGTATGGCTTGCTCCTGTCAAAGGAGATGTAATAATAACTTATAGAGTTTTTCCAGTAAATTTTAATAAGACTTATTTTCACAAGGATACCAATTCCATATTTCATCATGGAGATAATTCCCCTCTTCCTTTTCGTTTTTCCACTGTAAATAAGCAATCGGATATATTTAATATGGGAGGGCTAAATAAATCAGGTAGTATATCTCGCGGAGTAATGTTTGGGAATAATCAAGATTTATCAATTAATTCTAATTTGAATTTACAGTTATCAGGAAAAATATCCAATAATATTTCGATTTTAGCATCTGTTACGGACGATAATTTGCCGATTCAACCAGAAGGAAATACGCAGCAATTACAGGACTTTGATCAGGTTTTCATCCAATTATACTCTGATGCATGGAGGCTTACTGCTGGTGATTTTTGGATGAAAAAACCTGCAGGATATTTTTTAAATTATAATAAAAGAGCTCAAGGAGGATCTTTTACAAAAGTGACAAACAACCTGCTTAAAAAGCATAAAAACGCTGACACTATTATGTCTTTTGTTGAGAATAGCTTCAGCGCAGCAATTTCGAAAGGAAAATTTGCCCGAAATGTAATTCAAGGAGTTGAAGGAAATCAAGGTCCATATAGATTGTCTGGCGCAGAAAACGAACAATATATTATTGTGCTTAGCGGAACAGAGAGAGTTTTCATTGACGGAAAATTATTAACAAGAGGGCAGGAGAACGATTATATAATTGACTATAATACTTCAGAAATAGAGTTTACGCCAAAGCAATTAATTACCAAAGATAAAAGGATTACTATTGAGTTTCAATATTCAGATAAAAATTATGCTCGTTCTGTTGTTCAATCTAGCAACCTCTTTAACGTAAATGATTGGAAGGTTCATGTAAACGTTTATTCCGAACAAGATAGTAAGAATCAACCTTTACAGCAGGATTTGATTCAATCTGAAAAAGATTTACTTGCTCAGGTTGGCGATGATTTACTGGCAGCAATTGCTCCAAGTGCTGATAGTGTTGGTTTTTCTGCCGATCAGGTTCTTTACAAAAAAGTGGATTCATTAGGCTATGCATCTGTTTATGTAAACTCTAACAATCCTGACAGTGCCTACTACAGATTGATATTTTCGAATGTTGGTATAGGAAATGGAAACTATATAGAAGAGGGTTTTAGTGCTTTTGGACGTCTTTATAAGTGGGTTGCGCCAGACACTTTAGAAGGAGTTTTAATTTTGAAAGGAACGTATGAGCCGGTTAGAGTGTTAGCAACCCCCAAAAAACGTCAAATGATAACCGCTGGTTTTGAGAAAAAGTTTTCGAAATATAGTAGAATGTTTTTTGATGCTGCCATTTCAAATGAAGACTTGAATACTTTTTCACAACTAAGTGCAAATGATAATACTGGGTATGCAATAAAAGCATCATTTAACACTATTAAGCCTATGTTTTCTTCGAAAAAATGGAAGTTTAAATCTGCTATAGATTTTGAAACACAGTCTTCAAATTTTAAAAGAATAGAGCGCTTTAGGACGGTCGAATTTCAACGAAATTGGAATGTGCAATCGATTGATAATCTAAAGGATCAGTATAACGGTGTAGTGTCCTTAGGCTTGCTGAACAGAGAGGCAGGGCTGGTTCAATATGATTTTACAACTTATCAAATTACGGATACATATTCAGGATATAGAAATATGCTGAAAGTCGACTGGAAAAAATTTGTAAATGCAAAAATAAACGCTAGTTATCTAACCACGAAGGGTGTCAATCAAACTTCTTTTTTAAGACATAAAGCTGATATTTCTAAACAATTTGGATTTGTTAGAATTGGGTTCAAAGATGATCATGAAATGAATTTATTCAAAACAGGAGATTCACTTTGGAATAATAGCTACCAATATTATGATTGGGAAGTCTATGTTCAAAACCAAGACTCAAGTAAAAATAAGTTTAGATTCTTTTATAAAGAACGTTTGGATAAGTACACGAGTAATAACAGGATAGATAATGCTGCTTTGGCAATGAATCCAGGGGTTTCTATTGAGTTTAGTAAAAACCCAAATCACCGTTTTGGGGTCAGATCTATGTATCGTGTTTTAGAAATTAAAGACTCGGTTCTGACCTCTATAAAACCTGATAATACACTTTTAAATAGAGTTGAATACAATATGAAGATACTTAAAGGAGCGGTTCGATCGTCTACGTTTTATGAAATCGGTAGCGGTTTGGAGTTGAAGAAAGTATTTGCATATATAGAAGTGCCAGCTGGTCAAGGGGTATATACTTGGATAGATTATAACGGAGATAATATTAAAGATTTAAGTGAATTTGAAATAGCCGCATTTTCGGATCAAGCAACTTATATACGAGCTTTTACGCCATCTAATGAATATGTAAAAATATTTTCGAATCAGTTCAATCAAGTTGTGAGTCTAAATCCTCGATTTATCATAAGTTCAAAAAAAGGAATTGGAAAATTTATTAAACGATTCAATACACAAACTGCTTTGCGAATAGAGAGAAAAACATCACTACAAGACATATCGCAATTAACAAACCCATTCATAACGAATGTTTCCGATACAGCATTACAATCTTTAAGTTCTTCATTTCGAAATTCAGCATTTTTTAACCGTTCTAACCCTAAATTTGGCTTGGAATATACATACCAGGAGGTGAAGAACAAGTTACTTTTGGTAAGTGGGTTTGATGCGAGAGAAAGGGCCACCCATCAAGAAAAGATACGATGGAATATAACACGCAAAATTACTTTGCAGACTTCGACTGAGCAAGAGGTGAAAATAAATAATTCTGAATATGCTCCCAATAAAAACTATAGGTTGATTAATACTTCTTCGGAAGTGAAGCTTACTATTCAGCCTTCTACTGTTTTTCGAACATCTTTTTCAGGTAGTTATAGGGAGAAGTTGAACATGATAGAGTCAGGAGGGCAAGAAGCTTTCATAACTGATATCGGCTGGAATTTGAAATTTAATCAACTAAAAAAGGGTGTTATTAATGCTACCCTAAATTATATCATGATTAATTATGTTGGAGAGTCGAATACTTCAGTTGCATTTGAGATGTTGGAAGCACTTCAACCAGGAAACAATATTACTTGGAATCTGTCTTACCAGCGAACATTAGCAAATAATCTTCAACTGACTATTAATTATATGGGCAGAAAAACAGAAGAAAACAATGCAATTCATACGGGTGGAGTTCAGGTAAGAGCGTTTTTCTAAAGGACGATTAAAATTGCTCTAATGTCTCTATTCTTTTCTCAATAGGGGGGTGTGTTGCAAACAAACCTCCTAGCCCTCCCAAAAAGTTCTTTTTCGTATTATCGATATACATTTGTTCAACATCTTTACATGGGATGCCTTCTATTTTAGAGTTTCCAGAAATTTTTCGTAAAGCAGAAGCTAAAGCAAGCGGTTTTTTTGTCATTTCTGCAGCACCTGCATCAGCCATATATTCTCTTTTTCTGGAAAGTGCAAATTTGAACATAACCGTAAATAAGTAGGCTAATAAAGATACAGCAAGTACAATCAATATCAACCTGCCATCAGTCTTCTTGTTGTTTCCTCTACCTCCATATAATACGCTCCTAAATGCTACTTGTATTATAAATGAAATAATCCCAACAAAGATGATTGAAATAATAAGCAACCGAACATCTTTATTTCTTATGTGCATTAACTCGTGCGCAATAACACCTTCTAGCTCATCATCCTCTAGTTTGTCGATTATCCCTTGGGTTAATGTTACTGTATAACTGTTCTCAGTAATTCCGCTTGCAAAGGCATTTAAAGCGTCGGTTTCAATTACATTTACTTTTGGCATTTTCATACCTTTCGACATACAAAGGTTTTCTACCAAATTATAAACACGCATGTTGTCTTTGCGGTTCAACGTATGCGCTTTGGTAGCCATTTTAATCATGTGCTTCTGAAACAGAAATGCAATTATGAACCAAACGGAAATAGCAATAAGAACAAAAGGGGCGAATTCTATAAACATGGAATTGGATATCCCAATTGGGTCAGTGTTATAGCTGTCCAGTTTCATCAAGATGAATATTACCAGCCAGATACTCCCTAGTATAACAGCAGGAAAAGCTATCAATAATAAAATTGATCGAAAGTTATTTCTAGAAATTTGCGTTTGTAAGCCTATGTATTTCAATGCACGTAAGTCTTAAAAGTTAATTTCAGGAGCTTTGTCCAAATTTTCTCTTTGCTCAACACCCAAATCGAAATAAGGTTGTTCTTTAAAACCAAACATTCCAGCAAGAATGTTATTTGGAAATTTTTGAACACCATTATTCATTTCTCTTGTTGCAGAGTTAAAATATCTTCTTACAGATGCTAATTTATTTTCGATATCAGACATCTCTTCTTGGAGTTGCATAAAGTTTTGACTTGCTTTTAGGTCTGGATAAGCTTCCATCTGCATGTTAAAACCAGACACAGCAGATGTTAAAGCAACTTCAGCAGCTATTTTGTCATTAACTGTATTTGCCATTATTGCTTTTTGCCTCGCTTTTGTTACAGCAGTCAAAACACCTTCTTCATGAGAAGCATAACCTTTCACGGTAGCAACTAGTTGAGGAATCAAATCATGTCTTTGCTTTAATTGCACATCAATATCTGCAAAAGCATTTTCTCTATTGTTTTTAAATTGGACTAATTTATTATAAATTGAAACGAACCATAATGCAATAATTACGCCTACTCCAATGATTATCCAGATTGGGTTTATACTATTCATTTGTTTGAGTTTTTTTTAAAGTAATGTATGTAAATATAAATAAAATATTACAGTCTATTATTTTATTGAATAGAAAGATTATACTGCGTATAAACCGTTGAATAATTTTTATTAAGGCCTGCTACTTTTACCAAAGGTTTTCCTAAAACCAGTTATTGTTAGTTCTATCGACCTCCTTTCTGAAATTCTCATTCAAATTTTTAATTCTTTAATAATTGTTTTTATACTAAAGTATTAGTAGTTTAAAACATTGTTTAACAGTATATTTATCCTTATATTCGTTATGAATAATCCAACTTTTAAATGATAAAAAACCTAGCCATACTATTTGTTGCTCTTTTGATATCTCAATTTTACTGTTGTCAAACTATTAGTAATGAAGTTATTTCCTCTGCAGGAGAAACACAATCAAACGCTACTGTTTCGATTGATTTTTCAGTTGGAGAGCTAGCAATAGAAACTATCACTAATAGTTCCAATACACTTACCCAAGGTTTCCATCAAACTCAGTTTCTTTATATAAATTTAACCGAAATTTCTGAACCTATAAATGTAATTAGCTACCCAAATCCGGTGGTAAATGAATTGATTGTAGAAATTCCAAACAATAGTCAAACAATGGACCTGATCATATATTCAATGGAAGGTAAGATAATAGACTCATTTAGGATTAATGAGACATTGAAAATTGGTTTCTCCAAATTTACCCCTGGCACGTATATTATATCCCTAAAAAACAATACCGAATTAATCAAGTCATACAAAATTATTAAATCGTAAAAAAATGAAAAAAGTTATAACTCTACTCTTTGTTTTCATGGGACTTTCAATCTTTTCGCAAACACCAGAATCTTTTCGATATCAAGCTGTAGTGCGCGATGTTTCCGGGACATTACTTAATAACCAAACTGTTGGTTTAAGAATTAGCATTATGGAAAATTCTGTAAGTGGCCCTTCTGTTTATACGGAAACATTTAATTTGTCCACAAATGATTATGGTTTAGCTAATCTATCGATTGGTTCTGGTAATGTCCAATCGGGAGTTTTTGCTTCTGTCGATTGGGGAAACACAACACACTACATTCAAGTCGAATTAGATGCTGCTGGTGGTTCTAATTATCAATTAGTTGGTACCAGTCAGTTACTTTCCGTTCCTTACGCTTTGTATGCTAAAAATGTAGAAAATGACCAGGTTGATGATGCTGATAATGATCCAAGTAACGAAATTCAAACTCTTTCAATTTCAGGTAATGATATCACTATATCTAACGGTAATACAGTTGTGTTACCAGGCGCAACCAATTCTATTCTAAACGATTTATCGGATGTTAATGCAATAGGCCCACAGACAAATGACATCCTTATGTGGAATGGAACAGAATGGGTAGTAGGTGATATATGCAGTCTTTTTAGCTTTTACTATCTAGATAGTGACAATGATGGCTTTGGAGACTCAGAATCATTTATCTATGCCTGTGCTGCACCCAATGGCTATGTTTCTGACAGTACAGATTGTATTGATGACAACCCTAACGCTTATCCAAATGCAACAGAACTTTGTGATAACGTTGACAACAATTGTGATGGACAAGTAGATGAAGGTTTGATTTACAATACTTATTACTTAGATGCTGATACAGATGGTTATGGAGATCCTAATAACTCTATTCTAAGTTGTAGTTTACCTGTCGGGTATGTTAGTGATGGAACAGATTGTGATGATTCTGATCCTGCCAAATATTTGGATGCACCATGTGATGATGGATTTTTCTGTACTACAGGTGATCAAATAGATGCTAATTGCAATTGTGTTGGAATTCCTGATGATGCTGCTTGTGATGATGGAAACCCTAATACCGATAATATATGTGATCCTGTCAATGGCTGTGTATTTCCCTGTAATATGGGAGCACCATGCGATGATGGAGACCCATGTACAGAAAATGATACGGTAGTCTCTGGCTGTGCTTGTCAAGGTACTCCCATTATCGGATGTTAATGAAATAGGCCCACAGACAAACGACATACTGCAATTGTGTTGGAATTCCTGATGATGCCGCTTGTGATGATGGAAACCCTTTAACTACGGATTCTTGCAGTCCAATGACGGGTAATTGTGAACACACACCTTAAGTTACTTAGAAAATACCGAGAGCAGTTCAACTATGTAGTTTTGTGTTAATTCTATAGCTGCTTTTAATTGTATGAGCTAATAAAGCTTTTCAATGTCTCCCTAGTTAAGTCAAATGTTCTCAACAAAATCTCGAAAAACTTGTTTATGCGACTCTAGGTCCATATTAGCAGAAAGAGCTACCCGTGCGATGTAATCTTTGTCACCTTCTTTGGTAGTTCCTTGCGTAGATGTAGCTGGTATGGTCCAATAACAACCTTTTAGTTGCCCATAACTAACACAATACTTACTTTCATTAGGAATTTTGGTAATCATTAGATTGATTAATTTCAAATTCAATTCTCTTTTATAAATTTCTCTTTCTTCATGATTATTCCCTTTAGTAGGTAGGTCTAATGAAAATACAGAGGGAGTAAAACTTGCTGCAGCTAGTTCTTCAGAAACAAAATTAATTTTAGCAGTTGGTAAAGTTTCTTTGATGAAGTTTACAAATTCGCGCGTGTTTCTATACGCATCACTAATTCTTTGCAACATTGAAGGCAATTGTTTTGCTAGTATTTTATACTGAAGCTCGGTAGCTTCGTTATCACATAGTTCTAGATGCAATTCAATTTTATCCATCAAAGCAGTAGTCTTTTTATTTCCTACACAATAACCTGCAGTGCATTGCCCTCCACTAGGAAATTTAGATCCACTAGCATAAGAAATGGTTCTAACTGAAGAGAGTATTTTATCTTCACCTAAAAAGAGCACATTAGGACAAAAGGTTTGATCTAAAATAAAAACGGGATCGATAGCCTTTTCGCTAATTTTAGTAGAACGTACTTTACTTAGAACATCTCTTAATTGGTTAAGGTCTGGTACTTCAACTCTAGGATTGGTTGGGATTTCAGCGATGATATAGGGTATGGCATCTTGGCTAGCGATTTTGTCTAAAACGATTTCAATGCTTTGAACCATATCATGATCACCATCTACTGGTAAATCCACCACTTCTACATTTTCAATACAAGCAGCAACACGTCTTGCTTGATCGTTGGTTCCGCCATAACAATTGGGAGGAACAACAAATTTAATCGGCTTCCCTTTATGATTTTCTTCTGCATAATCTATCAGTCCCATCATAATAGCATATTGGACAGACAGTCCACTAGAACCAACCAATGCTTTGGTAGGTGCACCGGTAATTTCTTTAATAGCTGCTATAGTAGCTGCTTTGTCAAGCTCCACAGTAGTTGTATGCTTCGCTACTGAAGATGGGGTTACTAACTCTTTTAATGCGGAAAGTGCGTTAATCGGCGTCATTGCAATGGTCTCTCTTCTTCTTACATGTTGTATTTCTGATATGTAGCTTTCATTTTCTTCGCCGTTTACCAATAAAACACTTCCAAAATCTGCATGTAAATTGAGAAAGAAATCAACATTTTCATTGGTGTCAAAATTGCAAATTTCTCCTTGTTGTGAAATGAAAACATTACTGCCATCAAAGGCTAAAATATCTGATTCCTTATCGACCTGTTTCAATTCAAAATTATAGCCGTAAACGTCCTTGATTACTTTTGCGTTGAAAAAATCCGGTATGGCACCTGTGTAAAATATTTGCGTGTTTCTATTTGCTAATAAGTTTTTCCTTAAAATGGATAAAATAGGCGTCGTCTTGGACGAAAAACTGATTATATTTTCTGCCTTGGCATTATTTAAAATTGCAATTGCCCATTCCAAGACACAGGATAATGGATGACCTAGTCGTATATAGTCATATGCAGTGCGCAATTCATTGAGTGCAGCCGGCGCAGAGTTATTGTTATTATAAAGAGTTTCAAACTGGTCTAAAAATTGAATTTTTGCCAAGCTTTCATCATAAATATCTAATCGATGGGTTGTTAAGTTCAACCAGCCAGTTGGCATATTTTCTAATACATCTTTAATATAATTTAGCATTTTATTGTCTTGCATAATTTTCGCCATTAAATTTGGCTGGCAATATACACTAATTAGTTTTTTTTAAATGGAATCCCAGCTATTTTGTTACATTCTATTGAGCGTTTTTCATTCCCATAAAACTTGTTGTTTTGAGAAGAATAGCCACAAAAAAAAGCCTATCATAAGATAGGCTTTTTAATACAAATATGTTAAAAGTAATTTATTAAACTACTTTCACATTTACTGCACTCAATCCTTTAGGACCTTCTTCTACATCGAAGTTTACTTTGTCCCCTTCGTTGATTTCATCAACTAGACCATTTGCATGTACAAATACATCTTTGTCACCTTCTTCTGGAGTGATGAATCCAAATCCCTTAGAATTATTGAAAAATTTTACTGTTCCGTTACTCATGATAAATAATTATAAATTTAGACGCAAATATACATTTTTATAACAGATCATACAAATATCTACTTGAGAACATATCTGTTAAATAAATTCAACTATTATTTTTCTCGAAGTTTAAATTCTAGGTAGGCTTGAAGTCCTTGCTTCTCAGGTGATTATAGATTTATTCATAGCAATTAATCTATAAATATGTATCCGCCTAACTTATACTCAACCGTTAAGTTATTCAAAAAAGATTGAAGGGGGTATAAACCAAAAGATCTTGCTATGTCGTATATTTTTCCCGCCTCAAGGTAAATAAACATAGGTCTAGTCCAACTTCAAAACAGCTAAAAATGCTTCTTGTGGAACTTCTACACTCCCCACCTGGCGCATTCGCTTTTTACCTTTTTTCTGTTTTTCTAAAAGCTTCCTTTTACGCGAGATATCTCCGCCATAACATTTTGCAGTAACATCTTTACGTAACGCTTTAATTGTCTCTCTCGAAACTATTTTAGCACCAATTGCTGCTTGAATAGGGATTTCAAATTGCTGACGAGGGATGAGTTCTTTTAATTTAGAGCATATTTTTTTACCTAAAGAATAAGCATTGCTTCTATGCACTAATGCTGATAATGCATCCACTTGATCCGAATTAAGTAGTATGTCTAATTTAATCAAATCAGACCTTCTATATCCAATTGGATGATAATCAAAAGAAGCGTAACCTTTAGAAACCGTTTTTAACTTATCATAAAAATCAAATACAACTTCTGCTAATGGCATGTCAAAACTAATTTCAACTCTATTTTGGGTTAGATAAACTTGGTTAGTTAGTTCTCCTCTTTTCTCAATACACAGGCTCATGATTTGCCCAACGTAATCGGATTTTGTAATAACCTGAGCCTTAATATAGGGTTCTTCAATATAGTTTAACTTTGTTTGCTCAGGTAAATCAGATGGATTATTAATTACAATCAGCTCTTCATTTTTGTTTAAATAAGCTTTATATGAAACGTTAGGAACAGTTGTAATAACCGTCATATTAAACTCTCTTTCCAGTCTTTCTTGAATGATTTCCATGTGAAGCATTCCTAAGAATCCACAGCGAAAACCAAACCCTAATGCCGCAGAACTTTCTGGTTCAAACACCAATGAAGCATCATTTAGCTGTAATTTTTCCATGGAAGATCTAAGCTCCTCAAAATCATCAGTGTCTACGGGGTAAATTCCAGCAAAAACCATTGGTTTTACATCTTCAAACCCTTGAACCACATCTTGACACTGATTGTTTGTTAGAGTGATGGTGTCACCCACTTTAACTTCAGCCGCTTTTTTAATGCCAGAAATTAAGTATCCAACATCTCCTGCTTTTACAAAATCGCGTGGTTCCATTTCCATTCTAAGAATACCCACTTCATCCGCATTGTAATCCTTTTCTGTATTTACAAATCGTATTCGATCTCCTTTTGAAATTTGTCCATCAAGAACTCTGTAATAGGCAATTATGCCCCGAAAAGAGTTGTATACAGAATCAAAAATCATTGCCCTAAGTGGTGCATTTACATCTCCTTTAGGAGCAGGAACCTTTTTTACAATGGCTCTTAAAATATCATCAACCCCTAAGCCAGTTTTGCCACTTGCAGGGATAATGTCAGACTGGTCGCAACCAATTAATTCAATTATCTGATCCGATACAACTTCTGGGCTAGCGCTATCTAGGTCCATTTTGTTCAGGATTGGAATAATTTCCAAATCATTTTCAATGGCTAGGTATAAATTCGATATTGTTTGTGCTTCAATTCCTTGAGATGCATCAACGATTAATAAAGCTCCTTCGCAAGCAGCAATAGATCGGGAAACTTCGTATGAAAAATCTACGTGCCCAGGAGTATCAATTAAATTTAAAACATATTTTTGACCATCTTGCTCGTAATCCATTTGAATGGCATGGCTTTTTATTGTGATTCCACGCTCTCGTTCAATATCCATATCGTCAAGTGCCTGGGCCTGCATATCTCTATCCTCAATGGTGCCTGTAATCTGTAATAATCTATCAGCGAGGGTACTTTTACCGTGATCAATATGCGCAATGATGCAAAAATTTCGAATATTCTTCATTTCTTTCTCTAAATAAGCTGCGCAAAAGTAGTGAAAAACTTCGGTAATGTTCGGAGATTAGAAGAGCGGAACAAAGGGAATTGCGAAATAATTATCTTTTCTCGTGTTTGGAGTATATATTTGCACCCCTATTATAGATAATGAAAGTAACTGATTACATCAAAAACGCTAACGAAACTTTATTTTCGTTCGAAATTATACCACCGTTAAAAGGTAAAGGAATTGAGAATTTATACGAAGGAATTGATCCATTAATGGAGTTTAACCCTCCGTTTATCAATGTCACTTATCACAGAGAAGAATTCATCTATAAAAATATGGGAGATGGATTGTTGAAAAAAATATCCATAAAAAAGCGTCCAGGAACTGTTGGTATTTGTGCAGCAATTATGCATAAATATAAAGTGGATGCTATTCCCCATTTAATTTGTGGAGGGTTTAATTTAGAAGATACAGAAAATGCATTAATTGATTTACAATTTTTAGGCGTTGATAATATTTTGGCTTTAAGAGGAGACCCAATTAAATCGGAGTCGGTTTTTACACCCAGTTCAGGTGGACATCATTATGCTTCTGAATTAATTGGTCAGATTTCAAAAATGAATGAGGGAAAGTATTTAGATGATGAACGTCAGAATGCACCAACCAACTTTTGTATTGGTGCTGCAGGTTACCCTGAAAAACATTTTGAGGCCATGAACTTGAATTCAGATATGAAGCATTTGAAGGAAAAAGTGGATGCTGGAGCTGAGTTTATCGTGACGCAGATGTTTTATGATAATGCAAAATACTTTGATTTTGTTGACAAATGTAGAACTGTTGGAATTGATGTTCCAATTATTCCAGGATTAAAGCCAATTACCACATTAAAGCATACAACTTTTTTACCTAAGTTTTTCCATATTGATTTGCCAGAAACACTTTCTAATGAGTTAGAAAAATGTAAGACCAATGCAGATGTAAGAAAAGTTGGAGTAGAATGGGGTATAGAACAAGCAAAAGAACTAAAATCAAAAGGTGCTCCAGTGTTGCATTTTTATACAATGAACAAAAGCACGGCGGTTAAAGAAATTGCATCAGCTGTTTTTTAATGTGCTGATTACGTGTAACTTTGTGTCATGACAAAAGTAATATCATTTATAAGTAGAAAAGGAGGCTCTGGTAAAACGACCAATGCTGTTAACTTGGCTACAACTCTACAGGATCGTAGAAAAAAAGTGATGTTGGTAGAGACGGATACAAACTATACGCTTAATTCCCTTCGTAAATTGGAGCTCTTTAAAAAAAAGATTACTGCCGATAACAACTTTCCAATTGTTGGGTCTGAAGATAACCGCGTTGCTTCAGAAATTGAAATTCTTAGAAAGAGAGAGGATTTTGATTACATAATAATCGATAGTGCCGGAAAGACGACAGATCAAGGGATTCGAGAGTTGTGCTTGGAAAGTGATATGGTTATTATTACCACTAGTTTGACACAAAATGATTTATTAGTTGCCTATCAAACAGTTAAAGATTTACTGCCTGCAAAAGATATTAAGCCAGATCTTAAATTATATATCCTTCCAAACAGAATTCACAGTCATACAAGAATGCGTACAGTTAGGGAGGTTTTAAAACATTTAAATACTGATTTAATAGATACTTATGTGCCGCAACGAAAGCTATATACTAGCCCGAGTACAATAAAACCTGAGAAAAGATATCGAGCAGTAGCAACGCAAATTATTAAACACTTGAACGAGTAGTCATGTCGAAAAAAAATACACTAACGGACCTTTCTGATTACCTCAATCAAAATCCAAATGAAATTGATTTAGGTAAAACCACAACGAAAGAGGATTTTATTAATAGAAAACCAAATTCACTAGTGGATGTCCCAAAAATAAAAACAGAAAGTAAATCAAACTCTAGTTTGGTAGGAGTTTCAATGGCGGAAATTGCTTTTTACTTGCATGAAACAGCAAAAGCGGAGAATGTAAGTTTCGCTGAGTTATGGATCAAAATAATCGATGAAGGAGCAAAAATAGATCCTTTGCTAAAAAACGCATCTGCATTGGGAACAATTCGAAGTATTCGTAAAACATCTTTCAATGTTGTGCTAGAAGGAATTAGTCAGGCGATAAAAAATAAAAAGTAATAATTTTTGTACTAAGCAAAACCAATTACCCTTTCATGTCTGCTCTAAATTAAGGGCTTTAATGCAGCCTAAATTTAATGAGAAACCAAAGAATTAGTATCTTTACAATTAAGATTATGAGGTTATTATATGCATTTATATTCATCAGTGTTATTTCAAATATTTCAGCGCAAGGAAAGAGGGTGAAAATAGTTTTTGACGTAAAGCTTTCGGCTGTAGAGGAAATGGGGAAAAAATTGAATGTTGGTTCCGTGTATTTGTATCAAAATGGTAAATTAATAGACTCTACTGTTACCCAAACAGGTAGGTGTTTGTTTAATCTTGATACAGGGTATGTTTATAAGATTGAATTTTCAAAACACGATTATGTAAGCAAATATCTTGTTGTAGAAACTACAGAGGTGCCAAAAGATTTTAAAAGAAACACCAGAATAAAAGTTGATATAGGGTTATTTAAAAACAGAAAAGAATTGGATATGAAATTTTTAAGTAACAAGCCAATTGGAATTGCTTCTTATAGTTACACAGAAAAAAAAATTGCGTGGAATTATGCTTATACCGATAAAGTTATTGAGGAAATTGTCGACGCTACCTTAGTATTTACACGTGATAAAGAGAAGTGTAAGAGAGATAATTTTTAGGTATCCAGTAATATATTAATAAAAGTATTTTTTTATTAATCTGATGTTCTGTATTTTAGCTTTCTAAATAACAAAATTTCATAATGAAAGTATTAATAGTAAGTTCAAGCGAGGATGATATTCGTTGGATAACCAATATTTTAGGAGAAGAAGAATTAGTAAACATTGATTCTTGTACAAATTCAACTGATGCGATTCAATTACTTGCCATTAACCAGTATGATTTAGTTTTGTCTGAAGTTTTTCTCACTGTTCTTACTGGCTTTGATTTGAAAAAATTAATGGTCAGTTTTGGATATGATATCCCAGTTTTATTTTTTACGGATAAGGTGAATGATAATACAAGAAAAGAAGCAAAATATGCAGGGGTTATTGATTGCTTTTCTACAGATCACTTAGATAAGGAACTTCCATCAGTATTAGCAAAAATAGATGGAGTTCAAACCTAATTTTGCATGAATTATTTAGCTCATTTATTGCTGTCAGGCAATGATGAAGATGTAATATTCGGTAATTTTATTGGAGATGCAATAAAAGGAAAGCAGTATCAAGATTATTCAGGCAGCATTCAGAAAGGAATTCTTCTCCATAGGCAGATTGATACATTTACAGATTCTCATCCAATTTATTTACAAAGCAAGAGAAGGTTTTACAAAAACTACCCTAAAATATCAGGAGTAATTACCGATATATTATATGATCATTTGCTATGTATAGAGTGGGGAAAACATACGAATGAAAAATTGCCATTATTTATAAAAAGATCATACGACTATTTGGATACCCGTATACATCAAATGCCGTCCCGAATTACTCCAGTTTACGCGCATATGAGAGCAAACGATTGGTTTTCTAGGTACCAAACCATAGAAGGTACAGCATTGTCTTTAATGCAAATCGGAAAAAGAATGGGCTTTGGTTCTTACGTTGGGGATTCAGTTTTGGAATTTAAGCAAAACGAGGCAATGTTCATCGAGGAGTTCAATACCTTTTTTTATGAAATGAAAGCCTTTTCAAAAGAGTTTTTAACCAACTATTAATTAATTGGCCTTATGGTTTGGTGGGGTATTTTACTGACCCAATACTTGATGCCTATAAAACGCATATAAAATTCAACACTTTAAAGGAAAAATGTATAGTTTAATCACAAAATAGCTTCTTTGTTATGTTAGAAGGGGTACAATAGGAATAGGTTACTTAACTTTGTTAAAATTAACTAATATCTTATATAACCTTGGGTGGAGGTTATTAGGGAATAGGAAAATGAATTTATTATTACTTGTTATATACTTTTCAAATTTACCATTTATAACAATGGTTCCTTTTGGTGCTTCTAACATTGATGCGGACAGAGAAGGGATAATAATTTTGGAAGGTAAATACCAAAATAAAAACATCTACGTATCCAATGCATTTGGAAGTGAAGGTTATGGGTATTGTACCTATGAGATTCGCGTAAATGGCGACCTCATTACAGATGGGGTTAATTCTAGTGCTTTTGAAATTGATTTAAATAATTTTAAATTGGAGCTAGGAGATGCGGTAATCATTGAAATACGTCACAAAAGCGGATGTACACCTAAAGTGATTAATCCAGGAGGTCTTACGCCTGAACCTACATTTGTAACCCAAGAAATTACAATTGAGGAAGATGGATTCTTGGAGTGGATAACTACAGAAGAATTTGGTTCTCTTCCCTATATAGTACAACAATACAAATGGAGTAAATGGGTTGATATTGGAGAGGTGCAAGGAAAAGGCACCCCTGTAGCTAATAACTATGCATTTTATGTTGAATTTATTTCTGGAGTAAATAAATTCAGAGTTATACAACGAGATGGAAAAGGGAAGATTAAAAAGTCTACATCTGTCGAAATAACTTCATTAATGCCTAGGTTGACTTATGTTTATAATAAAAAAGAAAACCAAATTATTTTTAGTGGTAAAACGAAGTACGAACTTTACGATAAGTTTGGAGCAATAATAATCCGTGGTTTCGGAGCAGTTGTTGACGTTTCTGAATTAGTAAAAGAAAGTTATTGGTTAGGCTATGACAATATAACGGAAAGCTTCGTCAAAAAGTAAAATTCCATTAAAATTTCTCATTTATTTGTTTCAAACTAATTTGAAGGGCTGTTGTAGCTTGAGGTTCTTCCAAAATTTACTTGCTTTGGCGATATATTTGTAGGGATGAACATTATCTCTTAGATTTGAGGTAATTAAATGATTCCTAGAAGTATGAAGTTGTTTCTTTTTGTCGTCTTTTCTCTGTTTTACTTTGCAATGTATTCGCAAGATTTCGTTTGCGAATGGAGTACTCCAATTTCAAAGCTTCAAAAAGAAACACCGTATAAAATTTTTCCAAATATAGATTCAGGGTATTCAGTTGTCAAAAGGATTTCCGGGGTTAAAAATTCTATATCCATTGATATATTGGATTCTAATGATGTGCTTTTATACAGTAATAATGTCGAGGTGCCTGGAGATGAAATTGTGCATATTGACCTGGTAAATGGTAGCGTGACATTGTTTTCTATTATGCATAATAATGAGAGGAAAGAAGATCAATTAAGCGCTTATACTTTAAATGATAAAGGAGAATTATCTAGAACAATCTTGATTGCCTCATTAAAATCGAACGGAGGTTATTTGGCACAGTTTAAAGTGGTTGTAAGTAGTGATGGTAAAAAAGTAGGAATCCTTTGTGAGAAACCTTATATGAAAGATAAAAATGAAGGATTAGTGATAAAAATATTGGATAAAGATCTTCAGCCTATTTTGACAAAAGATTATAGCTACACCATAGCTTCAATGAAAAGGCGTTTTAACGTTCCCTTAATAAATAATAAGGGTTCTTTATACATTCTAAAAAGAGCAAGAATAAAAACAAAAAACAAGTACTTCTTAACGTTAATTAAAGAAAGTGGAGTTGAAGAACATCATGATGTAAAATTAAGGAGTATGAGAATTGCTGATATTACTGGAGCTTTTAATAAAGAAGAGGAATTAATCGTTTCAGGTTTTTACGCTGGCTTTAATGGGTTTGCTTTTCAAGGTGCGTTTAGTATAAAGTACAACGAGTCTTCGGTGTCTGCTTACCGGAAAGAATTAATGCTACCAGAAAATTTGATTACAGGATTAAAAACAAAAAAGGAGATATCAAAATTTGGTAATGGATTGAATAAGTTTCATGTGAAGAAATTAATTGTGACTCCAAAAGGGAGTAGTTACTTAATAGCAGAACACCTAAGTGTAATTAAAACAGAAAAAGAAAGGGTTGAAGAACGTAAAGGAATTGCAGTTGTTAAGTTTTCCAATAAAGGAGATTTTTTATGGGCAGCCCCAATTGCTAGCAATCAAATTGACAACCTTTACAATGGGTATTGGAGCTCATCTGTTTTGGTTGGAAACGATACGACCTTATACGTTATTTATAATCCTGTAGGAGGAGTGATTAAAAAACCTAGAGATGTCTATGGCGTCAATGCTGTAATGGGAACAAGGTTTTGTAGTGTTGATGTAGACGGAGTTGTAACGGATAATCCTTATGTTGATTTATTTAAGGGAACTAAAGAAGATGTTATTCTATTCGCTAAGACCTATTATTTCTCGGGAGAGGAATTAATCATCCTAGCTGAAAATAAGACAAAAGATAAATTCTATTTAGGGCACCTATCAAATAAATAGTTCTCTTAAATTTTAGTTTTAAATTTAGTTTTTAGTGCTATACCTGATGAAATAAAGAGCATTAGCCATGGTGTGCCATGAAGCACTAAATCAAACCAGTCCATTGCTTGCATCGGGTGTTCTCCGCTAATAGCACCGCCTCCATAAATCCATTTTAGTTTGCCCCAAATATGAGGTGGAGTAAAAGGAGCTAGCCCAAGGGTTAATGAAGCTATGAGCCACAAGGTTATGTTTTTATAAAAAGGATGGTTAAAGCCCTTCATTTTTGATGTGAATTGATTAATTCAACTAATTGGTCTGCTTGGATTATTCCTGATTGCCTCCAAAGTAGTTTGCCTTCTTTAAAAAGAATAAAAGTAGGAACTCCCCGAACTTGAAATTTCTCTGCAGCCTGAGGGTTTTTGTCAACGTCAATTTTTATAATTTTCACATTATCACCCACCTTGCTTTTCACGTCTTTTAAAATAGGAGCCATAGTTTTACAAGGGCCACACCATTCCGCAAACATGTCTACTAAGACAGGTGTATTTCCATTTATTAAGTCACTGAATTTTGACATATAATTTAGATTTAAAATTACGCCATGTCTATAGAAAGTAATTTTTTTTATATATAATGACTTTCATTTTCTTCGGAATGGCTATTGCATTAGCACGTCTACTGTTTGCCAACCTCCACCGTTGTAAATATTTGAAAGCCCATTTTGTTGCAGAAATATTGTGGCTTGCCCACTTCTGCCTCCGCTAGCACAACATAAAACAACGTTACCTTCGATATTTTTAAATTCTTCAACTCTTGAAGAAACTTCATCTAAAGGAATGTTTATTGAGCCCTCTACATTTCCCATCATAAACTCTCCAGGAGTTCTCACGTCGATAATCGTTGCTTCTTTAATGTCTATGTTCTCTATCCTCATAATATATTGTTATGGGTTGTTGCTTTATTTGTTTAAATATGCTTTTGCTTTGTCCAATAAAGAGACGTCTTCTTTTCTTGGATAACCAATTTCTTTTAGTTTTTCTTCTACGTTATTAATAGAACCTTTATCAGTGGATTCAAATGTGATAGAATTGTTTTGAAGTGAAACAATAACATTAGATATTTTTTCTAAATCTGCTACTTCTTCTGTGGCTGTTTTAACACATCCGCTACATTTTAGGTTTTCTATTTCAAATGAAGTTTCCATGTAATTTATAGTGTTGTGGGACAAACATACTCTGAGAGATGAAATCCTTCTGTTTTCTTAATTAAACCATACCCTCCAGCAACGTCAATTAGATTATGATACCCTCTTGATTTCATAATTGAGATATAAATTACCGAACGATATCCACCTGCGCAGTGAACGTGGTAAGTAATATCTTTAGATAAATCATCCATTTGATCATTTATCACATCTAATGGAGCATTTACAGCCTCTACAACGTGTTCTGATAGGAACTCAGATGGTTTTCTTATGTCAACTAAATTACTTTTCTCTGCATTTACTAATTCAACTATTTCTGAAGGCTGTAATGAAATAATAGAGGTTGTTTCTAGCCCAGCTTCTTTCCATGCCGTTATTCCTCCTTTTAAGTATCCAAGAGAGTTGTCATATCCTATTCTAGATAAGCGCGTTACAACTTCTTCTTCACGTCCTTCGTCAGCAACTATTATAATAGGCTGATTAATATCTGAAACAAGCGTTCCTACCCATGGGGCAAAACCACCATCAATTCCGAAGAAGATTGATCCAGGTATATGTTCTTTAGTAAAAGAAGTTTGATGCCTAGTATCAATTAACATTGCCCCTTCGTTAGAAGCCATTGCTTTAAATGTATCAACATCAAGCGCTATGGTTCCAGTTTTTAAAATGTCATCTATCCCTGTATTTATTGATTTATTCATAGCAACATTTTTAGGGAAGTAGGCTGGTGGAGCAATTAGTCCAGTAAGAACTTCTTTTACAAACTCATCTTTAGTCATGTCAGCCCTTAAAGCATAGTTGACCTCTTTTTGATGCCCTAAAGTATCGAATGTTTCTTTGCTCATGTTTTTACCACAAGCAGAGCCTGCTCCATGACTAGGGTAGACAATAACACTGTCTGGTAACGGCATTAATGTATTGCGTAATGAATCGAATAAAAGAGCCGCTAAGCCTTCTTGAGTAAGGTCGGATTTTACAGCTAAATCTGGTCTTCCCACATCTCCAATAAAAAGGGTGTCTCCTGTAAATACGCAGTTTTCTTTCCCCTCTTTATCTAATAATAAGTAACTAGAAGATTCCATAGTATGCCCAGGCGTGTGCAATAGTTTTAGCGTTAATTCACCAACTGTGAATTCTTCACCATCTGCAGCAACGTGAAAATCAAAATCAGCTTTTGCATTGGGTCCAAAAACAATTGTAGCACCCGTTTTTTTAGCTAAATCAACATGCCCGGACACAAAGTCAGCGTGAAAGTGCGTCAAGAAAACGTACTTAATTGTAGCACCATCTTTTTCCGCTCTTTCAATATATGGTGAAGTTTCGCGCAATGGATCAATGATTATAGCCTCTCCTTGCGATTGGATGTAATAAGCAGCTTCGGCTAAACATCCAGTATATATTTGTTCTATTTTCATATTCTCTTAATTCTTAAGCAAAGATAAAGCATTGCGTTAAATTATACTGTAACTAAAGTTACAAATTACTGTTATTCTGTAAAGCAATTCGTTTGCAAATTCTTTCAAAGTCCATTGCTTTATCTTCATCTAAACATTCTAAAGCCTTATTGACTTCGGCAAACATTAACTCTTTTCCAATTGTTTCAGATAATCCACTGTTAAAAATAATATCCCTTACCGGTCCTATTGCTCCAGCAACCGCAAAGTAGATTTCTTTTTTGCAAAGCTCTTTTATCGTCTTATCAAGCATATGAACAGCACTTGAGTCCATGTGGTTAATAGCTTCGGCATTTAATATTACCAGTTTTAGGGTAGGACCTTTTTTTGCAATCATATCATTTAATTGGTCCTTAAAATAATTGGTGTTAGCAAAATAAAGTTGTCCATCAAAACGTAATATAAGAACCTCTTTTCGACCTTTTGTATTATCGAATCTTTCTACATTTTTGAAATAATTCGTTCCTTCAATTCTCGCACATTCAGCAATGTGAGGTCGCGTACTTCTAAAAATCAAGAACCCCAAGGATAGAATTACTCCAACAATAATTCCTTCTTTGATGCCGATGGTTAACGTTACAGCAAATGTTCCCAAGAGCATAATTAAATCGTCCTTCTTGTATTTCCATAGTTTGACGGGGTATTTAATGTTAATGAGACCCATTACAGCAACGATGATAATCCCACCTAAAACGGCTTTTGGCAAATAATAAAACATTGGAGTTAGGAATAGTAATGTTAATGCTACCAACCCAGCTGCTATAAAAAAAGACATTCCCGTTTTTGCTCCGGATTGATCATTTACAGCGGTTCGAGAAAAGCCTCCTGTAGATGGATAGCTCTTAAAAATAGAGCCTACAATATTACTTAGCCCAAGTGCAATTAGTTCTTGATTAGCATCTACTTTATAATCATTGTGTTTATCTTCAATTGCTTTGGCCTGAGAAATAGCCTCCATAAATGCAATTAAAGATAAGGTGAGGGCTAAGGGTAACAAGTCCTTAAAATAATTTTGGGAAAAATCAGGGATTGAAGGACTTGGAAGTCCAGTAGGAATAGCTCCAATAATATTTACTCCATGTAAATCCAGATGAAAAAATGGAACAACTAATATACTGAGTATAACTACAGTTAAGGATGCAGGAATTTTCTTTAAATATTTTTTTAAGAATATAATTATAAGAATAGTCGCTATTCCTAGGCAAAGAGTAATTAGATTAGTTGAGTTGAGAGCTGTTCCTGTGTCATACAATAAAGAATGCGCTTGATTGCTTCTGGGAATTTCTATTCCGAAAATGTGTTTCAACTGGTTTAGACCAATAATAATTGCCGCAGCAGAAGTGAATCCACTAATTACGGGTTTCGATAAAAAGTTGACCAAAAAACCAAGTTTAAAAATCCCAAAAGTCAATTGCATAAGCCCCATAAGAAATGCTAACATAATTGCAGCCGCTATATAGTTGTCAGGGTTAACGGTTGCAATCGATGTTATTCCAGCAGCAACAATTAAGGAGTCCATTGCGGTAGGCCCCACCGACAATTGACGAGAAGTTCCAAAAATAGCATAGATGACTTGCGGAGTCATGGCTGTATATAACCCATAAATGGGAGGAAGACCCGCAATCATAGCATAGGCAATACCTTGCGGAATAAGCATTACGCCAACAGTAAGTCCAGCTGATAAGTCACCAGATAAAGCTGCTTTATTATAGTTTGGCAGCCACGATAGGATAGGTATGTATTTTTTTATTAGATTCACTTATTGTAAGAACGAAGTTAATGGTAATATTGGCAAATTAAAAACAAAAGTATCCTGCTTTATTGAAGTCATAAGCAACTATTGTAACCTAGAATTCAAGTACTTCAATTCTACTGCGATGCAACTTAATCTTTTTTTCATTCTCAAGTTGCTTTAAAAGTCGAGAAATTACTACTCTTGAAGTATTTAAGTTATGTGCAATTTGTTGGTGCGTATTTTCAATGTTTCTGGATCCAATCAGTTTGACTTTATCTGTTAAAAATTTATATAGCCTTTGGTCCATTTTCATGAAGGCTAAGGTGTCGATGGTTTCTAACATTTCTTCTAAGCGAATATTGTAGCTTTCAAAGACAAAGTTTTTCCAGGTTTTGTATTTACAAATCCATTCCTCCATTTTTTGGACAGGTATTAACACCATTTCGGTATCTTCAACAATGATAGCTTTAATTTCACTTTTTTTATTGCCAATGCAACATGATAAAGAAAAAGCGCAAGTATCTCCAGTTTCTAAAAAATAGAGAAGTAATTCATTTCCATTGCTATCTTCACGTACAACTTTTATGGAGCCTTTAAATAGGAGAGGCATGTACCTGATAGAACTCCCTATTTCCATTAGTGTCTCTCCTCGTTTTAATGACTTGGTGAGCCCTACTTGAGTAATTTCAGTAATCAATTCTTCTTCAAATAAAAAGCCGTAGCTTTCTTTCAATTGCTCTATCATTTAATTTTTGTTTAGTATAGTACCTTCATAGTGGAAGAATAAATTAGCCCAAATTATTTTTGAAAGAGCGTATAAATAGGGGCCTAAAATAATAATTGCTCCTATAATTATACCCAATAATAATTCTGCAGAATATTCTGGATATAATACTGCTGTTGCTACCCATATTGTCACAAACAACGCTACGCCTAATGCGTAAGAGACAAACATCGCTCCGAAATAAAATCCAGGTTCACGAGAGTATTTTAATGCACAACAGTCACATTTTTCCCTAATGTTCCCTGCTTTTTTAAAATTGTAAACATTCCTAGATTCTAAAAACTCCCCTTTATGACACCTCGGGCACGTGAAATTCAAAATACTGTAGAGTCTTGTTTTTTTTAGCATTGAGCTGATTTAGTAATCAAATATAGGCAACAATTTTGTTTGCGAATATAACAAATGTTACATTTGGTAATTCTATATTCATAGCTTAATGACAGTAAAACCAAAGAAACATTTAGGGCAACATTTTTTAAAAGATGAAAGTATTTGTTTTGATATTGCTGCTGCATTAACCAATCATGGTGATTATAAGGAGGTTATAGAGGTCGGACCGGGTACGGGAGCTTTAACGAAGTTCTTAATTGAAAACAAAAATTTTAAAACTACCGTTGTTGAAGTCGATAGAGAATCTGTCGTTTATCTAAACGCAAATTTCCAGGGATTAGAAGTGCTTGAGGAAGATTTTTTAAACATGGATTTTTCCAAGTTTAAGTCTGAAAAGTTAGCCGTGGTAGGTAATTTTCCTTACAATATTTCCTCTCAAATATTGTTTAAAGTATTGGAAGAAAAAGATCGTGTAACTGAAGTTGTAGGGATGTTTCAAAAAGAAGTGGCTGAAAGAATTGCTGAGCCACCAGGAACTAAAAGGTATGGCATTTTGAGTGTGCTACTCCAAGCGTTTTATGATATCGAATATTTATTTACAGTAAATGAAGATGTTTTTGATCCACCACCAAAGGTTAAATCGGGAGTTATTCGATTAATACGAAATGATGTAAAAAAATTGTCGTGTGATGAAAAAGACTTTAAAAGGGTAATAAAGATGGCTTTTAACCAACGTCGAAAAACGTTAAGAAACTCGTTAAAACAACTTTTAGGTGATATGGACACTTCCGATCCAATTTTTAAAGAGCGTCCAGAACAATTGGGCGTTGAGCAATTTGTTGACCTAACAAAACGAATTTTTGGTTAATAGCTTGTTTTGCTGAACGTAGTCGAAGTTGGATTGTTCGTTTTTTTGACTCCGTTCAAGATTACATCTTCATTTTCCAGTGTTATATTGGTGAAAAACTGTATTTTCGCAGCCAATCAACTAAAAAGTAATCACTACCTAATGGACTCTGAGAGGCATGAACTTCGAATTAACAAAAGAGCTATTACAAGAGTTTTCGGATGCAGCAGCTAATCGGAATCGAGATTTTATTGTTGAAAAAATTCAAGATGTTCATCCTGCGGATATTGCTGAAATTCTAGATAGGGTAGATTTAATCCAAGCACAATTTATTTATTCACTGCTAGAGGAGGAAGTTGCCTCTGCTGTTTTAGTAGAATTAGAAGAAGATGTAAGAGATGAATTCCTGAAGTCATTTACAATTCAGGAAATTGCGGGCCAGATCGAGAATATGGATTCCGATGATGCAGTAGATTTAATTCAGGATTTACCAGATGAGAGAAAAGAAGAGGTTCTTTCTCGATTGGAAGATGCAGAGCAAGCTAGTGATATTGTATCGTTATTAAGTTATCCTGAAGATACTGCAGGGGGTTTAATGGCCAAAGAATATATAAAGGCCAACATCAATTGGACTGTAGAAGAGTGTCTGGAGGAAATGCGTTCGCAAGCGGAGGAAATTGATTATGTGTACACTATTTATGTAGTGGATAATCAAAATAAATTAATAGGAACGTTATCACTAAAAACATTTTTATACGCAGGTAATAATACTAAGGTATCTGATTTGTTTAAAGAAGAGCCAATATCAGTTAAAACAGATACTCCTGATGAAGAAGTTGCTAATATGATGGAAAAGTATGATTTGGTAGCAATACCGGTATTAAATCAGGCAAATGTATTAGTAGGGCGAATTACAATTGATGATATAGTTGATGTAATAAAAGAGGACGCTGAAAAAGATTTTCAACTTGCAAGTGGTATTTCTGAAAACGTTGAATCTAAAGATTCTATTTGGCTTCTGACCAGAGCAAGGTTACCATGGTTATTAATTGGTTTAGTTGGAGGAATATTTGGAGCAGTTGTTATAAAATCATTTGAATATGAATTGGTAGAATTCCCTGTTTTAGCTTTTTTCATTCCACTAATCGCGGCAATGGCTGGAAATGTAGGAGTTCAATCTTCCGCAATCATTGTTCAAGGATTAGCGAATAATTCGCTTTCGTATGGTTCTACATTTTCTAAAGTTGTTAAAGAGGTTGGAGTTGCTTTAATAAATGGTGCTGTGCTCTCCAGCTTGATATTTATATATAATATAGCGTTTGGAGAGGCATGGGAGCTATGTTTTACGGTTAGTTTATCCCTGTTTGTTGTTATTATTTTTGCTGGAATTTTCGGAACGCTAATTCCATTGGTTTTGAATAGGTATAATATTGACCCAGCATTAGCAACAGGGCCATTTATTACTACGATTAATGATGTTGTTGGGCTGCTTCTATACTTTACTATAGGTTGGTTGATTTATTTTTAGGAATCACTTATCCTCAAAATTAGCCATTAAGATTTCCATTTGTTTCCTTTCATGTATCTGTAATTATTCATTTACGCTTATATATTATCTTTGAAATATGACAAAAAAAGGGTTTTATTGGTTGTTTCAAATATCTGGGTGGGGGTTCTTAATTTTTTTGGGATTACTACAAGAGTTTCAGTCCGAGAATTCGATAGCTCTGAGGTCGTTGATTCAATCTTTAATTGTTTTTTGCTTAGGAATAGGTATAAGTCACTTATATAGATACTTTATTATACATCGTGATTGGTTAAGTAATAATGTAGTAAAAGCGATACCCCGAATCATTTTTGCTTCTATTGCCATAGGCGCTATATTTTATGGAATAGAAATTATTATGGTGTATGTTAAAGAGACTGCAGGAATAGGTGGAGAAAAAGATACCCTGTCAAGGTTTTTTGGAGGAAGAGATGAGAATATGTCTACTAGCTTTGTGGGCTTGCGGCTCACTTTAGCTATTATTAATAATGCCTTATTGTTCTTTATTTGGTCTGTCATTTACTTTGGCTACCACTTTTTCGAAAGGTCACGACAACAAGAAATTGAACGCCTTCAATGGGCAGCATCTATTAATGAAACAGAATTGAATAATTTAAAGGCTCAATTAAACCCGCATTTTATGTTCAACGCGATGAATAGTATTCGAGCATTAGTAGAAGAGGACCCGATATTATGTAAAAAGGCAATTACTCAATTATCGAATCTATTGAGAAATACTTTGCAGACGGGAAAAAGGAAGTTGGTTCTGATTGAAGAAGAAATGAAAATTGTACAAGATTATTTAGCACTGGAAAAAATTAGATATGAAGAGCGATTAAATATTGAAATCCAATTAGAAGACGGAATTGAAAAGTGTCTTGTACCTCCCTTGCTCCTGCAAACGCTGGTAGAAAACGCTATTAAGCATGGTGTCAGTATGATAAGAAAAGGAGGGACTTTGAGAATTGTTGGAGTGTTTAAAGGAGATGAGCTGCACATTACAATTTTAAATGACGGAAAATACAATCCTAAGCCTACTGAAGGAGTTGGTATTGGTCTTAAAAATTCAACAAAAAGATTGGAAATTTTATATGGTGATAAAGGTAGCATTGATATCAATAATGTAGGTAACCGTGTGGAGACAACAGTGATTATTCCAAAGGAAAAAATTAATAGACTTTAAATATTAGGGTATGAGAGCAATTATTATAGATGATGAAAGATTGGCAAGAAAAGAATTAAAATCTTTGTTAAAAGATTATCATGAGATTGAAATTATTGATGAATGTGCCAGCCCAGAAGAAGCGTTAAAAAGTATAGAGAAACACAATCCAGACTTATTGTTTTTAGATATTCAAATGCCAGAAAAAACAGGGTTTGATCTTTTGCAAGAGCTGGATAAATCACCTAAAGTGGTGTTTGTAACAGCCTTTGATGAGTATGCTGTAAAAGCATTCGAAGTAAACGCTCTAGACTACCTGATGAAACCAGTTGATCCGGAAAGGTTGAAAGAAACAATGGCTAAGGTATTGTCTGAAGATATTGAAGATGAAGAATTGTATGATGTTCCAGATAGAGGAATTTTGTCATCAAATGATCAAATTTTTATTAAAGATGGAGAGAAATGTTGGTTCATACATTTAAAAGATGTTAGAATGTTTGAGTCTGAAGGTAATTACGTTCGAATCTATTTTGAAACATTTAAACCCCTAGTATTAAAATCGCTAAATGGGCTTGAAGAAAGATTGGATCAGAAATTGTTTTTCAGGGCGAATAGAAAATATATTATTAATTTAAAATGGGTTTCTCACATCGAAAACTGGTTTAATGGTGGCCTTCAGGTAGTTTTGAAAGATGGCGAAAAAGTAGAAATTTCGAGAAGACAAGCGGTGAAATTTAAAGCATTAATGAGTCTTTAGTGTGTTGGTCGAGATGTTTAGCTAGTTGGTCGCATCCTATTTAGTTTTTGTAGAAAATTGTGCCCAAGGCTTAGTTTAAATAGCGATATTAGCATTCTAATTAAACTTAACCCCAATAATGGAAACTTTTATAACATCTGCAACAGATACGACACCATTCTTAAAGCTTGATGCTGAGTTAGGGGAGTTTGTTATCGAGGGAAAGTCTATTCCTAGTGATGCAGAAGGTTTCTATGGTCCTGTTTTACATTGGCTAAATGAATATGTGGATAAACCAAATCTGAAAACGACACTCGTTTTAAAATTAGACTACTTTAATATTTCGTCATCAAAGAGAATTCTTTTCATTTTTTATAAGTTAAATGAGCTTATAGATGCCGGTAATCAGGTTAATGTTAAGTGGTATTTCCACGAAGGTGAAGACGATATGCATGAGGTAGGACAGGATTTTGCATTTATGGTAAATATCCCGTTTGAATTTATTGAATATTCTCACTACGAATCTTTAGCGGGATAATCTAAGGTTATCTCTTTCTCTTTTTTATTCAATCCAAATCACTTTTCGAAGAGTTATACACATTCGTCTTATTCAGATTGATGCAACTAAGCTTAGCGTTGATATGAATACCTCAAAATATAATCTGAATAGAATTTAAAGCATTGGAATATGCTGAAAAAGTTGAAAGAAAAGAGGTGTAAAAGTAAAAAGTCAAAAATTCGGGAAGCTATTTGACTTGGGTATGTTACATTTGCAGAAAATTTCATTGAATGCGAACAGTAGCAAAAATTGAACATCCTAAAATGGACATAAGTATTTATTTACGTGAAAATAAATACATTGTTAAAATCGTTATGGATCAGTATGAACAAGTTTATCGAATTAATGCAACTGATGTAACTGGAATGGATGATATGAAAGCCATGGTTAGTGGAGATTTCTTATCTACGGTCTATATGCGTTTTGTAGAAATGAGTAAGGATTTAAAAAATGCATTTAATAATATCAATACATTATCATGAAGAATAAAGGATCATTAATAGTAAATAGCATACTAGGGCTAGCAATAATTATATTATTTGTTCTGCAGTTTTCTGGAGATACTAAATCAAATGTTACGAATACTATAGAAGAAGATAAAGTTGAAACTGCATCAGTGGTTAAGAAACATACCGCAGATTCAAATAGGGTTGGATTAACAATAGGTTATGTAAATAGTGATACGGTAACAGTAAATTATTTATTTAGTAAGCAACTAAATGCTGATTTGATGGCAAAGCAATCTTCAGCTGAAAACAAGCTAAGAAAGGAAGCTGAGAAACTGCAGGCGGATGCACAAAAATTTCAACAAGGAGCACCAATTATGGGGCGTGAAGAACTAGAAAGAACACAAGCAGAACTGATGCAAAGACAGGAAGAACTTCAAATGATGGAGTATGAACTTAGCCAAAAGTTACAAGATAAAGGTTATAAAGCAAATTACGATTATATTATGGCTACCGATAAGTACCTACAGAAAATTGGAAAAGAATTGGGCTACGATTATATTTTCGGATACAGAACAGGTGATTTAGTAATGTATGCGAATCCTGATTTTGACATTACAAAGCAAGTTATTGAATTATTAAATAATGAATACCGTGCCGATAAAATGGCTGACTAGATGTTAATAGCTCAACAAAAATTAAAAGAAAACATAGCAGAGTATATTCTGTATATGTGGCAAGTCGAAGATATGATTCGCGCTTGTAATTTAGATATTGATGTAATTCAAGAAAGAATTGTCAACTCAATGGTGGATGACGAAGCTATTCGAAAAGAGATTAGAGTTTGGTACGCAGACTTAATTTCTAAAATGAAACTTGAAGGCAAAGAAAAAAATGGTCATTTAAGAGATCTGGATGATTTGTTTATTGAGATAAACTATTTACATGGCACTTTAATTGGCCTTTTGGGTGATGAAAAATACAAAAGTATTTATCAAACCGCAATGCCTTTAATGGAGGATTTTAAAAAAAGAGCAAACACAAATAATATTACAGAGATAGAGATTTGTTTTAATGGGCTATATGCTAAACTAATGTTACGATTGCAAAATAAGCCTATAACACCTGAAACTGAAGAAGCTTTCAACGCATTTGCTCAGGTGTTGGGTTACCTATCTGTAAAATATAAGTTAATGAAAGAAGGAAAATTAGTTTAAAAATTCTTCCGTTTTCATATTTCATTTTTGTAATGTTTATGTTTTCTCTAGTATCTTTGTCGTAGATGCAAGAAGTTGACGAAACATATTACCCCCCTAAACCCGAGATAGAAGAACGGTCCAAAACGAACATTAATAAGTCATTATTGAGTTTGGGGCTATTTATTTTGATGTTTTATTTTTTGATAGATGACCTTCAAGTTTTATTTCTCGTTGTACTTATTTTGTTTATTCACGAGATGGGGCACTTTATTGCTATGAAAGTTTTTGGGTATAATGGTGTAAATATGTTTTTTATACCATTAATTGGAGCTATGGTGACGGGTGAAAAAGAGAGGATATCGCAATCGCAAAGAGCTATAATTATACTTGCTGGGCCTGTGCCTGGAGTGTTGATTGGTTGTGGAATAATTGCATATGCTCAAACCATTGGCCATACCGGAGCAGCTGTTGCAGGTTTTATGTTTTTGTTAATTAATATCCTTAACATGCTTCCGTTAGACCCGCTTGATGGAGGGAAACTAATAGAAACACTTTTCTTTTCTTCAAATGAAAGAATTAAGCAAGTGTTTTTAATTGCCTCAGTTGTATTTATGGTTGTAGCTGGCGTATTTTTTCAAATGTACTTATTAGCGTTTTTAGGTTTATATATGTCGTTAAGAATTAAAATGCTTAAAACCTTATCTGAACTAAGGAAGAAAATAAGTGTATATAAAATTCCGTTGATTAGAACATATGATGAATTGACAGATAAGGAATATTGGACAATTCGAAAAGAATATATACTGAGTTCTAGGCTAAACAAAATGATAGACCCAAATGAATATGTGGAATCTCAATTTGAGGATAGGATCGCTATTTCAGTTAGAAATGTTTTGATTACACCTATTGAAAAAGATATATCTGCCGCAGGTAAATTGTTTTTATTATTGCTATGGGCAGCCAGTCTTATTTTACCAGTTTTATATGCATTGCCTTATTTAGCGGAAATAATTCTAAAATTTAGTTAGGCTTGAATGTAATAGACTTCATAGAGAGACATAAATTTGGCATATTAGGAACAATTGCTTTGCATATAGTTGTATTTGTTTGGCTCAATATTCAGATTGTGGAGTACGGTGTTTATGAGCCGAAAAATAAAATTGTAGCCGTATTAGATTATACGAATGAGGATGAACAGCCTCAAGATGAACCAGCGGAAGTTTTAGATGAAAATGGAAACCCAATTGAGAGTAACTTACTAAATGTTGCTGCTAATGCGAATCAAGAAAAGACTACGTACACAGATGAGAATTTTAGTAAAAATCAAGCAGATAAAGACGTTTGGGAGGAGTTAAAGCGAATGGAAGCAGAGGAATATAATCGCATCAACGAAAATAAAGATACGCCAACAGATAATCCCGAAGATAATAAGGATAAAACGATTGATGAGAATTTAGTGAATGCTGACGCAGAGAAAAACGATGATGCTGCATATGGTGCAGATGTGAAAGCTATCGCTTCTTATTTTTTAGAAGGGAGATCTACCAGGAGTGAAAGTGTTCCTTCCTATAAATGTAGGGTAGAAGGAGTCGTTGTAATTGATATTAAGGTCAATCAAAAGGGAGGTGTGATTGCACGAAGCATTAACGAGGGGAAAACCAATACCCAAAATGATTGTCTTCGTACGGAAGCTTTAAATTATTCTAAAAAGTGGCGTTTCACACAAGACTTTGATGATTCCATGCGTAAAAATGGCTGGATTAAATTTACATATGTAGCACAATAAATTATTACCCCAATTTTATTTAACTTTTACTTGTGATATGTATCGGCATTCACTAAGTTATAGCTAGTCTTCACTAAGTCGTTCTTTAATACAAGATACGCTATCAATACATTTGAATCAATAAACTTTGTTTCACTAAAAAATGTATTATGAAAAATTCAATAATAATAATTGCCCTATTTATCAGCCCATCTCTTTTTGGAATTGAAAATGAAAAAATAATAACGTCTAAAGTTAAAAGTGCGACTGTATTTTTGAAAGGGGCGCAAGTATTCAGACAAGGAAGGACTTCCTTAAAGCCTGGGACGAATAAAATAATATTCGATGATGTGTCTCCTTATTTAAACCCAAAGAGTATTCAGGCTTCGGCATCCAATGGAGCATTAATTTTGGACGTAAAGCATACAATTTTTTATAAAGAGCCGAAAGCTCAAAAACCACAAATTATTCCCGAAAGAATTCAAAAAGAGATTAATGGTTTAAATGATTCAATTCTAATTAAGCAGTATGAATTGAATATGGTGACCACACTAAAAAATAACTTTCTCAACGAAAAGAAACTCATTATTAATAATAAGGTGATGCGGGGAGAAGGAAGAAATGATTCACTTGAAGTGTTGATAAAAGCGGTTAACTTTTACCGAGAGAGATTAGAAGAAATTGAGGTTAAATTATTTAAGGTTAAAGTTAAGGAGCATAAGCTTTCAAATAACTTTAATAAAATGAAAGAGCGATTGGCAGAGTTGAAGCGCTACAATCATAATGTAGCACAACCGGTTGTATCGAAAAGAAAGATTCATCGAGTAGTGGTTACCGTAAATAGTGAAGTTGCAGCTTCTTCAACGATAAAGGTTAATTATCTTGTTGATAATGCTGGATGGCATCCTTCTTATGATTTGAGAGCGAGTGGAAAAGAGGAAATGAGCCTAACTTATAAAGCTACAGTGTTTCAAAAAACAGGAGAAAACTGGGATAATATCAAATTGACTTTATCTACTTATAATCAAAATTGCAGTTTCACGATTCCTACATTGCCGACATGGAATTTATTTGATAAGAAAACACGGATTCCAAAGCATCAACCATTTAGTTCTGGTTACATGTCTTTAGATACGGTGATGATTATGTCTAACGCAAATATTCCACAAGAAGCGCGTTTTGATAATGGTAAATTACAGTTGGGACAAGCAACACCTGTTGATGATTTTTTGGCGGCACTTTCCAATAATCAAATGCAATCAGCATTAAATAATATTGAATTTAACATTGTGCAGCGATACTCTATCCAACCAGATGGTCAGGAAGTACTGATGGTAGTGAAAAACGAAAAGTTAAAATCAAATTTCGAATATTTTGGAATTCCGAAAATCAATACAGACGCTTTTTTGCTGGCGAAAATTACAGATTGGGAAGATATGAACTTACTACATGCCAAGGCAAATATCTATTTCAATAATACGTATGTAGGAGAAACCTATTTAAATCCAAATGTGTTGACAGATACACTACAGATTTCTTTAGCTAGAGAAAAAGGGATTGTTACTTCTCGAAAAAAGGTAAGCGATGACGATAAGAAAAACGCATCCGGTAAAAAAGTGTCACGCGAAATTACAATTGAGTTAGTTGTAAAAAACAATAAAAACGAGACTGTAAATATGCAGTTAAAAGATCAAGTTCCAATTTCTAAGCAAAAAGGAGTTACAGTTAAATCAATTGATTTAGACCATGCTGAATTAGATGATAATACGGGAATGTTAACTTGGAATTTACAACTCAAGCCAAATGAAACAAAAATCATTTCATTTACTTATAAAGTGGAATACAATAAAGACATGGACGTGTTGTAAAATTAGGTTCGGACATTCCGACAGGATTGCCTAAGGCAAAGAGTGGAGAAATTTTCATAAGCGTAATTTGAAAGAAGGTTTCTCCACTACTTTATAAATGACCTTCTACCTAGCTCATAGAGCGCTTAGGTGAATAATACTTTTGTTTCGCATACCAAAGAGCTATATTTACCGTTCTGAATTATAATAGTAGCAGTATGAAAGTAAAATTTATTTTAGCCATAGTCTTTTGTTCCTTACTGTTTTTAAGTTCTTGTTCTACCACAAAAAAGTGTGATGGTAGTAAGGGGGTTAAAACAAATATGGGAACAATGTGATAAACATATACCCGTTTAAAACTACTTGATAATCAAGCGTTAATTGCTTGGTACTTCCTTAATTTGCTGGTTGCTATGAAAAGATGGGTTTTCTTACTACTTCCGTTAATAATTTTTATTATTCCTTCCTGCTCTGGGGAAGTAAAGAAGGAAGTTGTTTTAGAAATTCCTCCAGAACCTGTTACAAAAATTGATTTGCATTCTATGTGGGTTGATTCGGTTTATAACACCCTTACACTTGAAGAACAAATTGGTCAATTAATCTGGATTGAGGTGGCTGACTTGAATGATTCAATCACAGAGATTCAAAAAGAATTTCCTGTAGGGGCTATTATCTCCAATTCTAAAAAGCATAATTACTTTCAATTCTTTAATAAGTTAGATTCTATCAGAACTCCAGTGTTGTTAGGTACAAATCAATGGCAATTACCTTATACATTTGAAAACAATGCATGGAGTCAAAATGAGTTTCTGTCTACACAGAATGGTCACCTTCTATCTTCCATTTACGATTCTACAGTTCACTATATGCATGACTTAAATATGCATTTAGTCATGAATACTGGAGATAGTGTCTTTTATTCTAACCTGAAATTGCTAGATGGTTTTCAAAGCAGAATGGATAGTATAATTCAGCATCTGTCCGACAGTAATATATTATCAGTGCTGTATAATGCGGATAATTGTACAGATACCAATAGTGAAGTAAGTGAATTGATTTATACATCTAAAATTATTGTTGCTTTTAACAACCAAATTCAGAAAGCTGATTCTAGTTCAGGACAACTTATAATTCGCGGTCAAAAATTTAATGAATCAGAAAATAAATACGATTCTATTATTAATGTGTTAAAAGCAGGAGAGGAACTTGTATTACTAAAAAATATTAATGGCGCAAATTTCAAACAACTTCAAGAAACAATTAAACATGCCATGTCGAATAATATTTTTCATACAGAAGTTATAGAAGTAAATGTTCGAAAAGCACTAGCACTTAAAGAATGGTTGGGTTTAACGGAAGTGTTTAAGATGAATGAAGAACACTTTGATAAAAAGCATATTGTCTCTTTGCGCTCACAGCAATACCAATTGAAGCATAGTAGTCAGATTTTATTGAAGAATGATAAGAAACTAATTCCACTAAATGACTGGAGTAATACAGATTTTACATGGGTGAAAATTGGGAAAAAGAAGTTAAATCACTTTACAAAAGCTATCAGAAACTATGCTGATATTACTGCTTCTACAACAACTGTGAAAGGACTTTCTGTAGACAGTAGTAGTAGTCCACTGATAATTGTTTTAAATGAGCAGCTTGATTCTGTTTCGGGAGAATTGTTCGCGGATAAAGTAAACTTATATGCTGGAAAGCAACAACTTGTAATTGTAAACTTCCAGTATATAGAGAACTTAAAATATTTTAACACCATCCCTTGTCTTATTCATGTTTGGAATGCTGATCAACAAAGTCAAGAGTTAGCGGCACAGGCTATTTTTGGAGGAAACCCTATAAATGGAAAATTGGCATTTGATGTTGGTGATTTTAGGGCTAAATATGGGTTAACAAGTCCTAAAACAAGATTGGCCTATGCTATTCCGGAAGCAGCGGGGTTCAATCGAGACTCTCTTAAGAAAGTAGGTCGAATAGCTAAGGAAGCTGTCTACAATCAGGTTACTCCGGGCTGTCAAGTTTTTGCAGCACGCAATGGAAAAGTAATCTATCATCAAACGTTTGGCTATCATACATACGAAAGAGATAAATTAGTTAGTAAACAAGATGTATATGATGTTGCATCTGTTACTAAAATTGCTGCAACTACTATTTGTGGAATGAAGATGTATGATGAAGGACTGTATAAAATTTCTGATTCGTTAAAAGACCATTTACCCGATAGTCTTACCGAAACATTAGGCTACAAAAGTCGAATGTCGAATACAACTTTTAAGGAGCTATTTACACACACAAGTGGCTTGCCTTCGGGCTTGCCAATATATAAGTTCATAGCATATATAGATAGTGTTATCGGAAAATTTGATAGGTATTATTGCGATGAATCAGACGGTTATTATTGCGTTGAGGTTGCTAAAGATTTTTATTTAGACTCTACCTATTTAGATAGTATGTGGATTTCGATGAATAGAATCTGGCCTGGAGAAAAAAAATATAAATACAGTGATGCCAACATGAATATGCTGTACCAATTATTTCGGTCCAAATTAAAAGAAACATCATTCGATAGATATATGGCAAATCAGTTTTACCATCCATTAAAACTACGAACAACGGGTTATTTACCCTTACAATATTTAGATACGTTAATTCATCCAATAACGCCAACAGAGTTTGATACGTTTTGGCGTTATCAATTACTGAAAGGACATGTTCATGATCCAAATGCGGCTCTTTATGGTGGAGTTGCAGGTAATGCAGGTATCTTCTCAAATGCGAATGATTTGGGCGTTTTGTTTCAAATGATAATGAATAAAGGGTCTTATGGAGGGAAACAATATTTAACCCCGCAAACAATAAATAAATTTATAAGTCAGCAAGTAGGCAGTCATAGGGGTTTAGGGTTTAATAAACCAACTTATGAAAGTGTTAGCACGGTAGCCCCAGATTGCCCAACAACAGCATTTGGTCATACAGGGTTTACAGGTATTTGTGTTTGGGCAGATCCCGAAAACGACTTGCTCTTTGTATTTGTAAGTAATAGGGTTCACCCAGACCCATCGAATAAAAAAATAGTTACCGAAAAAATTCGTAATAGATTACATCAAGTTTTTTATGATCAATTAAAATATAATGGGGTTTATAAAAACAAAAAACACCCGAAGGGTTATATAAAAGAACCTGTTTTATAGCGCGTAACCAAGTAATAAATACGCGTTATACTGTTTTAAAACAATTCACTGTGAATTTTAATTGGAACAGCCCAATTCTTGGTAGGTAATAAACTCTACATTTGAGTAGAATAATTGAAGCGTTAATCTTATGAGAATAATATCGAGTATAATTTTACTTTTTACCCTTACAACAGTCGTTAGTCAAGGTAATCATCCGGAAGGGCTCTTAAAAATTGAAAAAGTAATAACCTATTGGGATATTGACAGCACAATTGTTAGAAGTATGGGGTTCTATAACAAAAGTGGTTATGGATCGGTAGGTCAGAGAACCGGTCTTTGGCGGTTTTGGAATAACAAAGGGATAATTGAAGAAACGGTATTTTATTGGATGGGCTTTAAGCATGGAAAAACGCAGCAGTTTTATCCAAATGGAAAGTTATTGGTTGAAGGATATTACTATTTAGGAATCGAAGATTCCTTATTTAAGGCTTATTATGATAATGGAAATCTTGCAGAAAAAGGCAATTATGCTGGTATTCCAGATGTTTTTTTAGAAGATACAGCCAATGCTAATTGGGCAATGAAATTAGATCAATTTGAAGCAGTTAAAATTGGTAAATGGGAATATTTCTTTGAAAATGGAATGCCTATGATGGTGACCAACCATAAAGAAAATGATTCAACCGAATACATGTTGGAATATTATGACACTTCTGGAACTGCAACTGTTACAGGAGGAATGGGGTATATAATAAATAAGTACTCTACCGGAAAACCAAAAGAAGAAGCGCATTATAAGAATGGATTAAAAGACGGTGTTTTTAAAGAATGGAATGCAAACGGGATGCTTAAAACAACGGGTGAATACAAAGATGGTAAAAGAACCGGGCCTTGGGAGTTTCGTTATTTCGTTACCGATCAGGTATATCAAGAAATAAACTACGACAATGGATTGAAGAAAGGATTTTTTAAAGAGTATTTGCCAGATAGCACATTGGTTTTAAAGGGCATGTACGACAAAGATTTAAAAAATGGTAAATGGGAATATTTCTTTGAAACAGGAGCAAAAGATATGACAGGAAATTTTGTAGATGATTTGCAAGATGGGAAATGGAGTTTTTGGTATCCAAATGGGCAATTGTATTACGAAGGTAATTTTATCAAAGGGGGTAAAGACGGGTTCTGGCAGTTCTTTTACAAAACTGGAGAAACTTGGAAAGAAGGAAGTTATAAAATAAATTTAAGAGAAGGGGAGTGGACAACCTGGTTTGAAAATGGACAAGAAGCTATGAAAGGAAGTTTCATCCATGATAAGGAAAATGGCGATTGGTCTGCATGGTTTGAAAATGGCCAGCTAAAAGACCAAGGGACTTATGATATGGCTAAAATGAAGGGAAATTGGAAAGGATGGTACCCAAACGGAAAGAAAAGATATGAAGGGCCTTATACCAATAATATGCGAGATGGTAAATGGTCTTTTTGGACAGATAAAGAAGTTTTAAAGGATGTGGGTAGTTTTAAAATCTTAAAAAGAAAAGGAGATATAACCTTTTCAGATGGTGATGGATATGATCAAAGCTTTAGGCACGGGCATTGGAAATCTTATAGTGATCTAGATGGGGAGTTAACTAGTGAGGGAGATTACTCTTACGGGAAGCAAGATGGAAAATGGGAATATTATTATCCAGGGGGAGTAATTGTAGCAACAGAAAATACATATGGTGATGGGATGTTAAATGGTGTTTCAAAAACATATACCAGAAGAGGAGATGTTCAAAATGAAATAGGTTATAAAAACAACAAGAAGCATGGCGCTATGAAGGTTTATAACCGAAAAGGGAAATTGATGCTGCATGTTGTATATAAAAATGGAGTACGTACAAAAAGTCTTGTGATGAGAGGCCAAGAAGCAAAGATAATGTATAAATATGGGCCAGGAGATAAGTCTAAGAAAAACAAATCAAAGAAAACCAAAGGATCGTCCATATTAAGGTAGGTCGGATTACACTTCAAAAATAATTGCTATATTTAACATAGATAATTATTTATGTAAGTCTATGATTAGATCCCTACTTTTACTTTTCCCCCTTATTATTTCTATTTGTTCATTTGCTCAAACAGCAACCTTGAAAGGCGTTGTTGTTGATGGGAATACAAATGAAACCTTAATTGGTGTTACTGTGGCTATAGTAGATGGGCCTGGAATTGTGACTAACCTTGATGGGGAATATTCTCTAAAAGTTTCTCCAGGGTCTTATGAGGTTGTATATAGATACGTTGGATATGATAATCAAAGCATAAACATCACGCTTGCTGATGGTGAGGTAAAAGAGTTGGATATAAAACTACAGGTTAATTCTAGTCAATTAAATGATGTAGTAATATCTGCTGGTAAGTTTGAGCAATCAATTGGAGACGTACCTGTGTCTATTGCAATTATAAAACCGCAATTAATGGAATCTAAAGCTACTGTTACTTGTGAGGCTATTTTAGATCAGGTTCCTGGAGTTCAAGTTTTGGAGAATCAAATTAGTATTCGTGGAGGAAGTGGGTTTAGTTATGGTTCTGGAAGCCGCGTATTATTGATGGTAGATGATATTCCAATGTTAGCAGGTGATGCAGGAGATATTAAATGGTCTTCACTTCCAATAGAGAATGTGGAACAGATTGAAGTAATTAAAGGGGCGTCGTCTGTCTTATACGGTTCGTCTGCGTTAAATGGGGTTGTGAATATTCGAACAGCTTACCCTAAAGCAGTTCCAATGACTAAAATAAATTTTTCTAATGGGTTTTATATGGCTGGATTTGGTGATCAAAAGGGCCGAAAACAAGATGGTGCCGATACCTTGTTTGACAGATCTAATCAGAAATGGTGGGATGGTGGAGGACCATATTACGTTACGGGTAATTTTTTACATTCTAGAAGAATCAAGGAAAACTTTGACTTCGTTGTTGGTGGAAATTTTTATACGAATGATGGTGTCAAACAGGGGGCAAATGAAAATAGATTTAGGTTTAATACGAATACCAGGTGGCGTTCTAAAAAACATGCTGGATTAAGTTATGGATTGAATTCAAACTATAATGAGGAAACGGGAAACCTGTTTTTTCTATGGCATAATTCCGATAGTGTATTGATACCGCAGGGAGGTACAGATACTGCTACTACAACATTAAGTGGATATCATTCTTATCGATTAAATATTGACCCATTTATTACTTTTATAGATTCCTCGGGAAGAAAACATTCCTTGAAAGGAAGGTTTTACAACACGACTAATAAAAACAATACAAATCAAGCATCCACTGCAAATTCATATTATACGGAATATCAATTTCAGCAGCAATATGATAATGGTGTCACATTTACAACAGGCCTGACAAACACATTTACCACTGTTGTTGCCGAATTGTATGGAGATCACATTTCTAATAATTTTGCTTTATTTACCCAAGGAGATTTAAAATGGAAACGATTTAATTTTACTGCAGGCTTAAGAGGTGAGTATTATAGAATTGATACTGTCAGTACATTAACAACATATTCGACTAAAACAGATACATTTTCAATTCCTATTAAACCTGTTTTTAGACTAGGAATAACCTATCAACTTGCGGAAGAGACATATTTACGCGCTTCTTATGGAGAAGGATATCGTTTTCCAACTATTGGAGAAAAATTTATAGCTACCAACGTGGGTGGATTAACGCTTTTCCCAAATGCAAATGTGGGCGCTGAAACGGGATGGAGTGCTGAATTGGGAATCAAGCAAGGGTTTAAAATCGGTAACTTTATGGGGTATTTAGATTTAGCTGGATTTATTACAGAATATGAAGATATGATGGAATTTACTTTCGGAACATACGATTCTACCGGAGCAGTTTGGAATGTGGATTCGCTTGGATATCCATCATTTAGTAATTATGGTTTTCAATCGCAAAATGTTGAAGATGCTAGAATTATTGGTGGTGAAATTTCTGTTGTAGGAAAAGGGAAAATAGGAAATGTTGATATTGGAATTCTTACTGGCTATACTTATATCCTTCCAAAAAGTATTAGGGCTGATTCAGCATATTTAGAAACGTTTAGTGATTATTATACTACTACAACAGATGCTAATGGTGTTGAAACCACAGTAGCTGACCCTGATGTCATCTTGAAATATAGAAATAGACATAACTTTAAATTGGATATTGAATTTACGTATAAGAAATTCGCAATAGGAATTAGTAATCGATACAATAGCTTTATGGAACAGGTAGATGAAACATTTACATCTTCGTTTTTAGGGAATCTTATTTTACCTGGTTATGGGGATTATAGAAATGCGCGAAGAATGGGAGATCATATAGTAGATTTGAGAGTAGCTTTGAATGCGTCTAAAAACGCCAAAGTTTCTTTCTTAATGAATAATGCGCTTAACAGAGAGTATTCTAATCGGCCTGGAAATGTTTTACCCCCAAGAACATTTCTAATACAGTATTCGTTTAATTTTTAATGAAATAGGCAGTTAAACAAAGTTATTTGATATTGATATATAACGGTTTAAACGTTATTTTTGCGCAATGAAAATTGCCATACTGGATAAAGTACACCCTTTAATTGAAGAGGAGCTCTCCGAGATGGGTTGGCAATGTGTCAATTTGTTTGAAGCGTCTAGAAAGGAGTTGAAACAAATAATTCATGCTTACCATGGCATTATTCTAAGAAGTAGAATCAAAATGGATGAAGACTTCTTAAAAGAAGCTGCATCATTACGGTTTATTGGTCGTCCTGGGGCAGGTTTAGAAAATGTTGATTTAGACTATTGTGAAGCTAATGGGATAACAGTATTTCGGTCGCCTGAAGGAAATAGAGATGCCGTTGCGGAACATACAATCGGAATGTTGCTGAGTTTGTTTAATAAGCTTAAAAAAGCAGATACTGAAGTAAGAAAAGGTGTTTGGTTACGAGAGGGAAATAGAGGTGTAGAATTGATGGGTAAAACTATTGGTATTATTGGATATGGATATATGGGCAGAGCATTTGCTCAAAGACTGCAAGGTTTTGGAGTTCAGGTTATTGCTTATGACAAATACCTTCAGGGTTTTGGAGATGAGAATGTCAAAGAAGTTAGTCTCCAAACTATATTCGAAGAGGCAGAGGTGGTAAGTTTGCATACACCGCTAACCCAAGAAACAATAGGTTTGGTAAATAGTGCGTTTTTAAAAGAATTCAAAAAGCCCATTTATTTTATCAATACAGCGCGAGGTCAATCAGTTGTTACAAAGGCAATTGTTGATGGAATTAAAGCACAAAGTATTTTAGGGGCATGCTTGGATGTTTCTGAATACGAGAGCTCTACTTTTACAAAATTAGAAACTGAAACTCTTCCAGAAGAGCTAGCTTACTTATACGGTTCAGATAGAGTAGTGTTGACACCGCATATTGCTGGTTGGACGTATGAAGCCAAGTTTAAAATGGCTGATTATTTAGTCAAAAAAATATTGGACGAGTTTAATTAGCCAAAACCAAATCTAGCATTGCTAATTCATAACTTTGCCATGGCACAACAGAATTTACATTGTGTTTAAGTAATTCTTTTCGAGTTGTTTCACCAATAGAAATTACACGTTGATCACTGATTGAATTTTCCGTATTAAAAAATGCTTCAACATTAGAAGGGCTTGTAAAAACGAGAATATCAGACTCTGGTAATTTAAAATCAAGTTTTTGAATCGTTTTGTAAACGATTAATTCGGTTACTTGTGTTTTAGGTAATTTTTTCTGAATTGTTCTTAAACTTTTATCAGAAACAGGAAAAAGTGCCGAGCCTTTTCCTAGTGCTTTTGCAAATCGTTTTGCAACTTTTTGTGTATTGCCTTTGCCTATGTAATCTGCTTTTGCATATTTTGCTAGAGCTTTTCCAGTAGCTTTTCCAATAACACCAAATTTAGTCCCATCCTTATAAGAGGGGTTATTTTCAAAAAATGCAGAAACAGCATTGCTAGAACTAAAAAAGATCCAATCAGATTCAGGTGTTTCTTTAAATGGAACAGGAACGATTTCAATTAATGATTCATCATGAAGTTTGTATCCTTTTGGTAAAAACCGCTTAAAATCACTATCCGATTTAAGCTCTCTAGAAATAAATACACGCTTACTTTCTTTTGCCTCAAGTAATTCTACTATTTCCTCAGCAGATGTGTTTTCTACATAGAGTCTTTTAGGAATTCCTTCCGAAGTTTCTGCTTGAGAAACCCAAGTTTTCATAATTCCATATTCTTCTTCACAGTAAACTCCCAAGGGCAATTGGCATCCGCCATCCAATAGATTTAATACTTTTCGTTCAATGTAAATACGCTTTTGAACGTCTCTATCGTTCATTTGTTGCAGTAGTTTGAACAATTCCGCATCATTTTCTCTTATTTGCAATCCAAGCACTCCTTGAGCTGGAGCCGGGATAAATTCTTTTGGGTCTAGCCTTACAACATGAAATTCCGAAAGATCTATTTTAAGTCTTGTGACTCCTGCTTTTGCTAGCATAATAGCATCGTAATCTCCTTCTCGCAATTTATTGATTCGAGTTGGAACGTTACCGCGTAGTTCCTTAATTTCTATATCAGACCGAAAAGCTAATAATTGTGATTTTCTTCTAGCAGAAGAAGTTCCAACAATTGCTTTTTCTTTCATAGAAAACCTTTTGCTTGAATTAACGGCTTCCTTTCTAATTAAAAGTAGCTCAGAAGGATCTTCTCTATCCGAGACAGCTGCAATAAGCAATCCTATAGGAGGGTTGGTTTCTAGGTCTTTATGAGAGTGAACCGCTAAATCAATCTTTTTATTTAGAAGTGCTTCTTCAATTTCTTTTGTGAAAAATCCTTTACCCTCCATTTTGTCAAAACTTAGGTCTTGAATTTTATCCCCTTGCGTTTGAATAATCTCTAACTGAACAATACAATCTAAATCTTCTAGTTGAGATTTTACTCTGTATGCTTGCCATAAAGCAAGGTCACTTCCGCGTGAGCCTATAATTACTTTTTTACTCATGCTCGGATTATTGTTGATTTTCAATTAGTATTTCTTTTGCCATTTTCATGGGAACACTAATGTATTTTTTCTCTAAATAAGAAACCACTTTATCTAATACTTCTTTAGATTCTCCATCGAGTTCATTTAACTCTTTGGCAAAAACTTCAGTAAAGGCTTTTTCTTTAATATCTTTTACTGTTTTTGGAACAGATTTCATCGCTATTTCAACTCTTCTCAGATGAAATGCTTTTTTGAAATCTTCAAAGTGTTCTTTTAATATTTTATCACACTTTGTAATTTCTTTTTCTCTCTCCTTAAGATTTTGTTCAGCAATAATTTTTAAATCTTCTACAGCGATTAATTGAACATTATGTTGCTTTGTTAACTGTCTATCAAAGTCATTCGGAACAGCAAGGTCAATAACAATTTTTCGAGAAGTATCATTATCTAATAATTTGCTATATACCTTTTCTGTAAATATTTTATTGGCAGATCCTGTGCAGCTTACAATAACATCAAAATCTCCTTTGTAATTATTTAAATCGGATAATGGTAAAGCAACTCCATTTACATTTCTAGCTAGCCATTCAGCCTTTTCCAAGGTTCTATTAAAAATAGTGAAGTTATTAAAACCATGCTTATCTAAAAAACGAAGCATGTTAGCGTTGGTTTTACCAGCCCCTACAACTAAAAATTTCGAATTACTATTTATATTGAGGCTTTTTAGCTTGTGGTAAGCTAACGAGACAACTGAAACGGGTTTAGTAGCTATGTCACTTTGCGTGTAAACTGCTTTAGCAGCGTTTATTGTTCTTTCAATAGCCATTCGAATAACATCTCCTGTAAGATTCATTTTTTTCGAATCTTCAAATGCTTTACGTAGTTGAGTAATGATTTCTCGTTCCCCAATAACCAACGAGTCTAATGATGAAGCTACATTGAATAAATGCAACACAACTTCTTTGCCTTGCAAAATAGAACAGTTTTCAGTTGCAAAACGTATTTGCTTGGAGTCCCATTCGGGATTAAATGCTTGAAAGAAATTAACTAAGTATCCACTAGTTAAATTTTCATTTGAGGTAAATACAAATTCTACTCTGTTGCAAGTAGAAAGATACATGAGCTCATTTATATTGGCATTTTGGCACAAAAAGTCAAGTCGGTCTTGTTTTTCCGTGTCTTCGACGTGAAATTTACCTATTTCATCTATCTCAGTAGTTTTGTGGGTAAATGCTATGACTTTTAAAGTATTCACAATCTCTATTGATTATGGCAAATGTGTTAAAGAATGTCTCTTTTTATGTCATATAAATGTCATAGAATTTTTAATTAGAACCTTTCTGAATAAATATTGTTTTTTCCGGATTTTTGTTATGTTTATTAAAGGGTAGGTCATAACTTGATTTAAAGTTTTTATTAGAGAAATGAAAGAGGTAACTATCGAATAAATTTCATCAAGCTACTATAGGAAGTAACAGATAATATTACTGATTTAGAATTGGGGGAATCAGTAGTAATAATGCTAAAAAGTTGACAAGATAGAGGTTTTCAACCTTTACCATTTAACAAGTTAACCAAACACCTTTAAAACAAGCATGTTGATTACCTTATCTTTGGTAGGCTAATACCTACCATTATGTATAAAGTAATTACTGTTGTTTGTGTTTTTTTATTTTCAGGGTTTAATGCTCAGGAAAACGCTTTCCAGAAAAAGGGAAATGTAAAATCTGACCAGGAAGTATATGCTGAAGGGCGGCCAGAATATTCCAGAGTATTGATTATTCCTTTTGAACCGAAAATGTACATTTCAAGTGCAGATAAAGAGATTGCTAATCGAACAAATCTTACTCATCAAGAGATTCGAGAAAATATGCGATATGGTATATCTAGCCAAATGAGACATGCGGTAGGTAAAGGTATGAAATCGGTTTCGTTATTGCATATTGACACAGCAGATGTTGGAAGAGATTTGGGCTACATTTATAATTCTATCGGATATAAATACAAGCCTTTACCCCAAGAGGATGTTGCTAGGAATAAGCAAAACGAAGAGGATGTAAAACCAATAAATAAATTAAAGGGGTCATTTAATAAGTTGGTAAAACATGATAACCTAGCTCCCAAAGAAACTGATGGGGGAGCACGGATAAAAAATGGTCAGATTCAGTCAACGGTTAGTTACGGAGAGAAGTTTATGAATACATCTATTCATAACCCTAATTTATTAAAAGTATTGAGTGCTAAATACAATGTGGATGTTTTTCTTTTCATAAATGAGTTAAACATTGAAGCAGCTGCACCGGCTTCTAGGACGGGACTATCGACATTGTCTTATAAAAGAAAAGTAAAAGTACATTACACCATTTTTAATAAGGATGGTAGGGAGCTTCATGGCGGTGCTGCCATTGTTTATATGCCATCTACCACGAACGATATGAATAAAATAATAAATAACTATTTTCCAATCTTGGCGCAAAATATGTCGGATAACATTCCAAGTGCACAAACTTCAAAGCTTGACCAGGAGAAACTGAAAGAGGAGGAAAGAAAAGCTACAGAACAACGAGAGGGTATTAAAAAACTATAGGAGATTTGTTCATTTATTAACGCTAGCTAAATTATTTTAAATGAGTTTCCACTAGAGAAATTCATCCAACTCAGTTAGCAGAATTTTCCTGTAAATAAAAAATCGACCGTTATAAACAATGACAAAAACCTTGTAAATGGAGACAAGGTATCTTGGAAAAAGGATGAAGTGTTCTTTTTTATTGTTGGCTTAATTATCAGGAGCTAAATTGTTAAGAACTCTGAGAAACTAAAATGAAAACACATCGTTACACTATTACATTAGAAATATAATGATTACTTTAAAAGGACATATATTCAACGAGCATTGCAGATTTAAATTAAAATCTGGAAAGGAGGTATATGGTATTATATGGCAAGTAAGTGTTGAAGATGCACCAGGTTATTTCTTTACTTCGGCATCCCAAAAAGAAAAAATAGAAACATGTGAAAACCGATTGGAAATGATTCAAGAATTGGGTTTCGAATTAGATATTAATGATGTAATGATGTCTGAGAATCTAGCTTCCTAAATGTAATAACCCTTAGTTTTTTTAAAATAGATTAATTTAGATTTTACTGCCATTATTACATGTTGTCTGTGTGGAATATATCAAGGCCAAAAGCCTATTCTTTTACAAAAGTAACTTTATGAACATGGTTGTCATTCTCAATAAGAAGAATATATAATCCATTAGAAAAGTCCTTGGTCTTTATTTGAGGTTCGTTAAGCCCCTTATTTGCAATTGAATTTTTGTTATAAATCAATTTGCCTCTATTATCATATATCTTGACAATGTATTCAGAGTTATTATGATTTGAACTGAATTGAATTGCAAGGTTCGTTTTAACGGGATTTGGAAATATTGTTATGTCATTGAAATTCGAAAAATCAACAACTTGGATGTCAAAATACTCAAATACTCCGTTATAATCAGTTTGTTTTAATCGATAGTAGTTAATTCCATTATTGGGGTTTTCATGTACTCCAACATAGTTGTTAATCTCGGTTGAAGTTCCATTTCCAGCTCCTTTCATTTGAAAAACTTCCTCAAAGTGAAATCCATCTACTGAATGCTCAACCGTGAAATAATTATTGTTTATTTCTGAGATTGTTCTCCAGTTTAGTATTACTCCGTATTTCCCATCATTTTCGGATTTTTTTGCTTCGAAATAGATAAGTGTTACGGGTAAACTATTTACTGTCGGACTCGTCTTTCCCAGTGTAATGTTCGAAGGATTAATGCCACTTGCACTCGTTCCGCCAATACCATCATCAGTGGCACTAATACTATTATTAAAGCCCGAGGGGTCGGAGCAAGTTTGATCCACTTCGGTGTCATAACAAAATGTATATAAAGCACAAGAATAATTACTCCCAAGGTCGTTTCCATCTCCCCAAGTCGTATTTCCGCATGAGCTTGCTGTAGGGTGGATAAATCCCCATTCAATTACATTACCAAATAATTCAGCTGTCCAAGTACCAGTTGAGGATCCACAAAGAGAATGGTACCCCGTGTTTGCTCCATTTGGAGCATAATTAGATGTGTTAATCCAACAAGACCCAAGTGTAACATCGAAATATTTTAACCACTCATAACCTGCATTTTTAATGTAAAGATTTTCACAAATATTGTAGGTCCCTGTAAGCACTGCTGGATCTGCTGATGCTGGCGCTTCGACACCATCCCAGGTTTGGTAATATCCTTGGTTTGCTGGAGCACTCACTGGTATTGGAGTACATCCATTTGTTACGTCGGCTTCTAAGCCCGTTAAAAAACAAGTAACTTCTAAATCATAGCTGTCAATACCATCATTTTGAGCATCTACAACGAAATAATAGTCAGCAACTCCAGCAACTACAGAAAGTTCAATAAAGTTTGTAGAACTCCCAAATAGCCCAGTGCTAATAGTCATTTGATTTGCATCTATACAAGTGTTTGCAATACAACTATTTCCCAAAGACAATACCTCCATATACGTGTCATTTGCGTCAGTAACATTGGTGAAGTTTAGTCTTATGACACCATCATTAGTGGCTTCTGTCCATTGCACAACATAATAATGATTACCTCCAGGAGTTGCAATTGGTGACAAGCAATCCCAAGCCGCCGCATCATCTGTATTTGTTACAGATGATTCTCCTACTAAAGCAGGGTCTCCACAGCTAATTCTATCCGCATTACCACAGCCATCTCCCCCGCTTCCGCCCCCACCAAAATTAGTAGAACTAACAGATAAACAACCAGTCATGTCTTGATTGCTGTTCCATCGCTGTATCCTTACCAAGTATATTTGTCCTACGATGGAAGGTGATATAGTTACTGTTTCGGCACCGCCACTTAATGCAGCATCAGCACAACCAACTTCCACAACACTGCAACTTCCATCATCTGAAAATACATGTAATAAGGCATCTCTTGTGTCGGGATCATAAGTTATGGTTATGATACCTCCATCCCCTGTAAACCAAGCCCAACCATCGTCTCTATTACCCGAATTACAAGTGCCAGGATTATATAAATTAGACATTCCAGCAGTAGAAGCTGAATAGCAAACACCATCCAAGGGCCAAAGAGCCCCAGCAGGGTAGGAGCAAGGGTTATCTACCAAAGCTTGCCCATAAGATGTTTGGATAGTAAAAGCCAAAACAGACAGAATTAGAAAAACTGATTTATAAACCTTAGTATATATGTTAATTAGAATCATGATAACTTAAGATTCTATTTTTTTTATAAATCTTCTTCTTTGCTTTAGAGCCTTTAATTCCTTTTTTAAAGCATATCCTTCTTTTGGACTGCTAGAATTGCGAATGCTCGTTTTAAGAATTATTATTAAGTTATCAATTTCAGAGAGATTTATGACGTAGCCTGGAAAGTTTTTATCAATAGTAAGCTTAGCTTTAATAGGTGCTATTTCTACAATATAATTTTTTTCTGATCCTATAGGGGTAATGGGGTTACTATTTCTTTTGTAGGTGCTGTTTGGGGTGAGTTTAATGAATTCTTTTACCGTTATATCTTTTTCAAGTTGAGTAGTTGAAACCTCCGTTTTAAGAGTTGTTTGCCCATAACTATTTATACCCATTACTAAAAGAATAACGGATAATAAGCTACTAGATATAACCGAAGTGTTTCGCATTAAATAAACGTGTGTTCACGTATATAAAACCAAGTTTAACCTAGCAAAGTTACATAATTTATGTATGAAAAGTGTTTTTTAATTGATTAAATCATGGGTTTGTCTTATTAAAAAGCTGATTTAATGCTACTTGTTGTAAATTTATTGAATAAAGATATTACTATCCAAACTTAAAACACTTCAGATAAAAAGGCTCAAAATAAGCTACATCTTCAAATTCCTTTTTGGAAAACTTTAAATAAGACAAGTTTGTCATTCCTTTTGAAGAGGATAAATGATTTTCAATTCTGACATTTCCAGGAATAACTGCATTGCACTTTTTAGCACCATCACCAATCAAGATAATTTCTTTGTTGGTGTCGAAAAACTCTGCGTCAATCACTTCTGCTGAAATAGACGTGTGCATCTCAGCTTTATTATTAAATGCTGCTGTATAGACTTCCATTCTTCTAGCATCTATCATTGGCATCAAAATAGTATTTGCATTTATGAAGTTATTGTTTAAATAGTCCCTAGCTAATACCGATAACGAATCTATACTGATTAATGGAATGTTTAAAGCGTAACAAAAACCCTTAGCACAAGAAACCCCAATTCGCAAACCAGTATAAGACCCTGGCCCTTTAGAGACACAAACGGCGGCTAAATCTTTAAGTTCGTAATCTACTTGTGTAAATAACTCTTCAATAAATACGTTCAGTTTTTCAGAATGAATGTATTTGTCAGAAGATTCTTCCTTAGAGGCTAGAATCTCTCCATTAAGACCAAGTGAAACAGAACAAACTTTGGTAGATGTTTCGATGTTTAAAATTAAGGTCATTGAATAGAGATTGTTAAAGTTGATTTTGAGTGGTGGTAGTTTTAGCTCCGTGGATTATTCAATACTCGTAACAATTACTTCAACTCTTCTGTTCTCTTTACTTTGTCTTTCTGTAATCGCCTTTTTGTAAATAATTTTAGAGTTGCCGTAGCCAACATAAGTTAGTTGAGTTGGTTTTATGTTTTTGTTAATTAAGTAGTCCACAATAGCTTTTGCCCGCTCCTTTGAAAGTTCTTTATATATTCTTTTATTTCTACCTTTTCCATTTACATGCCCTCCAATTTCGACTTCAATATGTGGGTTTTCTTGTAAAAATGAGGTTAGCAGTATTAAGTCGCCTTTACTAGAAGGTAGAATGGTGGCTTTGTCTCCTACAAAACTTATGTGTTCAAATTTTAATTTCGAACCTATTGATAATTTTTTAAGCGTAAAAATGAGTGTTGAATCTCCAATTATTTTATGAAAATAATTAAACGTTTCTTGCTCGTATCCTTTGCATGTAAGCGTAATATTGTACCGAGTAAGCTTTCTAACGTTTTCTATTGTCCAGTCACCAATATTGTTGTTATAAATAGAGTCAGAGCTTCTTGCTCCTTTAATTTTTAAACTTAGGTTTTCAATTTTTGCGCCAGTTTGATCAACCGCACTGATATGTATTTTTGGCAGTGGTTTTTTTACTTCTGGAATTTCGATAATATCTACTGTGTCTTCTACCTTTGTTTCTGAATACATAGTTTCAAATTGGAAGCCTCCGATGGTGCCATAAGGACCGTCAATTATTAGATAATACTCTTCACCAGCAACTGCCATTAAAGGTGCGGAGAAAGAAGGAGATCCCCCTGCCGCAGCGAAGTAATTGTCATACCCATCCTTTAATCCTGTTACACTTTTTTCCGCAGGCTTTTTTCTGCATATATTGGATCGAACGGGAAGTATTTTATTTGTAGCTATAGAATCGCAATAATTATCGCCATTTATTTTAAAGATGGAAAAGTCATAATCTTCATTCGGTAAATCAGGGCGAATAAAAAATTCGAACTTTGCGTCTTTAGTAAAAATCAACTTAATCCAAAGTGTGTTGTGTTCTTTGGTAAAAAAATAAGGATTCCGAATATCATGTCCTTTGATTTCCATTTTGTATCCATGGCCTTTAGGAATGTTGATGGCTCCGGTAATAGAATCGTAAAAAACAACAGCTCCAGAACAATCTGATTGCTCCTTGCCAAACTTTTGCCCAAACCCAATGTTGAATAAGGCAAGTAATATGATTAATAAAATAGGTCTCATTGGTTACTAGATGCAAGTTTAATGAAAGAATTTAAGGTACAAAAGATTACTTTTTAACAAAATATTCTTTTCGCCTTTATAAAATGTATAATTGAAGAAAATCTGCGACAAACGTTTTTTATTATTGCCCAGAGAAGTTATGTTAATAGTAGCCAAAAGAGCAAGGAAGGAAAGAGAAAATAAAGTTTCTATCGATAACTACTTGGGCGGGTTGATCGATAAAAAATGGAATTAAAAGTATAAAACTTATTTAACACCATCTTGTTAAAATACTTTTTTACGAAGAACGAAATTTTGTCCTAAATACACACTTTTAACTTGTTTATCATCTGCTAACGCTTCTGCAGTGCCAGACTTTAGAATTGCGCCTTCAAATAATAAGTACGCTCGATCTACAATACCTAAGGTTTCTTGAACATTATGATCTGTTATTAATATTCCTATGTTTTTTTTCTGAAGATCTAAAACAATTCGCTGAATATCCTCTACAGCAATTGGATCTACTCCTGCAAATGGTTCATCAAGAAGAATGAATTTTGGATTAATAGCTAATCCTCTTGCGATTTCTGTTCTTCTTTTTTCTCCTCCTGAAAGTTTATTACCTAAATTTTTCCGAACATGTTGTAATCCAAATTCATTTAAAAGTTCCTCCAATCTTTCCTTTTGTTTGGTTTTAGAGAGCTTGGTCATTTGTAGAATGGCAAGTATATTATCCTCTACGCTTAACTTTCTAAAAACGGAGACTTCTTGCGGTAAATATCCAATACCCATTTTTGAACGTTTGTACATGGGAACTTTTGTTATCTCTTTATCGTCCAAAAAAACCCTGCCAGAGTCTGGTTTTACCAGGCCAACAATCATATAAAAGGATGTTGTTTTCCCCGCGCCATTTGGCCCTAATAAACCAACAATTTCTCCTTGTTTCACTTCTATAGTTACACCTTTTACAACTTCTCTGCCTTTGTAAGCTTTTTTTATTTCTTCTGTTCGTAAAATCATAAAATCGCTCTTAAAACTCAAATTGTAATTTCCCTCTAATTCCAAATGGACTAACTTTTATTCCATCTACTTCATGGCTTAGGTAGGTTAGTCTCCAAACAGCATCTACCCTTAAAAATGAAAATATATTTTCGATTCCTGCTGCTAATTCCATGTAAGGCTTTGCTTTTAATGTAGTTGTATAATCTGCTAAGGCCATTAAATTAGTGTTTTTTTGGTGAAGCCTACCGTAAATGCTTTTAAAGGTAACGACCTCTCGCCATTTTAATTTTCTGAGTAGCGGAATTTTATTTAAAAAGATACCTCCAAAATGTTGATGTACATTAAAACTGACATATTCATCACTTACAAATTCATTGATGTTCATTAGGTTGTAAGAGTCTTCGTTGTATCCCCATGTTTCATTTCCAGGATGCACTTCTAGTAAAGGGTATGGGAGATTTCCCCAAACTTTTCCAACTGAAAATTGATATTTTGTAGTTCCAATAATGTGTAACGAAAATTTATGCTTGTAACCAAAAACAAGTTTGTGATATTCATATTCACTGTTAAATAAATTTGGAATTCCATAAGTGTAAAACACCGAAAGAGTGGGGTGTTTGGTTCCTAAAGAAACTCTGTCGAACTCTCCAGAAACATGTTTTTCATGGTGGGCATATCGGATCAATAATGAAGCTTCAGAAGTTGTAATTTTTGTTATTGAATCTGGAGTTGAAGTTTCTGTATTTGTTTTTATAAAAGGCGTGATTCCTAAAGGTGAAATCGAAGCATTTCGAAGCATTAAAGTGCTCTGTAACCCAGCCGTCCATTCTCTCTCGAAAGATGCTCTATATTCAGTATTAAAAACCAATTTATTTAGTGGGTTTCTTCTTGCAATTGAAGACACCACATTTGCAGAATTAAAGGAATTTGAACTGAATCCAATTTGCTCAACATCATGTTTGTAAACCAATTTTACTAGCCTTCTTGGCTTTTTTGTAATAAAGAAACGTGTACCGCCCCCGTATTTAAATTCTTCGTCTAATAAGCCATACGCTGCGTATCCAGATATTTCTATAGATTTACTAAAATCGTTACTGGTTCTCCCTCCCATACTAAATCGATGTCCTTCAATAGGGTTCCAACTGTATAGAGAATATATAGGGCCAAGTTCAAATTTCCCCAATATTTTGTATCCTGTAGCAATAGTTTTAATAATGTCAGTGTAACTCCTAATTATTGGTAAGTTATTTAATGTATCGATCATGTCGTAAATACCTTGCTCTTTTTCTGTTAATGTATCCTGCCGGTGTTCAGTCCAGTATTCTTTGCTTTTTAGTTGCACGCTATCTTCGACAACAATATTGTCTAACCCCTTATAGAATTCATCCGGTTTAGGTTTGTTTATAACAAAGCCTGAGTAGTGCGTTGCTTTTCGTCCATAAAATCCAGTTTTATTTTTTGCTAAAGAAAAAGAGATAAATAGCTCATCTTTTGTTAGCATCCAAACCTCATCTTCTACTTGTTGGAAAGTTTGCGCAATGGATAATCCCTCCACTAAATTTAGGTTGGCATCTATTGCCATTTTGCCTTCAATCTTTTTAACGGCATAAGTAGTATCGTGAACCCATATAGTTCCATCAAGGGTTAATTCTCCTTTCCTCTTCGGTATGTATTTTAATTCATAACACCAATACCCATCAATATTCATGCTGTCCATTAAGTAATATTTATAATAATTTAATCCATAATTTGCTATTGGGCTAATGAAATCCCGTCCTAATAATTTTAGGTGATTTTCATAAACATTAATTTGCTGATACATATCTCCTGTAAATTGTGATACACTTTCATTGTCAACTCCAGAAACTCGAGTAGCTTTTATTATTTCTTTGTGAGATTTTGGATTTTTCCGATAGTGATATTGAGATAACGATTCTGAGATTAATATTGGCAAATAAGGCTTACCTTCGGTAGAATTAATGTTGTCAAAAATAAAATCAAACTTTTTGAACACTTTGCTTTTTTGAAGTTTATTTGAGATGTTATTAATGTCAAATTCCATTTTATTGTATACTTCGTACTCATAAGACTCCAATTTTTCTCTATTATTAATGTGCTTGTTTGCAATTACCTTTTGAAGAATGGGATGTGCTAGGTTTATTTCATTCGGAATTACCATTAATTCAGGTAAATCTGTTGACGCTTCTGAAAGCTTAAAATTTATCTCCTGAGAAATATCTTTTTTTATAGCAATGGACGACCTTGTGTAGCCAACAAAGGAAGCTGTAAGTGAGTCCGTGGCATAATAAGATTCTATTTCATATTTTCCATCTAAGTCTGTTGTTGACCCAATTTTAGAACCCTGAAACATAACATTCACAAACGGGAGCGTTTCTCCAGTTTTGGCATCCTTTACAGTGCCATAAACTTTTGTTTTTTGACTAAAGCTATTTATGCTTATTAGCAAAATTATGCAAATTAATATGTGGTCAGTTTTAATCAATTTATTTGCATGAAGTTATTTTCTTTTTTTTGCCACTCTTTTTGAGGCAATGATCCCTATTTCATATAGAATTAATATAGGAAAAGATACTAATACTTGACTTATAATATCTGGAGGCGTTATTATTGCAGAGAGTACTAATATGGCAACTAAGGCATGTTTTCTGTACTTTATTAGGAGTGCTGGTGAAATAATACTTAGCTTGGTAAGAAGGTAAATAATTATAGGCAGTTCAAAAAAGAGTCCACTAAAAAGAGTTGTGGTGGTTATCATAGTCATATAACTATTGATGGTGAAGTTATTTTGAATTTCTGCAGTAAGTTTATAAGAACCAAAAAACTGAACGCATAATGGACTGACTAAAAAGTAGCCGAATGCTACTCCAAAAAAGAATAGTAGCGACCCATAAATTACAATTCCTTTTGTTACATAGACTTCCTTGTTTTTAAGTCCAGGCTTTACAAAGCTCCATATTTGATGAAAAATAAATGGAAAGCACATTAAAAAACCTCCTACTATAGCAAAGTACATATTTGTAGCAAACTGCTGTGTCATTTCAATCGATTGGATGTCAATAGGGATTTCTGTGCCACATAATGTGTCTTCTAGCCCAAGTGATTGAGACGCCCAACAAAAGAATCGGTAGGTGGGAAAATCCATTTCTGACATAGCCAAATACACATGTTTTATAATGGGGTCTGTGTAAATAAATAAAACCGTTGCTATAATTAAAATGGCAATGGAAGACTTTACCAAACGCCATCTCAATTCCTCAAGGTGTTTTAAGAAAGGCATTTTTTTATCGTCTTTTTCTTCTTCAGCCATTTTATATAAGTATATCCAATGTTAAGGGCAGCGAAAATACGGAATATCGTTAAATTAATCATGTATGAAGAGGGATATAAAAGAAGTATATAGTAATACGGAGCAAAGTCGAACTATGTACGCCCATTCTTAGGCTTCGCTCAGAATGACTGATTTCATCATTTAATAAGCCGAATATTCTTTTCTTCTCCTTATTTTTGTGGTTCAAATAAATGGAAAGGATAGTTTGAGTTCTCAGGTTTCAAAATATATTTCACACAAGATAAAAGCTGTTTCAAAACACAAGGTTCATTCACCATTTGTATTTGACTTAATAGTTGATGTTTTTGAAAACGACAATAGTTACTATGCCTTTCCTGCAGTGGAGTTGATCCGCAAAAAGCTATTACTAACCAATCGGACTCTTACGGTTGAAGATATGGGAGCTGGCTCCCGAGTTTTTAAGTCGAATCAAAGGAAAATAAAGGATATAGTAAAGCATTCTGCTCAGGAACCTAAATATGCACAGCTATTATTTAAATTGGTGAATTATTTCCAGCCTAATACCATTTTGGAGCTAGGTACATCTTTAGGTTTGACAACAACCTATTTGTCGAAAGCCAGAAAAAAAGCTAGAGTTTATAGCCTCGAAGGAAGTCCTGAAATTTGTAATGCAGCTAAAAATACTTTTAAATCTTTACTCGTTAATAACGTACAATTGGTACAAGGGAATTTTCACGAGACTTTAGCAGAAACTCTTCTTAAAATTGCTGTTTTAGATTTCGCCTTTTTTGATGGAAACCACCAAAAGAAACCAACACTTGATTATTTTAATCAGTGTTTAGAGAAAGCAAGTGAGCATAGTGTGTTTGTTTTTGACGATATCCATTGGTCGGATGAAATGACAGCAGCTTGGGAAGAGATTAAAATTCATCCGGAAGTAACTCTTACGGTCGATATTTTTCAATTTGGGATTGTTTTTTTTCGTAAAGGAATTGAGAAACAACATTTTGTGTTGAGTTATTAACCTACTAAGATTCTTTGTTTCCATTTCAATTCTCATGAAATGTCTTTAGTTTTATGTTATAATATTCCTATATTTCTAAAATGAAAAAAATCAAATTAAGTGGTTATATATTGCAGTTTGTAGTATTCGTTTGTATTGTTTTGTTATTTACAGAGTGCAGAGACAATGCAAAATTTGAACGAGATATTAATACGTTTTTTGCAACTTTATTCTTTCTTATTGTTATGATTGTTGGAGGTATACCTTCCATTGTTTTTAGTGCAATAAGCACGAGGTCTCCCAAATCATCAATGCGTGTTGTTGCTATCGTATTTGTTTCTATTTTTGCCCTATGTTCTATAATTTCAATACCATTATTTCGAGAATTTTGGCGTAATGGGACAAAAGATTGGATAGCCTTTATAGCTTTTATTCAATATGGTTCCTTGACTCTTTCTGTAATACTAATTGTTGTAGGGGCTAACAATAAAAATAAAATAATTCAGAAACCTGATGTAGAGCAACTATATAAAAAGGATATCTCTTCAGGTTGGTTATCAAGGCTCAAATCAAAGGAGGTAGTTTTTCCTTTGAGAGAAATTATAATTCCAGTTTTTTCGTATAAGGATGTTATGTCAGGGGAAGTAACTACTGAACTATCTGGAAAGACGGTGTTTGTAGGTATGAACTCCGTTGGTTTAAGTAGAGTGATGACAACGTCTAAGGGTGTAATGAATGGCGTACAATTTCAGGCAAATGTTTTTTATTCACTAGCTCATAGACAATTTGATAGCGCTCAGCAAATATGGGTGAAATGGGTTGGGTTTATTGCACTTATATTGGGAGGGCTAATTACATTGCACCTATTTCAATATCGAAGTCGTGGATTGATTTATATGAGCCTATTTATTGCCTTTTTTATGAGTGTTTCATTAAGCATGCAGTTAGCTCTGCCAGCAGTTTCTATATGGACTACATTACTCGTTATTTATTTGTTTATGACGGGGCGACAATTGAAACATTTTCAGCATATTGCACATCGAGATGGATTAACAGGATTACTCAACAGGCGACAGTTTGATAGTGATTTTGATGATTTGTGGAGAAAGAGTCAAAGAGAAGGCGATGCAATAACTTTATTTTTAATAGATGTAGATTTTTTTAAGAAAATAAATGATAGTTTTGGTCATACACAGGGCGATATGGTATTAGTTGAGTTAGCGAAAATATTGTCAGAACAAGTACGCAGGCATAAAGAAGAAGTTTATCGGGTCGGTGGAGAAGAGTTCACCATCTTATCTCAAGAGGATGATAAAGAAGAAATTTTACGTTATGCACAGTCACTGGTTGATACTGTAAGAATCGAGTTGTCACAAGCTTTATATGATAATACGAGTATAAAGTCACTTGTCACCGTAAGTGTAGGGTGTTCTTACGTTAGAACAAGATCAAGTCTTCTTAATAAAGAATATTTATATGCG